>Ga0196972_1000036_pt1 | contig 131410 bp, 122 predicted proteins | sample S1v_2013CmetaG_FD_148618 | JGI IMG/M metagenome (GOLD analysis project Ga0196972, IMG submission 148618) | Soil microbial communities from Anza Borrego desert, Southern California, United States - S1+v_20-13C | ecosystem: Environmental > Terrestrial > Soil > Desert | place: USA: California...
GGGCGGCCTGCGCTTCCACCCTTCGGTGAACCAGTCGATCCTGAAGTTCCTGGCCTTCGAGCAGACCTTCAAGAACGCCCTGACCACGCTGCCCATGGGCGGCGGCAAGGGCGGCTCCGACTTCGATCCCAAGGGCAAGAGCCCCGGCGAGGTCATGCGCTTCTGCCAGGCCTTCGTGACGGAGCTGTTCCGCCACGTGGGCTCCGACACCGACGTGCCGGCCGGTGACATCGGCGTGGGCGGCCGCGAGGTCGGCTTCATGACCGGCATGATGAAGAAGCTGTCCAACCGGGCCGACTGCGTGTTCACCGGCAAGGGCCTGTCCTTCGGCGGCTCGCTGATCCGCCCGGAAGCCACCGGCTACGGCACGGTCTACTTCGCCGAGGAGATGCTCAAGCGCAGCGGCAAGTCCTTCGAGGGCCTGCGCGTCAGCGTGTCCGGTTCGGGCAACGTGGCCCAGTACGCGGTGGAGAAGGCGATGGCGCTGGGCGCCAAGGTGGTGACGGTGTCCGACTCCAGCGGCACCATCGTCGACAAGGACGGCTTCACGCCGGCCAAGCTGGCCGAGCTGATGGAGGTGAAGAACCACCTGTACGGCCGCGTGAGCGACTACGCCGAGCGCACCCGCACCCAGTTCCTGCCGGGCAAGTCGCCGTGGGCGGTGCCGGTGGACGTGGCCCTGCCCTGCGCCACCCAGAACGAGCTGACCGGCGAGGACGCCAAGGTGCTGGTCAAGAACGGCGTGCTGTGCGTCGCCGAAGGCGCCAACATGCCTTCGACCCTGGACGCGGTCCACGTGTTCGAGCAGGCCGGCGTGCTGTTCGCCCCCGGCAAGGCCAGCAACGCCGGCGGCGTGGCCACCTCGGGCCTGGAGATGAGCCAGAACGCGATGCGCCTGTCCTGGCCGCGCGAGGAAGTCGACGCCCGCCTGCTCGGCATCATGCAAGGCATCCATGCCGCCTGCGTGGAGCACGGCACCCGCGAGGACGGCAGCGTCGACTACGTGGACGGCGCCAACATCGCCGGCTTCGTGAAGGTGGCCGACGCCATGCTGGCGCAAGGCGTGATCTGACCTGATCGAAACCCCTGCGCGGGACGCCGTCCCGCGCCAGAATGGGCGCCCCGGAACCCCCGCCGGAGGCACCCATGTCGTTCCTGTCCCGCCGTCGCCTGATCCAGGCCGGCAGCCTGCTACCCCTCGCCGCCGCGCTGCCGCTCGAGGCTGCGCCCGGCCGGCTCCAGAGCTGGAAGCTCGCCACCCCGCGCCGTACCGGCATCCATGACGTCGCCCCCGCGCCGGACGGCGGCGTGTGGTTCAGCGCGCAGGCCAGCGGCCATCTCGGCTGGTTCGATCCGCGGACGGGCCGCACCGAACTGGTCGCGCTGGGCAGCGGTTCATCGCCGCACGGGGTGATCCAGGGACCCGATCGCGCAGCCTGGCTGACCGACAGCGGCCAGAACGCCATCGTGCGCGTCGGCTGGCCCGACCGGCAGGTGCGCGTCTTCCCGCTGCCGGACGGCACGCCCTACGCCAACCTGAACACGGCCGCCTTCGACGGCGACGGCGACCTGTGGTTCACCGGCCAGTCGGGCTGGGTGGGCAAGGTCGCGGTGCGCACCGGCGAAGTCAGCGTGAAACCGTCGCCGCGCGGCCGCGGCCCCTACGGCATCTGCGCCACGCCGTCGGGCGACATCTGGTGGTGCTCGCTGGCCGGCTCCTTCATCGCGCGCGTCGACCGGCGCACCGGCGAGTCGCAGGTGGTGCAGCCGCCGACCCCCGGCCAGGGCGCGCGGCGGGTCTGGAGCGACAGCCAGGGCCGCATCTGGGTCAGCGAATGGAACAGCGGCCAGCTCTCGATGCACGACCCGCGCTCGGGTGCCTGGCGCGCCTGGAAACCGCCGGGCACGAACACGCGCGTCTATGCCGTGTACGTGGACGAGCGCGACGTCGCGTGGATCTCCGAATGGGGCGGCAATGCCGTGTACTCGTTCGATCCCGCCAGTGAACGTTTCGAACGTTACGCCCTGCCGCGCGAGGGAGCCAGCGTGCGCCAGATCCTCGGCCGCCCCGGCGAGGTGTGGCTGCCCGAGAGCGGGACCGAGCACATCACGGTGATCCGCACGGGCTGAGCGCCGCGGCGTCGCCTGAGCTTGAATTCGGCGGGGTCGCCGCCTACCTTGCAGGCCCCCACTCCAGGAGTCTGCCATGGCGACCTACTTTGCACTTGTGACGTTCACCGACCAGGGACTGCGCAGCGTGAAGGACACGGTCAAGCGCGCCGACGCGGCTCAGGAACTGGCCAGCCGCTTCGGCGTGCGGATGACCGAGATCCACTGGACGTTGGGTCCGTGCGACGTGCTGGTCAAGTGCGAAGCGCAGGACGAGGCTTCGGTCACGGCGTTCAACCTGGCGCTGTGCTCGGCCGGCAACGTGCGCACCCAGACGCTGCGTGCGTTCTCGCGCGACGAGATGGCCAAGGTGATCGAGAAGCTGCCGTAGGAAGCCGGCACCAGGCGCGCGTTGCGCTGGATCCCCCGCCTTCGCGGGGGATGACCAACAAGGGAAATGGGTCAGGCCCCGCCATTGCAGGGAGGACGACGCAGGGCCCGCGCTAATGGTTGTTCTGCTGCGGCGTGATTTCCCAGTGCTGCAGCACGCGCTCGTGGTTGTCCACGCTTTCCAGCCGCACGCGGAAGCCCCAGAGGCGGGCGACGTGCTTGACCACCTCCTCGGCACCGTTGTCGAGGGGGCGGTCGTTCTGGCGGGTGTGGCGCAGCGTCAGTGAGCGATCGCCGCGCAGGTTGACGTTCCAGACCTGGATGTTGGGCTCGCGCCAGTTCAGGTCGTACTGCCGTGACAGCGCTTCGCGCACGTGGCGGTAGCCCATGTCGTCGTGGATGGCCGAGACCTCCAGCTCGCGCTGGGCCGCATCGTCGACAATGGAGAACAGCCGGAACTCGCGCATCAGCCGCGGCGACAGGTACTGGCCGATGAAGCTCTCGTCCTTGAAGTGCCGCATGGCGTAGTCCAGCGTCCTGACCCACTCGCCGTTGCCGGCGATGTCGGGGAACCACTCCCGGTCCTCGTCGGTGGGCTCCATGCAGATGCGCTTGAGGTCGGTGAACATGCCGAACCCCAGCGCGTACGGGTTGATGCCCGAGTAGCGCGGATCGGTCACCGGCGGCTGGAACACCACGTTGGTGTGCGAGGACAGGCACTCGATCATGAAGCCGTCGCCCAGCCGGCCCTGGTCGTACAGGGTGTTGAGCAGGGTGTAGTGCCAGAACGTCGCCCAGCCCTCGTTCATGACCTGGGTCTGGCGCTGCGGGTAGAAGTACTGCGCGATCTTGCGCACGATGCGCACCACCTCCCGCTGCCAGGGCTCCAGCAGCGGCGCATTCTTCTCGATGAAGTACAGGATGTTCTCCTGCGGCTCCTCGGGAAAGCGCCGGTGTTCCTTGCGGGCCTGCTTGCCCGGCTGGCGCGGCAGGGTGCGCCACAGGTCGTTGACCTGCTGCTGCAGGTAGGCCTCGCGCTCCTTGCGGCGCTGCTCTTCCTCCACCAGGCTGATCTTCTGCGGCCGGCGGTAGCGGTCCACCCCGTAGTTCATCAGCGCATGGCAGGCGTCCAGCACCTCCTCGACCGCGTCCAGCCCGTGGCGCTCCTCGCACTCGGCGATATAGCCCTTGGCATAGACCAGGTAGTCGATGATGGACGAGGCGTCCGTCCACATCCGGAACAGGTAGTTGCCCTTGAAGAAGGAGTTGTGGCCGAAGCAGGCGTGCGCCATCACCAGCGCCTGCATGGGCAGCGTGTTCTCCTCCATCAGGTAGGCGATGCAGGGGTCGGAGTTGATGACGATCTCGTAGGCCAGCCCCATGTGGCCGCGGCGGTAGTTCTTCTCGCTGGCGATGAACTGCTTGCCGTAGGACCAGTGGCGGTAGTTCACCGGCATGCCGACGGACGCATAGGCGTCCAGCATCTGCTCGGCCGAGATCACCTCCAGCTGCACCGGGTAGGTGTCGAGCCCGAAGCTCTCCGCCGTGCGCCGGATGGCGTCGAAGTACTCCTCGATCAGCTCGAAGGTCCAGTCCGAGGCCTGAGGCAGGCGGTCGGCGCCGCGCACGGGTTCGAAGACCATCATGGCGTCGCTCCCGCCGGGTTCTTGCGGAACAGGTCGCGGAACACCGGGAAGATCTGCGCCGGCGTGACGATCTTCTGCATGGCGAAGTTGGCGTTGGCCTCGAGCACGCGGGTGTACTCCTCCCACAGGTTCTGGTCCTCGTCGGCCACCTGCACGTAGGCGAAGTAGCGGCACAGCGGCAGCAGCTTGCCCTCCAGCAGTTCGCGGCACTTGGACGAGTCCTGCTGCCAGTTGTCGCCGTCCGACGCCTGGGCGCCGTAGATGTTCCACTCGCTGCCCATGTAGCGCTCGCGGATGATCTCGTTCATCAGCGTCAGCGCGCTGGACACAACGGTGCCGCCGGACTCGGTGGCGTGGAAGAACTCGTCCTCGGTCACCTCGGCCGCCTGGGTGTGGTGGCGGATGAAGATCACGTCGGTCTGCTTGTAGTGCCGGGTGAGGAACAGGTACAGCAGGATGAAGAAGCGCTTGGCCAGGTCCTTGCGCGCCTCGTCCATGGAGCCGGACACGTCCATCAGGCAGAACATCACGGCCTTGCTGGTGGGCAGCGGCTCGCGCACCCGGTGGCGGTAGCGCAGGTCGAACGGATCCAGGAAGGGCACGCGCGCCAGGCGCTGGCGCAGTTCCTCGATCTCGGCCTTGAGCGCCTCGATCTCCGCCGCCGGCGTGTCGCTGCGCGACTCCAGCAGCGCCAGGTGCTCCTCGGCGCGGCGCAGCTGCCGGCGCGCGTCGCCGCCCATGGCGATGCGGCGCGCCAGCCCCACGCGCATGGAGCGCACCACGTGCAGGCTGGTCGGGTTGCCCTGGGACACGAAGCCGGCGCGGCGGGTCTTCCACTCCGGCGCATCGGCCAGCAGCTGGGTGCGGATCAGCCGCGGCAGCGCCAGGTCGTCGAAGAAGTAGTTCATGAACTCCTCCCGCGTGATGCGGAAGGTGAAGTCGTCCTCGCCGGTGCCGTCCGGGGAGGCGTTGCCGCCGCCGCCCCCGGCGCCCCCGCGCGGGCGCGGGATGCGGTCGCCGCGCACGTACTCCTGGTTGCCCGGGTGCACCATCTCGCGGCTGCCGCCGGGGCCGTGGCTGAACACCGGCTCGTTCACGTCGCGGCGCGGCAGGCTGATGTCGGCGCCCTCTTCGATGTTGTGGATGCTGCGGTCACCCACCGCCTTGCGCACCGCATCGCGGATCTGCTCGCGGTAGCGGCGCAGGAAGCGCTCGCGGTTGCCGATGGACTTGTTCTTGCCCGACAGCCGCCGGTCGATCACCTGGTGGAGCGCGGCGCGCTCCGGTCGCTTGTCAGAGGCCACCGTTCTAGGCCTTCCTTGCGGTCAAGGGGTCACGAACTCTTGCGAACGCGGAGATACCACTCGCACAGCAGCCGCACCTGCCGGTGCGTGTAACCCTTCTCGACCATCCGGTTGACGAAGTCCTCGTGCTTCTTCTGCTCGTCGGCGCTGGCCTTGGCGTTGAAGCTGATCACGGGCAGCAGGTCCTCGGTGTTGGAGAACATCTTCTTCTCGATCACCGTGCGCAGCTTCTCGTAGCTGGTCCACACCGGGTTCTTGCCGGCGTTGTTGGCGCGGGCACGCAGCACGAAGTTGACGATCTCGTTGCGGAAGTCCTTGGGGTTGGACAACCCGGCCGGCTTCTCGATCTTCTCCAGCTCGGCGTTGAGCGCCGCGCGGTCGAAGATCTCGCCGGTGTCGGTGTCGCGGTACTCCTGGTCCTGGATCCAGAAGTCGGCGTAGGTGACGTAGCGGTCGAAGATGTTCTGCCCGTACTCGGAGTACGACTCCAGGTACGCGGTCTGGATCTCCTTGCCGATGAACTCGGCGTACCGCTGCGACAGGTGCTCCTTGATGTACGACAGGTACTTCTGCTCGACCTCGGGCGGGAACTGCTCGCGCTCGATCTGCTGCTCCAGCACGTACATCAGGTGCACCGGGTTGGCGGCGATCTCGTTGCTGTCGAAGTTGAAGACCTTGGACAGGATCTTGAAGGCGAAGCGGGTGGAAATGCCCGTCATGCCCTCGTCGACGCCGGCGTAATCGCGGTACTCCTGGTAGCTCTTGGCCTTGGGGTCGGTGTCCTTGAGGTTCTCGCCGTCGTAGATGAGCATCTTGGAGAAGATGCTGGAGTTCTCCGGCTCCTTCAGCCGCGTGAGCACCGAGAACTGGGCCATCATCTTCAGCGTGCCGGGGGCGCACACCGCGTCCTTCAGCGAGGAGTTGCGGATCAGCTTCTCGTAGATCTTCATCTCCTCGGTGACGCGCAGGCAGTACGGCACCTTGACGATGTAGATGCGGTCCAGGAAGGCCTCGTTGTTCCGGTTGTTCTTGAACGCCTTCCACTCGCTCTCGTTGGAGTGCGCCATCACGATGCCGTCGAACGGGATGGCGCCGAAACCCTCGGTGCCCTTGAAATTGCCCTCCTGGGTGGCGGTCAGCAGGGGGTGCAGCACCTTGATCGGCGCCTTGAACATCTCGACGAACTCCAGCAGCCCCTGGTTGGCCAGGCACAGGCCGCCGGAGTAGCTGTAGGCATCCGGGTCGTCCTGCGCATAGGTCTCCAGCTTGCGGATGTCGATCTTGCCGACCAGGGAGGAGATGTCCTGGTTGTTCTCGTCCCCCGGCTCGGTCTTGGCGATGGCGATCTGCTTGAGCACCGAGGGGTAGCGCTTGACCACGCGGAACTTGCGGATGTCGCCACCGAATTCCTCGAGCCGCTTGACGGCCCAGGGCGACATGATGCGCTGGGTGTAGCGGCGCGCGATGCCATACTGCTGCTCGAGGATGGGCGCGTCCTCCTCGTTGTTGAACAGGCCGAGCGGCGACTCGTTCACCGGCGAGCCCTTGATCGCGTAGAAGGGCACCTGCTCCATCAGCTGCTTCAGGCGCTCGGCGATGGAGGATTTGCCGCCGCCCACCGGCCCCAGCAGGTACAGGATCTGCTTCTTCTCCTCCAGGCCCTGCGCGGCGTGGCGGAAGCAGGCCACCACCTGCTCGATCGGCTCCTCCAGCCCGTAGAAGTCCTTGAAGGCCGGGTAGATGCGGATCATCTTGTTGCCGAAGATGCGCGACAGCCGCGGGTCGTGGCGCGTGTCGATCACCTCGGGCTCGCCGATCGCAGCCAGCATGCGCTCGGCGGCGGTGGCGTAGACCAGCTTGTCCTTCCTGCACTGCTCGAGGTACTCCTCGAGCGACATCTCTTCCTCGCGCGTCTGCTCGTAGCGTGCCAGGAAATTGCGAACCACATCCATTGGGAGAACCTCCTTCGGTTTCGCTCGGCGCAAGCCTCGGTGCATCCGGTGTCGGCAGCCACTTTAGCGCGGAACCCCTGCTGAGTTGCACGCACCCTGTAGGTGAACGCCGGACTTCCCTGTAGGTGAACCGTAGAACAAATCTACGCCCTGAAAGTTTCTCGGGGAATGCCCTGTCCCCACTCGCGTGAGGGATGCGCAACAGCGTGCGCGCCGCTCGTAAAGTCGCTTGCGCATCGCTGCGTTTTGCGGCAACTTGACGTGCTTGCGCCGTTGCAGTCGATCGCGGCCAACGCCGGCATCGACGTGGCGACGCGCTCGCGGCAGCGCGTTTCCGTCGGCAAGGAATGAAATCGGCGGCTCGGTGCCGCCAATGAGTGATCGGCGCCGCCTGGTACGGCGCCGCGTGGCCGGCGCTACGCCAGCCCGAGCAGCCGGACCGCGTTGCCCTTCAGGATGCCGGGCATCACCTCCGGCTTGAAGCCCGCTTCCTCGAAGTCCTTCATCCAGCGGTCCGGCGTGATCAGTGGGTAGTCGCTGCCGAACAGCACGCGGTCCTTCAGCAGCGTGTTGGCGTACTGCACCAGCTGCTTCGGGAAGTACTTGGGGCTCCAGCCCGACAGGTCGATCCACACGTTGGGCTTGTGCGTGGCCACCGACAGCGCCTCGTCCTGCCACGGGAAGCTGGGGTGCGCCATCACGATCTGCATGTCGGGGAAGTCGATGGCGACGTCGTCCAGGTGCATCGGATTGCTGTACTCCAGCCGCAGTCCGCCGCCGCAGCGCATGCCGGAACCGATGCCGCTGTGGCCGGTGTGGAAGATCGCCGGCAGCTTGTGCGCGTTGATCACCTCGTAAATCGGCCAGGCCATGCGGTCGTACGGGTGGTAGCCCTGCACCGTGGGGTGGAACTTGAAGCCCTTGACGCCTTCCTCCTTGATCAGCCGCTCGGCCTCGCGCGCGCCCATCTTCCCCTTGTGCGGGTCGATGCTGGCGAAGCACACCATCATGTCGGCGTTCTCGCGCGCCGCCTGGGCGATCTCCTCGTTCGGGATGCGGCGCCGGCCGAGCTTGGACTCGCTGTCGACCGTGAACATCACCAGCCCGATCCTGCGTTCGCGGTAGTAGGCGATGGTCTCCGCGATGGTGGGGCGCCGGTTGGACTTGAAGTACTTGTCGGCCGCCCGGTCGTACTCCTCGCCGTAGTTGTCGAACGGATTCCAGCAGCTGACTTCCGCGTGCGTGTGCACGTCGATGGCGATGAGGTTGGCGTGGTCCATGCTGCGCTCCTGCATTAAGGGTTTCCACCCGGATGGTAGGGGTTGTTTTGATTATTGCCTATAACCAATAATGCGCGCTTCAAGCGGTACCGCCATGACATTCCAGGACCTCCAGATCGAGCAGCGCGGCGCCATCGCCGTGGTGCGCCTCAACCGTGCCGCCAAGCGCAACGCACTGAGCGACGGCCTCGTGCTCGCGATCCGCGACGCCTTCCAGAACCTGCCCGACACCGCGCGCGCGGCCGTCCTCTGCGGCGATGGCGACCACTTCTGCGCCGGCCTCGACCTGTCGGAGCTCCAGGAGCGCGACGCCGGCGCCGGCCTGCACCACTCGCGCATGTGGCACGCGGCGCTGGAGGAAGTGCAGTTCGGCCCCGTGCCGGTGGTCGCCGCGCTGCATGGCGCGGTGGTCGGCGGCGGGCTGGAGCTGGCTGCGGCCTGCCACGTGCGCGTGGCCGACGAAAGCACCTTCTATGCGCTGCCCGAAGGATCGCGCGGCATCTTCGTGGGTGGCGGCGGTTCGGTGCGCATCCCGCGCCTGATCGGTGCCGCGCGCATGGCCGACATGATGCTCACCGGCCGCGTCTACGACGCGCAGCAGGGCGAGCGGGCCGGCTTCGCCCAGTACCTGGTGCCGCAGGGCCAGTCGCTGGCCAAGGCGCTGGAGCTGGCCGGGCGCATCGCGCAGAACGCGCCGCTGACCAACTACGCGCTGATGCACGCGCTGCCGCGCATCGCCGAGCAGCCGGCCGACCAGGGCTACCTGACCGAGGCGCTGATGGCCGCCATCGCGCAGAGCGCGCCGGAAGCCAAGGAGCGCGTGCGCGCCTTCCTCGAAGGCCGCGCCGGCAAGGTCGGCAAGAACTGAGGCCCCCGTGGACGCCATGACTTCGCCTACCGCACCCCGCTATCGCCCGATGACGTTCGGAGTCACGCGCGCCCGGCTGCGCGAAGGCGCGGGCGGCGTGCAGTACCTGCGCGCCGAGCAGGACCTGCAGCCCTGCGCCGAGCGCATGACCGACCGGCTGCTGCACTGGGCGCAGCTCGATCCCGACCGCACCTTCATCGCCCGCCGCCGCCGGCTGCCCGACGGCAGCACCGGCGACTGGATCCGCATCAGCTACGGCCAGGCCCTGGACACCGCCCGCCGCGTCGGCCAGGCGCTGCTGGACCGCGGCCTGAACGCCGATCGCCCCGTGGCCATCCTTTGCGAGAACGGCCTGGAGCACGCGGCCATCGCGCTCGGCTGCCTGTACGCCGGCATTCCCTATTCGCCGGTCTCCTCGGCCTACTCCACCATCAGCCAGGACTACGACAAGCTGCGCCACGTGCTGCAGACGCTCACGCCCGGCCTGGTCTACGCCACCGACTCGCGCTACGCGAAGGCGATCGCCGCCACCGTGCCAGCCGACGTGGAGGTGGTGCTGGGCGAGCTGTTCCCGGCGGTGCCCGGCCAGGACAGCCTGCCCGGCCGCGCAATCACTCCGCTGGTCGAGCTGCTGGCAACCGAAGCGACCGCCGCCGTCGACGCCGCCCAGCGCGCCACCGGCCGCGACACCATCACCAAGTTCCTGTTCACCTCGGGCTCGACCAAGCTGCCCAAGGCGGTGATCAACACCCACGGCATGTGGTGCGCCAACCAGCAGCAGATGCTGCAGTCCATGCCGGTGCTGGGCGAGGAGCCGCCGGTGCTGGTGGACTGGCTGCCCTGGAACCACACCTTCGGCGGCAACCACAACGTCGGCCTGACGATCTACAACGGCGGCACCCTGTACATCGACGACGGCAAGCCGACGCCGGCGCTGATCGGCGAGACCCTGCGCAACCTGCGCGAGATCGCGCCGACGGTGTACTTCAACGTGCCCACCGGCTTCGAGGCCATCGCCCACGCGATGAAGGCCGATGCCGGGCTGCGCCGCAACCTGCTGTCGCGCGTGCGGATGTTCTTCTACGCCGGCGCCGCGCTGGCCCAGCCGGTCTGGGACCTGCTGCACGAGGTGCAGGAAGCCGAGATCGGCGAGCGCATCGTGATGGGCACCGGCCTGGGCATGACCGAGTCCTCGCCGTTCGCCATCTTCATCACCAGCCCCGACGTGAAGTCGGGCTACCTGGGCCTGCCCACGCCGGGCATGGAACTCAAATTGGTGCCCATGGAAGGCAAGGTGGAGGTGCGCTACCGCGGCCCCAACGTCACGCCCGGGTACTGGCGCGCGCCTCAGGAGACCGCGGAGAACTTCGACGAGGAAGGCTTCTTCCGCACCGGCGACGCGGTGCAGTGGATCGACCCGCAGGACCCGAACCTGGGGCTGAAGTTCGACGGCCGCATCGCCGAGGACTTCAAGCTGGCCACCGGCACCTTCGTCAGCGTCGGGCCGCTGCGCGCGAAGATCATCGCCGCCGGCGCGCCCTACGTGCAGGACGCGGTGATCACCGGCCTGAACCGCAAGGAAGTCGGCGCCCTGCTGCTGGCCACGCCGGCGGTGCGCCAGCTGGCCGGCCTGCCCGCCGACGCGCCGCTGAAGGACGTGCTGGAGAGCGCCCCGGTGCAGGCCCATTTCCAGAAGGTGCTGGACCAGCTGGCCGCGCAGGCCACCGGCAGCGCCAACCGGGTGGCCCGCCTGAACCTGATGCACGAGCCGCCCTCCATCGACAAGGGCGAGGTCACCGACAAGGGCTCGATCAACCAGCGCGCCGTGCTCAAGCACCGCGACGCCCTGATCCAGGCCTTCCACGACGACGCCCTGCCCTTCACCCTCAAGCCCACCGGAGACAGCCGCCCATGAAGATCGAAGGACAAGCCGCCCTGGTCACCGGCGGCGCATCCGGCCTCGGCGAGGCCACCGCGCGCGAGCTGGCGCGGCTCGGCGCGCGCGTCGCCGTGCTGGACGTCAACCTGGACGCCGCGAAGAAGGTGGCCGCCGAGATCGGCGGCGTCGCCGCCCAGTGCGACATCACCAGCACCGAGAGCCTGCAGTCGGCCCTGGCCGCGGCCTCGGCGGCGCACGGTCCGGCGCGCATCCTGATGAACATCGCCGGCATCGGCACCGCCAGGCGGGTGGTGCAGAAGGACGGCAGCCCGGCGCCGCTGGACGACTTCGCACGCGTGATCAACGTCAACCTGGTGGGCAGCTACAACGCCAGCCGCCTGTTCGCGGCCGAGTGCGCCAAGCTGCCGGCGCTGGACGACGGCGAGCGCGGCGTGATGCTGTTCACCGCCTCGGTTGCCGCCTTCGACGGCCAGGTCGGCCAGCAGGCCTACAGCGCGTCCAAGGGCGGGCTGGTGGGCATGACGCTGCCGATGGCGCGCGACCTGGCGCAATACGGCATCCGGGTCTGCACCATCGCCCCGGGGCTGTTCTCCACGCCGCTGATGCGCCAGTTGCCCGAACCGGTGCAACAGTCGCTGGCCGCGTCCATCCCCTTCCCCCCGAGGCTGGGCAAACCCGAAGAGTTCGCGCAGCTCGCATGCCATATCGTCACGAACACGCACCTCAACGGCGAAGTGATCCGCCTGGACGGCGCGCTTCGCATGGCGCCCCGCTGACCCCTTACCCACCCACCGGAGACAAGCCCATGAAACTCAAACGCACCCTGGTCACCGTCGCAGCGGCCCTGCTCGCCGCCGGCAGCGCGCTGGCGGACATCAACGTCGGCGTGAGCCTCTCGCTCACCGGCCCCGGCTCCGGCCTCGGCATCCCGATGGCCAACCAGTTCAAGCTGTTCCCCAAGGAAATCGCCGGCGAGAAGGTCAACCTGATCATCCTCGACGACGCCTCCGACCCGGGCAAGGGCGTGAGCAACGCGCGCCGCTTCGTCACCGAGGACAAGGTGGACCTGATCATCGGTTCCTGCCTCACCCCCGTGGCCGGCGCGATGACGCCGGTGGCGACGGAAGCCAAGACGGTGCAGCTGGCGGCCTCCCCGGTCGGTGGCAACAGCCCCTGGCTGTTCCGCCTGCCGCAGGGCAACGACGTGATGGCGCACGCCATGGTCGAGCACATGAAGAAGCAGAACGTCAAGACGATCGGCTTCCTCGGCTACACCGACGCGTACGGCGAGCTCTGGCTCAAGGCGCTCACGCCCCTGGCCGAGAAGGCCGGCATGAAGATCGTCGCCACCGAGCGCTTCGCCCGCACCGACACCAGCGTCACGCCGCAGGCGCTGAAGCTCACGTCGGCCAACCCCGACGCCATCGTGGTGGTCGCCTCCGGCTCAGGCGCGGCGATGCCGCAGATGGGCCTGGTCGAGCGCGGCTACAAGGGCAAAATCTACCAGACCCACGCGGCGGCCACCCAGGACCTGATGCGCATCGGCGGCAAGGCCGTGGAAGGCACCTTCGTGACCTCCGGGCCGGCGGTGGTCGGCCAGCAGCTGCCCGACAGCCACCCGTCCAAGAAGGCGGCCATCGACTTCTTCACGAACTACGAGAAGCAGTTCGGCCCGCCGAACCAGTTCGCCGGCCACAGCTACGACGCCGCCATCGCGCTGGAGAAGGCGGTGCCGATCGCCAAGCAGAAGGCCAAGCCGGGCACGCCCGAGTTCCGCTCCGCCCTGCGTGACGCGTTCGAGACCATGGGCCGCACCATCTTCGCCCACGGCGTGATGAACTGGACCAAGGACGACCACTGGGGCTACACGAACGAGACGGGCGTGATGCTGAAGGTGGTGGACGGCAAGTTCGTCGTCGAGAAGTGACGTTGCCAGGCGTCCGGCGCCAGCCGGGCGCCTGCAACGTCATCCCCGCGTAGGCGGGGATCCAGCGCAACGCGCCTGCGGCGCTCGCACGAAAGTCGGAAGCACTGGATTCCCGCCTTGGCGGGAATGACGCCCTCCCACCGACTTTCCCCGAATGAACTTCACCGCCCTTCGCCGGTTGACGGTTACCTGAAGACCCCATGGACTTTTCAATCGCCGGCATCCTCGCCATCGACGGCCTGACCAACGGCGCGGTGTATGCCCTGCTCGCGCTGGCCACGGTGCTGCTGTTCGCCGTGACGCGCGTCATCTTCATCCCGCAGGGCGAGTTCGTCGCCTTCGGCGCCCTGACGCTGGCCATCATGCAGACGGGCCGCGTGCCCGGCACCGTCTGGTTCCTGCTGGTGCTGGCCGGCGCGGCCGCGATCTCCGACATCTACGAGGGCGTCAAGCATGGGCACCCAGTCGCGCGCATCGGCAAGCAGGTCGCACGCACGCTGTCGGTGCCGGTCCTCGTGTCCCTGGTCGCCATCTGGGCCGCACCCAGGGGCTTTCCGCTGGTGGTGCAGGCGGTGCTGGCGCTGGCGCTGGTCACGCCCTTCGGCACCCTGATCTACCGCCTCGCCTACGAGCGCCTGGCCTCGGCCAGCGTGCTGGTGCTGCTGATCGTCTCGGTCGGCGTGCACTTCGCCCTGGTGGGCCTGGGCCTGTTCTTCTTCGGCGCCGAGGGCTTCCGCAACCCCAGCTTCTGGGACGCGCGCTTCTCCGCCGGCGCGGTGGCCCTGAGCGGCCAGGCGCTGATCATCTTCCTGGCCTCGATTGCGCTGATCGTGCTGCTGTGGCTCTACTTCGAGCGCACCCTGTCCGGCAAGGCACTGCGCGCCACGGCCGTCAACCGGGTCGGCGCGCGCCTGATGGGCATCTCGTCCAACTCGGCCGGCCGGCTGGCCTTCACCATGGCCGCCTTCATCGGCGCCCTGTCCGGGCTGCTGATCGGGCCGACCACCACCATCTTCTTCGACAGCGGCTTCATCATCGGCCTCAAGGGCTTCGTTGCGGCCGTGTTCGCCGGCCTTTCGAGCTACCCGCTGGCGATGGTGGGTGCGCTGCTGGTGGGGCTGCTGGAGAGCTTCGGGTCGTTCTGGGCCAGCGCCTTCAAGGAGGTGATCGTGTTCTCCTCCATCCTGCCGGTCCTGCTCTGGCGCTCGCTGCGCGACCCGCACGGAGAGGAGCACTGACATGTCCGCCGGTCCCGATACCGCCGTGGTGGCCGCCAGCGCCAAGCCCGGCAACGCCATGACCCTCCTGAGGCGCTTCGCCTTTCCCGCCTTCGCGCTGCTGATGCTGGTCCTGCCGGCGCTACCGGTGCCGGACTTCTGGATCACCCAGAGCAACTACATCGGCATGTATTCGCTGGTGGCGCTCGGGCTGGTGCTGCTCACCGGCGTCGCCGGCCTGACCTCGTTCGGCCAGGCGGCCTTCGTCGGCGTCGGCGCGTACTCGGCCGCCTTCCTGGCCGTGAAGATGGCGGCTTCGCCCTGGCTGGCGCTGTTCGTCGGCATCGGACTGGCCATCGCCGCGGCCCTGGTGCTGGGCGCGATCACGCTGCGCATGTCGGGCCACTACCTGCCGCTGGCCACCATCGCCTGGGGCCTGGCGCTGAACTACACCATGGCCAACATGGAGTGGCTGGGCAAGTACGACGGCATCCTGGGCGTGCCCGAACTGTCGGTGTTCGGCCACGAGCTGGGTTCCGGCCGCGGCCTGCACGTGGTGATCTGGGCCTTCGCGCTGGTGGCGGCGCTGGCCGCCACCCACCTGCTCGACTCGCGCCAGGGGCGCGCCATCCGCGCCCTGAACAGCGGTTCCACCATGGCCGAGGCCATGGGCATCTCCACCTTCCGCGCCAAGCTCACGGTGTTCGTGCTCGCGGCGGTGCTGGCGGCCATCTCCGGCTGGCTGTTCGCCTGGTTCCAGCGCACCGTGAACCCCTCACCCTTCTCCATCGGCAAGGGCATCGAGTACCTGTTCATGGCGGTGCTCGGCGGCGTGGGCCACGTCTGGGGCGCCTTCGTCGGCGCCGGCGTGGTCAAGATCATCGAGGACCAGCTGCAGGTGCTGCTGCCCGAGCTGATCGGCACCTCCGGCAACTTCGAGACCATCGTGTTCGGCATCATCCTGGTGGCGGTGCTGAAGTACGCGCCCGACGGCCTGTGGAGCTTCGTCGCCCGCTGGCTGCCGCGGGCCGACCGGGTGCGCGACTGGGACCGCGCCGACCCGCTGCCGGCCCGCGACAAGCCCGCGCACGGCGAGCTGCTGCTGCAGGTCGACCAGGTGCGCAAGGAGTTCGGCGGCCTGGTCGCCGTCAACGACGTCGGCTTCGAGGTGCGCGCCGGCGAGATCGTCGGCCTGATCGGCCCCAACGGCGCCGGCAAGTCCACCACCTTCAACCTGATCACCGGCGTGCTGTCCACCACCGCCGGCCAAGTGCGCTACCGCGGCGAGGCGCTGACCGGCCTGCCCTCGCGCCAGATCGCCCGCCGCGGCATCTCGCGCACCTTCCAGCACGTGAAGATGATCCCCGACATGACCGTGCTGGAGAACGTCGCGCTGGGCGGCTACCTGCGCGGCAGTGCCGGCACCCTGCGCGCCATGCTGCGGCTGGACCGGGCCGAGGAGCGCCGCCTGTTCGCCGAGGCCGAGCGCCAGCTGGCGCGCATCGGCATGGCCGACCGCATGCACGAGCTGGCCGGCAACCTCGCGCTCGGCCCGCAGCGCCTGCTGGAGATCGCGCGTGCCCTGTGCAGCGACCCGGCCCTGCTGCTGCTGGACGAGCCGGCCGCCGGCCTGCGCCACAAGGAGAAGCAGGCGCTGGCCGACGTGCTGCGCCAGCTCAAGGGCGAAGGCATGAGCCTGCTGCTGGTGGAACACGACATGGACTTCGTCATGGGCCTGACCGACCGCATCGTGGTGATGGAGTTCGGCACCAAGCTGATGGAGGGCACGCCGGCCGAGGTGCAGGCCAGCCCCGCCGTCCGCGCGGCCTACCTCGGGACGGAACACTGATGAGCGACAAGCTGCTGCAAGTGGCCGGCCTGCACGCCGGCTATGGCCGGGCCGAGGTGCTGACCGGCCTCGATTTCGACCTGGCACCGGGCCAGGTGGTCACCGTGATCGGCCCCAACGGCGCCGGCAAGTCCACCACGCTGAACGCGATGATGGGGGTGCTGGCCTGCCGCGGCACCCTGCGCTTCGACGGCCAGGACATCGCCGACACGACCCTGGAAGAGCGCGTGATGCTGGGCCTGGCGCTGGTGCCGGAGAAGCGCGAGCTGTTCGGCACCATGGCGGTGGAGGACAACCTGGTGCTGGGCGGCTACCGCTCGATGAAGCTGCGGGTGCCCAACTGGAAGGGCGAGCTGGAACGTGTCTACGAGCTGTTCCCGCGCCTGAAGGAGCGCCGCACCCAGATGGCCGGCACGCTCTCGGGCGGCGAGCGCCAGATGCTGGCGGTCGGCCGCGCGCTGATGTCGCGCCCCAAGCTGCTGATGCTGGACGAACCCAGCCTGGGCCTGGCCCCGCTGATCGTCAAGGAGATCTTCCGCATCATCGAGCGGCTGCGCGACCAGGGCGTGTCCATCCTGCTGGTCGAGCAGAACGCGCGCGCCGCACTGGAGGTTGCCGACTATGGCTACGTGCTGGAAACCGGCGAGATCCGCCTGCACGGCGCCGCCCGCGAACTCGCCGGCGACCCGCGGGTGATCGAGACCTATCTGGGCGCGGGCCGCAACAACGCCGCCGCTGCAGCCGCGGGCTGAGCGCGCCGCTTTTCGCATGGATTACCGACCCGACGCCGGCGACGCCCGCTTCCTGCTCGAGCAGGTGCTGGACGCTCCCACCCGGCTGCGCGCGCTCGCGCCGTTCGCCGAGGTCGACGCCGACCTCATGGGCCAGGTGCTGGACGAGGCCGCGAAGTTCGTCGGCGCTGAAATCGCGCCGCTGAATGCGGTGGGCGATGCCATCGGCGCACACTTCGAAGCGGGCACGGTCACCATGCCGCCCGGTTTCGCCGACGCCTACAAGGCCTTCCGGGAGGCCGGCTGGCCGTCGCTGGCCTGCGCGCCGGAGGACGGCGGCCAGGGCCTGCCCTGGGTGCTGGAAGGCGTGCTGTACGAATGGCTCACCGGCGCCAACCACGGCTGGACCATGGCTCCCGGCCTGCTGCACGGCGCCTACGAGTGCCTCAAGCACCACGGCAGCGAGGCGCTGAAGGCGCGCTACCTGGGCCGCATCGCCAGCGGCGAGTGGCTGGCCACCATGTGCCTGACCGAGCCGCAGGCCGGCAGCGACCTCGGGCTGGTGCGCACCCAGGCCGTGCCGCAGGCCGACGGCAGCCATCGCCTGTCCGGCACCAAGATCTTCATCTCCGGCGGCGAGCACGACCTCACCGACAACATCGTGCACCTGGTGCTGGCGCGCGAACCGGGCGCGCCCCTGGGACCCAAGGGCCTGTCGCTGTTCATCACCTCCAAGTTCCTGGATGGCGGCGTGCGCAATGCCATCGTGTGCGAGCGCATCGAGGAGAAGATGGGCCTGCACGGCAGCCCCACCTGCGTGCTGCGCTTCGAGGACGCCACCGCCTGGCGCGTCGGCGAGCCGGGCCGCGGGCTGTCGGCCATGTTCGTGATGATGAACGCGGCCCGGCTGCACGTGGCGCTGCAGGGCGTGGGCCTGCTCGACGCGGCCTGGCAGAAGGCCCATGCGTACGCCCAGGAGCGGCTTCAGATGCGCGCGCCGGGCGCGGCCCGAAGCGCGGCCGAAGCCGATCCCATCATCCGGCACCCGGCCGTGCAGCGCATCCTGGACACGGAGCGCGGCTGGATCGACGGCCTGCGGGTGCTCGCCTACCACACGGGCCTGGAGCTCGACGCCGCCCGGCACCATGCGGACGCAGGCCGGCGGCAGTCGGCGCAGCGCTGGTGCAGCCTGGTCACGCCGGTGCTCAAGGCCCTGTGCACCGAGCAGGGCGCCGGCGGCGCCAGCCGGCTGCTGCAGGTGTTCGGCGGCCACGGCTACGTGCGCGAATGGGGCATCGAGCAGCACGTGCGCGATGCCCGCATCACCCTGATCTACGAAGGCACCAACGAGATCCAGGCGATCGACCTGCTGGTACGCAAGGTGCTGCCCGACGGCGGCGCCGGCATCCAGGCCCTGCTGCAGGAACTGGCGCAGGACGTGGACGCATTGGCCGACCATGGCGCCGACACGGCGGCGCGGCTGCAGGACGCGTGCCGCCTGACGCAGGAGCTGGTACGCGCCAGCAGAGCGCGCGCAGCCCTGCCCTTCGAGGCGGCCGACGACTACCTGCGCGCGATCGGGCTGGCCCTCATGGGCTGGGCCTGGCACCGCATCGCCCGCGCGCCCGGCGCCGCGCAGGGTCGCTGGACCGGCCCGCGGCACGCGCTGGACCTGCGCGTGCTGCCCGAGTACGCAATGCGGGCCGGAATCATCCGAACGCAATGCAGCGCCGCCGGCGCGCAGGCCGCCTGAGACACCGCCATGCCCCGCGCCGCTGCGTCCCGCACCCTTGCGCACGAGGAGCCGCCGGTGGTCGAGACGGTCGACACCAGCTTCCTGGAGAGCCTGCTCGGCTACAACGCGCGCCGCGCCGCGCTGACCGTGATCGAGGTCTTCCTGCAGCGGATGGCGCCCTACCGCCTGCGGCCGGTGGACTTCTCCGTGCTGTCGCTGATCGTGCACAACGCCGGCATCACCTCGCGCCAGCTGTGCACGGCGCTGGGCATCCAGCCGCCCAACCTGGTGCCGCTGGTCAGCTCGCTGGAGAAGCGCGGCCTGATCGAGCGCAAGCCGCACCCGCGGGACGGCCGTGCCACCGGCCTGCATCCGACTTCGGCCGGCTGCAAGCTGATGGGCGAGGCCGAGCAGGCAGCCGCGCGGCTCGAAGGCGAGATGGCCGCGCACCTCACGCCTGGCGAGCACCGCACGCTGCTGCGCCTGCTGCGCAAGGTCTACCAGCGCCCTTGAGGGCGCGTCCTACAGACGGTCCGCGGCTGTCGCGGTGAGATGGGTCCATCGCGACACGATGGACGCATCACCATGGCCCGATCGAACGACACGCCCAGCGGCACCCGCACCCGCTACCGCTTCTATGCCGCCGGCGACCGGCTCTACGCCCGCAATGTCGCCGGCAAGGTGGTGGACCTGGGACGGCTGACCCGCCACGCCGACGGCAGCTGGCACTACTTCCTGGACGGCAACCAGCTCGCGGGCGGCGGCACGCCCACGCCGGAAACGGCGATGGTCGAGGCCGCACGCCGCATGGGCTTCCTGTACCTCGACGGGCAGTTCACGGCGGTGGAGGATGCACGTACGTACCCCGACCTGGACCTGGACCGGGCGCCCGCGGTCGAGATCGACGTGGACGAACTGCAGCCCGGCGAGCGCATGGAGGACGCGCGGGTCTAGTGCACGTCGACCCTTTCGATAGCCGACACGCGCGGATCGCGGATGCCCGTGCTTGCGCGGGTTCAAGAAGGGGTCGAAGCGGATGCGCTACCCTCCCCTCCTGAGATTGACAGGAGAGTCCATGAGCCAGCCCCGCTATCCCGCACCCACCCTCGAGCAGGTGCCCGAGGACATCCGCGCCCGCATCCTGGAGGTGCAGGAAAAGTCCGGCTTCGTGCCCAACGTGTTCCTCGCGCTGGCGCGCCGGCCGGCCGAGTGGCGTGCCTTCTTCGCCTACCACGACGCTTTGATGATGCCGGAGAGCGTCGGCCGGCAGAGCGGCCTGAGCAAGGGCGACCGCGAGATGATCGTCACGGCCACCAGCGCCGCCAACGACTGCCTGTACTGCGTGGTGGCGCACGGCGCGATCCTGCGCATCTACGAGAAGAAGCCGCTGGTGGCCGACCAGGTGGCGGTGAACTACCGCAAGGCCGACATCACCCCGCGCCAGCGCGCCATGCTGGACTTCGCCATGAAGGTCTGCCTGCGCGCGCAGGAGATCGAGGACGCCGACTTCGAGGCCCTGCACGCCCACGGCTTCACCGACGAGGACGCCTGGGACATCGCCAGCATCACCGCCTTCTTCGGGCTGTCGAACCGGGTGGCGAACTTCTCCAGCATGATGCCCAACCCCGAGTTCTACCTGATGGGGCGGGTGCCGAAGCAGAAGTGACCGCGTTCGGCCGCCGACTCAGTCGGCGACCTACAACCCCCGCGGATCCACCCCCAGCAGCGCCTCGCACATGGCCCGCAGGTCCTTCCGCAGGATCTGCGCCGAGGGCAGCATCTCGAACGTGCCCTCGTCCATGTACAGCTTGCGGTTGACCTCCAGCTGCAGGCTGTGGCGCTGCCGCGCCGGCTCGCCGAAGCGGCGCACCAGCTCCACGCCCTTGTACGGGAAATTCACCTCCACGTCGTAGCCGCGCCCGCGCAGGAACTCCGCCAGCCAGGCGGTGAGCCGCGGATCCGCGGTGGTGCCTTCGCGGTCGCCGATCACGAAGTCGGCGTGCGCCAGCCCCGGGTAGTCGGTCGCGTGGCTGCCGGCGATGGCGGGCATGGAGTGGCAGTTGACGTGGATGCTGTAGCCGTGCCGCGCATGGGCCTGGTCGATCGCGCTCGCCACCGCCTCGTAGTACGGCCGCCAGCAGCGCTCGATGCGCGCCGCCACTTCATGCGGCTTCAGCTTGCGCCCGTACATGGGGACGCCATGGTCGGTGTTGCGCCAGATCAGGCCCTTGCCCAGGCGCACCTTGGACAGCGCCGTCGGGTCGGTGACCCGCTCGCCCGGCCACTCGCCGTCCAGCATGTCGATGTCGATCTCGCGCTCGCTGCGGTTCGCGTCCAGGTAGCTGCGCGGGAACAGCGCCTCGATCCACGCGATGCCCAGCTCGGGGGCGAAGTCGTACAGCTTCTCCACGTGGGTGTCCTCGGCCGTGCGCAGGGCCTGCAGCTCGCAGACGTAGTCGAAGTCCTCGGGGTAGCGGGTGCCGCTGTGCGGCGAGTCGAGCACCAGCGGCGTGCGGCCGGGTTCGGTGCGGATGCAGGGTTCGGCGGCGGCAGCGGTGCCTTGCGGATCGGAAGCCATGTCCGACTCTAACGCGCCACAATGGGCCGATGCACTCGGCCACGTTCGACCTCGGCGCGGTGCGGCTGGAGGCACTCACGGCCGGACCGTCCAGAGGCCGGCTGGTGATCCTGCTGCACGGCTTTCCCGAGTCCGGCGATGCGTGGCGCGTGCAGGCCGCCGCGCTGGCCGGTGCCGGCTGGCGGGTGCTGGCGCCGCACCAGCGCGGCTACGCCGGCTCATCGAAACCGGCCGGCCTGCTGCCCTATCGCCTCGACGTGTTGGCCGCCGATGTGCTCGCGCTGGCCGATGCGGCTGGGGCCGAGACATTCAGCCTGGTCGGCCACGACTGGGGCGCCGCCATCGCCTGGCACCTGGCCAGCACCTCACCCACGCGGCTGGACCGCATGGTCGTCATGAACGGGCCGCATGCCGGCACCGTGGGGTTGCACACGCTGCTCCACCCGACCCAGCTGCTGCGCAGCTGGTACATAGGCGCGTTCCAGGTGCCCTTTCTTCCGGAGGCCCTGCTGCGCGCCGACGATTTCGCCCTGCTGCGCCGCGCGATGCGCGACACCGCGCGGCCCGGTGCGCTGCCCGACGCCCTGCTGGACCGGTACGCCGCCCAATGGGCCCAGCCGGGCGCGCTCGGTGCCATGCTCGCCTGGTACCGCGCGATCGGCCTGCAGGTGCCGACGCCGGCCCGGACCATCGAGCTGCCGGTGACGGTGATCTGGGGCGAGCAGGACCCCATGCTGGACCGCGGGCTGGCCGACGCCGCGCTGCGGCTGTGCAGCAAGGGCAGGCTCGTGGCGCTGCCCGATGCGACCCACTGGCTGCACCACGAAGAGCCGCAGCGGGTGAACGACGTGCTGCTCGAGGCGCTGGCCTAGGCGCGCTGCCCGGACCTCACCCCAGCCGCAATCGCAGCGTGGTCTGGTCGTCCCCGGGCCGCACCTCGAAGCCGAGCCGCGCGGCCAGCGAGGCCATCACCGCGTTCTCCGGCAGGCAGGTGCCGACCACCTCCCGGGTGCCGCGCTCGCGCAGGTGGCGGATCAGCTTGTCCAGCAACAGCCGGCCCAGGCCCCGGCCCTGCCACTCGCGCGCGACCTGGATCGCGAACTCCGCCACCTCGTTGTCGGGGTCGCAGATCGCGCGCACCTCGCCCGCCATCTCGCCGCTGCCGTCCTCCGGCAGGGCCACGAAGGTCATCTCGCGGTCGTAGTCGATCTGGCTGAAGCGGGCCAGCTCCGAATGCGGCACCTCGCGCCGCATCATGAAGAAGCGCAGCCGCAGGTCGCCCGGCGTGGCCGCGTCGTAGAAGGCGTGCAGGCGCGCGCCGTCCTCGGGGCGGATCGGCCGCACGCGCAGTGGCCGGCCCGCGATCGCGACCGTTTCCTCCAGCTCCTGCGGATAGGGCCGGATCGCCAGCGGCACCGCCGCCGAGGCCGCGGGACGCAGCCGCACCCGCGCGTCCAGCGCGACGGCGCCCTGCGCGTCCACCAGCAGCGGATTGATGTCGAGCTCGGCGACGCCGTCCAGGTCGCAGGCCAGCTGCGACACCTTCACCAGCGCGTCGAGCAGGGCTGCCCTGTCGGCCGCCGGCCGGCTGCGCCAGGCCCGCAGCAGCGGTTCCAGGCCGCTGCGCCCGACCAGCTCCTGCGCCAGCGCCAGGTTCAGCGGCGGCAGCGCCAGGGCATGGCGCCGATGCAACTCGACCTCGGTGCCACCGACGCCGCACAGCAGCACCGGGCCGAACACCGGATCGGTGGACAGGCCGACGATCACCTCGCGCGCCCCGGGCCGGCGCACCATCTCCTGCACCGCGAAGCCCTTGATCACGGCGTCGGGCCGCGCGGCCCGGACCCGGTCCAGCATGCGGCGCGCCGTCTCGCGCACCTCGTCGGCGTCGCCCAGGTTCAAGGCCACGCCACCGATGTCGGACTTGTGCACCACCTGCGGCGAGACGATCTTCAGCGCCACCGGAAAGCCGATCGCCTGCGCCGCGGCCACCGCTTCGTCCACGCCGGCGGCCATCTCGGTGCGCACGATCGGAATGCCGTAGGCCGCCAGCAGGCGCTTGGCCGCCACTTCGTCCAGCCACTCCAGCCCTTCGGCCGCTGCGCCCTGCAGCAGCGCCTCGGCGCCGGCGCGGTCCGGGGTGAACTCCGCCACGGCCGCCGGCGCGATCTCCTGCAGCGCGCGCTGGTTGCGCGCATGGGTGACCATCTGCAGCCAGGCAGCGACGGCGCGCTCGGGCGTGGCGTACGACGGCAGCCCCGCCTGCGCCGTGGCCTCGCGGGCCGCGGCCACAGCCGGCCCGCCGAGCCAGCAGCTCAGCACCGGCTTGCGGCTGTTCTGCATCACCGGTGCGCAGGCCTGCGCGATGGCCAGCGCCGGCACCAGCGCCGTGGGGGCATGCACGAACAGCACCGCATCGACTTCCGGCGCCTGCAGCAGCACGCGCATCGCGTCCACGTAGCGCGCCACCGGCGCGTCGCCGATGATGTCCACCGGGTTGCCGCGCGACCACGTGCCGGGCAGCACCGCATCGAGCGCGGCCAGGGTGTCGGACGCCAGTTCGCCCAGGGTACCGCCCTGCAGCGAGAGCGCATCCGCCGCCAGCACGCCGGCACCGCCGCCGTTGGTGAGGATCACGATCCGCTCGCCACCCACCGGCCGCGCCCGGGCCAGCGTCTCGGCGGCATCGAACAGGTCCTCCAGCGTGTCCACGCGCAGCATGCCGGCGCGGCGCACGGCGGCATCGAACACGCCGTCCGAGCCGGCCAGCGCGCCGGTGTGCGAGGCCGCCGCCTTCGCGCCTTCCGGCGCCCGGCCGGCCTTGACCACGATCACCGGCTTGTTGCGGGCCGCCGCGCGGGCGGCCGACATGAACTTGCGCGCCGCCTTGACCGACTCGGCGTACATCAGGATGGCGCGGGTGCCGCTCTCGCTGCCGAGGTAATCCAGCACGTCGCCGAAATCGACGTCGGCGCTGTCGCCCATGGAGATGAAGTGCGAGAAGCCGATGCCGCGCCCGCGTGCCCAGTCCAGCATGGCGGTGGCCAGCGCGCCCGACTGGGTGACGAAGGCCAGCGGGCCGGTCAGCGCCTGCGCCGGCGCGAAGCTGGCGTTGAGCCCCAGCCCGGGCAGCAGCAGCCCGATGCAGTTGGGCCCCAGGATGCGCATCAGCCAGGGCCGCGCCGCCTGCAGCATCTGCTGCTCGGAGCTGGGCGCGCCGGGCTCGGGCCGGTTCTTCAACCCGGCGCTCAGCACGACCGCTGCGCGGGTGCCCCGGCGCCCCAGTTCCTCGATGAGCTGCGGCACGGTGGCGGGGGGCGTGGCGATGATGGCGAGGTCGGGCGCCGACGGCAGGCTGGCGACATCGCGCCAGGCCCGCTCGCCGCCCACGACATCGCGCCTGGCGTTGACCGGCCAGACCGGCCCGCGAAAACCGCCTTCCTTCAGGTTGCGAAACACGACGGCACCCACGCTGCCCTCGCGATCGGAAGCGCCGATCAGCGCGACGGAGGCCGGGCGGAACAGGAACTCGAGGTTGCGCACGCTCATGGCGTGCATCATCGTGCGGAACCGGCCGGCTGGGGCTTGAGAACTCTCAACGAGGCGTGCGACGCCCCGGGCTAGAGTGGCCGGGACGCCATGAATCAGCCCTTGCCAGCGGACCTGCCCGTCCTGCGCGCCGAATCGCTCAGCCGCACCTACGGCAGCGGCGACACGGCCGTACACGCGTTGCGCGAGGTGGACCTGGAGATCCGCAGCGGCGAGTTCATCGTGCTGCTGGGCGCGTCGGGCTCCGGCAAGTCCACCCTGCTCAACATCCTGGGCGGGCTGGACCGCCCCACCGGCGGCGAACTCTGGTTCCGCGACCAACGGCTGACCGCCGCCAGCGACGACGAGCTGACCACCTACCGCCGCGAGCACGTGGGCTTCGTGTTCCAGTTCTACAACCTGATCCCCAGCCTGACCGTGCGCGAGAACGTGGGGCTGGTGACCGACATCGCCAGCGACCCGATGCCGGTGGACGAGGCGGTGGACCGGGTCGGCCTCTCGCCGCGGCGCGACCACTTCCCCTCGCAGCTGTCCGGCGGCGAGCAGCAGCGGGTGGCCATCGCCCGCGCCATCGTCAAGCGCCCGCAGCTGCTGCTGTGCGACGAGCCGACCGGCGCGCTCGACTACGTGACCGGCAAGCTGGTGCTGGAGACCATCGCCCACATCAACAGCGAGCTGGGCACCACCGCGATCGTGATCACGCACAACGCCGCCATCGCCGGCATGGCCGACCGCGTGGTGCGGCTGGCCGACGGCCGGGTCGCCAGCGTGGAGGTGCCCGAGCGCCGGCTGACCCCGGCCGAGCTGTCCTGGTGAAGTCATGAAGGCGCTGGATCGCAAGGTGCTGCGCGACCTGCGCCTGCTGTGGAGCCAGGCGCTCACCATCGCGCTGGTGGTGGCCAGTGGCCTCTCCGCCTTCGTCGCCACCCTGTCGGCGGTGGACTCGCTGGCGGCGGCGCGCGAGAGCTTCTATGCCGCCGCCCGCTTCGCCGACGTGTTCGCCAGCGCGCGCCGCGCGCCCGATGGGCTGGCCGACCGGCTGCGCGGCATCGAGGGCGTGGTGGACGTGCAGGCCACGGTGGAGTCGCAGGCCCGCGTCACCGTGCCGGGCAGCAGCGACCCGGTGATCGGCCAGCTGATCGGCCTGCCGGCCCGCTCGGCCCAGCGCCTGAACCTCGTCAGCCTGCGCAGCGGCCGCTTCCCGCAGGCCGGCTCGCGTGCGTCCGGCGAACTGGAGGCGGCGGTGTCGGAAGGCTTCGCACTGGCGCACCGGCTGAGGCCGGGCGACCACGTGCAGGCGCTGGTCAACGGCAAGCTGCGCCGGCTGCGCATCACCGGCCTGGCGCTGTCGCCCGAGTACGTGTTCGCCGGCCTGTGGGGCATGCCCGACCTGCGCGCCTTCGGCGTGTTCTGGGTCGACGAGGACGAGCTGGCGGCGGCGCTGGACATGCGCGGCGCCTTCAACCGCGTCGCGCTCAAGCTGCAACCGCAGGCCTCGCAGCCGGCAGTGGTCGACGCTGCGACCCGGCTGCTGGCCCCTTTTGGCGGGCAGCTGGCGCGTGGCCGCTCCGAGCAGGTGTCGGACGCGATGCTCAACGACGAGATCCGCAGCCAGCAGGTGATCGGCACGCTGCTGCCGACCATCTTCCTCGGAGTCGCCGCCTTCCTGCTGCACGTGGTCGCGGCCCGGCTGGTGTCCACGCAGCGCGAGCAGGTCGCGGCGCTCAAGGCATTGGGCTACCGCAACCGCTCGATCGCCCTGCACTACCTGAAGCTGGTCGCGCCCATGGTGATCGCCGGCTTCCTGCTGGGCCTGGCGGTCGGCAAGTGGATGGGCGTGCAGCTGATGGGCCTTTACGCCGAGGTGTTCCGCTTCCCGGCGCTGGTGCACGCCCTGCCGACGGGCCTGGTGGCGGCCAGCCTGGGCATCGTCGCGCTCACTGCCGTGGCCGGCACGCTCACGGCCATCGCGGGCACGGTGCGGCTGCAGCCGGCCGAGGCCATGCGGCCGCCGGCACCGGGTCGCTACCGACGCTCGCTGCTGGAGCGCCTGCCGCGCCTGCGCACCGGGCCGGCGCTGCGCATGATCCTGCGCAACGTCGAGCGCCGCCCGCTGCGCGCGGCGGTGACGGTGGGCGGCATCGCCTTCGCCGTGGCCATCGTGGTGCTGGGCAACTTCTTCCGCGACGCGATGGCCGTGATCATCGATGCCAACTTCACCCTGGGCATGCGCGGCGACGTCGCCGTCTGGACGGTGGAGCCGGTGCCGGCCGGCGAGGGTCGCGCATTCGCCCGCATCCCCGGCGTGCAGCAGGTGGAGCTGGGCCGCCGGGTCGAGGTCCGCTTCGTCAAGGGCCATCGCAGCGAGACCGGGCAGATCCAGGGGCGCCCGGTCGACGGGCTGCTGCAGCGGGTGATCGACGTCGATCGCCGCGCCGTGCCCATCCCCCGTGACGGCCTGCTGATGGGCGAGCGGCTGGCCACCAAGCTCGGCGTCCAGCCGGGCGACACGGTGACGGTGGAGTTCCGCGAAGGCCGACGGCACGTGCGCGAGGTCCTGGTCGAGCGCACCGTGCGCGACATGATGGGCCTGAACGCCTGGCTGGAGCGGCGCGCGCTGAATCGCCTGCTCGGCGAGAGCGACCTGGCGTCCGAGTTCACGCTCGGCATCGAGCCCGGCCGCGTGCCCGCCGTGCTGCAGGCGACGCAGGCGATCCGCGGCGTCGCCGGCGCCTTCAGCAAGGCCAGCATGCTGCGCAACATGCAGGAAGTGACGGCACGCAACATCCTGATCATGAGCACCATCCTGACCGTGTTCGCGGCGGTGATCGCCATCGGCGTGGTCTACAACAACGCCCGCATCGCGCTGGCCGAGCGCAGCTGGGAGCTGGCCAGCCTGCGGGTGCTGGGCTTCACGCGGGCCGAGGTCTCGCTGCTGCTGCTGGGCGAGCTGGCGCTGGGCATCGCCATCGCGCTGCCGCTTGGCATGCTGGTCGGCTGGGCACTGGTGCACCTGCTGGTGGGGCTGATGCAGACCGACCAGTTCCTGTTCCCGGTCGCGATCAGCCCGCGCACCTATGCATGGGCGGCGATCTGCGTGCTGGCCGCCGGGGTGGGCAGCGCGCTGGTGGTGCGCCGGCAGGTCGATCGGCTGGACATGGTGGCCGCACTCAAGACGAGGGAGTGAGCACGATGAAATGGAATCGCACGACGCTGTACGCCGGGCTGAGCGCGGCGCTCGCCATCGGCGCGCTGGCCTGGGCCTTCGCGCCGCGGCCGGCGCCGGTGGAGGTCGCGACGGCGCGGCAAGCGCCCTTCGAGCAGTGGATCGAGGAGGACGGCCAGACCCGGCTGCGCGAGCGCTACACGATCTCGGCGCCGGTCGCGGCGCGGGTGGCGCGCAGCACGCTGCGCGAGGGCGACGCGGTCGCGGCCGGCGACGTGGTGGCGGTGCTCACGCCGGTGATGTCATCCATGGTGGACGAGCGCAGCGCGCGCGAGGCGGCGGCCCGGCTGCGCGCCGCCTCGGCCGGGGTCGAGCGCGCGGCGGCGCGGGTCGAGCGCGGGCGCATCGCGCTGGAGGAAGCGCGCCTGAACCTGCAGCGCGACGAGCGCCTGGCCGCCGACGGCTACGTCTCCGTGTCGCGGCTGGACAGCTCGCGGCTGGCGGTCGGCGCGGCCCAGCGTGAGCTGGACGCGGCGCGTGCCGAACACGAGCTCGCCACCCACGAACGGGCGCAGGCGGCCGCGGTCTTGCAGCCGGCGCGGCCCGGCACCGCCACCGGCGAGCCGCTCGCGGTGCGATCACCGGTGGCCGGCGTGGTGCTGCGCCTGCCGCTGCAGAGCGAGGCCACGGTGACGCCCGGCACCGCCCTGCTGGACGTGGGCGACCCGAAGCAGATGGAAGTGGTGGCCGAGCTGCTGACCACCGATGCGGTGCAGGCCAGGCCCGGCACCCGGGTGGCGATCGAGCGCTGGGGCGGCCCGCCGCTGGAAGGCCGGGTGCGGCGCGTCGAGCCGGCCGCCTTCACCAAGGTCTCGGCGCTCGGGATCGAGGAGCAGCGCGTGAAGGTGCTGATCGACCCGGTCGATCCGCCGCCCGAGTGGCAGCGGCTGGGCGACGGCTTCCGGGTCACGGTGCGCGTGATCACCACCTCCGCCGCCGATGCGCTGCAGGTCCCGGTCGGCGCCCTGTTCCCCACCGGCGAGGGCTTCGCGGTGTTCCGGCTCGACGAGGGCCGCGCGAAGCTGCAGCCGGTGGACGTGGGCGGGCGCAACGGCAGCATGGCCTGGGTCGAGGCCGGTCTGGTAGCGCAGCAGCAGGTGATCCTGTACCCGCCGGCGACGGTGCGCGAAGGCAGCCGCGTGGCGGTGCGCAAGCCGTGAGCGCCGAGTTGGTGCAGGCGCTGGCGGCGCGTCTCGGCGCCCGCCTGATCGAGACCCACATCTCCTGGGTGCTGCTGGCCGGCGACACGGCGCTGAAGATCAAGAAGCCGGTCACCCTCCCCTTCCTCGACTACGGCAGCCTGGCCGCGCGGCAGCGCTGCTGCGAGGAGGAACTGCGGCTGAACCGGCGGCTGGCCCCCGGCATCTACCGTGACGTGGTGGCCATCACCGGTTCCGCGGCACAGCCGAGCCTTGGCGGAGATGGCCCGGTGCTGGAGTACGCGCTGCGCATGCGGCGCTTCGCGGACGGGATGCTGTTCTCCGAGCTGCTGCCGGCCGGTGCCCTGCAGGCGCGCGACGTGGACGATCTGGCCGCGCTGCTGGCGGACTTCCATGCGCAGGCGCCGATCGCGACGCCGCAGGATGGCTACGGCACGCCGGCGCGTCGCCGCGATCTCGCGCTGGCGGCCTGCGCCGGCGCTGCGGCTGCGCTGCGGGCGGACCTGTCGGACCTGCACGGCTGGCTGCAGGCGCAGGCCGACGCCCAGCAGCCGCTGTGGGCCGCGCGGCTCGCCGCCGGGCGGGTGCGCGAGGGCCATGGCGACCTGCACCTGGCCAACCTGGTGCGGCTGGACGAGGGCGTGGCGGCCTTCGACGGCATCGAGTTCGACCCGGCCCTGCGCTGGATCGACGTGCTGGACGACATCGCCTTCGCGGTCATGGACTTCGCCGCCGTCGGCAGCCGGGCCTTCGCCTTTCGCCTGCTCAATGGCTGGCTGGATACGACCGGCGACCACGAAGGCCTGCCCGCCCTGCCCTTCGCCTGCGCCTACCGGGCGCTGGTGCGGGCGCAGGCCCATGCCCTGCGGAGCGACGCGCCGCAGGCGCGTGCCTACGTGGACGCCGCGCGGTCCTGGACGGCGCTGCCCGCCCCGAGGCTCGCCATCACCCACGGCCTGCCCGGCTCCGGCAAGACCTGGCGCTCGCAGCAGTGGCTGCAACGGCACGGCGCCATCCGCCTGCGCTCGGACGTGGAGCGCAAGCGGCTGGCCAGGCTGGCCATGCTGGCCGACTCGCGCGCCGCGGGCGTCGACCTGTACACCGGGGACTGGGGCGCCCGCACCTACGAGCGCTTGTTGACGCTGGCGCGCACGGTGCTGGCCGCGGGGCTGCCGGTGGTGCTGGACGCCGCCTTCCTGCGCCGCCCCGAGCGCGACCGGGCCCGCGCGTTGGCCACCGAACTCGGTGTGCGCTTCGGCATCCTGGCCTGCGAGGCGCCGGCCGAGGTGCTGCGACAGCGCCTGCGCGATCGCCGCGGCGATGCGTCGGAAGCGGACGAGGCCGTGCTGGTCCGGCTGCAGGCGGACGCCGAGCGGCTGGGCGCCGACGAGCTCGCCTGGATCGAGGCAGGCTGACGCCACCACGCCTGGTCATTCCCGCGGAGGCGGGAATCCAGACCTCGGCCCTACTTGGGGGCAGAGGGGCGCGCGGGGGGGACGACCCGACAAGGGGCGATACAGTCGCAACAACACCCCCAGGCTCCCATGAATTCGAACCCTTCCCCCCGCCCCGCCCGCTGGCAGTTCTGGATCGACCGCGGCGGCACCTTCACCGACATCGTGGCGCGCCGCCCCGACGGCTCGCTGCTCACCCACAAGCTGCTGTCGGACAACCCCGAGCAGTACCGTGACGCGGCGGTGGCCGGCATCCGGCACCTGCTGGGCCTGGAACACGGCGAAGCGATCGGCCCCGAGCTGGTCGAGAGCGTGAAGATGGGCACCACCGTGGCCACCAACGCACTGCTGGAACGCAAGGGCGAGCCGACGCTGCTGGTCACCACGCGGGGCTTCCGCGACGCCCTGCGCATCGCCTACCAGAACCGCCCCCGCCTGTTCGACCGCCACATCGTGCTGCCCGAGCTGCTGTACAGCCGGGTGATCGAGGCGCACGAGCGGGTCGGCGCCCAGGGCGAGCTGCTGGAGGCGCTGGACGAGGCGCACCTGCGCGAGCAGCTGGCGGCCGCCCACGCCGCCGGCCTGCGCAGCGCCGCCATCGTGTTCCTGCACGGCTGGCGCTTCACGGCGCACGAGGCCGCCGCCGCGCGGCTGGCGCGCGAGGCCGGCTTCACCCAGGTGAGCACCTCGCACGAAACCAGCCCGATGATGAAGTTCGTCAGCCGCGGCGATACCACCGTGGTCGATGCCTACCTGTCGCCCATCCTGCGCCGCTACGTCGAGCACGTCGCCGCCGAGATGCCCGGCGTCAAGCTGTTCTTCATGCAGTCCTCCGGCGGCCTGACCGACGCCCACGCCTTCCAGGGCAAGGACGCCATCCTGTCCGGGCCGGCCGGCGGCATCGTCGGCATGGCGCGGACGGCCCAGCTCGCCGGCCAGCCCAAGGTGATCGGCTTCGACATGGGCGGCACCTCCACCGACGTGTCGCACTTCGCCGGCGAGTTCGAGCGCGAGTTCGAGACCCAGGTCGCCGGCGTGCGCATGCGCGCGCCCATGATGAGCATCCACACGGTGGCGGCCGGCGGCGGCTCCATCCTGGAGTTCGATGGCGCCCGCTTCCGCGTCGGCCCGCAGAGCGCCGGCGCCAACCCGGGGCCGGCCTGCTACCGCCGCGGCGGCCCGCTGGCCGTGACCGACGCCAACGTGATGGTCGGCAAGATCCAGCCGCGCTACTTCCCGCGGGTGTTCGGCCCGGGCGCCGACGAGCCGCTCAGCCACGAAGCCGCGGCGGCGCAGTTCGCGCGCATCGCCGCCGACACCGGCCGCAGCGCCGAGGACGTGGCCGAGGGCTTCATCGCCATCGCCGTGCAGCAGATGGCCAACGCGATCAAGAAGATCTCGGTGGCACGGGGCTACGACGTGACGCGCTACACCCTGCAGTGCTTCGGCGGCGCCGGCGGTCAGCATGCCTGCCTGGTGGCCGATGCGCTGGGCATGTCGCGCGTGCTGGTGCACCCATTGGCCGGCGTGCTGTCGGCCTACGGCATGGGGCTGGCGGACCAGAACGCGATCCGCGAGCAGGCGGTGGAACTGCCGCTGGACGCGCCCTCGCTGCCCGAGGTCGACGCGACGCTGGACGCGCTGGCCGAGGCGGCCCGCAGCGAGCTGGAGAAGCAGGGCGTGGGCGCCGGTGCCGTGCGCATCGCCCGCCGGGTGCACGTGCGCTACCAGGGCACCGATTCGGCCCTGGTGGTGCCGCACGGGGACCTGCCGGCCATCGTCGCCGCGTTCGAGGCCGCCTACCGGCAGCGCTTCTCCTTCCTGATGCAGGGCAAGGCGCTGGTGGTCGAGGCGGTGTCGGTGGAGGCCGTGGTGGCCGGCGACGCGCCGGCCGAACGGCGCCACGAACTGCAGCCCCGGCGCGAGGTGCCGCGGCGCGAGACGGTGCGCATGTACTCCGGCGCGCAGTGGCTGGACGCCGCCCTGGTGGTGCGCGAGGACCTGCGCGCGGGCGACGCCATCCCCGGCCCGGCCATCATCGCCGAGAAGAACGCCACCACCGTGGTGGAACCCGACTGGGAGGCGCGCATCACCGAGCTGGACCACATCCTGCTGGAGCGCATCGTGCCGCGCGAGAGCCGCTTCGCCGCCGGCACCCACGTGGACCCGGTGCTGCTGGAGGTGTTCAACAACCTGTTCATGAACATCGCCGAGCAGATGGGCCTGCAGCTGCAGAACACCGCCTACTCGGTGAACATCAAGGAGCGGCTGGACTTCTCCTGCGCGCTGTTCGATGCCGAGGGCAACCTGATCGCCAACGCCCCGCACATGCCGGTGCACCTGGGCAGCATGGGCGAGAGCATCAAGACCGTGATCCGCAAGAACCGCGGCACCATGGCGCCCGGCGACGTGTACGTGCTGAACGACCCCTACCACGGTGGCACGCATTTGCCGGACGTGACGGTGATCACGCCGGTGTATCTGGAGGCGGAGGAGCGCCCCCACCCCAACCCTCCCCCAGAGGGGGAGGTAGCAAGACCGGGTTCACCCGGCACGCCCCGGAAATTGGAATCTGACCCCGGTTTCCGTCCCCTCTTCTACGTCGGCTCGCGCGGCCACCACGCCGACATCGGCGGCACCACGCCGGGTTCCATGCCGCCCTTCTCGACCCGCATCGAGGAGGAAGGCGTGCAGATCGACAACGTCAAGCTGGTCGACCGCGGCGTGCTGCGCGAGCGCGAGATCCTGGAGCTGCTGCGCAGCGGCGAATACCCGAGCCGCAACCCCGAGCAGAACCTGGCCGACCTGAAGGCGCAGATCGCCGCCAACGAGAAGGGCGTGCAGGAACTGCGCCGCATGGTCGGGCAGTTCGGCCTGGACGTGGTGCAGGCCTACATGCGCCACGTGCAGGACAACGCCGAGGAGTCGGTGCGGCGGGTGATCACGCGGCTGAAGGACGGGCAGTTCACGCTTCCGCTGGACAACGGCGCCGAGATCCGGGTCGCGATCCGCGTGAACGCGGCCGAGCGCAGCGCCGAGATCGACTTCACCGGCACCTCGCCCCAGCAGGTCAACAACTTCAACGCGCCCACGGCGGTGTGCATGGCGGCGGTGCTGTACGTGTTCCGCACGCTGGTGGACGACGACATCCCGCTGAACGCCGGCTGCCTCAAGCCGCTGAAGGTGATCATCCCGGCCGGCTCCATGCTCAACCCGGACCCGCCGGCCTCGGTGGTGGCCGGCAACGTCGAGACCTCGACCTGCATCACCAATGCACTGTTCGGCGCGCTGGGGCTGATGGCGTCGGGCCCCTGCACGATGAGCAACTTCACTTTCGGCAACGCCCGCCACCAGTACTACGAGACGATCTCCGGCGGCTCGGGCGCGGGCGGCGTGTACGACGCCGAGGGCCGGCTCGTCGGCGGCTTCGACGGCACCAGCGTCGTGCAGACGCACATGACCAACTCGCGCATGACCGACCCCGAGGTGCTGGAATTCCGCTTCCCGGTGCGGCTGGAGAGCTACGCCATCCGCCACGGCTCCGGCGGCGCGGGCCGCTGGCGCGGCGGCGACGGCGGCATCCGGCGCGTGCGCTTCCTCGAGCCCATGACCGCCAGCATCCTGTCCAACGGGCGCAAGGTGCCGGCCTTCGGCATGGCCGGCGGCGAGCCCGGGCAGGTGGGCATCAACCGGGTCGTGCGGCAGGACGGCCGGGTGGAGGACCTGGGGCACATCGGCTCGGCCGCCATGGAACCGGGCGACGTGTTCGAGATCCACACGCCCGGCGGCGGCGGGTTCGGGAAGGCCAGCTGACGGCGGCCAGCCGAGCCGGGCGCTGCGGATAGACTGGCCGGATCGAAGCCATTCCGACCCGTCCACGCATGACCTGCATTCCCACTGCGCTGGCCACCGCCCTGCTGGGCCTGGCCCTGGCCGCACCGGCCGCCGCGCAACTCAAGGCACCCGGCTCATCCCAAGGCCTGGGCGTCTCGCCCGGACGCGCACCCGCGCCCGCCGCGCCTGCGCAGCCGGCACCGCAGGCCGCCGAGTCTGCGCCAAAAGCCGCCGAGCCTGCCTCCAAGTCCTCGGCCATCGAGGAGAAGGAGAACGCCGGCCGCGTCGCCGCCGCCGGTTGGCTCACCCTGCTGGACCGTCGCGACTGGGGCACGGCCTGGGAGACCTCCGCCACCGCCTTCCGCAAGTCGGTGCCGCTGGCCCGGTGGATGGACGGCATCCCCAAGGTGCGGGCCGACCTGGGCGCACTGCAGGAGCGCGCGCCGGCCACGGTGGCCTACAAGGAGCGCATCGAAGGGCTCCCGCCGGGCGAGTACGTGAGCGTGATCTTCCTGAGCAGGTTCGAGCAGCGCGAGATCCAGGAAGTCGTGACCACGGTGCTCGACCGCGATGGGCGCTGGCGCGTGACGGGCTACTCCACGCGCTGAGCCCGCGCGCTTCACGGCTTCAATCGACGATCCGGTCCCAGTCCAGCGACAGGCTGCGGTCGGCCTGCCCGTCACCGTTCTCGTCCACCGCGGAGACCAGCCCCGCGGCATCGGTGCTGATCGTCGCGTGCACCGGCGCGGTGGTGGTCAACGTGCGACGCGTGCTGTCGCCGGAGAGGCTGAATTCCTGGGCCGACAGCGACGCCAGAGTCCCGGTGGGGCGGAACTCCACGCCATCGATGAAGGTCGAGGCGCCCGAGGCCTGCGCCTGCACCTGCAGCACGCCCGCCGTGCTCGTCTCCTGCCGCCAGTTGCTGCCGGTGGCACGCATGGCCGCCCTGCCGTAGCCGAAGCGAGCCGACGCGCTGTCCAGCGTGGCGGTGAGCACGCAGCTCGTCGCCGCCGGACAGCTCCCGTCGGCCGCATGACCGACGTTCGACTGCACCACGAAGAGCCAGCTGCCGTCGTACAGCAGCGGATCGCCGGCCACCAGCTGGCACTGGCGGGCTTCCAGCACGAAGGTGGTGGCGGCCGTCTTGCGCGTCACGATGCTGCCGCTGGCGCACGCGCGCTCGGCGCTGGTGCCGGCCGCGCCGGCCAGTTGCGCGTGGGCGCCTGCCGCAGCCATCAGCCGCTCGATGCCCGCCAGGCTGTCGAACAACGCCAGTGCCACCACGCTGGCGCGCAGCTCGCTGTCACCGTGCGGCAGGTGCAGGCCGTCGCCGCGAAAGTCATCGCGGAAGAAGCCGTCGTCGTCGAAGAAGGCGATGCTGATGCCGCCGCCGCAGCCGGCCAGCATCGTGGCCAACAGGCACGACAGCACCGAGGTACGGGCGGGGATCCGCATGCGGCCATTGTTGGGCCGGGCGGCTCACCGGCGTGTCGGCGCAGTCGCACCGGCACGTAGGACGCCGGGGACAGGGCCTTTCCCGACCCCCGGCATCAGTGGCGGGCTACTTGGACGGGCTGCCGTAGCTCGAGCCCGACGACTTGCTGCCGCTGCCTGCACCCATCTTCGTGGTGTCGCTGCCCGCGCCCTTGCCCATCATCTCGCCGCCGGACTGCGGCAACTGCTTGGCCTGCGCCAGGTGCTCCTGCAGCACCGGCAGCGTCTTGGTTGCCCAGGCCTTCAGTTCGGGATCCTTCACGTCCTTGCTGGCTTCCTGGAACTTCTTGATGTCCTTCTCGTGCGCCTGGATGCCGACTTCCTTCATGAATTCCTTGTCGAATTCGGCGCCCTGCTTCTTGCCCAGGTCTTCCACGTCCTTGCGCTTGGACCGCGGCGCCGTGGCCGGCAATTCCACGCCCTTGGCCTGGGCGAGCTGGGCCAGCTCCTCGCTCGACTTGGTGTGCTGCTCCACCAGCATCTCGGCGTACTTCTTGACTTCGGGATCGCTCGCCTTGGTGCTGGCCAGCTTGGCGGCCTGCAGTTCGTACATGCCGCTCTCGGCGGCTTCCTGCATGAACTTGCGGTCGCCGCGCGCGAGCTTGTCGTCCTTCTTGCTCTCGGCATTGCGGGTGCCGGCGCCGGGCTGCGCGGCCGGGGCCGTACGCGCCGAGGATCCGCTGCCGGACGAGGTGGCGGGGGCCGTCGATTGCGCAAGCGCACCGCCCATGGCGAATGCCGCGGCGGCCGCGATGGTGGACAGTTTCAGAAAAGAGGTCATTGCCGTACTCCTGGTGGCCTTGGGAAGAAAGAGAGGAAAGCATCGGCGCCGCGCCGGGCGCCGTATCGAAGCAAAGCGCGTCGTCTACTTCTTGACGGACGACGAGCCCGAACCGGTGGACGAGCTGCCGCCGCCCGGCTTGGCTTCGCCGCCGCTGGAGGCCTGCGTCCCGGACGAGCCGCTCATGCTGCTGCCGGCGGACCCCATGCCGCTGGAGCCGCGCAGGTCGGACATGGCACCGCCGCCCGAGGAACCCGCGCCGCTGGCGCCGCTGCCCTGGTGCGAGCCGGTGGCACCGCCCGTGGGTCCGAAGTTGCCGCCGGTGCTGCCACCGCGCTCCATCGTGTTCTGGCCCTGGCCGCCGCTGCGGCTGGCGCGCCAGCTGTTGAACTCGTCGGAGAAGCGGCGATAGCGGTCCTGCCGCCACGTCTGGTAGTCGTTGTCCAGGTTGCGGATCTGCTCTTCGCGCCACTGGTGGTAGTCGGGATCGTGGTGCTGCTGGCTGCTGCCCTGGCCGTAGCCATAGCCTTGCTGCTGGCCGTAGCCTTGCTGGCCGTAGCCCTGCTGGCCGTACCCCTGTTGCCCGTACCCCTGCTGCCCGTAGCCTTGCTGGCCATAGGACGGCTGCCCGTAGCCTTGCTGGTACTGGCCCGCATGCGGCTGCCCGTAGCCAGGCTCCTGCTGGCCATAGCCCTGCCGGGACGATCCGTAGCCCTGGCCGTAGCTCCCCTGGCCCTGCCCTTGGCCGCCGTAGCCGCCCTGCGCCTGGCCGTACAGGCCCTGCTGGCCGTAGCCCTGCTCCTGCGGGTAGTGGCTGCCCTGGCCCTGCATGCCGCCACCCCAGTGGCCCTGTTGGCCCCCCCAACTGCCGCCCTGGCTGCCATAGCCGCCCTGGCCGTAGCTGCTGGCGCCGCCACCCTGGCCATACGAGGTGCCCATGCCGCCATACGCCTGGCCCTGCGAGGGCCCGCCCTGGTACTGCGCATGCCCGTAGTGGCCCTGCTCGCTCCAGCGCTCGCTGCGTTCCGGCTGGCCGAACTGGCTGCCCTGGTGTCCGCTCCACTGCGACTCCTGGCCGCGCTGGCCCTGCCAGCCGCCTTGCTGCGCCTGGCCCCAGTTGCCGCCATAGCTGCCCTGCTGCGGCGACGAGCCCTGCTCCCAGCGGCCCTGGCTGCCGAACTCGCCGCCGCCCGAGCCGAATTCACTGCGGCGGCTCCAGTCCTGCTGTTGCTGGGAACTGCCACGGCCTTCGGCGTGGTGCTCGCCGCCATAGCCGCCGTAGCCGCCCGACTGCCGCGAGCCCGGATCGCCGTAGCCGCGCTGGGATTCCCAGCCGCCCTGCTGTTGCGACTGCGATGCGCCCTGGGAGCCCTGTGCGCCGCGCCCCTGGTCCTGCGACCAGCGGCCCTGCTGCTCCCGCTGCCGATCGCGGTCGTCGTCACGTGATGCCATGGATGGTTCTCCTTTGCGTCCTGCGGATGTGGCGCATTGCCGCGCCGCTCAGGGCACCTTATGACGCAGCCGGAGAGGGACCTGTCGGACAAGCGCGGGGCATCTGTAGGACTGCCCGGCCGTTGGCAATCCGCGCCCGGAGTACAGGCGGAGGTGGGAACCACCCGTCATCTCCCCGCGATGGCGGGGAACGGAAATGACAAGCTTCAGTGCGCGTGCGCCGCGATGCTCACCAGCGTGACCAGGCCGATGCCCAGCCCCAGCCACAGCACCTGGGCGATGGTCTCGCGCGCGCCCAGGCGCTTCTGCAGCTGGGGGATCAGGTCGGCCAGTGCGACATAGACGAAGCTGCTGCTGGCCACCACCAGCAGGTAGGGCAGCAGGTGGTCCAGCCTTCCGACCACCCACCAACCGACGAGGCCGCCCAGCGGCGTGACGGCGCCGGCCAGCGACACCTTCACGAGCGCCGCACGGCGGCTGCCGCTGGTGGCGCGCAGCACGGCCAGGTCGCCGATGTGGTGCGGCACCTCGTGCGCCAGCACCGCCAGCGCTGCGACCAGGCCCAGCCGCAGGTCGGCGACGAAGGCCGAGGCGACCAGCACGCCGTCGCCGAAGCAATGCACGCTGTCGCCCGTGAGCACGGCCCAGCCCCCCGAGCGGGGCCGGTCGTGCGCGTGGTCGTGGCCATGCGAGTGATCGTGGCCGTGCGCGTGCGAATGGGCGTGATCGTGGACGTGCCCGGGCGCAGCGGCCGCCTCGACGCCCGGCTCGCCATGCTCGTGCCCGTGGTGCCACAGCTCGGCCTTGTCCAGCAGGAAGAAGAACACCACGCTCACCAGCAGCGTCCCGAACAGCGCCTGGGCTTCGGCCCCGCTCTCGAAGGCCTCGGGCAGCAGATGCATGAAGGCCGTGGCGAGCAGTGCCCCGGCGGCCAGGCTGAGCAGGTGCTGCGCGCCGGCGCCGGGCCCCTCGCGCGCCACGCGGGGCAGCAGCCCCAGGCCCATCAGGGCCGCGGCCAGCCACACGCTGCCGATGCCGGCCGCCAGCGTGGCCGCAAGAATCGCGAAAAGGGTCATCTGCCGAGCGCCGGAGAGCAGGCTTGCACTCCGGCGAATTCCTCCATCCCACACACACGAAAGCCGCCCGCAGGCGGCTTTCTCCTGCCGTCGTGGCCGCTGTCAGGCCACGCCGTGCGCCTTGAACCAGTCCAGCGCCCGCTTCCAGCCGTCCTGCGCCGGTTGCGCGCGGTAGCTGGCCCGATAGTCCGCATGGAAGGCATGCGGCGCGTCGGGATACACCACGAACTGCGAGGCCTTCGCCGCGGGCGAGCCGTTCGCGAGGGCGGCTTTCATCTTATCAACCGTGTCAAGCGGAATGCCCGTGTCGGCAGCCCCGTAAAGGCCCAGCACCGGTGCCTTCAGGCCGGCGGCGAGGTCCACCGGGTGCCGCGGCGTAGCTTCGCTGGCATGGCCCACCAGCCGCCCGTACCAGGCCACGCCGGCCTTGATCGGCGCGTGCGCCGCATACAGCCAGGTGATGCGCCCGCCCCAGCAGAAGCCCGTGATGCCCGCCTTGCCCGCATCGCCGCCATGGGCCGCCGCCCACTTCAGCGCGCCGTCCAGGTCGGCCATCACCTGGGCATCGGGCACCTTGGAGACCACTTCCGACATCAGCTTGGCGATCTCGCCGTAGCTGCCCGGGTCGCCCTGGCGTGCGTAGAGCTCGGGCGCGATCGCCAGGTAGCCGGCCCGGGCGAAGCGCCGCGCCGTGTCGGCGATGTACTCGTGCACGCCGAAGATCTCGTGGATCACCAGCACCACCGGCAGGCCGGTCTTGCCTGCCGGCGCGGCGCGGTAGGCCGGGACCTTGAAGCCATCGACCTCGTAGCTGATCTCGCCCACGGTCAGGCCGTCGGAGGGCGTCCGGATCGCCGTCTGCGCCATGGCTGCGCCGGCCGCCGCGGCATAGCCGGCGCCCAGCACCTTGAGCGCCGTCCGCCGGCTGGGGCCCGCCTCGCCGGCGAGGGCGGGCGGCAGCAGGGCATCGAAGTCGCTCTTCAGGTCGTCTCGCAGCATGGGTCGGTCTCCTTGTCGTTTGCGGTGGATGCGCAGGCGACTATAGGAGGGATGGCACAGCCGTGCCTTGCCCGAGCGTGGTGCAAGGAAATGGCGCGCGCGGCGCCGAGGGCGGAGTGCCCCTTGATGGTCATCCCCGCGCAGGCGGGGATCCAGGAATTCCTGAAGGAGCGAGAAGAAGGACGTCGCCTGGCAAGGTCGCGAACGCTACCGACAGTCGCGTCCTCAGATCGCCTTGTGCAGGCTGTGCCGCGTCGCGTAGGCGTACAGGTCGAGCCGGTTCTGCAGGCCCAGCTTGCCGTAGATGGAGCTGAGGTGGTTGCGCAGCGTGTGCTCGCTGATGCACAGCCGGCTGGCGATCACCTTGCCGGGCGCGGCGGCGTCGCTGGCGATGGCGACGATGGTCTGGCGTTCGCGCGCGGTGAGCGACGCGATCTTCAGGCGCTCGGGGTCGTTGGCGCGGGCGGCGTTCTGGCGGGCCATCTCCATGAAGATGCGGCCGGCGGCGCTGCGGTCGATCCAGAGTTCACCTTCGTGCACCTTCTCCACGGCCTTGAGCAGGGCCGCCGGCGGATCGCTCTTGCGCACGATGCCGCGCGCGCCGGCCACCACGGACCGGTCGAGCATCGTCTGGTCCTGCGACGACGTGAGCAGCACCAGGCGCAGCTGCTGCGGCAGGTGCAACTCGGCCAGCATGTCCACCTCGTAGCCGCCATCCATGTCCAGCAGCAGCACGTCGGCCGGCTGGCCTTCCAGCGCCTGCTGTGCCTGCGCCAGCGTCGCCGAAGTTCCGGTCAATTCGAAACGGGGATGGGCCGACTGCACCAACCTCTCGAGCCCCCAGCAGAGCATGGCCGGCGCCACCACGAAGACCTTGATCGAATCGGAGCGGATTGCGTTCATCGTCGGACCGAGCGGTTGTTGTTCGTGGGAGCGATCCTACGAATCCCGGCCGCTGGCGTGGTCCAACTTGCAAACGCTTTCAGACATTGCGAATGCTCATGACACGGTTGGGTCGGCCGGCACCTACTCAAGGAAGAGCTCTTGTCATGCCCCGACCCATGACAAGCAAGCACAGGGATTCGGCCGTTTGCACCATGCAGGCCGCGGGGGCGACAACCACAATGGCCTCCATGTTTCCCGAACGCCGCGCCAGCCCGCGTGAGCCCCTCCGCCTGCCCATCAAGCTGGCAGGCGGTGCCACGGCCCTGACGCGCGACATCAGCGAGCACGGGCTGTTCCTCTTCGTGCCGCGCGGCGAGTCGGTGGACGACTGGCTGTCCTTCGAGTTCGCCGTCCCGCAGGCGGGCCTGAAGTTCGACGCCGTCGGCGAAGTGGTGCGCATAGAGCCGGGCATGCGGCAGGTCGGCGTCGCCATCCGCCTGCACCGCCCGCGCCTGGTTCCCGTCGACTGATCCGCTCCCGGCCGGAACGCAAGCGCGTCCCAGCGCGTCCGTGCGCGGGCCGTTCGCAGCCCCCAGGTACCAGTCCCGCCAGACGCTTGTCCTGCCCAAATCGGGACGAACACGTGATGTGTCGCGTTGCCGCGGTTCCTAGATTTGCCTCCATCGACGAACCCGACTTTCGCAAGGCCGACGCACGATGACCGAACTGGACGCACTGATGGAGCTGCTGTGGATGCTGGTGGCCGACCCCGGCACCGGCCCCCTGATCGGCCTGCTCCTGGTCGCCGCCGTCATCGACTGGCGGACCCTACGCATTCCCAACTGGCTCACCGTCGGTGGCATGGCCTGGGGCCTGCTCTACAACGCCACGCACGACACCTCGATCGCCGCCGGCCTGGCCTTCAGCGCCGGCGGCCTGGTGACCGGACTCGCCCTGCTGCTGCCGCTGTGGCTGCTGCGCGTGATGGGCGCCGGCGACGTGAAGCTGATGGCCGCGGTGGGCGCCGTGGTCGGCGTGCCGGGCGTGCTGCACGCCGTGCTGTGGAGCTTCATCGTCGGCGGCGTCGCCGCCATCGGCTATGCGCTGTCGCAGCGCGTGTTTCGCCGGATGACGTCCAACGTCACGGCCATCGTGCAGTCCATGGCCTTCGCCGCCATGGCGGGCCTGCGCCCCACGCCCGCCCTCGCCGGGCGCGCTTCCGTCGGCAAGCTGCCCTACGCCCTGAGCATCGCCGTCGGAACCATCTCGTGGCTGGTCGCGCGCCAGCTGGGATTCGCCTGATGCCACACGCTTTTTTTCCTGGAGAACCGAGATGAAGAACATCAAGGCCCTGGGCCTCCTGATCCTGGCCGTGATCACCGGCCTGGCGGCCGCGGTGTATGCGGCGAGCTGGGTGGCGCAACGCGGCAACATCGCATCGAGCAAGGTGGTGGTGGCTGCCATCGACATCGAGCTGGGGAGCAAGCTCAACCCGCAGATGGTCACGACGGCGGACTGGCCCACCGGCTCGGTCCCCGATGGCGCCTTCAGCGACATCAAGGAGCTCCAGGACCGCGTGCTCAAGGTCGGCGTGCAGCGCGGCGAGGCGATCCTGGAACGCAAGCTGGCGCCGGCCGGCACCCTGGGCGGCCTGTCGGCGGTGATCGCCGAGGGCAAGCGCGCCATGACCGTGCGCGTGAACGACGTGATCGGCGTGGCCGGCTTCGCCCTTCCTGGCAACTACGTCGACGTGATGGTCAACACGCAGCAGGAGCGCGGCGGCAGCGGCGCCAGCCAGATCAGCATGACGGTGCTGGAGCACGTGCTCGTGCTGGCCGTCGCCCAGGAAGCCAACCGCGACGACACCAAGCCCAAGGTGGTCAGCGCCGTGACGCTGGAGCTGACGCCCGAGGACGCCGAGAAGCTGGATCTCGCACGCAGCGTCGGCAGCCTGTCGCTTGTGCTGCGCAACCAGTTGGACAAGACCATGGCCGCCAGCACGGGGATCACGCGTGCCCAGCTGCTGGGCCTCAAGGAAGTGGCCGCCCGGCCCGAGCCGAAGCCGGCCGCACCGGTTCGCACCGTGATGCGGGTTGCACCCAAGCCGGCCCCGGCACCGCGCGAGTGCGTGGAAGTGATCAGCAACGCCTCCAGCGCCATGCACTGCTTCTGAACGCGCGCGGCGCGCGACCTCCGGCTAACGACAACAAACCAAGAACAACGCACAGGGAGAAATCACGATGCACCCCACCCCGTCGGCCCTCATGGCCGCCGCGCTCGCCGCCGCCGCGGTCCTGCCGGTGACGAGCCGGGCGCAGGATCGCCAGTCGGGCCCGCCTCCCGCCGCGACCACGCCTGCCACGGCGAGTCCCGTCGACCTGAAGATCATCCCGGCCACTTCGCTGTCGGTCTCGGGGCCACCCGCCCGGCCGGCATCCCCCGTGCTGCTCGCGCAAGCCGCGCCGCCTCCTGCCCCCGCCGCGTCCCAGGCCCGCCCCGCCCGGCCCGCGGCGAGCCGCGACCGTGCGCTGGCGACCGCCACGTCATCGGGAGCGCTGCGGCCGTGCAACAGCGTGGTGGTGGACCCGCCGACCATGCTCACGCTGGGCAAGTCGCAGGTGGTACGGCTGCCCTTCCCGGTCTCGCGCCTGATCGTGGGCGGCCAGCCCGGCGGCCATGCAGGTCGGCCGGCCGGCGCCGGCGCGCCGCCGGCGGTACCCGGCGCGCAGCCGGCGCCGCAGGGCCCGGAGGCCAACGGGGGCGTCGCAGAGACCGACGTGACCCTGCTCAGCCCGACCGAGCTGTTCTTCCTGGGCCGCCAGACCGGCACCATGAACGTCGTGCTGCAAGCCAACGACGGGCGCTGCCTGGTCAAGGACCTGGTGGTGACCATCGATCCGGCCAGCCTGCAGGCGACCATCAAGGACGTGATGCCCGAAGAGACCGGCGTGCGCGTGCGCGGCGCCGAAGACTCGCTGGTCCTGACCGGTGACGTCAGCGACGCCATCAAGCTGCAGCAGATCGTGACGCTTGCGTCGTCCTATGCCGACAGCAAGAAGGTCGTGAACCTCATGCGGGTGACGGCACCGCAGCAAGTGATGCTGGAGGTCAAGATCGCGGAGGTCAGCAAGACGCTGCTCGACCGGTTCGGCCTGGACTTCTCGCGGGTGATCCGCTCGGGGCCGAAGTTCTCCGTCTTCTCGGGCGTGTTCGGCGGCGAAACGCTTGGCTCCGGGACCATTCGCCCAAGGCCCGACCGCAACGGCGAGTTCAGCGTGCCCGGCACCTTCCCCGGCGCCGACCTCATCAACTCGGCGAACGGATCCACCCAGTTCGGCATCGATGCCCAACGGCAGGATGGTGTCATCCGCGTGCTGGCCGAACCGAACATCATGGCGATCAGCGGCCAGCAGGCCAGCTTCCTGTCGGGCGGCAAGATCTTCATCCCGGTGGCGCAGACGGCCCAGGGTGCCGGCACCGTCATCACGCTCGAAGAGAAGGAATTCGGGGTCGGCCTGAAGTTCACGCCGACGGTGCTGGACGGCCGCATCAACCTGAAGGTGGTCTCCGAGGTCTCGGAGCTGTCGCAGACGGGCACGCCCTTCACGACCGTGGCCGGCGTCACCGCCATCCTGCCCTCGCTGTCCACCCGGCGGGTGGACACCACCGTGCAGCTGGCCGATGGCCAGAGCTTCGCGGTAGCCGGCCTGATCCGCAACAACTTCACCGAGGCCCTGAGCAAGTTCCCCGGCCTGGGCGAAACGCCGGTGGTCGGCGCATTGTTCCGCTCCACCGAGTTCCAGAACGACCAGACCGAGTTGCTGTTCGTGATCACGCCGCGCCTGGTCAAGCCGGTCAGCGGAGCCGTGACGCTGCCGACCGACAACCATATCCAGCCCTCCCGCAGCGATGTTCACCTGATGGGCGTGGGCGAAGGATCGGGATCCGTCGCACCGGCCCCTGCCCCTGTCCCTGCCTCCGCGCCGGCACCTGCACCTGCACCTGCACCTGCACCTGCACCTGCACCTGCACCTGCACCTGCACCTGCACCGGCACCGGCACCGGCACCCACGTCAGAAGCCGAACCCGTGGTTCCGGCGGACCAGGTCGCCGGGAATCCGGATCCGGCGCCGGAGCCGCAAGCGGCGCAACCGACCGATGGCGAGCCGACCCTGATGGGGCCGCTGGCGCTCTGGCTGCCCTGACCACCGAGGAGAACGTGATGAACAAGCTCGCTTGCATGCTGCTCGCTGCCCTTCTGGGTGGGTGCGCCAACAATTCGATCACCCCGAACTGGGACGCACGCTTCGGCGACGCGGTTCGCGAGGCGCGCCAGCGCCACACGCTCAACCCCGCCGCCGGCACCGACACCCGCCCGGTCGCGGTGGACGGTACCGCCGCCAGGGAAGCGGTCGAACGCTACAACAACACGCTCAAGGAACCGCCGCCGGTCGTGAACGTGATCAACATCGGCGGCGCCGTCGGCGGCTCGAACGGCGGCGGCCGGTAAGGGGAGGACTGCGATGAACGCGAATCGAAGCTGCCGGATCGCCGGGGCAGCAGAAAGGAGCGGGTGCCGATGAAGTAGCCATGAACACCCACTCGAATGCAGTACCCGTTTCTTTTCTTCTTTTTCAACGTTTCTTCAAGGAGCCAACCATGAACAAGCTCATGCAACAAGTCCGCGCTTTCGGCCGTGACGAGGAAGGCGCGCAGGTGATCGAGTACGCGCTGATCATCGCCGTGGTGTCCATCACCCTGGTGGTCGCGCTGCGCAACCTGAACGGCAACAACTTCAGCGGCTTCATCAACCGCGTCGGCACCTGCCTGACCAACGGCACGTCCTGCGCCTGATCGGCGCCCGGGCCCGGCCCTGCCGGGCCCCTTTCCCGTCTTCCAGGAGGAACTTCCATGCGCAGCCCAGCACCGCGGCGCCAGAGAGGCGCAGTGATCATCACCGTCTGCCTGTTCCTGCTGTTCCTGCTCGGATTCATGGGCTTCGCCCTGGACCTCAGCAGGTTGTTTGTCGTCAAGACGGAACTGCAGACGGCCATGGACGCGTGCGCACTGTCAGCAGCGCAGGAACTTGACGGGCTAGCCGGTTCCATTGCTCGAAGCCGAGAGGCTGGAGAGACCGCCGCCAATCTCAATCGCGTCAACCTGCAGTCGTCTGCCTGGGTCGGCACGTTCACAGGTGACGATGTCCAGGTCCTCACAGACTCGCTGAATCCGGCCACTTCGGATGCGGAAGCAACGTATGTCCGCTGCGAGCACACGGAGCCCAGCGTGCGACTGTGGCTCCTGCATGCGCTGGGGGCCTTCTACGACGGAAACACCACGCGGTTTCCCCCGACTCACGACGTCTTCGCCAGCGCACTAGCAACACGAATGCACGCACAGAGCACATGTCCGCTCCCGTTGGCGCTGCGGCCCAAGGCTGACGGCGCAGGGCCGCCGCACTATGGATATACGCCTGGCGAATGGATCACGTTGTTGGTATGCCCGGGTTGTGGTGGTAATGGTTACATCGGTTGGGCCAACTTCAACGGATCCAGCTCGGCAGCAGACACCCGGGCCTACGTAGAAGGTCGACGCTGCGATATCGCTACAGGCGCTGAACTCGCGACTCCCGGCGTGGAAGCTTCAGTTGCGGAAGCGTGGAACGCCCGCTTCGGGATCTACCGCGGATCTGCCGGCCCAGAGGATCCGTACATGCAGCCCGACTACACCGGCTACATCTATACGTCGACAAACTGGCCCAGCGGACGTGACGCGCTACGCGGAGTCACCCCCGCGGGCGCCCATCCGACTGCAGAAAATTTCGAAACCAAGCGCCGACAGTTCGCTTCTTGCGCCGATACGGGCACCAACATGAACGGCCCTAACGGCTGCCGCACCATCAGCGGCCTTTCGATCAACAGCTTCAACTCAGTGGCAGTTCCGGGGGAAGGCGCCCTCGATGGTCACTTCCAGTATGGCCAGAGCCGCCGCATCGCGCTGGTTCCGATCTCCGTTGATTATCCCGGCGGCCATATCGATGACTGGGCCTGCATGCTGATGCTGCAACCAATGAGCTTGCCTCCCGCCAACGTACAGCTTGAGTACATCGGCAATGCCTCCGATTTGGGCAGCCCGTGTACGACTAGCGGCCTTCCAGGCGGCGTCGCCGGTCCGCGCGTCCCCGTACTCGTTCGATAGGAGTTCCTCATGGCTAGATACGCTAGGAGGCAAAGCGGCGTCGCCATCGTCGAGTTCGCGCTCATTCTCCCGATGCTCCTGGTGCTGACGTTCATCACGACGGAGTTCGGCCGCGCGCTCCACCAGTACAACACGATCGTGAAATCGGTGCGCGATGCCGCGCGGTACCTTTCCATACAGACCCCTGGCGACACCACCGCGATGCTGCGCGCCCGGAACCTCGTGGTGTACGGAGATCCCGGCGGCAGCGGCACCCCGATCGTGCCCGGTCTCGCCCTGAGCCACGTGCCAGACCCGGTCTGGAGCACGTCGGGCACGGCGCCAGCCATCAGCGCGGTGACCATCCGCGTCTCCGGCTACACGTTCCAGCCAATGTTCCCTGCCGCATTCGGGCACACCTTCACGCTGCCGGCCTTCTCGGACATCACCGCCACCATGAGGAGCCACGTATGAAGGACTATCAGCGAGGCAGCACGGCCGTCGAGTTTGCGTTCGTGCTCATGTTGTTTCTCACGTTCATGCTGGGCATCGTGGACTTCAGCAGGCTGCTCTTCACCTGGAACGCCGCCAATGAGGCCACGCGCGCCGGCGCTCGCTTCGCGGCTGTTTGCGACAGCAGAGCCAACCCGGGCGAGGTGCTGGCCAAGATGCGCGCGATGCTTCCCGAGGTTCAGTCCATCACCGTGGATTGGTTCGATCCGGACATGAACATGAACACCTGCGACTCGACGTCCTGCATGGCGGTTCGCGTCCGGATCAACAACCTGAGCTACCGGTGGATTTCTCCCATCGCGGGCATCGCCTCGCTGGCGAACATCCCGATGCCGACCTTCTCCACCTTCCTGATCCGCGAAGCCATGCGCCAGGACGCGGTCAGCCCTGCAGAGTGCACCCGTTAGAGGAGCGGATCCCATGAAGATTGCCGTGATTTCGCCCAACCCCCATCACCTGGCGGGCATTGGGCCGTTGCTGGAAGCGCGCGGCCACGCCGCGCTGCTGTTCGAGGGTGGCAAGACCCGCATGCAGCAGGTCGCCGAAAGCGAGCAGCCCGACATGATGCTGGTGGACGGCATCTGCTGCGACACCAACGAACTGGCGCATGTGGAGTACGTCACCAACCACCACCCGGGCATCGCCGTAGTGCTGATGTGCTCCGCGCACACGCCCGAGTTCCTGATCAGTTCCATGAGAGCCGGCGTGCGCGAGGTGCTGCCGTCGCCGGCGCCCCAGGAAGCGCTCGAAGCGGCAGTCGACCGCGTCGCCGCCAAGATCACCCGCGGCAGCGCCGCCAGGCAGGGCAAGATGCTGGCCTTCCTGCCGTGCAAGGGCGGCAGCGGCGCTACCTTCCTGGCCACCAACATCGGCTGGCAGTTGGCGGAGACCCGCTCGGTCCTGCTGATCGACCTCAACCTGCAGTTCGGCGATGCCGCCGCGTTCGTGCACGACGGAACGCCACCTTCGACGCTGGCCGACGTGGCACGTGACATCAGCCGGCTGGATGCCTCCCTGCTGGCCGCCAGCACCGTCAAGATCACACCGAACTACAGCGTCCTGGCGGCGCCCGAGGACCTCTCGCAGGCCATGGAGATCAAGCCCGAGCACGTGGATGCCATCCTCGACCTGGCAGTGCTTCACTACGACTTCGTGATCGTCGACATCGGCCGGTCCATGGACACGATAGCGATCCGCGCGCTGGACCGCGCCTGGCGCGTCTTCCCCGTCATGCAGACGGCGCTGCCCGACGTGCGCCACGCCCGCCGCCTGGTCGAGGCATTCCGTGCGCTCGGCTATCCGGCCGAGAAGACCGAGATCCTGGTGAACCGCTACGAGAAGGGCAGCGACATCGGCCTCGAGCAGGTGCAGCGCTCGCTGGGTGGGGTGCGGCTCCGCACGGTGCCGAATTCGTTCAAGGAAGTGAGCAATTCCATCAACCATGGCGACGCGCTCGGCAAGACCGCACGCGGCAACCCGGTTGCGCGGCAACTGGCCGAGCTGGCACTGGCCCTGAGCCCGCGCCAGGAGGAAAGCCGCAGCCTGCTCGGGCGCCTGTTCAGGAGGGCATGACATGAGCACGATCCAGCCGATCACGACGAGCGGCATTCCCGGCGCGTCGCTGCGCGCGCGCCTCAACGGCGGGTCCATCGCCGGCCTGCAGGGGTCCGAGGCGGGCTTCCGTCCCCCCGCCCAGGCCTCCGCCGACAACTACAAGCTGCTCAAGGGCCGCATGCACCTGAAGTTGCTGGAGAAGTTCGACCTGACGGCGCTGGAGACGCTGCCGCCGGACGTGCTTCGCCAGGAAATCGCGGTCATGGTCGAAAAGCTCCTGCAGGAAGACCAGGCCGTGATCAATGACAGCGAGCGAAGCACGCTGATCCGCGACATCCAGCACGAAATGCTGGGTTTCGGGCCGCTGGAACTGCTGATGGCCGATCCGACCGTGTCGGACATCCTGGTCAACTCGTACCACCAGATCTACGTCGAGCGACGCGGGCGGCTGGAACTGACCAACGTCACCTTCACCGACGAGAAGCACCTGCTGCGCATCATCGACAAGATCGTCTCGCTGGTCGGCCGGCGCATCGACGAGTCCAGCCCCATGGTGGACGCACGCCTGCCGGACGGCTCGCGCGTCAACGCGGTGATCCCACCGATCGCGCTCGACGGGCCGATGATGTCGGTGCGGCGCTTCGCGCACATCCCGTTGCGCATGGAGAACCTGATCGGCGAGCAGCTCAAGACGCTGACACCGGAGATGGCCCTGCTGCTGCAGGGCCTGATCCGCTCCAAGGTCAACATCCTGATCTCCGGTGGCACCGGCGCCGGCAAGACCACCCTGCTGAATATCCTCTCGGGATACATCCCCGAGGTCGAGCGCGTCGTGACCATCGAGGACGCAGCCGAACTGCAGATGCAGCAGCCGCACGTGGTCCGTCTCGAGACGCGGCCGATGAACATAGAGGGAAAGGGCGAAGTCACCCAGCGCGCCCTGGTGCGCAACGCCCTTCGCATGCGTCCCGACCGCATCATCATCGGCGAGGTGCGCGGCGCCGAGGCGTTCGACATGCTGCAGGCGATGAACACCGGCCATGAGGGATCGCTCACCACCATCCACGCCAACAACCCGCGCGATGCCATTGCCCGGCTGGAGAACATGATCGGCATGGCCAACATGAACCTACCTCACCGCGCTGCGCGCCAGCAGATCGCCTCTGCCATCACGGTGATCGTGCAGGTGCTGCGCCTCATCGACGGACGCCGCAAGGTCACCAGCATCCAGGAGATCACCGGCATGGAAGGCGAGGTGATCACCATGCAGGAGATCTTCGGCTTCCGGCAGACCGGCCTGGGCCCCGACGGAACGGTGCAGGGCCACTTCCAGGCGACGGGCGTGCGGCCCAAGTTCACCGACCGCCTCAGGGCCTTCGGCGTGCAGCTGCCCGATTCGATGTTCGACCCACAGCGCACCTTCCAGTGAGGCCGCCATGGACATCTCACAGATCGCAGGCAACAACTTCCTGATCTTCTCGGTCCTGGTGTTCGTGAGCGTGCTGCTGCTGGTGGAGGGCGCCGTCTCCATGTGGCGCGCGCACAAGGGGCCGGAAGCCTCCCGCCTGAAGCGGCGCCTGCAGGCGCTGGCCGCGACGTCCGACCGCAGCGAGCAGACCCGGATCCTCAAGCAGCGCCTGCTGAGCGAGACGCCGGGCCTGGAGCGGTTCCTGCAGCGGCTTCCGCGGTTGCAGCAACTGGATCGCCATCTCCTGCAATCCGGCCTGAAATGGACGGTGTCCGGCCTGCTGCTCGGATCGCTGGTACTGGCCATGGCCGGGTGGGCGGGGATGTCGGAGATCGCCCCCCAATCGCGCCTGCTGGCCGCGATGGCCGCCCTGGCCGGGGCCGCTGCGCCGCTGGCCTACGTCAGCTGGCGCCGGGCCCGGAGGTTGCGGCACATGGAGCGGCAACTGCCGGAGGTGCTGGACCTGATCACGCGAGCACTGCGGGCGGGGCATGCGTTCACGTCGGCACTGAGCATGGCCGGCACCGAGATGCCCGAGCCGATCGGCGGCGAGTTCCGCACGGTGCACGACGAGATCAACTTCGGCGTGTCACTGCAGCAGGCACTTACCCACCTGAGCGAACGGGTGCCTCTGACCGACCTGCGCTACTTCGTCGTTGCAGTGCTGATCCAGCGTGATTCGGGCGGCAACCTCACCGAGATCCTGACCAACCTGAGCCGCCTGCTGCGCGAGCGCGCCAAGCTGATGGCCAAGATCCGCGTGCTGTCCGCGGAAGGGCGGCTCTCGGCCTGGATCCTGGGCTTGATGCCGTTCGCGCTGGCGGGCGTCATGAACCTGGTCAATCCGGAGTTCATGAGCCTGCTGTGGACCGACCCGATCGGCATCGCGATGATCCAGTACATGCTGGTGCTGATGGCCATCGGCGCGCTGATCATGCGCAAGATCGTGCGCATCCGGGTCTAAGGAGGCCGATCGTGATCACCCTCATTGCCCTCGTCTTCATGGCCGTCACCCTTGCGCTGGCGGCGGCGTGGCTGCATTTCACGCCGAACCGGACCGAAGAACGCCTCAAGGCCCTAAACCCGCAGGCCGCCACCGGTACGGAATGGACCGAAACCATCGTCAAGCTGGTCGGCCCGCTGGCCAAGCTGTCCACCCCCGGTGGCGACTGGGAGTCCTCGCCGCTGCGGATCAAGTTCCTAAACGCCGGCATCCGGCGGGCGGACGCACGACTGATCTACTTCGGAGCCAAGACGCTGCTGCCGTTGCTGCTGGCCTTCCTGGTCTTCACCGCCATGCGGCTGTCGACCGGCGCCCAGGGCATGACGCTCCTGATGTTCGTGCTGATCGCGGCCCTGGTCGGCTGCTACCTTCCTAATTTCGTGGTCTGGCTCGCACGCCGCTCGCGCCAGCGCGAGATCTTCGAGACCTTCCCGGACGCAGCGGACCTGATGCTGGTCTGCGTGGAAGCTGGCCTTGGCCTCGACGCTAGCCTCACCAAGGTCGCGGACGAGATGGGTCGCCGCAGCGTGGCGCTGTCAGAGGAACTGCACCTGACCAACCTGGAGCTGAGGGCAGGAGGCACGCGCGAGAAGTCGCTCCGCAACCTGGCACTTCGCACGGGGCTGGAGGAGATTGGCACGTTCGCCACCATGCTGACGCAGGCCGACCGGTTCGGGACCAGCGTGGGGGACTCCCTGCGCGTGTTCTCGGACGACCTGCGCCACAAGCGCCAGGCACTGGCCGAGGAACGCGCGGCCAAGATCCCGACCAAGATGCTGATTCCGCTCGTGCTGTGCATCTTCCCGGCCGTGATCCTGGTGATCCTGGGCCCGGCCGTGATCACCATCATCCGCACCATGCTGCCGATGCTGACGCAGGGGAGCTGACCTCATGGCCGTCCAAGGCATCCGATCCCCCGCACCCATCGGCCTGTCCGCCCTAGCGCCCTCGTTCTGGCGCCCGTCCTGGCCGCTCCTGGTAGCGCTGTACGTCTACCTGCTGACCCTGTACCAGGGCAACGTGCTGAACCTGCTGCTGCTCGACGGCGACACCTACTGGCACATAGCCGCCGGCCAGTGGATCCTGCACAACGGGGTGGTACCCACGGCCGACCCGTTCTCGCACACCATGCCCGGCGCCCCCTGGACGGCCCACGAGTGGCTCTCGGAGGTCGTGCTCGCGCTGGCGCACGACCATGGCGGGTGGACGGCGGTGGTGGCGCTGACCGGCCTGGCCTTCGCCGCGAGCGCCGGCCTGCTGATGCGGGCACTGCTCGCTCACATGCAGCCCGTGCGGGCACTGATGCTGACCGTGATGGCCGTGCTGCTCACGGTGCAGCACCTGCTTGCAAGGCCCCACATGATCGCCCTGCCGTTCATGATGCTCTGGATGATCGGCTTGGTGCAGGCGCGCGACAGGGGCCACACGCCCAGCCTGTGGCTGCTCCCCGTCATGGTGCTGTGGGCCAACCTGCACGGGGGGTTCACGCTGGGCATCGCCTTCGCCGGCTGGTTCGCGCTGGAGGCCGTCGCGCAGGCCTGGGGGACGCCCCGGATGCGAAAGGCGATCGCCGGTTGGGGACTGTTCGTGGCCTTGGCTGCCGGCAGCGCGCTGCTGACGCCGCACGGCCCGCAGGCCTTCATCTTCACCTGGCAGGTATTGATGGAAGAGCAGTACGCATTGTCCCGCATCTCCGAGTGGGCCTCGCCGAACTTCCACGCCTTCCAGCCACTGCAATTGTGGCTCCTGGGCGGCCTCGCGCTGGCGCTGTACCAGGGGCTACGGCTGCCGGTGTTCCGGCTGGTGCTCCTGCTCGGGCTGCTGCACCTCTCGCTCAAGCACGTGCGCTACATCGAGCTGCTGGGCCTGCTGGGCCCCTTGGTGGTGGCCAAGTCTTTCGGGGAGCAGTGGGCCGCCTCGCCGGCGGACCCCAAAGAGCCATCGCGCCTGGATCGGCTGTCCGCGGCACTGGCCGGCAGCAGCAGCGCCGGAGCCCTTGTCGCCGCGTTGACCGTGGCGGTTGGCGCACCGCTGCTCCTCGCCGCCGCCAAGCCACTGCAGCCGCCCGCCTTCGCGGCGCCACAGGCCGCACTGCAGGCAGCACGTGATGCGGGCGTGGCCGAGGGCCACGTGCTCAACGCCTACGGGTGGGGTGGGTACCTGATCTATTCCGGCATTCCGGTGGCGATCGACGGGCGCGCCGACATGTATCGGGAGGCCTTCCTGCGCGAATTCCTCACCGGCACCGAACTGACTGCGCCCGGCGCACTGGACAAGCTGCTAGACAAGTACCGGATCGGCTGGACCTTGCTGCCCCCCGAGACGCCGGCCGTCTCGCTGCTCGACCGATTGCCCGGATGGCAGCGCATCCACTCGGACACGACCGCCGTCGTCCACGCGCGGAAGAACCCCTGAACCCAGGCGAGGTCTGCCATGCCCGTCAAAGCCGTCGCACCCATCCCTGCCCTGTCCATCGTCGTGCCTTGTTTCAACGAGGAGGCCGTCCTGCTCGATACCTGCGATCGCCTGGCGGCGCTGCGACGGCGGCTCGTGGCGGCGGGCAAGGTTTCGTCGGACAGCGACATCGTGCTGGTCGATGACGGGAGCCGCGACCGCACGTGGGAACTGATCACTGCGATGGTGCGCGAGGGCGCCCCGGTGGTCGGCATCAAGCTCTCGCGCAACTGCGGGCACCAGAATGCGCTGCTGGCAGGCATGTCCTCGGCGGCAGGGGATGCCATCGTGACCATCGACGCCGACCTGCAGGACGATGAGGACGCGATCGAAGCCATGGTGGACGCGTACCGGGAAGGGCATGAAGTCGTCTACGGCGTGCGCGGGTGCCGCGACAGCGATACCTGGTTCAAGCGCAGCACCGCACGGGCGTTCTACTCGTTGATGGGTCGGCTGGGCGTGCACACGGTGCACGACCATGCGGACTACCGGCTCCTGAGCCGACGGGCTGTGCGTTGCCTTGAGCAGTTCAGCGAGGCCAACCTGTTCCTGCGCGGCGTCGTTCCCCTGATCGGCCTGAGCAGCACGGTGGTGCGCTACGACAGGCGACCGCGCATGGCCGGTGAATCCAAGTACCCGTTGCGCAAGATGCTCGAGTTCGCCCTCAACGGCATCACTTCGTTCTCGGTCGCGCCCCTGCGCGCTATCACCTTCCTCGGGTTCGCCGTGTCCTTTGCCTGCATCCTGCTGGCCGGCTGGGCGCTCGCGGTCAAGCTGTTTACCAGCGACGCGGTGCCAGGCTGGGCCTCGACGATCCTGCCCATCTATTTCCTGGGCGGTGTGCAGCTGTTCTGTGTCGGAGTCCTGGGCGAATACGTCGGCAAGATCTACACCGAGACCAAGCGGCGCCCGCGCTTCCTGGTCGAGAAGGTGGCGCAGCTTCGACACCGGCCGGCCCTGGCGCATGCCGTGGAGGCTGGTATGTCCGCCGGGCGCCGCCGCAAGCTCACGCATCCCCGCAACCCCCACCGCACGGTGATGCAATGAATCCGTCGGCCTATGACGAGATGGCCGGCGTCCAGGAGCGGCACTGGTGGTATGTCGCCCGACGCGAGATCCTCTGCTGTCAGTTGCGGCAGCTGCGGCTGCCCAGGAACGCGGAAATTCTCGAAGTCGGCAGCGGAACGGGCGCGAATCTCTCGCTGCTGGCGCGCTTCGGTCGCGTCACCGGCCTGGAGATGGAGCAGCGTGCGATCGAACTGGCCCGCCGCTCGCTTGGGGCGCGTGACGACATCCGCCTGCTGCAGGGCCGCTGTCCCGAGGACCTAGACCGGCTTGGCCAGAGATTCGACCTGGTCTGCCTGTTCGACGTGCTGGAGCACATCGAACAGGATCGGCTCGCCCTGGAGCGGCTGAAATCGCTGCTCAAACCGGGCGGGCGCCTGTTGTTGACGGTGCCGGCCTACCAGTGGATGTGGGGGCCGCATGACGAGCACTTCCATCACCGGCGTCGCTATGCCAAGGCCCAGCTGCTGGACGCCTGCAGAGGCGCGGGTTTCAGCGTGGTGCAGGCCTGCCACTTCAACACCCTGCTGTTCCCGCTGGCGCTGGCCGAGCGCCTGCGGGAGAAGTGGTCCGGCCGGCGCGGCCCGGCCACACGCACGCCGCCTTGGGCGCTTAACGCGCTGCTGGCGCGCGTCTTCGCAGCCGAGCGCCACCTGCTTGCGCGCATCGCGCCTCCATTCGGGCTGTCACTCCTGGTGGTGGCCGGGACTGGCACATGATCGACTTCCGATTGGCGAGGTTCGCGCTGGTGGGACTGGCCAACACGGCGGTGGGGCTGGCCATCATCTTCGGCTGCAAGGCGTTGCTCGGAATGGCCGATGCGCCTGCCAACCTCACGGGCTACACCATCGCGTTGTTGCTCGGCTTCACCCTCAATCGGCGCTGGACGTTCGGCCACGCCGGGAATCCGCAGGCGGCGTTCGCGCGCTACCTCCTGGTGCTGGGCTGTGCCTACCTGGCGAACCTGGCGACGGTGATGGCGGCGATCGACTGGCTGCACCTGGACAGCTACCTGGCTCAGGCCGCGGGCATCGTGCCCTACACCGTCACGTCCTACCTCGGCTCGCGGCTCTTTGCGTTTCCTGCCACGAAGCGCGATGCGCACATCGACAGGTCTCGCCAGGAAGCGCAGACGGCGCGGTCCGGCTGAGCGCTTCCCACCACCCTCACCCAAAGTGCTCCCACTCCCCCTCCCCCAACCCCGAGAGGAACTCGAACACCGCCTGCAGCGCCCCCTGGCGCTGCGCCCACTCGATCTGGTCGCGCAGCCGCAGTCGCTTCTGCATCGCGGAGCTCGCCGCCCAGGCCGGCCCGTCGATGGGCGCCGGCGCGGGAATGCGCTGGCCACCGGCCAGCCGCGGCGGCAGCACGGTGTGGAAAGCGGCCCAGGGTTCCGGTAGCGGACAGGCCCGGTTGTTGCGCCGGACCAGCTGCATCACGATTTCGAGATCGACGGGCGGCCGCTGCCGCTGCGTCGGGGAAGGTGTCGCCGCCGGAGCGGCGGCGTGCATGGGCTGGGTCGGCTCGAAGCCGCCGAGTCCGGGTCCGGGCGCGGGTTCGCGTGCGCCGGCGGCCGGCGGCGTGACCGGCATGCCGTGCATCCGCTGCAGGTCCTGGAAGAGCTGCCAGGCGGACTCGCCGCTTTCCTCCAGCGCCATCGGTGCCGTGGCGCGGGTGCCCGCCACGAAGGTGGCCGGCGCGGGAGGGCGGGGGCGTCTGCTGTCAGCAGCCATGGCAGCGGCCATTATGGGTCGGTGCAGCCGAGCTTGCACTCGGTGCGGACACCTGTCCGGGGCCGCTTCGGTGCGTCGCCCCACACTGGCGGCCGCCCCGCCCCGCCGTCGGAGCGGAGAAGAAAGCCCGCTCAGTGCGCCTTGTCCCAGTTCTCCCCGACGCCGATCTCCGCGACCAGGGGCACGCGCAGTTCCGCGACGGCGGCCATCAGCTTCGGGATCTCGGCGCGCACCCACTCGACCTCGTCCTCGGGCACCTCGAACACCAGTTCGTCGTGCACCTGCAGGATCATCTTCGTGCGCTTGCCGGCACGATCCAGCACGTCCTGCACCTTCACCATGGACATCTTGATCAGGTCGGCCGCGGTGCCCTGCATGGGGGCGTTGATGGCGGCGCGTTCGGCACCCGCGCGGCGCGGGCCGTTCGGCGAGTTGATCTCGGGCAGGTACAGGCGGCGGCCGAACACGGTCTCGACGTAGCCGCGGCTCTTGGCCGAGACCTTGGTCTCGTCCATGTACTGCTTGACGCCCGGGTAGCGCTGGAAATAGCGGTCGATGTACGCGGCGGCGGCCTTGGTCTCTATGCCCAGGTTGCGCGCCAGCCCGAAGCTGCTCATGCCGTAGATCAGGCCGAAGTTGATCACCTTGGCGTACCGTCGCTGCTCGCTGGACACCTCGTCCGGCGCGACCCCGAACACCTCCGACGCGGTGGCGCGGTGCACGTCCATGTTCTCGCGGAAGGCGCGCAGCAGCGCGGCGTCCTCGCTGATGTGGGCCATGATGCGCAGCTCGATCTGGCTGTAGTCGGCGCTGGCGATCACGTGCCCCGGTGCGGCGATGAAGGCCTCGCGGATGCGGCGGCCCTCGGCGGTGCGGATCGGGATGTTCTGCAGGTTGGGGTCGTTGCTCGACAGCCGCCCGGTGACGGCCACCGCCTGCGCGTAGTGCGTGTGCACCCGCCCCGTGCGCGGGTGGACCATCAGGGGCAGCTTGTCCACGTAGGTGCCCTTGAGCTTGGACAGGCCGCGGTGCTCCAGGATCTTGGCCGGCAGCGGGTAGTCCTCGGCCAGCTTCTCCAGCACCTCCTCGTCGGTGCTGGGTGCGCCGCTGGCGGTCTTCTTCAGCACCGGCAGGCCCTGCTTGTTGAACAGGATCTCGCAGATCTGCTTGGGGCTGCCCAGGTTGAAGGGCTGGCCGGCCAGCTCGTGCGCCTCCTGCTCCAGCTTCAGGATGCGCTGGCCCAGCTCGTGCCCTTGGCGCGCGAGCGCCTGGCTGTCGATCAGCACGCCGTTGCGCTCGATGCGGTACAGGGTCTCGCTGCTGTCCATCTCCAGCTCGTAGATGAAGCGCAGCTTGGAATCCCGCTCCAGCTTAGGCCACAGCGCCAGGTGCACGTCCAGGGTCTGGTCCGAGTCCTCGCAGGAATACTCGGCGGCCTTGTCGATCGCCACCTGCTGGAACGGGATCTGGTGCTTGCCGTTGCCGGCGATGGTCTCGTAGTCGATGCCGCTGCGGCCCAGGTGGCGCTCGGCCAGGCTGGCCAGCCCGTGCGGCTTGTGCACCTCCAGCACGTAGCTCTGCAGCATGGTGTCGTGCGCGTAGCCGTGCACCTCGACGCCGTGGTTGGCGAACACGTGGCGGTCGTACTTGACATGCTGGCCCAGCTTGCGCTTGGCGGGGTTCTCCAGCCAGGGCTTCAGGCGCGCCAGCACCTTGTCGCGGGGCAGCTGGTCGGGCGCGCCAGCATAGCTGTGCGCCAGCGGGATGTAGGCTGCGATGCCGGGCGCGGTGGAGAACGACAGGCCGATGATCTCGGCCTGCATCTCGTCGAGCGAATTGGTTTCGGTGTCGATCGCCACCAGCTCCGCGGCCTCGAGCTGCGCGAGCAGCGCATCCAGCTGCGTCCACGTGAGGATGGTCTCGTACTGCAGGTTGGTCACCTGCGACAGCCCCGAGAGGTCCGGCTCCGGGAACAGCGGGGCCGAAGCCGGCGCATCGGCGCGGCGCTTGTGCTCCTTGATCTGCTCCGGCGGGACTTCGTGCGTCTCGAGCTGCCTGGCCAGACCCTTGAATCCGTACTGCTCGTAGAAGGCCTTGAGCTTCTCGGTGTCCTGGCCGTTGATGACGATGTCGTCCAGCGAGGGAATGCCGGGGATGTGCTCGGCCAGCGCGCAGTCCCTGCGGATGGTCAGCAGCTCGCGCCCCCTGGGCAGCCAGTCCAGCGCCTTGCGCAGGTTCTCGCCGACGGCGCCCTTGACCTCGTGGGCGCGCGCGATCAGGTTGTCCAGCGAGCCGTACTCCTGCAGCAGCTTGACGGCCGTCTTGGGGCCGACCTTGTCGACGCCGGGCACGTTGTCCACCGCGTCGCCCACCAGCGCCTGGTAGTCCACCATCAGCCGCGGCGGCACGCCGAACTCGGCCTCCACGCCGGCCAGGTCGCGCACCTTGTCGTTCATGGTGTCGATCACCGTCACGTGCTCGTCCACCAGCTGGCTCAGGTCCTTGTCGCCGGAGGAGATCACGGTGCGGATGCCGCGTTCGCTGGCCAGGCAGGCGAGCGTGCCGATCACGTCGTCGGCCTCCACGCCGGGCACGTGCAGCACCTTCCAGCCGAGCAGCCGCACCACCTCGTGGATGGGCGGGATCTGCGCCCGCAGGTCGTCCGGCATGGGCGAGCGGTTGGCCTTGTACTCGGGATACAGGTCGTCGCGGAAGGTCTTGCCCGGCGCATCGAACACGCAGGCCGCGTAGTCGGCCCGCACGTCCTTGCGCAGCTTCTGCATCATGTTGATCATCCCGCGGATGGCGCCGGTGGCCGGGCTGGTCGGGTCGCCGGGCACCGCCCGCAGGTCGGGCATCGCGTGGTACGCGCGGTACAGGTAGCTGGAGCCGTCCACCAGCAGCAGGGTCTTGGGGGTGGCGGGGTCGGCAGCGTCGGTCATCCACGGGATTGTGCCCAAGCCGCCAGCCGCGATCGGGTCCTGCGCCGCGATGGCCGGGAGCGGCGCCTACAATCGACGCATGTCCCGCCTTGCCGCTTCGGCCTCCCTGTTGCTGCTCTCCTGCGCGGCCCTCGCACAGGCCCCGGCCGTGCTGCCGCCGCAGGAGCAGGCGCCGCTCGACGGCCGCCGCAACCAGCGCATCGAGCACCTGGTGCACGAGGACGCCGGCAGCCGCATCGAGGAGACGCGCTACGCCGGCCAGACCCAGAGCATCACCGTGCAGCCCAAGACCGGCGACGTCCCGGCCTACGAGGTGGCACCGGCGACGCCCTCGCGCAACCGCATCGCCGACGAGCGCCAGGGCTCCAGCGGTGGCGGCCAGCGCTTCTGGAACGTGTTCCGCTTCTGAGCCGGCGCTGCCATGGCCGTCTTCACCGAGGTACCGGAGGAGGAAGCGCGCAAGCTCGCGCAACGGCTGGGCCTGGGCGAGTTCGTCGCCCTGCGCGGCATCCACGGCGGCATAGAGAACACCAACTACTTCCTGTCCACCGAGCAGGAGGGCCAGCGCAGCGAGTGGGTGCTGACGCTGTTCGAGCGCCTGGGCCACGAGCAGCTGCCCTTCTACCTGCACCTGATGAAGCATCTGGCGCACCGCGGCATCCCGGTGCCGGACCCGCAGGGTGACCGTGACGGCGACATCCTGCACACGCTGTGCGGCAAGCCGGCCGCGGTGGTGAACCGGCTGCCGGGCCACAGCGAGCTGGCGCCGATCGCCGCCCACTGCGCGGCCGTCGGCGAAATGCTGGCGCGGCTGCACCTGGCGGGCCGCGACTACGACCGCAGCCAGCCCAACCTGCGCGGCCTGGCCTGGTGGAACGAGACGGTGCCGGTGGTGCTGCCCTTCCTGGAGCCGGCCCAGGCCGACCTGCTGCGCAGCGAGCTGGCGTTCCAGAACCACGTGGCGGCCTCGTCCGCCTGCACGGCGCTGCCGCGCGGCCCGATCCACGCGGACCTGTTCCGCGACAACGTGCTGTTCGAGGGCGGCACGCTGACCGGCTTCTTCGACTTCTATTTCGCGGGCGTCGACAGCTGGCTGTTCGACGTGGCCGTGTGCCTGAACGACTGGTGCATCGACCTGCCCACCGGCGCGCACGACCCGCTGCGCGCCGACGCCTTCCTGCAGGCCTACCAGCGCGTGCGGCCGCTGGCAGCCGCCGAGCGCCGCCTGCTGCCGGCCATGCTGCGGGCCGGCGCGCTGCGCTTCTGGGTGTCGCGCCTGTGGGACTACCACCTGCCGCGCGAAGCCGCCCTGCTGCAGCCGCACGACCCGGCCCACTTCGAACGGGTGCTGCGCGAGCGGGTGGCGCGGCCGGTGCAGGCCTGAAGCCTGTCGATGGCCCTCGCCTCCGCGAAGGCGGAAGATCCGGGCTTTCGCGCCTCCATCGCCATCTAAACCGGAAGCCCTGGATTCCCGCCTGCGCGGGCATGACGGTGCCTTGCGTTAAATTCCTCACGCATCCCGGCGCAGCCTTGCTCGCGCCGGCCTCTCCGCCCCATCCAACCGACCAGCTCCTGCGCACCCCTCCCGAATGAAACTCAACGTCGTTCCGCCCCGCACCGGTTTCCTCTGGGTGCGGATGGGCATCCGCACCTTCCTGCGGCAGCCACTCGCCCTGGCGGGCCTGTTCTTCATGTACATGGCCGTGGTGCTGGTGGTCACCCAGATCCCGCTGGTGGGCATGGTGATCGGCGGGGTCCTGGTGCCGGCCGCCACGCTCGGCCTGATGGCGGCCACGGCGGAAGCCTCCAGCGGGCGCTTCCCCATGCCCACGGTGCTGCTCAGCGCCTTTCGCGCCGGCCGCGAACGCCTGCGTTCCATGCTGGTGCTCGGCGTGATCTACACCGTCGGCTCGATGCTGGTCAGCCTGCTGGGTTCGCTGCTGACCGGCGGCGCACCGACTCCCGCACCTGGCGGCACGGCGCCCGAGCAGCCGCAGGTCGACTCCGGCCTGCTGGTCACGCTGCTGCTGCACACGCCGCTGTTCCTGATGTTCTGGCACGCCCCGGCGCTGGTGCACTGGCACGGCATCTCGCCGGCCAAGAGCCTGTTCTTCAGCGCGGTCGCCTGCTGGCGCAACATGGGGGCGCTGCTGGTCTACGGCCTGGCCTGGATGGGCGTGTTCCTGCTGGTGGGCAGCGTGCTGGGCCTGCTGGGTGCGGTCGCGGGGGGCGCCAACCTGGCGCGGGCCGTGATGGTGCCCACGGCGCTGCTGATGGCCGCCATGTTCACCAGCTCGATCTGGTTCACCTTCCGCGACAGCTTCACGGCGGACGACGCCCCCGTCCCCGCCACCGAGGGAGACCGCCCATGACCCGGCACCAGCTCCAGGGCCGCAGCGAAGCGGACGTCCTCTGGTTCCGCCGGCGCGGCTTCCTGCAGGCCGCCGCCGCGTGGACGGTTCTCGGCGGCTACGGCGCCGCGCAGGCCCAGCAACGCAGCAACATCGTCGAACTGCTGGGCGACGCCCTGCTCAATGGACAGCGGTTGACGCCGCAGTCCTTCATCCAGAGCGGCGACGCGATCGAGACGGGGCCGCGGTCGCACCTGGTGTTCGCCATCGGCCACTCGGCCTTCCAGGTGCGGCCGAACAGCCGGCTGGTGGTGGACCGCGGCGCCACGCTGAACGCCGTCAGCGTGCTGCGCCTGCTCACCGGGGCGGTGGCCAGCGTCTGGGGCAAGGGCCCGCAGCGCCGCATCGTCACGCCCACGCTCACTGCCGGCATTCGCGGCACGGGGGTGTATGCCGAGGTGTTCCCGGAGCAGTCGATGCGCAGCTACCTCTGCAACTGCTACGGCGAGGTGCAGGTGAACGCCGGGACGGACTCGATGCTCTCGCGGTCCAGCTACCACCAGTCGTTCTGGGGCGAGGTCGAACCGAGGAACGGGCGCTGGCTGACGCCGGCGCGCGCGATCAACCACACCGACGAGGAGATCGAGCACCTCGCGCGGCTGGTGGACCAGCGCACGGCCTGGCAGGAACTGGGGCGAAAAGGCATCAAGGACGGCCAGGGCTACATGGCGCCGCAGCCGCCGGCGGCGCATCCGGCGGCGGTGCCGAAATAGCGGCCGGCGGGCCGGCGCGCTGCGTAGCCCTTTGTGCTGCGCGCAGCTTCCGTCAGGGTGACGGCGCTTCTTCCGACAGCCACGGATCAGCGGGACCGCTGAAATCGCTCCTGGACTGACGAAAGGAGACCGCCATGTCCCAGCAAGCCCTGATCCGGGGAGAGGTCTGCTTCCGCGCCGGCGACGGCATGCTCCTGACGATCCCGGACGGCCCGGTCGACATCGAGCTCGCCGACGACAGCGTGACGCTCGGCTGGCACGAAGGCCGCGACGCCAGCTCGGCCGCGATCACGCGCGACGAGTTCGACCGCTACGTGCGCGAAGGCAAGATCCGCCTCGACTGACCCGCGCGCGGTGCGCGGGCGGCCCGCGCCCGCTGCCTGCATGTCGCTGCACCACGACCACGCCTTCGACGATGCACCGAACGAGGGGCCGGCCCCGGCCGGCTATGCCCGCGTCCTGTGGGTGGCGCTGCTCGTCAACGCGCTGATGTTCGCGGTGGAGGTGGGTGCCGGCGTCCGCGCCGGCTCCGTTTCGCTGCTGGCCGATGCCATCGACTTCTTCGGCGATGGCGCCAACTACGCGCTGTCGCTGGCGGTGCTCTCGCTGCACCTCGCCTGGCGGGCGCGGGCGGCCCTGCTCAAGGCCGGCAGCATGGCGCTGTTCGGGGCCGGCGTGCTGGCGCGTGCGCTCTGGTCGGCCTGGCATGGCGTGGTGCCCGAGCCCGCCACCATGGGCCTGGTCGGCCTGCTGGCGTTCGCGGCCAACGTGGGCGTCGCCGTGCTGCTGTACCGCTACCGGGGCGGCGACGCCAACATGCGCAGCGTCTGGCTGTGCACCCGCAACGATGCGCTGGGCAACCTCGCCGTCATTGCCGCCGCGGCCGGTGTCTTCGGCACCGGGACCTCGTGGCCGGACCTGCTCGTCGCCACGGCCATGGCGCTGCTCGCGCTCACGGCCGCGTGGAGCGTCACGCGGCATGCCCTCGGCGAGTTGCGCGCGGGCCGCCGGTGATCGTCACCGCATGAACAGCTTGGAGAAGATGACGCCGACGGCGAAGGCGACGCCGAGCGCGGCCAGCGGGTTCTCCCGGACCTGCTCTCGCGCCATGTCGCCGTACTCCTGCTGCCAACCCATCATCCGCTCGCTGCCCGAGCTGAACGACTGCTCCAGGCGGTCGACCGCTTCGTGGGCGCTCTGCGCCATGCGATGGACGCGGCCGCTGTCGCCGCCCATGCCGCCGGCGTTGCTGCCGCCCGTGTAGGCGCCACCGGACATGCCGCCGGCGCTGGTGGAGCTGCTGCCCGACATGCCGCCGGCGCCGGTCGTGCCGGTGCTGCTGCTGGTGGGGAAGGGTGAGCTGGAGGTTTCGCTGTTCATGGTGGGTACTCCGTGGTGCTGGCCGAAAAAAATGCCGGCGTCGTCGGCGGCAAGGATCGCCGGCTGGCGCCGACGGCTCTTCGACTGTAGAAAGCCCAGCGTTGGGACCCTGTCGTCCGGCAGGGGAGGACCGGGTAGGACGTCACTGACAGGTTCGATGCCACGGTTCGCGCCGGGGTCCCGCGCTTATGATGAGCCGCATCCCATGAGTGCTTCCCAGACGCTCGCGCCGCAGGGCGCCATCACCGACGTCGCCGGCATCGAGGTCGGCCATTTCACCCACGCCCGCCGCGCCACCGGCTGCACCGTGGTGCTGGCGCGCGAGGGCGCCGTCGCCGGCGTGGACGTTCGCGGCGCTGCGCCCGGCACGCGCGAGACCGACCTGCTCTCGCCCGCCAACCTGGTGGACCGCGTGCATGCCGTGATGCTCTCGGGCGGCAGCGCCTGGGGCCTGGACGCCGCCAGCGGCGCGATGCGCTGGCTGGAGGAGCAGCGCATCGGGCTCGCGGTGGGGACGGCACTGGTGCCCATCGTGCCGGCGGCGGTGCTGTTCGACCTGTACCTGGGCGACCTGTCGGTGCGGCCCGATGCGGTAGCCGGCCATGCTGCCTGCGCGGCGGCGTCGGCGCGGCCACCGGAGGAAGGCAGCATCGGTGCGGGCGCCGGCGCCCTGGTCGGCAAGATCTTCGGGCTGGAGCGCGCGATGAAGGGCGGCATCGGCACCGCGTCGGTGCGCGCGGCGGGCTTCACGCTGGGGGCGATCGTCGCCTGCAACGCGCTGGGCGACGTGGTCGATCCGGACACGGGCACGCTGGTCGCGGGCGCCCGGCAGGACGACGGCCGCACGCTGATGGACTCGCGCCGCGCCCTGCTGGCCGGCGTGCCGCCCAAGCGGCTGATCCCCGGCAGCAACACCACCATCGGCGTGATCGCCACCGATGCCGTGCTGACCAAGGCCCAGGCCGCGCGCCTGGCGACCGTGGGCCACGACGGCTTCGCGCGGGCCATCAACCCGGCGCACACCCTGCTGGACGGCGACACGCTGTTCGCCCTGGGCACCGGTGCGTCGGGCCGGGCGGCGGAGATGATGCTGCTGGCCACCATGGCCGCCGAGGCGGTGGCGCTGGCCACTGTGCGGGCCGTGCGCATGGCGCGCGGGATGACGGTGGACGGCGTGCGGGTGCCGGCGGCGTCGGAGCTCTAGGCCCCGGACGGCTCCGCCGTGCTCGCCCGCGCGTTGCGCTGGATCCTCCGCCTGCGCGGAGGATGACGAGAGGTTTACTTGAGTGCCTTGAAGCGGACGCGCTTCGGCTTCGCGCCCTCTTCGCCCAGCCGCTTCTTCTTGTCGGCCTCGTACTCCTGGTAGTTGCCGTCGAAGAACACCCACTGGCTGTCGCCCTCGGCGGCCAGGATGTGGGTGGCGATGCGGTCCAGGAACCAGCGGTCGTGGCTGATGACCATCACGCTGCCGGCGAACTCCAGCAGCGCGTCCTCCAGCGCCCGCAGCGTTTCCACGTCCAGGTCGTTGGAGGGCTCGTCCAGCAGCAGCACGTTGGCGCCCTGCATCAGCGTCTTGGCCAGGTGCAGGCGGCCGCGCTCGCCGCCGGACAGGGTGCCGACCTTCTTCTGCTGGTCGCCGCCGTTGAAGTTGAAGCGCCCGCAGTAGGCGCGGCTGGCCATCTGGAACTTGCCGACGGTGATGATGTCCAGCCCGCCGGAGACGTCTTCCCAGACGGTCTTGTCGGCCGACAGCTCGTCGCGGCTCTGGTCGACGAAGGCCAGCTTGACGGTCTTGCCGATCTTCACCGTGCCCGAATCGGGCTGCTCCTTGCCGGCGATCATCTTGAACAGCGTTGACTTGCCCGCGCCGTTGGGGCCGATGATGCCGACGATGGCGCCGGCCGGCACCTTGAAGCTGAGGTTGTCGATCAGCAGCCGGTCGCCGAAGGACTTGGAGACGTTCTCGAACTCGATCACCTCGGTGCCCAGTCGATCGGCCACCGGGATGAAGATCTCGTTGGTCTCGTTGCGCTTCTGGTATTCGACGTCGGACAGCTCCTCGAAGCGGGCCAGGCGGGCCTTGCTCTTGGACTGGCGGCCCTTGGCGTTCTTGCGCACCCACTCCAGTTCGCGCTTCATGGCCTTGGCGTGGGCTTCCTCGCCCTTCTGCTCGGCCTCCAGGCGCGCTTCCTTCTGCTCCAGCCAGGTGCTGTAGTTGCCCTTCCACGGGATGCCGCGGCCGCGGTCCAGTTCCAGGATCCACTCGGCGGCGTTGTCCAGGAAGTAGCGGTCGTGGGTGATGCCCACCACCGTGCCGGGGAAGCGCTGCAGGAACTGCTCCAGCCACTCGACCGATTCGGCGTCCAGGTGGTTGGTGGGCTCGTCCAGCAGCAGCATGTCGGGCTTGGACAGCAGCAGGCGGCACAGGGCCACGCGGCGCTTCTCGCCGCCCGACAGGTTCTTGATCACCGCGTCCCAGGGCGGCAGGCGCAGCGCGTCGGCCGCGATCTCCAGCAGGTGCTCGGAGTCGCCCTCGGCGCCGGCGGCGGCAATGACCGCCTCGAGCTTCTGCTGCTCCTCCGACAGCTTGTCGAAGTCGGCGTCGGGCTCGGCGTAGGCGGCGTAGATCTCCTCCAGCCGCTGCTTGGCGTCGGCCACCTCGCCCATGCCGCTCTCGACCGCCTCGCGCACGGTCTGCTCGGGATCGAGCTGCGGCTCCTGCGGCAGGTAGCCGATCTTCAGGCCCGGCATCGGCGTGGCCTCGCCCTCGATCTCGGTGTCGAGGCCGGCCATGATCTTCAGCAGCGTGGACTTGCCCGAGCCGTTGAGGCCGAGCACGCCGATCTTGGCGCCGGGAAAGAACGAAAGGGAGATGTCCTTCAGGATCTGCCGCTTCGGCGGCACGATCTTGCCGACGCGGTTCATGGTGTAGACGTACTGGGCCATGGGAGCTTGGTAGGAATGCCGGGCGAAACCGCGCATTATCCCCGCTGGGGATTGCCGCAGGGCTGGGTGCGTCATTCGGACGGGGATCGCTGCCCCGCCATCTCCCTGCGGCCGGCGCGCACCGACGCGCCGGCGGGCCCCGGTCAGCCCTGCCCGCCGTCCAGGCTGTTCTTCAGCGCCGCCTTGGCGACCTGGTCCAGCGCGTCGTCCACCACCGGGCGGTCGGCGACCACGCGCAGCGAGCCCTGCGAGCGCAGCCGCTCCAGGGTTCGCCGCGACATGGAGTGCGCCGTGCCGGACAGCGAGGTGAACATGAACAGGGTGCCGTGCGGGCTGGCCCAGGTGAGCTGCACCCGGATCCAGCGGCCTTCCACCACCAGTTCGGCCCAGGTGCCGGTGCGCAGGTCGGCGGCGCCGGCCACCGGCTCGTGCGGCGAATCGGAATCGTCGAACGGGATGCCGGCGGCCGCCAGTTCCTGGGGCAGCAGCGAGTCCTGGCCCAGCCAGCCCGACTCCTGCACTTCGCTGTCGGCCAGCCACGGCTCGGCCTCCGGCTCCGCGCCGGCCGGCGGGGGCGCCGACTCCAGTTCGGCCGCGCGCCGGCGGGCTTCCTCCTGCGCACCTTGCAGTGCGGCGGCGTGCAGCGCGCCCAGATCGTCGAAGAAGCGCTGCGTCAGCTCCGCCGGGTAGGCGATGCGCTCCAGGCCCTCGCGCAGCTTGGCCACCAGCGCCGGCACCATGCGCGCCAGCCTGTGCGCGCGGCGCCGCTGCGCGGTGGACTTCTGCACGCTCCAGACCAGGTCGTCGACCAGCGCGCGGTAGCCGAACGGGTCGTCCGAGCCGTCCGTGCAGGTGAGCTGCGCCTCGGCCACCACCTGCGACCAGGAGCCCTTGAGGAAGTCGATCACGAACGGGGCGACGTCCAGGCCTTCGGCCGCCTGCACGAACTCCGCGGCGTGCTTCTGCGCCAGCAGGTTGCGCTGCTCGGCATGCTGCAGCGCGCGCGCGGCCTCTTCCCGGCGCTGGCGGACGGCCTGGTCCTGTTCGGTCCAGACCTTCTGCAGGTGCTCCAGCAGTTCGGCGAAGGTGCCGGCATCGACCACCTTGCTTTCGTTCAGCCAGTGCGCGGCGTACTGCACCGAATCGAGGAAGCGCTTCCAGCCCGGGTCGTCGGTGCCCTGGAAGGCCAGGCTGCGCTGGGTGACCCGGTCGAGGAACTGGCGCGCCGGGTGGGCGCGGTCGCTGAAGAAGCGCGAATCCTGCTGTGCGAGCTTGCGCACCGCCGGCTCGATCAGGCCGAGCTGCTCCTTGAAGCCGGGCAGCAGGCGCGTGTCCTTGGCCAGCGTCTCGAACATCAGGCGCAGCACCTCCTGGCCGAGCTGGTGGCCTAGCCGGATGGGCGCGCCCTCGTGGGCCGCAACCGGCTGGGCAGGGGCCGGCGCCGGCGCCTTCGGCCGGGCCTCCAGGCTCTTGACCAGCGCATCGACCTGCTTGAGCTCCTGCAGCAGGGCCATGGAGGCCGGCACCGTGTGCAGGAACTCCATCTTGCCGTTGCCGGCGGGTGCGTCGAAATCACCGGCCAGCAGCTTGCGCAGGCGATCCAGCGTGAGCAGGGTCCTGGCCATGCTGCCGCTGGCCGGCGCACCCTGCGCACCGCCACCCTGCTGCAGCTTGCCGCCGACCGGCACCGCGGGCTCGACCCCGGTGGACAGCAGCCAGTCGGACAGCTCCCGGTACAGGCGCCGCAGCTGCGCGCCGAGCAGGCCGCCCGCCGGCGCGATCAGCGTCTCGCGCGCCTGCGCATCGGGCACGTGCGCCGCCAGCGTGGCCTGCAGCGCACGCACGAAGACCTCGGGCCGCAGCGGATTGAGGCCGGGCTGGATGGTGCGCCAGCCCAGCAGCGTGCTGAGCAGGGCGTCCACGGTGGGCAGCACGTCGTCCACGGCAAACGACACTTCCTGCTGGGCGCGCGCGACCTCGATGCTCTGGTCGAGCTCGTCGTCGCCGAACAGCTGCAGGTCCTCGTAGCGCAGCACCTCGGTCTGCACCTGTTCCTTGCCGCCACCCTCGCGCGCGATGCGCGTCAGCTCCTCCTGGTAGGTGGCCTGGACGGCGACGGACTGCGCCTGCAGCGCAGCGATCGCCTCCTTGATGCCGGGCTGCTGGAAGGCGGCCACGCTCTGCGGGCCGACCGGTGCGGCGCCCCGGACCAGTCCCTGCACCACTTCGGCCATCAGGGGCTGCGCCTGCTGCAGCATGGTCGCGAGGCAGTCGTTGAGGTTGGGCTGCGTTGCCGTCGGATCGTCCGCGACACCGATTCGCCGTGGAAGCATCTTGGCCATGGTCCGGTTCATTATGGCCAGCCGGCTCAGCTTTGCGAAGCATGCGACAATGCGGGCTCCCGCGTGAAAAAGCAGTCGCTTGCGCGGGCTCGGCGATTTCGCCGGGGAGTCAACGGCCCCGCTGCCGCCAGGCTCCCGACCTCAACCCCATCTGCCTTTGACTGGCTCGGCGCTGCAGGCGTCGTACAGGCCGATACCCCGCGCCACGGTTGGCGCTCAAGTGTTCAATGACCTTTGACGAACTGAATCTGGCACCCGCCATCCTCAAGGCCGTGCGCGAGCAGGGCTACGAAACCCCCACCCCCATCCAGGCCCAGGCCATCCCGGCCGTCCTCGAAGGCCACGACCTCCTCGCCGGCGCGCAGACCGGCACCGGCAAGACCGCCGCCTTCACCCTGCCGCTGCTGCACAAGCTCTCCAAGGGCCAGGGCAAGACCAACAAGTTCGGCAAGGACGGCATCGCGGCCTTGGTGCTGACGCCGACGCGCGAACTCGCCGCCCAGGTGGAAGAGTCCGTCCGCACCTACGGCAAGCACCTGCCGCTGTCCTCCACGGTCATCTTCGGGGGCGTGGGGATGAACCCGCAGATCGAGCGCATCAAGAAGGGCGTGGACATCCTGGTGGCCACGCCGGGCCGCCTGCTCGACCTGCAGCAGCAGGGCCACCTGGACCTGTCCACCGTCGAGATCCTGGTGCTGGACGAAGCCGATCGCATGCTGGACATGGGCTTCATCCACGACGTGAAGAAGGTGCTGGCGCTGCTGCCCAAGGACAAGCAGAGCCTGCTGTTCTCGGCCACCTTCAGTGATGAAATTCGTGACCTTGCAAACGCTTTGTTACGCGATCCGCGTAGCATCCAGGTCACACCTCGCAACACCACGGTCCAGCGAATCACCCAAGTGGTGCATCCGGTGGGCCGCGCGAAGAAGAAGCAGCTGCTGGCCCACATCATCCAGCAGCACGACTGGAGCCAGGTGCTGGTCTTCACGCGCACCAAGTTCGGCGCCAACCACGTGGCCGAATTCCTGAACAAGAACGGCATCACGGCCATGGCCCTGCACGGTAACAAGAGCCAGGGCGCCCGCACCCAGGCCCTGGCCGGCTTCAAGAGCGGCGAGATCCGCGCGCTGGTTGCCACCGACATCGCGGCCCGCGGCATCGACATCGACGACCTGCCGCACGTGGTGAACTACGAGATCCCCAACGTGCCGGAAGACTACGTCCACCGCATCGGCCGCACCGGCCGGGCCGGCAAGGAAGGCCAGGCGGTCAGCCTGGTGTGCCTGGACGAGGAAGGCTTCATGCAGGAGATCGAACGCTTCACCCGGCAGCAGATCGCGGTGCAGTCGATCGAGGGCTTCGGCCCCGAACCGGACGAGCGGGCCGAGCCCATCGCCATGGGCCGCCAGACCCTGTGGGGCGGCGCTGGCAAGCCGCCCAGCCGCGAGGTGATGGCCGCGGCCGCCAAGGCGGCGCGCCAGGAAATGATGCAGCGCATCCGCGAGAACAAGGGCGAGCGCAAGCCGGCCGGCGGCGAGTCGCGCGGCAACGGCAACGGGGCCGCCAATGGCGCGCGCAACGGATCGGCTCGGCGCGACGGTGCCAACGGCGCCCAGCGCAGCCGCCCGGCGGGCCAGGGCCCGGCGCCCTCGCACAACGGACGCTCGCACAACGGCGGCGGCGCGCACCGCGCACCGCAGCAGCCCCGCGTGGCGCACGACGTGCAGGACGACGCGTTCGACGATCGCGAGGACCGCATGCCGCGCAACGTCGATCCGCTGCGCACCAACCTGCCGAGCCGGCGCGACACCATCGGCGTGCGCCGCCCGGCCAGCGGCGGCGGCCAGCCCGACCCGATGCGCACCAGCATCGACGCCATGGGCGCCGGCAACCGGCGCGGCGGCGGCAGCGGCAACCGCAGCCGCGGTGGCTCGCGCGGCTACGGGCGGTAAGCGCTTCGTCTCCGCCTCCGGGGGCGCCTTCGTCTTTCCAGGCGAGGCGCCCTTTTCCTTTTCCGTCCTCCTTGGCGGAGACGGAGGATCCAGGCAGGTCTCCGGCACTCGCGAAACGCGGTAGCTTTCCCGCCTTCGCGCACTGCTGTCCGGGACCTGTTCGCATCGACCGGGGGCTCATTTCGTGCTCGCACCCGCAGAGCCGTTCCCGCGGCGGGCGGCGCCGGGCGGGGCTGATTTGTGTGGTGCCGCGAAATTTCTCCGGACTGGGGCAGCGCGCCGCAGGCGCGCGACCGTGCACTGACTTGGCGGCGACTGTTTGAGTAGTGCGACGAAGGAGCACAACGAGTTTCGCCGCCCGCCCCAGGCCGGAGAAATTTCGCGGGAAGCCCCTGCGAGCGTCAGCGAGCAGGGGCCGCCACACCATGAAGCAACGTCCGGCGCCGCCCGCCGCGCCCCCAGGCCTCAGCTCGACGGTCTTGATGCGCGCCGTGCGTGCTGCCGAATGCGGGAGCTCTGGATCCCCGCCTTCGCGGGGATGACGGCAGGCGCGCATAGCGACGACCTGAGGCGCAGAATCCGCGCATGCCACCGACCGCGCCGCCCGCCTCCCGCACCGCCCTGCTCGCCGGCGCCACCGGCCTGGTCGGTCGCGAACTCCTCGCCGGCTTGCTGGCGGATGCGCGCATCGGCCAGGTCCACACGCTGGCGCGGCGCGAGCTGCCCGCTTCGCATCCCAAGCTGGTGCAGCACCGCGTGGACTTCGGCGCGCTCGCGCCCGTGCCACCGGCCGACGAGGTCTATCTCGCCCTGGGCACCACCATCAAGGTCGCGGGCAGCCAGCCCGCGTTCCGCGCCGTGGACTACGACGCCAACCTCGCGGTCGCACGCGCGGCGCGCGAAGCCGGCGCCACCCGCCTCGGGCTGGTCAGCGCCATGGGCGCCGACGCCCGGTCGTCGATCTTCTACAACCGGGTCAAGGGCGAGCTCGAACAGGCCCTGGGCGGCCTGGGTTACGAAGCGCTGGTGATCGCCCGGCCTTCGTTCCTGGCCGGCGACCGGCACACCCTGGGCCAGCCGGTGCGATCCGGCGAACAGCTTGCGCTCAAGCTCAGCACCTCGCTGCGCCCGCTGATTCCCGCCAACTACCGCTCGATCCGGGCCGCCGACGTGGCCGCCGCGCTGCTGCAGGCCCTGCCGGGGTCGCGCGGCACCACGGTGCTGCTCTCGGGGCGCATGCAGGGGGCCGCGCGGCGCTGAAGCCGCGCGTCAGTCGCGCACGAACAGCGTCACCAGCGGCTGGTCGCCCACCTGGGCGCTGCGGTGCCCATGCACCGCCGGGTCGAAGGTGGCCCCGGCCGGCAGCAGATCGGCCGACCAGAAGTGCTCGCCGGGTCCGAACACGCGCGTGCTGCCGTCCTGCAGCCCGATCTCCATCGCGCCGGACAGGATGAACACCCACTGCGTGTGCGGCGAGCAATGGAAGCTGCTGCGAAAGCCCACCGGGCTGTGCCGCAGCTGCGCGCCGCTGGCTGGCAGCAGGGCCGACAGCCGGGCCTCGGGCTTGCCCTGGTCCAGCGGCACGGATTCCTCGCGGAAGCGGGCGCGCCCGTCGGTGTCGGTGAAGAGGACGACCTTGGTGAAGTTCATGGGGGCTGGGTGCGTGGTCGCGATGGCGCGGAAGGGCGCATGGTAGCGGCCCCGATCGGCGCGCGTACTACGATGGCCGCCATGGCTGCTACCCCCAACCCCTCCATCCGCTTCGGCCTCGACGGCCGCGTCTGCATCGTCACCGGCGCCGCCCAGGGCATCGGCGAGGCCTGCGCCCGCCGGCTGGCCGCCGACGGCGCGCAGGTGGTGGTCGCCGACATCGAGGACTCGCGCGGCCAGGCCCTGGCGACCGAGCTCGGCGGCCTGTTCGTGCACTGCGACGTGGGCGACAAGGCGCAGGTCGATGCGCTGGTGGCCGAGGCCATGCGCCGGCACGGCCGCATCGACGTGCTGGTGAACAACGCCGGGATCTTCAAGGCCGCGGACTTCCTGGAGGTGAGCGAGGCCGACTTCGATGCCGTGCTGCGAGTGAACCTCAAGGGATCGTTCCTGGTGGGCCAGGCCGCGGCACGCGAGATGGCCAAGGCCGGCCGCGGCGCCATCGTCAACATGAGCTCGGTCAACGGGGTGCTGGCGATCCCCACCATCGCCAGCTACAACGTGAGCAAGGGCGGCATCAACCAGCTCACGCGCGTGATGGCGCTGGCGCTGGCCGACAAGGGAATCCGCGTCAACGCGGTCGCGCCAGGCACCATTGCTACCGAACTCGCGGCCAAGGCGGTGCTGACCAGCGAGGACGCGAAGAACCGCATCATGAGCCGCACCCCCATGAAGCGCCTGGGCGAACCCTCGGAGATCGCCGACGTGGTCGCCTGGCTGGCCAGCGATGCGGCCAGCTACGTCACGGGCGAGATCGTGGTGGTGGACGGCGGGCGGATGACGCTGAACTACACCGTGCCGGTGTGAGTCCTCAGGTGCCGCCGCGCGCGGCCAGCCGGCGCTTGCGCCGCCGCCGCACCCGCAGCGACCAGATCCAGGACGCCAGGAAGTACGACAGCAGGCCCATGCCGACGGCGAAGATCGACAGGCCGAGCAGCAGCGGCTTGCCGACGGCGGCGACCTGGCGCATCGCGCGGCTGAACCAGCCGGCATCCGGCACCGCGCTTTCGGCCGGCTCCACTTCGGGCAGTTCCTCGCCGGGCGCCGGCCCCTCCTCGCCGAGGAGCGCCGCGCCCACCCGCCAGGCCGCGTAGTAGATCGGCCCGAAGGTGGCCGGGTTGGTCACCAGGGTGCTGGCCACCGCCGCCGGCACGTTGGCGCGCAACGCGACGGCCGCCGCCGCCGAGAACGGGATCTGCGCCAGCGGGATCAGCAGGCCGAAGAACACGCCCAGCGCGATCCCCAGCGCCAGGCCGCGGCGGCTCAGGTGCCACAGACGCGGGTGGTGCAGCGCAGGCCCGAGCCAGCGCAGCCAGCGGTTGCGCTGCAATTCATCGCGCGTCGGGACCAGTGCCCGCCATCTCTCGAGCATGCGCAAGATTAGCGCGGCGAAACTGTCAGGGCGGCAACATCTGCGGCGCGATCACCGTCGACATCGCCGCGTGAAGCTCAGGCGTTCATCACCGCCACGGCCCGCGCGTTCAGGTAGGCGTCCAGCGCCTCCGGACCGCCTTCGCTGCCGTAGCCGGAATCCTTGACCCCGCCGAAGGGCATCTCGGCCGAGGGCATGGCGGGCATGTTGATCCACAGCATGCCGACCTCCACCCGCCGCGCCAGCAGGTCGGCATTCTTCAGCGAGCGGGTGAAGGCATAGCCGGCCAGCCCGTAGGGCAGGCGGTTGGATTCGGCGATCGCATCCTCCAGCTTCTCGAACGAGCGGATCGCCGCCACCGGGCCGAACGGCTCGTCGTTGAACACGCGCGCCTGCACCGGCACCTCGTCCAGGATGGTGGGCTGCCAGAAGTTGCCGGCATCGCCGATGCGCTCGCCGCCGGCCAGCACCTTGGCGCCCTTTTCCACCGCGTCCTTCATGAACTCGGCCATCGCGGTGAGCCGGCGCGGGTTCGCCAGCGGACCCATCTGCGTGCCCTCGGCCAGGCCGTCGCCCACCCTCAGCCCCTGCGCATGCTTCGCCATGGCGGCAGCGAAGTCCTTGCGGATGCTCTCGTGCACCAGGAAGCGGGTCGGCGAGATGCACACCTGCCCGGCGTTGCGGAACTTGGCGCCGCCCGCGCACTTGACCGCCAGCGCTATGTCGGCGTCCTCGCACACGATCACCGGCGCGTGGCCGCCCAGCTCCATGGTCACGCGCTTCATGTGCTGGCCTGCCATCGCGGCCAGCTGCTTGCCCACCGGCGTCGAACCCGTGAAGGTGATCTTGCGGATCACCGGGTGCGGGATCAGGTAGCTGGAGATCTCCGCCGGGTTGCCGTACACCAGCCCCAGCACGCCGGGCGGGATGCCCGCGTCCTGGAACGCGCGGATCAGCTCGGCCGGGCCGGCCGGCGTCTCCTCCGGCGCCTTCACCAGCATGGAGCAGCCGGCCGCGAGCGCGGCGCCGACCTTGCGCACCACCTGGTTGATCGGGAAGTTCCACGGCGTGAAGGCGGCCACCGGGCCGACCGGGTCCTTGATCACCATCTGGCGCACCGCCAGGTTGCCGCGCGAAGGCACGATGCGGCCGTAGACGCGGAAGCCCTCCTCGGCGAACCACTCGATGATGTCAGCGGCGGCCATCGCCTCGCCCTTTGCCTCCACCAGCGGCTTGCCCTGCTCCTGGGTCAGCAGGCGGCCGATGGCCTCGGCGCGCTCGCGCATGAAGCCGGCCGCCTTGCGCATGATCCTGCTGCGCTCGGCCGCCGTCATGTCGCGCCAGGTCTCGAAGCCCTTCTGCGCCGCCTCCAGCGCCTTGTCCAGGTCGGCCTTGCCGGCGTGCGCGACGCGACCGATCTCCTTCCCGGTCGCCGGGTTGTGGACCGCCAGCGTGCGGCCGTCCGCCGCGTCCAGCCACTGGCCGTTGATGAAGAGCTGCGTGTTCGGGTAGGTCATGTCGCTCGTGAAAGGCTGAAGGGAAACCGGCGATTGTGGGCCAATCGGATGGACGGGTTGCCCGGCCGGACTTTCCCGCCGCCGTGGCGCGCGCTGTAGATTGCGCCATGGCCGCCGACCCCTTCGACCTGCAGCGCTTCGTGGCTGCACAGGATCCGGTGCTCGACACCGTGCTGCAGGAACTGCGCGCAGGTTGCAAGCGCACGCACTGGATGTGGTTCGTGTTCCCGCAACTGGCCGCGCTGGGCCGCAGCCACATGGCCCGGCACTACGGGCTGCGCTCGCTCGACGAGGCGCGGGCTTACTGGGCGCATCCGGTGCTCGGCCCGCGCCTGCGCACCTGCTGCGAAGCCCTGCTGCAGGCCAGGGGGCGCAGCGCGCACGACGTCTTCGGCAGCCCGGACGACCTGAAGCTGAGGTCGTGCATGACGCTGTTCGCCCTGGCGGCGCCGGCCGAGCCCCTGTTCGACGACGTGCTGCAGGCTTTCTGCGGCGGCGAACGGGATGCGCATACCGCCGCGCTGTGCGCCCACTGACCGGCGCGACCGCAAAGTCTGGAAACAGCGTCGGGACAAAAATGCCAACTCTTCGGCTTGCGCACGGGCCCACAAGATCGCGGCCCATGGATATAAACATGCACGAGGTTTGTTCTTCCTCGCAGGAGAAGTTCCGAATGCGCAAGTACAACGCCAGCCGCCAGGTGCTGGTCACCGGCGGGGCCGGATTCCTGGGCAGCCATCTTTGCGAGCGACTGCTGGACCAGGGCCATGAAGTGCTCTGCGTGGACAACTTCTTCACCGGGACGCGCCGCAACATCGATCACCTGCTGGACCACCCCCGCTTCGAGCTGATCCGGCACGACATCTCGCTCCCGGTGCAGCTGGAAGTGGACGAGATCTACAACCTCGCCTGCCCGGCCTCGCCCGTGCACTACCAGCACGACCCCGTGCAGACCGTCAAGACCAGCGTGCTGGGCGCGCTCAACGTGCTCGAGCTGGCGCGGCGCACCAAGGCCCGCGTGTTCCAGGCCTCCACCAGCGAGGTCTACGGCGATCCCGACGTGCACCCGCAGCCGGAGAGCTACTGGGGCCGCGTCAACCCGGTCGGGCTGCGCAGCTGCTACGACGAAGGCAAGCGCTGCGCCGAGACCCTGTTCATGGACTACCACCGGCAGTGCGGCGTCGACGTGCGCATCGCCCGCATCTTCAACACCTACGGCCCGCGCATGCACCCCAACGATGGCCGGGTGGTGTCCAACTTCATCGTGCAGGCGTTGCGCGGCGAACCGATCACGATCTACGGCGAAGGCGCGCAGACGCGCAGCTTCTGCTTCGTCGACGACCTGGTGGAGGGGTTCCTGCGGTACATGGCGCTGGAGGAGTCGATGCCCGGCCCGGTCAACCTCGGCAATCCGCGCGAGTTCACCATCCGGCAGCTCGCCGAACTGGTGATCGAACTGACCGATTCCGAATCGGAACTGGTCTTCAAGCCGCTGCCGGCGGACGACCCGCAGCAGCGCCGCCCCGACATCGCCCTGGCCCGCGAACTGCTCGACTGGGAGCCCACGGTGCAGCTGCGTGAAGGCCTGGCGCGCACCATCGAATACTTCGAGGAGCTGCTGCAGGTCGTCCACTGACGACGGCATGGTCACGACGGACCCGCTGGCCGCGCAGGTCGGCGCTCGCTGGATGGCTGCCATGCGGGCCGGCGACTGGGAAGCGGCCTGGCAGGCGACCGACGTGCTGGAGCTGCCGCGCCGCCGATCGCAGGAGGAGCCCGGCTTCCAGCCGCAGCCGCACCACCTGTGCTGGGACGGCCAGCCCTTCGACGGCCGCTCGGTGCTGGTGCGCTGCGAACACGGGCTGGGCGATACGCTGCAGTTCCTGCGCTTCCTGCCGCTGCTGGACCGGCGCGCCCGTGAGCTGCACCTGATGGTCCAGCCGCCGCTGGTGCGGCTGCTGCAGGGCGGGCCCGGCCTCGGCCAGGTGCACGATGGCTGGCAGGGGCCGAACTGGCCGGCGCACGAGATCGAGATCGAGGTGATGGAACTGGCCTATGCCTTCCGGGCCACGGCGGCCACGGTCCCGCCGCCCTACCCCCACCTGGGTGCGCTGGCCCGGCAACGTTCAGACCTGAGGCTGGCCTCCGGCGGCGACAGCCGCCTGGACGTGGGACTGTCTTGGGCGACCAGCGACTGGGACCCCAGCCGTTCGGTGCCCTGGCCCGCGATGCAGCCCTTGCTGCAGGTGCCGGGGATTCGCTTCCACGTGCTCCAGCAGGGCCCTGCCGCGCTGCAGGCAGTTCCGTCGCCCGGTCTCGTCCCCCTGTGGCGCCGCACCGCACGCATCGAGGATGCCGCGGCCGCGATGCTGGACATGGACCTGGTGATCGCGACCGACGGCATGCTCGCGCACCTGGCCGCCACGCTGGGCCGGCCGGCCTGGGTGCTGCTCAAGCACGAGGCCGACTGGCGCTGGATGGACGGGCGCGAGGACTCGCCCTGGTATCCCTCGGTTCGCCTGTTCCGCCAAGGCCGCAGCGGCGACTGGACCGGCCTGCTCGAGGACGTGGCGGCTGCCCTGGCGGCGCGGCGCGCGCCGCGTCGCGACCACGCCGCCTGAGCGCCGGCTGTCAGAGGTTGGTCTGCTCCGGCGGCACCACGGCCGGATCGGGCAAGGCACCCGCGCGCTCGCCGGACGTCGCATGCGGCGAACTGCCGGCGCCCAGCGCGTAGCTGGTCATGGTGATGCCGCCCTTGGTGCCGCCCTCGGCGAACGGCACCAGCGTCTCGCCGCTGGCATGGGCCATGCCGGCCAGGTACACCAGCGGCAGGAAGTGCTCGGGCGAGGGCACCGACAGGCCGTAGTCGGGATGCGACTGCACCGACGGCAGCCGGGCCGGGTCGCTGGTCAAGATGCGGCGCACCTCGGCATCGAAGCGCTCGCCCCAGTCCCAGGCGCGGTCGTCCAGCCCCCAGTCGAGCCGGCGCAGGTTGTGCACCACGTTGCCGCTGCCCAGCACGAAGATGCCGCGCTCGCGCAGGGGCGCCAGCCGCTTCCCCAGCTCGAAGTGGTACTGCAGCGGCTCGCCGCTGTGCACCGACAGCTGCAGCACCGGCACGTCGGCCTCCGGGTACATGTGCGCCAGCACCGACCAGGTGCCATGGTCGAGTCCCCAGCTGTCCTCGTCCAGCCCGACGAAGGCCGGCTGCACCACGTCGGCGATCTCGCTCGCCACCTCGGGCGAGCCGGGCGCCGGGTAGTCGAACTCGAACAGCTCGCGCGGGAAGCCGAAGAAGTCGTGGATCACCCGCGGCTTATCCATCGCGGTGAGCGCGCTGCCCTGGATGAACCAGTGGGCCGAGATGCACAGGATGGCGCGCGGCCGCGGGATCCGGCGGGCCATGTCGCGCCAGGCACTGGTGAAGCGGTTGATTTCCAGCGTGTTCATCGGGCTGCCATGGCCGATGAAGGCTGCGGGCATGCGGTGCGTGGTCATGGCGAAAGGCAGTTGCGGACGTCGGTCACAGGATAGCGCCGTTGCGCCGCGCGCACTCAGCGCAGCCCGTTCACCAGCCGGACCTGCTGCCAGCGCTCGCCGGCCTCCACGATGCTGATCGAGGCCGGGGCGACCTCGAACCGCTCCAGGTCGTCCAGCGATATGCCCAGGACGCCGGCGATCACGGCCTTGATCACGTCGCCATGCGTGGCGATCAGCACGGCGCTGGCCGGGTAGCGCACGCGCAACTGCTCCAGCCCGTCCATGGCGCGCTGCTGCACCTGCCGGATGGTCTCGCCTCCGGGCGGTTGGGCCTGGCTGCGGCGCTCGCACCACTGCTGCCAGCGCGAGCCCTCGCGCTGCAGGGCCTCGAACGCCAGCCCGGTCCAGTCCCCGAAATCGATCTCGTCGAACGCGTCCAGCACGCGTACGGGCAGCCGGCGCCGCCCCGACAGCGGCGCCACCGTTTCCTGCGCCCGCGGCTGCGGGCTGCTGAAGAGGGCGGCGATGTCGCGCCCGTCCAGCCGCCGCACCAGTTCCTCGGCCTGCAACCAGCCCTGCGCGTTGAGCGACACGCCCGGCAGCCGGCCGGCGATGCCGCGCGCCAGCCAGTCGTGCGAGCCGTGCCGCACGAGCAGGAAGGTGGTCACGCCAGGGTCGCCTCGCCGCGTGCCGCGGCGCCCGCGGCTGCTCCCTGCGCCGGCGCGTATCGCCGCACCATGCGCGCGCAGAACTCCGCGTACTCCTCGGGCTCCTGCGGCGCGCTCGTATGGTGGGGGTTGATCCCCCGGTGCTCGGGCGTGAAGCAGAAGGTCAGCGTCAGGTCGAAGCCCTCGAGCGCGGCCATCTGGCGGTCGAACCAGGCATCGGCATCCGGCCGGAAACTGTCGGCCCAGGACAGCCCGGTGCGCAGCTTCTTCACGCCCAGGCGCCTGAGCCATCGCACGGCGTCATCCAGCCGGTGGTCCTCGAAATGGAACCACTGGCAGATGCCCAGCGCCGGCGTGTAGTCGGCGAAGCGGGCGCAGGCCAGCTTGGGCGAGCCGTCCTCGCGCAGCAGTCCCATGTGGAAATGCCGGTAATAGCTGGAGCCCTCGGCCTCGCGGTGGCGCGTGGTCGCCGGCCAGGCCTTGGGCAGGTCGTAGAGCGAATACCAGTGGATGCGCGGCGCGCGGCCGACCAGCAGCTCGGCGGTGCGCTTGAGGCCCCACTCCTGCACCTCCTCGGCGCCGAAGGTGGAGATGCCCACTTCCGTCACCCACACGGGCAGCGGCGTCACGGCCTGGATCTCGGCCAGCCTGTCGGGCCACTCGTCGATCTGCCAGTGGTTCCAGTCGAGCGGGAAGCCGTGCACGGCCACCGCATCCATGTCGCGCAGCGCACCGGCACCGTCCAGCCGCTGCAGGAACAGCGGATCGATCGGCGAGATGCCGCCGAGCACGCGGGTCAGCGACGGGTTCTCGGCCTTCACCGCCTGCGCCGCGAGCTGCACCATGCCGGAGAAGCGGGACCAGTCGGGGTCCAGCTCCAGGTCCCAGTGCGACTTGTTGTTCGGTTCGTTCCAGAACTTGATGGCTTCGATCATGACTCTCCAAGGGCCTTGCGGGCGAGGGGACGGGTGGACTTGGCGCCGCGGCGGCGCTGGCGCACGGGCGGGTCGCCGCGGATGAAGGCCTCGACCAGCTCGCGGGCCTCGTCGTCGCTGAACTGCAGCGGCGGCGACTTCATGAAGTAGCTGGCCGGCCCGTTGAGCGCACCGCCGATGCCGCGGTCGAGGGCGATCTTGGCGCAGCGCACGGCGTCGATCACGACACCGGCCGAGTTGGGCGAATCCCACACCTCCAGCTTGACCTCGCACTGCATGGGCACGTTGCCGAAGCCGGTGCCTTCCATGCGGATGTGGCAGAACTTGCGGTCTGCCAGCCAGGGCACGTAGTCGCTGGGGCCCACGTGCACGTCGGCGGCCTGCATGGGATGGCCGAGCTGGCTGGTGACGGCCTGGGTCTTGGAGATCTTCTTGGAGGCCAGCCGCTCGCGCTCGAGCATGTTGAGGAAATCCGTGTTTCCCCCGAAGTTGAGCTGGTACGTATGGTCCAGCCGCACGCCGCGCTTCCTGAACAGGTCGGTGAGCACGCGGTGAACGATGGTCGCGCCCACCTGCGACTTGATGTCGTCGCCGATGATGGGCAGGCGCCGCTGGGCGAAGCGCTTGTTCCAGTAGGGCGCCGAGGCGATGAACACGGGGATGCAGTTGACGAAGGCGCAGCCGGCTTCCAGCACCTGCTCGACGTACCACTTGGTCGCCATCTCCGAGCCGACCGGCAGGTAGGAGACCACCACATCGGTCCGGGTCGCCTTCAGGATGCCGACGATGTCGTCCGTGCTCGCACCGGACTTGGGCACCACGTCGCGCAGGTAGGTCCCGAGGCCGTCGTGCGTCATGCCCCGGTGCACCCTCACGCCCAGCGGCGGGACTTCGGCGAAGCGGATGGTGTTGTTGGGCGTCGCATGGATGGCTTCGGCCAGGTCCAGCCCGACCTTGTGCGCGCTGACGTCGAACGCCGCGCTGAACTCGATGTCGCGCGGCCGGTAGCCGCCCAGGTCGACGTGCATCAGGCCGGGAACGAAGTCATCCGCCGTTGCATCCCGATAGAAATGAACACCCTGGACAAGGGACGAGGCACAGTTTCCAACCCCGATGATCGCCACGCGGATCGATGACATCACGACTCCTGCAAAAGCCAGCGGTGCATCCTACTTGCGCGATCAACTCCTCCTTGCAGTTTTCCTGCTCATCCGGGCAACTAATCTGAATTGAAGCGTTACCGTGCGACCCACGCACGCAGGCAGTGCACCTAACATCGGTTGCCAACTAAAAACGAAATCAAATGGAAACCATGCGACATGTGCTGATCACCGGCGGCGCCGGATTCATCGGATCCCACCTGGCCGATGAGCTCCTGCGCAGCGGCTACCGGGTGCGGGTGCTGGATCCCCTGGTGGCGCAAGTCCACGGCGAGGATGGACGCCGGCCGCCCTACCTGAATCCCGAGGTCGAACTGCAGGTCGGCGACGTCTGCGACAAGGAAGCGGTCGGCCGCGCGCTGCAGGGCGTCGATGCGGTCTTCCATTTCGCAGCGGCGGTGGGCGTGGGCCAGAGCATGTACGAGATCGCCCACTACACGCGCACCAACAACCTGGGCACGGCCGTGCTGCTGGAGTCGCTCATGGCCCATCCGGTGCAGCGCCTGGTGGTGGCTTCCAGCATGAGCCTGTACGGCGAGGGCCTGTACCGCGATGGCAGCGGCCGCGTGCTGGAGGCCGGCGAGCGCTCGCTGGAGCAGCTCAGGCGCGCCGACTGGGAACTGCGCGATGCCCACGGCGGCGTGCTGGAGCCGGTGCCCACCCCCGAGAGCAAGTCGCCTGCGCTCGCGTCCATCTACGCCCTGTCCAAGTACGACCAGGAGCGCATGTGCCTGCTGGCCGGCCGTGCATACAACTTCGATACGGTTGCGTTGAGGTTCTTCAACGCCTACGGACCACGGCAGGCGCTTTCCAATCCCTATACGGGCGTGCTCGCGATCTTCGCCTCCCGCCTGCTCAACGGCAGCCCACCGAAGATCTTCGAGGACGGCCTGCAGCAGCGCGACTTCGTCAGCGTGTACGACGTGGCCCGCGGCTGCCGGCTCGCACTGGAGTCGCCGCGGGCCGCCGGCGAGGTCTTCAACATCGGCAGCGGCCAGCCGCAGACCGTGCGTTCCATCGCTGCGCGGCTCGCCCGCGTGATGGGCAAGGATGGCATCGAACCCGAGATCGTCGGCAAGTACCGCGTGGGCGACATCCGCCACTGCTTCGCCGACATTTCCCGCGCGCGCAGCCTGCTGGGCTACGAACCCCAGGTGACGCTGGACGATGGCATGGCCGAGCTTTCGGCCTGGCTGGCCGGCCAGGCCGCGGTGGACAAGGTGGCGCAGGCCAGTGCGGAGCTCAGCGCCCGGGGGCTGACCGTATGAGCGAAGCGCTGACCCTGATCACCGGCGGGGCCGGCTTCATCGGATCCAACCTGGCGCACCAGCTGCTGTCCATGGGCCGCAAGGTCCGCATCCTGGACAACCTGTCGCGGCCCGGGGTGGAGCAGAACCTCGCGTGGTTGCGCGAGCACCACGGCGACGCGCTCGAGGTGAAGTTGGGCGACGTGCGGGACGAAGCTGCCGTGCAGCAGGCGGTGGCGGGCACCGCGCAGGTGTTCCACTTCGCCGCGCAGGTGGCCGTGACCACCAGCCTGGTCGACCCGCGCAGCGATTTCGCCATCAACGGCCAAGGCACGCTCAACGTGCTGGAGGCGGTGCGCGCGCGGCCGGTGCCGCCCTTCTTCCTGATGACGTCCACCAACAAGGTGTACGGCGACCTGGCCGACCTTGCCCTGCAGCCGGTCGGCCCCCACTACCAGCCGCTGGACCTGGCCATCCAGGCGCGCGGCGTCGCCGAGAGCCGGCCGCTCGACTTCCACAGCCCCTACGGCTGCTCCAAGGGCACGGCCGACCAGTACGCGCTGGACTACGCGCGCAGCTATGGCCTGTGCACCGTGGTGTTCCGCATGAGCTGCATCTACGGCCCGCGCCAGTTCGGCACCGAGGACCAGGGCTGGGTGGCGCACTTCCTGCTGCGCGCGCTCGACGGGGAGCCGATCACCGTCTACGGCGATGGTCGCCAGGTGCGCGACATCCTCTACGTCGAAGACCTGGTGCACGCCTTCCTGCTGGCGGAGCGCAACGGCCGCGGGCTGGCCGGGCGCGCCTTCAACATCGGCGGCGGTCCGCGCAACGCGATCAGCCTGCTGGACCTGCTGGACCGCATCGAGGCGCTGGAGGGCCGCCGGCCGGCCGCGGCCTTCGATGCCTGGCGCACCGGCGACCAGCGCTGGTACGTCAGCGACACGCGGGCCTTCGAGCAGGCTACCGGCTGGCGACCGCGGGTGTCGGCGCGGGCCGGCATCGCGCGCCTGCACACCTGGCTGGCCGCGCACCGGCGGCCCCGGACGCCGGAGCCGCAACTGCAGGCCGCAGCGGCCCACTGAGGCGGCCATGCAGGCAGCCGTGATCACCGGGCCGCAACAGGCCCTGCTGGAGGATGCGCCCCGTCCCGAGCCCGGGCCCGGGCAGGTGGTGCTGCGCCTCGAGGGCTCGGGCGTGTGCGCCTCCAGCGTGCCGGTCTGGGAAGGACGCAGCTGGTTCGAGTACCCGCAGGCGCCGGGCGCGCCGGGCCACGAGGGCTGGGGTCGGGTGGCCGCGGTCGGGCCCGGCGTGCAGGGGCTGGCGCCCGGCGACCGGGTCGCGGCCCTGAGCTACCGCGCCCATGCCGAGTACGACCTGGCCCAGGCCGATGCCGTCGTCCCCCTCCCGGCGGCGCTGGATGGCCAGCCGGTGCCCGGCGAGCCGCTGGGCTGCGCCGTCAACATCTTCCGCCGCAGCGACATCCAGGCCGGGCAGACGGTCGCCATCGTCGGCATCGGCTTCCTCGGCTGCCTGCTGACCCAGCTGGCCGTGCATGCCGGCGCGCGCGTCATCGCAGTGTCGCGGCGCGCCTTCTCGCTCGACTTCGCGCGCCAGTGCGGCGCCCAGCACCTGGTGACCATGGACGACCACGCGCGCGTGATCGAGCAGGTCCGCGCGCTGACCGATGGCCGCTGGTGCGAGCGCGTGATCGAGGCCACCGGGCTGGAATGGCCGCTGCAGCTGGCCAGTGAACTCACCGCCGAGCGCGGCCGGCTGGTGATCGCCGGCTACCACCAGGACGGTCTGCGGCAAGTGAACGTGCAGCTGTGGAACTGGCGCGGCCTGGACGTCATCAACGCCCACGAGCGCGATCCGCGCGCCTACGTGGACGGCATCCGCGCGGCGATCGGGCTCATGGCACAAGGCGTGCTGGACCCGCAGCCCCTGTACACCCACCGGCTGCCGCTGGACCGGCTGGGCGAAGCGCTGGAACTGACGCGCACCCGGCCGGACGGATTCATGAAGGCGCTGGTGACGACATGAGCGCCCTGCCCCGCCTCGGCTTCCTGGGACTCGGCTGGATCGGGCAGCACCGCCTGCAGTCGCTGCTGGACGAGCGGGCCTGCGAAGCGGTCGCCATCGGCGACCCGTCGGCCGAGATCCAGGCCCGCGCCCGCGAGCTCGCGCCCGACGCCGCCATCGTCGCCTCGCTGGATGAACTGCTCGCCCACGAGCTCGACGGCGTGGTGATCGCCACGCCCAGCGCGCTGCATGCCGCGCAGGCGCTGCAGGTGCTGGAGCGCCGCCTCGCGGTCTTCTGCCAGAAGCCGCTGGCCCGTACCCGGGCCGAGACCGAGGCCATCGTGGCCGCCGCCCGCCAGGCCGACCGGCTGCTGGGTTGCGACCTGTCCTACCGCCACACCGAAGCCATGCGGCGCGTGCGCAACGCGGTGGTCGAGGGCGAGATCGGTACCGTCTACGCGGCCGACCTGGTCTTCCACAACGCGTACGGCCCCAACAAGGGCTGGGCGCGCGACCCGGGCCTGGCCGGCGGCGGTTGCGCGATCGACCTGGGCACGCACCTGGTCGACCTGGCGCTGTGGGTGCTGGGCTTTCCCGAAGTGCGGCGCGTGGACAGCCGCCTCTACGCCCACGGCCAGCCCCTGCCGCCCGGCACCGCCGCATGCGAGGACTATGCGCTGCTGCAGCTCGACCTCGCCGGCGGCACCACCGTGCGGCTGGCCTGCTCCTGGGATTTCTCCGCCGGCCGCGATGCGGTCATCGAGGCGCACTTCCATGGCAGCCGGGGCAGCGCTTCGATGCGCAATCGCGACGGCTCGTTCTACGACTTCGTGGCCGAACGCTGCCACGGCAACCAGCGCGTCGTGCTGGCCGAGCCGCCCGACGCCTGGGGTGGCCGCGCCGTCGTGGACTGGGCCCGCCGCCTCGGCGCCGGCGCGCGCTACTGCCCGGCCATCGAGACCCTGCTGCCGGTGGCGGGGGTGCTGGACGCAGCCTATGCCCGGTGAGCGCAGGCCCGGCGTCCTGATGACCACGGACACCGTGGGCGGTGTCTGGACCTGCACCGTGGAGCTGGCCCGCGCACTCGGTCCGCTCGGGTTGGACGTGCACCTGGCCAGCATGGGCGGACCGGTGCGGCCCCACCAGCGCGAAACGATCGCGCACCTGTCGCACGTCACCCTGCACGAGAGCCGCTTCGCGCTGGAATGGATGCCCGACCCGTGGAACGACGTCGACGCGGCGGGCGACTGGCTGCTGGCGCTGGAGCGCGAGTCGCAGCCCGACCTGGTGCACCTGAACCAGTTCGCGTTCGGCGCCCTGCCCTTCCAGGCGCCCACGCTGCTGGTCGCCCATTCCTGCGTGCTGAGCTGGTGGCGGGCCGTGCACGGCGAACGCGCGCCGGCCGAATGGGACACCTACCGGCACCGGACCGCCGCCGGCCTGCGCGGCGCCGATCGCGTCGCCGCGCCCACGGCAGCGATGCTGTCGGCCCTGCTCGCCGAGCACGAGGTCGACATCGAGGGCACCGTGCTGCCCAACGGCCGCGACCCGGCGCTGTTCCGCGCCGGCGCCAAGCAGCCCTTCGTCTTCTCGGCCGGCCGCTTCTGGGACGAGGCCAAGAACCTGGCCGCCCTGCAGGCCGTTGCACCGCGGCTGCCCTGGGCGGTGTGCGTGGCCGGCTCCTGCCGGCACCCGGATGGCCGGGATGTTTGGCCCGGCGGCGTGCAGTCGCTGGGCGAGCTGCCGGCGGCCGAGGTCGCGGCGCAGATGGCCAGCGCGTCGATCTACGCGCTGCCGGCGCGCTACGAGCCCTTCGGCCTGTCGGTGCTGGAAGCCGCGCTGAGCGGCTGCGCCCTGGTGCTGGGCGACATCCCCAGCCTGCGCGAAGTGTGGGGGCCGGCTGCCCTTTACGTACCGCCCGCAGACGCCGACGCGCTGGAGCGCACGCTGCTGCACCTGATCGCCCGCCCCGACGAGCGCGGGCGGCTGGCGTACGCGGCCCGCCGGCGCGCGCTGCAGTTCCATCCGGCCGCCATGGCCTCGGCCTGGCTGGCGGTGGCCGCCGAGCTCGCGCCGGCCCTGGCCGGCCGCACCGAGGAACTGCCATGCGCGTGATCCTGTTCTGCCATTCGCTGGTGTCCGACTGGAACCACGGCAACGCGCACTTCCTGCGCGGCATCTGCAGCGAGCTGCTGGCGCGCGGCCACGAGGTCGAGGTGCACGAGCCGCAGGACGCCTGGAGCGTGACCCACCTGCTGGCCGAGCACGGCGAGTCCGCGCTGCGCGCCTTCGCCCACGCCTACCCGCACCTGCGCAGCCACCGGTATGCGCACGACGCGCTCGACCTGGACCGGGTGCTGGACCACGCCGACCTGGTGCTGGTGCACGAGTGGAACGAGCACGACCTGGTGCACCGCATCGGCCTGCACCGAAGGGACAACCCGCACTACCGGCTGCTGTTCCACGACACGCACCACCGCAGCGTGACCGAGCCGCAGGCCATGGCGGCCTACGACCTGCGCCACTACGACGGCGTGCTCGCCTTCGGTTCGGTGATCCGCGACCTGTACCGGCGCCACGGCTGGTGCGAGCGGGCCTGGACCTGGCACGAGGCGGCGGACACGCGCATGTTCCGGCCGCTTCCGACGCCCGGCGGCGAGGGCGGGGACCTGGCCTGGATCGGCAACTGGGGCGACGGCGAACGCAGCGCCGAGCTGCACGAGTTCCTGCTGGAGCCGGTGCGCGCGCTCGGACTGCGCGCGCGGGTGCATGGCGTGCGCTACCCCGACCACGCGCTGCAGAGCCTGCGCGAAGCCGGCATTACCTACGGCGGCTGGCTGCCCAACTTCGAGGCGCCGCGCGTGTTCGCCTCGCATCGCGTGACGGTGCACGTGCCGCGCCGGCCCTACGTGCAGGCGCTGCCGGGCATCCCCACCATCCGCGTGTTCGAGGCGCTGGCCTGCGGCATCCCGCTGGTGTCGGCGCCCTGGGACGACTGCGAAGGGCTGTTCGAGCCCGGCGCGGATTTCCTGGTGGCGCGCGACGGACGCGAGATGCGCGAACACCTGCGCGCCGTGCTCGCCGACCCGGCGCTGGCCCGGTCCCTGGCCGACCACGGCCTTCGCACCATCGCCGCGCGGCACAGCTGCGCGCAGCGCGTGGACGAGCTGCTGCGGATCTATGCCGAGCTGTCGCCGCCGCGCCAACCTGCACGGGAGGTCAATGCATGAGGAATCGGATGCACATCGCATTCTTCGCATCCAGCCTGGTGTCCGCCTACTGGAACGGCGCCGCCACCTACTACCGCGGCATCGTGCGGGCGCTGCACGCCCGCGGCCATCGCGTCACCTTCTACGAGCCCGATGCGTTCGGCCGCCAGCAGCACCGCGACATGGCCGATCCCGACTGGGCCGAGGTGGTGGTGTATCCGGCCGACAGCGAGGCCGACGTGCTGCGCACGGTGGAGGCGGCGCGCGGCGCCGACCTGGTGGTCAAGGCCAGCGGCGTCGGAGTGCACGACGAGCTGCTGGAGCGCGCGGTGCTGGACCTGCAGGGCCCGTCGACCACCGTCGTCTACTGGGACGTGGATGCGCCGGCCACGCTGGACCGCATGCACGCCGACCCGGGCGACGCGCTGCGGCCGCTGGTGCCGCGCTACGACCTGGTGTTCACCTATGGCGGCGGGGAGCCGGTGCGGCAGGCCTACCAGGCGCTAGGTGCGCGCGAGTGCGTGCCGATCTACAACGCGCTCGATCCATCGACCCATTACCCGGTGGCGCCCGACCCGCGCTTCGAGGGCGAGCTGGGCTTCCTGGGCAACCGCCTGCCCGACCGCGAGACGCGGGTCGAGCAGTTCTTCCTCCAGGCGGCGGCCGCTCTGCCAAGGCAGCGTTTCCTGCTGGGCGGCAGCGGCTGGCAGGACAAGCCCCTGCCGGCCAACGTGCGCTACCTGGGCCACGTCTACACCGCCGACCACAACGCCTTCAACTGCACGCCGCGTGCGGTGCTGAACGTCAGCCGCGAGAGCATGGCGCGCTATGGCTTCTCGCCGGCCACCCGGGTGTTCGAGGCCGCCGGCGCCGCCGCCTGCCTGATGACCGACGCCTGGGAGGGGCTGGAGCAGTTCTTCGAGCCGGGGGCCGAGGTGCTGGTCGCGCGCGACGGTGGCGAGGTGGCGGCGCACCTCGAATCACTGGATGCCGACCGCGCGCGGGCCATCGGCCAGGCCGCGTATCGCCGCGTGCTGGCCGAGCACACCTACGACCACCGGGCGGCGCAGTTCGACGCAGTGCTGGAAGGCCGGTCGCGGCTTGCGGAGGCCACGCCATGACCCGGCGCCTCTCCATCGTCATCCTCGGCCTGTCCATCACCTCGTCCTGGGGCAACGGGCACGCGACCACGTACCGGGCGCTGGTGCGCGAGCTGGTGGCGGCCGGGCACGAGGTCCTGTTCCTGGAGCGCGACCAGCCCTGGTACGCGGGCAACCGCGACCTGCCGCAGCCGCCCTGGGGCCGCACCGCGCTGTACGGCAGCCTGGCGGAGCTGCACGACCGCTTCGCGGAGGCGGTGCGCACCGCCGACCTCGTGATCGTCGGCTCGTTCGTGCCGCAGGGTGCCCAGGTGGGCGACTGGGTGCAGGCCGAGGCCGGCGGCGTCAAGGCCTTCTACGACATCGACACGCCGGTCACGCTGGCGAAGCTGGGCCGCGGCGAGCACGACTACCTGCGTCCCGACCAGGTCGCCGGCTACGACCTGTACCTGTCCTTCACCGGCGGCCCCACGCTGGACCGGCTGGAGCGCGAGTTCGGCTCGCCGCGCGCGCGGGTGCTGTACTGCTCGGTGGACCCGCAGCTGTACTACCCCGAGCCGCAGCCGGCCGCGTGGGACCTGGGCTACATGGGCACCTACAGCGACGACCGCCAGCCCGGGGTCGACCGCCTGCTGCTGCAGCCGGCGCGCGCCTGGGGCGACGGCCGATTCATCGTGGCCGGCCCGCAGTACCCCGCCGGCATCGTGTGGCCCGCGAACGTCGAATACCGCCCGCACCTGCCGCCGGCCGAGCACCGCGCCTTCTACAACCGGCAGCGCTTCACGCTCAACATCACCCGTGCCGACATGGTGCAGGCCGGCTGGTCGCCCAGCGTGCGGCTGTTCGAGGCCGCGGCCTGCGGCACGCCCATCGTCAGCGACCGCTGGGCGGGCCTGGAGACGCTGTTCACGCCCGGCCGCGAGATCGTGCTGGCCGACGGGCCGGCCGAGGTGCTGGCGGTGCTGCGCGACCTGGGCGAGGACGAACGGCTGGCGATGGCCGAACGCGCGCGGCGGCGCATCCTGGAGCGCCACACCGCCGCCCATCGCGCGCGCGAACTCGTGGCCCATGCGCTGGACGTGGACCTGGAGGCCGCGCCATGAACGTGACGGTGATCGGTGCCGGCTACGTCGGCCTGGTGAGCGGTGCCTGCTTCGCCGAGGGCGGCAACGACGTGACCTGCCTGGACGCCGATCCCGACCGCGTCCACGGCCTGGCCGCCGCCCAGCTGCCGATCTACGAACCCGGGCTGCAGGAACTGGTGGCCCGCAACCTCGCGGCCGGGCGGCTGCACTTCACCTCCGACACGCAGGCGGCCGTGAACCACGGCCAGGTCATCTTCATTGCGGTCGGCACGCCCCAGGCCGAGGACGGCAGCGCGGACCTGAGCCAGGTGCTGTCGGCCGCCGACGGCATAGGCCGCTGGATGCACGGCTTCAAGCTGGTGGTGACCAAGTCCACGGTGCCGGTGGGCACCGGTGAGCGCGTGCGCGCCGCCATCGGCGACGCGCTGCTGGCGCGCAACCTGCCGAACGGACCCGCGGCCTTCGCCGTCGCCTCCAACCCGGAGTTCCTCAAGGAGGGCGCGGCGCTGGAGGACTTCCAGCGGCCCGACCGCATCGTGATCGGCACCGAGCCGGGCGAACCGGGCGAGCGCGCACGCGAGTTGCTGCAGCGCCTGTACGCGCCCTTCAACCGGGTGCAGGACCGCGTGCTGCTGATGGACCTGAAGGCCGCGGAGCTGACCAAGTACGCGGCCAACGCCATGCTGGCGACGCGCATCAGCTTCATGAACGAACTGGCCAATCTCGCGGCCGGCGCCGGCATCGACATCGAGCAGGTGCGCAAGGGCATAGGCGCCGACCCGCGCATCGGCTACAGCTTCCTGTATGCCGGCACCGGCTACGGCGGCAGCTGTTTCCCCAAGGACGTGCGGGCGCTGATCCGGACCGCCTCGGTACACGGCTGCCACCTGCGAGTGCTGGAGGCGGTGGAAGCGGTGAACGAGGCGCAGAAGCACATCCTGGTGCAGAAGATCGCCGCCCGGTTCGGCAGCAACCTGCGCGGCCTGCAGTTCGGCCTCTGGGGCCTGGCCTTCAAGCCCAACACCGACGACATGCGCGAGGCGCCCAGCCGCATCGTGATCCGGGCGCTGCTGGAGCGGGGGGCCTTCGTCATGGCGCACGACCCGGTGGCCATGCAGCAGGCCCGGCAGGTGCTGGCACGCGACTTCGCCGGCCGCATCGCGCTGCTGGACCGGCTGCGCTACGCCGACACGCCGGTGGCCTGCGCCGAGAACGCCGACGCGCTGGTGATCGCCACCGACTGGAAGGCCTTCAAGAGCCCGGACTTCGATGCGCTGCGCCAGGCCATGCGCCAGCCGGTGATCTTCGACGGCCGCAACCTGTACGACCCGGGCATCCGCCAGCTCGGCTTCGAGTACCACGCGATCGGACGATGACCCACCTCGCCGATCCCACGACCGTCGCGCGCGAAGCCGAGGCGCTGGGGCCCTGGTTCCACAACCTGCACCTGCCCGGCGGCGTGCAGACCGTGCCCGACCACTTTCTCGGCGGCGACTTCCCCAGCTTCAAGTGGCAGCAGGTCGCGCCGCACCTGCCGGCCGACCTGTCGGGCTGGTCGGTGCTGGACGTGGGCTGCAACGCCGGCTTCTACAGCTTCGAGCTGGCGCGGCGCGGCGCCCAGGTGCTGGCGGTGGACGTCGACGAGCACTACCTGAAGCAGGCGCGCTGGGCCGCGCAGGTGCTGGGACTGGCCGACCGCGTGCAGATCCGGCGCATGGGCGTGTACGAGATCGCCTCGCTGCGCGAGTCCTTCGACCTGGTCTGGTTCATGGGGGTCTTCTACCACCTGCGCTACCCGCTGCTGGCGCTGGACCTGCTCGCGCAGCGCACGCGCCGGCTGATGATGTTCCAGACCCTGAGCATGCCGGGCGACAGCGTCTACCCCGACACCCGGGACCACCCGATCACGGACCGCGAGCCGCTGCTGGATCCGGGCTGGCCCAAGATGGCCTTCATCGAGCACCGCTTCGCCGGCGACCCGACCAACTGGTGGGTGCCCAACCACGCCGGGATCGAAGCCATGCTGCGCTCCAGCGGCCTGCGCGTGCGCAGCCGGCCGGCCGGCGAGATCTACCTGTGCGAACCCGATCCGGACAGCCGCACGCGCGAGCGGCTGGCGGCCAGCGGCCTGGCATCGGCGCTGCAGGCCTTGGACCCTAAAGGCCGGACGCCGCCATGAGCGCACCGCCGCGCGGGTTCGCGCTGGCGGCCTGCTTGTCGGAGTACCAGCTGCCCGACCGCGCACAGGTCGCGCAGATCCGTGCGGCGCTGGCGCGGGCGGCAAGGTGCATCCTCTTCATCGACTGGGGCTGGCAGGCGCCTTCGCCGGCGCATCCCTTCGATCGGGAGACGCGCGCGCGGATGCTGGGCGAGTCGCTGCCGCAGGACGAACGGGAGCGGGTGAGCTTCGTGCCGGTGCGCCAGCACTACGACCCGGCGCGCACGCTGGAGGCCGTGGCCACCGGTGTGCGCCAGGCGATCGCGGGCGCGCAGGAGCGAGTGGCGTGGCACCTGCCCGATGCCTTGCGCGAAGAGGCATTGGATGCGCCCCTGCCAGGCGAGGTCGACTGGCAGGAGGACGACAGCCGGACAGGGGAACGGCTCGATGCGCTGTATGCCGCAGCCGATCCGGCGGCCACGCTGGTGGCCCTGCAGGAGCAGCTCGCGCCGGCGACCGTGGCGCAGTTGCACGAATGGATCGCCAGCCCGGCCTTCGACCAACTGCGCGGCGAGTGGCGGAAGATGGCCGGCGAGAAGCAGGCGTGGTCGGTGGCGCCCTACCCGGTGGTGCTGGTGACCGTGGACGCGGTGGTGCTGGCCGGCGATCACGTGCTGCTGGTCCGGCGCGGACGTTCGCCCGGGCGCGGGCTGCAGGCCCTGCCCGGCGGATTCCTGGACCCGCGCGAGACGGTCTTGCAGGCGGCCGTGCGCGAACTGCTGGAGGAGACCGGGCTGCCGTTCACCCCGCGGGAGCTGGTGCGCCGGCTGGGCGAGGTGAAGGTGTTCGACCATCCGCAGCGCAGCCAGCGCGGCCGCATCGTCACCCATGCGCATCGCTTCGACCTCGGGGTCTCGTCGCCGCCGCCGGTGCAGGGCGGCGACGACGCGGCCGCCGCGCACTGGATCCCGGTGGCGCAACTGGTCGCGATGGAGACGCAGTTCCACGACGACCACTTCCACATCCTGGACAGCTTCCTCGGACTGACCGGCGACGCCTGACGCGCCGCAACGCGCCCGCTCAGCCGCGCAGTCCGCCTATGCCTGCCAGCGGCGCGGGCGCCGGAGCGGGTGGCCCGGGCGGTCCAGGCGGCGGTGGCGCGGGCGTCGGTGATGGCGCAGGCGTCGGCGATGGTGCCGGCGTTGGCGCTGGGGTCGGCGCCGGAGTGGGCGCCGCCGTCGGTGCTGGCGTGGGCGCCGGCGTGGGTGCCGCCGTGGGCGCGGGGGTCGGGGCTGGCGTGGGTGCCGGTGTCGGTGCGGGTGTCGGCGCCGGTGTCGGTGCAGGCGTCGGCGCTGGAGTGGGCGCCGGTGTCGGTGCTGGCGTCGGGGCTGGCGTCGGGGCTGGCGTGGGCGCCGGGGTCGGCGCGGGCGTGGGTGCCGCTGTGGGTGCGGGCGTAGGCGCCGGCGTCGGTGCCGCCGTGGGCGCCGGCGTCGGTGCTGCGGTGGGCGCTGGTGTGGGCGCGGCCGTAGGGGCGCCGGCCTGCTTGACGCCGGTGATGACGAACCCGTTCTCGCCGTCGCTGCGCAGCGCCATGCCCACGGCCTGGAACGGGCTGGACGTGGTGTCGACGTACGCCACGCCGCTGGTGCTGGCCCCGTTGCCCAGGGCGCAGCTGGTGCCGGTGAAGGTGGCGCTCAGGTTGAACACGTTCTTGCCCGTGCCGCGCGGCACGATGCGGCCGCTGATGGAACAGCCGCTGTCCTGCGCGCTCAGGGTCCCCGTGGCATCCACCACCAGCGCCGGGAAGCTGAAGTCCGCGAACAGCGTACGTCCCTCGATCCACCAGGTGCCGACCACGTCGGCGGCGGAGGCGGGCCGGTCGTAGTCGGCCACGTACGACAGGGCCAGCCGCTGGCCGTTGCCCAGCACGGCATCGACGCTGGACCGGGGCACCAGCGAGCCTTCGGCGGTGCCGGGCTCGCGCAGGTTGGCATCGGCGTTGAAGTCGATGAAGGCGGAACTGAACCGGCTGCCGGAGCCCGTCGTCTCGCCCTGCACCAGTCCGCGCACGTTGGCGCCGGCGCGGTAGAAGCCCCAGGTCTGCCCGTTCTCCAGGATCAGCAGCGAGATCGAGAGGCCGTCCGAGGTGCTGCCGCTCCAGAAGCCTTCGGCCGTGTTGGACAGGCCCACGGCACTCGCATCGCCGCCTCCGTCCCCCCCGCCTCCGCCGCCCCCGCAGGCCCCGAGCAGGAGACCCGCCAGCGGTGGAACGAGCGCGAACGACAGCTTGATGCGCATGGAGCCCTCTTCCTGGATCGGCCCTTCGCAGGCGCAAAGGGGCTTCCCAGTTGACCGCAGCTGAGCGCGCGGCGCATCGGACAGTCGAGCCAAACCGCGTAGGACAAGATTCCCATGACACCGGCGGGACTCATCCGGCGAACTGGCCGGGTTGCGCGCGACGCGATTCGTTCGCGATGGCGATCAGGCCGCCGCGGCGGACGGCCGCGCCAGCCGGGCCTCGCGGATGGGCAGGTGGATGAGCGCGGCGCCCGCGGCCAGCACGATGTCCACGTACCAGACCCAGTCGTAGCTGCCGGTGGCCTGGAACACGGCGCCGCCCAGCCAGGCGCCGAGGAAGCCGCCGATCTGGTGCGTGAGCATGACCATCCCGAACAGCGTGGCCATGTTCGCCGGCCCGAAGAACTTGGCCACCAGCCCGGCGGTCGGCGGCACGGTCGACAGGAAGGTGACGCCCATCACCGCCGAGAACAGCAGCACGACCGGGCCGGTCTTGGGCGCCAGCAGGAACAGCAGCACCGCCAGCCCGCGGGTCGCGTACACCAGCGACAGCAGCGACTTCATGCGCCAGCGGCCGACGGCCCAGCCCATGGCGACGCTGCCCACGATGTTGAACAGCCCCAGCAGCGCCAGCGACCAGCCCGCCCATTGCGTCGGCAGGCCGCAGGCGGCCACCACGCCCGGCAGGTGGGTGGCGAGGAAGGCCACGTGGAAACCGCAGACGAAGAAGCCCGCGGCCAGCAGCCGGTAGCTGGGATCGCGCAGCGCCTGCCCGATCGCCTCGCGCGCGCCCAGGCGCCGGGGAGCGGCGGCGCCGCCCGCGTGCGACGGATGGCCGCGCAGCACCCACGCGGCCGGCAGGCACAGCAGCACCAGCAGCGCCATCGCCTGCATCGCACCGACCCAGCCGATGCCCACCATCAGCGCCGCCGCCAGCGGCGCCAGCAGGAACTGCCCGGTCGAGCCGCCCGCGTTGATGATGCCGGTGGCCATGCCCGCGCGCTGCGCGGGGATCATGCGCGTGGCCGCCGCCATCAGCACCGCCGGCCCGGCCATGCCGGCGCCACCCGCACCGAGCAAGCCGATGGCCAGCAGCAAGCCGGCGGTGCTGGTCATCCAGGGCGTGATGTAGGTGCCCACCGCCACCATCAGCGCGCCGGCGAGCAGCACCCGTCCGGCGCCGACTCGGTCGGCGATGGCGCCGGCGAAGGGCTGGGTGATGCCCCACCAGAGCTGGCCGAAGGCGAAGGCCAGGCTGATGCTGCCCAGGCCCAGTCCGGTCGAGGTGTTCAGCGGCGACAGGAACAGCCCCATGGTCTGGCGCACGCCCATGGTCAGCACGAAGGTCCCGGCCGCGGCCAGCAGGATGATCCAGACGGCCGCGCGGGCCCTCGACTCGCTCATTCGTGGTCTCCGGTGGATGGCGGCGCCAGCCGCTCGCTGCATTCGGCGATCAGCGCGTGCAGGGCGAGCACCCGCTCGATGCCCAGCCGCGCATTGAGTTGCTCCTGCGCCACCCGCCAGCGGCGCTGCGCTTCCTGGCGCTTGTCGCGGCCGGCATCGGTGGCGCTGATGCGGCGGCTGCGCGCGTCGTCGCCCGCCTCCACCACCAGCCAGCCGGCAGCGACCAGCGGCTGCAGGTTGCGGCTCAGGGTCGAGGGCGTGAGCTTCATCGCCCGCGCGAGGTCCACCGGACGCATCGGCCCCAGCTTGCACACGTGCGACAGCAGCGAGTACTGGGTGGTCTTCAGCCCGGTCTTGCCGAGCTCGGCGTCGTAGTGCTGCGCCACCTGCCGCATCAGCTTGCGCAGCTTGAGGTGGGTGCAGCCCTGGGGCTTGACAGCGGTGTCCATGGCGATTTATTGTAGCTGCAACGATTGCATATGCAAGTGTGAAGATGGAACCGACTGGAAGACACCCGATGACACAGCACAACTCCCTGGAAGACTGGCTGGCGCAGGAGCGCGAGCAGAACGCGCGCTTCGAGGCCGGTCCCGGCGCCGGCGTGGCCCGCCCCGAGCAGGTGGCGGGCCTCAGCGGGCTGGAGCTGATGCAGGCCATGCTGGCCGGCCGCCTGCCCTACCCGCCGATCGCCCGGACGCTGGACTTCCTGCTGATCGAGGCGGACGAGGGCCGCGCCGTGTTCCAGGGCACGCCCGGTCCGGCGCACCTCAACCCCATGGGCGGCATCCACGGCGGCTGGTATGCGACGCTGCTCGACTCCGCCCTGGGCTGCGCCGTGCACACCAGGCTGCCGCCGGGGCGCGGCTACACCACGGCGGAGCTGAGCGTCAACCTGGTGCGCGCGATCGGCAACAAGGCGCCGCGCGTCCGGGCCGAAGGCAAGGTGATCCACGCCGGCCGCCAGCTCGCCACCGCCGAAGCCCGGCTGTACGGGCCGGACGGAACCCTGTACGCGCACGGGACGACCACCTGCCTGGTGTTCGAGCTGCCGAAGGGCTGACGCCGTCATCCTCGCGACGCCTCCCTTCTTTGCTCGGCATCCGCAGAGCGTTCCTCGCGGCCTCAACTCGACGGCTTGCGCGCGCATCTGCTCACCGCTGAACGCGGGAGCTCCCTTCGCATAATCCCCCCCATGCGACTCCTCCACACCATGCTGCGCGTCGGCGACCTGCAGCGCTCCATCGACTTCTACACCCGCGTGCTCGACATGAAGCTGCTGCGCACCACCGAGCGGCCCGAGCAGAAGTACTCGCTGGCCTTCGTCGGCTACGGCAGCAATCCGGACCACGCCGAGATCGAACTGACCTACAACCATGGCGTGTCCGGCTACGAGCTGGGCACGGCCTACGGCCACATCGCGCTGGGTGTGCCGGACGCGTACGCAGCCTGCGAGAAGATCCGCGCGGCGGGCGGCACCATCACGCGCGAGCCGGGGCCGGTCCAGGGCGGCTCCACCGTGATCGCGTTCGTGACGGACCCGGACGGCTACAAGATCGAGCTGATCCAGCGCGACGCCTGAGTCGCTGCGCCGCGCCGCTGGCCCCAACCGGCCCTGAGCGCGGCTGTTACAGCGGGCCCTGCGAACGCGCGGCCCGGCCTACGCTGGGGCTTTCCGACCCCGGAGACCCCCATGGCGACCATCGACGTCCGCACCGGACAGGCACCACCCGCGCATACGCGCGAAGCCTTCCGCGAGCGCTTCCGGGCGCGCTTCTTCGACCCGGCCTTCCGTGCCGAGGACGCGGCGATCGACCGGCTGGAGGCGATCGCCTGGGACGGCTACTGCCAGGCGCGCAAGGCACCGGTCACGCGCAAGGCGGGGCCCGAATTCAAGGACCCCGACTACGACCTGTCGGTGGAGTGGTACGAGACGCGCAACCGGCTGCTGGCCGCGCAGCAGAAGTGGGCCGACCGCGCGACGCCTTCGCGGGTGCTGCTGATCAACTGCGCCACGCGCAACGACGGCACCTGCCCCGGCGAGATGTCCAAGAGCTTCCGGCTGGCGCGGATCGCGCAGGAGACGCTGTCCGCGGCGGGCCTGGAGACCGACCTGCTCGACCTGAGCCGGCTGGCCTCCGACTACGACCGCCACATCCATCCCTGCAAGGGCTGCGTCTCCACCGCCATGCCCCTGTGCCACTGGCCCTGCAGCTGCTACCCCAACCATGAACTGAACCAGGTGAACGACTGGATGGCGGAGATCTACGAGCGGTGGACCGCCGCCCACGGCGTGCTGCTGGTGACGCCGACCCACTGGTACACCATGTCCAGCCCGCTGAAGCTGATGATGGACCGGCTGGTCTGCGCGGACGGCGGCAATCCCGATCCGACCGCGACCGGGGGCAAGGACCCGAAGCGGGCCAAGCAGGTGGAACTGGATGGCTGGCCCTATCCCAAGCACCTGGCGGGGCGCACCTATGGCGTGGTGGTGCATGGCGACGTGGCCGGCATCGAGAGCACTCGGCGCGCCCTGTGCGACTGGCTGGACTGGATGGGTCTCATCGACGCCGGTTCGCAGGCTCGGCTCGACCGCTACATCGGCTACTACGAGCCCTACGCCACCAGCCACCAGGCGCTGGACGCCGACACCGGCGTGCAGGAGGAGGTGCGCAACGTCGCACGCGCGGTGGCCGCGGCGGTGGCCGAATTGCGCGAAGGCCGGCTGAGCGCGCCGGACAGCGGCCTGCGATCACCCCGGCAAAAGTAGGTCCGCGGGCGCGCTCAGCCCTGGTCCAGCTCGGCCAGCAGGCGCAGCAGGGCCTCGCGCTCGGCAGCTGGATCGAACAGGGGCGCACGTGCCGCGCATTGCACACGCAACCGGTCGAGCAAGCCGCCCGCGGCGGCCTGGCCTGCGCGGCAGTCCACCAGCAGCTGCGCGAGCGCGGCCGCGTCGCCCGGCGGGAAACAGCCCACGTACCCGGCGCCCAGCAGCCCCACGTTGCCCGGCACGCGCGAGGCCAGCACCGGTGTGCCGCTGCGGACCGCCTCGATGATCACGTTGGCGCCGCCTTCGAGCGCGCTGGTGTGGACCAGCACGTGCGCCTCGCGGATGCGGCGCAGCACCTCCTCGTGCGGCAGCGCGCCCAGCCAGGCGTAGCCCGGGCACGCCTCGGCGGTGGCGCGCGCCTGCTCGCCCAGCACCGGCTCGCTCGCCGCGCCGACGTGCTCGATGCGGATGTCGTCCCGGTCGCGCAAGCGCCGCGCCGCCTCGAACAGCGTCTGCGGCGCCTTCGCCGCGCGCAGGTGCCCCACCATCAGCGCGCGCAGGAGCTGCCGGGGCTTGTCGGCGGGCGGCACTGCCGGGGCCGACTGGAAAACGATCCGCGCCTTGTGCCGGTGCTGCGGCGGCAGGGCCTGCACGCCCAGATCCTGCAGCACCACCAGGCGCTGCGCCCGTTGCAGCGAGTGCCGGGCCGGACCGTCGTGCAGGATGTCCTCGTACAGGTCGGTACCGGTGAGCACCACCGCCAGCCCGCGTCCGGGATGGGCCTTCGCCCAGTTGGCGACGGCGTCCGCCGAGCGTCGTGCGTGCAGGGCCAGCATCGCGGCATCCCCGGCCGCATCGTCGCCATCGGGCCAGTGCCGGACGATGCGCACGCGGTGCGTGGGCGCCAGCAGTTGCGCCCAGCGCGAGGCGGTGCGCCAGTTGCCGTTGTTCGCATCGGCGAGCGCCGGGCTTACGATGACGAGCGATGGCTCAGGCATCGCAGCTTTATAGCGCGACCGGTCCGCGCGAGGCGCTGGCCTTGCGCAGCGGGACGACCAGGGAAGTCCGCGCCGCCTTGCTGGCGGTGCGGCGCCGCACGCTGGCGCTGGCCGACGCCACCCTCGCTGCGCTCGGTACGGCCTATCCCGGCGTGCCCTATGCCGCCGAACTCAATCCGCCGCTGTGGGAGCTGGGCCACGTGGCCTGGTTCCAGGAATGGTGGATCGCCCGCAACCGGCAACGCGCCCGGGGCGCGGCCTGCGATACCTCGCACCCGCGCGAGCCCTCGCTGCTGCCGCAGGCGGACGCCTGGTACGACTCCAGCCGCGTGGCCCACGCTTCGCGCTGGAGCTTGCCGCTGCCGGACGCCGACGGCACGCGCGAGTACCTGGCCCGTACCTTCTGGCGGACGCTGCGCCGGCTGGACGAGCTGCCCGCGGATGCCGGCCACGACGAGCTGTACTTCTTCCGGCTGGTCGCGTTGCACGAGGCGATGCACGCCGAGGCGGCGCTGTACATGGCGCAGACGCTGGGCATCTCGCCTGCAGCGGAAGCGGAGGACGAGCCGGCGCCTTCCACGAACGAAGAAATCGAACTGGCGGGCCAGCGTTTCCGCATGGGATCCGGCGGGCCCGGTTTCGCGTTCGACAACGAACTGCCGGCCCACGACACCACCCTCTCGCCGACCCGCATCGATGCGCGGGCGGTGAGCTGGGCGCGCTTCCTGCCCTTCGTCGCCGATGGCGGCTACGAGCAGCCCGAATGGTGGTCGGCGCCGGGCCGCGACTGGCTGCGGCAACGACCCGCGCCGTGGCGGTCCGAGGGCAGCCGCTGGCTGCGGCGGCGCGGCGGGCGCTGGCAGGCGGTCGATCCCACGCGCGCCGCCATGCACCTGACGGCTTTCGAGGCCGAGGCCTGGTGCCGCTGGGCCGGACGGCGCCTGCCCTCGGAGGCGGAGTGGGAATGCGCGGCGTTGTCGGCGCCGGACTTCCGCTGGGGCGAGGTGTGGGAGTGGACGGCCAGCCCGTTCGAGCCCTACGCCGGGTTCCAGCCGCATCCCTATCGCGACTACTCGGCACCGTGGTTCGGCACGCGCCGCGTGTTGCGGGGCGCCTGCCCGGCCACGTCGCCGGCGTTGGCCCATGCCCGCTATCGCAACTTCTTCGAGCCCCATCGCAGCGACGTGTTCGCCGGCTTCCGCAGCTGCCGCGACGCCTGAGCGGGCCGCTGCGCGCGGGCCTACAGCACAGGGGGCGCCGTCCCACAGGCCCAACGCAACCGCACCGGTATGTTGACCTCTACCAGCGGCAATCCCGCCGCTGCGAACCTCCAAGGAGATCGACATGGCACAACAGAACCAGGGCGGTAGCCGGAACCCGGGCAGCAACATGGGCCGCAACCAATCCAGCCAGCAGGACCAGGGCCAGGGCCAATCCGGGCGGCAACAGCAACAGCAGCAGCACCAGAAGGGCCAGACCGACCAGCGCCAGCAGCGCAGCCGCTCCTCCCTCGACCAGGACGATGCGGATGTCGGCGAAAGCTGACCTCGCGTGAAGCCTCCCCGGCCGGCGCCACGGCCCGGCCGGACCTGTCCTACCACCGGATCAGCACGGGTGCAGCTTCCGGTGGGCACGGACCGACATCACGCGACGTTTCCGGGGCATAGCTTGGCGCCATGCACAACGAAAGGAGCCTGCCATGGAAACCGACCTGCTGATCCTCGCGCTGGTGATCCTGGCGCTGGTCGCCGTCGCCCTCTTCTTCCAGCAGCGCCAGTCCCGCACGCACCGCCTGCAACGCGACTTCGGCCCCGAGTACGGCCGCGCCGTCCGTGCGATGGGCAGCCGCGACAAGGCCGAAGCCGAATTGCTGGCCCGGCGCAAGCGGGTGCAGCAGTTCAAGCTCGTTCCGCTCAGCCCGGAGGACGCCCACCGCTTTACGCAGGCCTGGCGCGCGCTGCAGGCGCGCTTCGTGGACAGCCCGCGCGGCGTGCTTGGCGAAGCCGACGCGCTGGTGCGCGAGCTGATGGACAAGCGCGGCTACCCGGCTGGCGACGACTTCGAGCGGCGCGCCGCCGACATCTCGGTGCACCACCCCGGCGTGGTGGAGCACTACCGCGCCGCCCATGAACTGACCGAACGCGAACGCAGCGGCGAAGTCGACACCGAAGGCATGCGCCAGGCCGTGATCCATTACCGCGCCCTGTTCGCCGACCTGCTGCAGACGCAGGGTCCGCGCGAAGCGGGCCATCACCACCCTGAAATGAGGACCTCCGCATGAACCGCGAATCGCACGAACGCATGGGCACCGCCGACCTCGTGGCCGGCGCCGGACAGCAGGACCAGCGCGCCTGGAGCGAGCGCCAGGCCGGGGAGGCCATGGCCCACGGGCGCGACCCGCAGTTGCGGCAACAGGGCGACCCCGGCATGCCGCAGCAGATGGAGCAGCGCCACGCGCCGGAGCGCGAGCCTGTCCAGCACGGGCAAGCGCCGCAGGCGATGCACGGCCAGCCGCATGGGCAGCCGCAGGCGCACGGCATGGAGCAACTCGCGGCCCTGTTCCCGCCGGAGATCGCCGCGGAGTTCCGCGAGCGCTGGAACCAGGTGCAGATCGGGTTCGTGGACGACCCGCGGCAGGCGGTGCAGCAGGCCGACGAACTGGTGGCGCAGGTCATGAAGCGCCTGGCCGGCAGCTTCGCCGAGCAGCGGTCACGCCTCGAAGCCAGCCTGGGCCGCGACGGACAGGCCGACACGGAAGACATGCGCATGGCCCTGCGCGGCTACCGCTCGTTCTTCCAGCGGCTGCTGTCGCTCTGACGCGCGGGTATCGACGCGCACGATGCGACACGGCTTCGCGTGCCCGCTGGCGGCCGGCGTTCCACCGGGCCAGCCGCCACCGCAACCCCGGCCACCGCTGGGTCCGCAGCCCGAGCCGCCGCGCGGCCCCCTGCCCGCACCGCCGCCCGCCACCCGGACCCGTTCCTATCCACCACCAGGAGAGCACCATGCCCCGAGGTTCCAGTCCCAAGCGTGAGCGCCAGTACGAGCACATCAAGGAAAGCTACGAGTCCCGCGGACAGGGCCGGCGTGCCGAGGAGATCGCCGCCCGCACGGTGAACAAGGAGCGGGCCGAGGCCGGCGAGACCAAGGGCAGTTCCTCGCGCGGCAGCAAGTCGTCCGGCCGCTCGGGCGGCTCGTCCAGCAGGAAGAGCAGCAAGCCGGCCGCGTCGCGTGGCAGCAGCGAGCGCACGCGCGAGCAGCTGTACGAGGAAGCTCGGCGCAAGGGCGTCGAGGGCCGCTCCAGGATGAGCAAGGCCCAGTTGCAGAAGGCGGTCGGCCGCTGACGGCCGCGGATGTGCGACCTACCGCGACTTGCCGGGGAACAGCCCGTCCCACCACTCCCGGGCCGTGGCGATCACGGTCCGTAGCGCGTCGGGGTCGCGCTGCGTCAGCGCACGGACATAGGCGCCGGCCTGCTTCGCCGTCACGTGCGGTGGCAGCGGCGGCACGTTGGGATCGGTGACGACTTCCAGCACCACCGGGCGGTCGGCCGCCAGCGCCTGGTCCAGCGCCGGCGCTACCGAGGCCGGATCGTCCACGCGGATGCCTTCCAGCCCCAGCGAACGCGCGTAGTCGGCATAGGGGAAGGCCGGCAGCACCTGCGAGGCCTCGAACTTGGGATCGCCGGCCATCACGCGCTGCTCCCAGGTGACCATGTTGAGGTCGCTGTTGTTCAGCACCAGCACGAGCAGCCGCGGGTTGGCCCAGTCCCGCCAGCGGTGCGCGACGGTCACCAGCCCGTTGATGCCGATCATCTGCATCGCACCGTCGCCCGACAGCGCGATCGCCGTGCGGTCCGGGTATGCCAGCTTGGCGGCCAACGCGTAGGGCACCGCCGGCCCCATGGTGGCGAGCCCGCCCGACAGCGAGGCCATCATCCCGCGCCGGATCTTCAGGTCGCGCGCGAACCAGGCGGCCGAGCTGCCGGAATCGCAGGTCAGGATGCAGTCGTCGGGCAGGCGCGGCGACAGTTCCCAGTAGACCTGCTGCGGGTTGACCGGCTCCGCGGCGTTCTTCGCGCGCGCTTCCAGCACCTGCCACCACTTGCGCACGTCGTCCTCGATGGCCTCGCGCCACTCGCGCCCGGTCTTGCGCTGCAGCAGCGGGATCAACGCGCGCAGCGTCTCGCGGCTGTCGCCCACCAGGTTGATCTCCATCGGGTAGCGCAGCCCCAGCTTGCGGCCGTCGATGTCGACCTGCACCCCGCGCGCCTGCCCTTCCTTCGGCAGGTATTCGGAGTAGGGGAAGCTCGAGCCCACCATCAGCAGCGTGTCGCAGCCGCTCATCATCCGCCAGCTCGGCTGCGTGCCCAGCAGGCCGATGGAACCGGTGACGAAGGGCAGGTCGTCGGGCAGCACGGCCTTGCCCAGCAGCGCCTTGGCAACGCCGGCGCCGAGCCGCTCCGCCACTTCGATGACCTCGTCGGTCGCGTGCAGCGCGCCGGCACCCACCAGCATCGCCACCTTGCGGCCGGCATTCAGCACCTCGGCGGCGGCGCGCAGGTCGGCTTCGGCGGGGACCACGCGCTTGGCGGTCATGCCGATGCCGCTGTGCACGGTGCCGTGCTCGCGCGGCGGCGTCTCCACCGCCGGCAGGTCCTGCAGGTCGTGCGGCAGGATGATGCAGGTGACGGCGCGCCGGTCGCGCGCGATGCGCATGGCCCGGTCGACCAGGTGCCGGATCTGCTCGGGCACCATGCCGACCTGGACGTACTCGTGCGCCACGTCCTTGAACAGCACGTGCAGGTCCACCTCCTGCTGGTAGTCGCCGCCCATGGCCGCGCGCGCCGCCTGGCCGACGATGGCCAGCACCGGCTGGTGATCGGCCTTGGCGTCGTACAGCCCGTTGAGGAGGTGGATCGCACCGGGCCCGGAGGTCGCCATGCAGACACCGACCTCGCCGGTGAACTTGGCGTGCGCGCAGGCCATGAAGGCGGCCAGCTCTTCATGCCGGGCCTGCACGAACTGCAGGCGATCGCCGATGCGGCCGAAGGCACCCATCAGTCCGTTGATGCCGTCGCCGGGGTAGCCGAACACGCGGCGCACGCCCCATTCGTGCAGGCGTTCGAGAAGCTGGTCGCTGGTGGTCTTGCTCATCCTTCATCCCGTCGGGTTGGCGCGGTGGCGCGCCGGCCCCAGTCTGGGCACGCGGGTGCAGGGCCGCTGTAGGACGGGCCCGGAGATGCGCGGCCGGGCAGCCACAAGCCGGGCCAGGTCTGCTAGGGTCCATGGCTCCGGTTACTAGGACCCGACACAGGACACACATGGACGGCCTGGACGCCCTGATGCTCGCGCGCATCCAGTTCGCGTTCACGATCTCGTTCCACATCATCTTTCCGGCGCTGACGATCGGCCTCGCCAGCTACCTGGCGGTACTGGAGGCGATCTGGCTGAAGACCGGGCAGCGCGTCTACCTCGACCTGTTCCAGTTCTGGCTGAAGCCCTTCGCCGTCGCCTTCGGCATGGGCGTGGTCTCGGGGCTGGTCATGGCCTACCAGTTCGGCACCAACTGGAGCGAGTTCTCGCGCTTCGCCGGCGGCGTCACCGGGCCGCTGCTGGCCTACGAGGTGCTGACCGCGTTCTTCCTCGAGGCGGGCTTCCTGGGCGTGATGCTGTTCGGCATGCAGCGGGTCGGGCCCGGGCTGCACTTCTTTGCCACGCTGATGGTGGCGCTGGGCACGCTGCTGTCGGCGACCTGGATCCTGGCCTCCAACAGCTGGATGCAGACGCCGCAGGGCCACGAGATCCTGGACGGCCGGGTGGTGCCGGTGGACTGGCTGCGGGTGATCTTCAATCCCTCTTTCCCGTACCGCCTCGTGCACATGGTCGCGGCCGCCTTCCTGGCGACGGCCCTGATGGTCGCGGCCGGCGCGGCCTGGCACCTGCTGCGCGGTCGCGACAACCCGCCGGTGCGGCTGATGCTGTCGATGGCCCTGTGGATGACGCTGGTCGCGGCGCCGGTGCAGGCCGTGGTCGGCGACCTGCACGGGCTGAACACCGCCAAGCACCAGCCGGCCAAGCTGGCGGCGATGGAGGGCCACTGGGAGAACACGCCGGGCGAAGGCGTCCCGCTGATCCTGTTCGGCCTGCCGGACATGGAGGCCGAGGCGACGCGCTACGCCGTGGCGATCCCCCGCCTGGGCAGCCTGATCCTGACGCACTCGCTCGACGGGCAGTTTCCGGGCCTCAAGGAGTTCCCGAAGGAGGACCGGCCGCCCTCGCCGATCGTGTTCTGGTCGTTCCGGATCATGGTGGGCCTGGGCCTGCTGATGATCGCGCTGGCGCTGTGGGGCAACGCGCTGCGCCGCGGCGGGCGCGTCTATGCCAGCCGTCCCTTCCTGAAGTTCGCGCTCGCCATGGGACCGGCCGGCCTGCTGGCGATCCTGGCCGGCTGGATCACGACCGAGGTGGGACGCCAGCCCTGGCTGATCTACGGCGTCATGCGCACCGCCGAGGGCGTGTCGGCGCACGGCGCCGCGCAGGTGGGCTTCACGCTCGCGCTGTTCGTGCTGGTGTACGCGCTCGTGTTCGGTGCAGGCACCCTCTACCTGCTGCGCATCATCCGCCGCGGCCCGGCGGTGGACGAGTCGCTGCATTCGCGGGAAGGCGGGCCCGGGCGGATGCGGCAGGGCATGCGGCCGATGTCCGGCGCATCGGACGACGAAGACGATTCACCCGCCTCGGCGGCCACGGGAGCCTGACATGGGCGTGGGCATCGACCTCCCGCTGGTCTGGGCCGTGATCATCCTCTTCAGCGTGATGATGTACGTCGTCATGGACGGCTTCGACCTGGGCATCGGCATCCTCTTCCCGTTCTTCCGCACCAAGGAGGATCGCGACGTGATGATGAACACGGTCGCGCCGGTGTGGGACGGCAACGAGACCTGGCTGGTGATGGGCGGGGCCGGGCTGTTCGTGGCCTTTCCGCTGGCCTACGCCGTGGTGCTGAGCGCCTTCTACCTGCCGCTGGTGCTGATGCTGGTCGGCCTGGTGTTCCGCGGCGTCGCCTTCGAGTTCCGCTTCAAGGCCCGGGAGCACCGGCGCTGGATCTGGGACCGCGCCTTCGCCGGCGGCTCCTATGCGGCGACCTTCTTCCAGGGCGTGACGCTGGGCGGCTTCCTCGAGGGCGTGCCGGTGCGCGACGGCGCCTACGCCGGCTCGCCGTTCGCCTGGCTGGCCCCCTTCCCGCTGTTCGTCGGCCTCGGCCTGGTGGCCACCTACGCGCTGCTGGGCGGCACCTGGCTGGTGATCAAGACCGAGGGTCCCCTGCACCGGCGCATGCGGGCGGTCTCGCGCATCCTTGCCTGGGTGCTGCTGGCCTTCATCGCCGCCGTCAGCCTGTGGACACCGCTGTCGCAGCCGGCGGTGGCCGAACGCTGGTTCAGCCTGCCCAACCTGTTCTGGTTCGCGCCGGTGCCGGTGCTGGTCGTGCTGGTCACGCTGTACCTGCAACGCGAGCTCCACTCGCCCGGCACGCATGCACTGCCCTTCGTGCTGACGCTGGCGCTGGTCTTCCTGGGCTACAGCGGCCTGGGCATCAGCCTGTGGCCGAACGTCATCCCGCCCGACATCTCCATCTGGGAGGCGGCCGGGCCACCGCAGGCCCTGGGCTTCACGCTGGTCGGCGCGCTGCTGATCATCCCGATGATCCTGGGCTACACGGCGCTGGGTTACTGGGTGTTCCGCGGCAAGGTGCGCGCGGGCGAGGGCTACCACGGATGAAGGCAACACCGGGTGCCTCGATCTGGCGCCGTCTCGCCTGGCTGGTGGCGCTCTGGAGCGCCGGCGTGCTCGCGCTGGGCCTGGCAGCCTGGCTGCTGAAGCAGTTCATGCGCGCCGCGGGGCTGGCTTCCTGACGCGCAGGATCGACCAGAATTCCGGCTTGCCCATGCCGAATCCGCAGCCACCGCTTCGCGCCCGTGCCGCCCTGCTGGCTGCCGCGCTGTCCGGTTCGCTGCTGGCCGCGGCGCCCACCGCGGCGCTCACCGTGCCGGACGACATGGCGCAGCGCATGCAGGCCTGCGTGGTCTGCCACGGCAAGGAAGGGCGCGCCACCAACCACGGCTTCTTCCCTCGCATCGCGGGCAAGCCGGCCGGCTACCTCTTCAACCAGCTGAACAACTTCCGCGAAGGCCGGCGCCTCAACTCGACCATGACCTACCTGGTCGACCACATGTCGGAGGCCTACCTGCACGAGATCGCCGGCTACTTCGCCGGGCTCGACCTGCCCTACCCGCCGCCGCAGACCACGGGGGCGCCGCCCGCACTGCTGGCGCGCGGCGAGCAGCTGGTGCGCCAGGGCGACCCGCAGCGCGGCATCCCGGCCTGCTCGCAGTGCCACGGCACCGCCATGACCGGGGTGAATCCCGCCATGCCGGGCTTGCTGGGCCTGCCCCGCGACTACATCCTGGCCCAGTTCGGTGCCTGGCGCACCGGCGAGCGGCGCGCGGCGGCGCCGGACTGCATGGCGGAAATCGCCCGCCGGCTGTCGCTGGAGGACGTCACCGCCGCGGCCGCCTGGCTGTCCTCGCAGCCGGTGACCTCGGGGCCGGCGCCGGCGGGGTCGCTGGCACCCAAGCTGCCGCTGGACTGCGGGAGCGGCTTGCGATGAGGCGCGGGCGGCGCTGGCCGAAAGTCGTGGCCGCGCTGGCGGTGCTCCTGCTCGTGCTGGCCGCCGCGGTGGCCTGGCTGAACGTGCGGGGCGAAGCGCCCCTCGAGCCGGAAGCATCCCTGGGTCCGGCCACCGGGGCGCTGCTGGAGCGGGGCGCCTACCTCGCGCGCGCCGGCAACTGCGCGGCCTGCCACACCGAGCGCGGCGGCGCGCCCTTCGCCGGCGGCAAGGGCATCCCCACGCCCTTCGGCACCGTCTACGCCAGCAACATCACGCCGGACGCGGCCACCGGCATCGGCAACTGGTCGCCGTCGGAGTTCTGGCGCGCGATGCACCACGGGCGTTCCAAGGACGGCCGGCTGCTGTATCCCGCCTTCCCCTACACCGAGTTCACGCGGGTCACGCGCGAGGATTCCGACGCCCTCTATGCCTTCCTGCAGAGCCAGCCGGCGGTGCGGCAACGCAACCGGGAACACGACCTGCGCTTTCCCTACGACCAGCAGGCGGCCCTGGCGGTCTGGCGCGCGCTGTTCTTCTCGCCCGCGGAATTCGAGCCCGACCCGTCGAAACCGGCGGAGTGGAACCGCGGCGCCTACCTGGTGCGCGGGCTGGCGCACTGCCAGGCCTGCCATGCGCCGCGCAACGTCCTGGGCGCCACCAACGACCGGCTCGAGCTCAGTGGCGGGCTGATCCCGATGCAGAACTGGTACGCGCCCTCGCTCGCCTCGCCGGCCGAAGCAGGGGTGCAGCACTGGTCGATCGACGAGATCGTGCAACTGCTCAAGACCGGGATGTCGCGGCGTGGCGCGACCATGGGCCCGATGGCGGAGGTGGTGTTCAGCAGCACGCAGTTCTTGTCCGATGCCGACCTGCGCGCCATGGCGACCTTCCTGAAGCAGGTGCCGCGGCACGACCCCGATCCGCCCGAGCCCGCGCGCGCGCCCAGGGAGGTGCTGGAACTCGGGGCCCGCGTCTACGGCAACCATTGCGCCCAGTGCCACGGCAAGCAGGGCGAAGGCGCCGGCGCCGCCTACCCGGCGCTGGCCGGGCACCGCACGGTGACCATGGGGTCGAGTGCCAACCTGGTGCGGGTCATCCTCAGCGGCGGCTTCCCGCCGACCACGCCGGGGCATCCGCGCCCCTTCGGCATGCAGCCTTTCGGACAGGCTTTGAGCGATGCGGAGGTGGCCGCGGTCGCCAGCTACGTGCGCAGTGCGTGGGGCAACGACGCGCCGGCGGTGTCGCTGCTGGATGTGCAGAGGGTGAGATGAGCCGATAGGGAAAGCGCTCGATGCGCGGGTTTCACAACGCTTCTCCGCCTTCGCTCAGCACGCCCAGGTACGCGTCGTACACGAACACCCGATTCCTCCTCTGGCCCGTCAACTCCCGCGCAATCCCCATCTCCACCAGCGCCAGCATCGCCTTGCTGGCCGTCGGGAAACTGATGCCGGCACTGGCGGCGATCTGGCGCAGGCTGCACACGGGCCGGCGCCGCAGGGCATCCAACACGCGCAGCAAGCTCGCATTGCGCCCCGCCTCTGCCTGCGCGCGCTTCGCGTCCTCGTGAAACAGGTCCACCAGCCGGCGCGCCGTGTCCACCGCACCCTGCGCCGTCTGCTCCACGCCTTCGAGGAAGAAGTCGACCCAGGCCTCCCAATCGCCTTCGGCACGAACCCGGTCCAGCAGTTCGTAGTACACAGCTCGGTGCTGCTTGAAGTACAGGCTCAGGTACAGCAGTGGCTGGCGCAACACCCCGCCGTCGTGCAGCAGCATGGCGATCAGCAGCCGCCCCAGGCGGCCATTGCCGTCCAGGAAGGGGTGGATGGTCTCGAACTGCACGTGCGCCAGCGCCGCCTTCAGCAGTATCGGCAGTTCGCCCCCGGCGGTCGCACCATTCCCCGCCTCGCCGGCATGCAGGAATGACTCCAGCGCCGCCATGCAGGCGTCCACCTCCGAGGGCGGTGGTGGCACGAAGTGGGCGTTGCCGGGTCGGGTACCGCCGATCCAGTTCTGGCTGCGGCGGAACTCGCCGGGCAGCTTGTCGCTGCCGCGCCCGCGCGCCATCAGGCGCTCGTGCATTTCGCGCAGCAGCCGGTTGCACAGCGGAAAGCCCTCGCGCAGACGCGCCATGCCGTGCTCCAGCGCCGCCACGTAGTTGGAGACCTCCACCACGTCGTCGAACGGCACGCCAGGCAGTTCGTCCAGCTCGAACAGCAGCAGGTCCGACAGCGACGACTGGGTGCCCTCGATCTGCGACGACAGCACGGCCTCGCGGCGGACGTAGGCGTAGAGGAACAGCTGAGGGTCGGGCAACAACAGCGCCACGCTGTCGAGGCGGCCGAGGGCAAGGGTGGCACGCTCCAGCAGGGCCTGGCGGGCGCCGGTCAGTTGCAGCGCCGGAGTGGGCGGCAGTGGGGCGGGCACGAAGGCACCCACCGATTCACTGCCGGCGATGCTGCGGACATGGCGACCGGTACGATCACGGCGCATGGAAGCTCCGCTCGGGTTGGCTTGAATAAGCGAGTCGGCTATTAAACACAAGCCGACTTTACTTTAATGAGAATGGGAGCTCAACGGCCCGCGCACGTAGCCTGCGACACCACGTTCGCGGGAAAGGAATCGATCGGAAGTGGCGCGATCAGGCCGGGGTGGCAAGAGATGCGCGGCCGAGAGCGTTACGCGCACCAGATCGCGATCCGCTCGGCCAGGTCCATCCACAGCGCCCAGCCCGCCGCACCCGCCAGCAGCACGCCGGCCGCGCGGGTGCCCCAGTCCTGGCGCAGGCGGTTGCCGGCCTGCTTCAGCTTGGCGAACAGCCAGGGCCCGAACAGCAGGCCGGTGGAACTGGCGCCGCCGAACAGCGCCATCGAGATCGCGCCCTGCACCGGACCGCCGCTGAGCGAGGCGACCAGCAGCGCCGACCACAGCAGGCCGCAGGGCATGAAGATCCACAGCGCGCCGGCGGTGAAGAGGCCGCCGCTGCGCTGCGCCATGGGGCGGATGCGCGTCCACGCGGTGCGCCCGGCGCTGCTCACCCACACCGGCTGGCGCGCCAGCACCACCAGCGACAGCGCCCAGGCCAGCACGGCGAGGTGGAACAGGGTCCAGGCCGGTCGCAGCATGGCGGCGTACTGGGTGAGCGAACCGAACGCCTGCACGGCGCCGGCGGCGACGGCACCGGCCGCGGCGTAGCCTGCCAGGCGGCCGCCCTGGAACAGCCAGCGCGAGCGCGCCGGGCGTGCGCCGCCGGACAGTCCACCGCAGGCGGCGCCGCACATGGCCGCACAGTGCGGTGCGCCGGCTATGCCCATCAGCAGCGCCGTGCCCGCCAGCGAGACGGAGATCACGGCTGCCTCACAGGATGCGCGAGAAGCGCGAGCGGTTGGCGTTGGCGTGCAGGTAGCGGTCGAACACCATGGCCACGCCGCGCACGAAGTACCAGCCGATGGGCGTGACTTCGATGCCCTTCTCGTCCACGGTGACCAGCCCCTCGGCGGCCAGCGACTGCAGGCGCTCGAGCTCCGGTGCGAAATAGCTGCGGAAGTCCAGCAGCCAGCCGGCCTCGATGTCCTCGAACTGCAGCTGGCCCTGGCACATGATCGCCATGATCACGGCGCGCCGCACCAGGTCGTCGCGCGTCAGCGAAAGCCCGCGCACGATCGGCAGCCGGCCCTGGTCCAGCAGGTCGTAGTACTCCTCCAGCGTCTTGGCGTTCTGGCTGTAGGTGGTGCCCACCCGGCCGATGGCCGACACGCCCAGCGCGATCAGGTCGCAATCGGGCTGGGTGCTGTAGCCCTGGAAGTTGCGGTGCAGCCGGCCCTGCCGCTTGGCCACCGCCAGCGCGTCCTCGGGCAGCGCGAAGTGGTCCATGCCGATGTAGTCGTAGCCGGTCTCCAGCAGCGCGCCGATCGCCTGCGACAGCATGGCGACCTTGTCCCCGCCGAGCGGGATCTCGTCGCTGTTGATGCGGCGCTGCGGCTTGAAGCGCTCGGGCAGGTGGGCATAGCCGTACAGGGCGATGCGGTCGGGCCGCAGCTCGGACACCTGCGCCAGCGTGCGGGCGAAGGACTGCGGCGTCTGCTTGGGCAGGCCGTAGATCAGGTCCACGTTGATCGACTCGAAGCCGATGCGGCGCGACGCCTCCACCAGCGCGAACACCTGCTCGGCCGGTTGCACCCGGTGCACCGCCTTCTGCACCTCGGGGTCGAAGTCCTGCACGCCGAACGAGAGCCGGTTGAAACCCATCTCGGCGAGCGCCTGCAGCCGCGAGGCATCGACGGTGCGCGGGTCCACCTCGATCGAGTACTCGCCGCCGGGCGCGATGTCGAACGCTCGCCGCAGCATCGCCATCAGCTGGCGCAGTTCGTCATCGGACAGGAAGGTGGGCGTGCCGCCGCCCAGGTGCAGCTGCGACACCGACTGCCGCCGCCCCAGGTGCAGCGCATGCAGGTCCAGTTCGCGCTGCAGGTACTCCAGGTAGACCGGCGAGCGGTTCTTGTGCTTGGTGATGATCTTGTTGCAGGCGCAGTAGTAGCACAGCTGCTCGCAGAACGGGATGTGCACGTAGACCGACAGCGGCTGCGGCAGCGGGCTGGCTGCGCGCTGCGCCAGTGCGGCCAGGTAGTCGGCCTCGGTGAAGGCATCGACGAAGCGGTCGGCCGTGGGATAGGAGGTGTAGCGCGGACCGGGGACGTCGAAGCGCCGCAGCAGGTCGTCGGAAACCGGGAGCTTGCTCATGCTGGCCATCGTATCGGCGGGGCGCTCAGCGGGCCACCAGCACCGGAACCTCGGCCTGCGCCACCACCTTGCCGGCCACGCTGCCCAGCATCAGCCGTTGCAGCCCGGAGCGTCCGTGCGAGCCCACCACGATCAGGTCGGCGCCCAGTTCGCGGGCACTCTCGGTGATGCCCTTGGCGGCCGCGACGTCCTCCACCCGGCGCAGGTCCACGTTGACCTTGGGTTCGGCGTCGGCCGCCGTGATCACGGCCGCATGGGCCTGCGCCGCATGCTCCAGCGCGGCGGACATGTAGGCCTGGAACCCCATCGGGTTGGCTTCGCCGACCCCGAGGTAGGGATAGGGGTCGACCACGTACAGCGCCGTCAGGCGGGCTCCGTGCTCGCGCGCGAGCCCCACCGCGAGTTGCACGGCGCGGGTGGAAGCTTCGGAGCCGTCGGTGGCCAGCAGGATGTGCTTGAACATGGGTGGGTCCTCACTGTTGCAGGTGGATGGGGCAATGCTCGCGCGCGGGCGGGATGGATGGCTTGACATGTGTCAACGCGGGTCCAAAGCCGAGCAGCGGCTTGAGACAGGTCAATGCGCCCATCGGGTCGTCTTCCCAAAATGGGATCGCACCCCCGCCCAGGAGCCATCATGCCCACGCTGACCGATCCCGTCCAAGCCTCCCAGGTCCGCCAGCGGCTGGCCCGGCGCGAAGCGGAGCTGCGGTCGCTGCTGGACGCCTGCACCTGGGGCGCGATCCAGCCGGCCGACGAGCGCGAGGTCGGCGACTTCAAGGACATGGCGGTGGCGGAAGTCCAGGCCACGGTGGACGAGGCGCAGGCCGCGCACGTGGTCGCCGAACTGCACCGGCTGCAGGCCGCGCGCGGCCGGCTGGAGGACGGCAGCTACGGCTTCTGCCAGGAGTGCGGCGACGAAATCGACCCGCGCCGGCTCACGGCCCTGCCCACGACCACGCACTGCGCGTCCTGCCAGGAATGGCTGGAGCGCCGCGCCGCCCGCTCGCACTGAGGCGCTCGCGCGCGGCAGCCGCGTCAAGCCCCGCCCTTGCCCTTCTTCGACGGCTCGCGCGTCGCCTGCGCGGCCACCCCGGTCTGCTCGCTGCCCTTCATGCGGCGCGGCAGTTCGCGGTTGCTGACCTTGTCGCCGCCCTTGGCCCGCTTGCCCATGTCGCTGGCGGGGTGCAGCTGGTCCAGCGGCAGGTCCTTGCTGGCTCGGCGGGGTTGCTTGTCCTTCTTCATCTCGCTCTCCTGGGTGTCAGGCCGCGGCATGCATCAGCGGCTGGTCGGCTGCGTCGCCGGCCTGGCGGGGCAGTTCGAACAGCCGGAACGGTGCCTGCCCCGGCCGGGTGCGCTGCAGCAGCGGGCGCGCGACGTTGAACACCGGCACGCCGTTGATGGTGCGTGCTTCCGGGGTGCCGCGATGGGCATGCCCGTGGAAGACCGCGTCCACTGGATAGCGCAGCAGGGGCTCCTCCAGCCGGCTGCTGCCGAGGAAGGGAAAGATCTCCGGCGGCTCGCCGGCGATCGTGCCGGCGATGGGCGAGTAGTGCAGCAGCGCGATCTTGCGCGGCATCCGCAGCTTGGCCAACGCCGCCTCCAGCTTCATGGCCTCGTTCTGCGCTTCCTTGACGAACAGCTTGATGGCCGGTTCGCCCCAGGCGCCCAGCGAGCCGCGGCCGAAGCCGCCGGCAAAGCCCTTGGCTCCCGCGATGCCCACGCCCTCGATCTCGCAGACCTCGCCATCGAGCACGCGCACCCCGGCGCGGGTGAGGATCTCGCAGACCTTCTCCGGCATGCCGGACTCGTAGTCGTGGTTGCCGAGGACGGCGACGATGGGCACCTTCACCGTCGACAGCTCGTCGGCCAGCACGTGGGCTTCCTCGGCCGTACCGTAGTCGGTGAGGTCGCCGCACAGCAGCAGCGCATCGGCCTTCTCGGTGGCCTCGGCGAAGAAGCCGCGCAGGTGGCCCGCGGAGTCGCGGGTGGCGTGGAGGTCGCCGACGGCGGCGAAGCGCACGCGGCTGGCCGGGGCCGTCCGGGTCTTGGGCATTCGGGTTCTTGTCCTTGTCGCGGCACGGCGCCGCCCGTGCACCGATGCTGCCGCGCCGCCGCGCCGACAGCCATGTCCAACCGCCGCCGAGGCCTGTAGGCGCACGCCGACGCTGCTTGGGGCCTCTTGCCCGGATGGCGGAAGGGGCTTTGGCGATTAGCCTGAATCCCCTTCATCGCCATGCCCACCCCAGGATGTCCGCCCTTGCGCTCGCCCCCTCGCTGGAGGATGAGGTCCAGCCCGACACCGCGGCGTTCTACCGGTGCGCGCTGCAGGCCCTGTCCGATGTCGGCATTCCGTTCCTGGTGGGCGGCGCCTTCGCGCATGCCTGCTTCACCGGCATCCGGCGTTCCACCAAGGACCTGGACCTGTTCATCCGCCGCGAGCACTACGCGCAGGTCGAGGCGCTGATGCGCGCGCAGGGCTGGCGCACCGAGCTGGCCTTCCCGCACTGGCTGGCCAAGGTGTATGCCGGCGATGGCGAGGACTTCATCGACCTGATCTTCAACTCGGGCAACGGCGTCACGCCGGTGGACGACCAGTGGTTCCAGGGCAATGCGCAGGCGCAGGTGCTGGGCGTGCCGGTGCTGATCGCCAACATCGAGGACTCGCTGCTGTCCAAGGCCTTCATCATGGAGCGCGAGCGCTTCGATGGCGCCGACATCGCGCACCTGCTGCAGTCCAATGCCGAGCAGCTCGACTGGGAACGGCTGGTGCGCCGCTTCGGCCCGCACTGGCGCGTGCTGCTGGCCCACCTGACGCTGTTCGGCTTCGTATACCCCGGCGAGCGGCACCGGGTGCCGCGCTGGGTGATGGACACGCTGCTGGCCCGGCTCGCGCAGGAGACCGGCGAGCCGCCGCAGGACGATGCACACGTCTGCGCCGGCACGCTGCTGTCGCGCGAGCAGTACCTGCACGACATCCAGCGGCTGGGCTATGTCGACGGACGGCTGACCGCACTGAGCACCATGACGCCCCAGGACGTGGAGCGCTGGACCGAGGCCATCCCCACCCCGCCGGCGGACGACGAAGTCGTGCCGGAAGTGACCGCTTCCGGCGCCCTGCCCGCCGCCGTCCCGCTGCCGCCGACCGGACGCGCGCGGCGCGGCCTGCCGCCGCAATGAGGGTCGCGGCGCCGGAGCGCCCCTGACGCACGTCAATCCCCTGCGGCCCACGGGCCGCTAGCTTCGGCGGCATGCCTCCTTCGTCCGCCACGCTGGCCGCTCCGGCCCCTGCCCGCCACGCCGCTTCCGAGGACCTGCTGGCCCTGCTGACGGGGACGCTGCTGGCGGCGCTCGGCCTGGTGCTGTTCCAGCAGGCCGGCCTGGTGACCGGCGGCACCGTCGGCCTCTCGCTGGTGCTGCATTACGCCTCGCCCGTGCCGCTGCCCATCGCCCTGCTGCTGGTGAATGCGCCCTTCTACGGCCTGGCCTGCCTGCGCATGGGCCGCGAGTTCACCCTCAAGACGCTGTTGGCCGTGGGCCTGATGGCGCTGTTCGCCTGGCTGCTGCCGCAGGGTCTGGCCATCACCCGCATCGCGCCGATCGTGGCGGCGGTGCTGGGCGGCCTGCTGTGCGGCGTGGCCATCCTCGTGCTGTTCCGCCACCGGGCCAGCCTGGGCGGGCTGAACGTGCTGGCGCTCTACCTGCAGGAACGCTGGGGCTGGAGCGCCGGCAAGGTGCAGATGGGCCTGGATGCGGCCATCGTGCTGGGCGGTGGCCTGCTGGTGGCCGACCTGCCGCGCGTGCTGGCCTCGGTACTGGCGGTGGTGGTGCTCAACCTCGTGCTGGCCGTGAACCACCGGCCGGGGCGCTACTTCACCGGCTGAGGCCCGTCGGCGCGGTTGCGCACGTCGCCTGACAACAGCCGGGCCAGCTGCTCGGGGCCGACCGGCTTGACCAGGTGGTGGTCGAACCCGGCCGCCACGGCCTGCTGCACGTCTTCCCGGCGCCCCCAGCCCGTGACGGCCACCAGCAGCGTGCCGGGCCATTTCTCGCGGATGCGCTGCGCGGCCGCATAGCCGTCCAGACGCGGCATGCCGATGTCCAGCAGCACCGCATCGGGACGGAACGACTCGGCCAGCTCCACCGCTTCCTCGCCGTCAGCGGCGATGCGGGCCTGGTGGCCCATGACCTCCAGCAGCACGGCCAGGGTCTGGGCGGCGTCGTGGTTGTCGTCGGCGACCAGCACGCGCAGCCGCCGGGGTTCGGCTACCGGCGCGCTGCGGCGGACCGGTGCCGCTTCATGGCTCACCAGCGGCAGCCGCACCACGAACTCGCTGCCGCGGCCCAGTCCTTCGGAGGACGCGGCCACCGAACCACCCTGCATCTCCACCAGCCCGCGCACCAGCGACAACCCGATCCCCAGGCCGCCCTGGGCGCGTTCGCGGGCCGGCACCGCCTGCGTGTAGATGCGGAACAGGGTGGGCAGCACGGCCGGATCGATGCCGATGCCGTTGTCGCGCACGCGCACCACGGCTTGCCCGTCCTCGGCGTGGGCGCTGAGCTGGACCCGGCCGCCGCGGTCGGTGTACTTGGCCGCGTTGTTCAGCAGGTTGGCGAACACCTGGGCCAGGCGCGGGGCGTCACCCTCCACCACGAGCGTGCCGCGCGGCACATCGACTTCGAACGCATGGCCCTGGGCGTCGAGCTGGGGACGGCTGGTCTCGATGGCCCGCTCCAGCGGTTCGGCGAGATCCAGCCGCTCGCGCCGGACCTCCAGCTTGCCGCGTGCGATCCGGGTGACGTCGAGCAGGTCGTCCAGCAGGCGCGCCATCTGGTCGACCTGGCGTTCGATGATGTTGCGGGCCCAGGCCGAGCGGGCGTTGTCCTCGCGGCAGACCTTGAGCACGTGGACCGCGTTGCGGATGGGCGCCAGCGGGTTGCGCAGCTCATGGGCCAGCACCGCCATGAACTCGTCCTTGCGCCGGTCGGCGATGCGCAGTGCCTGCTCGTTGCTGCGCCGCTCGTGCACATCGGTGCACGTGCCTATCCATTCGCGGACCTGGCCGTCTTCGCCCAGGCTGGGCACCGCCCGGATCTCGAAGTGCCGGTACTGCGCGCTGGGCGCATGCCAGATGCGCCCTTCGGCGCCGAAGACCGCGCGCTGTTCCTGTGCGACGGACCAGTTGCGCCGCATCGCGGGCAGGTCGTCGGGATGGACCGCGCGCTGCCAGCCCAGCCCGCGGTGCTCGTCCCAGGACTGGCCGGTGTAGTCGGCCCAGGCCGGTTGGGGCGCTGCGAACTCACCGTGTGCGTCGGTGATCCAGGCGATCTGTGCCGACACCCGGGAGAGCGATTCGTACCGCGAGTCGCTCGGGACCGGTGCGGAATGCATGAGGTCCTCCCTGTGACTGCGATGTGCAGCCGAGTCACATTATTGGTGACTCAGCGTTACATGGGCAAGCTGGACATAAGGCCTGAAGCCCGTCTTCAGGGAAGGGAAACGTAAGCGGATGTGAACGGATCCGACGAATGACTCGTGCAGGGTTCTTGCCGCTGAGTGCAGGTTTGCTCAACCGAGCGACTGCAGGCGGCTGCGCCGCACCAGCCCGCCGGCGGCACGCGGCGCCGCCGGACGGGCCGCCGCGAAGTGGGCCACCTCGTTGCGGACGGCAGCGAGTTCCAGGGCGAAGGGGGTCTGCGGGGTGCCGCTGCGCTCGGCCTGCAGGCGCGCGAGCTGGACCAGCCACGGGCTGGTGCGATCGGCGGGCGGTGCATACATGCGAGCTCTCCTCGGTCCTGGTGTGGTGAAGAGCTTAGGGACCCCTGCGGCTCGAGGCTTAGGGCGATTGACTAAGGCGGCTCGGGCGGATGCTCAAGCACGCAGGCGCTTGCTGCCGCCGCGGCGCCGGCGCGCCCCCTCGCGCGGCCCCAGCGCCGCCAGACTGCGGGCCAGGTCGCCCTCGACAGTGCGCGACAGCCGCGCCTGCAGCAGGGCCAGCACGGCCGCCTCCTCCGGCCGCAACCCGCCGGTCGCATCGCGGACGCGGACGGACTCCACCGCCAGCACCAGTTCGCCCGCCTGCCAGGCTGCGAACACTTCGGGGTGGACGTAGCACTTCCGGCAGATCGTCGGCGTGTTGCCCAGCCGTGCAGCCACGGCCGCGACCGCGTCGCGCACGGCCTTGCGGGTCGCATCGGCCGGGCCGATCGCCTGCAGCGCGAAGGCGGCCATCACCGTGCCCGCCCAGGTGCGGAAGTCCTTGGCGGTGATGTCGCGTCCGCTGATCTCGCGCAGGTCGGCATTGACGTCGGTCGAGGTCACCTCGCGCAGTTCGCCGGCTTCGTCGGCGTACTGGAACAGGCGCTGGCCGGGCAGCTCCTGGCAGGCGCGAACCACCCGGGCCACCCGCCGGTCGTGCAGTTGCAACTGCCAGCTCTTGCCGCTCTTGCCCTTGAACCGGAAGCGAAGCTGCGCCCCCTCGACCTCCACGTGCCGGTCGCGCAGCGTGGTCAGCCCGAAGCTGCGGTTCTGCCGCGCATAGTCGTCGTTGCCGACCCGGATCAGCGTGCTTTCCAGCAGGTGCACCACCGTGGCCAGGACTTTCTCGCGCGGCAACCCGCGCAGCGCCATGTGCTGCGCCAGCGCAGCCCGCAGTTGCGGCAGCGCCTGCGCGAACTCGATCATGCGGCCGTACTTGTTCTCCTCGCGCAGCTCGCGGAAGCGCGGGTGGTAGCGGTACTGCTTGCGCCCGCGCGCGTCCCGGCCGGTGGCCTGCAGGTGGCCGTCGGGCGACGGGCAGATCCAGACTTCGGTCCATGCGGGCGGGATCGCCAGGCCGCGGATGCGGTCGAGCGTGCGCTCGTCGCGCACCGGCGAACCGTTGGGGTGGAGGTAGCGCACGCCCTGCGCAGCGGGCTCGCGCCGGATGCCGGGCTCCTCGTCGCCGACGTACACCAGGCCCGCCGAACGCGCGGCCTGCTGCGGGTCGCTGTCGCCCCCTGCTGGCGCCTGGTCTTGCTTCATGGATCCCGATCGATGCTGCGCCGCCGTCGCGTGCACGGGGGTAGGACGCTGGCGGGACTGCACGGCGACCGGGCCCGACAGGCACCGATGAGTTGCACCGTGGGCCTTCGCACGTACCGGACCGCATTCGCACGTGATAATGGCCGACGTCCCCTTTTCCGCCCTCGCCGTACCTGCCTCTCAACCGCCTGCCAGTGCCTGCACCATCTTCACGAACGGACATCGAGCGCCGGCTGCAGTTGCTGATCGACTCCGTCGTCGATTACGGCATCTTCCTGCTCGATGCGGACGGACGGGTGAGCTCGTGGAACAGCGGCGCGCAGAAGCTCAAGGGCTGGACCCGCGACGAGATCGTCGGCCAGCACTTCTCGGTCTTCTACCCTCCTGAGGCGGTGGCCACCGGCTGGCCCCAGGAGGAGCTGCGGCGCGCCGCGCGCGACGGCCGGTTCGAGGACGAGGGCTGGCGCGTGCGCAAGGACGGCAGCCGCTTCTGGGCCAACGTGGTGATCACCGCCCTGCGTGAACCGTCCACCGGCGAGCTGACCGGCTTCGCCAAGGTGACGCGCGACCTGTCCGAGCGGCGCCAGCACGAGGAGGCGCTTCGCTCCAGCGAGGAAAGCTTCCGGATGCTGGTCAACGGCATCTCGGACCACGGCGTCTTCATGCTCGATGCGGAGGGCAACGTGCGCAGCTGGAACCGCGGCGCCGAAGTGATCCACGGCTACAGCGGCAGCGAGATCATGGGCCGGCACTTCGGAATCTTCTTCTCCCCGGAGGATCGCCAGGCCGGCAAGCCCGAGCGCGAACTTGCGCTGGCCCGCGCCGACGGCCGCTTCGAGGACGAGGGCTGGCGCGTGCGCAAGGACGGCGGCCGCTTCTGGGGGCGGGTGCTGGTCACGCCCATCCGCGGCAGCACCGGCCAGCTGGCGGGCTACGCCAAGATCACGCAGGACCTGTCGGTGCAGCGCAAGATCGCCGACTTGGAGCGCTCCACGCGGCGCATGAACGAGTTCCTGGCCATGCTGGCGCACGAGTTGCGCAACCCGCTGGCGCCGATCCGCAACGCCGTGACCATCATGCAGAAGATGGACGCCCAGCTGCCGGTGCCGGTGCAGCGCATGCGCGACGTGATCGACCGCCAGCTCACCCAGATGACGCGGCTGGTCGACGACCTGCTGGACGTCTCGCGCCTGACCACCGGCAAGATCCGGCTGCGGCGCGAGCCGATCGACCTGGCCGAGGTCATCGCCCGCAGCGTGGAAACCGTGCGGCCGCTGATCGAGGCGCGCGCGCACACCTTGACCCTGGACGTGCCGCCCGGCCCCCACCAGGTCGACGGCGACCCCACCCGCCTGGCCCAGGTGCTGCAGAACCTGCTGGTCAACGCGGCCAAGTACACCGCCGAGGGCGGGCGCATCACGCTGACCTTGCATCGCACGCGGGACAACGTGGAAGTCTCGGTGACCGACAGCGGCCGCGGCATCGCCAAGGACGAGCTGGAGCACATCTTCGAGCTGTTCGCCCAGGGCGCGGCGGGGCTGGCCCCGACCGCATCCGACACCGGCCTGGGCGTCGGGCTGGCGCTGGCCCGCGCGCTGGTGCAGATGCACGGCGGCAGCATGTCGGCCCACAGCGAAGGCCTGGGCAAGGGCGCGACCTTCGGGTTCCGGATTCCGCTCGCAGACAAGCCGGCCGCGGGAAACGCCTGATCGCGCCTGCGCCGAGGCGATGGTCCAATGGACCGAGCCTGACAGGAGCCCGCATGAAACTCTCCGATCCCGTGCCGTCCCGCGCGTCCCTGATGAGCGGCGACGACTACCGCGAGTCGCTGCGGCGCCTCAAGCCCCGGGTCTACGTCGACGGGCAACTCGTGCAGAGCGTGGCCGACGAGCCCTCGCTGCGCCCCGGCGTCAACGCGCTGGCCTTCACCTACGACTTCGCGCGCGATGCCGCCCACGAGCCGATCGCGCTGGCGACGCAGGCCTCGCGCCAGCGCGTGGTCAACCGCATGCTGCACGTCAACGACTCGGCGGGCGACCTGCTCAACAAGCTGGAAGCGGTGCGCGTGCTGTGCCAGGAAACCGGCTGTGCCCAGCGCTACCTGGCGCACGACGCGCTGAACGCGCTGGCGCAGGCGACCGCCTGCATCGACGATGCGCGCGGCTCCAACGAGCACCGCGCACGGTTCGCGGCCTACCTGGCCCGCTGCCAGGACGAGGACCTGTCGCTCGGCATCGCCATGACCGATGCCAAGGGCGACCGCAGCAAGCGGCCGCACCAGCAGGCCAACCCGGACACCTACGTGCACGTGGTCGAGCGCAACGCCCGCGGTATCGTGATCAGCGGCACCAAGGCCATCGTCACCGGCGGACCGTACATGCACGAACTGCTGGTCATGCCGGGCCGCCAGATGACCCAGGAGGACCGCGACTTCGCCGTCTGCTGCGCGGTGCCCATCGACGCCGGGGGCGTGACGCTGGTGTCGCGCCCGGCCGGCCGGCCCGGCGAGAAGCTGGAGCACGGCAGCGCCCTGTTCTCGCGCAAGTACGGCCAGGCCACCGCGGTGGTGCTGTTCGACCGCGTCTTCGTGCCGTGGGAGCGGGTGTTCTACGAAGGCGAGTGGGAGCACAGCCAGGTGCTCACCTACAGCTACGCCACCCACCATCGCCACAGCTGCATCGCGGCGCGGGCCGGCTTCGGCGACCTCCTGATCGGCGCCGGCGCCCTGATGTGCGAGGCGAACGGCTTCGACCCCGGCGAGAAATCCAACCTGCGCGAGCCCATGGTGGAGCTGATCAAGATCACCGAGGGCTTCTTCGCCTGCGGCGTGGCCGCCAGCGTGTATGGCACGCAGGACCCGCACAGCGGCTCGTTCATGCCGGAGCCGGTGTTCGCGAACATCGGCAAACTGCTGCTGGCCACCCAGATCTACGACATGCACCGGCTCGCGCACGAGGTGTCGGGCGGGCTGATCGTGGCCCTGCCCGGCCCGGACGAGGACCACAACCCGGCCACCGCCGCCACCCTGGCCGAAGTGCTGCGCGCCAATCCGGCCGTGCCCTACGACAAGCGCATCGAGGTGGCGCGCTTCCTGGAGGACCTCACGGCGTCCTACCAGGGCGGCTGGTACTCGCTGATCAGCCTCCACGGGGGCGGCTCGCCGGCTGCCATGAAGCAGGAGATCTGGCGGCACTACCCGGTGGGCAGCAAGGTCGACCTGGTCGAGCGCCTGCTGGAGCGAGGGGTGCTGCAGGAGGAAGGCCGCGCGATCACCCGCAACCGGCAACCCGGCCGCTGCTGCGACAGCGGCTGCAGCACGCCCGGCCAACCGGTGATGGTGCCGCTGCCGGCCAGCCGCAAGACCTGACCTGCGAGGGCCTGATCGTCACCGCTGGGGCGCAGGCACTGCCGCGGACAAGGTCCTGACGAGGTCCTCGACCGCGACGGGCTTGAGCAGGTGCTGGTCGAAGCCGGCCGCGCTGACGCGCGCACGGTCGGGCTCCTGTCCCCAGCCCGTCAAGGCGACCAGGTAGATGCCGGCCGTGCCCGGAAGGGAGCGGATGCGTCGCGCCAGTTCGCAGCCGTCCATGTCCGGCATGCCGATGTCGAGGATCGCGATCGCCGGCTTCGTCGTCACGGCCAGGCGCAGGGCCTCCGCGCCGCTGTAGGCCGTCTGCGGGGTGCAGCCCAGCATCTCCAGCAGGGAGGCCAGCGAGTCCGCCGCGTCCCGGTTGTCGTCCACGACGAGGACCTGCTGGCCGGACACGGCGGGGGTCTGAGCCGGCGCGGGCCCGACCGGTTCGGTTGCAGGCAGCAGGGGCAGCCGGACCGTGAAGGTCGAGCCGTGACCCAGCCCCTCGCTGTGCGCGGACACTTCGCCCTGGTGCAGGTCGACGAGCGTGCGAACCAGGGTCAGGCCGATGCCGAGTCCCGCGCGCGGCGCACGCGACGCATCCGACACCTGGACGAACATGTCGAAGATGCGAGGAAGATCCGCCGGCGCGATGCCGATGCCGCCGTCGCGGATCGACACCCGGCCGGTCCCGTCCTCGCGCTTCATCTCGACCTCGATCCGCCCCTGGCGCACGGAATAGCGGGCCGCGTTGTTCAGGAGGTTGCTGAACACCTGGACCAGCCGCACCTTGTCGCCCATGGCCGGCCACGGCTCCTGCGGCAGGTCCAGCACCAGCTCGAGGCCGTTCTCCTCGACCAGCGGCCGGCTCACGTCCGCGGCATCGCGCAGGACCTGCACCACGTCCACGGGTTCGAGCCGCAGCTGCAGCTTGCCGCGCGTGATCCTCGACACCTCCAGCAGGTCGTCGATCAGGCGCACCATGTGCCCGACCTGCCGCTCCATCATTCCGTACAGCTCCATCGCGCGCGTGCGCTCGACCTCCTGCCGGTTCAGGATGGCCAGGCCGTTGCGCAAGGGCGCCAGCGGGTTGCGCAGTTCGTGCGCCAGCGTGGCGAGGAACTCGGTCTTGCGCAGGTCGGCCTCCCGCAGGCCGTCCAGCATCGCGCGCAGCTGGTACTGCCGCTTGCGGGCCGCCAGCGCGGACCGCACGACGCTGACCAGGGCGGCCACCCGGACCGGTCGCTCCAGCACCGTGATGTTGGCCAGCTCGCTCATGGCGCGCGCGATGGCCGGCGAGTCCGCACCCGGACGGGCCAGCACGATGGCCGGGAGGTCCGACCACGCCGGCTGCGACCGGAGCGCGACGATGACCTGCTCGAAGCCGGGCTCCCCAAGCGCCTCCTCGGCCACCATGAGCGCGCCCGCACCGCCGGCGATCTGCTGCAGCAGGTGGCGGGGACCGGTGCACGGCAGGGCCTCGATGCCGGCGCGCTCGAGCAGGCGCACGCTCATGGACGCATCCTTGCCGGTCACCGCGCGCAGCAGGACGCGCAGTTCCCCGGATCCGGGCCCGGCACTCACGGCAGGCTCACCCCTTGTCTTGCGAGGGGGAGCCGCCGACGGACGCTGGCACGCCGGTCAGGACGCCACGGAACTCCTTCAGGGGCGGCCCCACGCGCAATCCGCTGTCCGACAGGAAGAACTCGCGGATGGTGCGCTCGTGCGCTCCGCTGCGCTTCTTGATCACGGAGATGGCCTGGCGCATTTCGCCTTCCGCCTCGAAGTAGCGCAGGAGCACCACGGAGTCGGCCAGGTAGCTGGCATCGACCGGGGTCTGCATCTGGGGGCCGATCAGGCCATGGTGCGCGCCCACCAGCAGGGTCGCCACCCCGGCCTGGCCCAGGTAGGTCAGCAGTTCGTGCAGCTGGATGACGAGGAAGCGTTCGTCGGGCATGGCGTTCAGGTAGCCGTTGAGGCTGTCGATGATCACCAGCCGGGCGCCACGACCGACCGCGTCCCGGATGAGATGCACGAATTCCCCGGGCGACAGTTCCGCCGGATCCACCGGCCGGATCAGGATGCGGCCCGCCTCGACATGGGGTGCGAGGTCCATCCCCAGCCCCTGGCATCGCCGCTTCAGGGTGGCCACGCTCTCGTCGAAGATGAAAAGCGAGGCGCATTCCCCGCGTTGGGCGGCCGCGTAGGCGAACTGCACCGCCACGCTCGACTTGCCGGTTCCCGGCGCACCGACCAGCAGCGTGCTGGTGCCCCGGTCGAGGCCGCCCCCCAGCAGGGCGTCCAGGGATTGGACGCCGCTGGCGAGCTTTTCGGGGGCGACATCGCCGGTGTGCTCGGCGGCGACCAGGCGCGGGAAGACGACCAGCCCGCCCCGGACGATCTTGTAGTCGTGGTAGCCGGACCGGAAATCGTGACCGCGATACTTCGTGACCACCAGCCGCCGGCGCGTCACGCCGTAGTCGGACTGCTGCTGTTCGAGCTTCAGCACCGCGTGCGAGATGCTCTGCACCTGCAGGTCGTGGTCGGTCGACGTCATGTCGTCCAGCAGCAGGACCGTGCAGTTGCGCCCGGCGAAGAACTGCTTGAGCGCCAGGATCTGCCGGCGGTACCGCAGCGAGTTGCCCGCCAGCAGCCGCAACTCCGACAGGGAGTCGAACACGACGCGGGTCGGATTGAGCTGACCCACGTCCGCGATCACGCGCTGCGTGGTCTCGCCGAGTTCCACCTCCGAAGGGTGGAACATGGTGTACTGCTCGTCCGGCAGCAGGCTGTCCGGCGAAGGCAGCAGCTCGCGCAGCTCGATGCCTGCGAGGTCCCAGCCATGGGACGCGGCGACGCCCTTCAACTCCCCGATCGTTTCCGACAACGTGACATACAGCACCGCTTCGCCGCGTCGGGCCCCCTCGCGCAGGAATTGCAGCGCCAGCGTGGTCTTGCCGGCGCCCGGGGTGCCTTCGACCAGATACAGCCTTCCCGGTGTCAGGCCACCGCCCAGGACGTCGTCCAGCCCGTCCACACCCACGCTCAGATCCACCTTGCAACTCCCGCGTTCCAGTGCACACATCCACGTGAGCCGATTAAGCCACAGCGGGTGCGCCAGAGGGAGCTCGACCGGGTTCGGGCAAGGCGCTTTGACGCCCGGTCTGCGTCACGCCTGCCGCACCGGGGATTCGCTGCCTTCGCTAGCCGATCCAGCCCGGCAGCCAGGTCGCGATCGCCGGCAGCCAGAACACGGCGGCCAGCAGCAGGATGCTCATCGCCACGTAGGGGACCACCGCCTGGAAGATGTGCCCCATGCTGACCGAGGGCGGCGCGACGCCGCGCATGGTCATCAGCAGCAGGCCGTGCGGCGGCAGCAGCAGCCCCAGCTGCATGCAGATCAGGAACATGATGCCGAACCAGACGGTGTCTATGCCCAGCTGCTGCACGATGGGCATGAAGATCGGCAGCGTGATCATCATCATGCTGACCTGGTCGACGAAGATGCCCAGGAAGATCAGCATCGCCATCATGCCCGCGACGATCGCGCCGGTGGACCAGCCCTGCCCCGTGATCAGCTGCACCAGCCCGTTGCTGGCGCCCGAGAAGGACAGGATCTGCGCGAAGGTGGTCGCGCCCAGGATGATGAACAGGATCATCCCCGAGATGTTGGCCGTGCCCTTGAGGGCCTTGAGCAGCGCGGTGAAGGTCAGCGCGCGGTAGGCCGCCGCCAGCAGCAGGGTGGCGAAGGCGCCCAGGGCCGCGCATTCGGTGGGCGTGGCCCAGCCCGCCGCCAGCGCACCCACCACCACGCCGAAGATCGACAGCGTGGGCAGCACGTAGGCGAAGAAGGGCTTCCACTTCGCCCAGCCGGTGTAGGCCGGCTGCTGCTCCGCGGTCGGTGCCAGCGAGGGCGTGATCCGCACCCGCAGCACGATCCACAGCACGAACGCTGCGGACAGCAGCGCACCGGGCAGCACACCCCCGACCAGCAGCTTGGAGATGGAGATGCCGGACAGCGAGCCGAGCAGGACCGTCAGCGCCGAAGGCGGGATCAGCATGTCGACCGCGCCGATGGCCATGATGGGCCCGGTCGCCAGCGTGGGGTGGTAGCCCCGCGCCAGCATCACCGGCAGCAGCAGCGAGCCCAGCATGGCGGTGGTGGCGATGGTGGAACCGGAGATCGCCGAGAACACGGTGCCGGCCACCACGGCGACCACCGCCAGCCGGCCCGGCAGGCGCCGGATCAGCCGCTCGATGCCTTCGATCACCTGCAGCGCCAGCCCGGTGTGGAACAGCACCTCGCCCATCAGCACGAACAGCGGGATGGGCGTCAGCGAGAACGCCATCACCGAGCTGACGCTGCTGCGGGCCAGCTGCGCCAGCCCGGCCTCGCCGCCCATGTACAGCCAGGCGCCGACGATGTTGATCGTGATGAAGGTCAGCGCCACCGGGATGCCGATGAACAGCAGCAGCGTGGAGCCGCCCAGCATCAGCCAGGCGGCGACGACCCAGTCGCTCATTCGAAGGCCTTCCTCACGCGGCGCTCACCGCATCCTGTCGCGGGGCGCGCTCGCCGGCCGCGAGCCGCTGCATCCGAAGCACCATCTCCACCGACAGCAGCGCGAAGGTGATGGGCAGCGGCGCCAGCGACCACCACTCGGGCGTGACCAGCGTCTTGATCATCAGCGAGCCGTCGCTCCAGCTCGCCCACGCGGCACGGGCGCCGTACCAGGTCATGAAGATGCAGCAGGCCAGGCCGACGATGTCGCCCAGCCACTCGATCTGCCAGGCCACCTTGGGCGGCAGCGCCTGCAGCACGATGTCGACCCGGATGTGCTGGCCCTGGCGCAGCAGCCAGGGCGCCACCAGCATGGTGGTGAGGAACAGCATCATCTCGGAGACCTCGTTGCTCCAGGCCAGCCCGCGCGGCAGGCCCGGCACCGGGATGTTGCGCAGGGCCACGTCGACCACGATGACCATCATCATGGCGAACATGACCGCGCAGCCGGCCAGCGCCAGGCCGGCCAGCAGGCGCTGCCATCCGAGGGCGAGGCTCGCCCTCACTGCTTGGGCGCGAACAGCGGCTTGAAGCGCGCGGCGACCTCGGGGCTCAGCTTCTGGGCGTTGGCCCAGCCCACCTCGTAGGCCTTGTCACGGTAGGCCTTGGCGGTGGCGGGATCGAACTTGATCGTCTCGATGCCGGCCTTCTGCTGGCGCGCGATCTCGTCGGCGGTGTACTGGGCCCAGAAGGTGTTCTGCGCCTCCAGCGCCAGCAGCTGCTTCTGCAGGTAGTCGCGCTGCGCCGGCGTGAGCTTGCGGTACGCCGGCAGGTTCATGATCAGCGACACCTCGGCGTCGTAGAAGCCGGGATCGACGCGGTACTTGGTCTTCTCCTGCCAGTTCAGGTCGAAGATGCCGCCGATCGGCCAGCCGTAGCCGTCGACCACGCCGCGCTCCAGCGCCGTGTAGACCTCGCCCGGCGGGGTGGTGACCACGTTGGCGTTGAGCGACTGGAAGAACTCGCGGTACACCGGCGTGATGCGGATCTTCAGGCCGGTGAGGTCCGGCTTGTCGATCTTCTTGGTGGTGTACAGGTGGAACGGCTGGTTCTCCACCATCCGCGCCAGGTACTGCATGTTGGCCTTCTCGTTCCAGACCTTGTTGATCGCGTCGAAGGCGCCGTTCTTGCGCTGCTCGGCGACCGGGATCTGGGTGAGCTTGAGGAAGTCGGCCTCCGGCATCACGTTGGTGTAGAAGGCGCCGGTGGACAGGGCCATGTCGACCACGCCGGTCTTGACCGCGTTGCCGACCTCGAAGGTCGGGATCGCCTTGGGCCCGCCGATGAAGTTGATCTGCAGCACGCCCTTGCCTTCGGCGTTGAACTTCTGGATCCACGGCTGCAGGCGCTGCACGTAGATGCCGTTCTCGGCGAAGGCGCTGACCATGCGCAGCGTCGCCTCCTGCGCAGCGGCTCCCGCCGCGAACCCGGTGGCCAGCAGCATTGCCGCGGCCTGGCATAGGACTCTTCGCTTCATCGCCTTGTCTCCTTGTGGTGGTGGACGAACATATAGCTTGCAGGGGGACCGGTCAATTCAGGCAGACGCGAGCATGCGTTCGAGGGTCGCACCGTCGTCGTCGGCGAGCGCGGCGCCGGCCAGTTCGCGGAGCCGGCGGCCGCCATCGGCCCGGGCCTCCAGCCGGGGCAATTCGGCCATCAGGCGCTGGAAGCTGCGCCAGCCGCGCGCATGGGTGTCGCCGTAGCCCTTGACGAGGCGCTGCGCCCGCACCACCTCCAGCGCCAAATCCGGGTGGATGGCCGCCAGCCGCTGCACCTCGGCCAGCCAGGTGGCGATGCGCTGCTGCTCGGCGGCGAAGCGCAGCGAGCGGCGCCGCAGCGGGCGCAGCGCCGCGATCGCATACAGCTGCAGGAAGCCGCCCAGCGAGC
>Ga0196972_1000037_pt1 | contig 127122 bp, 109 predicted proteins | sample S1v_2013CmetaG_FD_148618 | JGI IMG/M metagenome (GOLD analysis project Ga0196972, IMG submission 148618) | Soil microbial communities from Anza Borrego desert, Southern California, United States - S1+v_20-13C | ecosystem: Environmental > Terrestrial > Soil > Desert | place: USA: California...
CTGGCTCACGCCAGCCGCCTACGCCGCCCGTTGGGCAAGGAACGAAGAGCTTGAAGGACGCCCATTGGGGGCGTTTGATGAGGATCGGACTCCAGTGGCGGCTGGATGAGAAACGGGGGTCACGTCAGCGGGCAGCTTGTGTTGGCAGGACATGACTGTTTGCCCTCCGGGTCCGTCATGTTCAGCGGATCATTCCGCACGTACGCGTAGAGGTTTAGATCGTCCTCGTACCCGACGGGATCAGTTTGCAGGAACTGTCGGTCCTGACGCGATTTTTCGTAGGCGTAGGTAAAATCTCTATACGCGCCAAATCGATACGCGGCGCTCCGGCCCCTGGAGGCCCTTCGATTCCGAAAAATTTTTCTGGAAGCGGTTTTCGAGGTACGCGCACAACTTGACTCTGACTCCCAACACGCGATGTGACTGAGGAGGCGCGAACGCCGCAGCGTCGAATTTCCGATCAAGGAAAACCGCCCGTGCACTGATCAAGAACGGCGAGGAGAACACATAGCAGCAGAAGTACAGCCGCCACTGATGCCCTCTTTCCAAAGGACCACCTAGTCATCGCGGCCTCTCTTCGTCCGTCCGCCTGACCTCCGGCGTACTTGTGGCCGTCACGGTGTTTCCTTCGGTTCGAGCGGCTCCAACTCCTGGCCCGTATCCACTGACGCGGATGCCAGAGCCGGCTGCTTGGCCATTCTCAGGTCTGAACACTTCTCCACCTGCGGGGCCTACGTCCGCTTGATACGTGGTTGTCCGCCCCTCACGATCTGCGATCGTTCCCAGCGAGACGCCAACTTCGCCGACATCAACATCGACCATCGCGCCCCGCACGTCGGGCGCCTCTGAAAAATCTGTTCCTTGTGCGCCCACGCGATCAATTGATACCGCGGGGGTCGCATTGGAAAAATCACCCACGACGCTGCTCAACAGTGCGGGAATGTTGATTGAGACCTGGACAACGATATCTCCTTCCAGATTCGCACCTTCAGGAACGTTGTTTCCCAAGACGCCAGTCGCTGACGCTCCGACACTAAACGTAAGATTCAGCTCGCCGTCCTCATTGAACACCTGACGACCCGTCGGATCGCTCAAATTCAACGGATCGTTCCTGACATAAGCATAGAGGTTCAGATCATCCTCGTACCCGACGGGGTCAGTTTGCAGGGACTGTCGGTCCCGACGCACATTTTTATAGATGCAGGCATTTTCTCTATACGCGCCAGGGGCGTAAGCGCGATGGCGCCGCCCTGCCCAGCCGCGATTTGAGAAAATTTCCTTAGAAGCACTTTTCGGCCCGCGCAGGGCGCGCGCTTGAGGCGCGTTTCGGGGAGCGGCGGCAGTGCTCACGGACGCGACTATGGCGTGCGCTGCGCCGCACGCAAAGCGCGGCGCGGCAGATGGCGGCGAACAGCTACGAGGGATGGACCGAGTCGGCAGGCCGTCTCATGACGTCGCAGGCCGCGTTGGCGCCGACTACGCCAAATCCTATCAACGCGGTGACGACGATTGCATCCGAGCTTTTCTACTCGGCCTCGGAGTAAAGCGATCGCGGTTAGGCGAGTTCTAGTCTGATCTCTCGGCCAAGTGCTTCGGCCGCGCGCGCCAACGTGGAAAGCGTCACATCGTCGTTGGCGGGGTCAAGCAGCCGGTCGAGCTGGCTGCGGCTCGTGCTCATGCGCTTGGCCATCTCGGCCTTGGTAAGTCCACCCTCGCGCATGGCCTCGCTGATCTGCCAAGCGAGGACGCGCTTGATCGCTTTCGACTTCACCGCCTCGTAGTCGCCGGTCTCGTGAAGAAAATCATCAAAGCTCGACCCCACGCGGCCGCGCGCTCGCGCCGCCACCACGCGACGCACGCGCTTCGCAGGCGCTGCTGCGCGAGCCCTATTGACAACTTTCTTCGCGCTCATCGGTCCAGTTCCTTCTTGCGCTTATGCGCCAAATCCAAATCCGCCTTCGGCGTCTTCTGCGTGGTCTTGATGAACCCATGCAGCAAAACCATCCGCCCGCTGTGGATCGCGAAGATCACCCGGGCGATGCGGCCGCCCGACAGGCTGCTCCGCACCTCCCACAAACCTTCTCCAAGCGGACGGCAGGTCGGCATGCCGATCGGCCAACCAAACTCCACCGTGGAGATATCTGCGCCGATGACACGGCGGTCCTCACGGCCCATCTCCTTCAGCCACTCGCGCACCGGCTCTGCACCGCTGGATGTGGCGTAGAAATGCGCAGGGATGATTGGCGGCTTCGCCATCGACCATCGCTCCGGCTTATGTACCTTATATGGTACGTTCAGTCAAGGCCGGCGTCTTCCTCACCGCATTCGCCGGCCAACGCGGCAGCGAGATGCTCACGCTTGAGCGCCGCGCCAGGATGGGTCGCAGCTTGGACGGCTGCCAACTTGGCGATCCCGACCTGGGTATAGATTTGGGTGGTGTCGAGACTCTCGTGGCCGAGCATCGCCTGGATGAAACGGATGTCGGCGCCGTTTTCCAGCATCAGTGTCGCCGCCGTGTGGCGAAACAGATGACACGAGCCGCTTTTGTTCAGACCAGCAGCGGTGACATACGCGCTCACACGATCGGAAAGCTTCTTAGGATTGAGCGCCGCACCTTTGGCCGTGAGGAAGAGCGCCCCGTCGTCAGCGCCGCTCACCAGCTGCGGACGCGCCTGGTCGCGATAGGCCGCGAGCCAGGAGAGCGCCCGCTCCCCTGTCGGCACGATGCGATCCTTACCGCCCTTACCTTTGCGGATCACGATCAGTTTGCGCGCGTAGTCGACATCAAACACCCGCATCCTCGTAATTTCGAGCCGGCGCGCGCCGGTGGCGTAGAGAACCTCCAAGATGGCGCGATCGCGCAGGCCCTGCGGCGTGGCGATGTCCGGCAAGGCCATCACCGCCTCGACCTCCTCCGGCGCGAGGATTGTCGCTGGCAGCCGCTTTTCGCCGCGCGGCAACTCGAGATCAGCGGCAGGGTTGAAGAGGATCACGCGCTCACGCGCCAGCCATTTGAAGAAAGCGCGAAGCGGCACAAGCCGCACGATCTGGGTGCGAAACGTCAGCGGCTCGCCATCGGCCTTCCGATGATGGAAAAGATGGCGCTGATAGCGCTCCAGGATAGGCAATGTCACATCCTGTGGGCGCTCAACGCCGCGGACCGCCGCCCAGCTGATGAAGGCGCTGATCGCCCGTTCGCGCTGCTCGATGGTGAAGGGCGAATAATTGCGCGCCGCCAGATACTGGCAAAAGCGGGCCAACTCCGCCGACAGCGAGCCCGGCGCCGGTGATGGCTCCGCACTCACCGCCCACGCACCATTGGTTCGACGTACGATGTGACGAGATGCGCAGCTGCGGTGATACGCGTTTGCGCGCCATTTTGCGGCAGTGCTGCGCGCACCATTGATAGAGAAGCAGAATTCTCGGTCTCGCCAGTCCGCGTCCGGCCCGCATCCGCGCCGCCATCGGGGCGACACTGACCCGCCCGCGCTTCGCTCCCACCCGACTCTGCGGCCTCCAGCCCCGACCGCGTGCCATCATACGTCGCGACCAGCGCAGCAGGATCGATGAGCCCCATGACGAAGGCTGCGCCATCCTGACCCTCGCCATTGTAGAGCAGCTCATAGACGAAGCGGCCATCGCGGCGTCGTGCGATCAGAAACTCATGCTCCTCCAGGCGCTTCAAATGCACCTTGAGCTGGGTTAGGCCAAGCCCGTGGCCGCCCGAACGTCGCGGCGCGTGAACCGCAACTCAGCGCGCGCGGTGTGTTCCAACGCACAACGCTCGCGCACCATTGCGTCGATCTGGACGAGCAGATTTCGTGTTTGCGGCGGCAGATCGTCCAATGTGGCGCCCATGATCGCATGCGCCAGCTTGTTGGCCATGAGCACGTCGTCTGCCGTGGCCTCAATGTAGTCGAGCTCCGAACCATCCGGCAGCCTATGGCGGCGTATCTCGCGCTGGTGCTGATGCAGCAGCGCAATAACGCGGATGAGCATGAGGTACTTGCGGTGATTCCGCCGGGTCCGGGTCTTGTCGTCGAGGAACGTCAGCCGCTCCGCGAATGGATTGACCACTTTGAGGGGTTTCAGCAGCCGCTGTGCGTTCTGGTGGAGCTTGATCACGCTGGCGCGGCGTGCGCTGGCCTCAAGGGGACGTGTTGATATGCTGTTCACGGCACCGCTGATGCGCCGCCGTGGCGATGGCATGGTCACGGCTCCTCGCACACTCACACTCCAGCTCAACGACACGGTCCAACAATGGCGCTTTGTGCCGTCAGGAAACGCGGATCAAGATCAACGTGTACGATGTCGCCCAATTGCGCCCCGAGGGCTTGGTAGCGACTTGGTCGTCGACGAGGTGGCTCTGACGGCCTTGATCTCCCTCATACCCACCAGTGATGCCGATAGCCCTACATATTCCACGGATGCGACCTTCACGTTCACTAACGTCGACGGTTGGACTTGGATCGACGATCTTAGTCTCGACGAGATTGAACGAAGCGGTGGCGGCGAGTTCAGGGCTATCTCTGCGGAGCAAAACGTATCATCGCTCGAGGTAGATGGCCGATCGGTTTCTATGGGGTCTTACGACAACCTGTGGGTCTTCGGAGACCTATTAGGCGCTCATGGTGACAATGCGCAAATCGCGGTAAACGGCACCGCGTGGGCGGCGTGGAAAAATGGGGAGCGCCTGATCCCTACCCGTTGGGAGCGCGCCCCCAATTGGCAAATCCCACTGCTCACCACATTCTTCGGCACCATAGCGGCCTTACTCGCACTCGCACGCCTGCAGTCCTCATGGCTGCAAAAAGTGGGCGGAGAGGATCCAAAATCATGGCTCCGACACTGACAATCGCCCGAAACACACTAGGCGCCTGTGCGCCTCGCTTTTTGGCCCAGCGCCTCTTCTCCCCCGTAGCCGCGACACCTAGCGATCTTGCCCTACGGTGCACTCTACGAGTGTCCGCTATCTACCCGCGTAAACTAACCGCTTGCTTCTGAAATTGCCCCAGAACGGAGATCGATTAGGGCAAATCCCGCAAGCGTACGATAGACGTTCGCAACTCTATTTGCCCGCTTCCGAGCTATCTCCCCGCGGCCAACACCCTCCTCGCGCAGCTTTCGCACGCTAGAACGTCGGCCCCGAAATCGTATCTATGGAGAGTTGAGGTTTCCACGCGTGCGATGGGCTTCTTGCCGCCCAGCCTAAATGCGGTTGCTCGGATACGCGGCCTGGAAAACGACATAGTGAGCTCTCTTATCAAGCCCCTTGATCGTGGTTCTGGAGCGCATTGAAACACGCGAGCACGTCGACGGCATAAGTGTTCCTCTCGCGCGTTGGCGCCAGCGCAGTTCCGTCGACTCGCTTGCGCGTCCTTGCGCCGCGGCGCTGAAGCTACCATCGAAGCGGATCTGCGATGCCTGGCAGCGCCGCAGATTGCGCCCAGTGCGCGACAACAGAGTTCATGTCCGCACTGCCGGCGTCACCGACATACATGCCGTTCGTGCCAAGGATTTTCGCTTCGAGGCCCTGATCTACGGACCTATCAAAAATCACAGGACCGCGCACGACTTCCCAAACGCTGCTGTTTCCTGCGTGATGGATTGCGGCGTTGGCGATAAACGCCCCGTAGAACGCAGCAGCATGGTCGACGTCGGGCAAATCTTTGGATTTTACCGCGTCGCTTATGGCGCTCCGAGCTGCGCGCACCGCCTTCTGCAGCCGCGTCCCCTCGTTCAAGGTCGCCAATGTTGTCAGCGATGCTTTGCTGACGGCGTCATCGCTGTCGAGTGTCAAGAATACCGGCGCAAGGCACGCCACCGGCTCCTCATTGAGCGAGGCAACGGATTTGAGGAAAGCGTCGCGTTTGCGTGCGTCCCAGTCGGTGCGCACGGTGAATCGCGCCGCGTGCATGCCACTATCCTGCAGCGCGCGAATGAGCCGGGGACTAACCGGATCGGAACTCGCAGTGATGGCGTCGATCACGATCGCAAGCCCCGGATCGTATGCTGCGGCCGCTGCCGGCGCTTCATCCCAGCTGCCAGCGAAGTCTTCGATCAGCCGCCGCAGCATTTCGCGATAACGCTGCCATGCGGCGCGCGGAGGGCGATGCATTGCCGCTTTCATGCCCGAGTAATGCGCGGCAATCGCCCAAGCGTGCTCTTCTTGTGGCCTGTGCTCGCCCTTGACGAGATCCGCGAGCCGCGCCTGCGCTGTCAGCAGACGCAGTTCGCGCGGCTCGCGCTGCTCCTTGCTCGTCTCGATCAACCGACGCGCAGCGTTCGATTGCAGTGCCGCAAGCTCAAGCACCTGCTTGCGCTCGTCGTCGGACTCCGCTCGACGCCAAGCCTCGGCGGCCTGCTCGACGATCTTAATCGAGCGCTCGATGGGATCGCCGAAGTCCTGCACAGCGGCGCGGCGTTCGATCTCCGGTCGAAACGCGGCGATAAGACGATGATGGTCCTTTCGACGCCCTGGGTGACCGGCAGGCCTATCGTCGGGACGCTTTTCGAACGCACGGTCATTGCGCTGCAGGACAGTGCGCACTGTGCTGTTGTTCACGCCGGTTTCGAGGGCGAGAGCCTCGATCGTCCACCAGCCCCCGTCCAAGAGCGCCCGAAGCACTTTCTGAGTTTCGTTTCCTGTCATGGCGCCTTCTCACGGCGTCTATTTATACGCAGATGAGTGAAAATTCAACAGGTTTACGTAAGACTTAGATTTTATTGACAAAACTTACAGCATCCCTGTCCTTGAGGAAGGTCTCGCAGGCCTTCACTAGATCTTCCGCCCGTGTCAGATCGGTCTCATTGACGCGCGCGGTCAGATTGATGGCGAGCGCAGCCCGCTCGGAATGCGGCCGCGGCAGCGTATTGTAGAGGATCGAAAAACGGCGCCTTAGATCGTCGGCGGCGAGCGCAGTGAGACCCGCAATGGCGGCGACGCGCTCGAACATCGTGAACGCTATGCGCGCTTCGTTCTGCTGCGAGACGTAGAGCGGATTATTCGGCGCCTGACGCGGCGAGCGGGCCATGTGAGCCGCATCGGTCCCGTCAATGCACCCGGACGCTTCCTCATCCATCCAAGCCGGCGCCGTCAGTGCGCGCTGCAACAAGGCATCGCTCAGCGCTTGGGCGGCGACGCAATCCATCCAGCCCTCGCTCCAGGGACAATAGACAGGTCCCTGTGGCCTGGGCGCGCCGCTGAAATTGTGCAGCGCTTGTGCGGCGTGACAGATGATCTCGTGCGCGAACATGTATGGCGCCTTGGAGAGCTCGACATAGTCGAAGCCGAGTTCAGGCAGGAAGAACTCAATATTGTCGCTCGCCGTGGCTGCATCGGTATGCACGCAAGCCCCCGCCACCGTATAGACGCCAGCGTTGAACTTCGTGTGCAGGCGCAGTTCGAGCGCGATCTCCTGACTGAGAGCATCCTCGATCAGCGCTTCGGAGACCGTCTTGGCGAATTTCATCGCCTCGACGAGTTCAGCAAGACATGTTGGACCCGCCGCGACCGTCTCGTCATCTTTGAGACCGTCATTGCAGGTCGGATTGCCGGTCGCGCTGCGACCTACGCAATTGGCGCACTTCGGCGCGCGCAGCGCCGCTTCGCAACGGTGCGCTTCCGCCTTCGCGCCAGCGCTCAGCGCAGGCACGAAGAGGTTTGCGAAAGCGCCCAGCGCGCCTGCTTCTCCAGCGCACAGGCCGTCGAGATCGGCGGGTGCGTTGAGCGCGCTCTGCAGGTGGGTGTGGGCCTGCGCCGCAAGGCCTGAAAGCTGCTGTTTGTCTGTCGGGCTCAGCCTTGAAAGGCGCTTGCTCTCGGCCAAACGGGCGATCGGTATGCTTGCGGCAGCGGCCTTGCGGACCCGCAGGCATACCTGAACGAGTGTCATCTCTTGCGCTTACCGACGGCGTTGTCGCCTTTGCGGCCTTTGATCTTTGGCAGCCAGACTTCGTTCCACAGATCGAGCGCGACCTTCTGAACGATGGGCGACACCGCAACGATGGCGCCCACAATGATCGTCGCCGTGCCCGGCTCAATGCCGGCCGCGCCTTCCCTGATTTCAATGGGGAAGGGCGCGTCCGCTGGCAGCGCCTCGCCTTCCGGAAGGCGCGACTTGATCAGCGCCCATCCATTGGTCTGCGCAAAGACAGCTTCGAACTCGGCGTTCAGAGCGGCCGCGCCGAGCTTGTCGACGGCGTATTCCTCTTCCATGGCGCCCTCCACTGCAGCGCTCCCCTGTTTACCAGGGCGCGGAAGGCTTGCAATCGCAGATTGTCCCGGCGCGACGACCAGCGCTTTGTGGCGCGCGGAGGCGCCAAGCTCTCGGTGCTCCCCGCCCGCTCCGTTCGCGTAACGCGCAGTACGCGGCGCACCGCCCTCCCCTTCATAGCCGAAGTCCCCCGCCAAACCGGACGAGTTGAACTCGCCGATCGCGAACTCAGCGTTGCGCAGGCAATCCCATAGGCGCGCGATCACGATCGCCGACTTCATGTCGCGTCAGAGTGCAGCCGGGCTTAAATTTCTGCACGCCTTCGCGGGACTTGAAGCGGCTCGATATATCGCTTCCGTTCCGACTTGACGGCTTGCAACCAGAGGAGGAAACCTGAACCCGCATTGAGTTGGCTTAAGGGGGCTCCCATGGCCAAACACGCGAGGCGCCGGATGCCGGCCGCATGTGGCGCCTGGCCCGTTCGATCGACCGCAGCCGCGCTCGCCTCTTTTCTCGCAATCGCGCCTTGCCATGGCGAGCAATTGGGCGCCGGCGCATATGGCGAGTTGCAGCAATTGCAGATTGGCGTCGAACGCGGTGACGGCGAGGCCGCACACTGGTCCTCGCTCTCGGAGGCCGGCCTATCCATAAAGTCCGACTCGGTCCGCATCACATCTGATCAGACCCTCGAACATGCGCTGACCAGCCGAGGTCTGAGTTACGATGCGCAAACGCTCTCCCTGGTGCGGCGTCTCAATCCCCAGCTCGATGACGAAACCCTCGGCCTTGAAGGGCAAGAGCTCAGGCTCTTTTCGATCTACGGCGCGCCGGGCGGCGCGCGCTTTACGCTGACGCAGCAGGTCGATCAACGCATCAAACTCGACACTGTCGCGCTCGAGATCGACGCTCTCGGCGAGCACGCCGCAGCCGAGTTAGCCCCGGACGCGCGTGCGGCCTTCACACGCGATCTCGCCCGCCTAAACGCATACTTGGCCGAAACGCCGATCGATCCGCAGACGGTCGGCGAGGTGATGCGATATCGCCAGCAGCTGGCCCAATTCAGCGCGATCTCCAATCCAAGCGAACAGCAACAGCGTGACGTTGTCCGAAGCACTCATGACATCGTGACACTTATTCGGGCTCAGCGCGCGGGCGCCCGGGACGGTCTACTCAACGCCAGCGCGCAACCGTCCTCGTTGGTGCAGGGCACTTGCGTTTTGCGTTGGGCGCTGGCCGATTATGCGGATTATGGCGACACGCCCGACCGCGAAGTTTTCCCGCTGTCGCGTGACATTGCGGTCAACTTGGATGACCTCGTCGTCTGGCTCGAGACAGCGGACGGCCGGCGCCTCTCCGACGCGGCGCCGGTCGGCGTGCCGGAAGCGCAAGTCATCGCCCAACGCCCTGTGATCGTGCCTTTGCCGATTTCGCGCGCCTGCCGATGACGACGCTCAAGGACAGTTTGGGGCTCCAAGAAAGTCCGAGCCTCACTGACGTTCTGGGCAGCCTCGGCGCGGCCTTCGTCGCGGTGATGACGCTTTGGTTTGGATGGTCCGAGCACGTTGCGCCGCCATTTGCGACAAGCGTGGAGTTCTTCCGCGTTCTGTGCCTCAGCCTTGCGGTGATTTTCGGCGGCGCGATGATCTTCTGGCGACGGAGCCGCCGCTTCAGAAAGCGCCATCTCTATATCGCTATCGCCGCCGCGACGCTGATCGGTTCGGTGGGCTGGTTTGCCTACGAGAATGCCCGCACGAGCCGGATAATCACATTCGAAGTCGGCCAAAGCCTGCGCGTAAGAGTGCTCGCCACCAAACTTTCCGAGGCGGGTTTTACGCGGGTGACGCGTCTGGGCCTCTGCCCCGGCGAGGCGATCGACAGGACCGCGCGGCGTGTGTCGCTAGCGTGCGCCGAGACGCTCGCGCGACACGACCACGAAAGGCCGTCTACACTGCTCTTCGATGCGGAGGCGCTTCGCGCCTCTGAAAACATCGTCAGCTGGCTCTACCGCATAACAGGGCTTGGATTCATGCTGGCCATGTTCCTGGTGCTCGACGAAGTTTGGCGATCGCTGTTAAAGCAAGACCAACGCACACGGAGGCGCCAGCGCCCACCAGGGCAAGAGACACCGCAAAAATCATGAGCGGGATCAGATCAACTTCGCCGCGTCAATGACGCGGTCGACCAGCGTCAAAAACCGCGATATCGCTCGCAAAAATCCATTGAGGCGGTCAATCTCCTCAATGGCTTCTCGTAGCGCCGCGCGCCCCTCATCGACCTTCTGAAGCGCGCCGGACAACGCCGCCGTCCTTTGCTTGAAGAGCAATTGCCCAACCAAGGTGGCCCGGTGAGTCACCTCGGTGATCTCACGCGCAAGCGCGATTATGACTTCAGGGTCCTGCGCGCGTTCTTGCTCGCTCGAGAGCTTGTTGACCAACCCGATCAGTTCCCGCTGCAGGGCGGCGAGTTCAGCATTCCTCGCCATCTCAACCTCCCGCGCCTGCCGCGAGGGTTTGGCGGCGGCGTTCGAAATCGCTCACCCAAGCGTCCACCCGGTTCATCCAGAACATCATGTCCCCGCGCGAGCCCCGCGCCGCCGCCGAGTGCGCCTCTCCAAGCGCCAGCAGCGCGGCCCGGAGCTGCGCGAGCTGGGCGAGCTGGGCGTCACGCGCGTCCGCCGCGGCCAAGAAGCGCGCGATCACGGTTTGACGGGCGCTCCGGTTCGCGGCGCTTGCGTAATCGGATCGAAGCTCTGAGAGACGGTTGCTCCAATTGACCGAAACCGTGCCGCGCAGATCGCTCACATCGTCTTCGCCGATGGCGTCCGCCATCGCGGTCATGAGTTCATTGAATGCCGGATCTACGCGCCGCAACACCGCCGTGGCTTCGCGCTCGGCCCGCGCTTGCACTAAGGCCTGGGCAAGCGTCGCGAACGCGGCGCCCACGCCCGCCGGCATTTCCGCTTGGACAGGTTCGCCTCGAAGTTGATTGAGGAGTGTGGTCACCCCATCGCCGGTCATGCGCGCGCGCTCTGGATCGACGAGGGACTGCAGGGCGACGAAATAGGCGTCGAGTTCGGCGAACGCCCGATCCCACTTGGCGGCGTCGTCGATAGCAACGGCGCGCGGAAAGTCATCCTCACTGAGCGAGCGCTGACGTGTCGGCGGCTCCGCCAGATCGAGCTTACGCTCTATCGCATTCTCTCGCGCAATCTGGTTCGCGGCGCTGAAGGCGTTGGCGGCGTGCGCGCGCGCAGCGCCCGCGCCGGCGCGCAACGCGCCCGCCTGCTCCCCCACGGTGACGCTCGTCGTCGCGCACGCGCCGGCTAGCAATAGCGCGAGCGAGACGACAAGATGTTTGGCGAACGCCGCTCCGGCTCGCATGAGCCCCCCGATGCGATGGCGCGCTCATGATTACGAGCCGCGAAGGGGCGACTCAACCACAAATAGCGATACTCAGCGCTTTATGTGTAGGCATCGCTTCGCGTGACTGACGCGATCGCGCTCGACGGCGCCATCGCGCCAATCCGTCCGCATGCCTCGCGTGCGCCTCCGGGGGACGCGATGGCGCGAGCGTTCGACGCATTAGCGTTTCGTCCATTTCGTCCGTTCAATCGCCATCAAACCTGAGGCGATGCCTCACCCTGGATAGACGCGCCCACGGATGGGTCTGGCCAGCCGTTTGCGTAATGGTCGCTTTGTCTCGCCGTGACAACTTTTGGTTGACGCGGCGAGCACATGGCGCGAGTCATTGGCGCGGGAGGCAGAAGCTGATGACCCAATCGCTCGCCGCGCCGAAACTCGCCAAGCCGAAGACCAAGAAAGTCTCGCTGATCGAACTCAACGAGATGATGCGCGACGTCAGCATTCCCGATAGCGCCTTCATTCCCTATCTCACCGCCTACCGCACCCGCTCGGCGCCTATGCGCCCGGCCATTATCCCAAACAGCCGCACCGTGACGATGAGCGAAGCGGAGGAGCGGCGCGTACGCGGCGCCATGGCGATGAATTGGGCAAACGGTGTTGCCCGCTGGCGGCGCGAACAGCGCTTCAATGCGCGCCTTCAGAGCAACGATCCCATCCTCGTGTCGGAGGGTGATTCCTGGTTCCAATTCCCCTTCTTTCTTGATGACGTGATCGATCAGCTCGGATCGAGCTACAACGTGCTGTCCACCTGCGCTGCGGGGGACACTGTCAAACGCATGCTGGGTCCCGCGCCCGACTATCTTCGCTCGCTGCGGCGGCTGCGGGCGGATGGGAAGAAGGTTTGCGCTTTGTTGTTCTCCGGCGCAGGCAACGACTTCATCGATGTTCTGGCCGGAAAAGGCGCTGAACTTCCCATCGTCAACCTCTTCAGCGCGGGCAAGCCAGCGTCGTGGTATCTGCGCAACGCCGCGTTTGACGCCAAGGTCGCCTTTATCGATGCGGCGCTGCGATCGTTCCTTCAGACGGTGCGCCAGGAATTTCCAGGCCTTCCTGTCGTTCTGCACGGCTACGATTATCCGATTCCGGCCATGAAGCAGGGCGACTGGCGCAATCCTCAATGGACCAAGATCGACGCCTGGCTCGCGGGTCCAATGACCAAACGCAGGATTGTCGACCATAAGCTGCAGAGCGAAATCGTGCGCGAGTTGATCGATAGGCACAACGCGATGCTGAAGCAAATCGCGAGCGCATTCTCCAACACCCACTACATCGATCTGCGCGGGGTGGTGACGCCGCACACGATGTGGGCCGACGAAATTCATCCGACGAATAATGGATTTGCGCTGGTGGCGGGGAAATTCCTGGCCACGTTGAAGCAGATAGGCTGCGGGGGCGCGCCATGACAGAGACGCTCGAATTCAGTGCGCCAAGAACCTTCGCCGCCGCCATGAAGAGCGCGCAGGCGAAGCGGTTCGACGCCGGACGCATTCTGAATATCCGCCCGGACCCGCCCGATTTTCGCGATCGCTTCTATGAACCCGGTCTCGTTAAAATCGAGCTAGAGAAGGAACCGCCGCCCTGGACCCCGATCGCCCTGCGCGACCAGGGCGATGAAGGCACCTGCACAGGCCAGGCGCTTGCCGCCGTCATCGATATTCAAAATGCGATGCGCGGGGCCAAGTTGACGTCGAAAGCCCGCGCGAGCGCCCGCATGATCTATGAAATGGCGCGGGCGCACGATGAGTACCCCGACGACGGCCTTGAAGGTTCGTCCGCACGCGGGGCGCTCAAGGGCTTCTTCCACAATGGGGTCTGCACTGAAGCCGAAGCGCCCTATTCTCCCTACGAGCCGGGCTGGCGCCTTACCGTCGCGCACGCCAAGGCGGCGCGCAATCTCAGCCTCGGCGCCTATCTGAGACTCCGCCATGTGCTCTACGACTACCACGCGGCGATCTGCGAAGCGGGCGCGGTTGTCGTGACCTCGATGGTTCATGCGGGCTGGGAGACCGACGCGGTCGCCGCCGCCGGCGGCAGAATCGGATTCAAGGATCCACGGATCACAAAGCCTGACGGCGCGCACGCCTTCGCGATCGTCGGATACGATCGGGACGGCTTTCTCATTCTCAATTCATGGGGAGAAGGCTGGGGCGGCTATAAAGGCGCGCCGGGCCTTGCCCACTGGAGCTATGAAGACTGGCAAGCGCACGTGCTCGACGCCTGGGTGCTGCGCCTTGCGGTGCCTTCTGCAAAGACCTTCCACAAGGTCGGCGGGTTCGATCGCCGTCACGCCGCTGCATCCGCCCGCGCGCCGGCGCGCAGCGATCTGCTTGGGTATTACTGCCATGTCGAGGACGGGCGCTTTGTCTCCTCGGGCGCCTATGTCAATGACCGGCGCACTTTCGCCGAGAGCGCGAACTTGGTTCGCCAGCTCGCCGGCGAAGCGCCGGACGTGCGCTATGACCATGTCCTGCTCTACGCCCATGGCGGGCTGACCGAGCTCGATGCCGCGGCGACACACGCAGCGCTCATGCTGCCCGTGCTGAAAGCGCTACGAATCTATCCCCTCTTCTTCTTCTGGCGCACCGGTGCACTGGGCGCGATCTGCGATTTGCTGTTCGGACAGTCAAACCGGGTCGCCGAACGGGCGGGCGCGCCAGGCGGCGTGGCGGATTGGGTCTGGGAAAGTCTCGCCCGGCAATTGGTCCGGCCAATCTGGGGGGAGATGAAGAACGACGCGGCGCGCAGCGCATTCGTCGCGCCAGCGCCAGGCATCCCGCGCGTAGCGGGGCTCGTCGGCGACGCCGGCGCCGCTTCGCTCGCATTCCTCGACGCGCTGGCGCAGATTCGAGCGGACGGGCAAAGCCCGCCCGAGCTTCACATCGCCGGACACAGCGCGGGCGCCATTCTCCTTTGTTATCTGCTGCAGCGCTGGCGGGTAGACGGGCGGCTCGAGCCGACCACGCTTGCGAGCGCCAGCCTTCTTGCTCCCGCTTGCACGGTGGAGCTGTTCGACCGCGCCTTCTCGCCAGTCATCGCCGCCAGCACTTGCGATGTCGCCATCTATGCGCTCGACGACAAGCGTGAGCAGGCCGATGCAACGGGCCCATATGGAAATTCCATTCTTTATCTCGTCTCGCGCGCGCTGGAGGAAAGACGCAAGGTCCCGATCCTCGGCCTAGAGGCGCATGCGCGCGGCGCGGCCAAATCCGGACGCGTGAAAGCCTACATTACCGGCGAACACGTCACCGAGACGGACAGCGCCGACCATGGCGGCTTCGATAACGATCCGGCGACCCTCAACCATATGCTGACGCGTATTCTCGGCCGACCGATCCACGCCGACAATGGCGGCTTCAGCCGCGTGCATTTTGACTTGGCGGCGCCGAGGCACGGGAGCTGAGGCCGCACGGATACTCCAAATGCAATCGCGGGCGATGCGAGCGCTCGACAACATTTTTTAACGGCGAGGCGAGGCCGTCACCTCCACCCATGCGCTGCTCCTTGCGCGCTGGAGCGCGTTCATGATCGACCATCCAGCTGAAGCCCGCGTTGGGCCATGCGCCACATTGAGCAGCCCCAATGGTTCTCGGCGGCATCACAGTTGAGCGGGCTCAAGCCTAGTGCGGCCTGGGTGAGGCCAAGTCTAGGCCGAAGCGGCGGAAAACGAATCTCACCTCTGGGCGATCAAGCAGAACGTCACAGTATTGCGCTGACGCCTCGTTTCTCAGCCTCTCGAGAATGGCCCGCGCCCGCGCCGCATCCTCCTGACCGGCAAGAAGCGAGCCGAACGCTTCGCCATCGCCCGATGGAGTCTCGTCCTCGCTCGCACCGTCGCCCCGAATGGCGCTGTTATCGACGACCAAGACGTCGCCAAACGCTCCGCGCAATCTGCCGCGCTCGCTAGGATCGAGTTCGGCGAGCGCGCAGAAGACGAGGCCGCGGCAGTTGCGCAGGGTGCGGCGCGCGACGGCGCCCCTTGTGCGCACGCTCGCCACAAGGTCGCCGGCCGACATCCAAACCCCCGCCAAAAGACAATCCTCCAGCAGCGTCTCATCTCCCGCGGAGCTCCAATGCCAGGCGTCGGTCGCGACGGCGCTGCGCGAGATGTGCAGCTGCGAGCCCGCGAGAAACGCGAAACTGGGCGCGAACGCGACGGCCGGGCAGTCCTCGAACGTCACCGCTCGCAATCGTCCCGGCCCCGCCAGGGCGACGCTCGCGCGCTCGAAACGGCAATCGGCGAGCTGCCAGTCGCGCCCTTGCAACCGCACGACGCCGCCCCGCCAGCTCACGCCTTCGAAGACGCTCTCCTCGAGCTGTGCGGAAAAGGCGCCCTCGTTTTGGAAGAAGGAGACCCGTTCGACGAGACTTGAGCTGACGATCGTGTCCTCGACCCGCCAGGCGTGGGCCTCGATGTCGCGGAGCGTCACCCGCTCACAGCGCAGCTTCTTTAGCGCAAGTCCCGCAATGCGCGCCCGCCGCATATCGACGTCGGCGATCTCGATGGCGGACAGCGTCTCGCCATCCAGGCGTGCGCCCGAGGCGAACATGATCCGGGCCGCGAGAGCGCGCACTTCCTTCGATCCGCTGAGCGCGAGCTGCGATTGCCAGAAAAAAGGCTCATGATCGCGCGCATAGCTTCCAAGGAAGTATACGACTTCGCGGCTGTTCGGCCGCCTTGCGTAATCCACGAAGGCGCCAAGGTCCCGCAGGCAATCTATGTAGCAGGACTGCGCCACGAAGAATTCGCAGAAGGATTTGTGGGCAAATCTCAGCGATCGGTCCTCGCTCATGGACAGGAATGAGCACACTCTTATGTCGCTCATGATCCGTTCCAGCAGTTCTTCTCGGGTCTCGTCCGTTGCGGCGCGCATGACATCCAGATCTATCGTCGCGATCGCCTCACGGACCTGCGCCTGGCCAAGCTGCAGCACCCCCTCGCGCGCCATCGCCCTGGCGAGGACCCGGCATACCTGCAAACGCTCCTCGCCCGTCAGCACCTGATCGTCGCGGGACTCCCGGTCTCTCTGCACACTCAACTGGGTGTAAATCTCATAGAGTGTTGAAGGCCCCACCGAGCGATTGCCGCCGGTTATGTCGACCCGCCCGCCGGTGATCGTCGCGACGACCATCTTGAGCAGGAGCGGGCGCCTGCTGAGGTCTTCTAGGTCGTAGATCTTGGCGAGCCCCTGCTGGATTTCGGCAGGTGTCTTTCCGGTGGCGGCGTGGAGCGCCTCGCCGTGCCGCTCCAGATATTCGCGCACCTTCTGATCCGTCAGGCTGTCGATCCAAATGATGTTGCCGAGATCGGCCCGGCTCACGTTGGAATGAGAGCCAATCTTCATCGCGCGCGCTATGCGCTCGACCGGGACCGTCGCGGCGTCGATGCGCTGGTACGCGCGCGGTCCATGGCTCATTTCCCCGAACGCGTCCGCCATTTCGTCGAACGATTCGAAATAGGTCGGACGTGTCGCCAAAATGCAGGGCGAGCGGCTTTCCAGCAGCGGCGCCAGAAGCTGCAGGTACCTGGCCCGATCCGTCGCCGTCGCCGAGGCGTCGATTTCATCGAAGCCGTCGAGAAGCAGCACGAGCCGGCCCGCCCTCAGCTGCTGCTCGAACACGCCTCGGGAAGGCGCTATGTAATGGCGATCGCGAAGCGAAGCGGAGATGAACTGCCACAGATCCTGGTAGTGACGCAGCGCGCGCAGCTGGAGCATGATCGGGTAGCGCTGGCCCTCATCAGCTAGAAAGCGCCTCGTCAATTCATAGCGCACGCGTTCGAGAACGGTCGTTTTGCCGGCGCCGAAATCGCCGGCCACGACCAGCAAGCGCTGATCGGCGTCGAGCCAATCGAGCACATACTGGGCGACGTCCGGATGCGGCGCCGGCGTGCGTCCCGGCACAGCGATGTACTCGCGCGCGATCTCCGAGTTCTGGTAGTCCGCAAGCACGCGCGCCAGAGCGTCGGCCGGATTGAAAAGCTCACTCTCGAGCTGCTCCAGCGTGAGCAGTCTCACCCCGCTCTGCTCGCGCGCCGCGGCTTTGGCTTCGGCGGAAAAATCCTCGAGCGCGATCATCACCGCGCCGCTCGCGGCGGACGCGCCGATCAGGTTTCGGGCGGATGCGATGAAGGCGGCGACGTCGGCCTGTCTGACGCGCTTTGAGCTTGTATGGACGACGATGACGGTGGTGAGCAGCCCATGGCCGCTCACATGCTTGTTCGCCACCAGATCGAGCGACAGCCCATGCATGGAGACATTACGCGCGACCTGGAATCCCAACGCTTCGTAGGCGGCGATGGTGCGGCGGATGATCTGTTCACGGCTGGGCCTGCCCTCGTCCGTGCGCGCCTTGGCGCGCCTCGCCTTCTTCGACAAGGTTTCTCGAACGACCGCATCGAGCCCGAGCGTCGCCATTTCCAGGCGCTCCACGATCGCCTGCGTGCTGCTCGTCGTCTGCGCGATTTCGGAGATTTTCGAGACCACGAACACCGAGCGGAAACGCTCATCGGTTTTCACCGCATCCAAGAGATAAGCGGCGAAGGCGTCGTACCAGGACAACGCACCCTCCCCGCCGTGCGCGAACATGGTTCGGAATTGGACCGGTGTGGCTACGCCCTCGAGCGCCGCCTCGAACTCCGACAGCGCTGCCGCTTCGGTCCTGCGCTTAATTTCGTTGCGACGCTCCTGACTGTCGCCGTCTCTCGGAGCTGACAGCAGCTTTTCCATCGCCGTCGTCAGCTCGCTCATCAATCGCTGATCCGCAGCAGCGCTCTGCGCTGCGGATAGTTCGGCGCTCACCCACGCCCTGCCGCGTTCCAAGAAAATCTGAGCGCGTGGGGGCTCGTAGTCCGCCCATTCGGGATCGGCGCCGCCGGCATAGGCCGACAGGACATGGTCCAACGCCTGCAGCTGGGCGCTTCGGATCGCGCGCACCGCATCGTGATTGGCCGGCAAGCCGCTGCGCCCGGCGATCCGGCGGCCGACCTCGCGCGAGAACGCGCAGAAGACGCCGTCCGCACGATTGCCGATAATGCCCTGCGCCACAGCGGCCGATGCGCCCAACAGAACGGTGCTGAACAGGTCCGCCAAAATCGCCCGCCCCCAGGCCGCTGCGCGAGATTATTGCGCCTTCGGCAGGTTTACAACCTAGGTGCGAGTTGAGCCTTTGCAAATCCCAAGCGGCGCGAGGAGCTTCGCAAAAGTACGCTGCGACTGCGGCTGAGCTAATTCGTCGCCTAATAACCGAGCGCTATTGATCGGCGCTGAGCCAGGCGCGTTGAACTTTCGCCCAGCTGAGAGCCTTGGATTGCAAGGCCGTGCGCACGGCGGCCGCACCACGTCCGTCCCACTCCGCGACGAGCCCCTCGCCATCGTGGAGAAACTGGGTCGGCGCTCGGCTCAGCTGGCGGCCTAGCAAGACCGCGCTAGCGGCAGAGGACGCGCTCGCCCGTCGAGGCAAGCGCCTCGAGCTTTGCCAGCAAGGGCGAGGTCTCGATCTCGCGCCGGATCGCCGCGCCGAGGGCCTCAGCCGCGTGAGCGTAGGCGGGCTCGAGCAGGAGCTTCGAGAGCGCGGCGCGGATTGCTTCAGTATCGGCGTCCCGATCGAGGCGCAGTCCGGCGCCGCGCTCGGTGACGCGCACGGCGTTATCCTCCTGATCGCGCCCGTGCGGCAGGATGATCAGCGGCTTGCCCGCGGCCAGCGCCTTCATCACGGTGCCATGCCCGCCATGCGTCACTGCGATAGCAGCGTCGCTGAGCACGGCGCTGTGCGGGGCGCTCGCCAGCAGCTGAACGTTATCAGCGACGCGCAATTCCTCCGCCCCGATCGAACCGCCAAGCGTCACCACCGCCTTCATCGGCAGCGTCGCGATTGCATCGATCACCCTCTGCAATACGCCGGCATGGTTCTGAAACGTCGTGCTGAAGGAAACGAGCGCGAGGGGGCGGCGATCGCCGGCGGCGTAGGGCGAGCGCCAGACGCCGGCCCAAGCGGGTTCGCCGAGGAGCGGCCCGACATAACAGATCTTCGCCGGGAGCGTCGCCGGGGCAAAATCAAAGGCGCGGGCGGTCGCGATGAATTGGGCGTCGGCGGCGCCATGCTGATCGAGCATGCGCGCGATCGGCGCGAGGTTCAAAGCCGCGCGTGCGGCATTGAGCTCAGGAAGGCTCGCCGCGAGCATGGCCTCGTTCATCGCCGCCGCCTCGGCGTGAAGAGCGCGCTCCGCAACCGTGCGCGCCGGTTTCAACCCCGGCCCCAGCGGAATGAAGCCGGGCAGCGGAAAGAGCGGAATGTTGACGCCGAGCAGCACGTGGCGCTGGCCCAGCGCTTCGCAGCCCATATGCACGCCGAACAGCATTTCGGAGGAGACGACGAGGTCGGCCGGCTCGCGCCGCAACTCCTCGCTGAGATCCTGGGCGAACGCCAGCGCGGGGCCGACGAGCACATTTTGCATCAGGTTGGCGAAGCCTTCGGCGGGATTGGCTTGACTCCAGTCGTCCCAGGTGTCGAACTCGCGCGAACGCTGCGGCTTGCTTGGCGCGCGCGTCCAAGCAATGAAACGCGCGCCCGCGGCTTCGCTTTCCGGACGATTGCACGCATCGCTCATGACGCGCACATGGTGACCGCGCTCGGCCAGGCGCCGCGCGAGGTCGAGCACTGGCGGGACCGATCCCCCGCCTTCCCAAGTGGCGAGCAAAAAAGATCTGGGCGCGTTCATGGCGTCTCTCCGCTGCGCGCGCCGGCGAGGCCGAGCGCGCCGTTCAACAATTGGCGCATGAGGGTGCGCACGTGCTGCGGCGAGCGGCCCATGTCACGGCGCACGAGTTTCCAGGTGTAGAGGTCAGTGGCGGCGACAAGCGCGTCGACGCGCTGGCGGCGCGCGGCCGCGCTCAGCTCGCCGAGCCATGGGGCAAAGCTTTGTTCAATCCAGGCGCGGTGGAAGGCGCGGCCGCGGTCATTGACGCGCTTCAACGCCGCGATGCGCTCTTCCTGCATCAGCGCGCGCATGATGACATCGCCCACGGCTTCGTAGTCGTCGACGATGACGCGCACCGCGCCGTCGAGGTCGCCAGGCGCAACCGTGCGCCGGGCGGTGATTTCCTGGTTGAAGCGGTCCCACGCCGTCTCCAGCAGGCGCTCCTTGCCGCCAAAGCGGCGGATGATGGTCGCCACCGTAACGCCCGCTTCGAGCGCGATCTCCTCCAGCGTGATCACGTCATACCAATCGAGCGCGATGCGGCGGCGAAACGCGGCGATGATCCGCTCTGCCGTCTGTTCGGCGGCGCGGGCGCGGGCGCCGAGACGATAGGCGCGCTTAGGGGCGGCGCTGGATTTCATGACACCATCACTATCATGAAATCTGCCGCATTCAAGAATTCGTTTTAGCCGCGCTTACATTAATTCGTAGCGTGGATTACACGTGCGACAAAGATCAATTGTTCTGAGACGTGCGTTCACGGCGGCGCTCTGGCTCCTCACGCTTCCGGCGCGTCAGATGAGCGGCTGGTCGCTTCCGCCCGCGGCGTCAACGGCGCAGGCGTGTATGGGTTCGACGTCACGTCCCGACCGGGCTAATCCGAGCGGTCTGGCCCGTTCAGCGGAGGCGCGGGCCGGCCCATTTCGCGCGGGCGCCCATATGTGTCGTAGGTGTGGGTGGTCGCGGCGCCGGTTGCGTCCGTCTTGCTATGATCGGGCCCTGACGATCGACAATCAGCCAGTTTGGAGCTGACGTGTTCGCGCCTTCATACCAGATGAGAGGCTCCTTCCGTCCGGCGCTCGCTGAGCGCGACTGCAAATTGTCGTGCGAGTTGGCCAGCGTGCACTCGGGGCGCCTCTTTGCGCTTCGGTTTCGAATTTTGGCGCCGTGCGCCGGCATGCGTTGCGTTAGCTTGTCCCACACCCTCGCCCTACACTCTTGCTTTGTTTTGGCGAAGAACTTGCCGGCGCCTTGGCCTCCACGTGTTCGCGCCCATCCTGATCGACGCCGCATCGGCCGCTTCGGCGCAGCTTACGTGTGAGGCGCATCGCGGCGCTCTTCGCGCGTCAGACGCGAAACCCCTCCTCCTGACAAACGCATCGAGCTTACCGGCCCGTCCCCAAAAGCGAGTCGCATTGACCGTGGGTTTCCCCTCGCATGCACTTCGGACGGGAACTTGCTGGTGGGGGACGGATGGGGGCCGACCGGGCGCTCTTCTTTCTGAATGAGATGGTGTGGACCGCTTTGATCATAGGCGCGCCCATACTCGGCGCGACCTTGCTCGTCGGGCTCATCATCAGCGTCCTGCAGGTGGCGACTCAGATTCAAGAGATCACGCTGAGCTACGTGCCGAAGCTTGTGGCCGCGGCCGTCTTAATCATGGTGCTGGGCGGCTGGATGCTGGGAAAGATGACCCAGTTTGCGACCACGCTCTATCAAACCATACCGACGCTCGCCGAATGACGATCGCGTCCGGATTCGCCGATCAACTCATCGCCACGCTGCTGATCAGCCTGCGTATCGCGCCTGTGTTCGCGTTCGCACCGCCAATCACGCTGACAAAAACGCCCGCCGTCGTTCGCCTGCTCTTGGCTCTGGCGCTCGGATTTTGGATGGCCGTCGCACACGCTGACAGGATCGGCGTCGTCACGGACGAAGCGCTTGTCTCAGTCGCTGCAGGCGAGCTTATGTTCGGCCTGTCCACGGCGCTGGCCCTTCAGCTCGCGTTCGCGGCTCTGCTGACCGCAGGACGAGCCCTCGACATTCAGGTGGGCTTTGGACTCGCCCAAGTCGCAGACCCTACTTTTCGCACGCAAATGCCGTTGGTCGGGAGCTTATTCATCTACGCCGCCGGAGCGGTTTTCTTCGCAACAGACGGTCCCGCCGATCTCGTCGCCATCTGGTCGCAGTCGATCGAGGCGGCCCCTCCGGGCAGCTTGACCGGCCCGACCAGTCTTGGCGGATTGCTCGGCTACGTCAAATCCATTTTCGTGCTGGCGATGGGGCTCGCAGGCGCAGTGTTTTTGACGCTCTTCCTGGTCGATCTCACCATCGCGTTCATGTCGCGGACGCTGCCGCAAATGAACATGCTCGTGCTGGGCTTCCAAGTGAAGACGATCGCCCTCTTGGCGACGCTGCCGTTCGTGTTCGCGTTCTCGGGCGCGCTTTTCCTGCGCATCGTACGCCTTGCGATCGACGCCGTTCCGGAGCTGCTCTGAGGTGCAGGACGGGGCCGAGCAGAACAAGACGGAAGAAGCGACGCCGTTCAAGCTCAACCGCGCCCGCCGCAAAGGCGCCGTCGCCCGCGGCGCAGATCTTGGGTTCTTTTCCGCCATCGCGGCCTTTGCCCTTTACGTCAGCTTCTTGGGCGAGCCGCTGATCGGCGGCCTCGCCGCCGCCATGCGTCGAACCCTGCTGAACGCAGCCGCCGCGAGCCCCGCCGACGCTCTGGCCATGGCGGCGGCGATGGCCGCGCCCGTGCTACAGCCGCTCGCCATTCTCGGCGCCACTCTCGTCGTGCTGGTTGCGCTGATGGAGATCGTCCAAGTTGGCGGCATCGTCTTCACAGCCCATCCGCTCAAGCCCGATTTTGCTCGGCTCAATCCCGCCAAGGGCATAAAGCGGCTTTTTTCGCTGCGCATGCTGAAAGAGACGCTCAAGAATGTCGTCAAACTCACGCTCTATGGCGGCGCCGCGCTCTTTCTCATTGCCCAGGCCTTCGACGCGCGCGCGCTATCCGTGACAGGAGCGCCCTCGCTCGCGCAGGCGCTCGAGGAATACGGGGGACGGCTCGTCTTCGCCTTCACGCTTTTGGCTTTGGTCTTTGCCGCGCTCGACCAGGTTCTTGCGCGCGGCGAATTTCGCAAACAGATGCGCATGAGCCGCAGCGAACTGACGCGCGAACACAAGGAACGCGAAGGCGAGCCACGCCTCAAGCAGCGGCGCAAGCAACTCCACGCCGAGTTCGCCCGCCAAACCCGCGGCTTTGGCGATCTTCCGGGCGCCGATCTCGTCATCGTCAATCCCGATCACTACGCCGTCGCGCTCGCTTATGACGCCAGCAAGATGGCCGCGCCGCACATTGTCGCAAAGGGCCGCAATCATTTCGCGCAAATGCTGAAGCAGCGGGCGCGTGAGTTATCCCTGCCCGTGTTTAGGGTCCCGACGCTCGCGCGCGCTTTGTTCAAGAGCTGCGGGGCGGGCGATGAGGCCCCCGCCCATCTCTATCGCGACATTGCCGAACTCTATCTTGAGCTCGCGCGCCGCCAAGGCATGGAGGCCGGCGCGCATGGGCAAGCTTAACGCGCTTCTCATCCGCGACGGTCGTGAGTTCGCCCTGATCGGCGGGGTCGTGCTCATTTTGATCGTGCTGTTTTCTCCGATCCCGCCGCTGCTGCTCGACCTTGCGCTTCTGATCAATTTCGGTCTCAGCCTCACCATCCTGCTGCTGACGCTGCACGTGGCCAAACCGGTCGAGTTTTCGACCTTCCCGTCCTTGCTGCTAATCTCCACGCTGCTGCGGCTGGCGCTCAACATTGCCGCGACCCGTCTCATCCTGACCAATGCCGAAGCGGGCGAGGTGATTGGCTCGATCGGCAGTTACGCGGTCGGGGGCAATTTCGTCGTCGGTCTGGTCGTGTTCTTCATCCTCGTTGTGGTGCAATACGTCGTCGTCACCTCGGGCGCGCAGCGCGTCTCCGAGGTCGCGGCGCGGTTTACGCTGGATTCGATGCCCGGCCAGCAGATGTCGATCGACGCCGACCTCAATATGGGCCTCATCGATCAGAAAGAGGCCGTGCGCCGGCGCGCCGCACTTGAGAAGGAAGCCGCATTCTACGGGGCCATGGACGGCGCCAGCAAGTTCGTCAAAGGCGACGCCATTGCCGGCGTCATCATCCTGCTCATAGACATCATCGCCGGCTGGATCATCGGCATGGCCCAGATGGGAATGGCGTGGGACGAAGCGCTGGCGCACTTCACGCTGCTGACGATCGGCGACGGGATCGCTACGCAGCTGCCCGCGCTGATCATCTCCACCGCGACCGGCATCATCGTCACGCGATCGTCGGCCGACCGCCAGTTGAGCACCGAAGTGTTTCAACAGCTGTCTTCGGCGCCGCGCATTCCGATCATCGTCGCTGGACTGCTCGTCCTGCTGATGCTGCTTCCGGGCATGCCGAAATGGCCGATCCTGCTTGTGACCGCGCTTGCTTACTTGACCTGGCGGCAGGCGCGGAGGCGCAAAAAGGACGCTCCGGACGAGAACGCTGAGACCAGCTCTGGCGGGGCCGGAACGAGCGCGCCCAATGTTCTTGTGGTCGCGCTCGGTCCCAAGCTCGCGAACGAATGGTCCGGCGCGAAAGCCATGATCATGGACCGGATCAACGCGCTCCGCGAGGCGCAGGAACGGCTCCTTGGGGTCGCATTCCCAGCCCTCTCGCTCATAGATGACAGCCGGATCGGCCCATTCGAATACGAGATCCGATTGTTCGGCGCGCGCTTCGCAGGCGGAGAGACCCGCCCCTCGCAGATGCTCGCCATACGCAGCGACGCGAGCCGGCGAAAGCTGGAAGGCGCCGAGACCTTCGACCCCGCCTTCGGCTTGCCGGCGCTCTGGATCGAGCAAGCACGCTGCGAAGAAGCGCGGGAAGCGGGCTACACCCTCGTCGATCCCACCACCGTCTTCATCACCCATCTGGGCGAAGTGGTGCGCAGCGAGGCGCCGGCTCTGTTGACGCGCGCGGCGGTGGTGAGACTGATCGAGGACGTGCGCCAGCGTCAACCCGGACTGGTTGAGGAGCTCATTCCCCAGCCGCTGGCGCTCTCCGATCTCCAGCGCGTGCTGCAAAATCTGATCGGCGAATCGGTTTCGATCGGCTCGATCGATCTCATCATCGAGCACCTGGTCGATCTCGCCCGCGCCGAACGCGATCCCGGTCAGCTGACCGAACTGCTGCGCCAGCGCCTTAGCCATTCGATCTGCAACACGCTGCGCGACCGCCATCGCGATCTCGCCGTTCTCAGCCTCGATCCGCGACTGGAAAATCAGATCACCGCCGCTGTCGCGGCAAGCGCCAGGCGCGATGCGCTCGCGCTCGATCCGCGCCTCGCCGAACGCCTGCTGCGCAAGCTCGCTGGCGGGGCCAATGAAATGATGCGTCAGGGACGCGAGCCGGTGCTGCTTTGCGGCGGCGAAATTCGCCGTCAGCTGAGGGCGATGACCCGCAGAACGATCCCGAAGCTTTCGGTGCTGGGCACCGGCGAGATACCGGCCAGCATCGATCTGCGTTCACATGCCGTCATCCGGCTGGACGATGCGGAGCCGGGCCGGGAAATGCAGACGCCGGCGCCGCGCCAAACCGCCAAGGAGTATGATGATGCCGCCTTCCGATGATCCGACGGCACGGCTCGCAAGGCTCCAATCCTATCTCACAGCCGACCCCGCCAATACGGCGCTCGTGCTGGAAACGACCGAGGCGGCGCTGGCGGCGCGGGCATTCCCCGTTGCGGCCGATCTGCTGACGCGGCTGCGTCAAGCCGGACCGCTCGACGCGCGCGCACGCTCGCTCGAAGGCCTGGCGGCGATGGGAATGGGCGATTTCGCGTCGGCCGCTGAAGCGTTCGGCGAATTGGCGCGCGAGCGACCGGACGAACCGGCCATCCGGTTCAATCTCGCCTGGTCGCTGGCGATGACGAAAAGGTTCGAAGAGGCGCTGGGCCTCATCAGCCCCGATCTCGCCGCCGCGTTGCCGCAAGCGGCCATGCTCGAGGTGCAATTGCTGCATGAATTGCGCCAGTTCGACGCGGCGCTGGCGCGAGCGAAGGTCCACATCGAGACCCATCCTGGACATCCTGGGTTGATGGCCTCGGTTTCAGTCCTCGCCGTCGACGTCGAGGACTTGGAGCTCGCCGCCGCTTGCGCGGCCCAGGGCGGCGAACTCTCCGACGCCCAGACAACGCTCGGCACGATCGCGCTTGGCGAAGATCGCGCCGACCTCGCCCGCGCCCATTTCGAAAAGGCGCTTTCGGGCAATCCCAATGCGCCGCGAGCGCTCATCGGCATAGGTTTGACCGCGCTCCTCTCCGGCGCCCCGCTCGAAGCGGCGCGGCAGATCGAACGGGGCGCGACTCTGTTCGAGGATCATCTCGGCAGCTGGCTCGCCGCCGGCTGGGCGAGGCTGATCGCCGGCGAATACGCGAACGCGCGGCGCCATTTCGAACATGCGCTCTCGATCGATGACACGTTTGCGGAGAGTCACGGCTCCCTGGGCGTTGTGGCGGCGATCGAAGGCGACGTCGAAGAGGCCAAGCGGCGCACCGACATCTCGTTGAGGCTCGACCGTCATTGCTTTTCCGGCGCGCTCGCGCGCGCCCTTCTGCAGCAGGCGCGCGGCAATGCCGATGTCGCACAAGCCATCATAGAACGGGCGCTGCACACCCCTATCGACGCGAGCGGAAAGACCATCGCACAATCTCTCGCCAAGCAAGGACTCTTCGCGTGAGAAAAGAGTTCCATGCTTCACGCGCTGAGAGAAAGCCTTCGCGAGCGTTCGCCGACGCAACTAGCGTTAATGCGGGGGACGATCGATGCAGGGGCTGCTCGAACTTGGCGAGATTATGTTGTCGGCGTCGCAACGGCGTCTCGACGCCGTCTCCCGAAACGTCGCAAACGTTTCCACTCCGGGCTTCAAGAGAAGCGCGGCGTTCGATGTGCGCCTCGCCGACGCCGCTGGCGGCGCCGCAGCGTCGACTTACGCGGCGACAGACTTCGCGCAAGGGGCTCTGCGCCTCACCGGACGCCCGCTCGACCTCGCCTTGACCGGCGGCGCCTTTTTTCAAGTTCGCGTAGGCGAGCGGATTTACTTCACCCGTTCCGGCGCGTTCGAGCGCGACGCCGACGGCCGCATCGTCGACGCCCAGGGTTTGGCGCTCCAATCCGTCAGCGGGCGCGATATCGTCATCGGCGCCGGGCCGATCGAGATTCTCGCCGATGGCGTCGTGCTTGAGGCCGGCCGCCCGATCGACCGTATCGCGCTTTTCGAGCCCGGCGAGCCAACGCTGCTGCGCAGATCGAGCGGCGCCCTGTTTGAGTCGCCCGACGGCGCGATGCGGCTGAGCGACGCCGAAGAGCTGCGCCAGGGCATGCTGGAGAGCGCCAACGTCGATATGGCCAAGGAGATGCTTGACATGATGAGCGCGGTGCGAGCGGCCGAAGCGGGAGCGCGCATAGTTCAAGCCTACGACACGTTGATAGGACAATCCATTTCAACCTTTGGACGAGGGTCGCGATGAACGGCGCCTACGAGATCTCAGGCATGGCGCTCCTCGCACAGCAGCGCGCGCTCGACGCCGGAGCGAGCAACATCGCCAATATCCATACGCCGGGCTTCAAGCGCTCGGAGGTGCGCTTTTCGGAAGTTCTGTCGAGCAGCGCCCTCGCCGCCGCGCCGCGCGCCGATCTCGGCGCGTCCCCGCCTTTGTCGGGGATCGTCGCCTCGGTTTCGCTCGCGCTCGACGAACAGGGAGAGATCGAGACGACCGGCCGGCCGCTCGACATCGCGTTATCGGGCCGCGGGTTCATCGAACTCATGGGCCCACGCGGCCAATCCATGCTCTGGCGCGGCGGCGCGCTCTCAGTTCAGGAAGACGGTCTGTTGGCGACTGCAGGCGGTCTTGCGCTGCGCGCTTCGATCGAAATTCCCGAGACCGCGACAGCGCTCTCGATCAGCGCCGAGGGCGTCGTCCGGGCCATCGTCGGCGAGGACGGCGCGGAAGTCGAACTCGGGCGCATTCCGCTGGTGGACGCCCCTGCCGCGGGCCTCGAGCGTCTCGATGGCGGCGTCTATCGAATGCGCGACGACGCGCGGACAGAGGATATCGTACCGGGCGAAGGGGCAAACGCCGTGTTCATGCAAGGCGCGGTCGAACGCTCCAATGTCGATCTTAACCAGGAAATGGTGCGCCTCATGATCGTCCAGCGCGCCTATGCCGCCAACGCCCAGGTGGTGCAAGCCGCAGATCAGCTCATGGCGATCGCCAACGGTCTGCGGAAGTAGGCGAGCAATGGGCGGCGCGTCATTCCTCTTCGCTGTCGCAGCCGGCGCGTGTGCGCTGACGGCCGCTGACGAGGTCACGCTGGATGAGCGGGCGATACGCCTTCGCGACGCGGCTTCGCTCGAATGCGTCCCGGAGGAGCGCCGCGAGGAGGTTGGCGCTCTCGTGCTCGCCGCGCCGCGCGCGGGCCGGCAACGCATCGCGCTCAGCGGCGAGACGGTGGCGGCGCTCGTGCGCCGGCGCGTCCCCGCCATCGGAGTGATTGAAGGGGATATGGGCCGCACCATCGCGTTTCATGTCCCGCCGCGACGATCGGAGCTTGAGCGACATTGCCTGCGGGCAAGCCGCGCCATCGCGGCTGGCGAGCCGATCACGGCCGCCGACACTTCGTCCGCGATATGCGAAACTGTCGCGCCGGCGCCGGTCCGCTATGACCGGGTGAACGGCGTCCTCAGCGCCGATGCGCCGCTCTCGGAAGGCGCCTATCTCGGCCCGCTTCTGCCCGGGGCCGGCCCCGCCACGACCGAAGGCGCGCCGATGACGGTCATCGTGCGCGCCGGGCCCGTCACGATCGAACGCAGCGTGCGCGCGGCGCAAGCCGGGCGAGCCGGCGATCGCCTTTTTGTGCGCGCCGAAGACGGGGCCGTGTTCAGCGTCGACTATCCAGCGTCCAATCCCGCGCCATGACCAACCGGGCGCTCGCATTCATCTGCGCTCTCCTCGCCAGCGGCGCCGCCGGCGCGGAGGATCTCTACGCCGGGAGCGAGTTTGCTTCGCTCGCGGGCGACCGCAGCGCCCAGCGCGTCGGCGATATCTTGACCGTCGTCATCTATCAGGCGGCCGAGGCGCGAAACGCGGCGCAGAGCAGCTCGCGCACGCGGCGCTCGTTCGATGGGCGGATCGCGGGCGGCGATCTTGACGAGCGCGGGGCGCTCTCGCTCGACGGCGCTTACTCGGGCGAGGGCGAAGTTCGCCGCAGCGAAAGTTTCGTGACTCGCATGAGCGCGGTTGTGCGGGCGGTCGAAGAGAACGGCGATCTGCGCATTGAAGGCGAGCAGCTCGTCACCATCAATGGCGAAACCTCCACTGTGCGGGTGCGCGGCCTGGTCCGGCCCGACGACATCGGCGCCGGCAACGAAGTGCTCTCCACTCGCATCGCCGAAGCGGAAATCGCTTATGGCGGCAGGGGCTTTGTCTCGCGCAACGCCAGACCCAACCTGATCCATCGCCTGTTCAGCCTGCTGGGACTCGGCGGATGAGACGGCTCTGGCTCGCGCTTCTTTTCATCGCCGCTTGGGCCGCGCCGCCCTGCGCATTTGCTCAGGAAACCGCCCTCAAGGCGCTGGGGCGGCTCGAGGGCTGGCGTGAGAACGCGCTCGTCGGCTATGGCGTCGTCGTCGGCCTGTCCGGCTCGGGCGATTCACCGCGAAGCGCTGTGACTCGCCAGGCCTTGGCCAATGTCTACGGCCGACTGGGCGCTGTCGTCAGCGAAGAGGACATTAACAGCCGCAACGCCGCGGTCGTCGTCGTCATGGCCGCGCTCCCCGCTTCGGCCAATGTCGGCGACCGCATCTCGGTGACGGTGAGCTCCACCGGCGACGCAAGAAGTCTCGCCGGCGGCGTGCTGCTCATGACCCCGCTCTTGGGCCCGGACGGGCAGCCCTACGCCCTTGCACAGGGCAGCCTCGTGGCCGGCGGCGACAGTTTCAGCAGCCAACTCAATCTGAACCAGCGCAATTATCCGACCACGGCGCGGATCGAGGGCGGCGCCACGATAGAACGGCCGGTCAATTCACATCTTGTCGGCGCCGATGGGCGGCTCGGCTTTTTGCTGTTTGAACCCAGCTTCACGACGTCGTCGCGGATCGCCGAGGCGATCAACGCTCATTTCGGCCGCCCGCTCGCGAGCGCTGTCAACGCCGACGAAGTCCGCATCGCCTTCGATCCGACCAGCGGCGAACTCGCGCCTTTCGTGGCGACGCTGGAAAACCTGCGCATCGAACCCGATCGCCTGCAGCGCGTCGTGATCAACGAGCGCTCGGGCACGGTCGTCGCCGGCGGCGACGTCATGATCTCCAGCGTCGTCGTCTCTCAAGGCGACATTCGCGTCACCATCACCTCCGAGCAGACTGCATCGCACCCCGGCTTTCTTTACGGCTTCGCATCCGAGCTCCGCAGTCTCGTCATCACCAATACGGCGCTCGAGGTCGATCGCGGCGGCGACGACATCGTCGTCCGCTTTCCGAGTTCGAGCGTCGCGGACCTGGTGCAGGGCCTTTCCCGCGCCGGCGTCGACACGCGCCGCATCATCTCGATCCTGCAGGCGGTGCGCGCCGCCGGGGCTCTTCACGCCGACATCATCGTTCAATAGGAGCCGCTCGCCAGATGGATCCCGTCTCCGCCGCCCTCATCCAAAAGGCCCTCGAAGGCCTCAACAGGCGCTTTCAGTTCACGGCGCAGAACATCGCCAACGCCAATACCCCCGATTACGCGCCGATCCGCGTGGAGTTCGAGCAGGAACTCGCGCGTGCGGCCGGCCGCGGCGTCGATGCCATCAACGCGGTGGCGCCGCGCGCGGTCGCAGCGGCGGAACCCGAGGGCATGCGGCTCGACCTCGAGCTCGCGACCGCCTCTCAGACGGCGGCGCGCTATCGGGCGCTGATCGACATCATGGGTCGGCAAATGGCGCTGCATCGCGCCGTGGTGACCGGAGGAAGATGACCATGAACGCTGTCGAGATCAGCAAATCGGCGCTCGACGTCGAATGGCGCCGGCTGGAGATCAGCGCCCAGAATCTGGCCAATCTCAATACGACGCGGACAGCCGATGGCGGCGTCTACCTGCCGCAGCGTCTGCTCAGCGGCCCGGCGCTCAGCTTCAGCGCCATGCTTGAAGCCGGCGTCCAGCTTACCCCGCGCGGGGTCGAAGTTCTGGGCGTCGAGGCGATCGGCGAACCGGCGCGGCGGAGCTTCGAACCCGGACACCCGCACGCCGACGAGCACGGCTTCGTCAGCTATCCCGCTATCGACCACAGCGCCGAGATGACGCTGATGATCCGCGCCTCGCGCGCTTATGAGGCCAATCTCGCGGCGATCTCGATCGCGCAGGACATGTACGCCCGCGCGCTCGATATCGGACGCCAATCATGAACCCGATCGAAACCGCAAGCGCGGCCGGCGCGGGCCAGCCGGCGGGCGAAACCTCGCACGCGCTGCCCCCGATGCCAGGCCCGACGGCCGTGGACGGCGAAAGCTTCGCCGACGTGCTGCAAGCGGCGACGGCGCAGCTCGACGCGCGCGTGGCCCATGCCGACGCGATGGTGCGCGCTTTCGTCGTCGACGACACGATTCCCATTCACGAAGTGACGATCGCGCTCGAGCAAGCGCGCATCGCCGTCGAGCTGGCGCTCGAAGTGCGCACGCGCGTGATCGAGTCCTATCGTGAAATCATGAACATGCAGCTCTAGGCGATGAGTGACGACGCACCCTCTGAAAATCCGCCCAGGATTTCGCCGCGCACGATCGCGCTTGTTTTTTCGGTCCTGCTGGCGGCGCTGATCGGCTGGTACGTGCTGGCGCTGCGCCAGGACTATGCCGTGCTCTATAGCGGCTTAAGGCCAGCTCAGGCGGCCGCGATCGTCACGGCGCTGGAGGCGGAAGGGGTAAGCTATCGCCTCGCCGCGGGAGGCGCGGACATCCTGACGCCGGCGGGCGAAACGGACGCGCTGCGCCTTCGTCTCTCCGGATCGGCAGGTCCGGCAGGCGGTCCGGACGGCTTCGAGATCTTCAACCAGAGCGACATGGGTCTCACCGATTTCGCCCAGAAGATCCGCTATCAGCGCGCCATGCAGGGCGAACTCGCCCGCACCATCATGATGATGCAAGGCGTCGCCGAGGCGCGCGTTCATATTTCGATGCCCGAGCGCACGCTCTTCCGCGGCGAACGGCGCAACGCCGAAGCCGCCGTCACCCTGGTCATGCAAGCGGGCGAACCGGCGAGCGGCGAGCGAGTCGAGGGCGTGCAGCGGCTGGTGGCCGCCGCCGTGCCCGACCTCGCCGCGAGCGATGTCGTCGTGCTCAACGCGCGCGGCGAACTCATAAGCGCGCGCATCGCTCTCGTTCAGGCGCAGGGCGCAAATCCAGCGTCCGCCGGGCTTTCGCCCGATCATGTGAGCGAGCTCATCCGGATTGCGATTCCCAATCGACGTTTCGACGTCCGCATCGAGGACTTGCCGCCGGCTCTGGAAGGCGGCGTCGAGGCGGACGCCGCCGGCGCCGGATCGCGCCTGATCACGATCGCCACGGAAAGCTCACTGACCGTCGAAGAACGCGCGCGCGTGCGCGCCCGCTTTGAAGGCGCCGGTCTGATCGATGGCTCGTCGCGTCAGCTGCTGGCGTTCAGGGTCGAGCCGCTCGCGCCAGACGCCTATGCGCCGGCGCCGGCCGGGCAAACGGTCGCCGGCGCCGGGGAAAGCGTTCAAGCGCGCGCGCCCGCGCCCGCATGGCCGTCGCTCGTGGCGATGATCGCAGCGGCGCTCGCGCTCGCCGCCTGCGTCGCCGGCTTGCTGATCTGGCGGCGCATGTCGAGGCCCCGGCTCACGTTCGAAGAGCACCGCCAGATCGCTGAGCGCCTCGCCGCTTCGCTCGACACCGCCGGAGCGCTCGATGGACGCTGAAGCGCTCCGCGCCTATCTCGCCCTCGCCGCCGCCGACCGGCGCGCGATCGAGACGAGACTGCCGCAGGCCGCGCGCGCGGCGCTGAAGGTTCAGCTCAGAAGGCTGGACGAAAAGGCGCGTGAGCCCCGGCTGGCGCCCGCGCCGCGCGCCGACCTTTCGCCCTACTCGCCGTCTTTGCGCAAGCGGCTCGAATATCTCATGAGCGACCGCGGCGCCCAGTCCGCCGCGCCACGCGTGCGCGAGACCTTGCGCACGCTCATCCTGGCGGAGCGCAGGCCATGAGCGCCCTCATACGCCGCGGCGAGGGCTTGAGCGATTCAAATGTTCAGACCCCGCGATGGCGCTCGCTCACGGAGGTGGAGCATGAGACGGCCGAGCCGATCCGCTCGCTCGAGCAAGAGCGGATCGAAGCGCTCGAGCAAACGGTCGCAGATCTGCGGCGGCGTCATGGCGAGGAGATCGCCGCCGCGCGAGAGCACGCCCGGCGGGAGGCCGAAGCCGCGTACGTACGCGATCAGAGCGAGGCGCTCGCGACCCTGGAACGGGCCCTGGAGCAAGCCGCGCTTTCGCTCACCGCTGCGATCGATGGACTCGAAAGATTGGCGCCGGCGCTCTGCGAGGCCGCGCTCGCCCCGATCCTCTCGCCCACTGGGCATTATAGGCGGTTGATTGAGAGCGCCTTGGCGCGAGAACTCGCCGCCCTGCGGTCCGGCTCTGTCGTGAGAGCCGTCGTCAGCGGCGCCGACTTCGACGACGATGAAGCGCTCGCCGCCATCGCCGCGCGGCATCCTTCGGTGTCGATCGTCCGCGATAAGGTGCTGGCGTCCGGGCATTGCCGTATCGAGCTCTGCCTGGGCGAAATCGAAATCGACCTGCCGGCCTACTGGAGCGCGCTCCAGCGCCAGCTTCATGAAATGGCGCGACAGGCATGAACGGCGAACCCCACCGTTACGTGCGCGCTCTCGGTCAGCTACGCGCGGCCAAGCGCGTCGGTTTTGTCGAGGCCGTCGCTCCCGGCCATGTCGAGTCGCGCGGCCCGCTCAGCTGTGTCGGCGACACCTGCGAGATCGAAAGCGCGGACGGCCCCCTGCTCGCCGAAGTCGCAGCGATCGGTCGCGACCGCGTCGTGCTCGTACCGCTGGAGCAGGCGCGGGCGATCGCTCCCAACGCGCGCGTGCTCGCCCGTCCCATTCAGGCGAAAGCGCCAGTTGGCGAGGAGTTCGCCGGCCGCGCGGTGGACGCGATGGGAACGCCGATCGATCACGGTCCGCCCATTCTCGCCCACACTTGGGCGCCGCTGCAGGGACGCGTTCTGGCGCCGCTCGAACGGACGGCGCCGGTCCGCGCGATCGAGACCGGGGTGCGGGCGATCGACGCGCTGCTGACGCTCGGACGGGGCCAACGCGTCGGCCTCTTCGCCGCCGCCGGCGTCGGCAAGACGACATTGATGAGCGAACTGGCGTTCGGCGTCGATTGCGACCGCTGCGTGCTCTGCCTCGTCGGCGAACGCGGACGCGAAGTGGAGTCGATCTGGCGCACCGTCGCCGCGCGCACCGACAAGGCCCGCTACGCCTGCGTCGCCGCCACCTCGGACAAAAGCGCCCCGCTCCGCGCCCGCGCGGTTCATCAGGCCCTGGCGCTCGCCGAATATTGGCGCGACCGCGGTGAGCACGTCCTTCTCATCGTCGACAGCGCGACGCGCTTTGCGATGGCGCTGCGGGAAATCGGCCTGGCCGCGGGCGCCCCGCCGACATTGCGCGCCTATACGCCCAACGTGTTCGCGGCGCTGCCGCGCATCGTCGAGCGCTGCGGCGCAGCGGCCGCCGGCGGAGCGATCACCGCCGTCATGACCGTTTTGTCCGAAACCGATGACGTCGACGACCCCATAACGGAATTGATGAAATCTCTGCTCGATGGCCATATCGTGCTCTCGCGCCAGCTCGCCGAGCAAAGTCACTATCCAGCCATCGACGTGTTGCGCAGCGTATCGCGCCACTCGCACGCGCTTATGTCGCATGAGCACGGCGCGGCGGCAGGGCGGCTCCTGCACCTGCTTTCCGCCTACGAAGAAGCGCGCGTGCTGGTCGAAAGCGGCATTCATAAACCCGGCGCGAGCGCGCGCATCGATGAGGCCGTCGCCGCGCGCGACGCCATCATGCGCTTCCTCCGCCAACGCGGCGGCGAACGCAGCCCGCTTGCCGACACGATCGCTCAGCTCGTCCAAGCAAGCGCGGGGGGCCGCCATGCGTGAACGGGCGCGCCTTGCTCAGATGCGCCATCTCTTGCGGGTTCAGGAGGCCGAGCGGCGCGTGGGCGAGCGCAGCTTCGCGCAGGCGCGCGAAAGCGCCGCCGCCCGGCGCCGCGACGCGGAGGCGGCAGCACAGGCGGGGCAAACTCTGCTCGCCGATTGGCGCGCCGACATGAGGTTGGGTATCGATCCGATGCGCGTGCGCCTCTACGCGCAAGCCTTCGACCGGCGTGAGCGCGAAAGGGCCGCGGCCGAGAGCGCGCTGTCGGAGGCGGAGCTTGGCGCCGAACGCGCGCGCGATGCGCTCGCCCTCAGCGGCGCTAGGCTTAATGGCAATCAGCGGGCCGCCCGTAGGCTCAAGCGCAAGCTCGCGCGCCGCGCCGAGGAGCGCGAGCTGTCGGAACTCGAACTCCTGTTCGCCAATCGGACGCCGCGGCCATGAGGGTTGGCGATGCTTCGCTCCCGCCCTCGCATGCGCCGCGGATGGCGGATGAGCCAACGTCGCCAAACGCGGCGTTCGCGGGCCTTCCGTTTCAAGCGGCTCTTGCCGCGGCGGCGGCGGGCGCAGTTCAATTCGACGCAACGGGGCTGTTCGGCCGCGGCGAAGCCGCGCGCTGCGCAGAGGCGCCGGCGTCCCCGCTCGCGCGCCTCAGCCAACTGCCGCCGGCGCCTCCCGATCCCGCCACGTCCACGACAGCTCATTCCAATCGGATGGAAGCGAGCGCCTCCGCCTTCTCCCCGCCCATCCGCCGGGTTGCGCCGAACGTCAGCGCCCCACGCAAGATCGTCGAGCAGAGCCGGAGCCCCGCGCCCGAAGCGCCGCCGGCGCCGGCCGAGCGCCCCGCGGCCATGCGCCGTCCGCCAAGCAACGCCAGTTCTTCCGAGGTCCGGCCACGGAGCGCGGCGCGAACAGAATTCCTGCGCCAAAATCAGCAGGCGAGCGCCGTTTTCGTGGCCGTCGCGGCCGCCGAGACCGGCCTGCGCGTCAGCGTACGCGCGCCGGCCCTCGACGCGCTTGAGCGCGCGCGGCTCCGCAGCGCCGTGTCGGCTCTGATCTCCAGCCACGGCCGCAGCGGCGAACTCAGTTTGAACGGCGAAATCTTGGATGCGACGGGAGCGCAAAGACATGGCTGAGATCGACTCCATTGCCGCTGTGCGCGCGCTCGGCGATCCGCCCGATGGCGCGGGCTCAACCGCGACCAGCGCGGCCGACGCCTTCGGCATGAACTTCGAAGACTTGCTGCAGATCGTCCTCACCCAGCTCACCTATCAGGACCCTTTGAAGCCGATGGAGAATTTCGAGTTCGTCTCTCAGCTCGCGCAATTCTCGCAAATCCAGCAGACCCAGACCATGAGTGAACGGATCCTGGGTCTGCTGCAGGCGCAAGCCGCGAACCAGGCGACCGGCGTGCTCGGGCGCATTGTCGATATTCCAGCCGGATCGGCGACGATCTCGGGCCGGGTGCAGGCGATCTCATTCCTGACCGGCGATCCCAGACTGACGATCGAGACCTCAGACGGACGCACCATCTCCGGCGTCGCGCTTTCCAGCGTCACCCGCATTGCAGTGGAGGATTAAAGCATGCTCGGTTCAATCTTCATCGGCCTCAGCGGCATGAACGCGTTCTCCAGAGGCCTGCGCCAGATCAGCAACAACATCACCAACATCAATTCGACCGGCTACAAGGCGAGCGATCTCGGTTTCGTCAATCTGTTCGGCGGCGGCGGCGGCCAAGGCGTCGCCATGAGCGAAGGGCGGATCGACTTCACCCAGGGCGAACTCCGTCAGACCGATCGCGACCTCGATCTCGCCATCGACGGCGGCGGTTTCCTGGTGCTGCTGAAGGACGCCGAGCACGTTTTCACGCGCACGGGCAGTTTCGAGGTCAACGCCGATGGCGACATCGTGCTGGCGGGCACCGACTACAAGCTCACGGTGCTGGACAGCTCCGGGGCGCCGACGACGCTTTCGATCGCCGGCCACAGGACCTCGCCCCCACAAGCGACGAGCCAGATCACGTTTTCAGACAACCTGTCGTCCTCGGCCACTTCGTTCAATCTCTCGAACGTGAAGGTGTTCTCGGCGGACGGTCAGTCCGACACCTGGCAGATCAAGTTCGCCCGCAGCGAGACCTCGCCGGCCGGCGAATGGACGGTGAAGGTCGTGAACGGCGCTGGCGCCGAGGTCGGCAGCCGGACGCTTCGCTTCATCGGCAGCATCGCCGATCCCGCCGCCTCCAAGCTCACATTCGGCGAAGGCGATGAAACGATCGAACTCGACTTCTCCGCCGCGACATCGTTCTCCTCCGGCGAGGTCTCGACGCTGCGGGTTTCGGACGCGAACGGCTATGGCGGCGGCGAGATCGCGGCGATGGGCGTCAATGACGACGGAGAGTTCGAGATTGTCTATTCGAACGAGGAGAAGGTGACGCTGGGCGCGGTCACGATCGCGAGCTTCACCGATCCTCAGGCTCTGCAGGCGCAAAGCCGCGGGCTGTTCAGCTACGATGGCGCCAATGGACGCCAGTTTCTGACCAGCGCGAATGCGAGCGTCGGCAAAGTCGTCTCGGGACGGCTTGAATCGTCCAATGTCGATCTCTCACGCGAATTTGGCGAGCTCATCCTGGTCCAGCGCGGCTACCAGGCGTCATCGCAAGTCATCTCGGTTTCGAACGATATGATCCAGCAATTGTTCGGCATCCGAGGCCAGTGATGAACTCACACGCCCAAATCTGGGCGCCTGCGCAAGCGCTGTTCGACGACACGCTCGCGGCTATCGCAAGCAGCGGCGCCCGCGCCTGGGCGCAGCGTTGGTTCGGCGGCGAGCGTCCGGTGGATGTGCGCCGCTGCGAGGCGGGACGGGCGGCAGGCCCGCCGATCGGCGCGGCCGTGTGGGAGACCAAAGAGCCCGGCGTCGTGCTCGCCCTCGACCCGCGGGCGCACGCAACTCTCGCCGGCTGGATGCTCGGATTGGAAACAGGCGGACGCACGCACAGGCCCGCCGACCAGCAACTTTTCGAAAACCTGGCTCTCGCCGCGGCGCACGACTTCGCCGCTGAGGCGGCCCGGGTCTTCGCCGTTGCTCCCGATCTGCGCAAGCGAGAGGGCTATCGCCCGGACGCGGACGATCTCGGCTTCGTTCTCAGCATCGGCGCCGCAACCAACCTGCTCCAGCTTTATCTCACCCGCGCATGCGCCTTGCGCACACGGCTCCACGCCATCGGGCCCCGCGTCGCGCCGCGCTCGCCGCGGCCCCGGGCGGAAGCGCTGCTCAATCAGCCCATTCGCCTCGGCGTCATGATCGGCAGAGGCCGGATGGCCCTTTCCGAGCTCTGCTCGCTCGGCGTCGGCGACGTCGTCCTCCTCGACAAAGGGCAGGACGACGTGCTGGCGCTCACCCTCAATGGCGAGGTCAAGGACGATCCCGGATGCGAACTGCGCCAGGACGGCTCGCGTCTCGCGCTGCGCTTGGCGCCCCAACAGATGAGCATTTGAACATGACGACCGGCACGATCAATCCGGCACGCCCGGCCGAGCAGAGCGCGCGCCCGGCTTTGTCGCGCGCCAAACTCGCGGACAATGTCGATGTCGTCATCGAGACCTTCCTCGGCGGCGCCAACATGACCATCGGCGAACTCAACGCGCTCAACGCCGACGACGTCGTCACGCTCGACTGCCCGCTCAACGCCCTTGTGGAGCTTCGCGTCAACGGCGTCCCGATCGGCTGCGGCGAACTGGTCGCCGTCGGCGACAAGTTCGGCGTGCGCATCACGATGCTCGCGCCGTGACAGGTTCGACGCTCCAAGTGAATGCCTTCGCTGCCGGCGCGGCCGCGATCGCGGTGGGCGCCGGCGATTGCGCCCACGCGCTTTCGCTCGGCGGCGAGGTCGAGGTCCCCGTGATACGCCTCGTGCTCGGCTTCAGCCTTTGCGCCATGCTGGCGCTGATTGCGGCGCTTGCGCTCAGGCGCTTCATGAATGGCGGCTTCAAGCTGCCGCGACCGCTCGCGGGCGGCCTGCTCGGGAGAGCGGATCGCGAGGTGCGCGTGCACGAAACCCACCGCATCGGCGCGGCTTCCGAAGTAAGCCGGATCGGCTGGGGCGAGCGTGAATTTCTCATCGTCGTCACCCATGGCGCGGTATCGGTGCTGGACAGCAGAGCGGCGGCGGCGAACTCCGATGACGGCTAATGCGCGCATCTATGCGGCCGCGGTTTGGCCGCTCGCCGGATTGGCCGCACTTTCGCTCGCCTGCGGCGAAGCCTGGGCTGCGGGCGCGACTGGATCAGACACCTCTGTCGTGCGCACCGGCGTACTTCTGACCGCCCTTGCCTTCATTCCTGCGGTGTTCGTCTCGATGACGAGCTTTGTCCGCATCGCCGTCGTGCTCGCCATGGTGCGCCATGCGTTCGGCATGCCTGAGACGCCGCCCAATATCGTGCTGGTGAGCCTTGCGGTGCTGCTGACGAGCTTCGTCATGGCGCCGACCTTCGCTGCGGTGAACAGCGAAGCGATACGGCCGCTCATGGCGGGTGAGATCGGCGCAGAACAGGCGATCGAAGCTGGCGCCCGGCCGCTCAAGGCCTTCATGCTGGCCCAGGTTCGCGAAAATGACATCGCCTCGATCTACGCCATCGCCGGCGCGCCGCTGCCGCAAACGGCCGAGGAGGTCGATCTCATTAAGCTCGCGCCCGCCTTCATCCTCAACGAGCTGCGCGTTTCGTTCACGATCGGCTTCGTCATTCTGCTGCCGTTTCTTTTGATCGAACTGGTGGTCGCCTCGATTCTCCTGGCGCTCGGCATGATGATGGTGCCGCCGGCGACGATTTCCTTGCCGATCAAGCTTCTAATGTTCGTCCTCATCGATGGCTGGGCGCTCATCATTCAGGGCGTCGTCGGCAGCTTCCGGTGAGCGCCGTCGCGCCGGGCGCGGGGCTGGCGCTTCTGCGGCGCGAGGCGCTGGCGGAAGCCTCGCTCTGGCGCCGATTGCGGCTCGAACACGACAGGAGCTGCCGCGAACTCCTGTTCGATCGCCATCTGTCCTTCGCCCGCAAGATCGCGAACGGCGAATTCCGCCGCCGGCCCGCCTATGGCCTGGAGCGCCGCGATTTCGAACAGCTCGCCATTGGCGGACTGCTCGAATCGATCGACCGCTTCGACCCGATGCTGGGCCCGCCGTTCGAGGCTTTCGCGCGGCCGCGCATTCGCGGGGCGATCTCGGACGGGCTCGCGCGCTCGAGCGAAGCCGCCGCCCACTTCAGCTGGCGCAAGCGCACCGAGGCAGAGCGGCTTCGCTCGCTCACGCCGAGCGAGCGAAGCGGCGACGCCATGACTCAACTCGCGGAGATCGCATCGGGTCTCGCGCTGGGTCTTTTGGCCGAGAGCGCCGCCCGCTTGCTGGAGCAGCAGCCGGCGCGTGAGCTTGACGCCTATGAGAGCCTTGCTTGGCGCGAGCTTCAACTCAACATGCTGTCCGAGATGGAGCAGCTGCCGGCGGCGCAACGCACGGTGCTGCAGAAGCATTATCTGGATGGCGTCGAGTTCGCCGCGATCGCCGAACTCATGAACGTGAGCCGCGGCCGTATCTCGCAACTGCATCGCGCCGGGCTGATGGCGCTGCGCGAACGGCTGCGCTACAAGGAATAGGAGCGAACGATCATGTCTCGAACGGCCGACACCGATGTTCTGGAAGCGCTGGCGCGCGAGGTCGGCGCCGAACCGGCCGCGCAGCTGCCGCGGCTCGACGAATTGTTGCGGACCTACCCCGAGGACGCCAGGCTTCATTTCCTGCGCGGGTCGATCCTGATCGGCGAAGGCCGGCCGATCGAAGCGCATCAGTCGCTGACGCGCGCCGTCGCGCTCGCGCCCGACTTCGCGATCGCTCGTTTCCAGCTTGGCTTCTTTCAGCTCACGTCGGGCGAGGCGCAGGACGCGCTCGAAACCTGGGGCCGGCTCGATGCGCTTCCGGACGCTCACTATCTGCGCAAATTCGTCGATGGTCTGCGCTGCCTCATCCGCGACGATTTTCAGGGCGCCATCGAGGCGCTGCGCGCCGGCATCGCCCTCAATCAGGAAAACCCGCCGCTCAACCGGGACATGGAGCTCATCATCAACCAATGCGAGCCGCTGCTGAAAGCAGGCGGCGAAGACGACGGCGAGCCGGTGTCGGAGACCGCCTTCATCCTGCGCCAGTTTTCGCCGCGTGAGCTCTGAACGATGGCGCGGAAGAACGCCTCCTCATGACACGCGTCTCGAACACCGATCAGGTCTTGATCCTGTTGCGGGCGCAGCTTCAGCGCGCTGAACGCCAGCGCCGTCGCGAAGCGGGATCGGCGAGCGCAGGCCGAACCGCAGGCGCCGGACCGCTGCGGCGCCTGCAGGCCTTAGTCGGCGAAGGGGCGCTCTCCGACGAAGATCTGCCGCGCGCGCTGGTGACGGCCCTGCTCGCCGAGGATTTCGGCGCTGGCCTCGTCAACGAGAGCAAGTTCCAGGAGCTGGTCGACCAAGTCGGCGACCTGATCGAACGGGACGCCACGTGTTCGGCGCTGCTGCGCGCTTGCGTCGCGGCGATCCGCAGCGGCGCCCAACAGCAAGAGCGCCCTTAAGCATGCATCGCGAGCGCGTTCACGCATGCTACGACAGCGCGCGTTCCGTTCGCACGTCGCGCGCGCATCCATCGTTCTGATCTTCGCCAGCGAGCGCGGCCCGTTCACACCTTGCACACGAGGTGCGTGCATCTGCCCACACCGTGAATTTTGCGAAGCAGGGCAATCACTTCGCGCCCCTCGCACGCTGCGCTTTATCTTGAACTACACCCTGCTTCTTCTTTTTTGCTGCGTGCGAACCTGTGTTGCTAGCTTGCGCGTTCAGCGGAGCCGGCGCCCTCACCTGCGAGAAGCGACCTCGCGACTTCCAAGGCGATCTTGATCTCCTCCCGGTGATCACTACTCACCAGCGCCTCGTACTCAGCGACACTGAACACTTCGACATTTTGAGGAGTGGGAGACTCATCCCGACGCGATAACTCGAATCCGAGAACGGCCAGATCATCAACCAGTATACGATACACGTCCTCGAACTGCTCTGGGGTGGCGGTCAGAACGAGGAACACAGACCCTCCCTCGTAGAAAGTTCGAAGCGCGTCAAGAATGCGTCCATCCGAGGGGCGAGCGTTTGGCTGAAGGCGGCTGCCCCTGAGCTCCTCACGCAACGCTTCCGTTTCATCCAAGGTCATTTCATTAATCCAAAAACCCAGGGAACGCCGTGACCAAATTGCCGTAGCGATCCGTCAGCACGGTGAGGGTCGAAGTAGATCGGCCCGTCGACATGTCAGTGCCAATCTGCCTCCCGAGGGATACCTCACGCACATACCGTGGTCCGCGCGGGGTCTCAAGTATCCTGGATACTTGCGCCCCAACTACCTCCCTTGAAGTCAAGACATCACGGAGTTCGTCTTGCGTGATTCCGAACTGACTCTTGTTCTTATTCGGATTGAAATGTTCATTGACGAGATGGTTCCAACCACTGCGCTCAGCATGCGAACCGTTCCGTAGGTTGATCCTACTTTGCACCGGGCACGTCCAAGAAGCCGGCCCCTATTCGCCGGAAGTTCAGCCCATCGAGCGTGTCGTCGAGTCGACGCATCGCGCGTTGGAAAAGTTGGAATCCTCTCCGCGCCCCGAGAACAAGTCCGCCGACTAGAACAGCGCCGCTGGCCGCATAGAACAGACCTTGCGGGTCCTGCATGCCGGCCCGCCGCAACTGGCCTACCATCCAATCGGTCGCTCGGTTGACGCCAGTATTGATGATGTTGCCGAGCGGACTCGCCATGATGAAGCTGCTGGCCGCGAAAGCAACAGGGCCGGAAGCGATATCGAGTGCGAGCAAACCAAAGCGTGCGAGCGGATTGCTCTGTATGGCTTGGTCGATCGCGGCGCCCGTGCGTCCTACACCCTGTAAGATTTCGTAAACGTCCCTGACTAAGCCCGATGCAACGCTCCGTCCTCCAGATGCCCGCGCCTGCCGACTCGCCGTCACGATTATCGGAATCTGCTCGTCTGTCGGCATTTGTTGCAACGCCACGGCGATTTGAGCCGCCGTTTCATCGCCGGCCAGTACGCGGGTCACCCCGACAGCGGCCGCATTGGCCTCAAGAACCGTGCTCTGAGGATTCCTTTGGACGTCGCCGGCTTGCACGAACGCCGCTAGGGCCGAAGCTTCTGAGAGAGCCAATGCTTCCGGCGTCTGATCGAGTTCCAAGTCCTCCGCTATGAAGTTGGCCTGCTGGATGACTCCAGCAGCACCATACAGTTGCTCCGGCGAGAAATCCCCTGCGTGCGGGGCCGCAGACAATCGCTCAGCAATCGCCCTTCGCTCTCGCGCCTCACGCGCTTCACGCATCTCACCGGCTATTCCCCCGGCAATCGCCTCGCCAATAGTTTGCCCGATCACGTCGAGGAGCGAGTATCATCGTTCCTATTCAGCGAAGAGACGCGCCTCTCGCACCGTGAAAAATCGGCCGCCTGCCCGTTCGGAAAGATTCCCCGCGCACTCGCAGTAGACTCTCTTCCCCACATTTCGCCCGAGATTCTCATTCGAGAAAAATTCATTGAATTCTCGGAGGACGTTTTCATCCTCAAATTCAGCAACAATCACTTCGTTCATGTCGTTGACGGGAGACAGCGTATAGCCAGCGTCCATACTGAAAAACGCTAAGAACAATTGAGAACTGCTCTCGTTCATCTGCTGCGCGCTCCCTAATCCGTTGACATTAGCGCACGATGCCGTGGCGAGGCTAATAGCTGACATGGCTAGCACACTGATTGTGCGTTGCATCGCGACCCTCAATAACTGCTTGGCGGGCTATAAGTCGGCACTGGAACGTAAGGTTGCCTGGGAAGTGGCGTAGTATGGGTCCCATACCTAGCATCATGCGCCGAAAGTCGATTTAGGTAATCCTGATAATTTCGGTCAATGCGAGAGTTTGCTTCAGTCGCTGAGATCGCCGCCGCATTTACCCACGACACGACCGATCGTTCAGCCGCGAAATTTGAAGTAGCGCTCGAAAACGGCACGGTCGCGCCAGTCATTGGATTCACCGTATACGAGACCATGCCAACCGCTCTTTCGTAGGCGGCCTGCGTCCGATATGCATTCCGCTCCGTACGACGCACCTCGTCAATATTCGATGGTCCATTTTGCAGGGAATAGACTTGATTGTCGTACACGTGACGTCCTTCGTGGACGAGGAACCGGGCCAAGGACTCGATGTTCACCGAACCATCCGAGTAGAAGAGCGTGGGTGCCGACGGGTTGATCGTAATTGTACTTCTCCCGTTCTCCGTCTTCGCGCCACCTGCGGCGGTAGGCTGGTTTCGTATCGCTTCGAATCGATACTGGATACCCCCACTGCGGAGGGTGTCGATCGACGCCTGAAGGTCGGCGAGTTCTGCCGGGTTCAAGGTTGGATTGAGCGCTGCTCGCTCGATTTGAGCGATGGCGTCCGGAATTGCCGCCTCCAAACGCTCTGCTGCAGTTGGAATTTGCCTAAGAGCGTTGTAGCCCGGCGATCCCTCCAGGGCCCCATCAATGGGCGGCGGTGCCCCCAAGTCTGCTCCTGTACTCTGGGGCAAATCCACAACACCAGAGGTCACACCCTTGGGCGTGGGCTCAGCTTGTTGGGTTTTGCCTGTGTTAGGTGGGGCCGTCCTACTGGCGCCTCGGCCCGTCATACTGCCAGCTATAGCCTCGCCGATAGTCTGCCCGAGAGTTTTCGAACGAGACTCTAGACTCTCTCGCATTTGGTCGTGACGAGCTCGGAATGCGGGGGATCGTTTTGCCGAAAATCGGGAGAACTCACGTATTCTATCCTATAGAGCTGAGTCGGATCGATGCTCTCCGGGTGGCCATGATCGAACGGGCACGACGACAGCACGATGAGAAATATCGGCGCTTCCAGCCTGTCTTGAGGGCGCACTTCGTAAACGAAACGGGTCCACTGCGCCCCATAAGCGGACTCGCTGGCCCCCTCGGGAATCAACCGGAAAATGCGGCCGATAACGACCTGCGGCTCGCGGCGATCGGCAGATACGCAGGCCGAAAGCACCAGCAACGTCGCGCAGGCAAGCCATCCATGCCAGGTTCTCACTCGCATCCGGGGACGCTCCGCTAGAGGCCCAAAGGCTTCCATATGTTTCTAACAACCGAATTGAACGGTCCCCAGTCTGCCAGGGTATGGGCGACAACGCCACCGCCGGAAACGGGCGCGCGTGTAGTGGTCGCGGTCCCGGCGAGGCGGCGCCCCAGCTCCCATCCCACCCGCTGCTGACGCGCATTGGCGGTTACATCGGCTGGATTATCGTAGAAGCTGTAGTCGTCTGGCCTCGGGGTCGCGTCCGTCGGAATCCTTATTCCCCTCTCGATTCCAATGACGTTGGAATTTTCCGCCGTGGTGTGAAAATACTCATGGAATAGATTGAAGCCGTAGGCGCTTGCTCTATTGTTAACGCCCGCCCGGTAGACGTGAATGACGGATTGGGCGCCCACTCCAAGCTGCTCCATCGACGCCACCGCGCCATCTGCTGTTACCAAGTTCGTCCTCGGCATGATGATTATACGGCCGGAATTGAAAGCGGTCCTCATGTCGGACGCCGCGCCTTGCATGCGGACAGAGCCATTGGCGTTGGCATAGGACTCAAAACGCGACAGCGCGATTGCGGTCCTGGCCATCCCATCATAGAACCGCTCGCGATAGCGGAACATCTGCCGCACATCCCGCTCCGCCCTGCGCGCTATCGACCTGTCGGCAGATGAGTAATTCACTGATCTGTTGCCCGACGCCCTGGCAACTACGAGGTTGACAAGCGCCGCGTCGGGTGATGTCGCGCCATAATGGTTGAGCGCGAGCAGAGCGGCTCCCCGGGTATCGCCCAGCCCCACTACCGACTTGACGGCCCGATCTGTGGCGAGTTGGGTGAGCGCTGGATTGTTGCGATCGGCGGAATACGCATCTCTGATTGCGTCGTTGTAGTAGCCGAAATCGTAGGACACGTTCAGGTCGCCCGATTGCACCGCCGCCACGATGCCTGCGCGCGACTGCGCTATTTCGGCAGCCGTCGCGGGGTTCGCCTCAAGGTATTGCTCGAAGGACGGATCCATGACGATCCGCCCATCCGAATCCACGACATGCCCCGTCATGGCGGTGAACGAATCGAGGATCGGTTGACGCGTCGTAGGATCGCCAGCCAGCACTTCGCCGGCAGTCGGCAAGCCATATTCAAGTCCTGCGTATTGACCCTCTTCAGCCACACGCGCTTCGCGTCTGCGGTCGGCGCTGCGGTTTATTCCCCCGGCTATCGCTTCCCCAATTGTCTGTCCTATCAAGTTCGGCAGCGCCGCCAGAACGTTGTCACCGAAGTCGCTGCCTTCGATCAGCGAACGTGCGCCCGCATCGGCGACGAGCTGCGCCATGCTCGCCATGCGCAGATTGGTCTGGGTGGCTGGTACATTGATCTCGACCGGCCCTTTGACGCCATCGATCACGGCTCTGTGGGCGGCGCCGGGTAAATGTCGAGATGCAAAGTCGAACGCCACAGCACCGACGCCGGCGGCGGCGACGCCTGCCCACGAGAACTTGTCCTGAGCGCCGATTATGCGGCCGATGCCCTGCGTGACCGCGTTGTTGGCTGCGCCCGCCACGAACGTCTGCGACCAGCCGGGGAATTTGGAGGCGATCGACTCGCCGATCCCGCTCGCCCCGACGCCGCCGCCGATGGCGGCCATCGCCACAGCGTTCCAGGAGAACTGGTCCTGAATTCCCGTCGCGACGCCGACCATCTGACTTGCGATCGAGCCAGCCGCCCCTGCAGCCGCGCCTCCTGCGACAGCCGCCGCCGCCGTGCCCTTGCCAAAAATACCCGCGAAGAATTTCGCCGTTGCGCCTTTTGTCATCGCGGTCACAGCAATCGCGATGATGACCAATAGCACCTGTCCGAACACGCCGCAGTTGTTCTTCTTCGGCGGCTTGGGCCTTGTTGGCGCGGTGTCGCCCAAGACCTCGGTCGGATCGTAGGGGCTGAAGGTCGAGGCGCTGTGAGTGTTCTTCATCACGCCTTGCGGCACGATGAGCGTCTGGCCTTCGATCAGCGCCGACTGGCCGGAGAGGCCGTTCGCGTCGGCGATCTTGTACCAGAGCGATGAATCGCCCCAGAGAGTGGCGGCGATCGATTGCAGGGTGTCGCCGCCGCGCACGGTGTAAACGCCGGTCGATGAGCCTTGGTAGTATGAATTGATCGGCGACAGCGATTGGTCGAAGTCGGCGTGGGCAACGCTGGCGCTCGAGCCGTTGCGGAAAGGACCGGAGCCTGTACCGGCGGCTCGCTCTGTGGTCGAGGCGCGATAGTCGATGTCGCTGGTGCCGTTATTGCCGACATAGCCGAGCTGCTTGCCGGCGAAGCGATACCAGAATTCGTGCGGATCGCCGGTGGTGTGGGAATCGCTCTCATCGCGCCGGATCACCTGACCGTTGAGATCGCTCTTGAACGTTGCGGTGCGCGGCCCGCCCGCCATCATGCTGAACAGGCTGAAGCGGCGGCCGCCGAACAATGTGCGCCCATCGATGATCGCCGCCTGCGTCATCTGCAGCTGGCCCCCGACGGTGGCGTAGCTGTAGGTCGAAGTGTTGATCTGGTTTCCGCCATCGCCAGTGTCGGAATCGTAGGCGACAGCGCTCTGCACAGCGCCGTCGGCCCAGACATAGGTGTTGGTCGTGAGCGTCGTCTTTTCGGGGCTACCGTTCTTCCAATTGTCGGTTTCGATCGACAGAGCGGCGCCCAGCGCGTAGCTGGATCCGGTTCCGTAATCGTACGTCGACTCGGATGTGAAAACGTCGGAGCCCTGGCGCGTGCTGCCCTCGTCGCTGATCACCTGGCTTTTGGCGTTATAGGTGAGCTCGCGGCTATAGAACACCTGCGTCCCGGACATGCCGCCGTAATCGGTCTGGCTCGTCATCCGGCCCATGGCGTCATAGACGAATGCGCCGCGCACGGTTGCGCCCGACACCCCGCTCGGCCCGTAATATGTGTAATAGGGGTGGTCGATCTCGTAATAGCCTTCGCTCACCTTCACTTGGGTGAGCCGGCCGCCATTGTCGTAAATGTAGTACTCGACGTGTTCGTTGGTGAACGGCACCTGGTAGTGGTCGCCCGGGACCTCCGGGTCGTTGTACATGTATTGGTCTTCAAAAGTGCGATACATCGACACGCGCTGCCCGGCCGCGTCGTAAGTGAAGTCGGCGCCATGCTCCCCGCGCACGATAGTCGTTCCGACGAGCTCTCCCTTCTGCGTCACGACGCGGTTCATCGCGTCATAGCGGTACCAGTAATCCTGTGTCGAAGCGTTCGCAGCGAACGCGCCATGGGAATCCACAACGCGATAGGATGCGAGCGAACGGCGGATATTGCCGTTGGCGTCATACTCGTAGTTGAGGGAGGCCGCGGGCGTATAGGCGCTGCCGGCTTCGCTCCACGAGACCAGCCGCCCGAGCGCATCATAGGACGCGGTCGCGTTTTGCCATTGTTCGGCGCCCGCGGTCAGTTGCTGGACAGTGACGTTGCCGAGCTTGTCGTACCCGTAGCTCGCCGTGCGCGTGACGCCCGCTGTAGTCGAAGAAGAGCTCGCCGCGCGGCCGGTGTTGAAATAGCTGTAGCTGATGGCGTCTCCGCCCGACCGCTGGGTCAGCCGCCCTGCCTTGTCGTAGCTGAAATCGCTGCCGAGGCTCGCCATGTTGACGTGCTGCACCGTGCGGCCGAAGGCGTCGGTCTTATCGGTGACGCTCTTGCCGTTGGCGTAGGTGGTGGTCTGCGTCCAGCCGCCGAACACGCCCATGCCTGCGGTCGAGGTCGTTCCTGACCAGGCGTAGGCGTACGTGGTTTGATCGCCGCCCATCGCGACCTGCGCGACGATGCGGCCCTGATGGTCGTATTGGGTAGTCTGCGCATTTGCGAGGCCGAGGAAGTTATTCCAGTGGGCGGTCCGCTGGCCGAGTCCGTCAAAGGCATATGATTCGGTATAGTTCGTCGCGCCGCCGGTCAGCGTCCACGGCCGGACGATTTCGACAAGCCGGCCCATCGCGTCGAAATTCTGCAGCGTGACACGGTCGAGTTGATCAGTGAGTTTTCGCGCATCGCCATGAACGTCATAGCCGATGTGGCTTTCGCCCCCGTCAGGGGCGAGCGTATAGGTGACGAGCGCTTCAGCGCCGCCATAGCCAGAGCCGGCGAGCAACCTCATCTGCGTCAGGTTGCCGTTGGCGTCGCGGTGCGCGACGAGGCGGCCGCTGGCGTCATAGTAGCGATGTTCGGTCGGGCGATAATTGCTGGTGACGACGCCGGTGGCGCCCGTGATCGAAACCGTCGGGCTCTCGGTTTTGATCACCCGGCCCATGGTGTTGTAGCTGTAGTCGAACCGCGCGCCGGCGGCATTGATCTCGTACGCCACTTCGCCGAAGGCGTTGTAGGCGCGGGTGGTGACGAGGTCGTCAGACGTGGTCGCGTTGCGCTGGCGCTTGGGCTCCAGCACTTCGGTCGCCTGGTTGCGCGCATCGTACTTCGTAATGGTGGCGACGACGCCGCTCACATTCGTTGTCGCGATATCGGCGGGCGCCGACCAGAGCGCCAACACCTCGTCCAGCGTGTCGAGGCCGGCAGCGGCGAAATCGGCGCCGGCCGAGGCGAGCGCGAGCGTCTGATTGCCCGCCGCGTCGTACATGAAGTATTTCCAGACGCCGTCGCCGGCGTTGGTCCGCTGCAATCGGCCGGCCGCGTCGTATTCGAAGCTCTCGGCGTAAACGCCGTTGGTCCCGCGCGCGGACACCTCGCCGAAGGCGTTGTACTGCGTATGGGTCGTATCGATCGCCTCGCCGCCGGTGACCGCCGCATTGCGCGTCCAGCTCGTCGTACTGCCGCTCGGGCGCAGCAGCATGCCCTGCGCGACGACGCGGCCTTCAAGATCGTAGTCCGAGCCGATCGCTTCGTTGCGCACTGCGCCCGAGCTCAAGTCGAGGCGATTATATTCCTCGCGCGTTACCCGTCCGGCGACGTCGTAAAAGTAGTGACGCGTGAAATCGCCCGCGTCCTGCATGCGCAGCAGCCGGCCGCCTATGCCGTACTCATAAGTAGTGACGCGGTCGGCAAGGCTCCCGGCGCCGAGCTGACGCAGTTCGGTCAGGTTGCCGAGCGCGTCGTAAGCGTAATCGAGCGTGGGCCGCACCGCCGCGCCGAGATGATCGACGAACGCGGCGCGTTCTTCCTTCCGCAGCCTGCCGGCGTCGTCATAGGTGTAATCGGTCCGCTCGCCGCTCGCCTCGACCTTCGCCAGGACCTGGCCGAGCGCGTTGTATTCATACGTAATGACCGAATCGACCAGAACCGTGCCGAGCCCGGTTTCGGCCCATGTCGAGGGGCCGGCGGCGGAGAGCTCGAACTGCGGCCGGGTGACGAACATCCAGCTGTCCGCGCCGCTGATCGTCGCGTGCTTGCGGACGATGAGGGAAGCGCTCACCGCGCTCGCCGGCGCCTCACCCTCGACCCAGATGCGCTTGTAGCCCGAAAGCGATTGCCCGCCCGCGGCCTCGGCTTCGTTCCAGGCCTCTGGCCCAGCGCCGTGCGCCGTCGAGATGACCTGGCCCGAGGCGTCGCGCCAGGCGATGCAGATTTCGACATGGGCGCGATGGGCGCCCGTATAAGCCGAGAACGTATAGGTCTCGCCTGGCGTCACCGACACCATCTGTCCGAGATCGTAGACCGAGCCCGCCTCAGCATCCGATTGCTGGACCACGAACGTGCTCTGATCGCCGCTTGCGAGCCATTGGGCGCCGGCGATCGCGTTGGCGCCATGGATATGCGCGCCGTTTGCGTCATCGGTCCAGAAATACCAGCCAGGCACGCCGCCCGATTCATAAGCGGCGGTGCTGGAAAAAGCCTGTTTGGGATAACCGCCCGGATTCTGCAGCCGGTTGAAGGAGGCGTGAACGGCAACGTTCAAGCGCCGTTCGGTCAGCCTGCGGCCCATCCGGTCGTAGCTGAACGCGGTGATGCGGTCATCGCTCGACGGCGCGGGCGCTGCGGGCGCCGCGGACCCGAACGTCGGCGCAGCCGATTGCAGCGCGTGGCGCGTTTCCATAAGCACGTTGCCGTCGGCGTCATAGCTCCAGTCGCTGCGATAGAGCGCGGCGTCGATCTGCGTCGTCTTGCGGTTCAGCCGGTCGAACCAGGCGTAGCTCTCCCCGCCCCGGGCGTCGATCGTGCGCACGACATTGCCGCGCGCGTCGTAATCGTAGCTGGTCGTGAGGTCCTGCGCGCCAATCGCGAATCCGGCGTCCATTTCCGCGGTCTTCACATCGGGAACGGTGCGCGACACCATGCGATTGAGCGCGTCGTAAACCAAGAGTTCGCGTCTATAGGCGCCGCTCGGCTCGCCGGGCGGTTCGCCGGTGGCGTTCGCCGGCAAGACGAGCTGGTTCGCATAGACCCGGGTCTGGGTCACATTGCCGTTCTTGTCGTAGAAGCGCCGCGTCAGCGTTCCGGATGCGCTAAGCTGATGCGTCAGCCGGTTGAGCGCGTCGTACCAATAGAGCGTGCGCGCGCCGGCGGCGTCGCGCTTTTCTATGAGATTGCCGTTCTTGTCGTAGTGGAACGTCTCGGTCGGCGTCGCGCTCGTGAGCGCCGCGGTCGAGGAGGCGGCCACGCTCTGGGCGTCGTGGACGATGCGGATCAGGCGGTCGAGCTTGTCGTACTCGTAGCGCGTCGTGCGCAGCGCCGTCTGCGTCAGCGCGTCGTAACCCTCGATTTTCTTCAGGAGATTGCCGCGATCGTCGTACTCGAACGTGTTGACGATGGTCTCTGTTGCGGCGCCGGCAAGCTCGACCGTCTTCGTCTCTTTGACCACGAGGCCGCGCCCGTTATAGACATAGGCCGTCTCGCCCTGCGCCTTGTTGACGACGCTGAGGCGTTCGCCGTGGGCGTTCAGCGCATAGCTTTCGGTCTTGTTCTCGGCGTCGGTCGTCGCCGTCACACGCCCGAGCAGGTCGTAGGCGAAGGTGGTTTTGGCGTCATGCAGCGCGTCGGCGCTCGGCGGCGCGTACTCGCCTCCGGGCGCGGGCGCGGCGGCCTTGGCGCTGTAACGGACGATCTCGGCGAGTTCGCCGAAGGCGTTGTAGGCGCTCGCCGTGGCGTGGCGCTCGGCGTCAACCGTGAGCGTCACGCGGCCAAGCTTGTCGTAGACATAGTGGGTGACGGCGTCGAGATCGTGCGGCGTCAACGTGGGCTTGGCCGCTGTCGTGGGCGCGCTCGTCTCGGCGTAGTGGCGCGTGACCGAGGCCGCCTCGCCGAAGGCGTTGTAGAGCGTCGCTGTTGCGTAGTTTTTCGCGTCGACGGCCAGCGTCAGGCGGCCCAACTGATCGAAATAGGCAAAACTCTCATGGCCGCGGGCGTCGGTCGTCTTGACGGCGTGAAAGGCGTCATAGGCGATCGTCGTCACGACCGCTTCGCCGTCGACCGTTATCGAGGTGCTCTCCAGGCGTCCCAGCTTGTCGTAGCCGAAGGTTTTCACATTGCCGTTCGGATCGGTGACGGTCGCCAGATTGCCGAGCCCGTCATAGCTGTAGAGCGTCTCCGCGGCCGGACCGGCTTCGCCGATCGCCGTCACCTCATCGGTGCCTGCGGACCAGATGAGGCCCGCGCTGGCGGGCGCTTGCCCCTTCTCCAGCGTAAAGGCGCCCTCATTGTCGATCCTGATGAAGCTCGCCCCGACGTGCTCGCCCTCGGTGCCGGAGGACCAGAGCGCGACGCTGGGTTGGCCCTGGACGTCGCGATAGAGCACGAGATCGCCGTCGCTCTGCGCCGTCAGGCGATAGCTCGCGCCGGCGACCACTTCGCGCGTGTCGGTGGTCCAGATCCGTTCGCCCTTGTGATAGATTTCGAACTCGCCGAAATTCGTCACCAAAGCCGCGTATTCGCCGTTCTGGGAGGTGATGCGCTGTCCGGCGTTGAGCTGGGTCGCGGTCTCGCCCAGCGACTGCATATAGCTCGCAGCGCTGGTGTAGCGCACTTCCTTGGTCTTGCGCCCGGCGAGATCGTACTGGCTGAAGACGGTGCGGCTGTTGTCGGCCCAGCTGCCGGTGATCTCCCAGCCTAGGAGGCCGTTGGCGAGATAACCCCAGAGCTGGAAGCTTCCGGTCGGATCGATGATATAATCGACCCGGCCCATATAATCGTAATGGGTCTGCGTCAGCCGCGAGGCGCCCTTGTTGGCGTAGTGAACGTCGAGCAGCGTGGTCGCGTCGCCAGCCGTGACATGTTCTTCCCAGCGGCGCTCGCCGATGACGCGGCCTTCGCCGTCGTGATCGAACTGAGTGACATAGCCTTCGCCGTCGACGACGAAGCGCAGGTCGCCGCGGCTGTTAAAGTAGTTGCGCGTGGTGCGCGCGCCCGCGCCGTTGGCGCTGCTCCAAGCGTCAAGATGCGACTCCCATTGAGCGGCGTCCGCCGGCATGGACGTCGACTTGATGACGGCGTAGCGCGTCGTGCTGACGACGCGGCCGGCGGCGTCATAACCCAGACGCGTCACCGCACCGGCCGCGTCGATGCTGTAGCGGAGCTGCGCGCGGTCGTTATAAACGTTGTAGCCAATCCGGGTCTCGCCGCTCAGCAGCGCGACCGCGGCCTTGGCGCCGGCATAGTCCGAACTCGTCAGCGCGGACGCAAGCGGGGCGGCGTAGACGATCGTCTTGCGCACGAGCCCGGTCGCCAGTCCGGCCGTCAGCCCGTCCCAGTAGACGTATTCCGTCACGTGATTGAGTGCGTCGATGCTGTAGCGCAGCAGGCCCTGCCCGTCATAGACCCAGCGTTTGGAGACGTCCTTCTGCGCGTCAGCGAGCCCGGATTTCAGCGCTTCGAAACTGCCGGCGGCGCGCAGGCCCGCCGTAGTTTCGCCGGCATAGGCGATCTCCTGGATCTTGCGCCCGGCCCCGTCGTAGACGATTTCGCTGAGATAGCCTTCGCCGTTGAGCGCGCCGACGATACGTCCGGCGCGGTCGTAGAACGTGCGCGTCAGCGCGTCCTTGGCCGCGTCCGCGGTCGGCAGGATGAGTGTTGTCGGCGGGGCGGTCTTGAAGCCGTTGACCTGGCTCGCGGAAAGCTTGTTGACATAGCCGTAGGTCGAAACCAGACGGCCGGACTGGTCATAGGCGTAGCTCACGACCGAGCCGTCGCCCTGGATGGTCTCGATCACGCGTCCTGCGGCGTCATAGACCGAGAATTGCCAGATGTCGCCTTGAGCACTCGCGGCCGGGAGCACCGAGACGGCCCCGTTCTGCGGATTGGCCGTCACCTCCACTTCGCTGAACGGATTGTCGAGCAAAGCGAGATGGGTCCCGCTCACCAGATTGCCGCGTCGCACCGTCGCCGTGACGCGCCCGGCGGCGTCGTACCGGTACTCGACCATCTCGCCCAGATGGCCGATCTCGGCGACCTTGAAGCCGGCCTTGTCGTAGATGAAATAGCTCTTGAGCCCGGAGGCGTCGGTGACGCGGCGGAGCTGGCCGTTCTTGTCGTAGAGATAGTGCGCCGCGCCCCCTTGCACCAACGTGTTGCTGGCGTCGACGTCGGAGCGAGAGATGAGCTCGCCCGCCTTGTTGAACACAGAGACGCTGGTGTAGCTCACGCCGGTGGCGAGCGTGACGACCGCCTTGGTCGAGATCTCGGCGCTCGCCGTTCCATTGCCGTCCGTGAACGTGATCGCGGTGACCGCGCCGTTGAGATCGGTTGCGAGGGTCTGGCGCCCGAGCGCGTCATAGAGGAAAGCTTGCCCCTGCTGCGCCCCGGTCTTGCTGAGCAGCAAGCGACCGTGCTGATCGTAGACGTATTGCCGGTGCGAGAAACCTTCGGCCGCGCCGGCGCCCGCATCGCCGTCGCCGATTCCGAGCCCCGTGGATGCGCTGGCCGCGTCATAGGCGTAGGTGTGCCGGAGATTGCCGCGGGCGTCATACTCGAAGCGGGTGACCGCCGCGCTCGAGCGGTCGACCAGATTGTTCCGCCAATCGTCCATGGCCGCGAGCGTCGGCAGCTCGGATCCGATTGCGTAGACGTGCGCGGGCGCCGTGTAGACGGTGGTGCGCGCCAGCAGCCCTTCCGAGCCGAACGAAGCCTGAGTCGTGTAAGTGTGCTCGGTGACCTCGCCTTCGGCGTTGATCACATAGCGAAGGTGGCCTTCACCGTCATAGACATAGCGCGTGTGCTGCGGCGCCTGCCAGTAAGCCGTTCCAGGGCCGCCGCCGATCGTGGTCTCCCGCAGCAGCCGGTTGCTGTAAACGGCCGAGGCGCTGAGCGGCAGCGTGCGTCCCTCCCCCGCCCCCGCGAACGTCCAGTGCTCCTCGCCCCAATCGGCCATCGAGCGTCCTGTCGAGGCGATGTTCTGCTGATAATAGGCGAGCAGATCGCCATTGCTCGGATGCTGGACATAGGCGGCATAATCGGCGCCGATGTCGTAGACGCGATAAGTTGTGACCCCGGTCGGATCGGTGACGCGAATGAGATTGCCGCGCGGGTCATAGAGATAGCCGGTCACGGCGCCGGCCCCGTCGGTCACGCTTGTCACCGCATCCTTGTCGCCGGCGTCATAGGCGAAATATCGCGAGATCGAAGTTGCCCCCTCGACCCGCGGCGGCTCGATGATCTCGATAATCTGCCCGTCGGCGTTGGAGCGGATTTTCGTCACCTGCAGCCGCGCATCGGTGATCTCGGTGCGGGTAACGCCGCCGGCTTCGCTGTGATAGGCGATCGTGGTGACGCGGGACTCGGTCGCTGAAACCGTCTGTTGGAGACTGATCACGCGGCCGGAGCTGTCGTAGCCGACGAGCAGTTTGGCGCCGTCCTTCTGCTCCACTGAGGCGATGCGGCTCGAGGCGCCGTCATAGGCGTACTTGATCCAGTAGGTGTCTTGGTCGCTGACCGCGTCGTCATGCGGCGAGAAATCGACGATGACCTGCTCCAGCCGATCGGAGCTGTCATAGAGATAGCGGGTGCGGGTGGGCGTGAACGCCTCCACCGCCGTGGTCTCGAGATCGTCATAGCCGGTGACGATGGCGACGATATTCGCGCCGCTCCAGGAGTACTCGACATAGGCGCCGTCGTGCGTGGTCACACGCGTCAGTTTGGTCGCGTCGTTCGGATCGTACTGGAATGTGAGCGTGTTGCCGTCGTCGTCGCTCTGGGTCTTGATGCGCCAGACGCCGGTCTCGGCGGCGTGATAGGTTTCGCTGATCCGCCCGCCGCCCTCGCGCCAGGTCCAGACGCCGTTGGCGTAGCTCAGCCGCTCGTGCGCGCCCGCCCCGTCCTTGGCGACATAGACCGCCCCGTCCCAAAGATAGGTGACGAGGGACCCGTCTGCCGAGAGCCGCTTCACCGACACGCCGGCGACATGCTCGACGATGCGCCGGTCGCTCGATTGGCGCCACAGATCGCCATTGTCGTCATGATCGGTGTGGCCAAGGCTATTATACGTCCGCGCCACCGCAGCGTCCGGGCCGAGACCGGCCAGAAACTCGTCCTGGCGCTGCAGGACGAGATTGCCGGTCGCGGCGTTGACGAAGACGTTCTCGCCGCCGCGGCCGAGGCTCGATGAACCCAACAGCCCCTGACGCCCAAGCGCCGCCGCAGAGCCCCGCTCGAAGCCCGTTCCCAGCCCTGTGAAGAAAGCCGCCACCTGGACATCCCCGCTCGGGTGAACGAGGCGCCGCTCACCCTTCATGAGGCTCTAGTCGGCGGATCACGCAGATTGTTTAGGTCAGAACCGAAAAAAATTCTTCATTCGGTCGCTGCGAGCGTAGACTGATCGGTGCGCGCGCTCTGCGCCGAGAGGCAAGGCCTTGGCTGTGCGAACGTCGGCTGAGCCATCCCGCGGCGACAGTCGGGGCGGACGAACAAACAGCGAAGCGGCTCCGGCCTCGCCCTATTATCATGTCGCGATGATTACAGTCCCGCCGTTCGTCGACGCTCGCGTCCGACCGATCGGCAGGGCCCAAGCTTCATGCAGCGCACTGGCGGAAGCGCAATTCTCCCAAGTTAGCGCCACTTCTTCCTTCCCGCCTCGCGCATGGCCTCGTCGAACTCGCTCGGCGGGATGAATTCCTCCCTGAACCAGGGATTGACAGCGGGATCGAACACCCGCTTCAGCCAGTCGATGGTCTCGCGCACGCGCGGCAGCTGGCCGCGCTCGCGGTCGAAGACGAGCCAGAAGCGGATGCGGGCGAGCTCGCCGACATCGAGCATGACGAGGCGGGGCTCGATTCTGGCGACATAGGTCGGCATCGAGGCGACTCCGCCGCCGCACGCCGTCAGCGCGACCAGGGCGGTGCCGCAATCGGTGCGCACGGAAAAGTCCAGAATGTCCTGCAGCGCGCTCTGCTTTGGGCGCCAGCGTTCGGGCTGGGAGATATAGCCCGTATGCATCAGCATCCGGTGCTGGAACGCTTCGCCTATGTCTTTGGGGCCGCCATAGAGGTCGAGATAGGTCTGGGCGGCAAACGCGGCGTGATGGAGCCAGCCGAGCGGGATGGCGACATCCTCCATGCGCTTGGTCTCGTGAAACTGAATCGCGATATCGGCCGGCGCCTCGCTCTCCTGCTGTTTCGACCGCAACAGCAATTGAATGCTGGGAAAGACCCGGTGGAGCTGCGGCACGCTCGGGGCGATGAAATAGGAGAGCATCGCATCCGGGCAGCTGATCGAGACCTCGCCCGCGGGCTCGCGGTCGCGCATCGCCACTTCCTGGGTGATGTGCTGGACCGAACGGGCCATCGCCGCAGCCTGTGAAGCGACGAAGCGGCCTTCCTCGGTGAGTTCGATCCCGCTGTTCGACCGCAGCGCCAGCGTCGCGCCGAGGCGCCGCTCGAGTTCGGCCAGCCGCTTCGACACGGTCGGCTGCGTCGTCTGCAGCCGCTGGGCCGCCTTGTTGAGGCTGCGCTCCTCGGCGACCGCGAGGAAGAAATGAAGGTCCGCCCAATCGAGCTGCTGGCTGGCGGCAATCGGCTTCTTGTTTTCCGGAATAGCCATTCTTCCAAAACCGCCGAAGCGCGAGGCGTCCTCTTCTCCCAAGCTCGCGCCAGAGTTTTCAGCAAGGGGGGCCTCGCATGCAAGCTCAATCGGAGCGAGGGTGCGCGAGCGCTCTGCAAATACGCGCCTTTCTCGTCGGCCAGGGCTTTGGCGCCTGCGACAGCGACGGCGACATCGCCGCCTTCCGAGCGCTCGCCCAGCGGCTGCTTCCGGTCGAGGTGGCGCCGCTCGCCACGCTCAAAGCCGTGCAGGCGCGCACCGGCCACAGCCTCTTTCTTCGCGAGACCGATGACGCCGCAGGGTTCATCGCCTTCTTTGCGCTGTCGCCGCGCGGCGAGCGGGCGCTGGTCGCTCGCGCCCCGCTCGAGCCCGACTGGGCCGAGCCGTTCGGCGCGGCGAGCCGGAGCGGTTATGTCTGGGGCCTCGGCGGAGACACCAGGCGCGCGCAATTTGCGGTGCTGCGCGCGCTTGCCGGCATGCGCAAGCGCTTCTTTGCCCATGTTGGACTCTACGCGCGCGCGACGTCGAGCGGGGGCGAGCGCGCCATGAAGGGTTTTGGCTACGCCACTCCCATCGACGCCGCCACTGGCCTTTATTATGCGCCGCCACTGAAGGCGCTGGCGGCCGCGTCATGACTCATTGCGACGCCGCGCTGCCGCTTCTCTATAGCGGCCCGCCCGCAAATCATGTCGAGATCGACATTGTCCGCGATCTCGACGGGCTGGTGCGCGTCTTCGCGTTGCGCGCCCTCATCTATATGGGCGAACAGCGCTGCCCGTTCGACGAAGAGTTCGACGGCAACGATCTTGCCGCTTCGACCCATCTCATCGCCAGGATCGACGGCGAGCCGGTCGGGACGTTGCGCCTTCGCTGGTTCGCCGACTTCGTCAAGATCGAACGCGTCGCGGTCAAGTCCGAGCACCGCGGCGGCGCGGTGGTGCGCTCCCTGTTCGGCGAGGCGGTGCGACTTGCGAGCCGGCGCGGCTACAAACGCGCGATCGGGCACATCCAGGCGCGGCTCGCCCCATTCTGGCTGCGCCTTGGCTTCGCCCCCCGCCCGGGACGCGAGCGGTTTTATTTCTCTGACCACGAATATATCGAAGTTGAAGGCCGCATGGATCCCCACCCGGAGGCGCTCTCGGCCGACACGACCCCGCTCGTGCTGCTGCGTCCTGAAGGACGCTGGGATGCGCCCGGCCCGCTCGATCGATCCTCTGCACGGCCGGCGACCAATCCGTGCTGACCGCGCCGCTCCTCGTTTGCCTCGACGTGCAGCGCGCTTTCGTCGAGCCGGGGCGTTTCCACGCCGCGAGTGGGACGCGCGCGCTGATGCACGGCCGGCGCCTGCTCGCCTACGCCCGCGAACGGCGCTGGCGCATCGCCCATTGCCTGCTGCGCCCGTTCGCTGCGCCCGTGTCGATGACGGTGCAGTCGGCGCGGCCGGTGCATGGCTTCGAGCCGCTGACGCGCGAGATGGTGTTCGAGCGCGAAAGCCTTTCGGCCTACGGCCACGAGGAATTCGACCGCCTGATGGCGAGCGCCGACGCGGGCGCGATGGTGACCGGCCTCAGCACTTCGCTTTCCCTGCTCGCGACCTCGATTGACGCATTCGAGCGCGGCCATCGCCTCATCCTTCCGGGCGAGGCGCTCGCGGGACCGTCCGGAATCGAGGCGGGCGCGCCGGCGCACGAAGCGGTGGCGCGCGATATCGCGCGCTTCCTCGGCTTTTCCGTCAGCGCGGCCGAGACCGCGCCCATGCAGGCCCATCCGGCCTTGGAAGCGATTGTCGCAAGCAAGGAGACGCGAGAATGAGTACGATCCCCTTCATCCATCAAAATGACCGCAAGATCCTGACGGTCGTCAGCGAGATTCTGGCTTACGCTGCCCGCGAACTCGCCGATCTGCGCGCAAGCCAGCCTGAACTCAGCGCCGCCGTCGAGAGCGCGCACCGCATTTCAACAGCACTTGTCGGCGCGGCGGACGATGCGGACGCGGCTGCTCGGCGCGAAGCCTCGATCTGATCTCGGCGCCGACGACGATGGACACGCCCGCTGCGCCTATTCCGCCCTTCATCGCCCCGCCCGCGCGGCAGCTGCCGTTCTGGCGCGCTCTTGCAGCGATGCGCGACAATCCGATCGCCGGCTGGCCGCAGGCGATCTACGAGCAGCCGGTCTACCTCCCGCCGCGGCGCGACTTTCGTCTGCTTTACCTGTGCGAGCCGACGGCGTTGCGCACGGTTTTGGTGGACAACGCCGCCGACTTCACGAAATCCCCGGTCTGGATGGGGCTGCTGAAGCCGCTGCTCGGCGAAGGCCTGCTCACGGCGGAAGCCGAGAGCTGGCGCTGGCAGCGTCAGGCGGCGGCGCCTGCGTTCCAGCCGCGGCGCGTCGAGGCGTGCGCCGAGGCAATCGGCGCGGCGGCCGACCGCGCGGTTTCGCGATGGGAGAGCGAAGCAGCGAGCGCTGTTCGCGACATCGGCGCCGAACTCAATACCATCACCTTCGAGGTCATTCTCGACGCCATGTTCGGCGGGCGCGGCGAAGTCGATTCTGCCGGCATGAGCCAAGCCTTCAGCGCCTATCTCGAGGCCCTCGGCCGCCCCAGTCTCTTCGATCTATTCGGCGCGCCGCAATGGCTGAAGCGCTTCACCGCGCCAGCCGCGCACGAGGCGGCGGCGTACTTGCGCCGATCGGTCGGCGAGATGATCGAATGCCGACGCCGCTCGCCTCGGCGCGGCGATCTTTATGACGCCCTCGCCGAAGCTCGCGACGCCAAGACCGGGCGCGCGATGAGCGATGGCGAACTTTGCGACAACCTGCTGACGTTCCTGGCCGGCGGACACGAGACGACGGCGCTTGCGCTCACCTGGTCAATTTTCCTAGTTGCGATCTACCCGGAGGTTCAGGCGCGCATACGTGCGGAAGTCGACGCCGTCGCGGGCGAGAAGGCCATTTGCGCCAACACAGCGGGCGAGCTTCGCTTCACCCGCCAGGTCATTCAAGAGACGATGCGGCTCTATCCCCCGCTCCCGGCGCTGTCGCGCGTCGCCAAACGCGCGGGCGCGCTCGCCGGCGAGGAGGTGCGGCGCGGCGACGTCGTCATCGTCCCGATCTATGCGCTGCATCGCCACCGGCTCTACTGGGACAATCCAGACGCCTTTGATCCTTCGCGCTTCGCCGGCGGCGCCGGCGGCCGGCGCTATCACTATATGCCGTTCGGCGCGGGCCAACGGGTATGTATCGGCGCGGCGTTCGCCATGCTCGAAGCGACCATTCTATTGGCTGCGCTTGTGCGCCGCGCGCAGTTTACGGCGATTGCGCCGGACTTGGTGCGTCCGAAGCTGCGCCTCGCACTGCGCCCGGAAGGGCCGCTCGCCGTGGAGGTCAAGATCCTGCCGGGCGAGCGGAGGCGATCGGCCGCCTGATGCGCGAGCCGGCGCTTCGTGTGCGTCTTAGTCCGCGCCCTCGTCGATGACGCGCACGATTTCCAGCACTTGGCGGCGCAGCTTGGCCGTGCGCAGCCCCGCGTAACGGCGCACGAGCTCGCGCGCGCCGGGTGTCGAGAGCGCCTCGCTGAACACGGCGCCCGAAGCGCTTTTGACGGCGCCTTTGAACCCGGCAAAGAAATCGGTGATCGGCAGGTCGAGCGCGCACGAGATGTCGAACAGACGGCTCGCGGCGATGCGATTGGCGCCTTTTTCGTATTTCTGCACCTGCTGGAAAGTGACGCCGAGGAGTTCGGCCAGCCGCTCCTGGCTCATGCCGATCTCGAGCCGGCGCGCGCGCACGCGCTCGCCGATCTTCTTGTCCATGGCGTTGGCCGCCCGCTCATCAGTCAATGCAACCCCCGCAAGACATCCGCCACAATTTGCGCCAGCGCCGCCTCATCAATCAAGGCGCGACGAAGGTCGCCTGCGAGGGCCGGTCCGAAGCCGAATGCGGGGCGCAGTCGGCCGCGCGCCCAAGCGCTCGTTGCTACAACCTGGTGTTGCGCCGGGCGCTGGTCTAGTGTGCCCACGGGGCCCGCGCATGCGGTTTGACCCAAACGGGGAAAGTCATGAAGCGCATCGCCACAACGGCCGCGCGCACTCTTGTGGCCCTCGCGCTCGCGGGCTGCGCCGGCGCCGGCGCGCCGGCGCGATCGACCTCGCCGCAGGCGAACGCGATCGGCGCAGTCGAGCAGACCTCCGTCGACGTCTGGATGCTGGATATCGGCCAGGGCTCGTGCGTCGTCGTCGACTGTCCCGGGCGCCTCATCGTTTTCGATTGCGGCAGCAGTGGAGGAAGCTCCAACGAACTGACGCGCAACAACACCGAAGCCGCCACAGCTTGGGTGCGCGAGCGCGCGCGCGCCGCGGGCGCGCTCACCGTGCTCGTCTCTCACGCCGACGCGGACCATTACAATCTCATTGCCGAAGCGGCGCCCGCGGAGTTGACGGACCGGGTGCTGCTTGCCGATCCGCTGCATATGCACGGCGCGGCGTTCGTGGAATGGACATCGAACCTTCGCGGCGGCGAAGACGCCGTGCTCGAATTTACGGCGAACGCTTTCAGCCCCGCGGATTCCGATCTCCAATGCGGAAACGCGCGCGCCGACGCGCTGATCGCCAACTTGGCTGGCAGCGCTCAAACCAACCCGCACAGCGCCGTCGTCGCGCTCAGCTTTGGAGATACGAGTGTGGTTTTGCCGGGCGATGCGCACGGAGCGACGGAGCGGGCCGCCATCGCTGCGATGAGCAGCCTTCCCCACCTCTCCAGCAATCAGACGGTGCTGATCGGATCGCATCACGGCGCGGGCACAGAAGGCAGCAACAGTCAGGAATGGATCGGCGCCTGGCGTCTGCAGGGCGCCATTTTCAGCATGCGGCCGACGAGCTATCAGCATCCGACCTGCGAGGTGGTCAGGCGATTTGACGCCGCCATGAACCAGCGGCTTGCGCCGCACGAAGTGACCTGCGACGGCGAGGAGGCGCACCAAACCCGCGACCGCATTCTCACAACGCACGACAACGGCCACATGCTGGTGCGCCTGCGCGGCGATCGGCTCAGCATCTATTGCCAGCGGCGAACGCCGGGTTGCGCCGGCCGGCTGCCGGCGGCGGCGCGCCTGCCAGGCCGAACCGCTCCCACTGCCTGAGCGACACGCGAAAGTGCGCCATACGCGCGAGCGAGTTTGCGAATTGACGCCTCAAGCATCGCTCTTTGCGTGTCGGCATGAACGCGCTCAACGTCACCGCCGCGGAGAAGATCAACACGACAGCTTGAAGGGCGCATGTTCACACTGAGTTCGCGTGCGCATCGGGGGCGCACCGGCGCGGTGCTCGCAAGTCACGAATGACGCTCGGGAGTGAGAATTTTATTGTAGCGAATGAGCGCATCCGTCACTTCGCAATCCGCCGGACTTAGCGGACGTGTGTTCTCGACTTCGATGAAGCGCTCAGCGCGGCACCAAATCGCATAGCAAAGCAGCTCATCGTCATGACGGGCGTGATAGGCGATGCCGTCAGCCTCCTCGCCATGCGCCCAGAGCGCTTTCGACCAGATTCGGCTGTGTTCGTGGGGCCCGCTGACAACCGTCGCGTCCGAACCGACCTGTTGAAGCCCGCCGCCGAACAGGCGGATGAGGCGCAACGGCCTTGAACAGGCGAGCGAAGAATACGAGCGCATCCGTATCTCGCGCGGATCCACGTAGCGACGCCCGGGGTTTCTTATGAGGCCTTCGACCAGCGCCCCATTGAAATTTTCCGCGGCGTACAAAGCGCGAAAGCAATTGCACACACAATTGAACCGGCCAGCGGGGGCCGCGTTCTTCGGCGGCCCGAAGAAAATCGGATGGTGCTCGGATCGATGAACCCGAAACAGAGCGGAGACTTCTATGACGGGCAGGCTTTCTCGAGCGAGCCAGTCAGAAGGAAGGGGTGGTCCCGGGGCAGTCGCCACAGCCATCACAGGTAGTCATCGCTCCGTCCTCCTATGACTAGCTCAATCGCGGTCTTTGCCAACTCCCCTCCAGCCTTCAGCGCCTCGATGACGCTGACGCCGCCGAGCGCCGAGTCCTTGGCGACGAGCAGCTCGAGCGTAACCAGAGGATTGACGCCCCGTTGCGCTTCCAGGACTGCGTCCAAGCCCCCCACGGTGCGCCCATCGGCGAACTGAACCGCTGGATACTTCCAGTCGCCCGCCAATCGAATGGCGAGCAGCTTGTTTTGCCGACGCTGCTTATCGACCGCTTGACGCGAAATGCCGAACATCTCCGCCACTTCGCCACTCGTTAGCGTGCCGCCGGCCGATTTGATCAGGACATCCCGGTGTAATGCAAATTCCGCGGCTTCCCACGCTCTCGGCTCTGTCGCGGCAAATTGGTCGTCGGCGGCGACGACCGTCAGCAGCGAGGCGGCGCCCTGATGTTCTGCGAGCGCTTTAGCCAAGGTCGCCTCGGACGCGCGCTCGGCGATCGCGGTGAGCACGCCCGCCGCTCTAGCGAACCACGCGTATCGCACCCCGCCTAGGCGCATCGCCGACGCGTCGAGAGGATTTTCGCTCGGGACGAGGTCGGCGTTGCTGGCGGCGCGCCGCTCCACCCGCAGGTCATTTCGCACCGATCTCACGCCTGACACGGACTCGGCCAGATCCTCGGCATGACGTTTGGCTCCGCGTGTGTCGACAACACCGCTCAGAGTGACGTCGCAATTTGTCACCTTCACTTCGATTTCCGACGCGTCGATGTCGGGATCGTCGGTCAAACGCTCGTTGAGGTCTTCGCGGATGCGGTCGTCAGACCGCTTGTAATTCTTGGGCCCCCGGCCGCTGTGCCCGCGCCCCTGTCGGCCGCCGGCCATCGCGCGCGCTTGGTCCACCCAGAAGTCGTCGCCCGAAACGGCAGCGTAGCCGCCAAAGCTTTGGCTCTGACCGAAACCTTGGCTCGCGCCGCGGCGCTCACCCCCCCCCCCTTGGGACGAATAGCCGCCTCGACCATATTGGGCGCCGCCATAGCCCTGGCCTTGGCCGAATTGCGGGCCGCCATAGCTCAAGCCGCCGCCATAGCCCTGCCCATAGCCGCCGCCATATCCGCTCTGGCCTTTGCCGTAGTCCGAACCCAATGAGCGCCCCCAGTCATCGCGACTGCGATCGTCGTAAACTGCCCCGCCCTGACCATAGCTGCGGCGATAATCGTCATCATCTTCGCGCCATGACGGCCCTTGGTAGCTCCGGTCGCGTTGATTGTCGGAAGCTCCAAACCAGCCGCCGCGCCTCGCTTCGTCGTCCCGCTCGCGCGGAGACTCCGGCGGGGTCGCAGAGCCTGGCTCGGCCGATTGTCTGGTTCGAGGGCGCCGACGGGACCTTCGCCCGCCATTGTCCGGATCAGGCGACTCATCCTCGGTTGACATGGTTGCTATATATCATGACGTGGAACTAAAGCAACGTAAATGGAACCATTGGCCCAGCGCCGCCGGCTGTGCGGAGGCGGGGCGGCCGCCCGGGGCGGCGACTTCTCCTCTTCCCGATGACGCCATTTGCATCGGCTCATAATCGCGCGGCCGCGCTCACTCATGAGCGGCTCAGCGCCACGACTTAACCGGTCCTCGCAACCGAGCGCTCGCGATCGGAAGCCGCCTCGCGAGCCGCTCCCCGCGTGCTGCCCGCCCGCCCCGAGGTCAACGGGTCTTGAGCGGTCTAGCTCCGGCGCGCGGTCGGCGCGCGTATCCGGATCGAGCTCGCGTCGAGCCGAAGTCGCCGGCGATCCCGGCACATCCAAACCGCTTGCGCAATGACGCAACCTTTAGTAGCATCCTCGCGCTCTCCAGAGTTCTGCTTGTCCGCGCTGCGCGGCGGCAGACCGACACGGTCGCCGTTGACGCCCATCCCAGCCGGTGATTGTTCGAAGATCATCCAAGCGGGGATCGTCATGCTCGCAGCCCGGATACTTGGCCCGGTCCGCAGGTTGTACTGGCGCGTGGTCAAGCCTCGCACATTGGGCGTGCGCGCTGTCGTGCTCGACGATCACGGCAAAGTCGCGCTCGTGCGTCACACGTATGACAAGTTCTGGTATCTGCCAGGCGGTGGTGTCGAAAAGGGGGAGTCTTTCGAGGCAGCTCTTCGTCGCGAACTTGCAGAAGAGATAGGCGTCGTCGACTTCAGATTGGTTCGCGTGCTCGGCGTCTATCACAATAGGCGCGAGCACAAGGACGATCACATCGCCGTCTTCGTGGTCCAGGTTAGTTCAGGCGATGTGACGGCGACCGACGCCGTCGAGATCAGGGAAGCCGGTTTTTTCCCGCTCGAAGCTCTGCCCGCAGGCGTCTCTCCGGCGACCAAACGGCGGCTCGAGGAGGTCCGATCTGAGACGGCAAGCGTCAGCGTCTGGTGACAATGCGACGGCGAGCCCGCGCGCCCTCCTCTCGAGGACGCGATGCTCATTACCGCCAACGAGTCTTTCCTCGGACCGGACGCTGTGTGCGTGCGCGAGGAAGTGCGCCGCAGGCGCGCCTTCTTCGACGTGCGAGAGGTGTTTCGCGGCGGGGCGTATTGCTCGTTCGAGCACTTGCTCGGCCAGGAGCGCGCGCTTGCGCGCGGTCTTCTGGCGGTGCTCGCTCTTCTGCGACGCCATCGGCTCGAGCCGCTGCCGCTCTCGCGATACTATCTTTACCGGCCGACGGACGCCGATCACGGCGGATTTCACAGCCGCCATGCACACGGCTTCCGCTATCTCGATCTCGTCGGCTACGCCGTTGCGATTACCGACGCCGAGATCGGCGCCTCTGTCCGCGCCCTGGACGCGCTGCGCGCCTATGTGCACGATTGCATTCACAACGCGACCTATCGAACGTTTCGGCGCGGACCCGACGGGCGCATCTTTCGCGAGCAGTACGGCTTCAACTTCCGCAGGTGGAACGGGCTCTCCTATTCGCCGGCGCGGCAGACAGCGTGCGGCTCGATCAACCTCAATCTGCTCATGGACGGGATCGTCGTCCTGAAGACAGCCGAATTGCTGTCCCACCGCTCCATCGCCGCCTTCGCGCGCGCGCGCACGCCGGCGGAGCGCATGCTCGTCGCCGACGTTCGGGCCGAGCTGGAAGAGATCGGCCCTCAATGCCCCAGCTGGAGTTTCCATCAATCCGTCACGAACCCGACACTTGAGTTTCTCGAGCGCTATGACAGCCCCGCTTTGATGGAGGCGCTCTATCGCGCCATGCTCACCGGCCAAATTCGCGAGGCGGCCGAACTGATGCGCCGGCTCTCCGGCCGCGGCTGGCGCGATCTCTTCATGTCCTCGGCCTTCAGCAGCGCGCCCGGACCTCGCCCAGAAGAAGAGGCGCGCGCGGCATGAACCCGGTTCGCGCCTCGACCCTCGCCGCAGCGGATGCGCAAGCAGGCTCAAGCTCGCGGCGGCTGCGCGCCCGCGCCGAAGACATCATAGCAGACTTCGCCCAGGACCATCCCGGCCGGAGCGTCACCGTCGACCACGACGACATAGGACGGGTCGCGGTGCGCGGCGCCGTTGCGAGGCCGGCGGCGAGCGTCTTCAAGCTGGCGCTCGTGCTCGCCGTATTGCGTCAGTGCGAGCGCGGCGTCCTCGACGCTGCGGCGCGCTACAGGATCGGGTTGTTTCCTCCGACCGCCTTTCCCTCGCTTCTCACCGCCTTCGACCCCGATCACGAAATCTCGTTGCGCGAGATCTGCAGGCTGGCGCTGCAGACAAGCGATAATCCGCTCGCGGTTTTCCTGGACGCGCTCTGTCCCCGCTCGATCGTCGCCGAGACGCTAGAGCAGATCGGCATATCCCGCGATCGCTTCGAACTCTGCGCCGGCTACACGGACCCCGAACTCGGCGCAGCCAATCGGGCGAACGCGTTGAACTCGGACGACGCGCTCACGCTGCTTCAGGCGATCACCGCAAGGCAAGACTATGCCGACCTTGTGCGCGCCATGCAGAACAGCACCCGAAACACGCGAATACCCGCCTTCCTTCCGCCGGGCGCGCGAGCGGCGCACAAGACCGGCACGCTCGACGGCGTCGCCAACGATGTCGGCATGATCTCATCCGGCGAGCGGCGCTTCTGGGCGGCCTTTCTCACCGAACGCGAGGCGGACCTCGAACAGACAGCGCTCGACATCGGGCGCTGCGCAAGATCGCTGTTCGATCTCCTCTTATCGCACGACCCCATTTCGGAGGCGTCAAGATGAAGCTGCTTTGCCTGCTTCCAGTCCGCAACGGCGCCGCTGACCTCGATGCGTATTTCAACTCGGTCAGCACCTTCGCAGACGGCGTCGTCGCGCTCGACGACGGCAGCACAGACGAGACCCCGCAGCTGCTAGCGAGGCATCCGCTGGTCAAGCAGGTGCTCTCCAATCCGCGGCGTGAAAGCTACGAAGGCTGGGACGATTCGCTGAACCGCCGGCGCCTCCTCGCCGCCGCCGCGCCGTTCGCGCCGGATTGGATCTTCTGGCTGGACGCCGACGAGGTGCTGGAGGCGAGCGACGCCGCCGTGCTTCGCGAATTTCTCGAGAACGAGGCGCTCACCAACGTCGCTTACGCGGTCGAAGTTTATCGCTTGATCGGCGACATGGCCCATTTCGACAAACGAAAGCTGTGGGTCTATCGGCTCTACTCTTACGCGCCGGGCTACACCCTCTCGCCGAACAAGCTCCACTTCGATCTCGTGCCGTTGGAGTTCGGGCCGCACCAGCGCGCGCTCACGAGCCTGCGCGTGCTGCACCGGGCCGGCCTTACCGAAGATCGCAGAGAGGCGCGCTTTGCCAAGTACCGCGAGTGCGATCCCGCGCTGCAATGGCAGCCTTCCTACGAACATTTGCGCGACCCGCCGGGCAATGTGCGCACGATCGCGGCGCGGCAGGCGGGCGATCCTGTCGTGTTGTCGCAAGCCGAGGCGCTCGCATGAGGCCGCAGGACATGCGCCAGGACGCAAGCTCCACGGAACGCTGGCCGTTCGTCACGGTGAGCATGAGCGAAGCTGCGCCCGAGGCGACGAATGAGGATCGGTTCGGGGCCTGGCAGGGCCCGGCGGGCCTCTTCGCCTGGATGATCGACGCCGCCGCAACGGTCACCGAGCGCCGCTTCTTCGCCGACGACGCCACGGACGGCGCCACGGACGGCGCCTGGTACGCCGGGCGCCTGGACGCGTTGATTGCTCGACATCTCGCCGCGGAGATTGCGACGCCGCGCGAGGCGCTGAAGCGCGCGCTGCTTGACCTCGAAGCGAGCACACGCGCGACAAGGGCGTGCGCCCCGCGCTGGGCCTGGCCGCTTGCGGCGATATCTTTGGTGCGCCTGCGGCGAGGCGAGGCCGGCGCCTGGCGCCTCGACGGCGTTCATCTTGGCGACTGTCCGGTTTACGCCGTCCGTGAAAGCGTCGCTCCGGTCTGGGAGCACCGGCCCTCGGGCGAAATCAGGCTGCAGAACGTTTGCCTCGCCTCGCGCGAAGAAGCGATCGCGCGCCTGCAACGCGCGCGCGAACACCAACACGGCGCCGCCAGCCGTTCCATCGCAGGGTTCGACCCGAGCGCCGCCGACGCCGCCCGCGAAAGCGCCATGCTCATCCCGGCCGGGGGGCACGTCGTGCTCCTATCCGACGGCTTGGCGCGATGCTTCGACGAGTACGGGCTCGCCGAACGGAACGAGGCGTTACGCCGCTGCTTGTCGGACGCGGGCGCGCGCGCGGTTCTGGCCGAGATGCGCGCATACGAAAGCGCCGTCTACGCCCATCGCGAGGGGCGCATGCTGAAATCCGCCGACGACGCCTCATGCCTGGTGCTGCAATGTCCGTGATCGAGACAGCCGAATGCGCGGAAGTCGAAAACCTGCTACGTTCGCTCGCAAGCGAGCGAACACTGGGCGCGCGGGTGGAGAAAGCGAGCGCAGGCCTGCTCGGCAGGCCCTATGTGAGCGATCCGCTCGGCGGCGGACCCCAGAGCTCCGAAACGCTGAACGCTTCTGTGCGCGGCTTCGATTGCGTGACCTATTGCGAGACGGTCTACGCCCTCGCCTTCTCGTCCTCTGCTGCGGGCTTTCTCCAGGTTTTGCGGCGGTTGCGCTACGCCGCCGGCGAGGTGCGCTGGATCAGCCGCCATCACTATTTCGCGGACTGGATCGACGCGGCGGCGGGCGAGGGTTTTTTCACATGTGCGCCGTTCGCGCCGTTTCAGCGCGCGCGCGTGCGTCATCTGTCGGCGCTTGTCTCCTATCCTGTCCGCACAAAACAATTGGGCTTTGCGCCGATCGAACTCGTCACGCGGCGGCCTCCGATATTGCGATCGGGCGATCTCGTCGCCTTCGGCTCCACCCGCGAGGACCTCGACGTGTTTCATTGCGGCTTGATCGCGATCGAGGGGTCAACGCCCATACTGCATCATTGCGCAAAGAGCGTCGGCGAGAGCTTCGCCGAGCCGATCGCCGACTTCATTGCGCGCAACACCATGGCTGGACTTTTGTTGGCGCGTCCATGCGAGCCGCCGCTCGAATCGTGACCAAGCGCGCAAGAATTACAACTTCTGGTTGCGCATCAATCTGAGCTGTGCCAGCAAGAGAAGCCAGCGAAGGCTGGCTTAACAACAGGAGCAGTCACATGACTGAGAAACTCACCGACTTCAGCATCGACGATATCGTCGAGCTCTCCGAGCAAGACATCTCGCTCGTTCACGGCGCCGGCTCCTCGCTCGAATTCGCCGCCCGCCTGAGCTCCGCCATGGAGTATTCGGTCTAAGCGAGAGCACGGGACTCTGACAGAGCACGGATCGGGCGGACGCGAACGCGTTCGCCCGGTCCAACAAGGTGGGGTTGACATGAGCTCGCGTCATCGCCTGACAGAACAGCAAGCGCTTGCGTTCATTCCCGCAGCGTCGGATTTCGATCAGCTCGACGCCGACTGGCTGCTGAAATCGGTGCTGGTCGCTTTCCTGAACCCCAGCTTCACGCTCTATCGCCGGGAGCTCTATCGATACTTGGCCGCGGCGACGGCGCTGCACGCTTATCGGCACGCTCCGTTCTGGCGCGAGCGCCTTCACCCCTACCGCGACATGATCGAGGGCGGCCAACCCTTCGAACTCGATCAGCTGCCCTTGCTCAACCGGACCGATGTCGAAAAAGCGGGCGCGTCCATCTTCGTGCCCGGGCAGGGTCACTTTCCTTCCTACACCTCCGGCACCACGAGCGGAAAATCGCTCATGCTGCTGCACTCCTCGCAGGCGCGCGAAGTTCTACGCAAGGCGCTGAGCGGGTTCTACGGGCGCGCCGCGCGCGCGCGCGGGCAAGCCCAGCCCGGCTTTTTGTTGAAGCTCGCGTTCCAGGCGCTGGGCAACGAGCCGCCGGGGCGCGGCGGCGTGCTGCCGGTCATATCCAAGCTCAATGCCGGCATGGAAAAGGCGCTCGACCTGCTCGATCACTCCGCCGCCGCGTCCGCCGAAATGCGGATCCACACGATTTCGGGCAATCCGTTCGACATCGTCGACCTCAGCCTCTGCGCCATGGCGAGGTTCGGCGATCGCTTCGCCGCCCTGCGCGAGAGCGTTCGCGAACTGCATACGACCGGCACTTATGTCTCCCGACATCTGCGAGGCTGGCTTGAAGACACCTGGCGGGCCGATCTCATCGACGCGATCTCGTTCTCCGAGCTGCCGGTGTTCGCCAACAGCTGTCTGCACTGCGGCCATCACCACTTCCACCCGTTCTGCACGGTCGAGGTGGTCGATTCTGCCGGCCGGCCGCTCGCCGAAGGGCGCGGGCGGCTCGCGCTCACCGCGCTTTATCCGACCGTCTCCTCCACGCATCTCATGCGCTACGAAGTCGGCGATTATGTCGAGCGGCGCGAGGTGCGCTGCGTCAACGGCCTCGAGGGCTATCGCTTCCTTGGCCGCTATAAAGGCTCGGTCAAGTTGCGGCCCGACCAGAGCGAAGCTGATTTTCTAGGCATCTGCGAGGTCATCGACCTTCTCGACGATCTGCCCGACATCAACCGGCCGGTGCTGAAGCACAATGTCGGCTATGACGAGCCGCTGCGCGATTTCAAGCATTGGCCGCTGTTCGAACTGAAGAATGAAGGCTCTGGCCCGCTCGTCCTCAGCGTCGAGCTCAAGTATCCGCAGCACGCTTTTCCGGCCAGACGAGACGAGGTCGAGGCGCTGATCAGGCGCCGCTTTGCAGAGCGCCTGCCATGGTTCGCGGGCGCCGACGACGCGCGGCGCTTGGCTATAGAATTTCGCAACCCGCGCCGCTTTGTGATCTGAACCATGCTCCTGGCGCGCTCTTCGACCGCTCGCCCGTCGCCGCAAAGCGTGCGCCAACTGGAACGCTGCGCAAAAGCCGGAGGCGAAGTTTGAGCGAACTCTTCCGCAGCGAGCCGCTGCAGCACAGCGCGCGGCGCCTTGAGGGCGCGGTGATCATGGCGACGCCGCCCTCGACGAGGCTGCTCGCGGGCTTTTTCTTGACCGCTGTCGTCGCTGGCCTCTGCTTTGCGTGCTCGGCAAGTTACGCGCGCAAGGAAACGGTGACCGGCTGGATCACGCCTGACAGCGGTTTGCTGCGCGCGGTCGCCGTGCAGGGCGGATTGGTCGAGGCGCTCGACGTGCGGGAGGGCGATATCGTCGCAGCCGGACAGGCGCTGGCGCGCATCCAGCTCTCGCCTGAGATCGAGTCGGGCGACGCCGGCCAGGCCTTGTCCGCCAGTCTCGCGGCGGAAGCGGATGCGGCCCGCGCCGGCGCCGGCGCCGATCTCGCCCAGCTGCAAAGCGAGCACCAGCAGCTGCGGCGCAGCCGCGACAGCCTGGCCGCCGAACGCGGCCAGGTCGAGCGCCAGATCGTCCTCCAGGGCGAGCGCATCCGCCTTGCGGAAACCGATCTCGAGCGGCTGCAGTCGCTCGCCGACCGCGGCTTCTTTCCCCGCTCGCAGCTCGAGGCGCGCCATGCCGCCGCGCTGGCGCAGGAACAGGAGCTCGCCGCCTTGCGCCAGCGCGCGCTTTCGCTCGACCGCGACATCATCGCCATGCGCGCGCGGCTCGAGGCTTTGCCGATCGAGACCGCCGCGGCGGAAGCGGCGATCGCGGTCACGGCAGCTCAGTTGGCGCAGCGGCGCACCGACGCGCAGTCGCGCTCGCATTATCTCGTGCGCGCCCCGGTCGCAGGCCGTGTCGCCGCGATTGCGGCAAGACAGGGCCAAACCCTCGCCTCGGGCGCGGCGGTCGCGACCGTGGTGCCGCACGGCAGCCGCCTCGAAGCCGAGCTTTACGCCCCCTCGCGCGCCATCGGCTTTATTCGCACCGGCCAAGAGGTGCGCCTGCTCTACCAAGCGTTTCCGCATCAGCGCTTCGGCGCGGGCCGAGGCGAGGTGCTCGCGGTCTCGCCGACCGTGCTCGCGCCGAACGAAGTCGCCATACCCGGGGTCGACGTCGGCGAACCGGTGTTTCGCGTGCGCGTGCGCCTCAGCCAGGACTATGTCGAAGCTTACGGCGAACGTGCGCCGCTGCAGGCGGGGATGCTGCTCAGCGCCGACATCGTCGTCGATCGCCGCAGTCTGATGGAATGGTTGCTCGATCCCATCTACGCCGCCGGGCGCCGCTAGTGTCCGCCAGCTTCGTCCAACGCGAGGGTGCCCCCGGCCTCTTAAGCGAGCTCAACCTGTCACGCCGGCGGCGCTTGCCGGTCGTGCTGGGCGCCGAAGCCGCCGAATGCGGCCTTTGCTGCATGACGATGATCGCCCGCTATTGGGGCCACGATGTCGACCTCAACGGCATGCGCCAGCGCTTCTCGTTTTCGATTTCCGGCGCGACGCTTCGCTCGCTGATGGACATCGCCGCGGCTCTCGATCTGTCCGCGCGGGCGCTGCGGGTCGAGATGAGCGCACTCACCAAGCTGCGCATGCCGGCGATTCTACACTGGGATTTCAGCCATTTCGTCGTGCTGAAATCGGTGTCGAAGACAACGATCCTCATCCACGATCCCGCGTTCGGCGAACGCCGGCTGACGCCGGCGGAGGTGTCGAGGCACTTCACCGGCGTCGCGCTCGAGCTTGCTCCGGGCGAGGGCTTCGCCAAGAAGACGGCGGCCGAGCCGACGAAGCTAAGATCGCTGTTCTCGAGCGCCCGCGGCCTCTGGAGCGCCGGCGCGCAGATCCTGCTCCTCTCGGCGATGCTTCAGCTTGCCGTCTTCGCCGCGCCCTTCCAGCTCCAGCTCGTCGTCGACGAGGCGATATTTCGCGCCGACGCAGCCCTGCTGAACGTGCTGGCGCTGGGCTTTGGCGCCCTTGTCGTCATGCAGGCCGCCCTCGAGGCGCTGCGCGGCTGGACGCTGCGTTATGTGGGCGCGCTGCTGTCGTTTCAACTCGTGGGCAATCTGTTTCGGCATTTGTTGCGTCTGCCCGCCGACTTTTTTCACAAGCGCCATGTCGGCGACATCATGTCCCGCATCAATTCGGCGACGCCGATACAAGAGGCCGTCACCAAGGGCGTCGCCGCCGCCCTGATCGACGGGGTGATGGCGCTGATCGCCGGCGCCATCATCGTCGCCTACTCGCCCCTGCTCGCCGCGGTCGTCGTCGCCGGCGTTCTCGTCAATCTGGCTGTCGCCTGGGTGGTTTACCCGATCATGCGTGGGCGGATGCAAGAGGAAATCCAGGCGTCCGCCAAGGAACGCAGTCATGTGATGGAGACGATCCGCGCCTCGACCACGATCAAGCTCATGGGACGCGAGGCCGATCGCGAGGCGGCTTGGCGCAATCTCTATGCCGAGGTCGTCAACAACTCGTTCTCCGTCGGCAAGTACCAGATCGCGCTCGCTGCAACGCAAGTGCTGGCGAGCGGACTGCAGACCGTGCTCGTCGTCTTTCTCGCCGCCCGCCTGATCCTCGCTGGAGAGGGCTTCTCCGTCGGCATGCTGTTCGCATTCCTCTCTTTCCGCCAGACCTTCACCGACCGTTCGCTCGCCCTCATCAATCAGACACTGCAGTTTCGTCTGCTCGGGCTTCATCTTGAGCGGCTCGGCGACATCATCAACGCCGAGCCCGAGGGGTGGCGCACCGAAGGCGCTGCGCTCGCGGTCCGCGGCGAGATCTCTTTGCGCAACGCTTCGTTTCGCTACGGCGTTGCCGATCCGCTCGTTCTGAACGGCGTCGATCTCACCATAGCGGCGGGCGAGTACGTCGCGATCGTCGGACCTTCGGGCGGGGGCAAGTCGACCTTGCTGAAATTGTTGCTGGGACTCTATCCGCCGACATCGGGAACGCTCGAGATCGAGGGGCGGCCCGCCAGCCCCGAACTCATGCGGCTATGGCGCGCCCGCGCCGGCGTCGTCAGCCAGGAAGATCGTCTGCTTTCGGGCACGCTCGCCGAGAACATCGCCTTCTTCGATCCAGATCTCGACATGACCCGCGTCGTCGCGGCGGCCACCGCAGCGCATGTGCATCGAGAGATCGCGGCCATGCCGATGCAATACCGGACGCTCGTCGGCGACATGGGCTCGTCGCTTTCGGGCGGGCAGAAGCAGCGGATTCTGCTGGCGCGCGCGCTTTATCGCCAGCCGCAGATTCTGTTCCTCGACGAGGGCACCGCCAATCTCGACGAAGCCAACGAAGCTGTCGTCGCCGATCTCATCGCCGCCATGACGATCACGCGGATCGTGGTCGCCCACCGCCCGGCTCTGATCGAGCGGGCCGATCGCGTGCTCGCCCTCGACCGAGGCAAACTTCGCCCGCGCGAGCTTTCGCTTCCGGCGCTGGGGCGCGAGATCAGGACATAAAGCCCCCACCGTCAGCACCGCTGCACGTTCGCTGCGCCAGCCTCTTTGAGCCCGCGGGGGGCGGTCTCCAGATCGAGCGGCCTCGCTCGCGCCTCTGCGCAAGCGCGAGCATCGGATTTTGCGCCCCGCAGACGCATTTCGCACGATGCTGCAGGCCGCCGCACAAGCAACGGTCGCCGCGCATACGCCGACTCCGCATCGGATGCAGCCCAAGGTCAGCGCCGAGTCGGTTCAGCCGCGGACGACGTGAAGCCCTCAGCCATGGCGGGGCGCAACTGCTTTACGAACCCTCAATCGCAGAAGCGTCTCTGAAGGCGCTTTCGGGCCGGCGGGCATGCTCTGCGCGCGAGCGGTCTCCAGCGCGATGATTGGCTACGCACCGCGCCCCGCGTCTCCAAAAATTTGTGAGCGCCAGGGACAAGCGTGGTGCTATGATGCCGTTCTGGAGGAAAGGTAGCGTGAGCTACATCCTGACGGCCTGGAACGAGGCGGCGGAGATGACAATCCGCACGGACGACGCTGGCATCGTCGCTGAAAAGGCCGAACAGCTGGTGGCTGAAGGCTGGAGAGTGAGCGTAGTGGAGACGAGCACGGGCGAAAGTCTGACCGTTGCCGAACTTCAGCAAGGCGGCGCCCATGCGCCTGAGATCGCCAAGACCAAGACGTAGTATCCGTCGCCGCGCGAGGGTGAGCGGGCGGCGGCCAATTCCTTTCGAATGAAGGACGCCTCGGCAGTCCGATCGCACGCGCGGTTTTACCGCAAGCGCGTGGCGAGGCGCGGCCAAGGGAAGAGCCAAGGTTCGAAATAGGCGCCCAGCCTGAAGGTCGGGTTGCGGCTCTCGGAGACGATGCCGCTAGCAACGTCCGCCGCCGCCTCGTAGCTTTTCATGAACACAGGCATGTGGCGCGCCTCAACACAAGGTCGCCGCAAAGCCGCTGCCGTCTTCGCCGACGCCCGATCTGAACGCGCGTCGACGGGTTATCATCGTCTGATGTTTTTCGCGCATGTGTATCGCTCTCGATCGACCCTTAGGGCACGCAGGAAACGCGTTCCGGCATCTGATTGGCGTCAGAGGGTCTCGCGCGGCGCATCAGCGCCTTCGACGTGCCACCGGAACTTTTTTCGAGGCGGCACGTTCTCGCTCTCAGCCCTTAGTGGGCTACGCGGGTCGGAGTAGGTCCGGTCAGTGTCGCGCGCGCTTGAGGGCGCGAGTGGCGGCCCGGGGGTTTGCATGTCCGAGCAAAAGGATTGGCGGCGTGGCGCGCCTGCAAGGGGAAAGCGGCCGTCGCGCGTCGCCGCCGCAAGCGGCGCCGCGCTGCTTGGCACCGATGCCGCTTTTCGCGCGGCCGCCGACAGCTCGCCCGCCCTCATCTGGATGATGGATTCGACTAAGACCGTCGTATTTACGAACCGTCGCTACAACTTGTTCTTCGGCGCAGCGTCATCGGCTAATGCGGCCGAACGCTGGCTCGAGCTCATTCACCCGGACGATGCCGAGGAATTCACGCGGGCGTTCAACGAAGCATTTGCCGCCGCCCGCTCCTTCACCCGCAACGTTCGGATCAAACATCCGGTCATGGGCGAGCGTTTGCTGAACTGCGCCGCCAATCCCCATCACGGCGGCGATGGCGCGTTTCTCGGCTTTGTCGGCGTCAATGTCGATTTGACGGAGGCGCTCCAGGCCCAGGAGGTTCTTCGCGAGCAGACGCGGACGCTCGAGACGATCAACAGCATCGCCGCTGCACTTGCAGGCGAACTCGATCTCGAACGGCTTGTCCAGAACGTGACGGACGCGAGCGTTGAGCTCACAGGTGCGAAGTTCGGCGCTTTCTTCTACAACGTGACCGATGAAGCGGGCGAGAGCTTCATGCTCTACACGCTCTCAGGCGTTGAGCGATCAGCATTCGCCGACTTTCCGATGCCGCGGAACACCGAAGTGTTCGGACCGACCTTTCGCGGCGAGCGCATTGTCCGCTCGGGCGACATATCGAAAGACGAGCGGTACGGCCGCAGCGCCCCCTATCATGGCATGCCCGAGGGACACCTCCCTGTCAGAAGCTATCTCGCGGTGCCCGTCACATCCCGATCGGGTCAGGTGCTAGGCGGTCTTTTCTTTGGCCATCCTGAGACCGATCGCTTCTCTGCCCGGCACGAGCGACTGATCGCCGGGATCGCCGCGCAAGCCGCTATTGCGATCGACAACGCTCAACTTTTTCAAGCAGCCCAACACGAGATCGAGCAGCGAAGGCGGGCTGAGGCCCAGATTCGCGACAGCGAGGCCCGGCTGCGGCTGGCGGTTCAAGCCTCGCCATTTCCAACCATGCTCCACGCTGAGGATGGCGAGGTGTTGGAGCTGAGCCGAAAGTGGAGTGAGCTCAGCGGATACGCGCGAAGCGAGATCAGGACGCATTTCGACTGGTTCCGCTTGGCCTATCCCGATCGCTTTGAGGAAGTCGCCGCGCTGATGGAAAGAGAATTCGCCCAAGAGGGCGAACTGGCCATTGGCGAGGTCGAGATCAGGGCGAAGGACGGCACGCGCCGCATTTGGGATTTTCACAATGTGCGGGTGGGACGCCTGCCGGACGGCCGACGACTTCAGATCAGCGCGGCGAGCGATGTGACCGACAGGCGCCGCTGGGAGGACCGCCTGCGTGAGAGCGAGGCGCGTTTTCGGACCCTTGCCGAGAACCTCCCCGCCCTTTGCTGGATTGCTGAAGCGGACGGCGCGATCGTTTGGTACAACAATCGTTGGTACGAATATACAGGCACGACGCCAGAGGCGATGAAGGGCTGGGGCTGGCAGATCGCGCATCACCCGGAAGTGCTTCCGATTGTGCTGGAGCGCTGGAACGTTTCCATCCGGACGGGCCAGCCGTTCGAGATGACATTCCCGTTGATGGGAGCGGACGGGCAATATCGGCCGTTTCTCACCCGTGTCGCGCCCGTTCGCGACGAGGCCGGCGCCATCGTTCGCTGGATCGGCACCAACTTCGATATCGCCGAACAACAGCGCCATCAGCGTCACTTGCAGCTGATGGTCAATGAGCTCAATCACCGGGTGAAGAATACGCTGGCCGTCGTTCAGGCCATCGCCCAACAAACGTTCGGCCGCGATACGGCTGATCCGGCGGCCCGCGACGCGTTCGAAGGGCGGCTGGCCGCGCTTGCCTCAGCGCACAATCTGCTGACGCAAGAGAGCTGGGAGCCGACCTCGCTCTTGAGAGTGGTCAAAGAGGCCGTGCACGCGCATAACGGAAATGCGAAGCGATTTACAATCGAAGGTCCGGACATTGCGATCGAGCCGAAGGCAGGCGTCACGCTCGCGATCGCGCTTCACGAATTGTGCGCCAATGCGACGAAGTACGGCGCGCTTTCTGTCAGCGGCGGCCGCGTGACGATCCGCTGGATTATCGGCGGTGAGCATGAGCCCCGTCTGAAGCTGGTCTGGCGCGAGACTAACGGACCTCCCGTGACGGCGCCCTCACGCCGCGGATTCGGCTCGCGTATGATCGAGCGCGCGCTCGCAGCCGAACTTCACGGAACAGCCAAACTGGAGTTTCCGAGAGAGGGGCTCGTTGCCGAGATCGACGCGCCGTTGCCACGGATAGCCGTGGCGAGCGAGAACGAGCCGTGGCGGGGCTGAGCGACAAGCGCATCCTTCTTTTGGAGGATGAACCGCTCGTCGCCCTTTTGGCTGAAGACATGCTGCTTGATTTGGGCGCCGTGGTCATCGGACCGGTTGCAACGATCGAGAGTGCGCTCGCTGCGATCGAAGCTAACGCGCTCGACGCCGCATTTCTGGACATCAATATCGGGGGCGCTTTGAGCTTCGGCGTCGCGGAGCGGCTCTGCGCGCGCGGCGTACCGGTCGTGTTCGCCAGCGGCTACACCGCCGCAATTGCCGTTCCGGGCGCCTCGGAGTTGATCCAGAAGCCCTATCAGCAAAGAGACGTCGAGCGGGCGCTTCTGCGCGCACTGGGGGAGGCCCAGGACACAGCTTGAGCATGTAGCTTCACCGGCGCGACATGTTGGGGCGAGCGCCGACACAAGTCCCGAACTCACGGGGCCGCCCTCGCCGGGACACTCCCCTCCCGCCTCATTCGGCAGGAGCGCCTACCGCCGACTGGAATGCATACGTCTGCGCTCTGCGCCGGAGGGGCTTCGTGACCGAGCCTCTGCGGCTCTCGTGTTCGCTCAGCAATCTGCAATTCGATCGCCGGGGGCCTCGAGGTTTCGCCTGCGGCAGTGAAGCAGACGACCAGGCGAGCGCCTTGCCAAAGCTCCTTGACGAGGGGTGAGCGAGGCCGCGAGCCCACACCGCCGCCGCCTCGCACAAAAACCGCTCTTCAAGCGCACGCGAAATGCAGTCGCCCTGTCGAAAAGATTGAGGCGAGAGCGCATTGGCGAACACTTCGACGCCGTCTTCTGGCGATCCCCACCATTCTTCTTCCCATGCTGAACAGACCTTTCATCCCGGCCGAGCTGAGCGGAACGGGCGCCGGGCGCGCATGAACTGAGCACGAGAAGCCATCCGCGAACATTCGGTTAAACTGCGCTTGGGCCTGACGATGCGCTGGCCCCGTTCAAAGCGGCGGCCGCGAGCAGGATCTGATCGCTCGCGTCTTGGCTGCTTCGCGTCTGGACGATCCTATGCGCCAGTCGGCGAAGAAGAGCCCAGCACACCCCGCGAACATTGAACGCCCAAGGAGGGTTCGCCGAGCCTTGCCTGCCGCGAGGTTCCGGCACATGCTGAAGCCAGGCGAAGGACATGGCGAGCGAACTCCAAAGGGCGCTGGACTTCATCGAGGCGGCAGAGCGCGCCGCGGACAAGGCCGAGCTGCAAAAGAGCCTATCCGCCAGCCTGAGCCAGTTCGGGGTGCCCCATTACACTGTCGGCGCCATGCTGCGCGAAAGCGAAGAGGCTTCGCCTGCGTTCGCCACCTTGCTGCGCGGCGTCACGGCAGGCTGGTCACAGCACTATTGGGAGGAAAAGTACTTCAACGTGGATGCTGCTGTGCATTTGGCGCTGCAGCAAATCTCCGGCTTCTCATGGGCGGAATTGGAGAGCCGGCGTCTGCCTAAGACCAGCGCTCGCTTGTTTGACGAAATCCGCGACGCGATGGAGATCAAGGGCGGGTACGTCGTGCCGGTGCACGACGAAACCGGATTTTCCGGCATCGTTGCGCTCCATCACGAGGACCGGCGCCTCACAGCCAAGGCCGTGCAGGCGATCAAGCTCATCAGCATCTATGCGATCGAGCGCGCCAAGGAGCTCCACATGGCCGCGTGCGAGCCGCTCGCCAGTCCGAGCCCCTGCCCACTCTCGCTGCGCCAGCGCGAGATTCTCGCCTATGCGGCGATGGGCAAATCAGAAGCAGACACCGGCGACATCCTCAGTATCGCCGCCGCGACCGTGCGCGAGCACATGAGCAAGATCCGCGAGGCGCTTGGCGTGCGGACCAAGACGCAGGCCGTCGCCCATGCCGTGCGCAAGGGCTGGATCGTCCCCTAGTCAACCCTATAGCTATCGGGTCGCGGCAGGCCGCGCGCCCGTGCACGCATGGCGTCCTAACGAGGCGCTCCATGCTTATCCACATCGTCACCGCGGCCAATCGCCAGCTCTATGGGTCTCAGCTCGAGCAGATGCATCGCCTGCGCTGGCGCATCTATATCGAAGAGCGCGGCTGGCGCGCGCTGCGCGAAAAGCAGCCCGAGGCCGGCTATGAGCGGGACGAGTATGACGACGAGCGGGCGCACTATCTTCTGGCGATAGACGACGCCGGCGCCGTGCTGGGCGCCATGCGCATGCGCCCCGCCGACGACCGGTCATTGCTCGCCGATCACTTCGCTCACCTATTGGAGAGCAAAACCCCGCCCCTCTTCGGACCCGATGTTTGGGAGCTGACGCGGCTTCTTCGCGCCCCGCTCAACCGCTCGCGCGACGGCGCGGTCCGCTATGCGATGAATTGCGCGCTGATCGAGTTTTGTCTCTCTCGGGGCGTGTCGCGCCTCATCGCCACGGGCGACACTTTCCTGCTGCCGATGACGCGCAAGGCCTGGGGTTCGAAAGTCCGGCCGTTGGGCCTGCCCCAACCTTATGACGAGGGCGAGGTGATCGCCCTCGAGCTCTTTCCGGATGCGGACGCGCTGGCGGCGATGCGCGCCGCCGGCGCGGTGTTGGGCGAGCAGCTCTACGACCATCCCTCGCCTTTGCGGGCGCGCGACCCTGATCCCATCGTCGCTGCAAGGCTCGCTGCGGCTGCGCGCGGCGACTTGCGCGAGGCGCGGGAGCGTTCCGGACTTGGTCTCCCATCGAGCGCGGAGGCGGCGTGATGTTCGACAGCGAACGCGCCGCGCTGCCGCGCGTGAGGCGTGCGGACGGCGTTGAAGCGGCGATTGCGATGCTTCGCCGCTACGGCGCCCTCATCGTCGAGGACGCCGCTGAAAGCGACCTCATGGAGGCGGTCAAAAGCGAGCTCTCGCCCTGGTTCGAGCGCGCCTTCACCGGAACAGGCGATTTCTTCGGCAAGCAGACCAAGCGCTTCAGCGGCGTCTTTGCGAAGGCGCCGGTCACGGCGCATCTGGCCGGCGACGGCTTCATACTGGAAATTGTCGAGCGCGTGCTCATCGGCCCACAAGAAGAGCCGCCGCGCTGCGACAAGATCCAGCTCAACCTGACCCAAGCGATCGGCATCCTGCCAGGCCAAGGCGCGCAGGTGCTTCACCGCGACGAGGTGATGTTTCCGTTCGCGCATGACTTCGAGGTCATGGCCAATGTGATGTGGACGCTGGATCCCTGGACGGCCGAGAATGGCGCGACGCGCATTGTCCCCGGCAGCGGTTCATGGCCGCGGACGCGGCTTGCGCAAAAGGGCGAGGTCATTGCGGCGCTCGCGCCCGCGAACGCCGCCATCATCTGGCTCGGTTCGACCATTCATGGCGGCGGCATGAACGCGAGCGGCGCGATCCGGCGAGGGCTCGCCTTCAGCTACAGCCTGGGCTGGCTCGCCCAAGCCGAGAAGTTGTTGCTCTCCACCCCGCCAGATGTCGCGCGCCGGCTGCCCGAGCCGGTGCAGCGGCTGATCGGCTATCAACTGCATAAACCCAATCTCGGCTGGATCGAGGAGCAGGACCCGATCCGCTGGCTCAATGGCGAGGTGCGCGATCTTGCGCCGGCGGACGACAATCTGACCGAAGCGCAGCAGGCGCTCATTCGCTGGCGTCTCGCGGCGCAGGAGGCGGCGGCATGAATGACAATCCTCGCCCCGGCGCAGCCTCGCTCGACGCCTTGGTCGACGCGCTCGTCGCGGCCGCGGAAGCTTCTGACATCGAGCGCATGGACGAGCTGCTCGACCTGCTGCGCTTGCGGGCCGATTACGAGGCGCTCGTGGAAGATCTCATGTCGTCCGTCGACGCCAGCGACCACGGCCGCACCGACGATCTGCTCGAAAGACTAAGAGCGCTGCCGACGATCGAGCAGTTCGCGACGATGCGGCTGATCACGAACTGACGCCCAATATGGGTTAGGCGTCGTCGTCATCGACCGCCTTGATGAGGTCGAGCACCCGGCGACGCAGCTTTGGGCTTCTAATCGCGGCGTAGGTGCGAACAAGATCGTGCGCGCCGGGCGTGATCAGCGCTGAAGCGAAGTCATCGCGCGCGGACGCTCTGTCGGCCTTGCCGTTCAGCCCCTCGAAAAACATGGCCACGGGCAGCTCGAGAGCTCGCGCGATGGCAAAAAGTCGGCTCGCGGCGATACGGTTTACGCCTCGCTCGTATTTCTGCACCTGCTGGAAGGTGATGCCGAGCAGATCGGCGAGGCGTTCCTGGCTCATGCCGATCTCGAGCCGGCGCGCCTTGACCCGTTCGCCAATCCTCTTGTCGATCGCGTTGGCTGACCGTTCGTCGCTCACGCCCATCTCCCGCCCCAGCGTCAGAGTCCGCAATCGTGAGGCCGGGCCCCCTCCTCTGCAAGCAGAGGTCTCATGTCGGGCGACGGCTGGCCCCTGGCCGAGCGTTTAGCGCTAGCTGCCAGCGGCAGGCGCTCTGGCCGCAAATCCGGGCGACGGTTCGATCAGCGCCGTCTGGGCTCCAGGGCCTGCGAATTTGCTGGGGCGCGGCTGGCGTTCCCCAACCAGAGCGTGTAGCCTCAAAAGGCCGGTGGGTAAAATGCCGATCGGCCATGCGGGGGAGCCGCAGATGGCGCTGGAGCCAAGGTCACGCCGGCTCGAGCGAGAGGCGGGGCGGTGGCTTGCGCGTCTCGCCAGCGAAGAGGTCACGGGCGCCGACCACGCCGAGTGCGACGCTTGGCTGGCGCTCAGTCCCGATCACAGACGCGCCTTTGAGCAGAGCCTTGAGCGTTTGCGCCGGGTCGAGGCGCTTGGCGCGCGTTTGCCCGTCCATATCGAAGCGCGCCGTCGCAATCGGCGCGCGCTCACGGCGGGCGCGCTCGCGGCGGGACTTCTCGCGGCGGTTCTTGTCGCGCCCGGCTGGCTTGAGCGCAGACCGCACGAGACCGCGATCGGTGAGGCGCGCGAGGTCGCCCTCGCCGACGGCAGCGGGGCCCATCTCAACACCAACACCCGCCTTGCGCCCCGCTACAGCGCCACCGAACGGCTGGTGCGGCTCGAGCGCGGCGAAGCCTATTTCGACGTTCTCCGCGATCTCGATCGTCCGTTCGTGGTGGAGACCGGCCGATATCGCGTACGGACGGTGGGCGCCCGTTTCCTCGTCCGCAGCGACGAGAGCGGCGTCTTTGTCACCGTGCTCGACGGCGTTGTGACATTCGCAGCAGCAGAGCGGATCGGCGCCAACGCCAGCGGCGGCGATATTGCGACGGTCGGCGAAGGCGAGCGGCTCTCGCTCAAGCCCGCCGCTTTCACGCGCACGGCCCTAACCGCTGCGCAGCTCGATCGCGCCACATCCTGGCGTGAGGGCGAACTCATCTTCGAGCGCGAGCCCCTGGCCGACGTCGCCGCTGAACTCTCACGCTATACCGGGCTCCGCTTTGTCATGGACGCGGACGCAGGCGCGCTCCCAGTGGTGGGCATGATCCGCACCGATGACCCAGATGGCGCGGTGCAGGCGCTGCGCACGACACTCTCCGAGGGCTTCGAGGAGGTCACGGTCGAGCAGCGCGGCGAGGTCGTGCACATCCGCCGGAGCGATAACGCTCCTAGATGAGCGAGATGCGCCCGCATTCTTGAAAATACTCACTCATGCGAAGCTGGTGGCCCATCGAATCGACGAAGAAAGGCGGTCCTTTTGCTCGCCCTTGCTGCTCGTCGCGGCGAGGCGCACCGGGACCAGGCGTCGCGCTCCATGGACCCGAGAAACGATTTCAGTTCGGCGTCATGGCATTCTCCCGCAGCAGCCGCCACCTTGCATATTGCGCGGCTTTCGCCGGATCTGGATCCTCAAAGGATCGCAGCCAGAAGTTCATCCAATCGAGATTCCGCGAATAAATCGCCAGTCTGTGCGCGGGCTGCCACTTGATATGATATTCGTCTGGTAGGACATGCATTTCGACGGGCCGACCAGCCTGTCTGAGCGCGTCGAACGGATGCAGCGCGCTTATCAATTCACGGTCCGGGACATTCAGCAACAATGGCGCGCGAACCCGACTTGCGTTTTCCGTGATCGAGATCGCTCGCCAACGTTCATCTGAACGCCAATCAAGCTCCCAATCGACGAAGTGGTCGCGCCAAGACGGACCATACAGAAAGGCACTCGCGGGCCCCATCTCCGTACCGCTCGCAATTGCCGCGGCGATATTTGGTGCGTTGAACAGCGCGAACATCACGGCCTCCGCGCCATAGCTGAGTCCAGTGATGCCAACTCGATGTGGATCGATGAGGCCCATGGAGTCGAGCTGAGAGACCGCAGCACTGATCGTCTCTTGTACAGAACGCTTCCCGGCGTCGCCGGGACCACGATCTCCTGACGGCAGGTCGAGGCAGAGTACCGCAAAACCTTGGGCTGCAAATGGATAAATGGGGTACTCGTCCCCCACTCCACCGCGGAGATATCCGTAACAACGGTAGGTCACGATGATGAGCGGCAACCGGGCCTGAGAACGCCGGTCCGGTGGCATCACGAGATAGCCGTAAGCCGAGGAGGACGCGGTTCGAAACTCAAGGCGCCGGGGAGGAGGGCCAAGGTCGAATTCTTGAAAGCTGGGATTGGGATCGAAGAGCGTCCTCGACGCGCCCGTTTCGATGTCCACTGAAACAACGCGCCTAGGATCAGTGACAGACTCGATGAGACAGATGAGCTGCGAAGGCCCAGTGTCGCAATCCCAGTAGTATGGTCGACTTCCTTGATTTGGTAGCTCTACGATAAGCCGCGGCTCCGTCCCCTGACGAGGTCGCCACGAGTACAATTGCAGGTCCGGACGCCTCCAACGCGCAAAGATGACTTCGTCGCCATCAGTCCACCAGACATCGGTCGCCGAAGCGCAAGCCGCTGCTTGGCATTGAATGACGGCAGGTTCGTTGTGAAACTGAACCGTAAGCGTGGCTGATTGCGAGGGCACAGCCGGAGGCGTCACGCGCGCGACAGCGCCGGAAGCGCCGGTTGCATGGCGGGGACTGGCCTGCTCTGAGAGCCTTTGAAACTCGGCGCGCTCCTCGGTTGTCGCCTCTCGTTCCTCTCCGTTCTCCAAGAAATGGACCCAAGTTTGTCTTCGTTCTGCGGCGCGCAGAACGGGGCGAACCGGCCTCTGACTGTAAGTGGGCCAAAACCTTTCGTCGAACAGGAAGCCCCGCCGGCCTTCGTGCGCCAACGCCGCTTCGCGTTCCGCGAGACTCGGTTCAACCTCAAACAATATCGACCTACCATCAGCAGCCAGCATGAGATTTCTGACGTCGCCAATCACGTTGCTCAGCTGCTCCGATCGGCGCCCGTCGCGCCGGCTACGCCAAATCTGGGTCTGTCCCGAATTTCTTCGAAGGTAGAAGAGCCATTCGCTGTCGTACGACCATATGGGTGGCGTGGTGATAATCGTTCCGTTCCGCCGACCCTCGACGCCGATTTCCATGAATCGAACGTCGCCGCCATCTGCGATTCTGTGCGCCCCGCCGCCCGCGGTGGAAACAACGTACCAGGCTTGATCGTAAGCGTTCGCGACGGGATCTGCTTGCCGCACCATGAACGTTGCCCATCGACCATCGGGAGAAACCGCCAAGCCATCGAGATCGCGGAGCGTCACCAAATCTAGTAGCGAAAGCGGACGCGCTTGCGCCATGGAGGAAAAGGCAAGCCACAGACTTGTCAGAGTCAGCGTCAGAGCATGTGTGAGAATCCTTGCCATGCAGCGTCACCAAGTCTTGGCAATGCTGAGGACGACCAGTCGCCCTAGCGGATTAGCGTTTGCTGGGTCGAAGCCAGGAGATAATCCGAGCGTGGCCGCGGGCTGCACGAAAGGGGGATCTTCATCAAATAAATTCTGAATCGTCAGATTCAATCTGAGACTTCTATCAGATGAACCCCAAAGGTAGTTGGTCGTCCAGTCGACGGTGGTCCAGGCGTCCACGGTGTGCGGACCGCCTGCAGCCAGCGTTGCCAACGGATTGGAGTACTCGTCAACATAGCGAACGAAAAAGGTTGTATCGAACCGTTCGGTCTCCAAGCCGAAGTACACGTGGCCTCTCAAATCCGCCGGCCGTTGCACGGTGTCCACGACGGAAACAACCGGCGAATTTGCTGACGCCTGCTCGTCAAAAGCAAAAATTCTTGTTGCACCCGCGCCGACCGCGAGGTCGCCGAACGGTGTTTGAAAGCGGTCGCTGATAGTGAAATCCATCCCGTCTTGCTCGGACGATGCGAGGTTACGTGTTCGTGTCTCGAGCACCCAGAGATTTGGCATACGCGCAAACAATTGCGCTGCGGCGTCGGGAGCCAGAAGATTAATGCCCGTATTATTAAAGCCGATGTGCGCGGAATCGAGTAGAGCTTGGACGTCCTCCACCGCGCCTGGCTGGCTAATCACCTCGGGCCAGGCGCTAGGGTTTGCCCGCGCCGGCACAGTGCTTACAGTGCCGATCCTGTCGACGTAGTCGATGTTGTAGTAAGTCGCGCTCGCGCGAAACGTAGGTCGCCACCGGGGACGATAATCAAAGCCAAACGTGTAGGTCTGCGCCGTTTCGGCGTTGAGGTCGTCTGACGGTCCTGCCAACTGAATGACCGTTGAACTCGCGCCGCCAATCAACTGGTTCGCAAGAAGGCCGATCTGAACTGAACTCGGATCGAGCTGCGTCAGCGCAGGCGCGCGAAACGACTCGCCATAGGTGGCCCGGAGGTTGATGGACGGCGTTGGCATCCACGACAAACCCAGCTTTGGACTGACCCTCGATCCAAAGTCCTGATCCAACCTGGGTTCGCTCGTATCATCATAGGTCGTGTAGCGTGCAGCGAGGCTAATTTCGACTCGGTGTGCGAAGGGCAGCCCATCTTCCGGCGCGACAGGCATCGCCAACAATTCCGCGAATGCCGCAAATGTATCTCGTCCAAGCTCGCGTCCGCTCAATGTGCTTCCAAAAGCGTCCCGAGAAGACTCATAGCTCTCTTGCAGATACTCGACCCCAGCAGCGAACCGCAGGTCCTCGATCGGAAGATCGCCACTCGCCATCAACGTCGTTTGCAAGGCCGCGTAGTTTGTGTCGAATACTTGCCCCGGCAGAGATTGGGTCGCGCCGAAGAACGTATCGACGTCGACGCCGGAATACGTTGTCAGCAGCGCGACATCGATGTCCGCAGAGACTTCATAGGTCAATGCAGCATTGGCGAAGTATTGATTAGTGTCGCTCCAGTTGGCGTTTGCCGCCCCCGTTGTAACGCTCGTCACGCTCCTCAACTTTACGTCTTTGATTGAATATCCGAGGTCTCCCGAAACGCGCCAACGGTCATTCAGATTCTGCGATGCCGTGATGAACGCCCTGTGAGCTGTGTGGTCGGGCGTCAAATTGCCCTGCCCGTTGACCAGTGTCTCGAACGTGTAGGAGCGGTCTTCAGCGGCGAGCGCTGACGCGGAGGCAAAGCTATAGGACGCTAAGGCATGACCATCGCTCCAGGTGCGCCCGAGAGCCTGGGAAAACTCGCCCTGACGCAGACCGCCTTCCGTCACGGCGCCATAACTGAAGCGGGTTTCGCCGCCGTCGAAATCATCTCTGAGCACAAAATTGACCACGCCCCCGATCGCGTCAGAACCATAGATGGCCGACGCGCCATCGCTTAGAACCTCCACGCGAGAAATCGCCACCAATGGAATGGCGCTGACGTCAGCTGCCTGACCACCACTTGAAAGAGCCATCCGCCGCCCATTTACGAGAGTGAGCGTGGTGCCGACTCCGAGACCCCGCAATGTAGGTGTTGTCACCGCTTCTCGGTTGAAGTTCGACGACGATCCAGACGTCGGCGCATACTCAGTTCGCGTGCCTAAGTTCTGAGGCAGCCTTTCCATGAACTGTTCGGTCGTGGTGGCGCCGGTGCGACGAACATCCTCCACCGTAAACACATCCACGGGTGCAAAACTCGGCTGCACGCCGCGAATATTTGTACCGACAACGATGATCGGGTCTTCTTCCTCCACGACCTCGTTCCCCGGCGAGACTCGCCGGACATCGGTGAGCTGTGTGGGCGATGAAGCGTCAGCCCGCGGATCGGTCGCCGCGATCACCATGAGCGAGCCGCGCGGCGTGCGCCTCGCGACTAGTCCTGAACCGGCCAACAGCCGTTCCAGCGCAGCTTCCGAGGTATAATCCCCGTGCAATGCCGGCGCGTGCAGGTCCGCTACGATCTCTTCGGAGAAGACGATCTGTTCGCCGGTCGCCTGAGCGTACGCTCGCAAGGCCGCAGACAGCGGCTGCGCCGGAATATTGAGCGTGTACTGGCGCTCCTGGGCGTGCGCGTGGTCGATTGCGATCGGCGCGGCCAACAGAATGCCGGCGAGCGCAGTGTGCTTCAGCCAGCCGAGGCTTCTTGTCTTCCCCATTGCACCTCTCCCCGGAGAGCCGGCTTTGCTTCCACTCCAGCTCTTCCCGGGAGAGCATGACGCGCCAGGTTCAGAAATCCTCCATATGCCAGGGCGCATTCTTCAGATTGCGCGCTCGCGAAGCTCTATGTCGCCGTTCTCTCGAGTCACGGCTTCGACAGGCAAATAGGACGTCACCAGATCGACGAAGTCGGCGACATCGCCCGTGTTTACCACTCCGCTCAGTCGCATCTCGCCTACGTCCTCATCGGCAATGACGATGCGCCGGTCGCTATAGCGTGCAACGCGTTCGGCGACGCTTGCGAGGCTTTCGTCAGCGAAGTCGATCTGTCCTCGCTCCCACGCCACGGCGCGAGTGACATTGGCGGGCGCGACCACCGGCGCTGCCGCGTTCTTCGCCACCAATTGCTGGCCCGCCTCGAGCGTGTATTCTCGCGAGAGGGATCTCCGCGCATTGACGCCGCTCCTGGGCGCGTGCTCCACGACGCGCACTCTTCCCTCGATCAACGTGACGCGCAGGTCCTCCCCCAACAAGTCCACGTTAAAGGCTGTGCCCACGGCGATGACGGTCTGAGCGCCGGCCCTCACCGAGAACGGCCGCATCGGATCATGCGCCACATCAAAGCGCGCCTGGCCGCGGCGCAGTTCGAGCTGGCGCGCGCTGTCCGTGTAGCGCACGCGCAGGTCGGTGCCGCTGTCGAGCGAAATCCGGGATCCATCGGTCAGCACCACCGAACGCCGCTCGCCAAGTTCTGTGGCAAAGCGCTGCGGCTGCGTCTCGTACCAGAACATGCCGCCAAGGCCGCCGGCGCCGAGGGCCAAAAGCAGGATCGCCGCGGCGGCCAGTCGCCGCCACGTGGGCTGCCTTAGCTGCCAGCGCCTCGACGCTTTCTCTGCACGAGCCAACGCCGCGCGGCGGCGCGCAACCAGTGCGGGCGAGTTGGCCTGCTCTCCGAGCAGCGTCCAGGGAGCCTCCACCTGGCGCCAAGCGTCGAGGTGGCTCTCATCGGCGGCAAGCCAGCCCTCAAACTCGGGCGAGCTCTCAACGCCCGCATCGGCGAGCCGAATGCGCCAAGCAGCCGCTTCGGCGAGCGGTCGTTGCGCTTCGGGCGTGGGGCCTGCCCGTTCGCTCATTTGTCAGAGCACCGTTTGGCGAGGTGAAGCATGGCGCGCATCAGATGCTTTTCCACCGTTGAAACTGCAATTCCGAACAATTGGGCGATGTCGCGCTGCTTCATGTGCTCCATCCGTGCGAGGATGAAAATGTCGCGTGTGCGCTCGCCGAGTTCATCGAGCGCGGATAACGCCCTGGCCAGCTCCTCTCGCCCGAGTAAGACGCGCTCGGGCGCGCGTTCCTCCACCAGATCGGCGATCTGTTCAGCCGCGGCCTCGTCTTCGGAGATAGAAAGGCGCTTTCCGCGAACGGCCCCGCGCCGGGCCCGGTCGGTCAACAGGTTGGCCGCGACCTTGAATACGAAGGCCTCTGCGTTCTCAAGGCGGCCGGCCTCCGACGACGCAAGCAACCGCACGAAGGTTTCCTGGGTGAGATCCTCGGCATCCTCGCGACTGCCTGTGCGGCGCAAGAAAAAGCTCATGAGTGGGCCGCGATAGCGCGCGTCGAGGATGGCGAGCAGACCCTCGCGCCCCTTCGCCGCTTCTTGGCCCATCGTCTTCCTACCTCCATCCAAGAGGATAGAGAGAACAGCGCCCTCAAGCCATTGAATTGAGGCTCGGAAGCAGCAATGCACGATTTCGCTCACGACCGTTACGGATTCCGCGGCGCAATGCGTCTTACTCACTCTTAAGGCGCAAACGGCGGCAAGAGCGAGGATTTGATGTGCCGCGAAGTCGTGCATGTCCGCCGCCGCGGCAGCGGACGCTGAAGCGTACGACAAGCCTCGGCGCTTATTTCTTGTAAAATATTCACCCAAGCGAAGGTGGCGCGCCGTCGAAATGACGAAGAGCGGCCTGACCTAGCGCTCCAATCCTGCCTTTGCCGCGGCAGGAGGCGCACAGCGATGATACCTGTTCTCGAATGCGCGCCCAACGCTACGCGTGGCCGCCCGCTTGCGCTGTCGCCACTCTCCGCTGCCCCAGCGACGCCAGACGCAGGCGCCGACGCAACTCCCGGCGAAGTCAAACGCGGCACGGCGAGGGCTGGGCGCGCATCAGAGATAACGCCTGCGATTCAGCTCACCTTCCCAGGCGTATGGGACCCCTGCGTTGCCTCCCAGCGGCCCGGCCTTACCACTTACAAAGCACGCCGCCTTGACAATGCGAGTGTTACATGACCGAGCGGCTCTATCTTGCCGAAGATGTTTATGTGTGCGTGACCGAGGGCCACGGTGTCTTTCTCGACTTGAAGCAGGACAAGTACAGCGCCGTGATGTTTGTCGGCGCTCCTGCCGCCTCTGGGGGCGACGACGCCGCAGACTACGACAGCGCATCCGCTCTCGCCGAGAAGCTCGCGCAACAAAGCAAAGCGTTGCTCGCGGCGGGGCTGCTCACCACCGACAAGGCCAAAGGTAAATCAATCGAAGCAACTCCGATTGAGCGCCCCCACGGGCACATTTTCGGGCTTGATGATCAGCGGGCCTTTGGCCTCACTGGACCTGCGGCCGCAGAACTCGAGATCACTTTGCGTGACCTCTGGGACTTCTTTGCGGCATCATGGAAGGCGTCTCGCGAACTCAAGACCAAGCACATCTCGCAAGTTGTGGAACGGGCTCGTCGGCGCAAACGAGCTGCCCGCGATCCGGACACAGACATCGAACAGCTGCGCAGGCGCACTGCAATCTACCGGCGCCTTAGGCCTTGGTATCCGCGCAAATACCTCTGCCTCTATGACTCGTTAGCGCTCGTGGAGTTTCTGGCGAGACGCAAAGTCTATCCAGTATGGGTGTTCGCGGTGCAGGCCCAGCCCTTTGGCGCGCACTGTTGGGTGCAGCATGAAGGGCTGCTGCTGAACGAAGGCACTGAATACGCGGGGCAGTTCACACCCATAATGTCCATTTGAACGAGAGAGACACGATGGACCGTTTTGTCGCGATGATATGGAATCCGGAGGATCAGTCGCGGCATCTGCAGGTTGCCGCATGGAGCCAGGCGCTGCAGTATCAGTCGCCACGTTGGAATCGTGTGCTAGACTTGCCTGGACTCCGCGTTTTCTCCTTTGAGCATCGCGACAACGGTCCAGTAGTGACGCGCTGGTCCAATGGCGAGGGTGTAGTCCTCGGCGTGCTGTTTCGACGAGGCCGCGAAACAGAAGGACGCGTCAGAACCCTCGAACACGCCGATAGCGAACGCGTGAGCGCCACCAACGGCGATCTGCTGGCAAAGGCATACTGGGGGAACTACGTGGCCATCTGGCACAACCCCAGTACGGAATCCGTAATGGTATTGCGTGATCCGTGTGGCGCGACGCCGTGCTATACCCGCCACATCGACGGCATCACCCTTGCCTTCGCGGATATAGAGGATGTCACCGTCTTCCGAGGCTTACGCTTCAGCGTCGACTGGAACTACCTGCAAGCGTTCATCCTGTTCAACTACTTCGTCACCAGGCACACTGGCCTGGCAGAAGCGAAGGAACTGCTAGGCGGACAGCGTTTGGAGCTGCGACGAAGCGGCGAGCCCCTGCTTTCATGGGCGTGGAACGGCGCAGCGATCGCCGCAGCGGCCGAGCCGCGAAGCTTTGAGGATGCCAGTGCGGAACTGCGGGCAACTGCAGAATCGTGCTTCTCCGCCTGGGGCAGCGAGTATCGGAGCATAATTGTATCGCTCTCCGGGGGCCTTGACTCGTCAATTCTGGTCAATCTGCTTCAGCGAGAAGGCAGCGCCGACATTTGCGCACAACACTGGCTCTTCGGCGGGTACGAGCAATACGAATCCGTGATGGCGCGTTCGGCCGCGGCGTATGCCGGCGTCACACTTTTTGAAAGCCCTATGGATCCCGCAAAGGATGACGCCCGACGCATCCTGAGCATGCGACGCCGCGCGCGCCCGAAACTGCAGACCCGCGCAGTGCTCATCGATGATGTTTCAAGAGAACTCGCCGACAGCATAGGCGCCGATTGCTTCATGACCGGTCAGGGCGGAGACAGTGTCTTCCTTCAATATGGCGGCGCGCAACGCATCCTTGCAGACTATGTTCGCCTGCGAGGATTGGGGCCAGACGTCACGCGCATCGCCTATACCACCGCGATGTTGCAACGCTCTTCTGTCTGGCATGTGTTACGAGACGTGCTCGTGCAGCCGAGATGGCGACCACTGGAGTATGTCTATGATCCCGACCGCAACCGGCACACTCCCCTAACCTCGACCGCCATAGACGCAATCTCCGACGATTACAAATACCACCCATGGTATGAAGAAGCCAAGCGCTTGCCACCATGTAAAGCGGACCAGCTCACCAGCATAGTAGCGCTATACAACTACCATTCGGACTACGGTCGCGGCATCGATCGCGATGTGATCCTTCCTTACTTCTCGCAGCCGATCGTTGAACTCGTTCTACGTACGCCAACGTTTCTGTTGGCCCATAACGGCATCGACCGCGCGCTCGAGAGACATGCGTTCTCCGATCTCATACCTCAGGCGATCGCGAGGCGGACGGGAAAAGGAGGCATCAGCCATTACGTGCGCGATGTCTGGCGACGCAACCAAAACTTCTATCGCGAACTCATCCTTGATGGCGAGTTGATGAAGCAAGGTTGGCTGCAACGACAGAAGATCGAACGCATGCTAAGCGCTGAGTACGCCGCCGACGGCCGTGGGGGCACCTTCGTTGGACTCCTCGCCGTCGCTGAAGCCTGGCTCAAGTCGTGGCGCTCAATGACGCCGCCGCCCACAACAGAGGCTGCTCAAAATATATTCACTTAACATCTGGGGCGGCGAGAGTGGCGATGTTGTAAAGGCTTGATGTCGCGATTTTGCGACGTGCAACTAGAGAGCAAAGCCATGATCGACCTCGGCACGATCTCCGAAGAAACCCTGGGCGTCCCCGCCGGCCAAATCGACGAAGCGCCGGAAGATCCGCGTCTCTTCGCGTAACAAGACGCGTGCCGACCTCGTCGGCGAGCGTCTTGCGGGATATGCGGAACCCGGGCCGCATATCCCCTCTGCTCGTTCTAGCCCTCATCGCGCGCCATGGCCTTGATCGGTCGCGACTTGATGCACGTGGCGACGCGCTTCAGCTGAACTCAGAGGCCGTATCAATGCGCGCAACCCTCGCCATCGTTCGTACTGAAGCGTTTTTGCAGGGTCATCGTCTTCAACGTCTCTGAGCCAAAAGTTCAACCAGTCGATATTCCGTTCGTAGATGGCCAATCGGTGGCGCGGCTGCCATTTCACGTGATACTCGTTAGGGAAAACATACATCTCGACCGCACGTGACGCGTCCTCCAGAGCAGTCACCGGGGCAACTGCAGAGACCATCTCGTGGTCGGAGATATGTAGTAGAAGGGGTGCCGTAACTCGGTCCGCATTCGGCGTCACCGCCAGAGCTCGCCACCGGTCCGGAGTTGCGTCTGGCGCTCCCAAACCGCGTGCGCGAAAAGATCTTCGGGCGGCGGGACCGTACAAGTAATAGTCCGTCGGTTCATATCCAACACCGCTTGCGATCGCGACGCTAAGGCGCGGCATATTAAACAAAGCAAACTGAACAATTTCCGCACCAAAGCTTAGTCCCGTCACCGCTACCCGATCTGGGTCTATTCGGCCGGTCGCGGCAAGCACGTCCACGGCGGCGTCAAGACATTCCTGAACCCAGCGTTTTTCCGGTTCGCCAGGTCCGCGAGCCCACCTGACATAGCTCTGAGCATCCTGTCGAGCTTGCCGCTCTTCATCGCCGAGCGGCGCATTAAAGCACAACACCGCAAAGCCCTGTGCCGCTAGCGCATAGATCGGGTACTCGTCCCCCGTGCCCCCCCTCAAGAACCCTTCGCAGCGATAAGTCACGACTACCAAGGGTAACCGCTCATCTTGATCGCTTTCCGGTGGGTAGACGACATACCCGTCCGCTCCCACGCCAGCGCGTGTCGTGAACTCGATACGCTGAGGACGTGCGCCGAGGTCGAACTCGCGCCACTCAGGATTAGCGTCAAACAATGTGGCTATTTCGCCTGTGTCCAAATCCACTGCAACGAGTCGACGGGGCACATCTGACTCTTCAAAAAGGCAGATCAATCTATCGTCCGCTACAGAACAACGCCACTCGACCGTGGCGGAGGGGACAAGCTTTCCGTCCGTCCGCATGATGAAACGCGGAGCGCGGTCGCCGGGGCGCCACGAATAGAGAGCGGTGCTGGAATAGTACTCGCCCTCTCGGCGAGCAAATACCAACTCACGGTCGTCGCGCCACCACAGGCCAGGCAAGCTTCGCCCTGTGCACGCAGCATGCTCACACACAACAACGTCGCCGCCGCCCAGCTGCGCGACCAGCGTCAGCGGCGGCATGAAGCCTTGTTGCTCCGGGTCGCGCGCCTCGGTCCAGGCGAGTGAACCTCCCGCAGACGTCGCAGCTTCGCCGCGCACCGTTGGGCGATTGAGCGGCCGCGCGCCAGCTTGGCCGCGCATAAACGCATCCGCCTCTCGGCTTGTGGCGGATCGCTCTCGCCTCGTCACCAAGTCATAGACGCGAATTCGCCCAGCGCTAACCTGACTTGGCGAACGCTCTGGCGCTCCCCCGCCCAGCCTCACATCATGAGGGAAAACTGGATGCGGACTTCGTGCAGGGAAAAACCTCGCATCATAAAGCAGCCCACTCAAACCTTCTTCAAGCAAGGCGGCCCGTCGGTGCGCCGCACTGGGCTCCGTCTCAAAAATCAAGCGATTGCCGTCGGCACTGTACGCGAGCGCGCGCACACTCGCATCACCACGAGTCAATTGCTCAGTGCGACCATCTCTGGCGCTCCGCCAAATTTGCACAACGCCGTCGTGATCTCGCAGGTACGCAATCCACTCGCTATTTGGCGACCAGACAGGCGGCGTCGGATAGATAGCCCCGTTCACCCGACCCTGAAAGTGTCCCAATATTGGGGGCCCAGCGTCGGCGAGTCGCTGCGTCGCAGATCCGCCCGCCGTACTAACGATGTGCCATTCTGCGTTGTAACGATTGGCGTTCGGCTGCGCCTGCCGCAACTGGAAAGCCGCCCACTCTCCGTTTGGAGACACGCTGAGAGCCTCAATGTCGCGCAGGGTCGCAATATCAAGCGCGGCCACCCGCCGCCCCTCCTGCGCCGCAGCGACGCGTGGGACAAACAACGCGATGAACAACAGGCAAATCCACCATCGCGCGCGGCGGCGATGCGCGCTTACCATGTTTGTGCCACGCCAAACACCACGAACCTTCCGAGGGGATCAGCGTTCGCGGGATCAAAGCCCGCGGTATTGTTCAAACCGACGGCGGCATTGTTGCCCACGAAAGGTGGGTCTTCATCAAAAAGATTCTGCACGCTTAGCGAGAACCTCGTCCCCTCTCGGACGCGATATGACAATGTCCAGTCAACAGTTGTCCAACTCTCCACCTCATCCGCGCCCGTCGGCCGAGGATTCACGTAGTCGTCGACATAGTTGAGATTGAGCGTGCTGTCCCAGCGCTCGCGCGTAAGCGTGCCGAAAAGCCGTGCCCGAAGGCTCACCGGACGACCAGGTGTATCAACGACCGAGTTGACGGGAGAGCCGGCGGCGTCCTGCTGATCGTACGCAAGGATCTGCGTCAGCTGTCCGCCGAGCGCGATCGTACCTATATCGAAGTCAAAACTGTCGCTGAATGCGACATCAATTCCCTCTAGCCTTGAGACCGCCAAGTTTCTGTAGCGCGCATCTGATATCCAGAGATTGGGAAGGGCAAAGAGCGCCAACGATGCGGCGTGAGGGTCAGAAAGGTCGATCCCAGTGTTATTGAACGCGTTTGTCGTAGTTCGAAGAAACTCCTCGAGTTGCGCCGCCGATAACGGTCGATACACCGCCTCAGGTGCGGCGGCCGGGTCCACCTGCCCAGCGGCGACATTGGCTTGGCCGATACGATCGTGATAGTCGATATTGAAGTAGGTTGCGGTCGCCCGAAAATCCCCGCGATGCGAACGATAATCAGCGCCGATTGTGTAAGTTTCGGCGGTTTCTGGCTCGAGATCTGGCGCTGGGCTGGCGAGTAACTGAATGACGGGTGACACCACGCCGCCTATCGAAAACACGCCTTGGACGATGTTCGTCCGCGCTGTTCCGGGATCCAGTTGTGATAACGACGGCGCGCGGAACGACTCACCGTAGGTTGCCCGGAGGGCGACTGAGTCCGTCAGTCTCCAATGCACACCGACTTTGGGGCTAATGCTGTCGCCGAAATCGCGGCCCAATGTGGGTGAACTTGTATCCTCGTAGTTCGTGTATCGAGCCGCTAGACTGAGTTCGAGAGATTCGACGAGGCTAAGGCCACGCCCTTCCCCGACAATAGGGACGTACAACTCGCCGAAGGCGTAGGTCGTCCGCCTCCCCAGCTCTCGGTCGCTGAGCGCAGTGGCGCTGTCAAAAACTGTAGTTGATAGATATGACTCGTCTTGAAAGCCGCCGCCCGCAGAGAAACGTACGTCACCGCCGGGCAACGCCAGCAGCGTTCCGTCGAGCATCAGCGTAGCTTCGAGAGATTGGTGGTTTTTGTCCAGAATCCTGATCGTTGGCGCCGGCGCGAGAAACCCCCTCGTTGACTGAAGCGTGTCCGTGTCAACGTTCGCATAGGATACGATGAATGATCCGGTTATCGAATCGTCAAACTGGTATTCGGCCTCCACATTTGCAAACGCCTGCTCGGTTTCGTTGTCGATTAGGAAAGTGAACCTGCTTGCGGGCGACGCAGCCGTCTGATTGGTGCCGAAGAGTTTTGACTCCCTCACGGAGAACGCCAGGTCTGCGCTGATGCGCGTCCGCTCGCCAAGTTCCTGCGAGAGTGTCGCCAGCCCGCTATAGCGTTGATCTACAGGCGTCAAATATGCCGGCCCTGCCGGGGCAGCATAATCACGATCCTCACTTTCGAGTGGAGACGCCGATGATGCGTCTACGGAAATGAGACCATTCCCGGAGTTCCACTGCCGGCCAACGGTCTGCGAAAAATTGCCCTGGCGCATCCCGCCATTCGTCGCCCCGCCATAGGTTAGGCGCGTCTCCGCTCCGTCAAAATCGTCGCGCAGTACAAAGTTGACTACGCCGCCGACTGCATCGGACCCATATATGGCCGATGCCCCATCAGTCAGAACCTCGACGCGAGCTACTGCGCTCACGGGGATTAGCGAGACATCGGAGGTTTGGCCGTTTGAACTCATCCCAAGACGGCGGCCGTTCAGTAGAGTGAGTGTGGTCCCCACGCCCAAGCCACGAAGATCGACGGCGTTCACGGCCTCTCGGTTCTGCGAGGTGGCAAGCGGAGTATTCTGCGATCGTCCCCCAAAGTTCTGGGGCAGTTTACGGATGAACTGCTCGGTCGTGGTAGCGCCTGTCCGCGCAATTTCCTCGGCTGTATAAATGTCGACCGGAGATGAAGACGGATAGATGCCACGAATGTTGGTGCCCAGTACGACAATTGGTTCGTCTTCATCCTGCCCCCCGTCACTTTGCCGGTCCGCTTCCGCCGGACTGGCGAGCCGAAAGACCTCGTCCCCCGCGCTTCGGCGTTGATCGACGTCACGAGCCGACGAGGTTCGGCGCAAGCGCACGGCGCCGTTCTCGAAACGCCCGTTATATCCTGTGCCTTGCAGCAGTTGCGAAAGAGCCTGCTCAGGTCGCATTGGGCCATGGACGGGATTTGACCTCGCTGAACTTGAAGGCTCCTCAGTCATGACGAGCTGAACGCCGGCCTGACGCGCGTACGCCACGAGCGCGGACCCCACCGGCTGCGCCGGAATGTCGAACTCGACGGTTTCGCGTTGCGCTTGCGCGCTCGCCGGCGTTGATATCGCGATTGGAGAAACGCCGGCGAGCAACGCCACAAGCGTCGCCGCGGCGCGCCGTGATGCGACGCCCCGTTTCTTTACCGAACCCGGTCCTTTGCCCATCGAAACGCCCTCCCCTGTGCGCGGGCGATCGGACAATCGCACGTGACAATACGGTGACGCTCGACAGGACGGGTTGGGTAGGTGTGCCTGCGTTCGAATCGAAGGTCGACGCTTCTCAAGGCGTCTTGGAATCGGCCGGCCTAGATCGAGACGCTGCTTGGAAGCCCTTCGACGATCCCCTCAGGCAGCTCAACCGTTGCACGCTTGAGAGCTCTGGAGACGGCGCGGGATTCAAACAGCCAGTCCGGCGGACTTCGCGCTCGCAATCCGAGACATACAGATGCGGCTTGCCGAACCTATTCTTCGGAAGGCATTGGCTTCAGACTGGCTGGCGTTGAAGGGCGGCTATCCGCTCGGCCCCAATTCCTGTTCGCCACTTTAGGGCGGGGTCCTGCTCGGGATCAGGCACGGTGAGGTTTAAGCAATATCCAAATCTCGACACTTAAGGCGTTGGCAAACCGTTCGATATTGTCGATCGAAACGTTGCGCGCGCAGCGCTCGATGTCGCCGACATATGTGCGATGAAGGCCACACTCATCGGCCAAAACCTCCTGCGTCCACCCCCGCTCCTTCCGGAGACGAATGATGTTAAGCGCCAAGGTTTGGCGGGCACTCTGCGGCCTCTTCGACACCGAACCAAAGTCTTTGACTGATGACTATCAGTCGACCGACTATGAGTGACAATAATCGACTAGTCACCCAGCAGTTCGGCGCATGACACTCCAAGCGCGATTGCCAGCTTATCCAGCGTCTTGAGTGTTATGTTTCTCTTTCTTCCCTCGATGTCAGTCACATAACTGCGACTCATACCCGCTTGGTGCGCCAACTCTTCCTGCGTCCAGCCAGTTCTTCGCCTTAGGCGCACGACCTGGCGCGAGAGGAGCGCAATTGATGAGGTTCGACCGCGGGCCACGCCGATAAGACGCCGCAATGATGACTTTGCGTCGACCGACTATAAGTGACATTATGCACGCATAGGTTCTGGGCCTCGAGTGAACTCGACCATGTTGGTTGCTCCAATCAAATGTCGGATCGCAAGACCTGCTGCAGCAAAGGAGGCCGCGGACTCCGCCAGCGCTCGTAGTGGTGGCATCATCACGCGATTGAGGGCAGCGCGCAGAATCCTTTTGGGCGCGCTCCTATGTGCTGCTTCCCAGGCAGCGGCAGTAGAATTCTCGAGAACACCACAATTCGAAATTGCTGCCGGTCCGTTATCGATTGCTCTGATCGAGTTCGCCCAACAAGGTCGCCTTCAGTTCGTCGCACCGTCACGCGCGCTCGCGCGCTTGCGTTCAAGCGAGCTGCGGGGCGCCTACAAGCCTGCGGATGCGCTCGAGATCCTCCTGCGGTGCACCGGGCTTGAAGGACGCATCGAGGGCGATGTCATCTGGCTGCGACCCCAGCCCGAAAGCTCGCGCGATGACTGCAGGATCGAAGATGGACACGGCGCGATGGTTGCGAGCACGCTTTCGCCACCCGGCCACCAGCTTTGGTTGGGTAGCGCGCGCCAGGGTTGCGAAATGTCGCGTTTCCCTCGTTGCACGATGCGCGGCAGCGTAAGCGACGCTGACGCTCCGTCGCTTGCCATTACGCCGAACAGGGCGTTTGCTGAGCGGGGAATTCTCGCCGCTGCTTCGGGCTTGGGGTGAAGTGACGACCGATTATGTATACCCGCAGGCGAAGGCGCAGAGCGCCGGCGAGAGTGCGACGTCCGAGGAGGTGCGCGAAGAAAGCAGTTTTTCGCGCTTCTTCCGCACCGAGACGCCCCGCCTCGTCAATTATCTGCGCCGCTTCGTAGCGCCCGACACGGCCGAAGAACTCGCTCAAGAGGCGTTCGCGCGCGTCTTCTCCTCACAAGGCGAAGTCCGTTCGCCGAGCGGGCTGCTCTACCAAACTGCGCGCAATCTCCTGATCGATCGAAAGCGGCGTGAACGCACCGCCGGAATAGTGTTGGAGGACGGCGCCCCAACAGAGTCGGTGCCGGACGAAACCCCCTCGCCCGAGGACCAAGTTCTATTTCGCCAGCGGCTCGAGCGCGCCGCCAAGATGATCGAACGCATGCCGCCCAAGTGCCGGCAAGTCTTCCTGATGCAAGTGATTGATGGGGCAAGCTACGCCGAGATCGCCGCGCAGATGGGAATCTCCGTCGCCACCGTGAAAATGCACTTGGTGCGCGCTTTCGAGATCTGCGCCGCTCATGCCGATTCCGAAGGGATGCAGCACGGCCGTCACGGCAAACGTGATGCGAGCAAGAAGCCATGAGCGGACCCATCTCTCCCACCGTGATCCGCGCCGCCAACGAATGGCTCGTCCGGCTGCGCGACGAGAACGTGACTGGCGACGATCACGCGGCGTTCGACGCCTGGCTCAACACAGACCCCTGTCACGGGGCAGCCTTTGCGCGCGTAACGGAGCAGGTGTCCGACATCGGCGCGCTGGGACCTGCCTTGCACGCCTATCTCTCAGAGCGGCCCGCCCGCCCGCATTCGCGCAATCGCCGCACGATCGCTAGCGTTTCCCTCGCCGCGGCCGCGCTGATCGCGATCGGCTGGTTCAGCGTCCGCACACTCTCACCGCCCGTATACGCCACAGCGATCGGCGAGCAGCGCGCCATCGAGCTTGCCGACGGTAGCACCATCGAGCTCAACACCAACTCCCGCATCGTCGTACGCTTCGAAGAAGACGTCCGCTATCTCGAGCTCACCCGGGGTGAGGCGGTGTTCGATGTCGCTCACGATCCAACGCGTCCCTTCATTGTTGAGGCCGGCGACAACCGCGTGCGCGCGGTCGGCACTCAGTTTGCGGTCCGTTTGGCCGGCGAGGAGATGAGCGTCCTCGTCACGGAGGGCGTCGTTTCGGTGGCTGGAGAAATTGAAAGCGCCGCTGTCGCGTCCGCGCGCGAGAATGCGGCGACCCGTCTCGTGGCGGGACAGCGCCTTGATGTGGCCGACGGCGCGGCGGCGGTCGCGGTGCTGCCCGTGGCGGAGATCGAACGCAATTTGACCTGGCGTTCCGGCATGCTCCAGTTCGATGGCCAGAGCCTCGCCGATGCGGTCGAGGAAGTGTCTCGCTACACCGGCGCGCGTTTCACACTGACCGATTCCGACGTGCGCGAGCTTCGTGTCTGGGCTTACTTCCGCGCGTCCGATCTCGACGGCTTTCTCACCAATCTCGAATTGAACAATCCCTCGCTCGAGATCCGCCGCGAAGCCGGGACGGTGCACATCTCGAGACGACCTGCCTGACGTCAGCCGCTGCAATGGCGCCGCCAAGCGTTCGCTCCGCCGCGCCACGTTTGGAGTGGACAACCGAGGCGCAACACAACCTCGCCTTGCAGGCGTTCTCGTTCGCCGGCGTGGCTGGGCGGAGCTCGCGCCTTGAGGACCTATAAATTAGCGCAGTTCAGCAAGACGCCGTTCACCACGATCAAGGCAGCCGCGATAAGGCTCCGTAAGCCTTGTTCTGTTACCGCTCGCGAGAGCGCCCGGCTCTGTTCAGAGACTTTCGCGTCATGGTCCGCGTCATCGCCTGCGTTTTCGAGCAGCACAATCTCTGGCTTGTCGCTCTTGCGGCGCTCATCTGCGTGTCTGCATGCGCGGGCGTGTTCTTCGTGCTCGACGGTCTGACCGGCGGTGGCAGGACACGCCGGCGCTGGCTCTTCCTTGCCGGCTTGTTGTGCGGCGGCGGCACTTGGGCGACGCACTTTGTCGCCATGCTCGGCTACGAGCCTGGCCTGCCGATCGGCTATCATCTTGGCTGGACGGTCGCTTCTGCGCTGATCGGGGTTATGGGGGCCTGGGCGGCGCTCGAGATCTTCGACCGTTTTGAGCATGGCGTCGGTCAGATTGCGGCTGGCCTCGTGCTCGGCGGCTCCATCGTCGCTCTTCACTATGTCGGCATGGCGGGCGTTCAGGCGGCCGCCTCGCAACAATGGGCGCTTGATCTTGTCATCCCATCCTTCCTGCTGTGCGCGGGCTTTGCGGTGGGTGCGCTCCACGCCTATCGCCTCGCGCCCAGGCGCTATCGGATTTTCGCAGGCGCTGGCCTTCTGCTGCTCTCGATCGTCTCGCTTCACTTTACCGCGATGGGTGCGCTCACTTTGGCGCCCGACCCGCGTCTGGCGATGCCGAGCCAAGCGCTCGACCGCAACATGTTGGGCATCACCGTCGCTTCCGGGGCGGCCGCGGCGCTCTTCATGGGCGTGCTTATGGCGCTCGCCGACAGGCGCATCACGGCGACGGAGCTCGCCTCCGCACAGCGCGCGGCGGCGATGGCGCTGCACGATGCGCTGACCGGTTTGCCGAACCGGCGCAACTTGCGCGAGACGCTCGAACGTTTCCTCGCCAATTCCCGTCCGTGCTTTGCGGTTGTGGCCGTTGACCTCGACCGCTTCAAACCCGTGAACGACCTCTATGGGCACGCCGTGGGCGACGAAGTCCTGGTCAAGGCGGCGCGCCATCTCGCTGAGGCGGCCGCGCCCGACGGCTTTGCAGCGCGCCTCGGCGGTGACGAATTCGTGCTGGTGCTGCCGTTCGAAAGCGAAGACGGCCTCATCCACCAACTCTCGAGCCTGATCGCCCAATTCGCGCATCCGCTTCGATTGGGGAAGAATGAAGTTCGCGTTGGGGCGACGTTCGGCGTCGCCATCGCGCCTGCGGACGGCGATGACGCGGACACGCTGCTGCGTCGCGCCGACGTTGCGCTCTACCGGGCCAAAGGCGAGGGCCGCGGCCGGTTTTCGTTCTTCGAGCATGGCATGGACGCGCGGGTGATGGAGCGCGCAGCGCTGGAACGCGATCTGCGCGTCGCCATCGCCGAGGACGAGATCATCCCCTACTACCAGCCGCTGGTTCAACTCGCCTCGGGCTCTATCGGCGGCTATGAGGTGCTCGTGCGCTGGCCGCACACAGAACGGGGCCTCATTCAGCCAGACTGTTTCATTCCCATCGCGGTAGAAACCGGGCTCATCAACGAGATGACGTTCAATGTTTTGCGCCGGGCCTGCCGGGAGACGCTGAACTGGCCGGGCGCGCCGCGCATTTCGCTCAACATCGCCCCGGTCCAATTGCATGATCGGGCCCTGCCGCAGAAATTGCTCCAGGTTTTGTCGGAGTGCGGATTTCCGCCCGCTCGTCTCGAGATCGAACTTACCGAAGATGCGCTCGTGGCTGATCTTGACGCCGCGCGCACCCTGCTCGCCTCGCTCAAGAACATGGACGTTCGCATCTCGCTCGACGATTTCGGCACCGGCTATTCGAGCTTACGTCACCTTCGCGAACTGCCGTTCGACAGCCTGAAGATCGACCGCTCGTTCATTCGCAATATGTCCGATGACGAAGAGGCCCTCGCCATCGTGAAAACCATCGTTCAGATGGCCAAGTCGTTGGGACTGGGCGTCACCGCCGAGGGCATCGAGACCGAGCGCCAGGCCGCGGAATTGGAAGCGCTGGGCTGCGAGCGCGGCCAAGGCTACCATCTGGGACGTCCAGCGGCGAGTTTCGCGGCCGAGCTTGAACCTCGCGCCCGGGACGAACGCCTCCGCGCCGGCGCTCACCCTCGCAGTTGAAGCGCTCGCCGGCGAGGGCCGCACAAGCGCCCAGGCCGGGAGCCAACCGCCCCGTCGGCGACGATATGACAAGCGCGCGATGTGGGGCCCGAGAAGCGGACTAAAAGCAGCAGGCTGGGATTTCACGCATGCGAAGGGCCTCAGGTTCTCTGCGGCCGCGGTCGACACCGAAGCCATATCAAGCAGCGGGTCCGTTGACCCCCGGCGAACGCGGCCGACAGCGACAAAACCAAGCGCGCGACGTCGCGTCCGAACCAGCGGCGAACGCGGCGTTCTTGCCTTGTGCCCGCGGTAAGCTTTTCAAGCTCGTCGAAACGACGAAGCGCGCGAGGCGAATATCCACAAGAAGCTGAAGCGCGCGCAAAGCGCGCGCCAATGCGGCGACCGCCGATCGAGGACTGCGTCAGGACAGGCCAATGGACCGTTTTGTCGCTATGATCTGGGATCCGGTCGTCCAGACGCGAACGCACCAGGCCGAGCGCTGGAGCGAACGGCTGCGGCGCGCGTCCTCGCGCTGGCGCTGCGTGCTCGAGCGGCCGGGTTTGCGGGTGCTCGCGCTCGCCCATCGAGGACCGGCCCCGATCGCCGCAAACATCGGAGCTGGCGGCGCCTCTGCTCGGCCAGAGGCGGCGGGCGTCGTCATCGGCCCCATGTTCGAACGCGGAAACGAGGCGGGCGGGCGGGTGCGCGCGCTTTCAGACGCTGCGAGCGCGGCGATCCTCGAAAGCGGCGGCGATGCGCTGGTGCGCCGATATTGGGGCAATTACGTCGCCATCTGGTCAGAGCCCGAAGGTGGCCGCGTCGCTGTGGTGCGAGACCCGTGCGGCGCGGTCCCCTGCTTCGCCGCGCACGCGCAGGGCGTTGAACTCGTCTTTTCCCATCCCGACGATGTCGCCCGCCTGCCCGGAATTTGCTGGTCGATCGACTGGACCTATGTGCAGGCCTTTCTGCTGTTCAATTACTTCGTGACGTCCGCGACCGGGCTTGAGGGCGTGACAGAGGTGCTGCCTGGCGAGCGGCTCACTTTTGAGCGGCGCGGCGGCGCGGCGCGCGCTTTTGTCTGGAACGGCGCTGCGATCGCCGCCGCGCCCAAGCGGCAAAGCGCGGCGGCGGCAAGCGAAGAGGCGCGCGCGCTCGGCGAAACCTGCTTCCGCGCCTGGGGGCGCGAATACGCTTCGATCGTCGCCTCGCTCTCGGGCGGGCTTGATTCCTCTATTCTCATCAACCTCATGTCGCGCGTATCGAGCGCGCGCTTGACCGCGCTTCACTTCGTCGGCGCGGGCTATGAAAGCTACGAGCTGAAGCTTGCCCGCCTTGCCGCAGAACGCGCGGGCGTTGAGTTCATCGCCGTCGAACAGCACCCAGAACGCGACGACGTCGCGCGCGTGCTCAAGGCGCCGCTGCTGGCCCGCCCCAAGGCGCAGTCGCTCGCGGTTCTGATCGACGATCTCTCGGTCGAACTTGCCGAGCGCGTCGGCGCCGATGCGTTCATGATTGGACATGGCGGCGACAATCTCTTCCTGCAGCGGGGAGCGGCGCTGCATACGCTCAGCGATTATCTTCGCCTCGAGGGCCTCGGGTCGCGCGTTTGGCAGATCGCCTACGAAAGCGCAGTGCTAAAGCAGCAATCGGTCTGGGGCGTTCTTGGCGACGCCGCCGTCGGCGCCTGGCCGACGCGGCGCTGGGCGCCCTACGCGATGCTCGAACGCGGCGACTGGGCGGCGCACCGTCCGCTGACCAGTGAAGCGGCGGCGGCGCTGCCGCAGAGTTACAAGCTGCATCCTTGGTTCGCCGAGGCCGCCCGCTTGCCCCCTGGCAAAGGCGAGCACTTGAGCGCCATCGTCGCGCTCTACAATTATCACTTGCATCATGGCCGCGGCATCGAGCGCGACGTCGTCTATCCCTTCTTATCCCAGCCGCTGGTCGAGTTTGCGCTGAAGACGCCGACCTATGTGCTGGCGCACGGGGGTCTCGACCGCGCGATCGAACGCGCCGCGTTCGGCGACCTCATCCCGGCGGAGATCGTGCAACGCACCGGCAAGGGCGGCGCAGATCATTATCTGTTGCAGGTGCTCGAGCATCACTTTGGCTTCTTCCGCGAACTCATCCTCGATGGCGAACTCGCGCGCCAGAGCTGGATTGCGCGCGACAAGCTCGAGGCCATGCTGCAGCCGGGCTTCGCCGTCCAAGGCGCCGGCGCGCTTTTCATCTACCTGATGGCGGCGGCGGAAGCCTGGCTCTCAACCTGGCGGCGGGGCGGCGTCCGCGTGGCCGCCTGAGCGCGCCCACTGCCCGTCCGGCCAGACGCCCCCGTGAATATAATGTCACGATAGTTTCCTACCCTATTGCAACCTCTTGGTGTATGCCCGATAGGCGGGTCAGGTTCGACTTGCGGCGCGCGCATGAAGGCGCGCGTGACGCCGCGCACTGAAGCAGCCTCTCGCGGCGCGCTCGGACGATCTTGCTCCGCCATACGTCAAAGGCTCCGTTTGGATGGAGGAAAACCATGGTGGTTGAGCTCGGCGCGGTATCGGCGAAGACCAAAGGCACGATCTTCTTCATCTTCCTCGAGAACGGGCTCTTCCCGCTTCTCACCTTCCCGACCTAACCCGCCTCCTGAAGAGACTTGCGCGAACGCAAGCGGCGCAAACGCTCGCCTTCGCACTTCTTTGCTCGCCGCTCGCTCGGGCGGAGAGTGCTCGCGGCTGTCCGTAATCTATCAAATTTGAGGTGTATTATGCTGCTTTCGCTTGGCGCAGTGTCGAAGAAAACGCGCGGCACGATCTTCTACATCTTCCTGGAAAACGGCCTCTTTCCGCATCTGACTTATCCGACTTAAGGCCCGCTCGATCGCTCGCGTTCGGCGCCCCAAGCGGTTCGAGCGCGAGCCTTGGGCGTTTGTCTTCCCGCCTTAAGCGCGCATGCGCTCACCAGCGCCGCACCAGTTCGAGCGAGACGAACCGTCCAAGCGGGTCGAAGTTGGCGGGATCAAATCCGTTGCGCGCGCGCAGCCCCTCGCCCTGGGGACCGCTCGTGGCGGCGAACGGGACGTCTTCGTCGAACAGGTTGCGCACATTGAGCGAGAGCGTCGCCGGCGCCAGCGCCTCGCCCGTGTGTGCGCCCAGATCGATCGAGAAACGGGCGTCCCAGCTCATCCAGCTGTCGATCCGCGCCTCGCCGCCAAGCGCATAGGGATTGGCGTAGTCGTCGACATAGTTGAAGCCCAGCACGGTCTCAGTGCGGCCTCGCTCGAAACTCACGAAGGCGTGCGCGCGCAGATCCACCGGCCGGAGCGCAGTGTCCAGCACATCGTAAGTCGGCCCGCCCGGCGTGCGCTGTTCGTCGTAAGCGGTGAGGTAAGTCAGCCGCGCGCCGGCGCTCAGCTCTCCCCAGCGCAGCTCGGCGTCATAGGCGAATTCGAGATCGAGCCCTTCGACATGCGCGCGCCCCAAATTGCGCGCGCGGTTGTCGAGCACGCGGAAGTTTGCAAGTCCCGCGAGCGCCGCGGCCGCGGTGGCGGGATCGCTAAGATCGACCGGCGAAGCGTTGAAGATGTTGGGCCCGGTGCGCAGCAGCGCCTCGATCTCGCCAGCGCTCTGGGGCGCATATAGGATGTCGGGATAGCTCTGCGGATCGGCCAGCACCGCCAAGAGGTCGGGCGAACTCACCCTGTCGTCGTAGTCGATGCTGAAATAGGTGGCGCTGAGCGACAAGCCCGGCGTCTGCGAAGGCGCGAAGTCCACACCGAACGTCGTCGTGGCGGAGGTCTCGGGGCCGACATCGCCTGGACCGAACACGGTGAGCACCATGGCTGGAGCGCCCGAGACCGAAAGCGGGAGGATCTGGGTGAAGCGCCCGGCCGGATCGAGTTCGGTCCATGAAAATGACGGCGCGCGAAATGACTCGCTGTAGGACGCGCGCAGTCCGATCCAAGGCGCAGGCGCCCAAGCCAGTCCAGCTTTGGGGCTGAAGCGGTCGCCGAAATCGTGGCCCGCCGAGGCGTCCTCATGCTGATAGGCGCTGTAGCGCCCAGCCAAGGTGAGTTCGAGCTGCTGGTCCCCGGCCAAGAGCGGCAAGGCCGCCTCGCCGAACATGTAATCGACGGCGCGGCCCATTTCAGATTGGGTGAGCGCGCTTGCGTAATCTTCCTCCATGCGTCCGGCGCCGAGGCTGACGCGCGCGCGCCCGCCCGGCAATTCTCCCCACACGCCTTCAACCTGAAAACTCGCATCGAGCGCCGCGTATTCTGTGTCCGGGCGAAGTGTCTGCACCGATGTCCCCGCTGGCAGCTCGATCGCGACGATCTGGCGATTGTCGCTTTCGTTGGCGCCATAGCTCAGCGAGCCCGAAATGCGCCAAGCGGGCGCCATCCGATAATCGGCTTCGAAGGCGAGGAGATGATTGTCCGCTTCAGTGCGGTTGAACTGGCGCGCATTGAGATCGATGAGCTCGTATTCTGAATTGATGCGCCTTTGCCCTAGCGCTGCAAGGCCCGACAGCGTGAGGTCATCGCCTAGATCCTGAGAGAAACGCCCGATCAGGCTGATGCGCTGATCCTCCGGCGACACATCGCCCTCGCCGCCCGCCTGGGCGAAGCCGCGATCGCTGCGCTCGAGCGCCGACGCCGAGCGGGCCGAAAGCGACAGCAAGCCGTCGCCGCCGCGCCATTGCCGCCCCAGCGCCAAAAGCGCGCCCCCCTCGCGCAAGCCCCCTTGCGTGACCGCGCCAAAATCGGCGCGCGCTTCGGCGCCGTCGAGGTTTCGGCGGAGCACGATGTTGACGACGCCGCCGACCGCGTCCGAGCCGTAGATCGCCGAGGCGCCGTCGGTCAGCACCTCGATGCGTTCGATCGCGCTCAAGGGCAGGAACGAAAGGTCGGCCATGCGCCCCTCCGCCGCGAGCGGCAGGCGCCGGCCGTCGAGCAGCACAAGGCTTGTGCCGACGCCGAGCCCTCTTAAGTCGATGCCGTTGACGCCCTCCTGGTTGACGGCGTGGGCCGAACCTGGCCCGTACTGGGAGCGCGTGGCGAGGTTTTGCGTGAGCGTCGCGACAAAGCTCTCGGTCGTGAGCGCGCCAGTGCGTTCAATCGCCTCGCTGTCGTAGAGCGTGATCGGATAGCCCAGCGGATAATAGCCATGGAGTCTGGTGCCGACGACGACGATGTCCTCGCCCGCTGCCGGCGCGCTCATCCAGCGCCGGCGCATCTGTGCGACCGAGGCCCCGCGCGCGTTGGAGGCGGCGGGCGCGATCGGCTCCAGTCTGAGCGCCCCGCCTTCGATGCGGCCGCTAAAGCCGGTGCCCTCGAGCATTTGCGCGAGCGCCCGCGACGGCGCGAGCGCGCCTTCAACCGGGCGCGAGGCGAGGCCCTCCAGCGGCGCCGATGGCGCAACGAGCTGCACGCCGGCTTGGCGGGCAAACTCGATCAAGGCGCCTGCAAGCGGCTGCGCCGGAATGGCAAACGCGCGCTCCTCCTCCTGAGCTGAAGCCTCGGCGGGCGCGAGCGCAAATCCGATCGGCCCCGCGCAGGCGGCAAACGCGCTCAGAAGCGCAAAAGCGCGCGCGCGCCGGCTCATGGGCTCTCCCGGCGCGAGATCACGATGCGCTCGCGCGCGCGTTCGACCCGCAGGTTGGGCGCAAGCTGGGCGAGAAAGCCGTCAAGATCGTTTGCGCGGAAATACGCCACGAACGGCTCGCGGGCGATGTCTGGGTCAGCGAACGCGAACACCGCGCCGGTATGGCGCGTCACCTCCGCCGTCACCACCGCCAGCGGCTGGCCGTTGAATTGAAGCATGCCCGAACGCCAGGCGAGCCTTCGCTCGATCTCGGCGCCGTCGAGGCTTGCGCGCTCGGCGCTGCGCTGGGTCAGGCGCAAGAGCTCGCCCGCATTGACGATCTCGCTCGCGTCTTCGCCGGCATGGGTCGGCGCCATGGCGACGAGTCCTTCGCTGACCAGAACGGCGACGGCGCCGTCTTCGGCGAGGCTCACCGCAAAACGGGTGCCGAGCACCCGCACGCGCGCATCGCCTGCTTCGACCTCGAACGGACGTTGCGCGTCGTGGACGACCTCGAAGAACGCCTCTCCGCGATCGAGCCTCACTGAGCGGGACGAGCCCAAAACCATGTCGGCGCGGCGATAGACGATGGCGCTGTCGGTATTGAGCTCGACATGGCTGCCGTCCCAGAGTTCGAGCGTGCGCTGCTCGCCCACAGCGCTCGACACCGAGGTCGGCGCAAAGCCCCACCAGCCGAGCCCGGCGGCGAGCACTGCGCAGGCCGCGAGCGCGGCGGCGAACGTCGGCGCCGGCGCAGCCCAGGCGCGGCCGGCGCGCCCGCCGTTCTCATCGGCCGCTCGGCGCAAGCCCGCAAGCGCCGGCGCGGCCTGGCGTACGGCCTCGACTGCGCTCGCGACGCGCTCGAACTCGGCGCGATGGCGCGGATCGGCTTCGACCCAGGCTCTGAAGGCCGCCCGGTCAGCCTCGCTGACCGCATCGCCCTGCAGCCTCACCAGCCACATCGCGGCGCTGCGGCGCACGGAATTGGCCATTGCTGCTTCCTCCCCGCCGATCGCGCGCTGTCAAGGCGAGCGGGCGCGCCGCAAGCCGGTGCGCGTTTGGCCTTCGCGCTCGGCCCACTGCGCGCACGTCTCGAACGCCCGCAGCAATTGTTTCTCCACCGCCGTATGCGTCATGCCGCAGCGATCGGCGATCTCGGCGTATGAGCATCCTTCGCTCACCCGCAGCAGGAACACGCGCCTGCATTTTGGGCTCATGCGCGCAAGCATGTGCGCGGTCCGCTCGAGCTTGAGGCGCCAGTGCACTTCATCCTCCGGCGATGGACGCGGGTCTTCAAGCCCGTCGACATTTGTATCGCTGGCGCGCCAGCGGCTCTCGGCGCGCTTGCGGTCGACGGCGAGGTTGCGCGCCGTTCGATAAAGCGCGCCCGCCGGCGAGCGCACCCGCGCGCGGGCCTCGTAGATGCGCGCAAACGCCTCCTGGGCGAGGTCCTCGGCCTCGGCGGCGGCGCCGAGGCGATGCAGATAGGCTCTGAGATTGGGCCATTCACGTTCGAAGAAGCGGACAAAACCGTTGCCGAGGTCCGCCTCCGCTTGCGCCTGCGCGGCCGCTCCGCGCCCGCTACGCGCCGCCTGTGCGGCGGCTGCGTTCTGCGGCCTTGCTGGGTCGAGGCGGATGATGTTCGGCTGTTGCATCGGCCTTCACCAACTGCGCGGACGGCCCGAGCGGCCGCGAGAGAACAATTGCCCGGTTTCCAGCATGCGCCAGACCGCCTCCTCCTGGCTTCGCGCGCCGAGCCGCAGGCATGCGCTTTGGCGCATGCTGCGCACCGTGGTGATCCGCACGCCCAAGGCTGCCGCCACTTCGCGCGGACGCAAGCCCTCCAGCGTTGCAAGCGACAGACAATCATGCTCGCGCTGGGTCAAAAGATCGGTCTGAGCGAGCTTGGGCCGCTGCAGAGCGATGATGTGATGAAAGGCGTAGGCCGCCATTCGCATGGCGCGCGCGATCGCAATGGGCGCCTCGCGCGCGGGCGCAAGCGAGCAGGACGCCGGCACGATCGCCCCGCGCACGCGCTGGGTGACGCCGCTCATGAGCCCCGCCCTCTCGATCTCCTCGAGCCAGCTGCGCCCGCGTGCGTCGAGCGCGCCGCGGAAGGCGGGGTCGGACCAGGCGAACGCCTCCGCGATCGCCTCCGCGCCTTGAAAGATCGGATTGAAGGCCCCCTCGCGCTGCGGCGCCAGAAGCTCGGCGCGCGCCTCGCCCCAATTGTGCGCAAAAACGCTCAAGCTGGCCCATTGCTTGGGCGCGCCGTGCGTCACCAGCGCCACGTGCTCGAACCCGAGGCGGCGCATGGCCTGAACGAAGAGACGCCCGGTTGCGGCAGGCGTGCGCGCGCGGTCGCATTCATCGGCGAAACTGTCGAACAGCGAGGGCGGCGCAAAGCCCGCATCGGGCGAGGCGGCCTCGGCGCTCGCTTGATCGGCCGCCTGCTCGGCGCATGCGCCGGCCTGGCCTGCGTCTCCATCAGCCAAGGACAGCTTCGAGAGGACGCCGCCGCGCATCAGGTGAGCTCCGCTACTACCCGCATCTAACGATCACTCTACCCACGATGCAACATTAAATTGTCTCCGGCTCATTGCTCCTCTCCTGATTGCGCCGCCACATCCGGGCGTAGGCGCCTTCGGCGGCCAAGAGCGGCGCATGCGCGCCCTCTTCGACCACCTGCCCTGCGTCGAGCACGATGATCTTGTCGGCGTGCGCCGCCAGCGAAAGCCGGTGGGTGACGATGAGCGCAGTCCGCCCGCTCGCCGCTTCGAGCATGTCGGCCCAGACTTCGTTCTCGGTGATGGCATCGAGCGCCGAGGTGGCTTCGTCGAGCACGAGGATGGGGGCGCGCTTCAGCGCCGCGCGCGCGATCGCGACGCGCTGGCGCTCGCCGCCCGAGAGCTTGAGGCCGCGCTCGCCCACGAGCGTGTCGAGCCCTTCCGGCAGGCGCGCCAACGTCGCGCCAAGGCGCGCGCGGCGAACCGCCTCTTCGATCTCCTCGGCGCTTGCGTCGGGCCGGGCGAAGGCGATGTTGCGCCGGAGCGTTGCATTGAAGAGCACGGTGTCTTGCGACACGAGCGCAATCATTGCGCGCACGCGCTTGATCGGCGCGCTCTCGACGTCGAGCCCGCCGATCAGGATGCGTCCCGCTTCGGGCGCATAATAGCGCAGCAGGAGCCGCACCAGGGACGACTTGCCGGCGCCCGACGGACCGACGACCGCGGCGACGGTTCCGGCCGCAACGGTGAAGCTCACGTCCGACAGGATCTGGCGCTTCTCGCCATAGCGGAAGCGAACCGCCTCAAAGCGGATCTCCGGCGCGAGCTTGTCTTCCCTGTGCTCCGGCGCCGAAAGCGATCGCGCGCTTGGCGCGTCTTTCCCTGGCGCCGGGCGGGCGCGGGATGGAGCGGTCTGCGATTCAACTTCCGTCTCCGGCGCAAGGCGCAAGAACTCCGCCCACCGCTCAAGATAGACCGCCCCCTGCGCCATGTCGCGCAAGGCAAACCCCATCATCTCGATCGGGCGCACCAATTGCAGCATGTAAGCGTTGAGCAGCGCAAAGTCGCCGATCGTGATCTCGCCAAGCAAAAACGCCCGCGCGCCGAGCGCCAGCACCAGAGCGAAGGAGATCGCGAACACAATGGCGGCGAGGAGACCGTTCTCACATCGGCGCGCATGAAACACCCGCCAGCGCCGCTCGGCTTCGCCTAAGAGATCGTGATAGCGCTGGCCGATAAAGTCTTCGGCGCCAAACGCCTTGACCGGTTCGACATTGACCAGCCCGTCGTTGAATTGGCCGCCGGCCTCGATCTGCGCCGCCGACACTTCGCGGGTGGGTCCGGCAAGGCGTCTGACGCCCCAGGCGAATACGATGGCGTACGCGAAGATCGCGCCTGTGACGACGAGCCAGACTGCAAGGTCGAACACCTCTATCACGACGACGGTGATCAGCACCGCTTGCACGACAACCGGCAGCACCGAGAACGTTGCGTGCGTCATGATGATGCGCGCGCCCTGAAGGCCCAAAGTCAGGCTCTGCGCGAGGCCGCCGGTGGGGCGGTCAAGATGAAAGCCCATCGGCAAGGCGAGGACATGGGCGAACATGCGGGAATTGAGCCGCTGTTGCAGCCGCTGTTCGCCGGTGCCAAAGCAATAGGCCTGCGCCTGTTCGGCCAAGCGCGCCCCGCCCAACGCGCCGACATAAAGAACAACCAAGGCGAGCGGGCCGGCGCCCGCCGCACCTTGTCCAGAGAACGTATCCAGCAGGAATTTGAGCGCGACGGGCGCGGCGACGGCGAGCGCGGCGGCGGTCGCCGCGGCCGCAACCGCCGCTCCAAGGCGCAGCCATACGGCGCGATCGGCGGCGCCGATGAACAAACCGACCAGCACATGCGCCGGCCGCGGCGCATCAGCCGCTTTCCGATCGCGTCCGCTCCCGCCCGCCTTCGCCATCTGAGGTAGCTCGTGGGTAGCTCGCCAATCTACCTTGGGTAGCAGACCGGCCTTGCGCGGCCAAGTGAAAGCTCGGACACGCTAGGGGTCGATCCCCGCGAACGAGGCCATGATGGGGAGATCGGTCACTGCGCGGCGCGGGCGGAAAGCCGAGGCGGACGCGGGGCGCGCAGCCTTTGGCCGGATGACGTCTTTAAGATCCGCGTCTTGCGCAAAGGAGCGCCGTCAGGCCCCCGCGCTCAGGCGCCGGGCGACGGCCGCTGCGAGGCGCCAATCGTTGACGCGCCACTTCTGGAAGGCGCGCTTGAGATAGAATTTGAGCGTGTTCTCCGAAAGCTCTAGCGCGCGCGCGGCCTCAACGCGCGAGCCGTGCTTGCGCAGCGCCTCGAACATGGCGCGCTCACGCTGATCGGGCGCAGCCAGGGCGTCTTCGCCGGTGAAGCGCGGGCGGGCGACGGCGAGCGCGGCTGCAGCTTCGAGCGCATCGGCTCCCGATTGCATTGGCGCAAGACGTGCGGCGAGCGCGCAGGTCTCTTCGAGCAAGCCCGCGCCGTCCTCGAAGAATGGCGCTGCGCCTACATCCGCTCCGTATTCGGTCAGGAAGCGCGCCAAGGCGGACGCGGTCTCGCCCGCTTGGCCGAGCGCCTGCGCCGCCGCGGCGTCGAGCACGAGCGCGCGCGCGCGGACGCGCCGCGAAGGGCGCCCGACCGCCAGCAAGGGTCCCAGCAACGCCCGCGCCTCGCGTGGCGCGCCGCAAGCAAGGCGCCGCCGCGCAAGCGCGAGCGCAGCCCAGGCAAAGCGCGGGCAAGCATCGCTGCCGACGCGCCGTTGCAGGCGACGCGCGAGCGAGCCGGCGGGAGCGGTTTGACGCGCACGCAGCGCGAGCGTGAGTTCCTCTGCGTCAAACATGTCGCGCGCATGCGCCCAGCCTTGCGCCTCGGCTTCGGCGCGAGCGCTCTGCAGCACGGTGCGCGCTTGGCCGAATCCCGACGCCTCGCACGCAGCGCGCGCCGCCAGGCGCGTGCTCTCGCAGGCGAGCGGCGCAGACATCGCCAGCAAGCGGGGCGCGTCTTCGCCCGCCAAGTCGTAGGACACCGGCGCCTCGCCGCGTTCGGCGGCGATGAGCGCTGCGATCGCCCGTCTCGCCGGCCGATAGCGCCTCTGCGCGCCGCCCAGAGCCTGCGCCGCTTCAAGCGCCTCGCTTGCCGCGCCTAGCCTTCCATCGGCGAAGGCGACAAATGCGAGCGTCGCCAAGGCCAATTCACGCGCGAGGGCGCCTTCCACTTGCGCCGCCTCAAGGCCTTGCTTTGCACAATCGAGCGCCTCTTCAAACGCCGCGTCGAGCAGCGCGTGGGCTGCGCGAATGTGCCAGAGCAGCGCCTTCTCGCCGACCTCTGCAGCGAGCAGCGATGCGCGTTCCTCCGGCCCGAGCGGGCTTGCGCGGAGCGCGCGCTCCAACGCGCGCCAGACCAATGCCGTGCTCGCTTCGGCCCGCTCTGACGAGGACGCAAAGGCGGCGCGCGCGCAATCGAACGCGGCCTCGATGTGTTCGCGCGGCGCCCCGGCGTCGAACAAGGCCGCAGCGCGCAGCGCGGCCAAGGTCGGCGCTTTGGCGAGCGCTGGGTTGTCCTGTGCCGAGAGGCGAGACTGCGCGGCGCCGAGCGCAGATAAGCTCCACAGCCTTGGGGCTCTGAGCTCAAGCTGCGCCAGCGCGCTCCCACCTGCCGAGGCGGCGATGGCGAAGGCCTGGTCCCAGTCCTCCCGCTCAGCCGCAACGCGGGCTGCGCGCTCGCGTCTCTTGCGCTGCTCGGGCGCCGGCAGGGCGGCAAAGCGCGGCGCCAAGAACTGATCGAGTAGAACATGGCGACGCCAGGCGTTCGCGTCGGCGAATACGAGCGCACCGCTGCGTTCGAGCCGGTCGAGACAAAGGGCGCTGGCGCCGGCCTCGCGCACGGCGTCGGCGCTCTGCGCGTCGAGCCGGCTCAAAAGCGCGGTGTCGACCAGGAAACGTTTCAGATCCTCCTCGAGCGGGTCGAACGTCTCCTCGGCGACAAATGCGCCCACTGGGCCGCTTGCGCCAGCGATCGCGTGCTGTGGCGAAGCGCCCGCCGCGATCAAAGACCGCGCAAGCGCAAGCGCAGCGGGCCAGCCTTCGCTGGCGCGCCACGCCGCCGTCGCCGCCTCCTCGCCTCCAGCTAGAAAGTCGAGCGTTTCGGCTTCGGTGAACGCCAAGACGTCAGCATGAAGCGTTCGCACGAGGCCTTTGGCGGCCAAGGCGGTCGCGCCGATGCGGGGCGCTGTGCGCATGGCGAGCGCGATGCGCGCCGGCGCGCGCGCGCCCGCGAGCAGAGCGCGCATGAAGGCGTTTGCGTCCCGCGACGCGGCCAAATGATAGTCGTCTATGGCGAGCAGCACCGGCTCGCCGGCGCGCGCCAGCGCCTCGCCAAGGCGCGCCCCTTCGGCGGCGGGCGGAGCAAGAAGGTCCGGCGCGAACGCGCAAACGCCGCCGAGGACAGCGGCGACGTCATCGCGCAGGCGCTCGAAAGAGGCGTTGGCGGCAGTGATGGAAAGCCAAGCGCGCGCGCCCGTCGCGGCCTTGAACAAATGTGTGAGCAGGACGGTCTTGCCATAGCCCGCGGGCGCCTGAACGAGGAGCACAGGCTTGTTCGCCGCTTCAAGCAGGCGTTGGCGCAGCAATGATCGGCCCGGTTGCGGCGGCGGCGCAAACCGAGGGGCGTACGCGCCTCTTTCGAACTCACTCGGCGCAGCGGTGCGTCTTGCGCGCTTGGCGCCAGCGTCGGATCTCGAGCGAATGCGTGCTGAGCGCGCCATGACAGGTCGTTCATCCAAACCGGCGCGGCCGCGCCACGCGTCGACGGGATTGGCCGCTGCTGGAAAGACGTTTGGGACCGCCCTTTCCTACCGCTCTGGCTCAGCGCCCCATCGTTCTGACGAAGAAGCCTTGCGCTGGCGCAGTGCAGGTGTGGTCGCCGGGGAGCAGAAGGTGTCGCATGCGCCAACTCCAGTCCGCCGCCGAACGCGCCTATGAGGAGATCAAGCGGCGGGTGATCGCGGGGCGGCTAGGCGCGGGGCGAATTGATTTGCAGCGTCTTGCCGACGCTTTGCGCATGAGCCAGACGCCGGTCCGAGAGGCGCTCGCGCGCTTGGCCGCCGAGCGCTTAGTGGACGCCTCGCCCGGCTATGGCTACGCCGTGGTGTTGCCGACGGCGCGCCAGCTCCGCCAGCTCTACGATTGGAGCGGCGAGCTCGCGGACCTCGCCTTATCGGGTCCCTCACTTTGCCCGCAACCGTCGACGGCCCCTTCGCGCGGCAACCTTACGGCGCCCGAGACCTATGCGGAGGGCCTCAGCGCGCTTTTGTGCGCCATCGCCGCCAGCGCCGACAACGCTGAGCTTCTGGCGCAAACGCGGCGAACCGGAGAGCGCCTTTATCAAGCGCGCTTGATCGAGCCTTCCTTCTTCGCTGGAGCGCTCAAAGAGCTGCAGTCACTGGAGGCGGCCTGGGTCAGCGGCGAGCAAGACAGCTTGCGCGCCGAGCTCAAACGCCATCACGGCGCGCGCGCCGAGGCGGCCTCCGTCCTTTCAGAAGCGCTCGCCGCCAGCGCCGAGACCGCACGAGCCGCTTGGTCTTAGTCGGCCAAGAAGAGCGCGCCTTGCGCTGGCGCACGGAAATGCTTCGCCGCTGACGCGCGCAGCGGCCCTGGCGAGGCTCGATGCGAGACCGGCGCGCGCTCCAAAGCGCCGTGGACGAACACAGGCCGGACGCGCCGCCAGCGACGTCAAGCACGAAAGCCGTTGCCCCGCCTCGATCGGGATGATATTTAGGCTTTCTCCTAAATATCGGAGGCGCAGATGAGCGCGGTCTCAATGTCGGTTTCGTACTTCCCTAAGCCGGGACACGAGGATGCTTTGCTTCGGCTCGTGCTGGCGCACTACCCGGCGCTCTACGCTGCGGGTCTTGCAACGGAGCGTCCGCCCCAGATTTGGCGGGCCGTCGATAAGCGCACCGGCGCGGCATACTTCATCGAGATGTTCGAGTGGGTGAGCCAAGAGGCGTCAGATATCGCCCATCGCACCCCGGAGGTGATGGCGCTCTGGGAGCCGATGGGCGCGCACCTCGACACCATGACGCTCGCGCAAGTCGAAGCGATCGAGCCGCGCCTTGCCTGAACAAAGCGCCAAGCGCAAAGCCGAGGCGGTCGAGCGTGTGTTTCAAGCGCTGGCGCACGCCGCCCGCCGGCAGATGCTTATGACCATTCATTTTCGCGGCGGCGAGCTCTCTGCGGGCGATATCGCCGCCCGATTTGGCCACACCTGGGCGACGACCACAGGCCACCTCAACGCATTGGTGGAGGCAGGGCTTCTTTCTCGCTCGCATGACGGGCGCCGGCGGCTCTACCGCATTGATCGGACCATGCTTTCGCTCGCATCCGAGTGGCTGCGTTGGTTCGACGGCGACGCCGCAGAACAGACCCGCGCTGCCGTTGCAACGACTTACGCTAAGCCTTTGCGCCGAAGTGTGCGCAGAGCGTGACAGGTGCGGGCGCCTCCAGTTCTAGATCGCGGCAAGCGCCGAGAGCCAGCGTTCATTTTGGGTATCACTATGGGCCGGATCGCATTTCTGTTTGTTGCGGCCTTGGCGTTGGCTCCCGGAACTTGGACATCAACGATGACGGTGTCGAACAGAAATACGGCGACACCGGTCTTTACGTACGGATCTCTTGTTGTGCTGCGTGGATCGATCGCGTCGTTGAGCGCCGTGAGGCGCCGCTCACACGATGGGCAGAGAGAGCTCGGCCTCACGGGCGCGTGGATCGGCGCGGGTCGCGGCCGCGATGATTGCAATCGGGGCCGCGATGTCAGCGCTCGTCGCGTTCAAGCGTAAAAAAGGCGCCCCCTTCTCTGAATGATCGCTTTCCATTGCGGGGCGCTCAGCGGCGTTCTTGCTTAGCTTAGTCTCTTTTTTCAACCCCAAGGCCGGCAGAGACAAAAATGACCCAGCTTACTTGCCTTCGCTGCAGTTCGCCGATGGAGCGCGGCTTCACCGTCGACCACAATTTTGGATCATACGCCTCAACGGCGTGGCAGAAGGGACAGCCAAAACCGAGCTTTTGGACCATTATCCGGGTGAAAAAGCCGCTTCCCATTTCGACGCATCGGTGCACAGCGTGCGGCTGGCTGGAATCATACGCCGCCAAAGTCCCTCGCCACTAGTTTCAAGCGAGCCCACGCACCCGGCGTATACGTGAACTCAATTCACTGACTTGGCGGGCGCAACCTTTGGCTCGCCCGCGCCGCGCGCTGCTCGGCGTCATCTCTACGCATTGTGGGGCGGGCGTGAGATGAGTTCGGAGCCGCGGCGACTGACGCGAAGAGCGAGCGCCTGTCACACGGCGGAGGTCCCACGTGAAGCGCCGGTGGCGAGCGAAGGATTGGCTGGTCGGCCCGAACGCGAAAGGCCGTGCGCGCGTCAGGTGGCGCTCGTGAGCCTTGCCGGCGAACATCGTCGGCGCCGGGCGCCACATTACCGCCTCGCAGGCGCTGGCGCTTCCTTTTGGCTAGTGCGTCCGCACTACTGCCCATTGCGCCAGCCTTTCCGCTAACCTTCTCATTCGACTTCCGCCAGGTGAGCGAGGGCGCAGGCGTGCGATTGCCCAAAGACACGCATGATTTGCTGCGCATCGCTCAGCAGGCGGCGCAAGTCGGCGCCTGGACTGTCGATCTTTCCGACCTATCGATCACCTGGTCGCCTGAGACCTACGCCATTCATGAGATCGATCAGGCGTGGCGCCCCACGTTCGAGGCGGCGCTCGGCTTCTATCCCGCGGATGCGCGCGAACAATTGGAACGCGCGTTTCGCAATTGCAGCCGCACGGGCGACGCATTCGACCTCATCCTGCCCTTAATCAGCGCCGGCGGCCGCTCGCTCTGGGTGCGTGTGATCGGCAAGCGCGTTTTCAGTCCAAGCGAGGATGCGCACAAGGTCCAAGGCGCCATTCAGGATGTCACCGCGCTCGTGGCCGCTAAAGCGGAGGCGCAACAGCTGGCGCAGCGGCTGGAGACGGTTCTCGAAAGCATCGGCGATGCGTTCGTCGCGCTCGATCTCAATTGGCGTTTTACGTTCCTCAATGCCGAAGCAGAAGCGCTGTTGCAGCGTTCGAGATCTGAACTGATCGGCCGGGACGCCTGGGAGGCGTTTCCAACCGCAACGGCCTTCCGAACCCATTATGAGCACGCTCTCGAGCAGCAATGCACGGTGCGATTCACCGAATACTTCGGCCCGCTCGGCAAATGGTTTCAGGTCAGCGCCTACCCGTCCTCAGAAGGACTTTCTGTCTATTTCAGGGACGTGAGCGAGGAGCGGGCCCGTGAAGAGGACCGAAAACTCAGCCAACAAAGATTCGAGATCGTCGCCCGCACCACCTCGGACGTCGTCTACGATTGGGATCTTGCGAACAATCGCCTGTGGTGGAACGACGGCATGCAGACCGTCATGGGGTACGCGCAAGGGCAATTGCCAGCAGGCCTTGAAAGCTGGACCGCACGCATTCACGCCGACGATCACGATCGGGTGCTGCAGAGCATCGATGAAGCGATCGCTGGCGGAGCGGAAGAATGGTCGGCGGAATATCGCTTCCTTCGCGCCGACGATTCGGTGGCGACCGTCCTCGATCGCGGCGTGATCATCCGGGCTGAAGGCGGCGAGCCCACCCGAATGGTCGGCAGCATGATCGACGTGACGGAGACAAGACGTTTGGAGGGCGAGCTGCGCCAGGCGCAACGGCTCGAGGCGATAGGTCAGCTGACGGGCGGGGTGGCGCATGATTTCAACAATCTTCTGACCGTCATCCTCTCGAACGCCGAGCTGCTGGAAGATGCTCTGCACGACCGCCCGACCCTCTTGCGCATCGCGCAATTGTCACGCCATGCCGCCGAGCGCGGGGGTGAATTGACCAGCCGTCTATTGGCGTTCTCGCGCCGTCAGCCGCTGACGCCGGAGCCGATCGACGTCGGCGATCTCATCACATCCATGGCGCCGCTGCTGCGAAGGGCTCTGGGCGATGAGATCCAGATTGTGCTGCGAGCAGACCCCGCCGCTCCGGCCGCGCTCGCTGACGCGGCCCAGCTCGAGAACGCTATTCTCAATCTTTGCATCAACGCCCGCGATGCGATGCCGGAAGGGGGAGCAATCGGGATCGACATGGGTTCGGTGGGCGTTGACGCGCAAGTCAGCGACCTCGATCGAGGAGCATACGTCTGGCTTTGCGTCGCCGACACCGGTGCGGGGATGGACGCGGCGACGCTGGCGCGTGCGTTCGAGCCGTTCTTCACCACCAAAGCTGCCGGCAAAGGCTCGGGCCTCGGCCTCAGCATGGTTTATGGCTTCGCCAAACAGTCGAAGGGCAAGGTCGAAATCACCTCTTCGTTGGGACGCGGGACAAGCGTAAAGCTGTGGTTGCCCAGCGCCGACAAGGCCTGCAGCGCGCCCTCGCGCCGGACAGCCGCCAACGACGGCGCACACATCGAATCGGGCTCCGAGCGCATATTGCTTGTGGAAGACAATGACCTCGTGCGCGCCCATGTCGCTTCCATGCTCGAGCAACTCGGCTACGAGGTGACGTCCGCAGCGGATGGGCATGAGGCGCTGCGCAAGCTCGAGGCGTGCGCCTCGTTCGACTTGATCTTCACCGATATGTTCATGCCACATGGCGTCAGCGGCGTCGAAGTCGCGCTCGAGGCGCGCAAACGCTTCCCTTCGATCAAGATTTTGTTGGCTTCAGGCGATCCGGAGAACGCCAGCCTGCGCAAGGAGCGATTGGGACCGGACATGCCGCTTCTGTTGAAGCCATATCGCCGTGCGACACTGGCTGCGGCGCTGCGAAGCTTGCTGGCGCGCACCGACGCCTGAGCGGGCGCCTCGCCTGTGCGTTGTCAAGTTGCGCAACGGCGATGGCTGAGTGAGCCGCCCCCGCGACATTGCCGTCCTTAGTTTCGGAGGGCCCTCCCAGCATCCCTGCGCGACCCGACGATGGCGCCTTTCGCCGCCGCACCGGACGGTCCGGCAGACGACACCGCGGCCGGATCGGTCGCCGCTCGCGCCTCGAACTACCGGACGTTGCTTCCGTTATCCACAGCCGTCAGCCAAGCTTTCAGCGAGAGCTGACCGCATGGACCGAGCAAAGCCATCCCGCCGGCTCTCTAGCGCGCGTGTCGGGGCCCCCCGCATGCGCGCTTTTTTTTCGCCAGCGTAGGCCACGGTTAACGAAATTCCCGCTACACTGCGGCGACGTGGACGACGGCGACAAATTCGAACGGCTGGTGACGGGGGTGCTCGCGGCGATGCTCGCCGGGGCCATCGGTATCGCTGTCATTGCGATCTGGTCTGGCGCCATTTGAGAGCGTGAGCGCTCTTGGGCGTGGGCGCGCGACGGCGCCTCGAAATGAGAACCTGGAGCCCGCGGCCGGGCTGAACTCTTTACGAAGCTGCACACCACGGACGCGGGCGCCGAGAACGGACGCCCGATCGGCCGCGGCCGTCCCCACTCGACGCGTCAGGCCGCGGCGATGAGGACCGGCTTGGCGGTGACTTCAACGGCGCCGGCAGGCAAGCGCAGCGAGAACACTGAGCCTTTGCCGAGCGCGCTTTGCACGCTGACATCTCCGCCCATTGCGCGCGCAAGGCTTCGGGTGATGGAAAGGCCGAGTCCCGTCCCGCCGTACTTTATCGACACTCCCGAGTTGGCCTGCGCGAAAGGCTTGAACAACCGCTCGAGCTCGCGCTTGTCCATGCCGATGCCGGTGTCGGACACATCGAAGCTGAGCTGAGAGCCATCGTGCAGGCGGCGGACGCGCACGGCGACATCGCCTCCACGCGTGAATTTGAGCGCATTGCCGGTCAAGTTGATCAGACATTGCTGCAAACGCATTGGATCGGCCATGACGAGGCCCGCGTCCGCCTCGGCCGAGATCGTCAATCTATTGGCGTTCGCCTGAGCCAGCGGGCGCATCAACTCCTCAAGATCCTCGAGCGCGCCGGCGACAGCGACGGGCTCGATGACGACGTTCAGCTTGCCCGCTTCGATGCGTGACTGATCGAGCACGTCGCTGATGAGCCGGGCGAGATGGCTCGCCGCCGACAGAATCCGATCTGCATCGGCGATGACCCCGGCTTCCGCCTCCTTGTCCTCAACCTCCTCCTTTATGAGTTCGGCATAGCCGATGATCGCGTTTAGGGGCGTGCGCAGTTCGTGGCTCATGGCGCCGATGAATTCTGACTTGATGCGGCTCGCCTCCTGGGCGCTCGAGATTTCGGCGGCGGCGCGAACATGATCATCGACGAGCTTGCGAGCGAGCATGAGCGCTAGCGCGCCCACCAGCAAAAGACAGATGACGATCAAGCCGGCGTTTGCCGCGAACGCCGCGCTGCCGGGGCGTTGCCGGGTCCAGGCAAGAGCGCCGACGTTCTGACCGGACGCGTCAAGGAGCGGCATAAGGATCTGATCATCGCCGCCGGAAGGCCCGCCGACGGTGTAATTGAGGCCCACCGCCTCGACGCTTGCGCCGCTTTCGTTCAATTCCTGTGACGAGACGCGATCGACGGCGACGAGAAAATCGACCTGCAAGTCGGGATCGCGCACCTGGCGAACGGTCTGTTCTTCCGGACTGAGCGGGGCGATCGCGACCAGCACCGGGTCGCCTTCGACCGCCAGAACGGTGGTCGCCTTCATGTCCTCCTTGAGCGGAGCGGACACGAGGGCGCCGAGATTGAGATCGCGCCGGACGGCCTCCACGACGCCAGCCGTAATCGCCGGAGCCTCAGCGCCGACCGCATCTGCAAACCATGCGTGGCGAACCGCACCGTCGGCGCGAACGACAAGGATGGCGTCGACGAGGTTCGAATAGAGATTATTGTCGATCCATTCGCCGTCCCATTCAACGGTAGTCGCGAGATAGGCGTCGTTCCAGATGGCGTAGTCGAGCGCCAAGCCCGCCGTCGCGTTGACGCGGGCGCCCCAGGCGCTTTCCACCAGACGCGAGGATGTGTCGGCGAACGCCTGATCGCGCTCGCGGGCAGATCCCCACAGCATGGCGAGCGCCATGGCCATGCAGACAACGACAAGCGCCAGAGTGGGCGCGCCCGCGGCGAACCAAGCGCGCGCGCCAGCTGACATTTTTAGCGCCTTCATGCCCGGCCACATACGGGCGACATGGCTTACGCCCGATTATCGCCGCTGCACAAACAAGCCTCGCTGGAGGCCTATGCCCTTTGGCGTAAGCTCGGTTTGGGTAGCATCGTTCTGACAGCGCCATCAATTCATCGGCGCGCGTTCCGGTTTGGGCCAGTCTTGGTCTTGGCCAGTTCGCCGAGCCGCAGAGCCTTTCCGCTTCGCCCCCTCTTCTCCGCCCGGGGCGGATGGCCCATTGCCGGAAGGAGACATTGAACGGCGATGAAGAACTAGCCCGTGGCGGCCCGCAAGCGCCCCTACAAGGATTGCTCCTCCGTCGTGGCAGAACACGGTGACCGAGCCGAAGCAGCGGCCGTCCGATGGACGGCCGCTGCCCTCTCGGTTTCAGCCGGGCAGTTCAGAACCTGTAGCGACCCGAGAGCTGAAACAAGCGCCCGAGCGGTCTATAGACCTGCGGGTCCGTGTTGGCCTGCGCGGTGTAACCGTCGGCGGTCTGCGGCGGGAACTCATCAAAGATGTTGTCGACATTGGCAGTGATCGTGAAGTTGTCCGTGATGCTCCAACGGGCTGACAGATCCACATAGCTCGCCGCGGGCGAAACGGTTGGATCTGCCGGGAATGCATCGCCGATGACGCCAAAGCCATTGGAGGACACGACTTCCGGCACGTAGCTCCAGCGTCCGAACAACGTCCAGTCGCCAACGGCGTATGTAACCGAAAGGGCCGATTTGTATTCCGGTGACGTGACCCCCGTTTCTCATCCAGCCGCCACTGGAGTCCGATCCTCATCAAACGCCCCCAATGGGCGTCCTTCAAGCTCTTCGTTCCTTGCCCAACGGGCGGCGTAGGCGGCTGGCGTGAGCCAG
>Ga0196972_1000038_pt1 | contig 126371 bp, 109 predicted proteins | sample S1v_2013CmetaG_FD_148618 | JGI IMG/M metagenome (GOLD analysis project Ga0196972, IMG submission 148618) | Soil microbial communities from Anza Borrego desert, Southern California, United States - S1+v_20-13C | ecosystem: Environmental > Terrestrial > Soil > Desert | place: USA: California...
GCATTGCCCAGGTCGTTGATGGCAACGATCTGGATGTCTTGCTTCTTGCCGCCTTCGTAAAACGCACGAAGGACGTTGCGGCCGATGCGGCCATAGCCGTTGATTGCGACGCGAATGGTCATGTCGTCTCTCTCTTCTTGTTTGGACTAGGGGTTGGGGGGAAAGTTGTTTAGCCGCTGTTGCGTAATCCTGCGGCAATACCGTTGATCGACAGGTGAATGCCGAGCCGGATCCTTTCCTCCTGCTGCCCTTCGCGGAAATGGCGCAGCAGTTCGACCTGCACGTGGTTCAGCGGATCAAGGTAGGGGAAACGGTTGCGGATCGAGCGCTTGAGCAGCGGATTGTTTTCCTGTAATTCCTTTTGGCCGGTGATCGCCTTCAGGGCTTCGATGGTTGCCTGGTGCTCGGCCTTGATGCGGGAAAAGATGGCGTCGCGCAGTGCGGTATCTTCCACCAGCGTGGCGTAGCGGCTGGCAATGGCGATGTCGCTCTTGGCAAGCACCATGTCCATGTTGGACAGCAGGGTGCTGAAGAATGGCCACTCCTTGTGCATGCGTTGCAGCAGGGCCATGCCGTCGGGATTCTTCGCCAGGAATGCCTGCACCGCGGAACCGAAGCCGAACCAGCCAGGCAGCATCAGCCGGCATTGCGCCCAGCTGAATACCCAGGGAATCGCGCGCAGATCCTCGATGGCACGGGTCTTCTTGCGGGACGCGGGGCGGCTGCCGATGTTGAGGCCGGCTATTTCCGAAATGACGGTCGATTCCCAGAAGTAGGTTTCGAAACCCTCTGTCTCGTACACGAGGTTGCGATAGGAACGGAAGGCTTCCGCTGACAGGCTTTCCATGGCGGCAAGAAATGCCTGGTCCGGCGCAGGCTCGCGCTGTGCGAGGAAGCTCGCTTCCAGGGTGGCGGCAGCCAGGACTTCCAGGTTGCGGCGGCCCACTTCGGGGTTGGCATACTTTGCCGTGATCACTTCGCCTTGTTCCGTCAGGCGCAACTGTCCTTGCACCGCGCCGGCCGGTTGCGCGAGGATCGCCTCGTAGCTCGGGCCGCCGCCGCGGCCGACGGAGCCGCCGCGGCCGTGAAACAGGCGCAGTCGCACGCCATGCCGCCGGTACACTTCGACCAGTTCGATCTCCGCCTTGTACAGCTCCCAGCCGGAAGTGAGGAAACCGCCGTCCTTGTTGCTGTCGGAATAACCGAGCATCACTTCCTGCGTGTCGTCGCGCGATTGCAGCAGGCGCTTGTAGGCGGGAAGGGCGAGCAGGCGCTCCATCACCTTCGCGCTGTTGCGCAGGTCGGCGATGGTTTCGAACAGCGGAACAATGTTGACGTCCATCCGTCCTTCGACCGGGCGCAGGATGCCGACTTCCTTCAGCAGCAAGGCAACCTCGAGGATGTCGGAGACGCTGTCGGCCTTGGAAATGATGCAGTTCTGGATGGCGTTGGTGCCGTATTGCAGGTGTGCGCGGCGGGCTGCAGTGAAGATCGCGAGCTCGGAGCGCGTCTCTTCCGAGTATCCCAGGTGGGGCGACAGGAGCGGGCGCGGCGATGCGAGTTCCTGCAGCAGCAGGCTGATGCGCGCGTCTTCGTCCAGCGTGCGATAGCCGGTGCCGGGGCAGGCGGTTTCCAGCAGTTCCGCCACGACGCGCTCATGTACATCGGAATTCTGACGCAGGTCGACGGGCGCCAGGCTGAAGCCGAACACGCCGACCGCGCGGCGCAGGCGACGCAGCTTGCCCCGGGTAAGCGCGCCGGAACCATTGGCGGCGAGTGAGCGGTGGATGATGTTGAGGTCGCGCAGCAGTTCATCGGGGCTGCGGTAGGGTTCGACTGCTCGTGCCTCCACGCCGCTCTCGGCGCCGGTCACGGCATGCAGGCTCGCGCCCAACCGCGCGTGAATGCCGGAGATGGCGCGGCGATAGGGCTCATCCGCGCGGTGCGGCGAATCGTCATGCGAGGCATCGGCCAGCGCCTGCAGCTCCGGCGAACAACTGGCAAGCCGGCTGGCCAGCGACAACTGGGATTCGAGGATGTGCAGCTCGGCGAGATAGAAGGATAGGGCGCGCTTGCATTGCATCCGCAGCGCCTGTTCGAGCACGTCGGCGGTGACGAAAGGATTGCCGTCGCGATCGCCGCCAATCCAGCTGCCGACTTTCATGAAGTTCGGCAGCTCCGCGGTTTCCTTCCTGCCGCCATATCCGGACAGCAGGTCTTCCAGGCCGGCGTACAGGTGCGGCAGTTCGCGCAGCATCGTGTAGTCGTAGTAGGACAGGCCGTTTTCGACTTCGTCGAGTACCGACAGCTTGGAACTGCGCAGCATGCGCGTCTGCCACAGTGTCAGGATCGCGCGGCGCAGCGCCTCGTCGTTCTCTTGCGCTTCCTCGGCGGTCAGCTGCATGCGGTCGCGCTCGTCGAGCAGGCGGGCGATCACCATCTGGCAGTTGAGCACGCTCTTGCGCTGCACTTCGGTCGGGTGCGCGGTCAGGACCGGACTGACGAGCGCATGCCTGAAAAACTCCGTGAGGTCATCCACCGTGACGCCGGCATCGAACAGGCTTTCGATCGCATGCGCCAGGCTGCCCTTGCGCGGCGGCGAGCCGGCGATCAGATGGGCGCGGGTGCGGCGGATGTGATGCTGGTCCTCTGCAATGTTTGCCAGCAGCGAAAAATAGCTGAATGCGCGGATGACCTGGGTTGTGCGTTCGGGGGAAAGGGACGACAGGGTTTCCTCCAGTTCGCGCCGCGCGTCCTTGTCCTGGTCGCGCCGGAAGCGGATGGAGCGCTGGCGGATGTTTTCGATCAGGTCGAACACCTCGTCGCCGTGCTGGGCGCGGATGGTGTCACCGAGGATGCGTCCCAGTTGCCGGATGTCTTCTTGCAGGAAAACGTCTTTGTCTTGATCGAGAAGTTGCATGTGCTTGCGGCGGATCCGTTGGAGAGGCGGCAGCCCTGGCAGCGCGGGGTTGCTGCGGACTGACCGGGGTTCTTGCAAATTTGTAGTAAATTTACGAAATATGATCATTAGATCATGGTGTTCTTGCAAATTCAAGGGCTATCCGTAGTTAATTTTCATATTTCGGCGCATATATTCCGTCCTGTCCGGACAGCCGAATGTTTGCGCAGTGTGGGGGACGCGGCCGTGAGAATTGCTATGATCGGGCTGTCCCGGCCCCCCGGTGGGGGTGTACGCGCCGGATAACCTTTGCCTCGCTGCACGCATGAAATGAAAAAACGCTACCTGCTTCTGCTCTCCCACGCAGCCGCTGCCATGGCCGGATTTGCAGCCGGCATCTACGTGCTGCCCATCCTGACTGCGCCGCCTGCGCCAGCCGCCGGTGACGTGCATGCAGCCGCCGGCAATGCGGAATACAAGGCCGAGTTCCGGCGCGACCTGAAGGATAGCGATGCGCTGCATTGGGGCGAGGGGAAGGTCTTCGTCGGCCGCAAGACCATTTCGCTTCAGGGAAAGGTTGCACCCGGGCCGGACTACAAGCTCTACCTGTCGCCGGAGTTCGTCGAAACCGAGGCGGATTTCCAGCGCCTCAAGCCGGCGATGGTCCGCGTGGGCGATGTGAAGACCTTCGACAATTTCATCGTTCCGGTGCCGGAACAGATTGACCCGGGCAAGTTCAATACCGTCATCGTCTGGTGCGAATCGTTTTCGCAATTCATTACCGCCGCCCGTTACCGGTAGCCGGTAACAGATGCCGGGCGAAGGCAGGCTGCATCGCCCCTTTCCCATAATCAGGAAAAAAGGTCTTCCCGCTTTCGGGAATTCCTGCAAGCGCTCGCCCGCAATGTCTGACAAATCAAATGCTTGCCCTATGGCATGCTAGTTGCTGCCCAAAGGAAGTCATCCTTGATATGGGTCAACTCTGATGAAGAAGATAACAGCCGCCGGACGAGTCCCGCCGGAAGAAGTGCTTGCCTTCATGCTGGGCAGCGAAGAGTACGGGATCGACATGCAGCGCGTCCAGGAGATACGCGGCTTTTCCGCATTCATGCAGGAAGCGAGCGGTCTCGACTTGGATGGCGGTGTCGCCAATCTTCGCGGCATCAAGGTACCCATCGTCGACATGCGCAAGCAATTCGCTCTTGGCGAGGCCGTCTACGACGATTCGACCAGCGTGATCATCCTGAATATCGAAGGCCGCGTGATGAGCATGGTGGTCGATGGCATCTCGGATGTGCATCGGATCGACGCCGGCCGGATTACGCCGGCGCCGCGCGCCAGGGGCGGACTGAGGCGCGACCATCTGATAGGGCTCGACACGTTCGGGCCGCACACGGTGACGCTGATCGCGATCGACGCACTGCTCGCAGCTGCATGAGGAGACGGCACATGTCTGTCAAACCCAACCTGGACCAACGATAACCGGACATCATCCATGCTGACCCAAACCTCCAATGACGCACCCGCGGCTGACGACCCCACTCGGGCGCAGCAGCGTCTCGAGGCACTGGTCAACAGCATCGACGGCATCGTCTGGGAAGCCGATCCGCAGACGTTCCGCTTCACGTTCGTCAGCCTGAAGGCGGAGCGCATCCTCGGCTACCCGGCCGAGGCCTGGCTGGAGGAGGGATTTTGGGCGGCACGCATCCATCCGGAGGATCGAGAGCGCACCATCGAGTTCTGTGTGGCACAGACGCAATGCGGCCTCGACCATAGTTTTGAGTACCGGATGATTGCCAGCGACGGCCGCACAGTCTGGCTGAAGGACCGGGTCTCAGTCGACGTGCGCGACGGCGCGCCGGTTGCACTGCGCGGCATCATGATCGACATCACCGAGCGCAGGCGGGCGACCGAAGAGTTGCGCCTGTCTGCCACCGTCTTCGAGCACAGCACGCAAGGCATCTCGATTACCGATGCGAACATGCGCATCCTCAAGGTCAACCGCGCATTCCGTACGATTACCGGGTATGAGGAGGCGGATGTGAACGGCACGACTCACGCGATACTGCATTCCGGCAGGCAGGACGCGGGGTTCTACCAGCAGATGTGGAAGAGCATCAACGAAGAGGGAAGCTGGACAGGGGAAATCTGGAACCGGCGCAAGTCGGGGGAAGTGTTCGCCACGCAACTGTCCGTCATCCGGGTACTCGATGACGGTGGCGCGGTCGCCAACTATATCGGTATCTCATGTGATCTTTCGCCTGCGAAGGCGGCGCAGAACGAGATCGAACGGCTCTCGATGTATGACGCAATGACCGGCCTTCCCAACCGCGCATTCCTGCATGAACGACTGAGCCACGCATTGCGGGCGGCCGATCGCGACGGGCGCCATGTCGCGGTGCTGGCCATCGACCTCGACCGCCTCGCGCACATCAATGAAGTGCTCGGTCATCATGTCGGAGACCGTCTCCTGGTCGCAGCCGCCGAACGCCTGAGCGGCATGATGCGCGGGGGTGACACCGTGACCCGCCATATCGGTGACGAATTCGTCGTCATCATGGAGGAACTGGCCGATCCGCGCGGCGCGGCTGTGCTGGCGGAGCGGGTACTGGCCAGGCTATCGCAACCCTTCACGCTGGACGGACATGAAGTGATCGTCAGTGCCTGCATTGGCATCGGGCTCTATCCGGGCGACGGCAGCAGCGTCCAGGAATTGCTCAAACACGCCGATGTCGCCTTGCACCATGCCAAGGAAAACGGGGAAAGCAACTTCCAGTTCTTCTGCGAGGAAATGAACAAGGCATCGATCGAGCGCCTGCAGATCGAAAGCAACCTGCGGCTTGCGCTGCAGCGTAACGAGTTCCACCTTGTGTACCAGCCGCAGGTCGACCTGGCGAACGGCCGCATCACGGGCATGGAAGTGCTGGTGCGGTGGCTTCATCCTGAAATGGGCACGGTTTCGCCCGCGCGCTTCATTCCGGTTGCGGAGGAAACGGGACACATTATCGAGATCGGCCTGTGGGTGCTGCGCGAGGCATGCCGGCAGACGCAGCGCTGGCACGCGCTCGGCTATGCCGGGCTGCAGGTTGCCGTCAATGTGTCGGCCAGACAGTTCAGGCAGGACGATTTCGCCCACCAGGTCCGGCGGGTGCTCGATGAAACCGGACTGTCGCCGAATTCCCTCGAACTGGAGCTGACCGAAAGCATGATCATGCAGCGCCCCGAGCGGGTGGTATCCGTGATGGGGGAATTGCGCGAACTGGGCGTGAAGTTTTCGATCGATGATTTCGGCACCGGCTATTCCAGCCTGTCGCAGTTGAAGCGCTTCCCGATCGACAAGCTGAAGATCGACCAGTCGTTCACACGCGACATCGGCTCTGATGCGAATGGAACGGCGATCACCTGCGCCATCATCGCACTGGGCAACAGCATGCGCCTGCGTGTGGTGGCGGAGGGGGTGGAGACGCATGACCAGCAGCGCTTCCTGATCGAGAACGGTTGCCACAGCATGCAGGGCTACCTGTTCAGCCGCCCGGTGACGGCAAATGATTTCCATGGCCTGCTTGAGCGGCATGTTCCGCTCATCGGCCAATAACCGCGTTCCCGCTCCGCGGCCGTGATCGGCCGCTTCGTGGAAACGGACGCATCAGCCTGTCAATCAGCCGGCTGGTGCGCCCGTTTCCACTTTTTTTTGACCGGTGATTCAACAGCCTGTTATTAATGCGCCCACATGCGCAGCTGCCCCTGCATGTTGACCGTGCCGTTCGTCGACCAGCGCCCGAGACTCTCGGTCACCGGTCCGGCGGGATCGGTCTGCACGCTGAATGATTCGATGCCGAAATCGGTGTACTTGGTATGCGCGGGCAGGCCGATCGCCAGGTAGTCGCTGCCGTCGGGTTTCTTTTCCACATCCAGCGAGATGCCGAAGATGTCGATCTTGCCGCGCGGGTTGCGCATCACGATATGCGTGTTCTTGCCGTCGACATTGAATCCCATCGTGATGCGGCTGTCCGTCACAGGGTTAGTGAGCGTGGGGTCGTTCAGGTTGAGGCTGATTGCAAAGGAGACGCCGTCCGCGCCGGAGACGTCGGACAGCTCCGCATCGTCCAGCGGCTGCTGCGCCATCGCATTCACGGCGATGCACAGCGATGTAAGGATAAGAGCGAGTGTTCTGCGCATGTCAGGGCTTGAACTTGATGTCCAGGTACTGGATCTGCATCGACCCGATCCTGCTCGAACCCAGGTCGAGATTGCCGGTCACGTCGCTGCGGAACGAGAGGTTGTCGATCTGCAGGCCGCCGAGCGCCGCGCCATTGGCATCCGGCCAGTCGATCCCGATGCGCAGGCGCGAGTTGCCGGCGTCATCCGTGACTGCATTGAAGACGCCCGGCTGCGAGGACACGTCGGCGATGCGCCAGGGAGAATTCAGGAAATTGCCGTTGCTGTCCACAGCGCCGATGCGCAGGCCGCGGAAATTCATTTGTTCGGCAACAGTGGCCGGTTCAGCCTGCGTGATGTCGTCGCGCCCGCGCGGCCGCAGCAGCAGGTTGCCGATATCGACCCGCAGGCCGAGGCCGAACGCGATGCCGTCGTTGACGCGTGGCGTCGTCCACTGCATGCCGCCGCCATAGAAGGTCATGTCCTTCAGCACAACGCTGCCGCCTTCGAATGCGATGCCGTCGGCATTCACGCCCCAGTCGAACGCGGTCTGCCACTTCTTCGCACCGTTGAGATTTTGAGGAAGGGAAAGCGTGATGACATCTGCCATGCCCGGGGCGCCCTTGACGATGTCGATGCGGTAGGGATCGCCGAAGGGATCGGCGGGGTCGTCCGAACGGGTGGCGTAGACGCTGCCGATATAGGCGCTTGCGGTCGACGGCGCCGGCGCGTAGTAGGTGAAGCGTGCGTCACCGGACATCGTGAAGTTCGCAAGGTCGAAACTCAGGCCGTCGCGCCCCTGCACCGATGACAAGGCGTCGTCGGAAAGCGGCTGCAGGCTTTGCGCAGCGGCGGGCGCGGCGGCGCATGCCAGCGCGAGCGCGCAGCAGACCAGGTTCATGGGCGCTTGCTTCATCATGTCAGCGTACCGGCGGCAGGTTGGGCGGCGGTGTGCCAGTGGTATTGATCGCGGTCAGGCGATCGCGCCAGTTCATCCACATGCCTGCTTGGGCGGCCACAGTCGGCTCCATACCTGCCGGCGGCTGGAACTGCACGGCGGACTTCAGTGCGGAAATCCAGAAGTCGCGGCTCGGGCCGTTTGCATCGCCGGCGCGCACGCCGCCCATTTGCGCAAAGTTCAGGCAGGGCGCGGTGCAGGAGCCGTCCCAACGCTTGCCGCCGCCAGGATCGGTATTCGAGTCGAGGATGCCGGCTGCGCCGCCGTCGACGCGCATCGAACCGCTCAGCGTGGACAGCGTCAGGCCGACGTCGCCGGAGATGCCTTCAAAGCCGAAGCGGATGCCGACCACTTCACGCGTCGCGGCATTGCCGACGTTCTTGTAAATGAATTCCAGATAGGGATTGGTAATCTGCACCAGGCGCTGTGCGTCGGTGCCGTCGCTGCGGCCGAACTGGAGCAGCGGCATGTCGATGTCGGCGCCTGTTCCGTTGCGCGTCGCGTAGTTATATTCGCCGAGCCGGATGTTGCGGAAGTTGGCATTCAGCGTCACATCGGCGCCGAGCGCGATGCGTGTGAAGTCGTAGCCGCCGTAGCTGCTGTTGTTCAGCACAAGGAAACCCTGGCCGTGTTGATCGGACAATTCCTGCTCGGACAACGCGCGCAATTGCGCCGACGCCGTTCCGGCATGTAATGCGGCTGCGGCACCGAGCGCCGCAAGGCAGACACGGATCATGCTTGTTCTCGAACGAAGGAACAGGAAAAAATACCCCCGGCATACGCCGGGGGCTGCCAGCTAAGCTCGAGCGATTTGCTGATCAAATCGCTCCAGGATCAGGTTCCAGCAACTTCCTGGATTAGTGAGCCCAGATCCAGACAGAGGTGCCGCGCAGGTCGATGTCGTTCATAGCGATCGAACCGAACGAAGCGGAGTTGCCGCCCATGCGGATGGACTGAACGGTCACGTCAACCAGAGCAGCCGTCGGAACGGTGATGGTTGCCGGAACGGCCATCTGAACGACGTCACCGCCGTTGTAGAAGGACGTCGGGAAGGTCACGCCGGAAGCGGTCAGGATGCCTTCGAACGTTGCCTGGTTGATGATGTCCAGGGTGCCAGCGATCAGGCCATGAACGCCGATGTTGTTGAAGCTGACCGAACCGCCGTTGGCGTCGGTATCGGTGTAGACGAAGGAACCGATGTTGATCTGCAGGTTGGCAGCGATCGACACGCCGTCCTGGCCGGCGACTTGGCTCAGGCCTTCGTCAGCGATCGGGGTCATTGCGGAAGCAGCCATGCTCAGGCCGGACAGAACTGCGGCGATTGCGGTCTTCTTGAACAGTTTCATATATAGTCTCCAATTAAGGTTACGTGGTGTGTGAAAAAATTTTTCTTCCCATGCCGCGAACGCCGGTTCGATGTTTCTTGTGGAAACACTTTGCACGGTTCGGCATGCGCTTTTCCTTGTGCCGAACGCTGGAACCAGTGTCGTACAGCTCTTAATATTTCAGCAATACTAAGAGCCTTCATAGTAGGTCAGCTCCCATTGACAACGGGGACCAGCGCTGTGACTGGACGAGCCAAATCGTTGGCCTCGAAAGCCACATCCGCGAATTGCATTGCCGGTCTGAAAGAAAGCGAGACGGCGAGGCTGGTTGCTTGACGTGCCTCGTGACAGAGATGAGATCCGGACTAGCCGGGTACCATGCCCAGCAGTTGTTCGCGCAACCAGGCATGCGCGGAGGTGCGGCCGTGCTTGATATGGCTGTAGACCTTCAGCGTGTAGCGTGGAATGGCGAACGGCGCGGAGTAGATGGAGATGGGAGCCGAGTCCTGCAGGGTTTGTGCCGCGTGACGCGGCACGGTCATGATCAGCGAGGAGCGGGCGATGATGAAGGGGGCCGCCAGTACCGAAGGCAACTGCACGGCCACATCGCGCTGAAGGCATTGTCGCTCCAGCACCTTGTCGATGTAGCCGCTGGCTTCGTTCCATGGCGTGACTACGACATGACGTGCCGCCAGGTACTGTTCCAGGCTCAGCGTGCCGCGAATCGCCGGATGGTCGCGGCTTGCAATCACCACGTACTCATCCACCAGCCAGTCGAAGCTCTCGATGCCCGGGATCGGCTCCATCGGGTCTTCCACATACCCTAGCGCAAAGTCGATGCGGCCGGCGGCAAGATCCTCTGCCGATTCGCGGCCGCGTGAATAGACGATCCTGAAACGAAGCGCGGGAGCGGCTTCCTGCATGCGGGCAATAAACCGCGGCAGTACTGCGAAGGCCGTGTAGTCGGTTGTCGCAAATACGAAAGTCCGGTCGCTGCTGGCCGGGTCGAAAGCGCTGGCTTGGGACAGTGCGCGCGACAAAGTCTCCAGGGCAGCGGAAACAGGTACTGCCATCTGTTCGGCATAGGCGGTGGGCTGCATGGTGTTGCCGATGCGGACGAACAGTTCGTCCGCCAGCGAAGCGCGCAGCCGGGCAAGCGCATGACTCAAGGCGGACGGACTGATCGCCAGTTCATCGGCGGCGGCGGTGACTGAGCGGTGCCGGAGCAAGGCATCGAATACAAGCAGCAGGTTCAAGTCCAGACGACGAAGGTGGTGATGCATGCGATTCATGATTGGCTGAAATAAATGCACTTCATGCACTTTACGTTGGACGTAGTATAGGCCCTTCAAGATTCGTCTTTGCACCAGACGTTTTCCAACAACCTTTATCAATGAGCAGTCCGGCAATGAGCAACAACATAAAGACCAACATCCGCATCCGTCCGGCACATGTCGACGATTCCGCCCTGATCCTGCGCTTCATCAACGAACTGGCCGTCTACGAGAAGGCCGGCGACAAGGTGGCTGCCACGGTCGATTCCATTGCCGCCAGCCTGTTCGGAGAAGGGACGCCTGCGCGTGCCCTCATCTGTGAAGTGGATGGTGTGGCAGCAGGCTATGCTGTCTATTTCTTCAACTACTCCACGTGGCAGGCAAGGAAAGGTTTGTACCTGGAGGACTTGTACGTTTCACCCGACATGCGTGGCTGTGGTGCCGGCAAGCGCATGTTGCAATATCTCGCCGCCATTGCGGTGGAGCACGGCTGCGGCCGGTTCGAGTGGAGTGTGCTGGACTGGAACCAGCCTGCCATCGACTTCTACCTGTCGATCGGCGCAAAACCGCAGGACGAATGGGTGCGCTACCGCATGGAAGAACCGGTGTTGCGGGAGTTTGCAGTCGGCTCGCCGGCCGAATAATCATCCGGAACATGAAGCCGCGGGCATTGTCCCGCGGCTTCGGATTCCGCATCCGTCATTCCGCCGCATTCTTCGCGAGCCGTTAAATGGAGGCTCGTCATTCACTCGATGCGCATGCGCATTGCTGCTTCGCACAACCTTCCGCCGGACGATTTTTTAGAGTGTGCACTCTATTGTTTCAATGACAATCTTATGTAACCTCATGGTTCCCTTGCGACACAGATCGCATTGAATCTATAACAGAGATAACTACTGCGGGTGACTTGATTGGCTGCTATTCCTTATCAGGTGCTGGAGCGCCCGATCGTGCTGCGTTCCCATCCGTCCAAGTTCCGGCCGCCGGCAACGGGGGAATCCTGCGTGGCGCGCGAACGGGTGATGGAGCGCATACGCCAGGCGTCGGGGGCGAAGCTGATCCTCGTCCACGCTCCGGCAGGATTCGGCATCACGACGCTGCTGCGCCGCATCCACGACGAGTGCGGGCAGGAGGGCGGGGCATCCGCTTGGCTGACGCTGGATGCCGGGGACAACGACCTCGATCGCTTCATGTCCTGCCTCGGGCAGGCATTCGCACAGATGAACCGCGGCACGTCCACGGTGCGCGGATTCTTCGACTGGCGTCTGCGCCAAGACAACAGCTTCGAACTGGCCGATGCGCTTGCCGCGACGCCGCTCCCGTTTACATTGATCCTCGACGAATTCGAGCATCTGCAGAATTCCGCGGTGCTGTCCGTGGTGCAGCAGCTCATCGACATGCTTGGCCCGCAGCAGCGGCTGGTGATCGGGTCGCGCGCGCAGCCCGCGCTGTCGGTCGGCCGCCTGCGCGCCCGCCAGCACCTGCTGGAAATCGACGCCGCACAACTGCGCTTCAGCCTGGACGAGACGGCGGCATTCCTGCGCGACAAGCGCGGACTGCAGCTTGATCCCAGGGATGTCGAAAAGCTGCATGAAATCACCGGCGGCTGGGCGGCCGCACTGTGGCTCGCCTCACTCGCGGTCGAAGGCAGCGACAACCCGCGCCGCATCATCCAGACCTTCTCCGGCTCTCACACGTCAATTGCGTCCTACCTCGCGGAAGACGTGCTGTCGACCAAGCCCAAGCACCTGCAGGACTTTATCCTCCAGACCAGTATCCTGCAAAAGTTTTGCGCCGACAGTTGCAATGCGGTGACCGGCCGCGAGGACGGCAAGGCGCTGCTGCAGGAGATCGAGCGCTCCAACATGTTCATGACGCCGCTCGACGAGCAGCGCACCTGGTTCAGCTACCATCCGCTTTTCGCCGATTTCCTGCGCGCGCAGCTCGATCGCGAGTATCCGGGACTGGCCGCCATCCTGCACCGCCGCGCAGCCGACTGGTATATCGGGCAGCAACGCCCGACGCATGCGATCGAGCATGCGATCGCGTCCGGCGACAAGGGATATGTGCTGGAACTGCTGGACCAGCACGCACAATCGCTTTTCCTGCAAGGGCGCGTGCGCCTTCTGGCGCGCTGGTTCGACACCCTGGATCGCCGCAATCTGGTCGCCTATCCGAAGCTGATCTCGGTCTACTGCTGGGCCCTGCTGCATATCAACAGGAGCGAAGAGGCGCTCAACCTGCTGGAGACCGTGACCGATGCCGACGGTACGTCGCCGGTTTCCAGCTCGACCTATCACGTGCTTCGGACCTTCAGCCTGATGATGCTCGACCGTGCCGAGGAAACCGCGCCGATGTGGGACGATCCGGGCATCCTCGGCAGCGCGGCGCGGGAGCCGGTGCTGCGCAGCATGCTGATGATCGGATGCGCTTATTACTATGCGACGACCAGCCGCTACCAGGAAGCGCGCGTCTTGCTCGACCATGCGACGCAAGAGCATCCGTCGGTGGGGCCGCTGTTCAGCATCGCAGTGGCCGGGTATGTGCGCGGCATGCTGGACCTGGTGCAGGGCAACCTGCGTGCCGCCTGTGCCCGCCTGGTGGCCCTGATCGGCGACGAGTCGCAGAAACGGCTGCGCTACACCACCGCGCGCATGGGCGCGCTGCTGGTGGGCATCGAGACCGACGAGCCGAAGGCGCGCGACGGCGCCGACAGCGGCTTCGCCAGCCTCTACCTGGCCGAGGTGCTGTATGAAATGGATTCGCTGGCCGAGGCGAGGCGCCTGCTCAAGCTTTATCTGCCGCTGATCAAGGATGCCGGCATCCCTGACCAGCTGATTGCCAGCCATGTGATCTATGCGCGCATCCTGCGCAGCGAAGGCAACCGCAACGACGCCCTGCAGGTGCTGCTGGAACTGGAACAGTCCGGCATGCAGCGCCGGCTGCCGCGCGTGGTCGACGCCGCACGCCTTGAACTGGCGCGCGCCGCGATGCTGGAGGGCGACCTCGATGCAGCCAGGGCCACGTTCGCCCTGGTCGGCGCGGCACCCGCCTGGCAGCGCCGCGACATGCAGATGATCGCCAACGATATCGAGAGCCCGACGCTGGCATCGGCACGCCTGCAGATCCACGGCGGCCAGGCGCTGGCGGTCCTGCCCGTGCTCAAGGAGCACCTGCAGGAAGCTTATTCGCGCGGGCGCATGCGTTACGCATTGCGCGTCAAAGTGCTCTATGTCCTGGCGCTGTCGCATGCCGGCCAGCGCAACCCGGCGCTCAGGACCATCCGCGAAACCTTGCAGGACGCGCAGGGCGAAGGATTCGTCCGCGTGTTCAAGGACGAAGGCCCGGCGTTGCTCGCACTCGTGAGGGAAATGCTGGAAAGCATGCAGGAGGCATCCGGACCGGAAAACAGCGCACTGCGCGCATTCGCCGAACGCGTACTGGCGCGCGGACGGACGCCTGCCGCGCGCCCCGTTATCGAGGCGATGCAAGCCACGGAAACTGCCATCAATGCCGGCAGCAGCGAATTGACCGACCGCGAGCTCGATGTCCTGCTGCTCCTGGCGCAGGGATGTGGCAACCAGGCGATCGCCGAAAAGCTCTTCGTGTCGGTCACCACCGTGAAGACCCATTTGCGCAATATCAATCTCAAGCTCGGCGCACATAATCGGACGGAAGCGATCTCGATTGCCCGCAGGATGGGGATTATCGACTGAGGCGGGTAGGGGGCGGATGGTGATGCTGCTCCGCTCTTCCAATGAGGCTAGTGGTCCGTCACGTTTCGATTTTCTGGTTGCGTCGTCTTGCGGGCTGATACGGTGGCAGGCCGAGTGGAACGACGGGGTACGAGATCTGAAAATTCAACCTACTCCCCCGCAAGCAAGCGCAATCCGAAAATCAAAACGTGACGGACTACTATTGGTAGTTAGTCACTCCTCGATTTGAGAGTTGTGCTTGCCTGCTGCCATATCAGACCGCAGGTAAGTGCAATTCGAAAATCAAAACGTGTCGCCCTGGAGGGCGGCGTCGTATGGCGGTGCTGTTGTTCGATTCTCCTCTTTTCTTCTCCCTTCACTCTGGCTTGCGCCCACTGGACTTGTCGTTCAGCGTGACGACATTCACTCGTCATAAATCACGTGTTTAATTGTCTTCGCATCATTCAAATCAACTTACGTCGATTTCATCGTCGCTTCACTTCGACCGCAACGCAGCAATTCCCCACGCCGCACCAGCTCTCGCCTGCAGGCAACTCGTTTGATGCTACGCAAACGATAGTGTGCAGAGGCAACGAAAAACACCCCATCCAAACTGCATCCCGCTTGACACCGCGCAATGGCGCCTCGTCCGTTCGGATGAGCTCTCATCCCCCCTTTCGCTCGTACATTTAAAGCCACTCGGCAAGCTGTCAAAAAATTAATTTTTTACAGGCGGCAGCGCCAAAAAAAGAAAGCGATCGCGAGGGACATCGTGACGCACACCAACAACCCAATCGAGGAGAAGACATGAAGGGGATGAACGTATGTTCATGATCTTGCTTGGCGCCATGGCGTTCGGCATTGCGCAAGCCGGAGCCTCCGCGCGCTTCGACGTCAAGGATCGTCCGGAAGGACAGTTCGAGCTGCCGCAGGCCGTCGTCGGCGGCGGGCCGATCACCGAGCCGGTCCGGATCGAACCGCACTCCAAACTCAAATTCAAGAATATCGTCAAGCAGGCCTATGACTACAGCTGCGGTTCTGCCGCGCTGGTGACGCTGCTGGTCAATTACCTCGGCCTCGACGTCAACGAGCAGCAGGCCATGGAAGGCATGCTCGAGCGAGGCGAGAAGGAAAAGATCATCGAGCGCCGTGGTTTTTCGCTGCTCGACATGAAGCGCTATGTCGCATCGCTCGGCATCGAAAGCGGCGGCTTCCGCGCCGAGGTCAAGGACCTGATGACGCTCGAGCATCCGGCCATCGTGCCGATCGATTATGCAGGTTTCAAGCATTTCGTTGTGTTTCGCGGTATCCGAGACGGGCTGGTTTACCTGGCCGACCCGTCCGTCGGAAACATCGTCATTGCGGTGGATGAATTCGCGACGCTGTGGGACCGCAACACCCTGTTTGTCCTTTACCCCCCGAAGAACCGGCCGGCGATTCCAAACCTCGCGCTGACCGACCAGGAGCTCGGCGTGTTCGACATGGACCGCGTCCGGGACCAGGCCAATCTTCAACCCCTGGGCAATGCGTACCTCATGGAGCGTGCGATCAACTCGGGATTCGGCGGCGTTCACCTGCGCAGAAATTAATCGACGCGGGATCACGCAGTCGTCATTACATCTAATTTAAGGGAGTAGTCATGAGAATTCGTCCATTGCTTGGTTTCATTGCTGCTGCGTTGATGCTGCCCGCGTATGCACAGCAGGGAGGCGCCGACAGCGCCGCAGCGCGCGACGCACTGAAAAAGCAGGAAGGGGATACCGACCAGACCACGCTGCTCAAGCAGACACTCACGGCTGTCGACAAGCAGTACTCGCTGATCAAGCGCGGCAAGATCGGCATGAATTATGATTTCAACTATTCCTACGTTGGCCAGGAGAGGATCAACGCCGACCTCAGCACAGGCCAGCTCACGCTGTTCGAGATCAACAACGACAGTGCGCACCAGATCACGAACACGCTGTCCGTCGACTATGGCGTGCGCGACAACCTGACGGCCAGCATCAGCCTGCCGCTGGTCACCAAGTATTCGGAGAACCAGCAGTTCGACGGTTTCTCTAATTCGCTCGGTGACATCGGCATCGGCGCACGCTTCCAACCGTTCGAGACCAAGCGCGGCCAGCCGTCGCTCACCTTCACCGGCACGCTGCGACTGCCGACCGGCAAGAGCCCGTTCAAGGTAGATGAGCGCCAAGACCTGGCGACCGGTTCCGGCCTGACGTCGCTCACCGCCGGCGTCAACGTCAACCATATCGTCGACCCTGTCGCGCTGTTCGGCTCGCTCAACATGACCTACAGCGCAGACGCGAAAGACCTCTCGCAATTGCGCGGCACGCGCATCCTGACCCGGGTCGAGCCGGGGATGAGCTTCGGCTTCGGCCTGGGCTTTGCGTATGCGCTGTCGTACGGCATCTCGACCTCCATCTCGATCCAGGAATCGGTTTCGCGCAGCACCAAGCTGAAATTCGCCGACGGCTCGAGCGCCAGGACCAAGACGCAGACTTCCGGCATGCTGAACCTCGGTCTCGGCTACCGCATCTCGCCCAAGACGACGATCAACCTCACCGCAGGTATCGGCCTGACCAACGACTCGCCGGATTTCACCATCGGCCTCAGCATGCCACTGTCGTTCTAACGGGGCGGAACAGCGATGATGACCTGCCCGAGCAAACACCGGCGCCGATACAGTCGATATCGTACGAAGCTGCTGCCGCTTGCCGGCCTGCTGCTGTCGAGCGCGCTGCCATCGGCCCACGCGGCGCTGACGGAAAACCTCTTGACGAGCCCGACCGCCATGTCGCTCGGCAATGCGGTGACCGCCGATCCGCCGGGTACCGACTCGATCCATTTCAATCCGGCAGGCCTGGCGCGCATTACGGGCGAGGTGCACTCCCATTCGTTCGCGGGCGTGTCGCTGCGCGCGCCGGCGACGTTCAACCAGGGCGCAAACTTCAGCATCGGCGGCTTCAAGGACGACCCGCTCAACGGCACGTCGACGGGGCCGATGAACCAGCGCATCTACATTCCCGGCGTTGGTTTGCCCGGCTGGCGCCTGCCCGCCGTGATTCTTCCCGGCCTGGGCCTGGCCTACAACAAACCGGGGTCGCCGTTCACCTTTGGCGTCGGCAACTACGTCAGCCAGGCGATGAGTACGGACCGCACGAAGGACCCGAACGACCCGGGCCGCTTCGACGGAAAGATCGTGCATCTGCAACGCCTGGTATTCGCGGCGCCGGCCGTCGGCTACAAGGTGTCGGACACGCTGAGCGTCGGCATGTCCATACCGCTCGCGCACCAGGCGTTCATCTTGAATACCGACATGCGCACGCCGAACGAGCTGTTGGGTATCGTAGGCAAGACGCAGCAAGGCTGGTGTCCGGAAAACGGCGGCAACATCATCGATACCTTCACTGTCGGCCTGTGCGGCGGCGGTGCGGAGGGACGGATCAACCCGTTCAAGAAGGCCGCCAACCTCGACCTGAACCTGACCGCCCACGTCGACCCGACCATCAACCTCGGTGTCCTGTGGGAGCCGCGCGACTGGTTCGCTCTCGGCGTGGTTTACCAGGGAGGTTCGAAGACCCGGGTGTCGGGCCAATACACGATCCAGACGGAGCCGATGCTGCGCCGCTTCGTTGAAGGGATGTACTCGAGCCTGCTCGGGCCGATTGCTGCCGGCGTGCTCGGCCTGCCGCAGAGCATCCCGCCGATACAGACCGGAAATGCGACGGCGACGATACCGTTCCCGCATCGCGTGCAGGTCGGCTTCAAGTTCAAGCCGACCGCCCGCTTCCAGTTCAACGTCGACGCCAACTATGCAAACTGGAAGAGCTGGGATGCGCTGACCGTCGAATTCGACCAGAGCATCAAGCTGCTGGAAATGTTGCGCATGTTCGGCGAGGCCGATTCGACCAAGCTGCGGATGCCGCGCGGGTACAAGAACCAGCTGCACTTCGGCTACGGCATGCAGGTGAAGGTCAATGAAAAGCTGGCGCTGCGCTTCGGCTACGAGCCGCGCAAGAGCTCCATCCCCGCCAACAAGATCGACCTCGTCGCGCCGCTGCCCGATACCAAGCTCTACAGCATCGGCGCGAACTACAAGATCAGCAACGACACGGACATCAGCATCGCCGCCAGCTACATGAAGGGCGACTACTTCGTCCCGGCGGGCGGCAGCTGCAACATGAACTGCGACAACTTTTTCAACGTCGTCTACAACCCGTATGCGGGCCTGGACGTGTCAGGTGGCATACGCGTGCGCTACTTTGGCCTGACCCTTACCAAACGATTTTAGAGGGTGTTATGAACTCAGGAATGGGACGCGTTCGGTCGAGAAGGGATGCAGTGTGGTGGTGCGGCGCGCCGCTCAGGCTGGGTGCCTGCGCAAGCGGCGCGGCGCCGCAATGCGTCCCTTCTCGATCGAACCCTCCGGGCAGCCCCGATAACCGGCCGCCTGCGGTGTTGCAACTCCTTACCGTGGAACCACCACGGCGCGTCGTTGCGCCTAGCATTCGGCCGGTTCTCGGGGCTGCGCGCCCCGTTCCTGAGTTCATAACACCCTCTACATTTTTCTGACAGGAGACACACCATGATCAAATCCGCGATTGCCATCACCCTGATCGTCGTAGCCGGCGCCGCCAGTGCGGCAGGCACTCCCCAACAGGTTTCGCCCGCCAAGAAGGAACTGGTCAAGCGCGTCCTGCAGCTCTGGCAGGTCGATGCCCTCGCGCAGAATATGCTGCAGGAGCCGGTGGCCGATGCCGTCGGTCAGGCACGCGCCGTGATCCAGGGCCGCGTGCCGTCCGAGCGCCGCGATGCCACCATGCGTGATGTGGCGACAGAGGCCAAGAAATTCCTTGACGATAATTCGCCGATCGTTCGCACCAATGCGCAGAAACTGATTCCCGTCACCGTCGAACCCATCCTTGCCGAGAAGTTTACCGAGGACGAGCTGCGCGAAATCATCAAGATCCTCGAATCCCCCGCCAAGAAGAAGTTCGAGGAAATGATGCCGGCGATGCAGAAGGCGCTGGGCGAGAAGCTCGCCGCTGACACCCGCGCCACCATCGATCCCAAGCTTGACGACTTCCGCCAGCGCATCAGCACCCGCTTGCGCACGGCCGTGACGCCTTGAGCCGTGAATGAACCGGTATTCAGAAAAACCTGGTGCGGCATCACGCGCGGCCGCGCCCGCAAGGTGAACGAACTATTTGCTAGGGGAGCAACATGACATATTCGTCGGCGATTGATCTGGTACGCGGTATCAAGGCACGCCTGGCTGCGCGTGGCCTTGATGTGGACGCATTCTTCCGGCAGGCCGGTCTCGAGGAGTCCGAATGCATGGCGGACGATGCGTTGACCTTGTCGGACAAGCTCAGCCACCTGTGGGAAATGGCGACCCAGGCATCGGGCGATCCCTTGCTCGGCGTGAAGGCCGCATTGCCGCAACCGCTGGACCGGTCCGGCCTGATGGGGCACATCATGCGTGCCTCCCCCGACGTCAAGACAGCGATCGAAAACCTGGTGCGCTACACGCCGCTGGTCTCGCCCACCGTGCACAGCACGATCGAGCAGGTGGACGGCAGCACGCGTGTCAGCCTGCACCTGCCGGGCGGACAGCGCCGCGTGCCGCAGCAGCACTATGACTTCGTCTGGTGTTTGGTGCTGCGCACGCTGCGTTCGGCCGCGGGCCGGGACGACATCACGCCGGTGCAGGTCAACTACGCATTTCCACAGCCCGCGGACGTGCAGCCCTACATCGATGCCTTCGGCTGCACGGTCCGCTTTGGGATGCCGTCCAACACGGTGCAGTTCGACGATGCGGACCTCGCTGTGCCGATCAGCACCGAGAATCCGATGGCGGCCGACTGGGCGCTTCGCATGCTGGCCGACCTTGCACAGGCACAGCGCAACTGGACCTTGCGCATGCTCGCCAAGCTGGAGAAGGCGCCGCAGCAGGAGAACAGCTTCAGCAAGCGGGTGCAGGGGCTGCTCACCGGCATGCTCGCCCACGGCGAACCGCTGCGCGAAGAAGTGGCGAAGCGGCTGATGATGAGCGAGCGCACGCTGCAGCGCAGGCTGGCGGAAGAGGGGACGAACTTTACCCAACTGGTGGACGACACGCGCCGCGAAATGGCCTATCAGTACCTCAGGAAGGGCGACCTGTCGCTGAAGAAGCTCAGCTTCCAACTGGGGTTCTCCGATCCGAGCGCGTTCTGCCGCGCCTGCAGGCGATGGTTCGGTCGCTCGCCAAAGGAGGTGCAGCAGAAGGCGATCGGCCCTGACCTCGGCTTGCCACGCACCGGTTCGCTCGGGCCGATCATGGCTTTCGGACAGGCCGAGAGCTTCGAGCAATTCGCGCAATTCAAACCGAACTGATTTTTTCCAGGCGTTGTTGGTAAGTGTTCCTCCGCGGCCGCAAGGCTGCGGAGGTTTTTTTATTTCACTGCGTATCAAAAGGATGCATACATGCAAAAGACGAGACCTACTGCAGAGATGAGTGATTCACCGCGACGATTGGCGATCGACCTGCTGAGACATTTACTGGGCGTAGCTTTCGTCGCCATCGTGATGAGTCCCCCTGCCCATGCGGATGGAAAGCAGAGGCCGACCCTGCAAGAAGTTTTGTTGCTCGGAAAATTCAACGGAAACTGCGGGATGCTTCGGCAGTTGGCCGACTTCCAGAAGACGGCCAACATTGCCGGCGCGGACGAACTGCTGTCCCGCTTTACCGTTGCGGAGGCCGAGCGCTTGGGTTGCACAACGGCTGACTACATCGAGAGGTGTCAACGAGCGGCGGCAGTATACAACTATATCTGGGACGAGAGCGGGAAAATGAATGACCCGACTGATCCCGGGAAAGGGGCGCAATAGGTCTTCGCACGTCTCTGTGAAAATTCCTTTTTGCCTGCAGGGTATGCCGATGCGCATCATCGCGCAGGACCGTCTGCGCGTCATTGTTTCAAACCGGATTAAGCAATGACAAATAACGGAAGCTGATTCGTTGTTATGGTACTGGCGGCAAGGCATGCGCGCTGCCGGCAATCTTTATTTCTACTAAAAAATTTTGTGATCCTGATGGCAGGAAAAGCGTTCGGCCGGCCATTGCCAAGGGGAACCTGCAGATGCTGTTGTCGGTTGTCATTCCGGTGATGAATGAAGAGGGCAATATTGGTCCCTTGATCGAAAGGATTGCCGCGGCGCTGTCGTCAATCGAGCATGAAGTCATCTTCATCGATGACGGCTCGCGCGACCGCACCGTAGCGGAAATCGAGCGGCATGCGCGTGCCAATACCCAGCTTATCGTGCTGAACCGCAACTACGGGCAAACGACAGCCATGGCCGCCGGGATCGATGCAGCCAACGGCGAGCTGATCGCGACGCTCGATGGCGACCTGCAGAACGATCCTTTCGATATCCCGCTGATGATGGAGCGCCTGAAGACCGGGGACTGGGATGTGGTGGCAGGTGTGCGTGCGAGAAGGCGCGACGGTCTTTTCCTGCGCAAGATCCCGAGCAAACTGGCCAACTGGCTCATACGCCAGGTGACGGGCGTGAAGCTCAGCGACTATGGCTGCACTCTCAAGCTGTTCAAACGGGACGTGGCGAAGAACCTCAGCCTGTATGGCGAGCTGCATCGCTACATCCCTGTTCTCGCCAGCATGTACGGCGCCCGGATGACGCAGATGGAAGTGCGCCACCATCCGAGGCATGCAGGCGTGTCCAAGTACGGCATCAGCCGCACGCTCAAGGTCATGAGCGATCTCCTCCTGATGGCCTTCTATCAGCGATACGGCAAGGCGCCGATGCATCTGTTTGGCGGCGTGGGGATCTTCCTGTTCTTTTCTGGGATGCTGACCAATATCTACCTCGCCGTGGACAAGCTGCGGGGAGAAAGCATAGGCGGCCGTCCGCTTCTCTTCCTTGGCCTGTTGCTGACCATTGGCGGGGTGCAGCTCATCACCACCGGCTTCATCGCCGACATGGTCATGCGAACCTACTATGAATCGCAAAACAAGAAGCCATACGCCATCAAGAAGCAGCTCCGTGTCTGATGCCGCGCGCAAGCGGATCAAGGCTGCCCTGCAGGCACTGGTTTCCGTATGCCTGATCATCTTCGTTTTCCGGCAGCTCGACCTGGAACAGGTGCGGTCGGTGCGCCTGGACATGCAACGCCTGCCCCTGCTGGCGGTGGCGCTGCTGCTGTTCAACCTGTCGAAAGCGGTGAGCGCGCGGCGGCTCAACCTCTACCAGCGGCACGCGGGCATCCTGTTGAGCGAGCGTGAAAACCTGCAGCTGTACTACGCCGGCATGTTCCTGAACCTGTTCCTGCCGGGAGGCATCGGGGGCGACGGTTACAAGATACTGGTCCTGCATCGCCGCGGTGCGGCATCGGTTCGCACGCTGCTTTGGGTCACGCTGCTCGACCGTGTCAGCGGGCTGCTGATCCTGGTGTTCCTCGCATGCATGATGACGCCGTTTCTCACGCTGCCATGGCCTGCGGAACCAGTGTATGCGCTTTCCGCCACCGGCGGCATGATCGTCGTCGTGATCATCCTGCTCACGCACCTCAGATGGCTCCATATGGGCATGCGGAGCATCGGGTCTGCCTGCGGTTATGGCTTTGCGGTGCAGCTGCTGCAGATCGCCTGCATGGCGGCGCTGTTGGCTTGCCTGCATGTGCCGCTCTTGCACTACTTGCAGTACTTGTGGGTATTCCTGGTCTCGTCCGTTGCCGCCGCACTGCCGGTGAGCGTCGGCGGCCTGGGTGTGCGTGAGGTGACCTTCCTCTACTGCATTCGGATGCTGCATCTCGAACCGACCATGGGCGTGGTGGCGTCCAGCGTATTTGCGCTCATTACGGTGCTGTCATCGCTGGCCGGGGCGCTGTTCCTGAAGCGCTTCCCGCTTGGGAATCCGAACATGGCGAGGGGAGGCAGCGATGCCTGATCGACCGGCAGTCCTCGTGACCGGCGCCGCAGGCTTCATCGGCAGCTTTGTCGCGGCCCGGCTCGCCGACAACGGCATGGCGGTGACCGGATGCGACAATTTCAACGGCTACTACCTGCCCCGATTGAAGCATGACCGCGTCGACAGCCTGCTGAAGCCGCGCAGGATCGCCTGCGAAAAAATCGAGCTCGCCGACCCGGCCCAGGTGAACGAACTGTTCGACAGGCTTAAACCGTCGTATGTGGTGCATCTGGCAGCCCAGGCCGGTGTCCGGTATTCGCTCGAGCATCCCGAGGCCTATGTCCAGTCCAATCTGGTCGGCTTTGCCAATATCCTTGAGGCGTGCCGTCGATGGCATCCGGTGCATCTGGTGTATGCGAGCAGCAGCAGCGTGTACGGGGAAAGCCGGCGTGTGCCCTTTCACGAAGACGACCGGACCGACGAGCCGGTTTCGCTCTACGCGGCGACCAAGAAAGCAAACGAGGTCATGGCGCACTCCTATAGCCATCTGTTCGGACTGAGAGCCACAGGACTGCGCTTCTTTACCGTCTACGGCCCGTGGGGGCGGCCCGACATGGCGTACTTCAGCTTCACGCAGAAGATATTGCGTGGCGAGGCGATCCCGGTATTTGCGGGAGGAAAGCTGGAGCGGGACTTTACCTACATCGACGATATTGTCGAGGCAGTGGCGCGCGTCCTGACCGCGCACGGCGCCGATGGCTCCCACATGATCCTGAACATCGGCAACCACCAGCCGGTCACGGTGGCCGATTTCATTGCGACACTGGAACGTGTCCTCGGCATGAAGGCCAGGCTCGAATTCCTGCCCATGCAGCCGGGCGACGTGCCCGCCACCTGTGCCGATACCAACCGGCTGCGGGAGCTGGTCGGATTTGCGCCAGCAACCGCGCTGGAGGACGGGCTGGCGCGTTTCAGGGATTGGTTCCTGGAGTGGAGAAAGGATTTGCCGTAAGACGGAAGGCAGATCAGTGATTTTCCGCGGCGATCCGGTAGCGGATTTCCAGCCGGTCCTGCACCTGCAACGCGCCGCCGAGAACGGAGAAGGGCGTGATGCCGAAATCGCTCTGGGCAATCGCGAGGCGGCCGCTGACGATCATCCTGCCGGCGTCGCCTTCGATGCGTGCCGGCGCTTCGACCATCCTGGTCTGCCCGTGCAGCGTGATGGCGGCCTTGAGCGTGCCGGCAGCGGCATCCTCCCGCGTGATCCGCACCAGTGCGAACGGGAAGCGATCCGCCTCCAGCACTTTTTCCAGCATGTTGCGGCGCGTTCCTTCGATCGCATCCTGGTTGGGCTTGGTGTCCATTCCCGCCTCTGCGCGCAGTCCTGCTTCGTCAACCGTGAGAAGAGATAGGGGAAGATACAGGTCCTCGCGTCCCTCCGAGGGCAGGACAAGGCCGCGCACGTCGCGGCTTGCTACCAAATGGTCGTGCCCCAGTCCCGCCAGCATGCCGCCGCGGCGCACTTCAACCGCGATCAGCGATTGCTCGGGTTTGACTTGCAGGACGGTCTTGCCGTTGGCGGCCGCCTGAAGGTAATAGGCCTGGGGGAAGTCTGCCGGAGCCTGCACATCGGCAGGCAGGGATGGCGGGGAGGGCAGCCGCGCCACGCAGGCCGCCAGGAGAGCGCATGACAATGCCAGGAAGGCCCTGCGCATGCGGTCTGGCGGCGTGGCGCGCATGACAGGTTACCCGGTCAATCCTTCTCTCTTGCAAGAGACAGGAACTCGGTCCGCAGGCCGAGGTTGGTGCGCATCTCGCCCAGCAGTGCCGAGGTCACGGTTTCCTCGCCGGGTGTGCGGATGCCGCGGCTTTCCATGCACATGTGGCGGCAGCGGATCACTACGCCGACCGACAGCGGCTGCAGGTGTTCCATCAGCGAATCGGCGATCTGCACCGTCAGACGCTCCTGCACCTGCAGGCGCTTGGAGAAGCAGTCGACCAGGCGCGTGAGCTTGGACAGCCCGACGATCCTACCGTTGGGCGTGTAGCCGACCGTGGCGGAGCCGAAGAAGGGCGCAAGGTGATGCTCGCAGTGGCTGTAGACGGGGATGCCGCGCACCACGATCAGTTCGTTGTACTTCTCCGCACCGTCCTCGAATACCTTGAGGATCTCCGCCGGATTCTGCTCGTAGCCCGAAGTCCAGTGCTTCCATGCCTTGTCTACGCGCGCGGGCGTGTCGTGCAGGCCCTGCCGTGTCGGGTCTTCACCGAGGTGGCTCAGCAGGCGGCGCCAGTCTTCGAGGGAAAAATCGTCTTTGCTCATGTTGTATTCCTCCTGTACGGCGCCGGGTGAAGATCCCGCGCCTCCGGGGCTCTGCGGCCCCGTCGATTAGTGGTGATGGTGGTGCGACCAGTTCAGGCCGTCGGATGCCAGGTAGGACTCGACCGCGTCCTTCTGCCCGATTGCATGGCGCATGACTTCGCCGCAGGAGCAGATGCCCTGGTAAGGCTGGATGTGCGAGCAAGCGGAGACCTTTTGCAGGTAGATCGTCACCGGTTTCGTGCATTTCTTGCACTTGAACGTCAGCGTGCGTGCTGGTTTGTTGGCCATTGTTACCTCTAAATTTTTCCGATGCGACATTATCCCTCGAAACGGCCGGTTTCGTCGTCACAGCCTTACAGGAGGGCGGGGTATGACCTGCAAGGTAATCGCAGTTCGCGCATAATGGGTTTAGATTGAAAAAATGCCATGACTTCCCGTCGCGGCAAAAGAAATGGAGACAACAGCATGCCCACCCAGTCCGCCGAACGAACCGCCCACCGCATCTGCCCCTTATGCGAAGCCTGTTGCGGTCTCGAGCTCAAGGTCAGCGGCAACAAGGTCATCAGCATCCGCGGCCATGACGAGGATGTATTTTCCCGCGGTTATATCTGCCCGAAGGGCGTATCGCTGAAGGATTTGCATGAAGACCCGGACCGCCTGCGCAAGCCGCTGGTCAAGCGCGACGGCAAGTTCGTCGAGACGAGCTGGGAAGAAGCGTTCGCCGAGATCGAACGCCGGCTGCCGCCCATCCTTGCGCAGCACGGCCCGGATGCCGTCGGCGCAGTCATCGGCAATCCCTCCGTGCACAAGATTGGCCTGATCATGTATTTCGCGCGGCTGGCGCGAGCGCTCGGCACCCGCAATATCTTTTCGGCATCCACGCTGGACCAGATGCCCAAGCAACTGTCGGTCGGCTTGATGTTTGGACACTGGTTGTCGTTCCCGGTGCCCGACATCGAGCGCAGCGATTTCTTGCTGATCATCGGCGCCAATCCCATGGTGTCCAACGGCAGCCTGTGGACGGTGCCCGATTTCCGCGGCAAGGCCAAGGCAATGCGGGCGCGCGGCGGGCGCATCGTGGTGGTCGACCCGCGTCGTACGGAAACGGCGGAGGTGGCCGACGCGCATCATTTCATCCGCCCCGGCGCCGACGTGTATTTCCTGCTTGGCATGGTGCACACGCTGTTCGACGAAAAGCTGGTGCGCCTGGGACGTCTTGCCGAGCATGTCGGCGGTGTGGCAGAAGTGGAAAGCGCGGTGAAGGAATTTTCGCCCGAGAAGGTCGCCGCCCGCTGCGGCATCGATGCCGGCACCATTCGCAACCTGGCGCGCGAACTGGCAAGGTCGGAACGCGCCGCCGTTTACGGCCGCATGGGTACCTGCGTCCAGGAATACGGCACCCTCTGCAGCTGGCTGATCGACGTGCTCAATGTGCTGACCGGCCATCTCGACCGCGAAGGCGGCGCAATGTTCGCCAAGGCGCCGGCCTTCGCGGCGAATACCGTCGGCAAGCCCGGCATCGGCAAGGGCGTCGGCATTGGCCGCCGCAAGAGCCGCGTATCGGGAGCGCCCGAAGTGATGGGCGAGTTCCCGATGGTATGCCTGGCGGAGGAAATCGAGACGCCGGGCGAAGGACAGGTGAGGGCATTGCTGACTGTCGCAGGCAATCCGGTGCTGTCCGCGCCCAACGGGCCGCGGCTGTCGGCAGCGCTGGACAAGCTCGACTTCATGGTCAGCGTCGACATCTACCTCAATGAAACGACGCGCCACGCGGATGTGATCCTTCCCGGCTCTTCTCCGCTGGAAGACCTGCATTACGACATCGCCTTCCCACAGTTCGCATGGCGCAACTATGCGCGCTTCAGCGAGCCGGTGTTTGACCGTACCGACGGCCAGCCGCCCGAGTGGCAGATCCTGCTGCGACTGGCAGCGATTGCGCAGGGCAAAGGCGCGAACATCGATGTGGAACAGATGGACGACGAGTTGTTTGCCGAGGACGTGCGCCGTGCCGTCGGCGAACATGCGGATGCAGTGATCGCCGCGCTGGCCCAGCCCAAGGGGCCAGAGCGCCAGATCGACTTCGCGCTGCGCATGGGACCGTACGGCGACATGTTCGGCCGCAAGCCGGACGGCATCAATCTCGCGAAGATCAAGGCGGCGCCGGGCGGCATCGACCTCGGCTCGCTACAGCCGCGCATTCCGGAAGTGCTGCGCACGCCTTCGGGCAAGATCGAACTCGCACCGGCCATGCTGCTCGAGGACCTGCAACGTCCTGCAGCCGAACTCGCGAAGCCCGCGCCGGAACTGGTCGTCATCGGCCGCCGACACGTACGCTCCTGCAACAGCTGGATGCATAACCTGCCGACCCTCGCAAAGGGGTCGTTCCGCTGCACTGCGCTGGTCAATCCATCCGACGCGCAACGCTACGGCTTGCAGGATGGCGGCCAAGCGCGCATCAGCAGCAAGGGCAGGGTCATCGTCGCACAGGTAGAGGTGAGCGATGAAATGATGCCGGGCGTAGTCAGCCTGCCGCATGGCTGGGGCCATGACTTGCCGGACACGCGCATGGCGCTCGCTGCGGAACGTCCGGGCGCGAACGTGAATGCGGTGCTCGACGAAAGCCGTCGCGATCCCTTGTCGGGGAACGCGGTGCTCAACGGCATCCCGATCGAAATGACGCCGGCCTGATGCCCGACATCGCCGCTATCGACGACGCGAGGCAGGCGTATGAAGCGCAAGGCTTCGCCGTCGTCCGGCAGTGGCTCGACCGGCATGCCATTGAAGCGCTGGAAGGCGAAGCCGACCGCATCCTTGCGCAATGGATGACGGCCAACCATGCGCACTATGTAGCGGAGCGGTTGGTCAACATGCATTCGCTGACCGATGTGCGTTACTTCAGCGACGCGGGGCAACGCATCCGCTTTTTCGAACTGGTGGCATCGGAAAGGCTTACGTCACTGGTCGACGGCATGTTCGGCGGCGGCATCTACTTCCACAACACGCAGCTGTTCTTCAATCCGCATGAAAACAGCCGCCTTCCGTACTGGCACAGGGATCTGCAGTACAGTCCTATCGAGGATGAAGCGCAGGCGCGCGAGCAGCGGAACATGCTGAGCCTGCATGTGCGCATTCCGCTCCTGCCGGAGCGCGGACTGGAAGTCATACCGGGAACCCATCGCCGCTGGGACAGCGAGCTGGAAGCGGACGTGCGCCGGGAACGCAACGGGCGCGCGAACAGCGACGCACTCCCGGGCGCCAAACTGATTTCCGCCGAGCCGGGAGATGTCATCATCTTCGATGCGCAGATGATCCACCGCGGGAATTACGCGCTGAACCCGGAGCGGAAAGCGCTCGACCTGTGCGTCGGCCGCGCGCATCCAATCATCCTGCGCTATCTCGATGCAAGCGTCCTGCCTGCCGACGACCACCTCGACCGCATCCGAAACAATGCGTGGTACCAGCGTGCCCTGCAGCTTGTGCCGGAAATAAGCGGCGAGAGATAGCCTCAATGTCTTGAAACAGGAAGAGGCAGGACAGGCCCGCCTCTTTCCCGGCACAAGGCGGAATTACTTCTTCGCTGCGTCGGCTTTCTCCTTCGCGGCTTCAGCCTTTTCCTTTTCTGCATCCTTCCTGGCTTCCGCTACTTTCTTGTCGGACTTGGCTTGTGCCTTGGCTGCCTTCTTGTCAGCCTTGGCATCGGACTTTGCCGTATCGGCCTTGGCCTCGGCGGTTGCCTTTTCCGCTTTTTCCTCGGCCTTGGCATCCGCCATCGCAGCCTTGGCTTCAGCCTTCGACGGTGTGGTGGCGGGAGCGGCCGTGCCGGTAGCGGAAGTCTGCGCAAATGCGGATGCTGCGAACAGGCCGGCGATCAGGGTGGCAATCAGAGTCTTCATCGATTTCCTCTTTACAGGTTGTGATTGATATGCGGTACCGCACTGAGGAAAACGCCGCCTCGCGCGAGGCAGTTGACGATGAAGTTGTAAGCGAATGTTATCGATGATGAAACAATTCAACCAGTGGCGGAATGGTGCGATTGAGCAATCTCAATCATCGGATGGTTTTGTTCCCCGCTTCGATTGCGGCACTGCAAAATCATGCAACCGTTTGACGAGAGGAGAGCCATGCGAAGGAATACAGCTATCGTTTACCGTGCCGGCTACACGCCGAACCATCTGCTCGATACCTTGATGGACAGGCTGCGCCTCAAAAGCGACGCAGCACTGGCGCGTGCACTTGGCATCCCTGCCTCGACCATCAGCAAGGTCAGGAACCGGCAGATGGCAGTCAACTCCACGTTGCTGCTGGCTGCGCATGAAGTAACCGAGATGAGCATTCGCGAACTGCGCACGCTGCTCGGCGATACCGAAACGAAGTACTGGCTCGGCGACCTCGATCTTGGCCGGATGAGCGAAAAGAAGACGCCCGCTTTCATCGAGCGTCCTCTCAAGACGCAGGCACCCGCGCAAATGCAGGCGCACTGATCCCTAGGGTCTGTTCACATTTAATTCGGGAGTGCGAAGGCGCCGTATGCGTTGCAGGGCAAGGCGCGAGGAGGCGTCGTAGCGGACTCGGCGTCCCCGTGCTACGGCAATGACGAGCAACACCGCCATGCGACGCATACGGCACCTTCCCGGAGGGTTCAAGCCAAAACGCGCGCTGACGGCGATGCATGGCTAGCAAAGGCGTCCAGCCTTTGCGTCGCCACGCACCGCCGCCAACACGCGTTTTGGCATGAACGCATCTCCCGAATTAAATGTGAACCGACCCTAGGGGCATTGCGATTCGCCCCGGGTGAAAAATTTTCAAGCAAACATCCTTCGCAGCGTTTCCCCTCTTCAATTACACTAGTTGTAATGAATGAGGAGGAGACGTCTGCATGCCCACCATCACCAACATTGAAGACCTGCGCGTCCTGGCGCAGAAGCGCGTTCCGCGCATGTTCTACGATTACGCGGACTCCGGTTCCTGGACCGAATCGACCTACCGCGCCAACAGCACCGACTTCGAGAAGATCAAGTTCCGCCAGCGTGTCGCGGTCAACATGGACAACCGCACGCTCAAGACCACCATGGTCGGGCAGGAGGTGCACATGCCGGTGGCGATCGCGCCCACTGGGCTGACCGGCATGCAGCATGCGGACGGCGAGATCCTTGCCGCGCGGGCGGCGGAAAAATTCGGCGTCCCGTTCACGTTGTCGACGATGAGCATCTGCTCCATCGAGGACATCGCCGCGCACACCAAGGCGCCGTTCTGGTTCCAGCTCTACGTGATGCGCGACCGCGATTTCATCAGTCGGCTGATTGACCGCGCGAAGGCAGCGAAGTGCTCGGCGCTGGTCCTCACGCTCGACCTGCAGGTGCTCGGACAGCGGCATAAGGACATCAAGAACGGCCTTTCCGCACCGCCCAAGCTCACCATCCCCAACATCCTCAACATGATGACCAAGCCGCGCTGGTGCCTCGGCATGCTGGGCACGCCGCGCCGCACCTTCGGCAACATCGTCGGCCATGCGAGCAACGTGTCCGACATGTCCTCGCTGTCGGCCTGGACGGCGCAGCAGTTCGACCCGACGCTGTCCTGGGATGATGTCGAATGGATCAAGAAGCAGTGGGGCGGCAAGCTGATCATCAAGGGCATCCTCGACGTGGAAGATGCGCGTCTTGCCGTGCAGAGCGGCGCCGATGCGCTCATCGTGTCCAATCATGGCGGACGCCAGCTCGACGGCGCGCCCTCGTCGATCGCGGCATTGCCGGCCATCGTGGATGCGGTAGGGGACAAGATCGAAGTGCACATCGACGGCGGTATCCGCACGGGCCAGGACGTGATCAAGTCACTCGCACTGGGAGCGAAAGGTGCATACATCGGCCGCGCCTTCCTCTATGGCCTGGGCGCGATGGGCGAAGCCGGCGTGACCAAGTGCCTGGAGATCATCTACAAGGAGCTCGATCTCACGATGGCCTTCTGCGGCGTCACCGATGTGAAGAAGGTCGACAAGGGCATTCTTCTTCCCGGTACGTACTGACTACGTACTGACACCGGTTCCGAACGCAGTGCGATACTTCCCGCACTGCAATTCGTTTGCGATTTATCAGAAGTTGCCACGTTCGCCAAGTCCTCTCTGCACTGCCTCGGTGCAAAAGTTTCTTTCTGTCTTGTAAAGCCAAGGGTTTGGCTTCGAGGATCATCGCGCGGTGCTGTTTCCGCAGTACATGTCAATTTAATATCGTTTCACGATTCAACTGACATTAACCCGTGGAAGATCATGCGCCAACATACCATTCCCCTTCTTACCGTCCTCCTGGTTTCCTTCTCGGCACATGCCGGTTATGTGGAAGGTCTCACGGCCTACAACAAGAACGACCACGCCGCGGCATTGAATGAATGGCGTCCGCTCGCCGAGCAGGGCGATGCACGCGCGCAGTACCAGCTGGGCTGGATGCTCGAGCGTGGCGAGGGCGTAAAGCAGGATTACGCGCAGGCAGTGACCTGGTACCGCAAGGCCGCGGAGCAAGGCTATCCGCTGGCGCAGATCAACCTCGGCAACATGTATACACTAGGCCACGGCGTGCCGCAGAACCACAGGCAGGCTGTACTGTGGTACCGCAAGGCGGCCGATCAGGGTTATACCAGCGCCCCGGTGAATGCAGGCATCCGTTTCGAGAACGGCGATATCGCGGAATCGGAATATGACCTGCCGAAGTACCGCAAGCCGGTCGAGTCCGATCGCGTGGTGGTGCAGTTCAACCTCGCCAACATCCTGTACAACAATGGCCAGGGTGTGGCGCAGGATTATGACCAGGCTGTCGCCTGGTATCGCCGCGCGGCCGAGCAGGGACACCCGCTGGCGCAGATCAACCTCGGCAACATGTACAACAACGGCCAGGGCGTGCCGCAGAACCACAAGATGGCGATGTACTGGTATCGCCGTGCCGCCGAGCAGGGCAATGCCTATGCGCTCAACAACATGGGCAACATGTACCGCAAGGGCTTGGGCGTCAAGCAGGACTATGCGCAGGCGCTGCAGTGGTACCGCAAGGCCGCCGACCTGGGCGACGCGGGCGCGCAGGTCAACCTCGGCCTGATGTACTACACGGGCGAAGGCGTGCGCCAGGACTTCAATGAAGCCTTCCAGTGGTACAGCCGCGCGGCGACGCAGGGCGATGCCGGCGCGCAGTACAACCTCGGCCTGATGTACTTCCACGGCGAAGGCGTCGCGCAGGATTATCTCGAAGCGTCCGAGTGGTACCGCAAGGCTTCCGAGCAGGGCCATGCGCTTGCACAGCACAACCTTGGCAACATGTACATGAAGGGCCTGGGCGTCGAGCAGGATTTCGGCATGGCCATCAGCTGGCATCGCAAGTCGGGCTTCCAGGGTGATGCGCATGCGCAGAACAAGCTGGGCGACATGCTGTTCGCCAACGGCCACGGCGCGCCGCAGGATTACGCGGAAGCCGCGCAGTGGTATCTCCGTGCGGCAGAACAGGGTTACGCGCCCGCACAGTTCAACCTCGCGAACATGTACCGCCGCGGTATCGGCGTCAAGCAGGACTTTGCGCAGGCCGCGCAGTGGTACCGCAAGGCGGCGGAGCAGGGTGACGTCAACTCGCAGTACCTGCTGGGCATCATCTACAGCAACGGCGAGGGCGTGAAGCAGGACATGGCGCAGGCCATCGACTGGTATCGCCGCGCCGCCGAGCAGGGCCACGCCGGCGCGCAGTACAACCTTGGCATCATGTATGCGAAAGGGCGCGGCACCTTGAGCATGCTGAGCCGGTAATCGGCTCGGATTACTAGAGCGGCTTTCACATTAGTGTAGGGGGCGCGTTCGATCCAGAAGGGCTCGGCGCCCCCGGATTCAGCGCAAGGCGCGGCGCGCCGCTCAGACCGGGCGTCTGAGCAAGCGTCGCAACGCCGCAATGCGCTCTTCTGGATCGAACCCTTCGGGCAGCCCCGATAACCGGTCGCCTGCGGTGTTGCGTCTCCTTGCCGTAGCACGGGGACGCCGAGTCCGCTACGTCGCGTCGCCGCGCCTAGCACTCGACCGGTTCTCGGGGCTGCGCGCCCCCTACACTAATGTGCAAGCCGCTCTATCTGTCAGCTGCATGCGTAACTTGCCGTGTCGAGGCAGGTTACGCGCATGCCCTGCCGGAATGCATCGCCGGCATGCCTGCACCAACTCACTCCGCACTTGATTCACGCTTCGCGGCGGCACTCGATCGTTTGTCGGATTCACGCCAGCGTTCCTGGGAATATGGCTTGCCGGCGAACGGCCTGGCCGGCATTCATCACGATAACAGCCCCATGAATATGGGATCAAGTGTCGACCTGCACGCTCCACCTGCACGCTCCTCGAAGAAGTCTCCCATTTTGTCGTATCGGCAAGCATGCATCGGGACGATGCGACAAAGGTGATACAAATCACGTTTGTCCCTGTTTTTAATCTTTACCTACGGAAATACGTATGCAAATATGTAGGTGTGCCACGCACACTTCTGTCGGCTGGTCGCCGCACTAGGAAAACCCGCCAATTTGACGCGGTCAGAAAGGTGTATATGACGGTCAAGTCTGAAGATATCGCAGCCGCCCTCGACCCCGGCGGCGCATCGATCAATGAGGCAGAAAATGTCTTTCAGCTTGTCGGCATGCCCGCCGACGCGATTGCGCCGATCCAGGGTAAGCGCGACGAGTTGACCGGCTTGCCGAACAGACAAGCCCTCTGGTCGCTGCTAGAGTATGCAATCGCGCGAACGCCGGTGGACGAGCATATATTTGCATTGCTCGTCGTCGACGTCGACCTTTTCAGGTTCATCAACAAGAGCATCGGTTACGACCGCGCCGACAAGCTGTTGCAGCAGCTTGCGCAACGCCTGGGCAACTGCGTCCGGAGCGCAGGCGTCGTGGCTCGCCACGGCGTCGACGAATTCGGGATCGTGCTGTCCGGGATTCGCAATGCGCGTGACGCAGCTGCGTTCGCCGAGAAGATCGCGCGGACGGTCGCTGGACCCTTCACGATCGATGGCGTTACCGCGCGCATTACCTGCAGCATCGGGATCTCGCTGTATCCGCAGGACGGCAACGACGCCTCGTCCCTGGTTCGCTACGCCAACCTGGCCCTGCACCGGGCCAAGGAAATCGGACGCAACAATTCGCAGTTCTTCGCACCGGATCTGAACCAACGTGTCGTTGAACGGGCAAGGCTGGAAATTGCATTGCGTGCGGCAGTCGAAAATGCGGAGCTGTCCCTGCACTACCAGCCGCTCGCTGATCTGCAGGCCGGGAAGCTGGCAGGCTTGGAAGCGCTGGCACGCTGGAACAGCCGGGAAATCGGTGAGGTGCCTCCGGCACGCTTCATTGCCGTCGCCGAGGAATGCGGCCTGATCGAGCAGCTAGGCGAATGGGCGATCCGCCGCGCTTGCATGGATATCCGCGGATGGATAGACAGCGGCCTTTCCGTGCCGAGGGTCGCGGTCAATGTGTCCCCCAGGCAGTTCCGCGATCCTTCGCTTGCCGTCAAGATCGCCGGCGCGATGAACGAATTCAGGATCGACCCCCAGCTGCTCTGCCTCGAAGTCACCGAAAACGTCCTCATGCAGGACACCCCGGCGAGCGAAGCGACGCTTGCGCGCCTGCAGGCGCTTGGTATCGATCTCGTGCTGGATGATTTCGGCACCGGCTATTCTTCCCTCGGTTACCTGAAACGGTATCCCTTCAGGAAGGTAAAGATCGATCGGTCTTTCATCGAACATGTCATCACGGACAGCGATGACGCGGCGATTGCCAAGACAGTCGTCTCCATGGCCCACTCGCTCGGCATACGGGTGGTTGCGGAGGGCGTGGAAACCGAGGAACAGTGCGATTTCCTGCGGAAGAACATGTGCGACGAAATCCAGGGATTTCTGTATGCGCCGCCGATGGATTCGCACGCCATGCACACTTTCCTTAGCGAAGGACGCAGCTTGCCCGGACACCTCTTGCGGCTGGCACGTCCGGTGCGCACCCTGCTCCTGGTCGACGACGAGGCAAACATCGTCTCCGCGCTCAAACGCCTGCTGAGGCCGGACAACTACGCGATCCTGACAGCCAACAGCGGCCGCGAGGGACTGGAGATCCTGGCCCGGCATCCTGTCGACGTGATCGTGTCCGACCAGCGCATGCCCGAGATGACCGGTGTCGAGTTTCTCCGCCAGGCCAAGGAGCTCTATCCGGACACCGTCCGCATCGTACTGTCCGGTTACTCCGAACTGCAGTCCGTGACCGACGCGGTGAACGAGGGCGCCATCTACAAATTCCTGATGAAGCCTTGGGACGACAGCCAACTGCGCGCGCATATCGAAGAGGCATTCAAGCGGAAGGAAATGGCTGACGAGAACCGGCGGCTCGATCTCGAAGTGCGGACGGCGAATTTCGAGCTGGCTGTCGCCAACCGCCGTCTTGAAGAAATCGCACAGCAACAGCAACAGCAGATCCGGCGCGACGAGGTCAGCCTGCATGTGGTGCGCGAGGTGCTTCAGCATGTTCCCCTGCCGGTCATCGGACTGGACGAGGACGATTACATTGCCTTCATCAACGTCGACGCCCAAGGGCTCCTGCGCGAAAGCGGATCGCTGCTTGGATGCGATGCCAGGGAGGTCATGCCGGAACTCGTCGCTGCGGTCGGCGCGATCGAGCATGGCAATGCCGGGCGCCTGCAATTGAAAGGGATGAACTATCGCGTGATTTGCCATCGCATGGGACAAGGGTCGGAATCGCGCGGCGTCCTCGTGACATTAGCCAGGGAACAGCCATGATCAATCGATGCAAGCAGGTGCAGCTGGACGATGCCGAACCGGGCATGGTCCTGTTCGAGGCTGTCATGGATGCGCAGCGGACGGTATTGCTGCCGGAGGCGACGGTCCTTACCGATTCCATGCTGCGATCACTGGAACGCCGAGGCGTAGAGTATGTATTTGTCGTGGACGATGACATTTCGCAGGAGGCATGGGAGGCAGAGTGCCGGCGCGTACAGGAGCGTCTCGACCGCCTGTTCCGGCAGTCCCGAGGAAAAGGGGCGTCCGACACGCTGATGCAAAGCATCTTCGAATACCGGACGGGGAGAGGAACATGACTGCGCTTTCACCCGACGACATCGCGAAAGGCATCCGAACCCTGCCTTCGCTTCCGCTCGTGGTTCTCGAAGTGCTCAAGAGTTTCGAACAGCCCGATGCGAGCGTCGGCATGCTTGCGGAAAAGGTGTCGAAGGACCAGGCGCTGGCGGCGAAAACGCTGCGCATCGCAAATTCCTCGTTCTATGGCCTTTCGCGGAAGGTAACGACCATCCCGCAGGCGATCACCATTCTCGGATTCGACAGCGTGCGCACGCTCATTGCAGCGGCCGCGGTAACGGATATCTTTTCCGGCAACACGACTAGCCCGTTCGATTTCAAGGGATTCTGGCGGCATGCTATCGGCACGGGCCTGTGCGCCAAGATGCTGGCACGGCAGATGAAACTCAATCAGGACTATGCCTTCGTGTGCGGTCTTCTGCACGACATAGGACGCCTGGTGCTGGTCACCCGGTTCCCGGAGCAGTACGCGATGGCGATGAAGTACCGCGGCGAAAAGGATTGCTATGTGATCGAGGCCGAACGCGCCGTCCTCGAAATGGACCATGCATCCGTCGGACGGGCGCTGGCGGATTACTGGAAGTTCCCCTTGATCATGCAGAAGGCGATCGCGCATCACCACAATCCCCAAGGCGACGACCTGGGCGACATTCCTGCGGTCGTGCATGTTGCGGAGGCAATCGCGCATGCACTCGACCTGACGCAGGACGATGACGACCTTGTTCCGGTTGTCTCTGATGATGCATGGAAGAGCCTTGGGCTGGAATCCTCGACCTTTCGCAAGATTTGCCGTGACACCGAAGCCGAATTCGAGGAAGCGTGCCAGATTCTTGTCGTGTGATTGCTCAAAACCATGAATAAATTGACCGATCCGATACCCAGGAGGCCTGATGCCATGGACCAGCGTGCCCCGTATCGGCCGGATACCGGACCCGGGCAGGAGCGCGAGACCCACGAATGGCGCCGAAAAGCGGATGTGCTGCCGATCTCCGAATTTTTCGACGGATCGCCGGTGCCTGCCTTTGCCATCGATGCCGACCATGTCGTCACGCAATGGAACAAGGCCTGTGAAAAGATCACCGGAATCCCTGCCGCCGCCATGGTCGGCACCAGCAACCATTCCCAGGCCTTCTACCGGCATAAACGTCCCTTGCTCGCGGACCTCATCGTTTCGGGGAATGCCGACGAGGCGGTCGCACACTATTACAATGACAAGGTCAAGCGCTCTATCCTGATTCCAGGCGCCTACGAAGTCGAAGATTTTTTTCCCCAGCTCGGCGAAAGCGGACGCTGGCTGTTTTTTTCGGCGGCTCCCCTGCACGACGAGAGCGGGCGGATTGCCGGCGCCATCGAAGTGCTGCAGGATGTCACGAAGAGGAAATTTGCGGAGACCGACCTGTATAACGTACAGGCCCGGCTGGAGGAGCTGGTCGTACGGCGCACGTCGCAGCTGGCCCAGGCCAACGAGAGCCTGGAAGAGGATATTCGCAAGCGGGAGGCGGCCGAAGCTGAACTGCTCCGGCGCAACAACGAACTTACGGAACTCAATAGAAAGCTTGGAAAGGCGCAGGAGAAGCTGCTGCAATCCGAGAAGATGGCCTCCATCGGCCAGCTCGCCGCCGGCGTGGCGCATGAAATCAATAACCCGATCGGCTACATTTTCTCGAACTTCGGCACCCTCGAGGGATACATCCTAAAGGTGTTCGAGATGCTCAAGATCTACGAGACGGCCGAATCCGCGATTGCATCACCCGACGTTCTGGCACAACTGAAAGATGCGCGGGAGCGGATCGAACTCGACTACCTGAAGGAGGATATTCCCGCATTGATGAGCGAATCCAGGGAGGGGATCGCGCGCGTGCGCAAGATCGTGCAGGACCTGAAGGACTTTTCACGCGCCGACGTGGACCAGAGCTGGCAGTGGGCGAACATCCACCGCGGCATCGACTCGACGCTGAACATCGTCAACAACGAGGTGAAGTACAAGGCCGACGTCATCAAGGAATATGGCGACATTCCGGATATCGAATGCCTGCCGTCGCAGCTCAACCAGGTCATCATGAACCTGGTAGTAAACGCCGCCCATGCCATCGAAGGCAAGCGGGGGACGATCACGATCAGCACCGGCGTCGACGGCGGCAGCATCTGGATCAAGGTGGCTGATACCGGTGCCGGCATCCCCAAGGATATCCTCCCGCGCATCTTCGATCCGTTCTATACGACCAAGCCGATCGGCAGCGGGACCGGCCTCGGGTTGTCGCTGTCCTATGGCATCGTCGAGAAGCATGGGGGAAAGATCGACGTGGAGACGGAAGTGGGGCGGGGGACGACATTCCGGATCACCCTGCCGATCCGCCATACAGAAGCTGCTAGCGAAAAGGAAGGTGAAACATGATGCAGACGCCGGTTCTGCGCGATGCGGATCTCAGTCTGGCGCCGCGTATCCTCTGCGTGGACGATGAGCCGAACATCCTGGCGTCACTGCGCCGGCTGTTTCGCTCGCAAGGTTACCACGTGATCACCGCCGAAAGTGGGAAGGAGGGGCTGGAGAAACTGGAAAACGAATCGGTGGACATCGTCATTTCCGACATGCGCATGCCGGAAATGGACGGCGCACGTTTCCTGGAGCGCGTGCGCGAGACCCGGCCGGATACGCTGCGCCTGCTGCTGACCGGCTATGCCGACATCCAGTCCATCCTGGATGCGATCAACCGCGGCGAGATCTATCGCTACATTACCAAGCCTTGGGACGACAACGACATCCTGCTGATTGTCCGTCATGCCCTGGAGCGCAAGGCGCTCGAACAGGAAAAGCTGCGGCTGGAAGCGCTGACCCAGCGCCAGAACGAAGAGCTGAAAGAACTCAACGCCGGTCTCGAGGCCACGGTGCAAAAGCGCACCGCCGAGCTGAAGCAGGCGCATGATTCTCTGCTGGTCACGAATGAAAAACTGAAAGCCAGCTTCCTCACCTCGATCAAGGTGTTCTCCGGCATGACGGAGATGCGCAGCAAGAATCTGGCCGGGCATTCGCGCCGCGTTGCCGACCTGGCGCGCCGCATCGCCGTGAAAATGAAACTGGAACCGCACGAAGTGCAGAACGTTTTCGTGGCCGGCCTGCTTCATAACATCGGCAAGATCGGGTTTTCAGACGATATGCTGTCCATGCCGGTGAGCATGATGAAAGGCGAAATGCTCGGGATGTATCGCAAGCATCCTCAACTGGGCGAACAACTGCTGACCGCGCTGGAGGATCTGCGCGGCGCGGCGAAGATACTGCGCTCGCAGATGGAGCGGTTCGACGGCGAGGGATTTCCCGATCATCTGTCGGGACTGGCAATTCCGATCGGTGCGCGCATCCTGGCGCTCGCCAGCGATTTCGACAGCCTGCAGATCGGGACGCTGACGCAGCGCCATCTTCGCCCTGATGAAGCGATCTCGCTGATCTTGCAGAACAGCGGCAAGCGCTACGATCCGCAGGTCGTCAAGGCGTTTGCGGAAATCATCAACGGCGGCCTGGAGGACGCGGCGAAGGAAGTCCTGCTGAGGGCAGGCGAATTGCAGTCGGGCATGATCTTGTCGCGCGACCTGTTCACCAACGACGGCCTGCTCCTGCTACCTGCGGACCATGTGCTCGACCATCGGTTGATCCAGCAGATCCTGGCATACGACGTGGCCGATGAAGGGCGGTTGAAGATATATGTGCGTACGGACAGGAGAGGTACATGAGGCATCTTTTGTTGCTCGATGACGAAGCTCACGTCTTGCAGGCGCTGCAACGCGAGCTGCGCCAGAGCTTTGCCGCGGAAGGCCTGAAAATCGAGACATTCACCGATCCGGAACAGGCGCTGCTGCGTAGCAGCGAGACCGAGTTCGACGTCGTGGTTTCCGACTTCCGGATGCCGGGCATCAACGGAATCGATTTCCTGAAAATGATCAAGGGTACCCAGCCGGACGCAATCCGGCTGGTGCTCAGTGCATCGACGGAGTTCGAGACAGTCATGCGGGCAATCAATCAGGCTGAGGTGTTCCGGTACATTCCCAAACCCTGGCAAAGCGAGGAGCTCATCGCGACGCTGGCGGCGGCATTCTCGCGTCATGACCAGATCCTGGAAGACCGTAAACTGGCGGATCTTCTGCGTCCGGAGCATGGGGAGCTGACACCCCAGGAACTGGAAGCCAGGCGGCTCGAAGCGGAAGAGCCGGGCATCACCAAGGTCAACTGGGGCGAAGACGGGTCGGTGCAGCTTGATTGAAGTCGTCGAGGCGCGGTGAATCGCCGGGATGGCGCAATAGTTCTCAACCGGACATGGCAATCCTGCAGCCGCATGCCGCTGCAGGACTGCGTTCAGGCCGCACGCTGCCTCCTATTCCGCGGCCTTCGGTTCTACCGGCAAGCGTATGATGAAGCGCGTTCCCTTTCCGATCTCGCTCTCCACATCGATGCGTCCGCCGTGATTCTTGACGATGTTATAGGACAGCGACAGGCCCAAGCCCGTCCCCTGACCGACCGGCTTGGTGGTGAAGAAGGGTTCGAAGATTCGGGACAGGTTTTCCGGCGGGATGCCGACACCCGTGTCGGCCACCTCGACCCAGACCCAGTCATCCTCCGTGCCCGTACGGACGGTGATGACGCCTGACTCCTTGATCGCATGCGAGGCATTGACGATCAGGTTCATGAAGACCTGGTTGATCTGGGACGCCATGCACTTCACCAGTGGCAGCTGGCCGTACCGCTTGTCGATGGTCGCCTTGTACTTGAATTCGTTGTTCGCGATGTTCAGGGTGCTTTCCAGGCCTTGATGCAGGTCGGCCATCTGCCATTCAGTTTCGCCCACGTGCGAGAAGTCCTTGAGCGACTGCACGATGTCCTTTACGCGCTTGAGGCCGTCCATGGATTCCTTGACTAGCGCGGTCACGTCTTCCTTCAGGAACTCCAGGTCGGCTTGCTGCTTGAGCTGTGCGACTGCGCTTGTCATTTCGGGGCTGCCGTTTGCGCGCGCCAGTATGGCATCGTACCCGTCGACGAGTTTGAACAGCGTTTCCACGTAGTTCCGCAGGCTGCCCATGTTGGAATTGACGAAGCCGACCGGATTGTTGATTTCGTGAGCGACCCCGGCGGCGAGCTGGCCGATCGATGCCATCTTTTCCGATTGCAGGAGCTGGGCTTGCGCCTGCTGCAGTTTTTCGATCAGAAGTTTCTGTTCTTCCCCGGTCTTCTTCAGTGCCTCTTCCATCAGGCGGCGATCCGTGATGTCGGTGAGCGATCCGATCACCTCCAGAGGATTGCCTTCCGCGTCGCGGATCAGGCGCAAGGTATCGTGCATCCACAGGTACCTGCCGTCGCTGGCCCGGAAACGGTATTCGTAGGTGCGCTGGCCTTCCACGAACACCATCGCCAGGCTCGAGAAAATGACCGGGATGTCGTCGGGATGGATGTGGTTGAACCAGAAATTCGGATCGGCGACCATTTCTTCCGGGTCGTATCCCAACACACGGGACGCGTTCGCGCTGACGAAGGTCATCTTGAAGTCGCCGCTGGGAACGCTGCTGTAGATGATCGCGGGCGTGTTGTCAATCAGGTACTCAAGCCTCGCGTTGGTCTGGTGATGCCGGTCCGGGGCGGCATTACTGCCTTCTTTCCCCTTGCGCAGCTGACCGAACAGCGTCTGCAGGTTCCTGGCCAGCACCGTCAGCTGGTCATTGCCTTCCAGGGGGAGGGGCACATCGAAGTTGCCCTTCATGGCCGCGTCGACGGCCGAAGCCAGGGCGCGGAACCGGACTGCGGGTGACAGCGGGGCGGCGGCCTGACGTTCCGGAGCGTTGACTTGGGCCGTTCCGAACTCTTCGAACTTCATTCCCATTGATATGGCAGCATTGAGATGGTTTTTCCGTCCAGCCCCGAGCGGTGCACGACCTGGGCGCTGTCCCGGGCTTCATCGTTCGATGGTTCAATCCGAACAATGTGCGTGCCGGGACAACTGCTAACCCATTATTGCCAATAAAGAAGACGACCGCAAACCGGAAATGCAACACTGTGCTTTGTATGAATCCGTTTCGCGCGCAGGGCGAGTGCGTACTTGAATGACCGGCGCCGCTGCCTTGATTTTGCGCAACGGCAAAATTTCCATATAGATCATGGACATGCGGAAGCTTGTACATGGTTATCCACAGAATTAGTCACAACATTTGTGGGCAAGTCATCCACGGATTTGATCAGGGACAGGCGAGGTTTCTCACGCTATAGCAATTTAACCGTCAGCAAGCATGAGCAAGGTTTTCTTGGGGGAGGGGGCAGGCAGGAGGAAAGCGAGCCCGAAAAGCAAAAAGCCCAGTTCATTGAACTGGGCTTTCTTGTATCCGGTGGGGTGGCTGATGGGACTCGAACCCACGACGACAGGAATCACAATCCTGGACTCTACCAACTGAGCTACAGCCACCATTGTCTTGCCGGACTGAAGGTCAGGCAAGCCCGTCATTATACAAACTTAACGGCAAAGTGGCAAATTCTGTGTTTCTCAGCCGGCATGCCGTTGCGGGCAGAGGCTCAGGCGGCCGTCGCCACTGGCATGACAGGCGGCTCAAGGCAGAGAAGCCGGGAAAATGCGGTCTTCAACGACGATTCGCTGCCGGTGGTGAATCCAGCGATCTTCCCGGGCCCTTCCTGGCGCAGCAGCTCGCGTTCCGTCAGCAGCCGCACGAGCTGGCGGGCGATCGGCTCGCCGGTGTCGACGATGGCTACTGGCTTCGAGCTGACGTGCGCGACGGTTTCCTGGATCAGGGGCAGCACGAAGGGATAGTGGGTGCACCCAAGGACGAGCGTATCGGCGTCTTGTTCGATCAGCGGCTCGATGTAGCGGCGCAGCAGCACGGCGGTTTCCGTCGACTGCAGCTCGCCTTTTTCCACCTGGTCGGCAAGGCCGATGCAGGCTTGGGGCAGGAATTGCACATTGGTCGCAGCGCTGATTTGTTCGCGCAGCAGCCGGAACTTCTCGCTGGCCAAGGTGCCCTTGGTGGCCAGCACGCCGACGGTGCCGGTCCTGGTCAGTGTAGCCGCAGGCTTCAGCCCGGGTTCGACGCCGACCAGCGGCATGCCCGGATAGCGCGCCCGCAGCGCCTTGATCGCGGCGGCGGTTGCCGTGTTGCATGCAACCACCAGTGCCTTGGCCTCGTACTGCATCAGGAATTCCGCGATCGCGAGCGAGCGCGCGACGATCTCATCCTCCGTCCGGCCGCCATAGGGCGCATACCCGGAATCGGCGAAGTACAGCAGCTGCTCGTTCGGCAGGCTGGCATGGATGTACTTCAGCACCGACAGGCCGCCGATGCCCGAGTCGAAGATGCCGATGGGCTTGTCTGACATGGGAGGGGATCTATCCCGGCGAAGGGAATGGCATTGCGAAGACGAGCAATTTTACACCGGGCAATCCGCCTGCATCCGGCGAGGTTGAACCGTATATGTCCCTGGCAATCCTAAGCTCAGGTCACATGACCTTTTGTCATTAATGTTCGGCAACCCAAGGAGAAGCCAGATGATCAGACTCGCAATCATCGTCGGAAGCACCCGCCCCGGACGCAAGGCCGAGGATGTCGCGCGCTGGGTGTACGACATCGCCAAGCTGCGCAACGACGCCCAGGTGGAACTGGTGGATATCCAGGATTACAACCTGCCGCTGCTCGACGAGCCGGTGCCGCCGGCCATGGGGCAGTACAGCAAGGAGCATACGCGGGTGTGGGCGGCGAAGATTGCGTCGTTCGATGCCTTCGTGTTCGTCACGCCGGAGTACAACCACGGCACATCCGGCGCGCTCAAGAATGCAATCGACTACCTATACGCGGAGTGGAACAACAAGGCGGCTGCCTTCGTCGGATATGGCAGCGCGGGCGGTGTGCGCGCAGTGGAGCACCTGCGGTTGGTGATGGGCGAGCTGCAGGTGGCGGATGTGCGGCAGCAGGTGATGTTGTCGCTGTATACCGACTTCGAGAACTTTGCGACATTCAAGCCGGCGGCGCATCATGAGAAGTCGGTGACGACGATGCTGGATCAGGTGATTGCGTGGGGAATGGCGTTGAGGAATGTCAGGAAGTAAGAGTGCGCATGGTTTGGTGTCTGCGGATGACTGCGGGTGGCTCGCGTTTTCCCATTGACCTCTCTACCCCCCGTCATTTCCGCGAAGGCGGGAATCCATGCTGAGGTCGCACTTCCCATGTCACTATGGATTCCCGCTTTCGCGGGAATGACGGGGTTGGAGGGGCGCGTTGAGTCAATCGCATTAGCTCGCACGCAAACTGCATTTATCGAGCACAAAAAACGGGCCGCATCAGCGGCCCGTCCATCCTTCCGGAAAACTGCAAGCGCAGTCTTACTTCACCGCCACCGGAATCCCACCGATGCTGCCCGAAGCAATGCGCTCCGCCCATTCTTTCGGCCCGGTGTTATGCACCGAGATACCATTGGAATCGACCGCCACCGTTACCGGCATGTCTTTCACTTCGAACTCGTAGATCGCTTCCATGCCGAGGTCTTCGAAGCCGAGTACCTTAGCCGACTTGATCGCCTTCGATACGAGGTAAGCGGAACCGCCGACCGCCATCAGGTAAGCCGACTTGTGCTTCTTGATCGACTCGATCGCGATCGGGCCGCGCTCGGCCTTGCCGATCATGGAGATCAGGCCGGTCTTCTCGAGCATCATGTCGGTGAACTTGTCCATGCGGGTAGCGGTTGTCGGACCTGCCGGACCGACAACCTCGTCGCGCACCGGATCGACCGGGCCGACGTAGTAGATCACGCGGTTGGTGAAGTCCACCGGCAGCTTCTCGCCCTTGGCCAGCATGTCCTGGATGCGTTTGTGCGCAGCATCGCGGCCGGTCAGCATCTTGCCGTTCAGGAGCAGGGTCTGGCCCGGCTTCCAGGAAGCGACTTCTTCCTTGGTCAGGGTGTTCAGGTCGACGCGCTTGGACTTCTCTGTGTCGGGCGTCCAGCTCACGTCCGGCCACTCGGACAGTGACGGCGGCTCCATGTAGGCCGGGCCGGATCCGTCGAGAACGAAGTGCGCATGGCGGGTCGCCGCGCAGTTCGGGATCATCGCGACCGGCTTGGAGGCGGCGTGCGTCGGGTACATCTTGATCTTGACGTCGAGCACGGTGGTCAGGCCGCCGAGACCCTGCGCGCCGATGCCCAGCGCGTTGATCTTCTCGCACAGCTCAAGACGCAGTTCCTCGGTCTTGTTCTGCGGGCCGCGCTTCTTCAGCTCGTACATGTCGATGTCTTCCATCAACGATTCCTTCGCCATCAGCATCGCCTTCTCGGCGGTGCCGCCGATGCCGATGCCGAGCATGCCCGGCGGGCACCAGCCGGCGCCCATCAGGGGCACGGTCTTCAGCACCCAGTCGACCAGCGAGTCGGACGGGTTGAGCATGACGAACTTGGACTTGTTCTCCGAGCCGCCGCCCTTGGCCGCGACCTGTACGTCCACGGTGTTGCCCGGCACCAGTTCCATGTGCACGACGGCCGGGGTGTTGTCCTTGGTGTTCTTGCGATCGAACTGCGGATCGGCCACGACGGATGCGCGCAGCACGTTGTCCGGGTTCAGGTAGCCGCGGCGTACGCCTTCATTGACCGCGTCGGTGATCGAGCCCTTGAAGCCTTCGAAACGCACATCCATGCCGATCTTCAGGAACACGTTGACGATGCCGGTATCCTGGCAGATCGGGCGGCGGCCCTCGGCGCACATGCGCGAGTTGGTCAGGATCTGCGCGATCGCATCCTTCGCTGCCGGGCTCTGCTCAATCTCGTACGCACGTGCCAGGTGCTGGATGTAATCCACCGGGTGGTAGTAACTGATGTACTGCAGCGCGGCGGCGACCGATTCGATGAGGTCTTCTTGCTTGATGATAGTCGTCATGATGATGTCAACTGAGGGTCAATGGGAGTTGTTGGCGTGGGATGCGGGTGCGCTCATCAGGCGGTCGCAGTAGGCGATGGCCATGGCGGATATCAGGAACGTGATATGGATGGCCGTCTGTGCGATCAGCGTCTTGGGGTCATAAGCACTGGCATTGATGAAGGTCTTCAGCAGGTGGATCGACGAGATGCCGATGATCGCGGTCGCGAGTTTCACCTTGAGCACGGAGGCGTTCACGTGTGACAGCCATTCCGGCTGGTCGGGATGGTGCTCCAGGTGCATGCGCGACACAAAGGTTTCGTAGCCGCCGACGATGACCATGATAAGCAGGTTGGAAATCATCACCACGTCGATCAGGCCGAGGACGACCAGCATGATGATGGTCTCGGTCAGTTTGGTCGGGCGGGGCGCGCCATCGATGGCGACGGCGCTGATGATGTGATCCAGCGCAGCCTGGTTGCCCATGGCGGCGCCGACCAGGTCGACCAGTTCGACCCAGAAATGATAGACATACACGCCTTGCGCCAGGATCAGGCCGATGTACAGCGGAAGCTGCAGCCAGCGGCTCATGAAGATCAGGTTGGGCAGGGGACGGATCGGACGTTCGGCAGTGGTGATCTTGTCTTTTGAACTCATGAATTCTTGGAAAAACAGGCAGGAATGAAACCCCAGCATTTTACACGGGCTGACAGTTTCTCTCCGGCGTTTCATGCACCGCAGCAGGACGGCTTGGCACTGAGCTAACGCAATATCAAAATGACAATGTGAGGTGTAAGCTGTGCGGTCCGAATCCCCTGCAGCACCGCCGTTCGCACAACCGATGCCCAAATGGCATGTAAGGCTTGAGTAAGAGTAGGGGCTTAACTTCGCATCAATCCAACACACCATCGAGCGGGAGAGACAAAATGTCCGATATCGAAACCCTGAAGCAGGAAAATCGCATCTTCAATCCGCCGGCTGATTTCGTGAAAAACGCGAACATTTCCGGCATGGAAGCCTACCAGGCGATGTGCGCGGCGGCGGAACGCGACTACGAGGGTTTCTGGGCGCAACTTGCGCGGGAAAATATTGCATGGCACAAGCCGTTCACCAAGACCCTGAACGAGTCCGAAGCCCCGTTCTACCGCTGGTTCGAAGACGGCCAGCTCAACGTTTCCTATAACTGCCTGGACCGCAACCTGCAAAACGGCAACGCCGGCAAGACCGCGATCGTTTTCGAGGCCGACGGCGGTCAGGTCACCAAAGTCACTTACAAGGAGCTGCACGACAAGGTCTGCCAGTTCGCCAACGGCCTGAAATCCCTCGGCATCAAGAAGGGCGACCGCGTGGTCGTCTACATGCCGATGTCGGTCGAAGGCGTCGCTGCGATGCAGGCCTGCGCCCGTATCGGCGCGACCCACTCGGTGGTGTTCGGCGGCTTCTCCGCCAAGTCCCTGCAGGAACGCATCATCGACGCCGGCGCAGTCGCCGTCATCACCGCCGACGAACAGGTCCGCGGCGGCAAGCACCTGCCGCTCAAATCCATCGTCGACGAAGCCCTCGCCATGGGCGGCTGCGACACGATCAAGAACGTCATCGTCTACAAGCGCACCGGCGCCAACGTCAACTTCGTGCAAGGCCGCGACAAGTGGCTCGACGATGTGCTCGCCGGCCAGGCCAGCACCTGCGAACCGGAATGGGTCGACGCCGAACACCCGCTGTTCGTGCTCTATACCTCCGGCTCCACCGGCAAGCCGAAGGGCGTGCAGCACGCCTCCGGCGGCTACCTGCTGTGGGCCATGCTCACCATGAAGTGGACCTTCGACATCAAGCCGTCCGATGTGTTCTGGTGCACCGCCGATATCGGCTGGGTCACCGGCCACACCTACATCGCCTACGGCCCGCTGGCCGTCGGCGCGACGCAAATCGTGTTCGAAGGTGTACCGACCTACCCCAACGCCGGCCGCTTCTGGGACATGATCCAGAAACACCGTGCCACCATCTTCTACACCGCCCCGACCGCGATCCGCTCGCTGATCAAGGCGGCCGACGCCGATGCCGACGTGCATCCGAAGAAATACGACCTGTCGTCCCTGCGCCTGCTCGGCTCGGTCGGCGAACCGATCAACCCGGAAGCCTGGATGTGGTACTACAAGAATGTCGGCAATGAAAAATGCCCGATCGCCGACACCTTCTGGCAGACTGAAACCGGCGGCCACATGATCACCCCGTTGCCGGGCGTCACCCCGATGGTCCCGGGTTCCTGCACGCTGCCGCTGCCCGGCATCATGGCCGCGGTCGTCGACGAAGCCGGCCACGACTTGCCGAACGGGCAGGGCGGCATCCTGGTCGTCAAGCGTCCGTGGCCGTCGATGATCCGCACCATCTGGGGCGATCCGGAGCGCTTCAAGAAGAGCTACTTCCCGGAAGAACTGGGCGGCCAGATGTACCTGGCCGGCGACGGCGCGGTGCGCAATGAAAAGACCGGCTACTTCACCATCACCGGCCGCATCGACGACGTACTGAATGTGTCCGGCCACCGCATGGGCACGATGGAAATCGAATCGGCGCTGGTGGCCAACCCGCTGGTGGCTGAAGCGGCGGTGGTCGGCAAGCCCGACGACACCACCGGCGAAGCGATCTGCGCGTTCGTGGTCCTGAAGCGCGCCCGCCCGACCGGCGACGAAGCCAAGGCGATCGCCAAGGAGTTGCGCGACTGGGTGGCCAAGGAAATCGGTCCGATCGCCAAGCCGAAGGAAATCCGCTTCGGCGACAACCTGCCCAAGACCCGCTCCGGCAAGATCATGCGCCGCCTGTTGCGCGTGCTGGCCAAGGGCGACCAGATCACGCAAGACGTGTCGACACTCGAGAATCCGGCAATCCTGGAGCAAATGCGGCAAGTTCAATAGACGGGTCGCGAACTGCGAAAGCCTGCAAGGTTATCCGCCTTGCAGGCTTTTTTGTTTTGGGCGGAATCACTTGTACTTACAGACTGCGATCGAATGCGGGTGGTGAGGCGATGATGAAAATCTCCCACCCCGTCATTCCCGCGAAGGCCTCGGCGGCCCCGCGGCAATCCATAGTGAGGTTAATTGTGCAGGCTCAGCATGGATTCCCGCCTTCGCGGGAATGACGGGGTGTGTGATGTGGATGAGTTGAACGTGCGCCCGCATGCGGAAGTGATTCTTTGCACCCGGAAATCCTGCGGCAGTTTGTGACAGTCCCATCCGGACTGCTCAATTACGTGACAACCCCCGCAGCATATTTCGTCGCAAACCGGCCATAAACCGCGCATTTCCCGCCGAATTTGACCTCTCAACCCCATGGCACGCCAATTGCCATAACCAAAACGTCCCGGCAAAAAAACCGGCTCACACAACTTCCACAATCCACAAATCGGAGGACGGCATGAATCTCGCAGACATCACCAAGCTCGGCATCAAGAATCCCTTCAAGCAGCGCTATGACAACTTCATCGGCGGCAAATTCGTGGCGCCGGCCAAGGGTGAATACTTCCAGAACATCAGCCCGGTGATCGGCCAGGCCTTCTGCGAAGTGGCACGTTCCACCGAAGAAGACATCGAAACCGCACTCGACGCCGCCCATGCAGCGAAGAAGGCCTGGGGCAAGACCTCGCCGACCGAGCGCGCCAACATCCTGAACAAGATCGCCGACCGCATGGAAGCCAACCTGCAGCTGCTGGCGACCGCGGAGACCATCGACAACGGCAAGCCGATCCGCGAAACCATGGCCGCCGACATCCCGCTGGCCATTGACCACTTCCGCTATTTCGCCGGCTGCATCCGCGCGCAGGAAGGTTCGATCGCGCCTATCGATTCCGAAACCTACGCCTACCATTTCCATGAGCCGCTGGGCGTCGTCGGCCAGATCATTCCCTGGAACTTCCCGATCCTGATGGCGGTGTGGAAGCTGGCTCCGGCACTGGCCGCAGGCAACTGCGTGGTGCTCAAGCCCGCCGAGCAGACCCCGGCCTCGATCATGGTCCTGATGGAGCTGATCGCCGACTTGCTGCCGCCGGGTGTGATCAACGTCGTCAACGGCTTCGGTCTCGAGGCAGGCAAGCCGCTCGCCACCAGCAAGCGCATCGCCAAGATCGCCTTCACCGGCGAGACAGGCACCGGCCGCCTGATCATGCAATACGCTGCGCAGAACATCATCCCGGTCACGCTGGAACTCGGCGGCAAGTCGCCCAACATCTTCTTCGCCGACGTGATGGAGAAGGACGACGACTACTTCGACAAGTGCCTGGAAGGTTTCGCGATGTTCGCGCTGAACCAGGGCGAAGTCTGCACCTGCCCGTCGCGTGTGCTGGTGCAGGAATCGATCTACGACAAGTTCATGGAGCGCGCCGTCAAGCGCGTGGCGGCGATCAAGCAGGGCAGCCCGCTCGACAGCAGCACCATGATCGGCGCGCAGGCCTCGCAGGAACAGATGGAAAAGATACTGTCCTACCTCGACATCGGCCGCCAGGAAGGCGCGAAGGTGCTGATCGGCGGCGAACGCAACCAGCTCGGCGGCGATCTTGCGAGCGGCTACTACATCAAGCCGACCATCTTCGCCGGCCACAACAAGATGCGCATCTTCCAGGAAGAAATCTTCGGCCCGGTGGTGTCGGTCACGACCTTCAAGGATGAAGACGAGGCGCTGGAAATCGCCAACGACACGCTCTACGGCCTCGGCGCCGGCGTGTGGACGCGCGACGGTTCCCGTGCCTTCCGCATGGGCCGCAACATCCAGGCCGGCCGCGTGTGGACCAATTGCTATCACCTGTATCCGGCGCACGCTGCATTCGGCGGCTACAAGCAGTCGGGCATCGGCCGCGAGACCCACAAGATGATGCTCGATCACTATCAGCAGACCAAGAACCTGCTGGTGAGCTACAGCCCCAAGGCGCTCGGCTTCTTCTGATCGCCTGAACATGCGGCGGCAGTTTCTGCCGCCGCTGCAACAAAGGAACAGACATGGCATACACGCTTCCACCACGAGTGGTCGCCACCGAGGCCGCGATGCAACTGATCGACACCCTGACGCAGCGTTACGGCCCGCTGATGTTTTTCCAGTCCGGCGGCTGCTGCGACGGCAGCTCGCCGATGTGTTATCCGCTGGGCGATTTCAACGTCAGTCCGACCGATGTCTTCCTCGGCCATCTCGGCGACACACCGTTCTACATCGGCCGTGACCAGTTCGAGTACTGGCAGCACACGCAGCTGATCATCGATGTGGTCGAAGGCATGGGTGGCATGTTCTCGCTCGAGAATGGAACGGGGAAACGCTTCCTGACGCGATCGCGGTTGTTCAGCGACGAGGAATGCGACCAGCTTGCACGGCATGCGGCACGGGAGCAGGTGAAAACCTGACGGCGCCAATTCAATCAAAAAACGGAGGAGCAATGAAACACAATCTGATGCGGCTGTCCCTGCTGGCAGCCTTCGCCGGTGCTGCCGGCGCACATGCGGCGGGCGTGACCGACGCGATGATCGAAACCGATGCCAAGAGCACCAACGACGTGTTGTCCTGGGGTATGGGGCAGCAGGGCCAGCGCTTTTCCCCGCTGACGCAAATCAATACCAAGACCGTGTCGAAGCTGGTTCCAGCGTGGTCCTTCTCCTTCGGCGGCGAGAAACAGCGCGGCCAAGAGTCGCAGCCGCTGATCCATGACGGGCGCATGTTCGTCACCGCGTCGTATTCGCGCATCTATGCGCTCGATGCAAAGACCGGCGAAAAGCTGTGGAAATACGAACACCGTCTTCCGGACGCGATCATGCCTTGCTGTGACGTGGTCAACCGCGGCGCTGCCCTGTTCGAGAATCTCGTGATCTTCAGCACGTTGGATGCGCAGCTGATCGCGCTCGACCAGAAAACCGGAGATGTAGTCTGGAAGGAAAAGATCGATGACTATGCGGCAGGTTATTCCAGCACCGCCGCGCCGCTGATCGCCAAGGGCCTGCTGCTGACCGGCGTGTCGGGCGGCGAGTTCGGCGTCGTTGGCCGCGTCGAGGCACGCGACCCGCGCACCGGTCAGCTGGTCTGGGTGCGCCCGACCGTCGAAGGCCATATGGGCTACAAGTACGACAAGGACGGCAATGAGATCAAGAACGGCATCTCCGGCACTACCAACAAGACCTGGCCGGGCGAGTTGTGGAAGACCGGCGGTGCGGCAACCTGGCTGGGCGGCACCTACGATCCTTCCACTGGTCTCGCATACTTCGGCACCGGCAACCCCGCACCGTGGAACAGCCACCTGCGCCCGGGCGACAATCTCTATTCTTCTTCGACCGTCGCGATCGACGTCGAGACCGGCCAGATCAAATGGCATTACCAGACCACGCCGCATGACGGCTGGGACTTCGACGGCGTGAACGAGTTCGTCACCTTCGACATGAACGGCAAGCGTTACGGCGGCAAGGCCGACCGCAACGGCTTCTTCTACGTCGTCGATGCGAAGAACGGCAAGCTGGAGAATGCCTTTCCCTTCGTGAAGAAGATCACCTGGGCCAGCGGCATTGACCTGAAGACCGGCCGGCCGAACTACACGCCGAACGGCCGCCCCGGCGACCCGACCAAGGGCGCGGATGGCAAGAAGGGAGAAACCATCTTCTCGGCACCGTCCTTCCTTGGCGGAAAGAACCAGCAGCCGATGGCCTACAGCCCGAAGACCGGCCTGTTCTATGTGCCGGCCAACGAGTGGGGCATGGATATCTGGAACGAGCCGATCAGCTACAAGAAGGGCGCGGCCTTCCTCGGTGCCGGCTTCACCATCAAGCCGCTGCATGAGGAATATATCGGTGTCATGCGCGCCGTCGATCCCAAGAGCGGCAAGATCGTCTGGGAAGCGAAGAACAACGCGCCATTGTGGGGTGGCGCGATGACCACTGCGGGCAACCTCGTGTTCTACGGCACGCCGGAAGGCTACCTGAAGGCGCTCGACGCCAAGACCGGCAAGGAGCTGTGGAAGTTCCAGACCGGCTCCGGCGTGGTCGCGCCGCCGGTCACCTGGCAGGAGGGCGGCACGCAATACGTCGCGGTCGTGTCCGGCTGGGGGGGCGCAGTGCCCCTGTGGGGCGGTGAGGTCGCCAAGCGCGTGAATTTCCTCGAGCAGGGCGGCTCCGTCTGGGTCTTCAAACTGTCGTCCATCTAATCCGATGTCTCCGCTCTCTTCCTGACCTGTACGCCTCCTGTCCAGTACAAAGGTGAGATGCGTTGGCCGATGGCGCAAGCCGTCGGCCTTTTTTTATTGTGCGCAGCTTGTAACCGGGATGTGTCCGGTTGGGATGCGTCAAAACGCAACAATGATGTTGCTAAATGCAGCGATGCAACTGGCATGGCATAGTCGGTGGCAGCTACGGCAGTGGCATGCAACTTGCAGAACTGAAAGTACGGCATTGACGACAAACCCAACCGAGGTATCCATGCATAACCCGCTCTTCATCCGCCGCGCAGTCGCTGCCGCGATATCGGCCAATTCGCTCCTGATGCTCTGCGGCGACGCGGTCGCCCAGACGGAGAAACAGCTTGATCCCGTCGTCGTTTCGGCAAACCGGATGGAACAGAAGCGCTTCGATGCCGCCGCATCCATCGATGCCGTGCAGGTGGATCCGATGCGCACACCTTCGCCGCTGGTGAACATGTCCGAACTGCTGCAGGCAGCGCCCGGCATCCAGATCCGCGAACGCCAGAACTACGCGCAGGACTTGCAACTGTCGGTACGCGGCTTCGGCACGCGATCGACCTTCGGCGTGCGCGGCGTGCGCATCCTGATTGACGGCATTCCCGCCACGATGCCGGACGGGCAGGGGCAGGCAGCGACGGCGACACTCCAGTCCGCGCGGCGTATCGAAGTGCTGCGCGGTCCGCTGGCCCAGCTCTATGGCAATGCGGCGGGTGGCGTCGTCCAGGTCTTCACGGCCGATCCCCCCTTGGAGCCGGAGAAATCCTACGCCATTGCATCGCTTGGCGCCGGCAGCTACGGCCAGCGGCAGACAGGTTTTACTCTTGCCGGCGGCGGCAGCGAGCTGGGCGGCCTGCTGGACGTGTCGCACTATCGCACCGACGGCTATCGCGACCATAGTGCGGCTGAGCGCACGCAGCTCAACGGCAAGCTGAAGTGGCGTCCGTCTTCCTCGACCACGATTACCGGCCTGGTGAACCTGTTCGACCAGCCGGTTTCGCAGGATCCGCTCGGACTGACGCATGCCCAGTTCAAACAGAACCCGCGCCAGGTCGCGCCCGTGGCGTTGACATTCGACACACGCAAGACGATCGAGCAGCGCCAAGGCGGCGTCGTGATCGAACACAAGGTCGACAGCAGCAACACGCTGAATGCGCGTGCCTACGTCGGCCTGCGCAAGGTCATGCAGACGCTTGGGTTCAGCGGGGCCGCGGCTAATTCGGCGGGCGGCGTGGTGGACCTCGACAACGATTTTCGCGGCGTTGGCCTGAACTGGTCGCATGCGACGAAGCTGAACGGCATGCCGCTTAACTGGACCGTGGGTGTCGAAGCCGATGAACTCGAGCAGGTGCGCCGGGGCTTCGTGAACAACAACGGCACGGCCGGTGCGCTGCGACGGAACGAAATCGACGAAGCAAACAATGTCGATGTCTTCGGGCAATTCGACTGGCAATTCGCGCCGCAATGGAAGGGAACGGCGGGTTTGCGCGCCAGCCGCGTGCGACTGTCGGTCGACGATCACTTCGTCACCGCGGCCAGTCCGAACGACAGCGGCAGCGTGGAATACCACAACACCAGCCCTGTGCTGGGTCTGGTCTGGTTCGCCAATGATGAGCTGAATGTATATGGCAATCTGGGCAGAGGTTTCGAAACGCCAACCATCACCGAGTCCGCCTACCGTCCCGGCGGCACCGGACCGAATCTCAGCCTGGACCCGTCGCGCAGCCACCAAGCCGAGATCGGCATGAAATGGCGGCGGGATGGACATACGCTCGATCTCGCGGTGTTCTATGCGCGCAGCAATGACGAGATCGTGCCGCTGGCAAATGAGAACGGCCGCGCGATCTTCCAAAACGTGGACAAAGTGGAACGCCGCGGCTTCGAAGCGGGCTGGGCCATGCACGCCGGCGCGTTCTCGACCCAACTGGCCTATACGCTGCTGGATGCGCGCTTCCGGCAGAGTTTCACATCGGGTGGGGGCGCAGTTGCTTCCGGCAATCGTTTACCCGGCGCGCCGATGCACAGCCTGTTCACCCAGCTCGAGTACCGGCCTGCGCCTGGACTGACTACGGCGGTGGAAATGCGCGCAGAAAGCAAGGCCTATGTCGACGACGTGAACAGCGACGCCGCGCCGGGTTACGCCGTGTTCAACCTGCGCGCCGGGCAGGAGTTCCGTGCCGGCGCAGCGAAGTGGACTGTGTTCGGCCGCGTCGACAACGTGTTCGACCGCAACTACGCCGGCTCGGTGATCGTGAACGAAAGCAATCGCCGCTTCTTCGAACCCGCCGCAGGGCGCCGCTTGTTCATTGGCCTGCGCGCGGCGGTGTAACCAGTCATTGCAGGCAAGCGTCTCCTCTTGCTCGCGACCATTTCCCGAAGCGGGAAACAGTCGCGAGCTTTTTTGCAGGCCTTCGCATTCGTCAACAAAGCTTGAACCGTGAAAGGATCGAAAGAGGGCATCCTACTTTGTGATGAAGCGGGACGTTGCAGCCTTGCTCAATCCGGTGTCACGATGCCTTCAAGCAGGCGCGGATAGCGTGCCAACAGTGCGTCATGCAAACACCGGACCGTTGCATCGCCGAGGTCGCGCGGCCTTTCAGCTTGTACAGAAAAATCCAGGATGACACGCGAAGGACGCGCGGAAAGGAACAGGACACGATCTGCCAGGGCCAGCGCCTCATGCAGGCTGTGCGTGACGAAAAGCACCGTCGGCCGGGTCCGCTGCCAGAGGTCCTGCAGCAATTCCCGGAGATGACTGGCGGTCGGCTGGTCCAGCGATTCGAAAGGTTCATCCATCAGCAGCATGTCGGGTTCGATGATGAAGGCGCGCAGCAGGGCGACGCGCCGCTTCATCCCGCCCGACAGCTGGTCGGGAAACATGAAAGCACAGCCGCCAAGGCCGACGCTGTCCAGCAGCTTGTTCAGCGTATCGTCATCAAGCGTCTTGCCATGGGGGCGCAGGACCAGCTCCAGGTTCTGGCGCACGGTGAGCCATGGCATCAGCCGCGGTTCCTGGAACATGAAGCTCGCCTTCGGCTCGGTTGCCGGGCCATCCGTCGTGCCGAAATAGATCATGCCGTCCATGTCGTGGTCGAGACCGGCGATCAGGTTGAGCAGGGTGGTCTTGCCTGCGCCGGAAGGGCCGACCAGCGCAACGAACTCGCCGGGACGGGCGGTAAAGGCAAGCTGCTCGATTGCGCGGGTGCCGTTCTTGTATGCCTTGCGACGGATGTCGACTGCGATCCTGGTCATGGCCGCCACCTGTTAAGCCGTGCTTCGAGCGGACGCAGCAGCAGTGCCTCGATGCTGAAGATCACGAGCATGAATGCCAGCGTATATGCGAGGATGCCGGCGATATCGAAAAAGTGGAACAGGCTACCGAGCCGGAAGCCGACGCCGTCGCTGCGTCCGAGCAGTTCCACCACGAGGACGATTTTCCAGATCATGGACAGCCCGTTGCGCGCCGCGCCGAACAGATAGGGGTAGAGCTGCGGGAGATAGACATGGAAGAAGATGTCGCGCCGCGACAGACGGTAGATCCGGGCGACCTCCAGCAGCCTGGGATCCATGGCGCGTGCGCCTTCACGGATGCTGATGGCGACGGAGGGAAGCTTGTTGAGGGTGACGGCGAGCACCGCGGCGGTTTCCGTCAGTCCGAACCAGACGTAGCACAGGATGATGACTACCAGAGCCGGGGTGTTGAGGCCGAGGATGAGGATGCCGTCCAGCGGCCTGTCCCAGCGCGCGGAGCGGCCCATCAGCATGCCGAGGCCGACGCCGGCGATCATCGCGAGGAAGAAACCGGCCGCGACCCGGCAAAGGGTATTGCCGAGATGGAGCAGCAATTCGCCGCCGGCCGTTTCCCAATATAGCGTCAGCAGTACCATCGCCGGCGACGGAACGTTCTTGTTGTCGAGCGTGAGCGACAAGACCTGCCACAGGCAGGCCAGCGCCAGCAATGGCGCGAACCGCTGCCACGACGCGGCCGCGAAATGGGGCCGGTTCTGGGGCTGGCTCAGCCGGCCGGGCATGGCGGCAACCGGAAGCCGGACCAGAACGTCCCCGGCGCCAGCTCCGCCGACTTGCCGACCAGCTGCGTCCCGCCGAACTCCGCCAGGATCCGGAAGGTCTTGCCAACCGCGCTCATGGTGTCTTGGTCTGAACATGTCGGTATCCCCTTGATGAATCCTGCGCGCAAGGCGGTGAAGATTGCGTCGTTCTCGGCACGCATCTTCGGCTTGATCCTGTTCCACTCGGTGTCCGAACCGGCGAGGATGGTCTTCGCCTCATAGGAGGCCGCGAGGAAGCCCTTTACCGCGTCCGCGTTGCGCACCGCCCAATCCTCCTGGAACACCCACCCGATCATCGGGATCGGCTTGTGGATGCCCAAACCTTTCAGGATTTCCGGCATGTCGATCACGGTAGACATGCCGTTGGCTTCGAGGCGTGCCGCGTAGTGCCAGTAGTTCAATGCGGCGTCGACCTGATTGCGCAGCGCCAGCTCGGTCAGCAGCGGCGGCGCGGCATAGGTGGGTTTCGTGAATTTCGTCAGGTCGGCGTTCAGCTTGTGTTGCGCATAAGCGCGCAGGAGCAGCCAGGTCTTGTCGGTCGGCCCGCCGGCAATGCCGAGCTTCCTGTCCTTCAGGTCGGCAATGGCCCTGATGCCGCTACTGCGGTCGGCCACCAGCGCGCCGACAGCGTTGGAATAGGGGGCGAAGGTATACATCCTCGATTCGGCGCGCTGGCGCGACACCCAAATCCAGTCGGTGACGATGATGTCGACTGCGCCGCCCTGCAGGGCAACGGTTGGCGCGTCGGGCGAGGCCAGCGGGACGATCTTCAACTCGATGCCGCGTTTTTTCGCCAGACCGTGCGCCTGGATGACATCGAGTTCCCAGTTCACGGTGCCGAACTCCATCACGCCGACACGAATCACGTTCGACGCAGCATGCGCGCCGAGGGAAAGCGCCAGCAGAAGCATGGCAGTCAAGACGTTTTGCAGGTATCGGACATGCATGAATGCGCCCCGGAGAATGGATGAGGTGGAGGCTCGCGCCTCCTGCCGAAAGGAGTAGCAATTGCCGTACCTGTACCGTGATCGAGGGAGCCACGGTGCGGCCGGCCACCTTTCGCCTGGTTTGCGCGTCCGCACTGTGTCAGGAATGAACAGCTGTCCCGGAAAGGAGTGGTTCTGACACAGGGAGGGAAGATAGGTTTGGTCGCCGCATGCGTCGACTGTCCCTTTTTGTCATAGCGCTGCAATGGTATGGAAAGTGCTTGATGTCCGATGTCTTTGGAGATCCAGTCCCATGTCACACCCATTGAAGGTCAATCGGCTCAGCAAATCGTACGGCGCGCGCAAGGCAGTGGATGACGTCAGCCTGTGCGTGTGCGAGGGCGAGTTCGTTGCCCTGCTCGGACCGAACGGCGCAGGCAAGACCACCTTGTTCCAGATGCTGACCGGCTTGTTCACTGCCGACAGCGGGAGTGCGCAAATCGTCGGTCATGACTTCGTCACGGCGCCGCTTGCCGCACTGGCCCAGCTGGGCGTCGTGTTCCAGCAGCCGGCGCTCGACCTCGATCTGACGGTCATCGCCAATCTCCAGTTCCATTCCGACCTGCATGGCATTCCACGTGCAGAAGCGCGAAACCGCATACAGCACTGGCTGCAGCGCTTCGGCCTACACGAACGGGCGCGGGACAAGGCACGCGAGCTCTCCGGCGGCAACCGGCGCAAAGTGGAATTGGCACGCGCATTGCTCACCTGTCCCAGGCTGCTCCTGATGGACGAAGCGACAGTCGGCATCGACCCGGCATCGCGCGCCCAGATCCTGGCCGACGTGAAGTCACTGTGCGCGGATGGTCTCGGGGTGCTCTGGGCGACCCACCTGATTGACGAGGCGGAGGCCGCCGACCGCGTCGTGGTGATGGCGAAAGGGACGGTGAGATTCGACGGCAGCGCGCAAGAATTGATTGCCTTGCACGGCCATGCGGGATTGACGGATGCCTTCCTGCATCTGACGCAGGCCGAGAGGCTGGCGGCGTAAGACGCCAGAGGGCGGCAGAAACGCATTCATACGACCACATGGGGAGACAAGCCAATGAACAGCACATTCCGTACGACCCTGCTCCTTGCCTTGCCGCTTCTGGCGGCTGCCGCTCCTGCGGCCGCAAAGGAAACAGGCAGCGTCTTCATCTCGAGCGAAAAGGACAATGTCGTCACCGTGCTGGATGCGAAATCGCAGCAGCAGACGGGCGTGATCAAGACATGCAAGCGGCCGCGCGACATGCGGCTGACCGCGGACAGGGACAGGCTGCTGGTCCTGTGCGGCGACGATGGCAGCGTTGCCGTGATCGATGTCGCCGCGAAAAAGGTGGTCGACAAGATCAAGTTGCAGGAAGGTGCGGAAATGTTCGATCTTTCGCCCGACGGCAAGACGCTGTACTTCTCCAATGAGGACGACGCGCTGCTGGTAGCGGTCGACCTTGCGACGAAGAAGATCGCCCGCGAGATCAAGGTTGGCGAGGAGCCCGAAGGCGTGATGATGTCGCGGGACGGCAAGAGGCTCTACGTCACATCGGAAGTCGCGAGCCTGGTTCACGTCATCGATGCGGCAAGCGGAAAAGTGCTTAAAAACATCCAGGTCGACAAGCGCCCGCGCCGCTTTGCAATGACCCCGGACGGCAAGGAATTGTGGGTGACAAACGAACTTGGCGCCTCCGTCAGCATCATCCGCACGGCGGACCACACAGTGGCCCAGACCATCCGTTTTGAACCGAAGGGTTTTCGTGCCGACGACATCACGCCGGTCGGCATCACGATGAGCCGAGACGGCAAGACCGCGTTCGTCGCGCTGGGCAAGGCGAATCATGTCGCCGTCGTGGATGTCGCCGGCCGCGCGGTCCGCAACCTCGTCCTCGTCGGCAAGCGCGCCTGGGGATTGGGACTGTCGCGCGACGAAGGGACGCTGTATGTCGCCAACGGACTCTCCGACGACATCTCGATCGTCGATGTCGCAAAGGGGCGTGCCGTGAAATCCGTCAAGGCGGGCCGGGTACCGCATAGCGTGGTGGTCGATGACTAGGCTTGTCGCTTTCCTGGTCCTGCTGGGCCTGACGTGGAGCGCGCATGGGCGCGACCTGAAGATCGGCATCGTGTTCGATCCCGATGATCCGCGCTACGACAGCAAGCGGCTGGAAAAACTGTATCCCGGGCAGGCCTTGGGCCGGCCGAAGGCCGGTGCCGAACTGGCGCTCGCGGAGTCCGGTTTCCAGCTCGAGCAGGCGAAACTCCGAATCATGCTCGAAGATGTGCCCGCCGGCAGCGCCAGGGACGCACGCGCACAGATCGAGGCGCTGGCGAAAAAGGGCGTCACGCATTTCCTCGCCGACCTGCCTGGCCCTGCACTGGCGGAACTGGCGAAATCAGTCTCGCAGCAGGACATTCTGCTGTTCAACGTCTCCGCACCGGATGCCCAACTGCGCCGCGGGACCTGTGCACCGAATCTGTTCCACACGTTGCCGGACGAGGTGATGATGAGCGATGCCATCGCGCAGTTCTTGACCGTGCGCAAGTGGAGCAAGGTGCTGCTGCTCGCCAGCGCGCTGCCGGAAGATCAGCCGGCGGTCGAGGCCGCCCGGCAGGCGATCAAACGCTACGGCTTGAAGCTGGCCGCCGGCAAGCCGTTCAAGCTGTCCAACGATCCGCGCGAACGCGAGCTCGGCAACGTGGCCTTGCTCACCGCAGGCGTCGATGCCGACGTGGTCTGGGTTGTCGATCCTGATGGCGAATTCGCGCGCCAGGTTCCTTATGCGTCGGTGGCACGTCCGGTAGTCGGCAGCGCCGGCCTGGTTCCCGAAGCATGGCATGCGTCATGGGAGCGTCACGGCGCGCCCCAGCTGAACCGGCGCTTCAGGAAGACGATGAACCGCTGGATGTCCGGTCCGGACTGGGCGGCCTGGATTGCTACCAAAGCCATCATCGATGTCGCGCTGCGCTCGCCGGATGCGAAGTCGCATCGCCGCATGCTGCGCAGTGAGGGCGGGGATTTGGTGCTGGACGGGTTCAAGGGTGCGCGCCTGTCCTTCCGGCCATGGGACCAGCAATTGCGGCAGCCGGTGTTTCTCGCGCACGGCGGAATCGGCGGCGGCATTGCCGGCGTCGCGCCGTTCGACGGCTTCCTGCATGCGAAGAACAACCTGGACACGCTGGGCGCGGACGAGCGCGAGTCGCCCTGCAAGGCCATGGGGGGCAAGCCGTGAAGCCAGGCCATGCCATCCTCGCTATGCGCGCGATTTGCGGACGCGAGGTGCACAAGTTCCTGCGCCAGCCGGGAAGGCTGGCATCGTCGCTGGTGCGGCCCGCGCTGTGGCTGGTGGTGTTTGCAGCCGGTTTCCAGAACGTGTTCGGCGTCGCCATCGTGCCGCCGTACGACACCTATGTCGAGTATCGTGTCTATATGGTTCCGGGCCTGGTGATGATGATCTGCCTGTTCAACGGCATGCAATCCTCGCTGGCGATGGTCTACGACCGCGAGATGGGCGTGATGCGCCTGTTGCTGACCGCGCCCCTGCCGCGGTCCTGGCTGCTGCTGTGCAAGTTGCTGGCGGGGGCCTTCCTGTCGATGCTGCAGGCACTGGCGTTCTTTGCGATGGCCGTGCTGTTCGGCGTGGAGCTGACACCAGGCCAGCTTCTCGCCGGCCTGCCGGTCACGATGCTGGGGGCCGTCATGCTGTCCGCCCTGGGACTGGCGCTATCGGTGCATATTCGCCAGCTCGAGAACTTCGCGGGGACGATGAACTTCGTGATCTTCCCGATGTTCTTCCTGTCCTCCGCCCTGTATCCCTTGTGGAAGGTGCGGGAGTCCGGCGCGGAATGGATTTACATTGTCGCGCAGCTCAACCCCTTCACACATGCGGTCGAACTGCTGCGTTTCGCGCTCTACGGCCAGCTCGAGCGGACATCGCTGCTGGTTGTCGCCACCACCACCGCGGTGATGTTCGCGCTGGCCATGGCCGGTTACAACCCGCAGCGGGGATTGATCAGGGCGGCGCGCGGCGCATGAGCAGCGCCGGTCAGCCCAGTTTGCGGTAGATCGTGTTGCGCGAGATGCCGAGCGCGCGCGCCGCTGCAGACACATTGCCGCCGTGCGCCTGCAGCGCCTTCTGGATGGTGATCAGTTCGACGTCTTCCAGCTTCGCGCTGGCAGGCGCCGTATCAAGCGCCGGCGGCCGGTTGCCGTCCTGGTTGCTCATGCTTTTCACATCGTCGAGGAAATCGTCCGGCAAGTGCTCCATGCGGATCTCGCCGTCGTCGCCGGTCATCACCATGGCCGTGCGCAGCAGGTTAGTGAGCTGGCGGAAATTGCCAGGCCAGTTGTGCTGCTTGAACAGTTGCATGACATCCGCTGCGACGGTGTAGCGGGTGTCTTTGCTTTCGCATGAAAGCAGCTTGTTCACTACAACTTCGAAGTCGGTCCGCTCGCGCAACGGCGGCAGTTTGACCACCAGGCCATTGAGCCGGTAGTAGAGGTCTTCACGGAACTCGCCCTTGGCGATCATGTCGCGCAAATTGCGGTGGGTCGCGCAGATCACGTTGACGTTCACCGGGATCGATTTCGCGCTGCCCAGCGGCGTCACCATGCGTTCCTGCAGCACGCGCAGCAGCCGTGCCTGCAGGTTCAGCGGCATGTCGCCGATCTCATCGAGGAAGAGGGTGCCGCCGTTGGCTTGCAGGATGCGGCCGATGCTGCCTTTCTTGCGCGCACCGGTGAAGGCGCCGTCCTCGTAGCCGAAGAGTTCGGATTCGATCAGGGTTTCCGGAATGGAAGCGCAGTTGACCGCGACGAACGGGCTGCCCGTGCGCGGTGAATCGTTATGGATGGCCTGCGCGAGCAATTCCTTGCCGGTGCCGGTCTCGCCGGTGATCAGGATGGGGATGTCGCGGCCGTTCACCTTGTTGAGCTTGGTGATGATGGCGGCGACTTGCGGATCGCCGGTGTTCAGGTAGCGCAGGCTGGACAGGCGGTGGCTCGCGTCGCTGTCTTGTGTGGCATTTGTGCCCGGCCGCGCGGGAGCGATATCCGCGCCGCAGATCATGCTGTTGCTCAGGCGGACCGATGCACGGGCATAGACGCGCACTCCGCTGGGCAGGCACATATGCAGCAGCTCGGGCGCAGCGGTCCGGTAATGGTCGAACAGTGCCGACACGCCGAGGCCGAACAGGGAATTCAGCGTATGCACGCTCAGCGCCTGCGGCGTCAGTCCAAGCTGGAACATCGCGCTGCGGTTGGCGGCAATGAAGCGTCCGCCGGGCGTGAAGGAAACGATGCCTTCCATCAGCGTGCCGATGAATTCCGGTCGGCTGTGGAAATGCAGCGTGATACCGTCCTGATAGGCAGCGGCGAACAGTTGGTTTTCGATCATCTGCGCCGACATGCGCACCAGCGCCATGGTGTGGCGGTGGAAGCTGGTGCAGTCGCCCGTCACGTCGAGCACGCCGATGACGGCGCCGCGCGGATCGAAGATGGGCGCGGCGGAGCAGGTCAGGATGTGGTTGGCACGCAGGTAGTGTTCGTCAGCATGTACCAGCGTCGGCGTGCCTTCGGCGATCGCGGTACCGATCGCATTGGTGCCGCGCCGCTGCTCGGACCAGGCGACGCCGGGTGTGAGCGCCACCCGGTTGGCCTTCTCGAGGAAATCATCGTCGCCGAGCGTATGCATGATCACGCCCTGCGCATCCGTCAGGATGACCATGTTGTGCGTGTTGACGATCTGCTCGTACAGCGTTTCCATCACCGGCAGCGCGTACTTGTGCAGCGCCAGGTTCTGTTCGATGACGAGGGAGAGATCGGATTTGGCGAGAGGAGCGAAGTCCGGATTGTCGGCGGCGCCGAGCCCGTAGGCAGCCGAACGCTGATGCGATTTTTCAACCATGATGCCGCGCTCGTCTGCATGAAGCGTGCCAAACTGCGCGGCACTGGGAACCGTTCCCGGCTGACCCATACGGGTAAATGCATTGCCAACCGCAGCCGGCATGTCTGCTTTTGCGTGTTCCACCGTTGTCTCCTTTGCGGCGAGCTTGGTCGCTCTCGTCGCTCTCTTCTCTCGCGAATGTTCCAATTTGTGACACTGTGTCAGTCTGGAGCAGGCTCCTGTGTCACTCGGCGCATCCTGATCGTCGTTTTTGTATTTATCGAGCGCAGTTCATCATACCCCGTTTGTCTCGCAGGACGTTGCGTTTCCAGATCAAGTTTTCACTCGATCAGCACTGTCCTGTTTTTGTACGGGTACATTCATCCGTGCAAAAGTCGTTCCTTACGCGAGGTAGGAGTATTGGAGATGCAAGAATGCCAACTAGGCAGGAAAACAAGAGGAGGGGAGTATGTACTGACTGCCGCCTGCACTGGCGCGCGGCAGTTCAGATGCGGAATGCTTATCGCGCCGTAGCTGCGACGTCGATGATGCCGCCACCAAGGCAGACTTCGCCGTCGTACAGCACTGCCGACTGGCCGGGCGTGACCGCCCATTGCGGCGTCGGGAAAGCAAGCGAGAAGCGCTCTTCGCCTTCGGCGGCGAAGTTGCAAGGCACATCGGCCTGCCGATAGCGTGTCTTTGCCGACAGCTGTCCGGCCGCGGGCGGCGTGCCTGCGACCCAGCTCGTCTGTCCCGCCGCCAGCGATGCCGACAGGAGCCAGGGATGGTCATGGCCCTGCACCACGTACAGCGTGTTGTTCTCGACGTCCTTCTTCGCCACATACCAGGCATCGCTGTTGCCGTCGGCGTTCTGGTAGGACTTCATGCCGCCCAGGCCAATGCCCTTGCGCTGGCCAAGCGTGTAGAAGCTCAGGCCGACATGCTCGCCGACGGTCTTGCCGTCCGGCGTTTTCATCGGCCCCGGCTTGTAGGACAGGTAACGGTTGAGGAATTCGCGGAACGGGCGTTCGCCGATGAAGCAGATGCCGGTCGAATCCTTCTTCTTCGCATTGGGCAGGCCGATCTTCTCGGCGATCTTCCGCACTTCGGTCTTCGGGATCTCGCCGAGCGGAAACAGCGTCTTCGACAGTTGCGCCTGGTTCAGCCGGTGCAGGAAGTAGCTCTGGTCCTTGGTATGGTCGAGTGCCTTCAGCAGTTCGAACTTGCCGTTGTCCGCCTGCCGTACGCGCGCATAGTGGCCGGTCGCGATCAGGTCCGCACCCAGATGCATCGCGTGGTCAAGGAAGGCCTTGAACTTGATCTCGGCATTGCACAGCACGTCGGGATTCGGCGTGCGGCCGGCCTGATATTCGCGCAGAAACTCGGCGAACACGCGGTCCTTGTATTCGGCGGCGAAGTTGACCGCCTCGATGTCCACACCCACCACATCGGCCACGCTGGCCGCGTCGATCCAGTCCTGGCGTGTGGAGCAATATTCGGAATCGTCGTCGTCTTCCCAGTTCTTCATGAACAGGCCGATCACCTCGTAACCCTGTTCCTGCAGCATCCATGCCGAGACGGAAGAATCGACGCCGCCCGACATGCCGATCACGACACGCTTCTTAGCCATTGAATGCCCCGATGACGCTGGGATGGGTATAGATCAGCGACAGCGGCGCGCGCTGTCCGGCGAGGTAGTCGTCGATGCACTGGAGCACCAGCGGGCTGCGGTGCTTTTCCTGGCAGGCAAGCAATTCGTCGCGGGTCATCCAGACGGCGCGCAGGATGCCTTCGTCCAGCGCGCGGTCCACCTGCTGTCCGAGGTCGCCGCAGAACGCAAAGCGCAGATAGGTCACTTCCTTGCGGGTGCGGGACGAGACGTAGCGCGACATGTACACGCCGACCAGCGCGGTCGGGGTGAATTCATATGCGGCTTCTTCCAGCGTTTCGCGCGCCACGGCCTCGGCCAGCGACTCATTCGGGTCGAGGTGGCCGGCGGGCTGGTTGAAGCGGATGCCGTCGCTGGTTTCTTCCTCGACCAGCAAAAAACGGCCGTCGCGCTCGATGATCCCGGCAACGGTAACAGAGGGTTTCCAGACTTCAGACATAGGTATCCTTGAAGAGGCCGCCATTTTACCGTGAAGCCGGGGCCTGCTCGAAAACAGGAATGATCTGCTGCGGGCAGGAAAAATGCTTGATCCCGAACAACTCTTCTGAACGGCATTCTTCGGCGCACCGGCAAAAGCCGCTAAATTTAATTTTTGTCATTTGTTTCTTGCATGCTCGAAAACCCGGCAAAAAAATGGAGGGAAACAGGATTTAGAGTGCGTCGTCGATAAGAAACAAAAAAAGAACGGTTGTGCTAATTTTTCTTTTCCGTGTAAGATCGGTGTAAGAAATCCAATAAGTGGGAACCCCGAGGGGCGATGTCAGTGCCGTCTAGCGGGGAAGGGAGTTGTACAGCAGGGTTTCGCAGGACATTTCCCGGAAATGTTAATGATTCAGAATACCTGTCGTGCCGCGCCACGCGGCGCGGTGGATCGTTGTTGCGTGATACCGGTGCTATCCGGACCAATTAGGAATGGAGCAGGCAGCAACCTGCTTCATAAGCTGTCCAACCCAATCTACAACCAGAATCAAGGGGAACACGTATGCCGCTAATGATAGGAGTACCACGGGAAGTCTTCCCGGGCGAAAAGCGCGTTGCGACCGTGCCCGATGTGGTCGAAAAGCTCATCAAGCTGGGTTTTTCGGTCCAGGTCGAGACCGGCGCGGGCGATGAGGCCAATTTCAGCGATGAGACTTACGTCGCTGCCGGCGCAAAGATCGTGGACGGCGCCGCCGAGCTGTGGGGCACCTCCGACATCGTCTTCAAGGTGCGCCCGCCGAGTCCCGAGGAAGTTGGCTTGATGCGCGAAGGCGGCACGCTGATTTCCTTTATCTGGCCGGCACAGAACCCCGAACTGATGAAACAGCTGGCGGCGAAGAAGGTGACTGTGCTGGCCATCGACTCGTTGCCCCGCACGTTGAGCCGCGCCCAGAAGATGGACGCCTTGACCTCCCAGGCCGGCGTTGCCGGCTATCGCGCCGTCATCGAGGCTGCCAATGCCTTCGGCCGCTTCTTCAGCGGCCAGGTGACGGCGGCCGGCAAGATTCCGCCGGCCAAGGTCTTTATCGCCGGTGCCGGTGTGGCTGGCCTGGCGGCAATCGGCACCGCTGCAGGTTTGGGCGCCATCGTGCGCGCCAACGACACCCGCGCCGAAGTGGCCGATCAGGTCGTGTCGCTAGGCGGCGAATTCGTCAAGGTGGATTACGAGGAAGAGGGCTCCGGCGGCGGCGGTTACGCCAAAGTGATGAGCGAAGGCTTCCAGCAGGCACAGCGCGAGATGTATGCCAAGCAGGCCAAGGAGGTGGACATCATCATCACGACCGCCTTGATCCCCGGCAAGCCGGCGCCCAAGCTGATCACCGCGGACATGGTGAAGAGCATGAAGCCGGGCAGCGTGATCGTCGACATGGCAGCCGAGCAGGGGGGCAACTGCGAACTGACCGAGCCCGGCAAAGTGGTGGTGAAGCATGGCGTGACCATCGTCGGCTACACCGACCTTGTCAGCCGCCTGTCAAAGCAATCGTCGACGCTGTATTCGACCAACCTGTTACGCCTGACCGAGGAACTGTGCAAGACCAAGGACGGCAACATCAACGTCAATATGGAAGACGAAGCCATCCGCGGCCTGACCGTTATCAAGGACGGCGAGGTGACATGGCCGCCGCCGGCGCCCAAGCAGCCGGCCGCGCCCGCAAAAGCGCCGGCAGCTGCCAAGCCCGCTGCGGCGCCAGCAGCGAAAGGGCATGGCCATGGTCCGAGCGGCGAGCAGGTGTCCGGCACCCGGAGCGCAGTCCTGTTCGGTATTGCGGCGGCAATTTTCTGGGCGATCGGCGCTTATGCGCCGGCGGCTTTCCTCGGCCACTTCACCGTCTTCGTACTGGCTTGCTTCGTGGGCTACATGGTGGTGTGGAACGTGACACCGTCGCTGCACACGCCGCTGATGAGCGTGACGAACGCAATTTCGAGCATCATTGCCATCGGCGCGCTGGTGCAGATCGCGCCGCCGTTGACAGCAGGCATCGAGCGTCCGGGTGACGTGATCCGCTGGCTGGCCGTGGTCGGCATCGTGCTCACCACCATCAACATGTTCGGCGGATTCGCCGTGACCCGTCGCATGCTGGCGATGTTCCGCAAATAAGGGAGTCGATAATAATGTCGGAAAGTCTCACAACAGTCGCGTACATCGGTGCGACCATCCTCTTCATCCTGAGCCTGGGCGGCCTCTCGCATCCGGAAACGGCGCGTCGCGGCAACCTGTACGGCATGATCGGCATGGCCATCGCCGTACTGGCCACCGTGTTCGGCCCGCATGTCACCACGACAGGCATCACATGGATCGTCGCCGCAATGGTTGTCGGCGGCGCGATCGGCCTGTATGCCGCACGCGTCGTGCAGATGACGCAGATGCCGGAACTGGTTGCATTGATGCACAGCCTGGTCGGTCTGGCGGCAACGCTGGTCGGCTACGCCAGCTACATCGATCCGGCCGCCTCGGCCAACTTCACCGGCGCGGAAAAGGCGATCCACGAAGTGGAAATCTATGTAGGTGTCCTGATCGGCGCGGTGACCTTCTCGGGTTCCATCATCGCCTTCGGCAAGCTGTCCGGGCGCATTGGCGGCAAGCCGCTGCTGCTGCCGGCGCGTCATTGGCTGAATCTGGCCGGGCTGCTGATCGTCATCTACTTCGGCGCGCAGTTCCTGAAGGCCCATTCGATCCAGGACGGCATGACTCCGCTGATCGTGATGACCGTGATCGCCCTGCTCTTCGGCATCCACATGGTGATGGCAATCGGCGGCGCCGACATGCCGGTCGTGGTGTCCATGCTCAACAGCTATTCGGGTTGGGCAGCGGCGGCAACCGGCTTCATGCTGTCGAACGACCTGCTGATCGTGACCGGCGCGCTGGTGGGCTCGAGCGGTGCGATCCTGTCGTACATCATGTGCCGCGCGATGAACCGCAACTTCATCAGCGTGATTGCCGGCGGCTTCGGTTCCGAGGGCGGCAAGCCCGCAGCGGCAGGCGGCGCTGCTGCCCAGCCGCAAGGCGAGGTGGTGCCGGTGTCCGCCTTGGAAACCGGCGAGCTGCTGCGCGAAGCCAAGAACGTGATCATCGTCCCGGGCTACGGCATGGCGGTGGCTCAGGCGCAGCACACGGTCTATGAAATCACCAAGCATCTGCGCGAGAAGGGCGTCAACGTGCGCTTCGGCATCCACCCGGTCGCGGGCCGCATGCCTGGTCACATGAACGTGCTGCTGGCAGAAGCCAAGGTGCCGTACGACATCGTGATGGAAATGGACGAGATCAACGGCGATTTCTCGGACACCGACGTCGCCATGGTGATCGGCGCCAACGACATCGTCAACCCGGCCGCCATGGAAGACCCGACCAGCCCGATCGCCGGCATGCCGGTGCTCGAGGTATGGAAGGCGAAGACTTCCATCGTAATGAAACGCAGCATGGCATCCGGCTATGCGGGCGTGGACAATCCGCTGTTCTACAAGGACAACAACCGCATGCTGTTTGGTGATGCCAAAAAGATGCTGGACGAAGTGCTGGTGGCGCTGAAGACCGCCTGAGCGCAGACTTCCTGCCAATGAAAAAGCCGCGCATTGCGCGGCTTTTTTTTTCGGGCGAAACCCTGTCCTATCGCAGGCCGAACATGAACTGTTCGGCGAGCAGCCGCTTGGCGCCCGGCATGGTGTCGACCATGGCAAGGGAGAGGCCCAGTGCCGATTGGGTCAGCGCCCCATCCGGCGCGCTGGCAAACACCCGCGCCAACGTATCGGTCAACGAGATCGTCACCCGGCGGTCCGCCTGCCGTTCCTTTACGAAGCGAAGCAGGTTGTCGGGCACCGGCTCGCGCGCCAGCATGCGGGCGAGCACCGCGGCATCCCGCAGACCGAGGTTGAGACCCTGGCCCGCAACCGGATGCAGCGTCTGCGCCGCATTGCCGATGGCGACCGTGCGCATGGAAGCGGCGGCTTGGGCATTCAGGCCGAGCGGGAAGGTGACGCGCGGCGTGACGCCGGTAAAGCGGCCGACGCGCGTGCCGAACATTGCGCCGAGTTCTGCCAGGAATTCCGCATCGGACAGCGCGTACAGCCGGGACGCGGTCCCCGGGCGCGCGCACCAGACGAGCGCATAGCCGTCATCCTGCGGCAGTAGTGCGAGCGGACCTTCTTCAGTGAAGCGCTCGAACGCGCGATGGGCGATAGGAGCACTCGTCGCCACATGCGCAATGATCGCAGTCTGCTCGTAATCGCGGCGCACTGCCTTGGCATCCTGCTCGGAGAAGACGCCGCCCTCGGCCTGCACCATGATGCCGGCGGTGACGGATTTGCCATCGGCAAAGCGGATTTCGACCGCATCCTCGCGTTCCACGGACGACGTGACGTGCACCGGGCGCAGTACGGCAATGGCTGTCTGCTTCACGGCGGCGGACAGTGCGGTGACCACCGCGCCGTAGCGCGTCACATAACCGAGCGCGGGCACGCCATATTCCTCGCGAGTGATCATCGTGCGACCAAAATGGCCACGCCGCGAGACATGAATGTCGTGGATGGGATCGGAGGCAACCGGCCAAGCGCTGATGTCTTCGAGGATCTGCGTGCTGCCGTAGGACAGGGCCAGGGAGCGCGGATCCTTGTTCACCTGCTCCAGGGTCTTGGCATCGATGAGTGCGATGCGCGACGCCTGTGCGCCGCGCTTGACGAGCAGCAGCGCCAGCGCCAGGCCGACCGGGCCGGCGCCGCAGACGGCGATGTCGAAATCGGTTGCGGCCATCACTGCTTCATGACGGCTTCGATGTCGGCTACCGTCTTCGGCGCGGCTTCGGTGATGATCTCGCAGCCGTTCTCGGTCACCAGAGCATCGTCCTCGATGCGGATGCCGATGTTCCAGAACTGTTCAGGCACGCCGGGTTCCGGACGCACGTAGATGCCGGGCTCGATCGTGAGCATCATTCCCGGCTGCAGCGTACGCCACGGCTTTTCCTCGCCCGCGCCATTCAGCTCGCGGTACTCGCCGACATCATGCACGTCCATGCCCAGCCAGTGGCCGGTGCGGTGCATGTAGAACTGACGGTAGGCGCCTTTCTCGATCACGTCGTCCAGCGTGCCGACCTTGTCCTTGTCGAGCAGGCCGGTGTCGAGCATGCCCTGCGCAAGGACGCGCACGGCCGCATCGTGGCCGTCGATGAAGCGCTTGCCCGGCCTGGTTTCGGCAATGGCAGCGTACTGCGAGGCGAGCACGATTTCGTACAGCGCTTTCTGCGGGCCGCTGAACTTTCCGTTGGCCGGGAAAGTACGGGTGATATCCGATGCATAGCTGTCGAGTTCGCAGCCGGCGTCGATCAGGACAAGGTCGCCATCCTTGATCTCGGCATCGCTGGCGCGGTAGTGCAGCACGCAGGCATTGGCACCGGTGGCGACGATGGAGCCGTAGGCGGGGAATTGCGAACCGTGGCGACGGAATTCATGCAGCAGTTCGGCCTCGAGGTGGTACTCCCGCAGGCCGGGGCGCACGGTCTGCATCGCGCGGCGGTGTGCGCCGGCGGAGATCGCCGCGGCACGTTTCATGATGGCGACTTCTTCGTCATCCTTGCGCAGCCGCATTTCATCGAGCAGCACATGCACATCGTGCACGATGGACGGTGCGGTCACGCCGGCGCGCGCTTGCATGCGCACGCTCTGCAGCCAGGACTTTACCTGGCCGTCGAGCTTGCTGTCGCTGCCGATGGCGTAGAACAGTGCAGGTGCGTCGGCCAGCAGTTTCGTGATCTCGGTGTCGAGCGCGGCGATCGGGTGGGCGGCATCGAAGCCGAATGTTTCGCGCGCGGCTTCCGGGCCGTAGCGGTAGCCGTCCCAGATTTCCCGCTCGAGGTTCTTCTCCCGGCAAAAGAGGACAGCCTGATTGGTTTTTCCTGCAACCAGCACGATGACCGCCTCCGGCTCGGTGAAGCCGGACAGATAGTAGAAGTAGCTGTCGTGCCGGTACGGATAGTCGGCATCGCGGTTGCGCATCACTTCGGGCGCGGTGGGGATGATCGCCACGCCGCCACCCTTGGCCTTCATTTGCGCCATTAACGTGGCGCGCCTGGCTGCATAGGATTTCATCGACACTCCTTATCCGTTGAGTTGGGCGAGCCGTTCCGGGGTGCCTACGTCGGTCCAGTCGCCGCGGAAGACTTCGCCGCCGACTTGGCCGCGCGATGCGTACTCGCGCAGGATGGGCGCGATCTGCGCCGATTGGCCGGGTTCGACGGAATCGAAGATTTCCGTGCGGTAGACGCCGATGCCGGAAAACGTGTAGCGCGGCTCGCCTTCGTTGGCGATGGAAAAGCTGTTCAGCGCGAAGTCGCCCTTGGGATGGTGCGGCGGATTCTTCACCAGGTACAGCCAGGCGACATCGCGCTTGTCGCCTGGGTGCGGGTTGCCCCACACGTCATTGTCCTTCAGGACATCCTTGACCTGCTCGAAATCGAAATGCGGACAGTAGACATCGGCGGCAATCGCCACGAATGGCCCCTCCCCAAGAAGATGGCGGGCCTTCGCCACTCCGCCCGCGGTTTCCAGCGCCGTGCCTTCGGCGGAATAAGCAATGCGAGCGCCGAACTGCGAACCGTCACCCAGCACTTCCTCAATCATGTGGCCGAGATGCGCATGGTTGATCACGATGTCGGTGATTCCGGCGCGCACCAGGTTCAGGATGTGCCAGACGATCAGCGGCCTGCCACGCACCTTGAGCAGCGGTTTCGGGCAGCTGTCGGTGAGCGGGCGCATCCGTTCGCCGCGGCCTGCGGCAAAAATCATGGCTTTCATTGTGCAATCATTCCTTGTGGCCGTAATCAGAAGGTGAAGCCCGTCGACGGACCTTTTTCCTCCAGCTCGTCCAGCAGGACGATCAGCGGCGATAGCACCTTGTAGCGGCCGGCCGCCTTGCGGGTGTATTCCATCACCAGCGGCAGGTCCTTCAGGTAGCCGTCCTTGCCGTCGCGGTGGAACAGGCGCGCGAAGATGCCGAGCACCTTCAGGTGGCGCTGCAGCCCCATGAATTCGAAATCGCGGTAGAACGCGTCCACATCGTGCGACACCGGCAGTCCCGCACGGCGCGCGCGTTCCCAGTAGCGGATCGCCCAGTCGAGCACCATCTCCTCATCCCACTGGATGTAAGCATCGCGCAGCAGGGAAACCAGGTCGTAGGTGATCGGGCCGTAGACCGCATCCTGAAAATCGAGGATGCCGGGATTGCCAAGGCTGGTCACCATCAGGTTGCGCGAATGGTAATCGCGGTGCACAAAGACCTGCGGCTGCGCGAGGTTGTTCGCCAGCAGGGTGTCGAACACGGTGTTCAGCAGCTTGGTCTGCTTCTCGGTCATCGTGATGCCCAGATGCTTGCCGATGTACCAATCCGGGAACAGCATCAGTTCGCGATGCAGCAGCGCGCGGTCATACTCAGGCAGCACGCCCGGCTTGCTCTGCGCCTGGATCAGCACCAGTGCATCGATCGCATCGAGGTATAGCTTGTGCGCGGTGTCGTGGTTCAGCTGGTGCAAGTAAGTGGTCGTGCCGAGGTCGGACAGCAGCAGGAAGCCGCGCTCCACGTCCTTTTCGAGCACCTTGGGCACGGACACGTTCGCTTCGCCGAACACCTCGGCTACGTGAATGAACGGACGTACGTCCTCATGCGGCGGCGGGGCATCCATGGCGATGTAGGTGGTGCCGTCCGGTGCATCGACGCGGAAGTAGCGGCGGAAGCTGGCGTCGGAAGACGCCGGCCTGATGGATTCGGGCAATACTTTTTCGGCCGACAGGCCGGCTAGCCATTCTTTCAGTTGTGTGAGGCGAAGATCGGAACCGGTGTTGAGAGACATGAAACTACCTGGGTAATTGTGATGATTACATTGGGGAGGAGGCGAGTTCCCATATTCCCATATAATAAGGGATTAGACCAAAAATAGCGCCTGTCGACCCTTCTTTTCATGAACCGGTTCCCAGCATTTCCCCCTTCACAACTTCGCCTTCGCATTCTTGCCGCCATTGCCATCATGGCCATGCCTGCGGCCGCCTCAGCGCAAACGGTGATAAAGGGGGCGGCGGCCGATAAGGACCAGCCGGCGACCATCAGCGCCGAGCAGATGAGCGGCCGTCCGGACCGGGAAGTGGTGCTGGAACGCGATGTCGAAATCATCCGCGGGCCGACCACGGTCAATGCCGACAAGGCCACGTACCGCGTCGTCGAAGACGAGGTCGAGGCGGAGGGCAACATCCGCATGCGCCGCTTCGGCGACACCTATACCGGCGATGAGCTGAAGCTGAAGATCGAGGCAGGCGAAGGTTTCGTGACCAACCCGACCTACCGCCTGGAGCGCAATAACGCGCAGGGCCGTGCCGACCGCATCGATTTCGAGGGCGAAGACCGTGCTACCGTCCATGAAGGCTCGTACAGCACCTGCGAAGGTCCGGATCCGGACTGGTATCTGAAATCGGGCCGGCTCAACCTCGACAATGCCCGCGACGTGGGCATCGCACATGGAACTCTTGTGTACTTCAAGGGCGTTCCGATCCTGGCGGCGCCGGCCATGTCCTTCCCGCTGTCGGACGCGCGCAAATCGGGCGTGCTGCCGCCGACCATCGGTACGACCAACCGTGGCGGCCTGGAAGTGACGGTGCCGTACTACTTCAACATCGCGCCCAACCGCGACCTGACGCTGTACCCCACGCTGATCGCACGACGCGGCATGATGCTCGGCACCGAAGCGCGCTACCTGGGCGACAGCTATTTCGGCCAGACGCGTGTCGAAGTGCTACCCGAGGACCGCCAGACCAAGACCACCCGCCATGCGATCTCTTCCACGCATACGCAGATCCTGGCGCCGGGGCTGGTCTATACATGGAATCTCAACGATGCGTCGGATGACGATTATCCGACCGACTTCTCGCGCACGATCACGGAGGCCAGGCATCGCCTTCTGTTGCGCGACATGGCACTCTCCTATGGTTCCAGTCTCTGGCAGGCGACGGCACGTGCATCGAACTTCCAGGTGCTGCAGGATCCGGTTGTGCCCATCGTCCGTCCGTATGACCGATTGCCGCAGGTGCTCTTCCACGCTGGCCGTCAGGACGTCAAAGGCTTCGACTGGGATGTGGATTCGGAACTTACGCGTTTCTGGCACCCCGACTTTCTCACGGGTAACCGCTACCTGATCAATCCGCGCATCGCCTATCCGATCCTCACGCCCGGCTACTTCATCACGCCCAAGCTGTCGCTGCATTCGACGCGATACCATCTCGACAGCACGACGCCGCCGATCGTGAACGACAGCCTCTCGCGTACGCTGCCGACCTTTTCCCTTGACAGCGGCCTGGTGTTCGAGCGCGATGCCAAGTTTTTCGGCAGCCCCATGACCCAGACGCTGGAGCCGCGACTGTTCTACGTCTATACGCCATACCGCGACCAGTCGGCTTTCCCGAATTTCGATACGGCCGAAGCCGACCTGAGCTTCGCGCAGCTGTTCAGCGAAAACCGCTTCGTCGGCAACGACCGCATCAGCGATGCCAACCAGCTGACCGCGGCGGTCATCTCGCGTTACATCGAACCGAGCGGCCTGGAGCGCATGCGGTTTGCGCTCGGCCAGCGCTTCTACTTTACCGAGCAGCGCGTCACGCTGAACGGCCCGCGCGACGAAAGCCGCTCCGACCTCCTGGTTTCCGCCTATGGCCAGCTGACGCCGACCGTCAGTGTCGAGGGCAACGTGCAGTACAGCCAGACGCTGGATTCGATGAGCCGCGCCAACTACGGCGTCCGCTGGCAGCCGGCGCCCAAGCGCGTGCTGAACCTCCAGTACCGGCGCTCGCGCGTGAACAACCTGGAACAGGTGGATGTCTCAAGCCAGTGGCCGCTCGCCGAGCGTTGGTACGGCGTCGCGCGGGTAAACTACTCGTTGCCTGACAGCAAGGTTGCCGAAGGCTTGCTGGGCATGGAATACAAGGCGGACTGCTGGGTCTTCCGCATCGTCGGGCAGCGTACGCCGACTGCGACCGGGCAGGTCAACACCGCGCTGTTTTTCCAGCTCGAACTCAACGGCCTGACCCGCCTTGGCTCCAACCCGATCGATGCGCTTCGTGCGAACATCCCCGGCTACCAGTTGGTGAATCAACCCTAACCCTTAACGAGGAACATTCCTCCATGAAGACTTTCCCGATCATGCGTATCGCAATTTCTCCGGCCCGCAGCATCGCGCTCGTGGCTGCCGTCCTGTGCGCCGGCCTCGGCCTGCAGCACGACGCGGTAGCGCAGGCGAAGCCCGCGACTACGCAAGCGGCGCCTCGTGTCTATCTTGCCGATTCGATCATCGCCGTGGTCAATAATGAAGTGATCACGCGCCAGGAGCTGGTCGAACGCCTGCGCCTGGTAGAGCGGCGCATGAAGAACCAGGGCGTCGCCTTGCCGCCGCCCGCGGAATTCCAGCGCCAGCTGCTGGAACGCATGATCCTGGATCGCGCGCAGTTGCAGCTGGCTAAGGAATACGGCATTCGCGTCGACGACGTGATGCTCGACCGCGCGGTCGCTCGCATCGCCGAGCAGAACCGCATGTCGCTGCAGGATTTCCGTGCCACGCTGGAACGCGAAGGCACACCCTTTGCGCGCTTCCGCGAGGAGATCCGCGAAGAAATCATGATGCAACGCCTGCGCGAGCGCGAGGTCGACAACAAGATCCAGATCACCGAGTCCGAAGTCGACAACTATCTCGCCGAACAGGGCGCGCCGCAGGGCCAGGAGTTCCAGCTGGCGCACATCCTGATCCGCACGCCGGAAAACGCCAGCCCGGAACAGATCGCCGAGCGTCGCAAGCGCGCGGAGGATGTTCTGCAGCAGTTGCGCGCCGGCGGCGATTTCGCCAAGCTGGCGGCTACCTATTCCGATGCCCAGGACGCGTTGAATGGCGGCGACCTCGGGTGGCGCAACCAGGATCGCCTGCCGCAACTGTTCGTCAATTCGATTTCCGAGCTCAAGCAGGGTGAAGTGTCCCCACTCATCAAGAGCGCCAACGGTTTCCACATCCTCAAGCTCAACGGCAAGCGCAGTGCCAGCGTGGTCAAGGCGACCGGGACGTCGGTGCAGCAGACGCATGTGCGCCACATCCTGATCAAGGTGAACCAGATCGTCACGCCGGCCGACGCAAAGCGCAAGCTTACCGAACTGAAGCAGCGCCTGGACAACAACGCCGCCAAGTTCGAAGACCTGGCCAAGCTGTTCTCCAACGACCTGTCCGCTTCACGCGGCGGCGACCTCGGCTGGATCTATCCGGGCGACACCGTGCCGGAATTCGAGCGTGCGATGGATGCGCTGAAGCCGGGCGAAGTCAGCGAACCGATCGAGTCACCGTTCGGTTACCACCTGATCCAGGTGATGGAGCGCAAGAAGGATGACGTCTCCCAGGAGCGCCAGCGCCTGATCGCCCGCCAGGCAATCCGCGAGCGCAAGCTGGATGAGGCGACGCAGGATTGGCTGCGCCAGTTGCGTGACCGCGCCTATGTCGAGTACCGCTTCGAGAACGCAGACGCGCGCTGAGCACGATAGTGGACAAACGGCCGACCATTGCCATCACCTGCGGCGAACCTGCAGGCATCGGTCCCGAGATTTCGATCCGGGCAGCATGGGAGCTGCGCGATGAAGTGCGTGCCGTTCTGATCGGCGATGCGGCGCTGTTGTCGATGACGGCTTCCGATATCGATCCAGCCATCCGTCTGGCCGCAATCTCGACATTGGCGTTCCGCAACAGCGGGCTGCCGCACCTGCCTGCCGGGCAGATCCCGGTCATCGATTGTCCGCTTGCCGAGCCGGCGGTGCCCGGCAAGCTCGACAAGCGCAATGGTCGCGCGGTGCTGCAGACGCTGGACGTGGCGATTCGTTATGCGATGCAAAAGCAGTTCGATGCAATCGTTACCGCGCCGCTGCAGAAGAGCACGATCAACGATGCCGGTGTCCCGTTCACCGGCCACACGGAATACCTCGCAGAGAAAACGCAGACGCCGCAAGTAGTGATGATGCTCGCGGGCGGCAGGCCGATGCTGCGCGTCGCGCTTGCAACTACGCACTTGCCGCTAAAGGACGTCCCGGCAGCAATCACTTTCGATGGCCTGTCGCGCACGATCGACATTGTGCATGGCGACCTGCACCGCAAGTTCGGGATGCCCAAACCGCGCATTCTCGTGACCGGTCTCAATCCGCATGCGGGCGAGGGCGGCTATCTCGGCCGCGAAGAGATCGACGTGATCACTCCAGTACTGCAGGCTGCTCAGGCCAAGGGTATCGATGCAACCGGCCCGTATCCGGCCGACACGCTGTTCCAGCCCAAATACCTGGAGAACGCCGATTGTGTGCTCGCGATGTACCACGACCAGGGCCTGCCGGTGCTCAAGCATGCGAGCTTCGGGCGTGGCGTCAACATCACGCTCGGCCTGCCGATCATCCGCACGTCCGTCGACCACGGCACGGCGCTCGACTTGGCCGCCGCCGGTCTCGGCAAGGCCGACCATGGCAGCATGCTGGAAGCCGTACGCGTGGCAGCGCAAATGGCCGCGGCCTCCAAACAAGTCTAATCAAATGAAACATATCCCACGCAAGCGCTTCGGCCAGAACTTCCTGACCGACCAGGTGGTGTTGCATGACATCATCCGCGCGATCGATCCGAAACCGGGCGACGCGATGGTCGAGATCGGTCCCGGCCTCGCCGCGATGACCGGCCTGCTGCTCGAGTCGCTCGACCAGCTCCACGTCGTCGAACTCGACCGTGACCTCGTGGCACGCCTGAAAAAGAACTTCGATCCTGCGCGCTTGAGCATCCATGAAGGCGACGCACTGAAATTCGATTTCACCTCGATTCCAGTCGCCGAAGGAAAAAAGCTGCGCGTGGTCGGCAACCTGCCATACAACATCTCCAGCCCCTTGCTCTTCCATCTTGCCGAGATTGCGCCGCGCGTGCAGGACCAGCACTTCATGCTGCAGAAGGAAGTGGTCGAGCGCATGGTTGCCGAGCCGGGCGGCAAGGCCTACGGCCGCCTGTCGGTGATGCTGCAGTGGCGCTACTACATGGAATTGCTGTTCGTAGTGCCGCCGACCGCCTTCGATCCGCCGCCGCAGGTGGACTCGGCGATCGTGCGCATGATTCCGCTGGCGCAGCCCTTGCCTTGCGAGGCGGCCAAGCTGGAACAGGTCGTGACGAAGGCGTTTTCACAGCGGCGCAAGGTGATCCGGAATTGCCTCTCCGGCATGTTCGGCGAGAATGATTTGATCGACGTGGGAATCAATCCCCAGGCACGCCCGGAAGAAGTGCCGGTGGAGCAGTTCGTCGCGCTGGCCAACCGGCTCTGATCAGACGAAACCGAACCAGCCAAGTACGGCGCCTGCACCGAGCATCCAGAGCAGGTGCAGCCTGGTCCGCCAGATGACGAGCGCCGACGCCGCTGTCAGCAGCCAGAGCGGCCAGTCTTTCGCCGCATCGTTGTGCACGCTCGTCAGCACCCAGCCTGTTGCAACCAGGAGCGCGATCACGATGGGCGCCATTCCTTGTTTGAATGCCCGCACGCCGCGGAGGTTGCGGTTGCGATGCCCCCATTGTGCCGCGAGATAGGTCAGCGTCGTGCTGGGCAGCATGATGCCGACCATCGTCACCAGCACACCGAACAGGCCCATGGCGATGCTGCTCGTGTTGATGCCCACATGCCAGCCCATCAGTGCAACGAACAGGATATTCGGTCCGGGGGCGGCCTGGGCGATGGCAATGGATGCGGTGAACTGCGACTCGGTCAGCCATCGCGTTTCTTCCACCAGGTAGCGATGCATTTCGGGCGCGGTGGAGATCGCGCCGCCGATCGACAGGAGCGACAGCGACAGGTATTGCAGGAAAAGCTGGAGCCAGTCGCTCGCATGCATGGACAGGAGGGGGGTGGTGCTCAAGGCTTGACCTTCCTGTAGGCGATGACGAACGCGACGCCCCCGAGGCTGGGCAGCACATAAAGCAGCGGCCAGCGGAGCAGGGCAATCGCGGCAAAGCAGGCAAGGGCAAGGGCGATGCTGACCGGCAGTCCGAGTGGATTGGTCTTGAGCGTCGTAAGCAGTCGCAGGCCGGCGGCGGTGATCAGTCCGGCAGCTACCGCACCCATACCGCGCAAAGCCCCGGCCAGGCCAGGACGGTCGGCGAACTGCGCGTAGACGAAGGTCAGCAGTAGCACGATTACCAGCGGAATCGTGAGCATGCCCGCGAGCGCGGCGAGCGCACCCGGCAGGCCGAAATAACGTGCGCCGATCATCAACGACAGGTTGACGACGTTGGGACCGGGCATGATCTGTGCGACCGCCCACTCCTCGACGAATTCCTCGCGCGTCATCCAGCGCTTCTTTTCGACGAGTTCGTGCTGCACGATGGCGAGCACGCCGCCGAAGCCTTGCAGCGCCAGCAGCGTGAAGGAAATGAAGAGATCAGACAGGGACTGCGGACGCGGCCGGTCTTGCGTGGCGCTTGAGTCCATTTATGCGGATTTGCGTTCGATCAGCTCGATCTTGTAGCCGTCCGGATCCTGGACAAAGGCAATCACCGTCGCGCCGCCCTTGACCGGCCCCGCTTCGCGCGTGACATTGCCGCCTGCGGCCTTCACCTGCTCGCAGGTTTTGTAGGCATCCTCGACACCGATCGCGATATGGCCGTAGGCCGTGCCGAGATCGTACTTTTCGACGCCGTAGTTGTAGGTCAGCTCGAGTTCGGCATGTTCGGGATTGGTGCCGTAGCCGACGAAGGCCAGCGTGTACTTCTGCTCGGGACGGTCGGTGGTGCGCAGCAGGTTCATGCCGAGCACCTTGGTGTAGAAGTCGATGGAACGTTGCAGGTCGCCGACCCGCAACATCGTGTGAAGAATGCGCATATTGTTGTTCCTAGAAAATCGGCAGCGTTTCCGGTCCGCTTTCGCGCAATGTGCGTTTTGCCATTTCGAATTCGGGGAAGATCGATTGCACCGTCGCCCAGAAGCGCGGGCTGTGGTTCATCTCGCGCAGGTGCGACAGTTCATGCGCGATCACATAATCGATCATCGGCATTGCGAAATGGATCAGCCGCCAGTTCAGCCTGATCTTGCCCTCTACTGTGCACGAACCCCACTGCGTGGTGGCCGACGAAAGGGCAAACGAGTGATAGGTCACGCCCAGCTTTTCCGCATACACGGGAAGGCGTTCCGCAAAGATGCGTTTCGCTTCCTGCTGCAGCCATCCTTGGACACGATCCTTGAGCTGTTGTTCGCCGGCCTCCGGCGGCAGGCTTACCGTCAGTTCCCGGGTCTCCGCATCATAGGCAATGCCGGATGCCTGTGCCGCGAGGATGCGCAAGGTAATGTCATTGCCGAGATAGGGAAGCGTTGCGCCATCGCACCATTGCATATGCGGCTGCAGGCGGCGCGCGGAGCGCTCGCGGCGTTCGGTCAGCTTGGTGAAGATCCAGCGCTGCTTTTCGCGGATCGCGTTTTCGATTTCCGCGATCGTCACCCATTTCGGCGCCGTGATGCGCAGGCCATCCTCGTCGATCAGGAAGCCGATCGAGCGGCGCTTGGAACGCACCAGCCGGTAATCGAGCAGATGGTCGCCTACCTGCACCCGGCGGCGGCCAGTCGGCACGACGCCCGGGGGCAGTGAGGCGGGAGAGGGGAACAGTTCCAGTGGTTCCTTCGATGGAACTGCGGCCGCCCCCGGAGTAGGTACGGGAGCGGGCTGGTCGACGGTAGGTTGTGCCGAAAAATCCGGAGTGAAAAAGTCGAGCTGCAGCGAGAGCTGAGAGGGATCAGGCGGAGTCTGGCGTAGCAGCTTCAAGGGATTCGGGGAGGTTGTCTTTTGAATAAATTCCGGGCGAGGAAATAACTCGCATCTCGGATTCTATCCAATTTTCAACTTCTTGCAGTAACTGCGCCGAAGTCTTTCCCTCGGAGGAAATCGGTTTGCCGATGGAGACGGTGATCAGCCCCGGCTTCTTGATGAATGAATTCTTCGGCCAGCATTCACCTGCATTCATCGCAATTGGCACGACCGGTGTGTTGGTTTCCACTGCGAGACGTGTGCCGCCCCCCTTGTACTTTCCCTTCTTGCCGACGATGGAGCGGGTGCCTTCCGGGAACATGATGATCCACTGGCCGTCCGCGAGGCGCCTGCGTCCGTGTTCTACCACCTGGGCAAACGCGTCCTTGCTCTTCTGGCGGTCGATCGGGATCATGCGCAGCAGCGCGATGCCCCAGCCGAAGAACGGGATGTACAGCAGCTCCTTCTTGAACACATAAACAAGCGGGCGCGGAAAGCTGCAGAGATAGAAGATTGTTTCCCATGCCGACTGGTGCTTCGAGAGCAGGATCACCGGCGCATCGGGCAGGTTCTCGTACCCCTTGAACTGGTAGCGGATGCCGCATACCACTTTTGCGCTCCAGATCACGAACCTGTTCCAGTAGGACGTCAGGTGATAACGCTGGTTATACGGCAGCGGGGCGAACAGGAAGCACATGGGCGCCCAGATTACAGTCGCGATGACCATCAGGATCGCGAACACGAGCGAGCGCAGGAACAAATTGATGCTAGACATCGGATCTCCAGAAGCGCCGGACCGGTTCCGGCGAAAGCTAAATCAGGCTGCGGCCGGCACGTCCGCCGGCGATTTCAGCAGGTGGTCGACCACGGCGGCCAGGTTCGGGTAGATCGTCGTGCCCGGCGGCAGGCCGCCCTTGGCACGCGTTTTCTCGCCTTTGCCGGTGAGGACGAGGTAAGGCGTGCAGCCGGTGATGAAACCCGCTTGCAGATCGCGCAGCGAATCGCCGACCGTCGGTACGCCTTTGAGGCTGATGTCGAAACGCTTGGCGATTTCCTGCACCATGCCCGGCTTGGGCTTGCGGCAGTCGCAATTGTCGTCCGCGGCATGCGGGCAGAAGAAAATCGCGTCGATCTCGCCGCCTACCATGCGGACAGAGGCATGCAGTTTCTGGTGGATGGCATTGAGCGTGACGATGTTGAACAGGCCACGCGCGATGCCCGACTGGTTGGTGCAGACCACGATGCGGTAGCCCGCCTGGTGCAGGCGGGCGATCGCTTCGAGCGAACCGGGAATCGGCACCCACTCGTCCGGCGACTTGATGAAGTGGTCGGAGTCGTGGTTGATGACGCCGTCGCGGTCGAGGATGATGAGTTTCATGCGCGCCTGCTTGTCTGCCTATGTCGTGCTTAAGCCGCCAGTTTCGAAATATCCGCCACGCGGTTCATCATGCCGTGCAGGTCGGACAGCAGGGCGAGGCGGTTGTTGCGCAACTGCTCGTCCTCGGCCATCACCATCACGTCGTTGAAGAAGGCGTCGACGTTGTCGCGGATGTGCGCTAGTGTCTTCAGCGTACCGGTGAAGTCGCCGTTCGCAAACGCGGCATCGACCTTGGGCTTGAGTTCGGTCATTGCGGTGTACAGGTTTTCTTCCGCCTGTTCCTTCAGCAATTCCTTGCTGACCTTGGCTGCGCCGACTTCGGTCTTCTTCAGGATGTTGGTGATGCGCTTGTTGGCTGCGGCCAGCGATTCCGCTTCCGGCAGGTCTGCAAAAGCCTTCACCGCATCAAGGCGCTCGACGATGTTGTCGAGGCGGTCCGGGTTCTGCGCAACAACAGCCTCGATCGCGCCTTGCGCATAGCCGCGCTCGCGCAACAGGCCACGCAGGCGGTCGAGCATGAACTCAGTGACTTCAGTCGTGGAATCCTTGAAGTTGGCATTGCCGGCGAACAGTTGCGCGGTGTCCTGCAGCAACGCATTGAGCGACAGCGGCAGGCGCTTTTCGACCAGCATGCGCAGCACGCCGAGTGCGTGACGGCGCAGCGCGAACGGATCCTTGTCGCCGGTCGGCTGCAGGCCGATGCCCCAGATGCCGACCAGGGTTTCCAGCTTGTCTGCAAGCGCCACTACGGTGCCAGTCTGCGTTTCCGGCAGCGCATCGCCGGCAAAGCGCGGCTGGTAATGTTCGGACGCGGCGCGGGCGACCTCGTCATGCTCCCCGTCGTGGCGTGCATAGTAGGTACCCATGATGCCTTGCAATTCCGGGAACTCGCCGACCATGTCGGTCAGCAGGTCAGCCTTGGCCAGCAGGGCGCCGCGTTCGGCCAGCGTCACGTCGGCATTCAATGCCTTCGCGATCTTGCCGGCCAGCGTCTCGATGCGCTCGGTGCGCTGTGCCTGTGTGCCGAGCTTGTTGTGGTAGACCACGTTGGCCAGGCCCGGGAGGCGATCCGCGAGTTTTTTCTTCTTGTCTTGCTCGAAGAAGAACTTCGCGTCGGACAGGCGCGGACGCACCACGCGCTCGTTGCCGCCGATGATGTGCTGCGGGTCGGCGGTTTCCAGGTTCGATACGATCAGGAAGCGGGAACGCAGCTTGCCGTGGCTGTCGGTCAGCGCGAAGTATTTCTGGTTGGTCTGCATCGTGAGGATCAGGCATTCCTGCGGGACCGACAGGAAGGAATCCTCGAACTTGCATTCATACACCACCGGCCATTCGACCAGCGCGGTCACCTCATCCAGCAAGCTTTCCGGCATCAGTGTCTTGTCGTGGCCGGCCTTTTCAAGGAGCGACGCGCGGATGCGTTCCTTGCGTGCGCTGACCGAAGGAATGACTTTGCCTTGCACTTCGAGTGTCGTTGCATACGAGTCGGCATTGGATACGGCGAGTTCGCCTGCCGACAGGAAGCGGTGGCCGAGCGTGCTGCGGCCTGCGGACAAACCGAGGAGCGCCACCGGCACGACATCCGCACCGTGCAGCGCGATCAACTTGTGCGCGGGGCGCACGAACTGCACTGTGGAGCCGTCGGGACGCTGATAGCTCATCACCTTCGGAATGGGCAGTTTGGTGATCGTGTCTTCGAGCGCGGCTTGCAAGCCGGTATTCAGCGCCGAACCGGGAGCGGTGTAGGTGTAGAAAAAGCTTTCCGCCTTGCCGTCGGAGGCGCGCTCCAGGTCGTTCAGCTTGAGGTCGGGGAAGCCGAGCGCCGCCAGCTTCTTCGTCAGCGGCGGCGTCGGGTTGCCTTCCTTGTCGAGGGCGACCGAAACCGGCAGCACTTTTTCGCGGATGGATTTGTCCGGAGAGGTGGCGCGCACCTTGGTGATCGAAACAGCGAGGCGGCGCGGTGTCGCAAATGCGGTAGCGACGGAATCGGCTTCGACGAAGTCGCGCGACTTCAGGCCGTTGAAGATGCCGGCGGCAAAAGCGTCACCCAAGCGGGCCAGCGCTTTCGGCGGGAGTTCTTCGGTGAGCAGTTCGACTAGCAGTGTCTGGTTCATGTTCTCTTGTCGTCATTCCCGCGCGTGCGGGTGAAATGTTCTTAATCGGCCTGGCGGGAATCGCCGCACATCGGGAAGCCGAGCTTCTCGCGCGAGTCGTAGTACGCCTGCGCGACCGAGCGCGACAGGTTGCGGATGCGGCCGATGTAGGCGGCGCGCTCGGTGACGGAAATCGCGCCGCGCGCGTCGAGCATGTTGAAGGTGTGCGCGGCCTTCAGGATCATTTCGTACGCGGGCAAGGCCAGCGGCACTTCCATCAGGCGCTTCGCTTCTGCTTCGTAATTGCTGAACAGCGAGAACAGGAATTCGGTGTTCGAATGCTCGAAGTTGAAGGTCGATTGTTCGACTTCATTCTGGTGGAACACATCGCCATAGGTCAGGCGCTTGGTCACGCCATTCTCTTCCCATTCGGTCCACACGAGGTCGTAGACATTTTCGACCCCCTGCAGGTACATCGCGAGACGTTCGATGCCGTAGGTGATCTCGCCGAGCACCGGTTTGCAGTCGAGGCCGCCGACCTGCTGGAAGTAGGTGAACTGCGTCACCTCCATGCCGTTGAGCCACACTTCCCAGCCGAGGCCCCAGGCACCCAGCGTCGGGTTTTCCCAGTCGTCCTCGACGAAGCGCACGTCGTTCTGCTTCAGGTTCAGCCCCAGCGCTTCCAGCGAACCGAGGTAGAGGTCGAGGATGTTTTCCGGCGCCGGCTTCAATACCACCTGGTACTGGTAGTAGTGCTGCATGCGGTTCGGGTTCTCGCCGTAACGGCCGTCCTTGGGGCGGCGCGACGGTTGCACATAGGCGGCGCGCCAAGGCTCGGGACCGATTGCGCGCAAGAAGGTCGCGGTGTGCGAGGTGCCGGCGCCGACTTCCATGTCGTAGGGCTGGAGCAGGGCGCAGCCTTGTGCGTCCCAGTACTCTTGCAGCTTCAGGATGACTTGTTGAAATGTGAGCATCGTAAGGTCGTCTTCACCGCCGTGGAGGCGGCATAAGGATGAATGACGGAAAATCGCTAAAACCTTAGATTTTAGCGGGTTTCGAGAGGCTTATGCGGATTGTTGCCTTTGGTTAATCCCCAAAAACGGGCAGCCAAAAGCAGGAGGATGGCGATTGCGATGGCCGGCATGTTGCCATACAGGCTATACGGCGTCAGGCCGTCGAATCCCTGAACGGTTGCCGCCAGAACTCCCCTTTCGAAAGGCGGGAGCTGCGCCGAAACCTCGCCCTTGGGACCAATCACGGCGGTTACCCCGGTATTGGTCGAGCGCAGCATGGGGCGTCCGGTTTCGATGGAACGCATTTGTGAAATCTGCAAGTGCTGGGGCAGAGCGATCGAGTCGCCGAACCAGGCGATGTTTGACACATTCAGCAGGATGGTGGCTTCCGGAAGCCGTCCATCGCGGCTGGCACCGAGTTGCGCCGCGATTTCCTCGCCGAACAAATCCTCGTAGCAGATGTTAGGCAGCACCCGCTGGTCGCGCACGCGGAAGGGCGCCTGGAGCAGCTCTCCGCGCGAGAAGTCGCCGAGAGGAATCTTCATCATCCGCACGAACCATTGTGCGCCAGGCGGAATGAATTCGCCGAAGGGGACAAGATGATGCTTGTCGTAGCGGTACGGCTTGTCGGCACCGGGCGCGAGACCGAGCACGCTGTTGGCGTAGAGGCGCGGGCCGTCGCTAACCGGGATGCCGAGGATCACGTGGCTCTTCGACCGGGTAGCGAAATCCGACAGCAGGGGAAGATAGTCCGGCGGCAACTGCGACGACAGCAGCGGAATCGCTGTTTCCGGCGTGGCGATCATGTCGGCGGGTTGTTCCGTGATCAGCCCGTGGTACAGGGCGAGCGCCGCTTCGATTTGACCCGGCAGGAATTTCATTTCCTGCGGCACATTGCCCTGCACGAGCCGAACCGAAATCGGCTCGCCGTGCGGTTGTGTCCACTCTATACCGCGCAGCCCCAGGCCTGCCGCGAGGAATGCGGCGGCACCAACAAGTGGCAGTTTCCGCGCCGGTAGCAAGGCGAGACAGCCCGCGATCCATGCCGACACGAGTGCGATGCCGTATACGCCGACGAGCGGCGCGTATCCTGCCAGCGGGCTTGACGTGTGCGCATATCCGGAGCTGACCCAGGGGAAGCCGGTGAATATCCATCCGCGCGTCCATTCGATCAGTGTCCATGCGGCGGGCATCACCAGCAGGAGGAAGGCGGCAGGTGCGAGCGACAAACGCTTTTTCAGCGCGGCGGCACCGCCGGTGCCAAGTGCCGTGAACACGGACAATCCTGCGCCGAGCAGCACGACTGCCACGACCGCCATCCATCCCGGCAGCCCGCCGTAGCGGTGCATGCTGATGTACAGCCAGTGCACCCCCGCGACGATCCAGCCCGTGCCGTAAGCCCAGCCGAGCAGGGCGCCGTGCTTGAAGGTCGATTCGCGATTCAGCAGTCCGAACAGCAGCGCCAGCGTGGCAATCTGCAGCGGCCACAAACCGAAGGGCGCGAACGCGAAGACGTTGATGGCGCCGGCGGCGAGGGCGATGAGGTAGACCAGCGGCGAGTGCAGTGTCGTCGGAATCGGGAGTTTCACGCGATGGGCGGGGATTGTTATTGTTCCTGCCAGGGCAGTGGAATGGGTTGTTCTACGCTCTTGTCATCGCATGCGATTGCAGCAGACGCTGAAAATTCCCTTGTGTTGTTCAGGATGCTGCGGCGAGGCTGGGTTCAGTGAGTTTCTGGACCAGCAGCACATGGACCTGCCGTGCATCCGCACGCAGCACTTCGAAACGCACATTGTCGATGTCGAATACATCGCCCTTGCGCGGTACGCGTCCGAGATGGTTCGCGACCAGGCCGCCGATGGTGTCAACGTCCTCATCGGAAAAGCCGGTGCCGAGCGCTTCGTTGAACTGCTCGATCTCCGTCAGTGCCTTCACGCGCCAGCGCAGGCCGAGTGCGCCGTCATTGACGGGCAGGATGTTGTCCTCTTCCTCGTCGTAATCGTATTCGTCCTCGATGTCGCCGACAATCTGCTCCAGCACGTCCTCGATCGTCACGAGGCCGGCAACCCCGCCGTATTCGTCGACGACGATGGCCATGTGGTTGCGGTTGGCGCGGAAGTCGCGCAGCAGCACGTTCAATTGCTTGGATTCGGGAATGAACACCGCAGGGCGCAACATGTCGCGCACTTCGAAAGATTCTTCCGCGTAGTAGCGCAGCAGGTCTTTCGCTAGCAGGATGCCGACCACTTTGTCGCGGTCGCCGTCGACGGCCGGGAAGCGCGAGTGCGCCGTCTCCAGCACGAGCGGCATCCATTCATCGATTGGCTTGTTGATGTCGATGACGTCCATCTGCGGGCGCGGCACCATGATGTCGCGCGCGGACAGGTCGGATACCTGGAACACGCCTTCGATCATCGACAGCGCATCGGCGTCGATGAGGTTGCGCTCATGCGCTTCGTGCAGGATCTCGAGCAGTTCTGCGCGATTTTCAGGCTCGGGGGATATCAGTGCGGTCAGGCGCTCGAATAAAGAACGCTGGGGTTTGGTGTCAAGAAGTTTGGCACCACTAGGGTGATCTTGCATATGGCGGGAAGCCGTTGTTGGGGTGGGTATAAGCATACAACAAATGCGTGTCCGAACCCATCATTCCGAGACGCAACTTGCTCAAAATCTAACTATCTGCGTAGGGATTTGCCTCGCCGAGGCTTGCAAGAATTTCAATTTCGAGCGCTTCCATTTCCGCCGCCTCGTCGTCGGTTTCATGGTCGTAACCCTGGGCGTGCAAGACGCCATGCACCACCAGGTGCGCAGTGTGTGCTTGCACAGACTTTCTCTGTTCGTCCGCTTCGCGCTGCAGCACTTCGGTGCAAAGGATGATGTCGGCCTGCGTGACTTCGCTGTCCTCGTCCTCGGTGTAGGCGAAGGTCAGCACGTTGGTGGCGTAATCCTTGCCGCGGTATTCACGGTTGAGCGTCTGGCCTTCTTCGGCGTCGACGAAGCGGATGGTCAGTTCCGCAGGCGCGAAGAGAGCAGCCTGGATCCATTCCCGCAGCTTGTTGCGAGGAATGATTTCTTTCAGGCGAGGATCGGGATACTGGACCGAGAGTGTGAGTTTATTTTTTTGCGGCATGTCTTACGAAGGCGCTCTTTGAAGACGAGGAGGCGTCGTAGGCGTCGACGATGCGCGCCACCAGAGGGTGGCGGACGACGTCGGCGCTGGTGAAATTGGTGAAGGCGATGCCGCGCACATTACGCAGGATCTGGACGGCGTCGACCAGGCCGCTCTTCTGTGTGCGCTGCAGGTCGATCTGCGTGACGTCGCCGGTGACCACGGCCTTGCTGCCGAAGCCGATACGGGTCAGGAACATCTTCATCTGTTCCGGCGTCGTGTTCTGCGCTTCGTCGAGGATGATGAACGAATGGTTCAGCGTGCGGCCGCGCATGTAGGCAAGTGGCGCGATCTCGATCACCTGCTTCTCGAACAGCTTCTGCACCCGGTCGAAGCCGAACAGGTCGTAGAGCGCGTCATACAGCGGGCGCAGGTAAGGATCGACCTTCTGCGCCAAGTCGCCGGGCAGGAAGCCGAGGCGTTCGCCGGCTTCGACTGCGGGACGGGTCAGCACGATGCGTTTGACCGCGTCGCGCTCCAGTGCGTCGACTGCGCAGGCCACGGCGAGATAGGTCTTGCCGGTGCCGGCGGGGCCGACGCCGAAGGTGACGTCGTGCTCGAGGATGGCCTTGATGTACTGGCTCTGGTGCGGCGTGCGGCCGCGCAGGTCGTGGCGGCGCGTCTTCAGGACGGGGATGGCCTCATCCTCTTCGCTTTCCTCCTTTTTCTCTTCGCTGGCCTCGGTTACGGCGCGCTGCTCCACGAGCGCGAGCTGGATGTCCTCGACGGAAATCGGTTTGTCTGCGAGCTGGTAGAAGTTTTCCAGCAACTCGAGTGCGCGCTGTGAGTTGGTGCCGCTGATCACGAACTTCTCGCCGCGACGGAAGACCGTCACGTCAAGTGCGGCGGAAATCTGGCGGAGGTTTTCATCCATCGGCCCGCACAGGTGGGCGAGCCGCTTGTTATCCAGCGGCTCAGGGATGAAATGTTGCGGTTGTGCAGGAATTTTTGTTTTCAAAATGGGTTGTCGATCTCGCTGAGATTCACTGTTTGATGACAAGTTCTCCGCGCAGAGAATGAGGGTAGGCTTGTACGATGTTGACGTCGAGCATCTGGCCGATCAGTCGCGCACCGTTCGGTCCGGCGTCGAAATTCACGACGCGGTTGTTCTCGGTGCGTCCCTGGAATTCCTGAGGATTCTTGGTCGTCGGGCCTTCGACGATGATGCGCTGTACGCTGCCGACCATGCCTTCGCTGATGCGACGCGCATTTGCTTCGACGAAGGATTGCAGGCGCAGCAGGCGCTTGAGCTTCACGTCATGCGGCGTGTCGTCGTGCAGGTTGGCCGCGGGCGTGCCCGGGCGCGGGCTGAAGAGGAAGCTGAAGCTGCGGTCGAAGCCCACGTCCTCGATGAATTTCATCAATGCCTCGAAATCCGCTTCGGTTTCGCCGGGGAAGCCGACGATGAAGTCGCTCGATATCGTGATATCGGGGCGCACTTCGCGCACGCGGCGGATCACCGACTTGTATTCGAGTGCGGTGTAGCCGCGCTTCATCGCCATCAGGATGCGGTCCGAACCGTGCTGCGCCGGCAGGTAGAGGTGGTTGGCGAGTTTCGGCACCTTCGCGTAGGTGTCGATCAGGCGCTGCGTGAATTCCTTCGGATGGCTGGTGACGAAGCGGATGCGCTCAACACCGGGGATCTCGGCGATGTATTCGATCAGCAGCGCGAAGTCGGCGATCTCGCCGTCGGCCATCACGCCGCGGTATGCGTTCACGTTCTGGCCGAGCAGCGTGATTTCCTTCACGCCCTGATCGGCGATCAGCGCGACCTCGGCCAGCACGTCGTCGAAGCGGCGAGACACTTCCTCGCCACGGGTGTAAGGCACCACGCAATAGCTGCAGTACTTGCTGCAACCTTCCATGATTGAAACGTTGGCGACGCCGCCTTCCACTTTCGCCGGCGGCAGGTGGTCGAACTTCTCGATCTCGGGGAAGCTGATGTCGACCTGCGAGCGCCCGGTCTTGCGGCGCAGTTCGATCAGGTTCGGCAGGCGGTGCAGCGTCTGCGGACCGAACACCACGTCGACATAGGGCGCGCGCTTGATGATCGCGTCGCCTTCCTGCGACGCGACGCAGCCGCCGACGCCGATCACCAGGTCGGGCTTGGCCTGCTTCAGTTCGCGCAGGCGGCCGAGGTCGGAGAAGACTTTCTCCTGCGCCTTCTCGCGCACGGAGCAGGTGTTGAGCAGGATGACGTCGGCATCTTCCGGCGTGTCGGTCTTGACCAGGCCTTCGGAGACATTCAGCACATCTGCCATCTTGTCCGAGTCGTACTCGTTCATCTGGCAGCCGAAGGTTTTGATGAATACTTTTTTCGGCATGACTACTATCGTTGCATGGGGTTGATCTGCTTGGCGACCGACTGGCTCGCTTCTTCCGGCGTCAGGATCCAGACGCGGTCGATTTGGCCGTGTGCGTCCTCGGTGTAGTTCACCACGATATCGCTGCCGCGCAGGGCGGCCGGCATTTCGAGCAAGTTGCTCTCGTTCCAGATTCGTCCGCCGGGCGCCAGCCTGCGCAGTTTGCCGTCAATCATGATTTCCGGATGCGCACCGGGCGACATCTTGCCGCGCTTGGTCGGCGCCGGAAACGGCCGCTCGAACGCCATCGCGGGCACGGCCAGCAAGACTGAAAGACTGATGGTGAGGAAGGGTCGACGCCACATCTCATACCCCGTTTCGTCGAAACGCTGCACAGCAGCGGACAAGAATGGAATCCTCAGGGACGGAGCACGACATTCCGGCACGTCCCGCAGGCGCGAGGCCCGCGTACAAAGTGTGCACCGGGGCGTGCGAATTATATCACCCGGCCCTATTGCCTCGTAGGCAAAGGGCGCGTGCAGCACAGACCGGGAATTCTACGCCGCCCCGCTCGGCGAATCTATTGCGGAAATGGAAAAAACATTGAAAAACAATGTGTTGGAGAATTTTGTTGTCGGCTTTGCCACGCGTCGGCGATGGCCGTTTCCCGGTCTCGCTACCTTGGCATCAGCAACGCGGCACGGCAGAGCGATTCCATCTCTCCAACCCATGCCTGTGCCTCGATATCGTCCGGCTGCACCAGGAGGAAATAGCGGCGGCCACCCCAGATCGACAGATACAGGGCCCGGATTTCTTCCGGCGACGGCGTGCGCGGCGCGCCGGTCCACGCGGCGAATGCCTTGATCCACATCCCGGACAGTTCATCGTAGACGCGCCGATGGTGCTTGGGTTCGGCAATCTGGCTTTCCAGCGTCAGCATCGCCGCGTCGAACCAGGGGAGTTCCGGGGCATCGACACCGCAGGTCAGCCTGACGAGGTGGTGGAGGCGTTCCTGCCACTGCAGGTTCTCCGGCTGTATCACCTGGCGCTCGATTTCCGCGATCAGCACGTCGATGCAATGGCGGACATAACCGGACAGCAGTGCATGCTTGTTCGGGAAGTAGTCATACAAGGTGCCGACAGACACGCCGGTCTCCAGTGCCACCGCCCGCGTGGTCATTCCCTCCCAGCCCTTGGTGCGCCAAATCCGAACAAACGCATCGTAGATCGCCTGCACGGTGAACTTCGCGCGTGCCTGCAAAGGGCGCTTCAGTGGCTTGGGGCGTGCGGGGGCGGGCACGGTTGCCGCACCCTTCCGTTTTCCGAACCCTGGCTGCGGACGACGCGGGTACATTGAAGCCATCAAAAACACACGAGGAAATGACATGGATGCAATCACTGTAACACGCCTGCTGACCCGCAAAAGCGCGCTCAACGAGACGCGCGTCGATACCATTCAACTGCCCCTTCCGCTGGCGGAGGATGAGGTCGTGCTGAAGATCGACCGGGTGGCGATCACGACCAACAACATTACTTATGCGGCCTTCGGCGACGCCATGCAGTACTGGGGCTTCTTCCCGACCGGGGAGCTGGAATGGGGGCATATGCCGGTGTGGGGCTTCGCCGATGTCGTGATGTCGAACGCCGAAGGCGTGGAAGTCGGTGAGCGTTTCTACGGCTATTTCCCGATCGCCAGCCACATCCGGATGAATGCGGTGCGGGTATCCAAGCGCGGCTTTTACGACGGGTCGGAACACCGCCTTTCGCTGACGTCCGCCTACAACCAGTACACCCGCTGCAGCAACGATTCGGTCTACAGCAAGGCGGACGAGAACTACCAGATGTTGCTGCGTCCGCTGTTCATCACATCGTTCATGGGGGCTGACTTCCTGCAGGATAACGGCTTCTTCGGAGCTTCCCGCATCGTGGTGTCGAGCGCGTCCAGCAAGACGGCGTACGGTACCGCGTTTTGCCTGAAGGGGAAATACGATGCGGAGCTCATCGCCCTGACTTCTGCCCGCAACCGGGGCTTCGTGCAAAAACTTGGCTGCTATGACCGCGCGGTGACCTACGATGACCTGGTGTTCATCTCGCCGAAGCGCCCCACCTTGTATCTGGACTTTTCAGGCGACGAAGACTTGCGTGCGCGGGTGCATTACCACTTCGGCGATGCGCTGGTCTACGACTGTTTTGCTGGGTCGGCGCAGAACACCGGGTTCCTGCGCGACACCGGCTTGCCGGGGCCGAAGCCGGAGTTCTATTTCGCCCCGGTGCAAATCCGCAAGCGCAATACCGACTGGGGGCATGATGTGGTTAATCAGAAGTTCAACGAGGCGCAGTTGGCCTTCATCCGCCGGGTGAGCGATCCACTGCATACCTGGATGCAGATCGAGGAGCATCGCGGTTATGAAGAGGGGCAGAAGCTGATCGACGATATGCACGGCGGAAGGATCGATCCGCTGAAAGGGCATACGCTTGTTCTGTGAGCGGTCGAACCTGGATGGGGCGGCACAAGCCGCCCTTTTTTGTGGGAGCTCAGAAAGCGTTTCCCGAGCCGGAAAAACAAAATGGGTTACGAGCGAACTCGTAACCGATAGGTGGACTTGAACCACCGACCCCAGCATTATGAGTGCTGTGCTCTAACCAGCTGAGCTATATCTATTCCTTTTGGAATCAGCAAGTTACGGGCGCGGCCATGGGGCGCTGCATACTTGCTCAACTCTATATCAAGTAACTTCGGTATAGGGAAGCAACGTTGGCAAACATAACTGAACGGAACGGAAAGTTCCATGTCCGGGTATATCGCAAAGAAGGCGCGGTATGCAAGTCCTTCAATCTGAAAAAAGACGCGATTGCGTGGGGAAGGCAGACCGAGGCGGATATTCAGGCAGGACGGTGGAAGCCGCCCGGTGTGAATAACGCAATAACCTTGCGAGCAGCCTTGTCCCGCTACAGTCAGGAGATTACAGCCGCGAAAAAGGGCGCGGCACAGGAGACGTGCGTCATCAACGCAATCATGCGGAACGAATGCGCTACGAAAACTTTAGTGTCTTTAAAGCCGGCGGATATCGCAGCGCTGCGGGACAAATGGTTGAAGCAGCTAGCGCCAGCCACAGTTCGACGGCGCTTGGCGATCATTTCCCATTGTTTTGAGATCGCTCGCAAGGAGTGGGCCATTGATACGGTAAACCCCGTAAATTTGATCCGTAAGCCCACGGTGTCTAACGGGCGTAATCGGCGCCTTTACCCAAGCGAGCTAGAGGCGGTGCTGGAGGCTTCAGGAAGCTCCGAGTTGAAGCCGGTAGCACAACTAGCGGTCGAAACGGCGATGCGATTGTCCGAGATCATCAGGTTGCGATGGACTGATGTCGACTTCAAAACGCGCACCGTTACCCTCCGCGACACAAAGAACGGTTCGGGGCGTGTCGTCCCGCTTAGCCCAGAAGCGATTGCGATACTTCAAGGCTTGCCGCGTCGAATCGACCGGGGTGTCTTTAGCACCAGCGGTCCTTCTATCAGTCAAGCATGGACGAGGGCAGTAGAACGGGCCAGCAAAGTGTATCAACGGGAATGCTCCACCAGTGGCACTACGCCAAGGCCGGGATATCTAACTGACCTCCATTTCCATGACCTGCGCCATGAGGCCACAAGCCGATTGTTCGAGCGCGGAGTGTTTGGCGCGATGGAAGTGGCGTCCATTACAGGCCACAAGACGCTTCATATGCTGTCCCGATACACCCACATGAATGCGGCTCGCTTGGCTGAAAAGCTGGCGCAGTAGTCGAGCTGGAAACGACGCAGCGGAAATGACTTTCTGAACTTCCAACGTCGGGGGTTACTTCCGCTGCTCAATAGAAACAATATCCCTCATCTGGCGACAGCTGCCTTGATGCAACCTTTGCCGCCGATCATCTCTTCATCGTAATCGCTGCAAACCCTTTAGTCCTGGGCCGATCAGTCAGCACTGACTGCCTGGTGGAAACTTTTTCTCTCGCGATGAATCTCTTGCAGTGTGTGTTGCGATTCTTGTCATATTTTTGCGAGGGAAAGATGGCGACTTCTGATTTCAGAGTGATTGAATTTAAGAGAGGGAGCGGCGTGTTCTATCGCGCTGTTCACGAGGTGCGTTATGACGAGTCGGGTCGCCTCGAGTCCTACCTTGAACCAGCCGAGTATGCATGGGGGCCCGGAATACACGAGAAGCGTAATTTCGTGCCGACCGAAATTGTCAGACACTTGATCCGCGCATTGGAACAGCCTGTTTTGTCTGCGTCGGAATTCCAGTAATCGCGGCCACCGACTGTCCCAACTGGTTGGTAGGGCAGCCTTCCCGTGCTCCAACGGTGGAATGCTATGGACGACTATGATCCAACTTGGTATCAGTTCCCAGAGTTGTCATCGGCTCGGGCAATTCTGCAAGGACGAATTACCAAGCTCGAACTACCTGAAGACCAGATCGACGAATGGCTCTGCCAAAAGTTGATGGAAATGGCGAAACAATCAATGCCGGTTTCTCAGGGAGGGAAGGGGCGCCGTTACAAAGGCGGATTTCGAGCACTCTTCGTGGCCGCAAACTTCATTCTTAACGAGCGCAAGGTAGTCGCACCACGGGCGCGCCCGTCAATCCCGGTCCCTCGGATCGAAAAAAGCGGTGACCAAGGGAAGGGAGCGGGCAAAGCCAGATTGGTAGGACAACCGGCGCTCCCGATACCAAGCACTGCTCGAACTGACGAAGATAATCTGGCTAACGATAAAAAGGTAATTGACCTCCATTGGCTTTGGATAAATGGCAAGCGAGACAAGATCGAGGCTGACCGAGAATTTTATGACATGTTCGACAGCGACACTTTCAACCTGGAACTTGCTGAAAGGTTTGCTGCAAAGAAGTGGAAAACTAGGAAGCGGGTGGAAATACTGCGTTTAATTCCGGACGAGCAGTGGGGCCTAGCTTCCTTGCTGTCGGAGCAGGCTTACAACGAGTGGGTCAGTATCAAGGAACGTGTTGCGACAGTAGAAAAGATTTTGAGGACGAATGCCGAACGAGACAGTCGTCTGCCCAAGAAGGACATTGAGGATCTGAAGCAATTGTGGGTCGCTGTAGAGATAACCGGTAATGCTTCACAACGATCGATAGCACAAGTGCACGGTTGGCTCATGAGAAAAAAGCCTCTTGCAAAAGCAACAATGTCGACAAAGCTAAGACGAATGAGGACATGGACCGTGCTTAAGCAACGCGCTAAAGAGCCGCGTGCAAGTCGGAAGAGTTCGTAGGGTTGCACGCATAAGTCACTGAATTTATGGGGATTTTTAAGGCGCTGCTGGCTGTTCTCCCCGTGAAAAGATTAAATGAGAATAGATTTAAACGATCAAATAAGAAAGGCTAAAAGGTTCAAAAGTTAGGGAAGCCTGCCGGCGGCGCGGCAAGCCGCGCCATTCACCATAATGTAACTGCTAATGAAAGTCTCGGTATGGGAAGTCTCGGTATGGGAAGTCTCGGTATGAGAAGTCTCGGTATGGGGAACATCGGCATGGGGAACATCGGCATGGGGAACATCGGCATGGGGCGATCGACCAGCAGTTTCCAAGGTAATGCACATTGCGCAGCGTTGCCGGGAGACTCAGCGGGATCTGTTTAAGAAAAGGTCAAGCTACCATCAACGTAAGATCATGCTCCCGGGGGGGGCAGACAGGTCGAAGTCCTAATACGAGGGCGTGCGCCCAAGGTATTCCGTCTCTTCTATCGCTGTGCGAAAAATGCATCCTTATATTTCGCTGGCCGTTGCCGCACCTGCCAATAATCGACTGATTCTCCAAAATCCATGGTGTCAGACTCTAACACTGTTAAAAAACGACCATATTCTGGCGGTCGCACTGCGGCATATATTGCATGTTAGAAAAATATCTCTTGGCTTTTCCAACATGGCATCCTAATCTGACACCGTTTTCTAACGATCCAAGGAAGGGATGCCATGGCAGTGTTCGGATACGGTCGCGTTTCGACCGGGCAGCAAACTGCAGAAAATCAGCGGATTGAGCTTGAACAGGCAGGATTCCAGATCGAACCAGATTACTGGTTTGCGGATGAAGGTATCAGCGGCAAGGTGGCCGCAGCCCAGCGTCCGGCATTCAGACGAATGCTCGGCCAGATTCGCAAGAACGAAACTTTGGTAGTGGCTAAACTGGATCGGCTAGGGCGTGATGCGATTGATGTGCTACAGACGGTCCGGCAGCTCGGTGAGCGAGGCATCAAGGTAATCGTGCTCCAAGTGGGTTCTACGGATTTGGCTTCGCCCGCAGGCAAGCTACTACTGTCTATGCTGGCCGCCGTCGCTGAAATGGAGCGTGATCTTCTTGTAGAGCGCACACAAGCTGGCCTGTCTCGAGCGAAAGCAGAAGGGAAAAGACTTGGAAGACCGTCCAAAACGACGCCAGAGCAGCGCATTGAAATCGTCCGCAGGTTGGAGCAAGGCGAGACCGTGAGCGCATTGGCGCGGCTCTACGGCGTTTCCAGGGCCAATGTAATTGGTATCCGATCTTCAGCCATTCAGTGTTAATGGCAAAATTGCGACTTTATTCTTTAATGAAAATACGATATGGCGTTCGATCCAGGACTGAAACTCGGAGAGGTGATTGATAACAAACGCTTGTGTGCCACCTTCGGATGCGGGCCTCAAGGGGGTATGAGGCGATCGACTAGAACGGGCAGCCTTGTGATTGTTTCTAACCATGTCGACTCAATTTATGACGATCGTTGGGTAGACGATGTTTTGCATTACACAGGGATGGGGCGAAAGGGAAACCAGTCGCTCACATTCATGCAGAACTTGACGCTTGCAGAATCAAATACAAATGACGTTAGCGTTTTTCTCTTCGAGGTATTCCAAGACGGGGAATACACGTATCGTGGTCAAGTTAGGTTAGTCGGTTCACCATACGAAGAGCTGCAGCCAGATGAAGACGGTATTGAACGGAGCGTTTGGGTTTTCCCTGTAAAACCGACGGCATCGGCACCCGTGGCACTGCCTAAAACTAAGTTAGACGAGATATACAGACGAAAGGAACGGCAGGCGCGCAAATTATCCGACGAAGAACTGCGCCGCAGAGCAGCGCACGCCCATGCCAAACCTGGCCGTCGCATCACTTCAACCAATCAGATTGAGCGCAGCCCGTGGGTTGCAGAGTATTCAAGGCGACGTGCGGCCGGAAAATGTGATTTGTGTGAGCACCCTGCGCCATTCCAGTCGAAAGTCGGGCGACCTTATCTTGAAAATCATCACATAGAGTGGCTGTCTCGGGGTGGCGCCGATACCATCGCAAATTCGGTTGCGCTCTGTCCAAACTGTCATCGACGAATGCACGTTCTTGATCTTCCTGAGGATCGTAAGCGTTTATTGGCTGTCAATGCTGCTCGTGAAACTAATACTTCCGACAAGTAGAACGTTTAAGGTGCTAGGCAGCGATTTCCGCTTGCGCCTTTTTCCATAACTTCTTAAGTTGTTTTCTAATTGGAGCGGAATCCATGACTCTCGCGGCACGATAGCCGTAGCTTACGAAGTTCCTCCGTCCCAGGTAGGTGTATCGTTTGTAAATTTGGCTCCGAAATAACGGTTTCGGAGCTTCGCCTCTTGCGACGCGGGCGAAATTTCGCTTTTTCATCGTCGCTTTCGCAAACTTGATTCCGCGCTTCATTCGATCGGCATAACGAGCCAAGGATGCAGAGCGCAGAATTATGCGCTGACCGTCGAAAAGAAAGCCCAGATACTGCATCGGCTTCGACGCCGACAGCTTTCCCTCCCTCATGTGGAAATCAACGCATTCGGTCTTTTCATCTTGAACCGACAACCCCAATTTCTTGATTTCTGATTCAGCAAAGGCCTTTGCTGCGCTTTTCGCTTCGGGCGGCACGATTAACAACATGTCGTCGCAGTATCGGAAATATGTGCCCCCGATGGAGTTCATATAGTTCTTAACAACGAAATCAAACTCAAACATGTAGATGTTTGACAAAACAGCACTAATTGGGGACCCCTGCGGAATTCCTTTTGTGTCGCGGTGCGTCTTAATTAAATTTCCCGCGCGGATCTTGTCGCGAAATTCTGCTGGAGAACAAAGACGCCGAGGACAAGAGAGCCGATTGTTTAACGATAGGCCAAGGTGGGAGTAGAGGGCGTCGCGGTCAACGGTTGAATAACGTGTTAAGGATTTGAAAACCGCGTAGTGATCTTCTGGGAGGCGGTGAGTGCCAATTAATTTTGTCCAAGCGGACTTTAACAGTCCGTGATCTAAATTATTGAAAAAGCCTTGGATATCAAGGCAAATGACATGGCACTCGCTACGTTTTTTTATCTCCGCAAATGCGCTTGCTGCAAACTCGATATTGCTTCTTCCAAGCGACCTAAAGGCGATAACGCACTGGTCAAGAGCATTTCTTATTAACGCTTGCTCATACAAATTTGCCAACCGAGATGAATAGTAGGCGTAAATATGAGTGTCAACATGTGCAGCGTATGCAATTGGCCGTTCCTTGGTCTTTTTTTCAAGCGCATTTGAGCCATCGTTCCAACGGACTTTGGACGATTTGACCAGGAAACTAATGAATGGATAAAAACTGTGGCGCGAGACCTTCTTTGGGTCCGTCACGATGCGGAGAGCCTTGGTGAGGCCTATAGGCAGGTCAAAGTGCGGATAACCGCGACGTCGATACCAAGATGCGCTTTTAGTGAACAATTTGTTTTTGCGCTAGCAAACCGGGAAGCCGTAGATGGCGGCTGTCTATGAACCGACTTCCCGGATAAACCAAAGTGGTCTTTCTCCTACCATTTCACCCAATAAATTGAGCCAAGCCGCGTGTGTTAGAAATGAGATACTATGTTCCCATCACTTTGGAGGTCACCATGAAGTGGCCGGCCGCAGTTGTGTTATCAATAGTCCTCGCGATTCTTGGTTTCGATGTCGCGACGCTTGACAACCTGTAACATTCCTTTATGTCAAAACATAAAGCCCTGTTACTTTACATCAATGTAATTTGATCAACAAGTCCCCAGAGGCATTTTTCTCGGGCGACTGCGATAGCTCCTTCATGGGGAGTCGAGGCGACCTGTCGTCATATCTCACACGGCCACGTGCTTAGCCTGATTAACATCCTTTTCTAGGTCCGCGCCTTTTTTTGCCCGATAATCGAAGTTGGCAGGATTTCCTGCTCAAGTCTGACTCAACTACAGGCTAAAAATGGAGTGGGCAGTATGCGGGGTGCTGAAAGCAAAAAAGCCGCAAGTCATTGAATTTCAACGACTTACGGCTTCGTATTTGGTGGTGATAGGTGGACTTGAACCACCGACCCCAGCATTATGAGTGCTGTGCTCTAACCAGCTGAGCTATATCACCAAAATAGCCCTCAATTATGCTGCATTTCGTAAAGCCTGTCAACATCTGTCGACGTTGCCGGGAGAAAACCAGGCGCGTCCAGCGAGAGTTTGTTCTGTAAGGCGGAAGGCTTGCAATGCAGCGTCGGGCGCGAGGCAATCGATCACGATTCGGTCGGGCATCGCGCGCAGCCAGGTTAGCTGCCGTTTCGCAAGCTGACGCGTTGCTGCAATTCCCTTGTCGCGCATCGTTTCGTAGTCATACGCGCCGTCCAGATGCTCCCACGCCTGGCGGTAGCCGACGCAACGCATGGATGGCAGGCCGAGATGCAAGTCGCCGCGCGCGCGCAGGGTCGACACTTCCTGCAGCAGGCCGCTGTTTTGCCCAGAAAGCATTGCATCGAAGCGGGCAGCAATACGCGCATGCAGCACGCTGCGGTCCGACGGTTCCAGAGACAACGGAAGTATGTCGAACGGCAATTCCACTTTGCCGGCGCCGGAGAGCAGTTGCGACATCGGGCGGCCGGTGAGTTCAAAGATTTCCAATGCGCGCTGTATGCGTTGCGAATCGTTCGGTTTGAGACGCGACGCCGTTTCCGGATCGACTTTGGCCAAGCGCGCGTGCAGTGCCGAGATGCCTGCTGCCGCTGCCTCTTCATCGAGCCGTGCACGCACTTCCGGATCGGCCTGCGGCAACTCGTCCAGGCCGTCGCGCAGCGCCTTGAAATACAACATCGTGCCGCCGACAAGCAATGGCAGTTTGCCGCGGCTTGCGATATCGGAAACGAGCCGCAGCGCGTCCTGCCTGAATTGCATTGCCGAATATGCTTCCAGCGGGTCCAGGATGTCGATCAGGTGATGCGGTGCGACGGTGCGTTCTTCCGGCGTCGGCTTGGCGGTGCCGATGTCCATGCCGCGGTAAACCAGCGCGGAATCGACGGAAATGATTTCGGATGGAATGCGGCGCGCGATTTCCAGCGCGGCGGCGGTCTTCCCCGATGCCGTCGGGCCCATGATGGCGACGGCGAGCGTTTTTGCAGATGTGCCCACGTTGTTATTGCCCGCGCAGGAACAGCTTGTCCAGGTCGGACAGCGCGAGTTGTACCCAGGTCGGTCGGCCGTGGTTGCATTGATCGGCGCGTTCGGTCGCCTCCATCTGGCGCAGCAGCGCATTCATTTCCGGCAAGGTCAGTGCACGGTTGGCGCGGACGGCGGTGTGGCAGGCCAGTGTGCCCAGCATCTCGTTGCGGCGCTCCACCAGGACGCGCGAGCCGCCGAATTCCCGCAGGTCGCGCAACACATCGCGCGCCAGGCTTTGCGCGTCGGCGTTCTTCAGCAGTGCGGGAACGGCGCGCACGGCAAGCGTCGTGGGCGAGAGGGCATTGATATCGAAGCCGAGCGATTGCAACGCCGCCTGGTTTTCTTCCACGGTGCCGACTTCGACCGGATCGGCGTAGAAGGTAACCGGGATCAGGAGCGGTTGCACCTGCAGCGAATCGGCGTCCAGCGCATTCTTCAACTGCTCATACAGGATGCGCTCATGTGCCGCGTGCATGTCAACCAGCACCATCCCCTTTTTGTTCTGTGCGAGTACATAAATGCCATGCAGTTGTGCGAGTGCAAAGCCGAGCGGGAATTCTTCGTCCGGCAAGGGCTGGGCGGCAGATTGCGCTGCAATGGGTTGCTGCGCTGTCACGCTGCCACGATCTTCGACCGCCGTTGCCGATGTGGCCGGGGAGAATAGCGCTCCATAGTCGGCTGTCGTTTGTGCAACCCCGAAACCCGAGGAGAACTGCATGCCCAACGAGGTCTGACGCTGTTCGCGTATCCACGGCAGGGCCGCGGACGACGACACTACGGGCGCGGTCTGTTCGTCGGCTGCGCTCGGCGCCGTTTGTGCCAGCGTGCGGCTGATCGCATGGAATACAAACTGATGCACCGCCCGGCTGTCGCGGAAGCGCACCTCGATCTTCGACGGATGCACGTTGACGTCGACCAGTGCCGGATCAAGATCAAGTCCCAGCACGTAGGAAGGATAGCGGTCGCCGTGCAACACATCCTGGTAAGCAGCGCGTACCGCATGCGTGAGCAGCTTGTCGCGCACGAAGCGCCCATTGACATAAAAATACTGAGCGTCTGCGCGGGCGCGCGACGCCGTCGGCAAGCCAATGAAACCGTGCAGTCGCAGTGGACCGGCGCTTTCGTCCAGCGGCAGGCGCGCGCCGGCAAACTCGCCGCCGAGGATGTGCGCACTGCGCTTGTCGACCGCACTGACGTTCCAATGGTCGACCGTCTTGCCATTGTGCGATAAGGAGAATGCGACATCCGGGCGCGACAAGGCGATACGGCGCACCACCTCGGCGCAATGGCCGAATTCGGTTTGTTCGGATTTCAGGAACTTGCGTCGCGCAGGTGTATTGAAATACAGGTCGCGCACGTCGATCGTCGTGCCTAGCGCGCCGGACGACGGCACGACCTGCGCTTCGTGGCTGCCTGAAATTTCCCAGGCATGCGGCTCCTGGGCAGTCCGCGAAGTGAGGGTAAGCTGGGCGACCGATGCAATGGAAGCAAGCGCTTCCCCGCGAAACCCGAGTGTGGCGACATTTTCCAGGTCGTCCAGCGAGGCAATCTTGGACGTGGCGTGCCGCGCCAATGCGAGCGGCATCTGCGCCGGCGGAATGCCGCGTCCATTGTCGGTAATCGCGATGCGCTTGACACCGCCTTCTTCGAGCCGGACCGTGATTTGGGTCGCGCCGGCGTCGAGCGCGTTCTCAAGCAATTCCTTGACCACTGCCGACGGCCGGTCAACCACTTCGCCGGCCGCAATCTGGGAAATCAAATGGTCGGGGAGGGCCTGGATCGGGCGGGGAGGGATGTGCGGAGCATTCATGCGGGAATTATAACGCCGGGTCGCGATAGCAAGCCGGCGGAGAGGAGTGGTGTAAATGTTTGTTCCACGTCTTATTCTGCGGAAAATCGGTGGTGTATGATTCGCCGGTCAGAAAACGGAGCGTCCATGGATTTCCTGCAATTCTTCGACATGATCATCCATGTCGACAAATATCTCGGCACCTTTATAGAGCAATACGGCACGATGGTGTACGTGGTCCTGTTTGCGATTGTGTTTTGTGAGACGGGGCTGGTCGTGCTGCCGTTCCTGCCGGGGGACTCGCTCTTGTTCATCGCCGGCGCATTCTGTGCGACGGGTGCGATGAATGAGTGGCTGCTGATGGGCTTGCTCATCGTCGCCGCAGTAAGCGGCAATACTGTCAATTACTGGATCGGCCGCGCAATCGGGCAGAAGGTGTTTACCCATGACTACCGCTGGATCGACAAGGACGCGTTGCGCAAGACGCATGCGTTTTACGAGAACCACGGTGGCAAGACGATCATCCTCGCACGTTTTGTCCCGGTTGTGCGCACCTTCGCGCCCTTCGTGGCCGGCGTGTCGGCCATGACGTTCACCAAGTTCCAGTTCTTCAATATCGTCGGCGCGCTTGTGTGGGTGGTGGGGCTGGTGGTGGCTGGTTATTTCTTCGGTAATATCCCGTTCATCCGAAATCATCTCAACACGATTGTCATCGTCGGTGTCGGCGCGGCTGTGATTCCGGTAGCGCTTGGAGGCATGTGGAAGGTATACAGGAAGTTTGCCGGAAGCCGCAGGTAAGTACTCCAGTCGAGGATGGCCAAAAAAGAAGCCGCGCATGCGGCTTCTTTTTTTCATGAGTCGGATTTAGGCCTAGAACTCTTCCCACTCGTCAGACGTGGAACTCCCGGCACCGGGTCTGACCGGTACTGGCGCCCTCGCCGGACCTTTCTTGACTGTCATCGTCCTTGACGCCGGTTTGGCTTCTGCGGCGCTTGTCCTGGGCGGTGCCGTCATCGCCAGTTGCTCCGCCTGCTGGTCGACTTTGAAGACGCTGACCGCGTGGGACAGCGTGCCCGCCTGGTGTTGCATGCTTTGTGCGGCTGCTGACGCCTGCTCCACCAGCGCGGCATTCTGCTGCGTCATTTCATCCATCTGCATGATTGCCTGGTTTACCTGCTCGATGCCGGCGCTCTGTTCCTGGCTGGCAGCCGTAATTTCAGACATGATGTCGGCCACATGCTTGACCGAGGTGACAATCTCGTCCATGGTCTTGCCGGCATTGTCGACAAGCTGGGTGCCGGCGTCGACCTTTTCCACGGAATCGCTGATCAGCGCCTTGATCTCCTTTGCCGCGGCAGCGGAGCGCTGCGCCAGGTTGCGTACCTCGGTCGCCACCACGGCGAATCCCCGGCCCTGTTCGCCTGCGCGCGCCGCTTCCACGGCGGCATTGAGTGCCAGGATATTGGTCTGGAACGCAATGCCGTCAATGACGCCAATAATGTCGACCACCTTGCGCGAGCTTTCCTTGATCGCATTCATGGTCTCGACCACTTGGCCGACAACCTGGCCGCCGCGCACCGCCACGTCGGAGGCGGATACGACGAGCTGGTTGGCCTGCCTGGCATTCTCCGCATTCTGCTTGACGGTCGACGTCAGTTCTTCCATGGAAGAAGCGGTTTCCTCCAGCGAGCTCGCCTGCGCCTCAGTGCGTGCCGACAGATCGGCATTGCCGGAGGCGATTTCGCCTGACGCGGTTGCGATCATTTGCGTCCCTGCGCGCACCTGACCGACCGTGCCGGCCAGGCTGGAGATCATGTCCTTCAACGCTTGCAGCAACTGTCCGGTTTCGTCTTTGGTTTTTACGTCGATACGCGTGGTCAGGTCGCCGTCGGCAACGCGGCGTGCGACGGCGACGGCTTCATTCAGCGGACGTGCAATCGAACCTGTGATCCACAGTGCAAAGCCGATGCCGGCAAGTGTCGCAAGCAGGCCTAGTCCGATCATCAGGTAGCGCGAGTTCTCGACATCGTCGTGCGCCTCGGCGCCGCTTGCTTCCACTTCCTTCGTCTGCTTCTGGACCAGTTCATGGATCGTCGCCAGCAGCGCATCGAGGGCGGGGAAGGTCTCGTTTGTCATCATCTTTGCCGCGTCGTCGCGCCTGTCTTCCTCGATCAGTTCGGCCACCTTGATGAAGGACGCCGCGTAGGCCGTTCGCGCTGCCTGGACCTTGGCGACAGCCGCTTTGTCGGCGTCGTTACGGGCGAGCTTGTTCAAGGTATCGAGTGCGGCATCGATTTCCTTCTTGTTGCGATCGATGCGCTCATAGCTCTTGGCGCGTTCCGATTTTTCGAGGATGAACAGCGCGAGCGTGCGCCTTGCGTCTTCGCGTGCTGCTTCGTCGATGGAGTGTGCCGCGTTCGAGCTGACCAGGTCTTCGCGGATGATCTTTTCATTCAGCGCTTCGATCGAGGCAAAGCGCGCGATGCTGACCACGATCGATATCAACATCAGCACGATCAGAACAGCGAAGCTGGCGCCGAGGCGTAGGCTTATCTTGAGGTTGGTGAAGTTCATTCTTTTCTCCTCGTTTTTGTTTGACTTTGTCGAAAGGATAAGCGGGCCCCTGGCCAATGCCCGACTGGGGCGGCCATGGAATCGTTTCAGTTTGTTGGTCGGCGCAGCGGCGCGTTACTTACGCAGCAATGGAATCTATCAGGCCCATTTCAGCGCTCGACATGAGCTTGTCGATGTCGACCAGGATCAGCATGCGCTGGTCCACGGTGCCCAGGCCGATCAGGTAATCGGTGTTGAGCGCAGTGCCCATTTCCGGTGCAGGCTTGACCTGGTCGGGCGACAGGGTGATCACGTCGGACACGCTGTCGACTACCATGCCGACGACGCGGCCGTTGATGTTGAGGATGATGACGACCGTGAACTGGTCGTAGGTCGGCGTGCCAAGGTTGAACTTGATGCGCATGTCCACGATCGGGACGATGATGCCGCGCAGGTTGACTACACCCTTGATGAAGTCGGGTGCGTTCGCGATGCGCGTCGGCTCTTCGTAGCCGCGCAGTTCCTGCACCTTGAGGATGTGAATGCCATATTCCTCCTTGCCCAGCGTGAAGGCCAGAAATTCATGTGCAGCGATATTGTCGGCGGAATCGGCTGCGGCTGCGGTGGCTGTCTGCATCATGATCCTTGTCCTTATGAAGGAAGACGCACAATGCCGGACGCCCAAAACGACGGGCGCGGCACGGAAATGGGTGGAGAAGAATTTCTATCTCTCAATAAAGAGTAGCAGACTCTCAAGCAGTTTGCGATATTGTAGAGCGGGAAATGGGAGGCGACCTGGACGTCGAGACGGTAAGCGATGAGGGATGACGAAGTGTCAATGTTGCGCGGCAGTCCCGGACAGTCGGTTACCGCGCAACGCATATTCACCCAAGCGGCTTAAAACTCTTCCCAGTCCGCGTCGCCGGGACTCGTCTTCGCGGTTGGCGGGAGGGCGCTCCTGGGACGCGCCGGACGGGCGGTGACAGCCGTGGCCTTGGTTTTCGGCGCAGCCACGGGCTTTGCCTTCACCGGAGGTGCTGCGACCGATTGCATCATCGAAGTCTCGCCTTCCTTGAGCTTGAACACGCTCACGACCATCGACAGGTTGCGTGCTTGTTCCTGCATCGAACCCGCAGCGGCGGCAGCCTCCTCGACCAGCGCGGCGTTCTGCTGCGTGACGTTGTCCATCTGGATGATGGCCTGGTTGATCTGTTCGATGCCCGCGGTTTGCTCGTTGCTGGCTGCGGCAATCTCGCTGATGATGTCCGTGACATGGCGCACGCTGGTCACGACCTCATCCATGGTGGAGCCGGCCTGGTCGACCAGTTTGGCGCCCACGCCGACCTTTTCCACCGAGTCGCTGATCAGAGCCTTGATTTCCTTGGCCGCCGCCGCCGAACGTTGCGCAAGGTTGCGCACTTCGGATGCGACGACCGCGAATCCACGGCCCTGCTCGCCGGCGCGCGCCGCCTCGACGGCGGCATTCAAGGCGAGGATGTTGGTCTGGAAGGCGATGCCGTCGATGACGCCGATGATGTCGACGATCTTCTTGGCAGATTCGTTGATCGAGCCCATTGTTTCCACCACTTGGGAAACCACCGCCCCCCCCTTGACCGCAACTTCCGAAGCGGTTGCAGCCAGCTTGTTGGCCTGGCTGGCGTTGTCTGCGTTGTGCTTCACCGTCGAGGTCAGTTCTTCCATCGACGACGCCGTCATCTGCAGCGAGCTGGCCTGGTCTTCCGTGCGAGCCGACAGATCCATGTTGCCCTGCGCGATCTCGCTCGAGGCGGTGGTAATCGTATCGGTGCCGGCGCGGACTTCGCCGACGATGCGTACCAGGCTTTCGTTCATGTCGCGCAATGCGGCGAGCAACTGGCCGGTCTCATCCTCGGATTCGACCACGACCTTGGTGCTTAGGTCGCCGTCGGCGACGCGGCGGGCGACATGCACGGCGCCTTGCAGCGGCGTGGTAATGCTGCGGGTGACATACCATGCGATGAATGCGCCGACGGCGAGCGCCGCTGCGGCCAGGACCAGCGTGAGCAGACGCGCATTGGTATAGGCATCGGTCGCCTCGACGGAAGTCTCCTTCGCTTGCTTCTGCTGAATGGTGATCATTTCGTCGATGGCGGCCAGCCAGGTCCGCTGCTGCGGAACCACGCTGCTCAGCAGCACCGGAATCACGTCGCCTTGCTTCTTCGCCAGCATGGCCGCTTTTTCGACGCCGGGCTTGGTCGCCGTCTGGCCGGTCTCAATTTTCGCTAGCAGGGCCTTGCCGGCCGCGTCTTTGATCAGCTTGCTGAGGGCGGCCATGCTTGCCTGGTATTCGGCCTCGGCAGCGCTCATTTGCTTGATTTCGTTGTTGACCGCGTCCTCGTCCGTCATGACGGAAATGTTGCGTACTGCGACGGCAACCTGCATCACAGCTTGCCGCATGTCCGTCAACTCCTTGGTGATGACGTTGTTCTCGTTGATCACCTTGTCGAGGCTGTTATGGATATTGGACATGCGCGAAAGACTCGCGAGCGCCAGTACCACAAGAAGCAAAAGTACCAGGCCGAAGCCCAGGCCAAGACGGGTGCCGATGTGCAGGTTGCGGATTTTCATTTGTCTCCCCGATTGACAGCGATGGGCAGCGGGTGCCTCTGTCAGTACATTCACGGATGGGGGCAATAAGTGTCCGGCGCAGATGCCGGTGCTCCCCAAATGGCTTGTGCAATGCAGAAGCCCCTATGCCTGCGCAGCTTTCGAATCTGCTGCGAGGTCTCGTACTCTGATGGTACGTCAATTTTTCCAGCCTGTATTAGATCGCAGTTCTTGGGAAGGCTCACCTTCGTATTTATACTTATTGAATTTGCACGTTTGTGCGAATGCGATACAGGTATGGGCGGTTTTCGCGCACGCACAAGCGGGCAAGTGTGGCGGGTTCGCTACATCCCGGATGGCGCATCAGGTCATGCGGTTCTTTGCCAGCGGTGGATTCTTCGCGAAGTACTTCTTGATGCCCTTGAGGACCGCATCGGCCATCTGGTCTTGATAGGCGTCGTCGGTCAGCTTGGCTTCCTCTTCCGGGTTGGAGATGAATGCGGTCTCGATCAGGATGCTCGGAATGTCCGGCGCCTTGAGCACGGCGAAACCGGCCTGCTCGACGGCGTTCTTGTGCAGGCGGTTGATGCCGCCGATTTCATTGAGCACCGCCTTGCCGACCTTCAGGCTGTCGTTGATCTGCGCGGTGGTGGACAGGTCCAGCAGCACGTGGGCGAGCTGCCGGTCGTGCGACTTGATGTTGACGCCGCCGATCAGGTCGGCCGCGTTTTCCTTGTTGGCGAGCCAGCGTGCGGCGGTCGACGACGCGCCTTTCTCGGACAGCACGAACACCGAGGAGCCGCGTGCGGTCGCTTCGATCCAGGCATCGGCATGGATGGAGACGAACAGGTCAGCCTGCACCTTGCGCGCCTTCTGCACGCGCGTGTGCAGCGGCACGAAATAGTCGCCGTCGCGCGTGAGCATGACGCGCATGTTGGGCTGGTTCTCGATTTTGTTCTTGAGGCGCTTGGCGATCGCCAGCACCACGTCCTTCTCGCGGCTGCCCGAGCGGCCGATCGCCCCCGGATCCTCGCCGCCGTGGCCGGGGTCGAGCGCGATGGTGATCATGCGCGTCAGCGTCTGCGTCTTGTCTTCCTTGGCATCGACCTTTGCCGTCTGTACTTCCGGCTGCACCGGTTGCGGTTCCGGTTTGACTTCGGCGACCGGCGGCTTGATTTCCGCCGGTTTGTTCCATTCACCCTTTTGGATCAGGGCCAGGATCGGGTCGGGCGGATTGACCGGGTACAAGTCGAAGATCAGGCGATGGCGATATTCGCCGATCGGCGCCAGCGTGAATACCTGCGGATTGACCTCTTCCTTGAGGTCGAATACCAGACGCACGACGTTCGGCCGGTTCTGGCCGACGCGCACCTGCTTGATGTAGGGGTCGTTCGGCTGGATCTTGGCGACCAGCTCCTTCAGCGTCGGATTGAGTTCGAGACCCTCGATGTCGACCACCAGCCGTTCCGGATCCTTGACGATGAAGTGGCTGGTCTTCAGGTTGGTGTCGTTCTCCAGCGTGACGCGCGTGTAGTCCTCGGCCGGCCATACCCGTACGGCCAGGATCTGGGCCGCTTGCGAGGGCAGGGGAGAAAAAACGGAGAGAAGAAGGGTACCGCCGGCTTTGATGATGGTGCGGCGGATTCCTGGTGTCACAGATTTGGCGCGAATTTCAGACGGTCGAGGCATTGACTACCCTGGTCGGTCAACCCGTGTAATTCTATATCACGACCGTGCCCATTGATGCTCAAAAGCACGTTAATGTCTGGCGCGGGCAACACGCCGAGGGCTTTTTCAGGCCATTCGATGATGCAGACGGTATTTTCGTTGAAGTGCTCGCGGAAGCCGGCGTCGAGGAATTCCTCCGGGCTGGCCAGCCGGTACAGGTCGAAATGGATGATCTCGACCGCGCGCTCGCCGAGTTGGACGGTATAGGGTTCGGCCAGGGTGTAGGTTGGGCTTTTCACGTGGCCTTCATGGCCGGCGGCGTGCAACATGGCCCGGGTCAGCGCGGTTTTCCCGGCACCGAGGTCGCCGTGCAGGTAGATCGTCAGGCCGGGCGCCAGCGCGCGCGCCAGCGAGGCGCCGAGGGCGGCGGTGCCGGCTTCGTCATGCAAGTGGGTCTGGAAGTGCTGCATCTCGTAAAATGGCTTCTTTGGCGTTTTTTCGCGACTGATTCTCGTGTATTCGGGAAATCCGCAACATGACCTCTCCCGATAACAATCTATCCACCCTCGCGCTGGCGATCAAGGCGTGGGGCCGCGAACTCGGTTTTGCGGAAATCGGCATCACCGACGTCGACCTGAGCCAGGCCGAAGCCGGCTTTCAGGCATGGCTGGATGCCGGATTCCACGGCGAGATGGATTATATGGCAGCGCACGGAATGAAGCGCGCGCGGCCGGCGGAACTGGTGCCGGGGACGATCCGCGTCATCACCGCCCGAATGAATTACCTGCCGCGCGACAGCCAGGCCGAATGGCGCGACGCGGAGGAACGGCGCGCCGGCGATCCGCGGCAGGCGGTCATTTCCGTCTATGCGCGTGGCAGGGATTACCACAAGGTGCTGCGCGCGCGGCTGCAACAGCTGGCCGATCGCATTCGGACGGAAGTCGGCGAGTTCGGCTACCGCGTCTTCACCGACTCCGCGCCCGTGATGGAAGTGGCGCTGGCGGAAAAGTCCGGCATCGGCTGGCGCGGCAAGCACACGCTGCTGCTCAACCGCGAGGCGGGATCGTTGTTCTTCCTCGGCGAGCTGTTCACAGACCTGCCGCTGCCGGCCGACCAACCCGGCGGCGCCTATTGCGGCCAGTGCCGCGCCTGCATCGACGTCTGTCCGACACAGGCGATCCTCGCGCCCTACGAGCTGGATGCGCGGCGTTGCATTTCCTATCTCACGATCGAGCTGAAAGGCAGCATTCCGGTCGAATTGCGTCCTCTGATAGGCAATCGAGTCTACGGCTGTGACGACTGCCAGCTGGTCTGTCCGTGGAACAAGTTCGCGCAGCGCTCCTCACTGCCCGATTTCGATGTCCGCAACGGCTTGGATGGAGCGACCATGGTCGAACTGTTCGCCTGGAGCGAGGAAGAGTTCAACCGGCGGCTGGAGGGCAGTCCGATCCGGCGCATCGGCTATGAGCGCTGGCTGCGCAACCTGGCCGTTGGTCTGGGCAATGCGGCGCGGCAGTTGCGGGGTGATGCCGGCATCGTGGCTGCGCTCGAAGCGCGCGGGGACGAGACGTCCGAAATGGTGCGTGAGCATATCGCCTGGGCGCTTGCGCAGCACCAATAGGCCGCCGTGTCAAAACCAGTCAGATCGGGATGGTGAGAATCGATAGCATGCTCTCAGCGGCAATCAACCATGCATGCAGGTTGTTGAGGTGACGAATGAAATGCAGCGATTCGGACGGCCATTTGCACTGTTTCCGTTCTCTGCCGCCAGGGAACATGCAGCACCGCTGATCTTGGTCGTCATTATTCAACGCAAGTACGGAACGGAAATCGTCGATTTTTTGTCCACTATGTGCAGCATCGGCTTGGCCATGACGATCGTGAACAGTGACTGATATTGAGGTCGCGGGGGGCTTGGAGCAGGGCTACCGCGACATCAAGGCGAAACTCCTGCATTGGAGGTTGGCATGGATCGATCCGGACGCCTTTTTCTCGAACTTTACCGCCCCGCGAGAGAACTCCCCATACCCGAGTTCCAGGAAATGGCGTTGAGACTCCTTAATGCTTGCGAGGCACTTTGACGAGATTGGGATATGAAAGCACATGGAACAAATGTTCCATGTGCTTTTGCATGGGATTGACCATACCGGGATATACCCACAGCTTTCACTGGCCGCAGCAGGTTACTGGGATCCAACCGTCTTCGGGCTCTCGGTGCTGAGAATGGCGTCGCTTCCCGGGAGTATGTGCAGAACCGGTGAGAAAAAATGCGTTTCTTGCGTTGCAAGAAATCCCCTGCCTATCGATGAAGCGAGTTCTTGTGGTCAATGGTGGACGGTATGAGCACGATACGATTTCGCGGGAATATGGCACTTGTTGTCGCTTTGTTTCTCGCTTCGGCATGTGGTAGCGGCGATGACGGTTCTCCCGATGCCGCGCCAACGTCAACAAGTGGCATTTCGACGCCCGCAATGCCTGCAGGAGCTCCTATACCTCCCGCATCGGCAACAGCATCAGTCACTTCCGTTTCTGTCAGTCCGAAGGCTCCATCTGCTGGCATGCAAGCGATTTTCAGTGTGAACGGAAGTAACCTGCAGCCAGGATATACCTTGGCGCTACCCGGTTGCGTTGCAACGGAAAGCGATAGCGGGAGCACTGCCGAGCGCCGGTTTGCATGCACACTGACGCTGGCAGGAAGAGAATTGCCGGGAAGCGTCATTTCGCCGGACGGCACTGTGCTGGCCGCTTTTTCACAGACGATAAGCGGTAACGGCTCCTTGCAGAGCCAGCGGCTCTCCGGAAACCACCAACATACGTGCGCACTTACGGCCGATGGAAGCGCCAGATGTTGGGGAAACAACGCTTCCGGGCAACTGGGCGACGGGACGCGTGTGGGGAGGCTGACGCCAGTCGATGTCGTCGGGCTGGGCGCCGGGGTTGTGGCAGTTTCAATAGGTCTCTCCCATACGTGTTCTCTCACGGGCAATGGGGGTGTCATGTGCTGGGGATTCAACGGTATCAACGGCCAGCTTGGGGATGGGACAACCGAGGACCGGCTGACGCCGGCCAATGTGGCCGGATTGGGCAGCGGGATCGTCTCGATCGCCGTCGGCCACTTCCATACGTGTGCGCTTACCACCTCTGGCGGCGTCAAATGCTGGGGGAGCAACGCTTATGGCCAGCTGGGAAACGGAACGGCGTTGCATCCGGAGCAGCATACGGCTGTTGATGTAGCGGGATTGAGTGGTGTTGTTGCGCTTTCCGCGGGCGACACCCATACCTGTGCCGTCACACGACAAGGCGGTGTCAAGTGCTGGGGGGAGAACTCTGCCGGACAACTTGGTGATGGAACGACGCAGCGCCGGCTGGCGCCGGTCGACGTGGCTGGCCTGGACAGCAAGGTCATGATGGTTTCCGCCGGTAGCGCATATACCTGTGCTGTTACAACTGTCGGTGCGGCAAAATGCTGGGGAGACAACAGAGAGGGCAATCTCGGTAACGGTACAACGCAGGCACGGCAGCTGACGCCTATGGACGTCTCCGGCCTGAACACCGGCATCCTTCAGATTGCAGCAGGAGCCGGCAGTACCTGTTCGCTGTCGACTTCCGGAGGGGCGAAGTGCTGGGGACTCAATATCTTCGGCCGGCTCGGCGACGGTACGACACAGAACAGGTTGACCCCGGTCGATGTAATCGGACTGGCTAATGGCGTTGTTGCGGTGTCGACTGGCTACGCCCACACCTGCGCCCTGACGAGTGCCCCCGGGCTCAAATGCTGGGGCGCAAGCGGCGAACTGGGCGCCGGTAATCTGCCAGTGATCAATCAACCGATACCAGTGGACATCACGGGCTGGTGAAAAGCCCGACAGAAGAGACGGGTATCGCCACAAGGTTGGAATTCATATGAGTTGAACGGCGGGGCATGGTTGGTCTTGTACTGTTTTTGGAGGATTGCATATGAAAAATCCTGTTGCTGCTGCCGATCGCTGTTTCCCGGTTCTTATTCTCGTTATTGCGACGACCTCTGGAGTTGCAGCGGCAGATCCGATCATCTCGCCCGCGCAAGCAAAATCATGGCACGCGATTTACACGATTGAAAAGCCCAGGACGGCATCCGACAAAGCCTGGAACGCAAACCGAAGGAAACTGGGTGTGGAAGGGGCGATCACCGAAAAATCGCTGGAGCTCAAGATCGACAGAGGAGATGAATATCCGCTTATGCTGAAGAGCGACGAATCATTTGATGATGGACGGGGAGGCATCGAGTACCGGGGTATATGGACCGATGTCGTAAAAGGGGAGAGCGGCATTTTCCAGGCAGTCTACGATAACCGGCGCTCCGGATACGTAATCGACATGGGGAGAGGGTACAAATCGCACAACTCTTACTCAGACTATACCGTTACGCTTCAGCGGGGCAGGTAGAGTGAATTGGCTCCGGCACCGGGCAAGTCATCGGTTATCTTGCCAGTGCCAGCCAGACCGGAATGGTGAGCACCGAAAGCACCGTCCCGGCAGAAATCAGGAAAGCCACAAAGGGGCCGTTCCCCCCCATTCGCGCGGCAAGCACATAGGCGCTCGACGCAGTCGGCAGCGCGCAGAACGCGACGGCAATCTGCAGCTGCAGGGGAGGCAGGTTCATCCAGCGCCCGAGGAGGTAGCCGATCGCCGGCAGAGCGACCAACTTGACCGCCAGGAAGTACACGGCCAGGCCCTTCGCCTCGTGCAGTCCCGAAAGCCGCAGGCCGGCCCCGACCGTAAGCAGGCCGACCGCGATCGATGCATTCGACATGCGCGACAGGGTGGCGCTGATCACTTCAGGTAGCTGCAATCCCAGCAGGTTGAACGCCATGCCTCCTGCGGTTGCCATTAGCAGTGGATTCTTCGCCAGCTCCTGCACCAGCCCTCCGCCCCGGTGCACCAGTGCATGCACTGCCGCCATGTTGCAGATCGGGACGGCGAAACCGATGATCAGTGCCATCAGAGTTGTTCCCTGTTCACCGGCCAGCCGGGAGGCGATTGCCAGCGCAATATAGGAGTTGAATCGGAAGGCAGTCTGGACGCCCGACTCGAACATCATCGGCGGGCTCTTGAACAGCGGTTTGGCCAGCCAGCCGAGAGCGATGCCGGATGCGACGCCGATCAGCGCGACCTGCAGCATCCTCCCCGTGGTGTCGAAATCGAATTCGGTGCGTGAGGTGGTGTAGAACAGCAGTGCGGGGAAGAGGAAGTAATAGATCAGCTTTTCCAGTCCGCTCCAGAACTGCGTGCCCCAGTCTGTGAACCGCATCAGCAGGAATCCGAGCAGGATCAGCGCGAAATCGGGGAAAAGGATGGTGGCGATCGACATGGGACGGGGTGGGATTGCGGTGTAGAACCGTCGATCTTACCGAGGATTGTTCCTTCCCGCCGTCCGGAATAATGCGTAGCGCGGCGGCAGGCTATGCCGCTTACTTCAGCAGCCTGGCCAGCTCGACGGCGGTTTTCACATTCATCTTGTCGAAGATGTGCGCCCGGTGTACTTCCACCGTGCGCATGCTGATGCCGAGTTCGTCCGCGATCACCTTGTTCATTTTGCCGGCAAGAATGAGGTCGAGAACTTCCCGCTCGCGGATCGACAGGGTGGCAAGCCGGGTATGCACTTCGGCGGCCGCGCTCGCCTCGCGCGAGGCGGCAAGCGCTTCCTCGACGCGGTCCATCAGCTTGTTATCGTTGAACGGTTTTTCGAAAAAGTCGAACGCACCGCGCTTGAGGGTGTCGACCGCCATCGGCACGTCGCCATGACCGGTGAGGAAAATGATGGGCAGTCGCTGCGTCAGGCTGCGGTTGGTGAGGGTGTCGAACAGCGCGGAGCCGCTCATGTCCGGCATGCGCACATCGAGCAGGATGCATTCACCCTGCGGGTCGAAGTCTTTCCTGGCGTCGAGCGCGGCAAGAAAAGCGCTGCCGCTTTCATAGGCGACGGTCTCGATGGATCGCGAACGCGCTAGCCATGTGAGCGAATCGCGTATTACCTCTTCGTCATCAACGATGTGCAGCATGCAGTCTCCTCGTTTGCGGACTCAAGCAGACGTCCGTTTTCCCCAATTATAGTGAGTTGTCACGCGACAAACCGGTTTCGTGTGTGCCCGGAATGCGCGCAAATCCTCATTTTTGTTCGGTTGGGGTCGATTCCGCCACAACGTCCATCAGAACCGGCAGGGTGAACCGGAAAATGGTCCCGCCAGCCGGATTGTTCACGTGCGCCAAGGTGCCGCCATGGAATTCGACCGTGGTGCGGCAGATGTTCAGGCCCATGCCCATGCCTTCAGCCTTGGTCGAAAAAAATGGCGAGAACAGGCGTTCCGCGACCTCCTGTGGAATGCCGTGCCCCTGGTCGATGACGGAAATCTCCACGTTGCGTTGTGGCGTCGATGCCGACACCGATTCGGCCTCTTGTTCCGCCACGATGCGCAGGATGCGACGCTCCGGGGGGACTTCCTGCATCGATTCGATCGCGTTGCGGGTCAGGTTGAGAAGCACCTGCTCCAGCATCACGCGGTCGGCCAGCACGCTCGGCAATTGCGGCTCGATATGTACATGGATCGTCACGAAAAACTGGCGCGCCTGCAGTTCGACCAGTGGAATCACGCTGTCGATCAGGGATTGCACCGTGATCGGTTCGCGGCTTGGTTCGCGCCGTTTCACGAAGGTATGTACGCTGCGGATGATGTGCCCGGCCCGCTGTGCCTGGGTGCTGGCCTTTTCCAGCGCCGGCTTGAGCACCGCCGGATCGAACCGGTCGCCTTTCGATACGCTGTTTTCGATCAGATTCAGTGCACCGGTCGTGTAGCTCGAAATGGCGGCCAGCGGCTGGTTGAGTTCGTGGGCAAGGGTGGACGCGATTTCGCCCATGGTTGCCAGGCGGGCGCTAGCCTGCAGCTTTTCTTGCTGGCGCCGGTTCAGGTCTTCCACCTTCTTGCGGTCGGAAATATCCAGGATCGATCCCATCCAGCCGGTCTGCTTGCCTGTGTCGTCGACCAATGGAGACTCGAAGATCAGGACCGGAAAGCGTTCACCGTTGGAGCGCTGGAAGATGGTTTCGAACTGCGGCGTGGCCAGGCCGGCGAGCACTCGGGTGAGGCGCTGCTGATATTCGTCCATCGCCTCCGGCGCCCAGTAGGGCATGGGCGGGGCTTTTCCAACCAGGTCCTCCGCCGGGATGCCGACCATTTCGCAGAAGGCCGGGTTGACATAGGTAATGCGTCCCTCCAGATCGCGCGCGCGCAAGCCGGTCATCAGCGAGTTTTCCATCGCGGTACGGAAGGCGACCTGCTGCCGCAACGCACCTTCCGCCGCAAGACGGCGGTTGATGTCGCGCCACAGTGCGATCAGGCTCCAGATCAGTCCGACCGACAGGGCAATGACCGAACCGACCAGCAGGTTGGGCAGGAGCTTGGGCGCACTCTTGACGCTGTTGGTGCGCAGCGTGAGGTTTGCATACGGCACGTCGAGGGAGCGGCCATGGGTGTAGACGCCGCGGCCGGGGCCGCCTGCCGCCCGCTTGGCGATGATGTTGTCGTCGCCGTCGGTCAGCGAGATTTCATTGTCCTGGGCAAACCACCAGGGCACCATTTCGTCCAGGATGCTGTTCACGGAGTAGCTGGCCACGAGATTGCCCAGGTACTGGTCGCCCAGGTAGAGCGGCACGTGGTAGTCCATCAGCATCGGTCCGTTCAGGCCAGGTGGAGGCGCCGGCTGGCTGTACTGCGGGGTCCTGGTAGCCCGTGCCCGTTCGGCGGTGATGCGGGAGCTGGCGGAGAAATCGGTCAGCGTAATCGAGGAATCGTCGGTAGACGCTACGGTCTTGCCCTGCGGGTCGAGCCAGACAATCCGGTTCAATTCGCGGTTGTTGCGGATCAGTACCGACATGCGGTCCTGCAACCGCTTGCCGGAAAGGTAACCGGTGCTGATTTCATTGCCGATCAGCCGGATGCTGTCCTCGTTGCGATCGAGCTGGAAGCGGATGGTCTGCTCGACCCACAGCGTATCCGCAATCAGCTGCTCCTGGCGCTCGGTCGCCTCCATCTGCTGCGCTTGCCACGGCAGCCACAGCATCGTCGACAGGAACAGGAGCACCAGCAGCATCGGCACCAGCCAGTGCCAGATGCGCTTGCGTCCGGGGAGGCCGAGGCTGAACAGGGATGCAAGTTGTTTATTAAGCATGATCAACTGTGATCGCGCGACCACCTCGGCGCAGGATTGTTCGTGACAGGCTCCAGTGTAGCTGACTGACAAGCCCTGAGAGTGTTATGAATTGGATTGGGGGTCGCGTTCGGTCGAGAAGGGATGCAGTGCTAGGCGCCTGCGCAAGCGGACTCGGCGTCCCCCCTTACACCGCAATGGGTCCCTTCTCGACCGAACCCGGCGGGCAGCCCCGAGAACCGGCCGCCTGCGGTGTTGCAACTCCTTGCCGTGGAACCACCACGACGCGTCGTTGCGCCTAGCATTCGGCCGGTTCTCGGGGCTGCGCGACCCCCAATCCAGTTCATAACACTCTCGGACTGAGAACGATTGTGGTTATCCACAGTTGTTGCGCACTTCCAGCGCGATGACAATGGTTCAACCAGAAGTCTATTCACGTCCCGGAGCATGGATTCCCCATGAAACTTGTTGCATGGTTTCTCGTACTTGCCGCGGCTTTGGCAAACGCCGGGGCGCAGGCGCAAACCCAGTCGCCGATCATCATCAAGTTCAGCCATGTGGTCGCTGCCGATACTCCCAAGGGCAAGGCGGCCGAACGTTTCAAGCAACTCGCCGAGAAGGCAACCGGCGGGCGCGTCCGCATCGACGTGTATCCCAATAACCAGCTTTACAAGGACAAGGAGGAGCTCGAAGCCCTGCAACTGGGCGCCGTGCAGATGCTCGCCCCGTCTTTGGCCAAGTTCGGGCCGCTGGGTGTGCGCGAGTTCGAAGTGTTCGACCTCCCCTATATTTTCCCCACCAAGGAGGTTCTCTACCGGGTCACGGAAGGATCGATCGGGCAGGGACTGCTGAAAAAACTGGAATCGAAGGGCATCACCGGCCTCGCATTCTGGGACAACGGGTTCAAGGTCATGTCGGCCAACAAGCCGCTCAGGACACCAGCCGACTTCAAGGGATTGAAAATGCGCATCCAGCCGTCCAAGGTACTCGATGCGCAGATGCGGGCGCTCGGCGCCAGTCCGCAGGCCTTGTCCTTCAACGAGGTCTACCAGGCCTTGCAGAGCGGCGTGGTCGACGGCACCGAGAATCCTCCGTCCAATTTCTACACGCAGCGCATGCACGAGATGCAGCGCCACCTGACGGTCTCCAACCACGGGTACCTCGGCTACGCGGTCATCGTCAACAAGAAGTTCTGGGACGGCCTGCCGTCCGGCATTCGTTCCGCGCTCGAAGGCGCGATGAAAGAGGCGACCAAGTACGCCAATGCGATCGCGCAACAGGAGAACGAAGCAGCGATGGAGGCGATTCGCCGCTCCGGCAAGACGACGGTTTACGTGCTGTCCGACAAGGAGAGGGAGGAGTGGCGCAAGGCGCTCCTGTCCGTTCACAAGGAAATGGAGCCGCGCATCGGCAAGGAGCTGCTTGCCGAGGTGTACCGCGAAGCGGCGGTCTATGCGGCCCGGTAGCACGCGAAAATCCGGAAAGCCTTACGCATGAATTCCGGCTTTTCACATGGCGCAGTTCTCTCTTTTGAGGAAATTCCGTGAAAAATCAATGGGTTGGAAATATATAAATGGATGGCACGAAGAATGCAAATCCAATTCGGGCATCACTTTTTTTGCGGTATGCGTACCGCAGCTGAATCCAAATGGAGGAGAGGAGAAATGAAATTGAACAAGCTGTTGTTTGCACTCGTATCCGGTCTTGCGTTCGCAGCATCCGCTCATGCGGACAACTACCCCAGCAAGCCGATCACCCTGATCGTGCCGTTCGCCCCGGGCGGTACTACCGATATCGTTGCGCGCATCGTCGCCGACAAGCTGGGCAAGGAACTCGGCCAGACAGTCGTTGTTGAAAACCGCGGCGGCGGCGGCGGCAGCATCGGCGCAGCCGCGATTTCCAAAGCAACGCCGGACGGCTACACCATCGGCGTGTCCACCGTGTCGACGCATGCCGTCAATGCCGCCTGCAATCCCAAGCTCGGCTATGACCCGATTTCCGGCTTTGCGCCGATTACCAACATGGCACGCACGCCCAATGTGCTCACGGTTAACTCCAAGTTCCCGGCACAGGACTTCAAGCAATTCCTCGAACAGGTGAAAAAGAACCCGGGCAAGCTGAACTATGCGACATCGGGTACCTGCAGCATCCAGCACATGGTCGGCGAGCAGTTCAAGGCATCCACCGGCACGTTCATTCTGCATATTCCTTACCGCGGTGCCGGTCCGGCCCTCAACGACCTGCTGGGCGGCCAGGTGGACATGATGTTTGATAACCTGCCCTCGTCGATGTCGCATATCCAGGCCGGCAAGCTGCGTCCGCTGGCGATTGCCTGGAACAAGCGTCTGGATGCGCTGCCGAACGTTCCGACATTCGCCGAGCTCGGACTGAAGCAAGTGAACGATCCGGCCTGGTACGGCCTCGTCGCGCCGCCGAAGACCCCGGAAGACATCATCAAGAAGCTGAACGCGGCAGCAGTCAAGGTGCTGAACATGCCCGAGGTCAAGGATCGGCTCAAGCAGCAGGGAGCGGAACCGGTTGGCAACACGCCTTCCGAGCACGCAGCCGAAATCAAGGCAGAGCTTGAAAAAATGAAGAACGTGGTGACCAAACAGGGCATCAAGTTCGACGGCGCCTGATCAGTGTCATAACCTAGCCAAAACGGTCGCACTGCGGGCCGCCGCCATCCGGAAGACGGGGCGGCGGCCCGTTTTGTTTTAGGTGATGGTAGTTATCTATCTATGTATCGTGTATAACGAAACAATAAATTCAAGGTTGAACCGCAGTGTTCCTTCGGTTTTTTCGATTGATAACTGCTTGCCCGGTTGGCAATATGCCGCTGTGCCGTTCCGGCCACTGCCAATCCAATACGCGGGTACCCCCTGACATGTCATGTCTTCAACCCGTGACCGGGTACCTGTTCATCCAAGTTCAACGTTTTAGCTTATCGGGATCATCATGGACTTCTCTAATCCACAATTCTGGGTCGCACTTATGCAGATCGTCGCGATCGACATCGTGCTCGGCGGCGACAATGCAGTGGTCATCGGCCTGGCCTGCCGCCGCCTGCCGGAGCATCAGCGCAGGCTTGGCATCCTGTGGGGGATGGCCGGCGCCATCGGCTTGCGGGTCGTCCTGATCCTGTTTGCCGTCACGCTGCTGGCGGTTCCCTACCTGAAGCTGGTCGGTGCCGCGTTGCTGTTGTGGATCGGCGTCAAGCTGCTTCTGCCGGAAGACGACGATGGTGGCCACAATATCGAGGCCGGTGCGACGCTCGCCGCAGCCATCAAGACAATTATTGTCGCCGATGCCGTCATGAGCCTGGACAACGTCATCGCAATCGCCGGCGCGGCAAAAGACAGCAAGTTCCTGATCGTGTTCGGCCTGCTGCTCAGCATCCCGATCATCATGCTCGGCAGCCAGCTGGTCATCAAGCTGATGGATCGGTTCCCGATCGTGATCGTTGCCGGCGGCGCACTGCTCGGCTGGATTGCCGGCGGCATGGCGGTGACCGACGTGGCCGTGGGCAGCTGGTTCGAAACCACAATGCCGGCATCGAAGTGGGTCGGACCGCTGGTTGGTGCGATTCTCGTGGTGATTGTGGGCAAGCTGCTGGCTGCGCGTGCGGAGGCCAGGGAAAGCGGGCCACTGGAAGACCTGGCAACGGAAAAAACGGAAAGCAGCGCCAAATAATGCGCGCTGCCATCGAAAAGAACAAACCCCTCTTGGAGAATATCGATGCTAAAAGTCTTGTTGGCCGTTGACGGCTCCGAAAGCTCGTTGCACGCGGTCGAGTACGTGGTTAAACGTGCGGGCACATCGAAAGACGGCTACCAGGTTCACCTGGTCAATGTGCAATATCCGCTGCACGGGAGTGTCGCAGCATTTGTGGATGCATCGCAAATCAAGCAGTACCACCATGATGAAGGGATGAAGGTGCTGGCACCGGCGAAGGAGAAGCTCGAGGCCGCCGGCATTCCTTTCTACGCGCACTTGTTCGTTGGCGAGCCGGCTGAAGTCATCGCACGCTGCGCGAAAGAGCAGTACTGCGATGAAATTGTGATCGGCACGCGTGGCCTTTCCGGTATTTCCAGCCTGCTGGTTGGTTCGGTCGCCGCCAAGATCATTCATCTGGCAGAAGTGCCGGTGTTGCTCGTCAAGTAATAAGCTCCATCCGGCTGCCGCTTTCTGCGGCAGCCAAACCCCTTTGGCGGCAGCAGTTTTTCGAATGTTGCCGGCCCGTCCCGCCATCCGTCTTGCACTCCTTTGCTTGTTGCTTTGATAAGGAATGCGGCGTGAATCCTGCGCTTTTCACCCTGTTTCTCCAAGCATAACAAGCACTTGCACTGCGGCTTTCCACAATTGTTAATGGTATGGCAGCTCGCAATAATGGTGCATGGAGACGCGCTTGTCGGCACGGTTTCGTGCGCAAACCACGAATTTCCGCCGCAAGCGATCCAATTCGGTTGGTTCTTTGTGTATTAAATATTAATTATTGGAGGAGTGACGCTCATGAACATCAAGTCTTTGCGTTTTGTTGCCGGTCTTGCACTGGTCGCCAGCACTGCGGCATACGCACAGTCCTATCCGACCAAGACGATTACCATGATCGTGCCGTTCGCTGCTGGCGGCCCGACCGATACTGTGGCTCGCCTGGTAGCCCAGTCAATGGGCAAGACGCTCGGACAGCAAGTCATCATCGAAAACGTTGGCGGCGCAGGCGGCACCATTGGCGCGGCTCGCGTTGCCAAGGCAGACCCGGACGGCTACACCCTGTTGCTGCACCATATCGGCCAGTCGACCGCACCCGCGCTCTATCGCAAGCTGACCTACAGCGCGACCGATGGCTTTGAGCCCGTCGGCCTGATCACCGACGTGCCGATGACCTTCGTTGCGCGCAAGGACTTTCCGGCGAAGGACTTCAAGGAACTGCTCGCCTACGTCAAGGCCAACAAGAGCAAGGTGACCTATGCCAACGCAGGCGTAGGCTCGGCCTCGCATCTGTGCGGCATGTTGTTCATGAGCGCCATCGACACCGACGTGACCACTGTTCCGTACAAGGGTACCGGCCCCGCGATGAACGACCTGCTGGGCGGCCAAGTGGACTTCATGTGTGATCAGACCACCAATACCACTAGCCAGATCAAGAGCGGCAAGATCAAGGCTTATGGCGTTACCACCAAGACGCGCGTGGCATCGTTGCCCGATCTGCCGCCCCTGAGCGAAGCCGGCCTGCCGAACTTCGAAATCGCCGTCTGGCACGGCCTGTACGCGCCGAAAGGCACGCCGAAGCCGGTTGTCGATTCGCTGTCCAAGGCATTGCAGGCAGCGTTGAAGGATCCCAACGTCAAGCAGCGTTTTGCCGAACTCGGTACCGAACCGGTCGCCGAATCGCGCGCTACTCCGGATGCGCATCGCGCCTTCCTGAAGGCCGAGATTGACAAGTGGGGCCCGATCATCAAGAAGGCCGGCGTTTACGCCGACTGATTCACCAGTCGATCAAGCGGTAATCGGCGAAGGGGGCGAAAGCCCCTTTCGTCGCGGTCAAGCCAGCAAGAATCCGGCGGCCGGAAAATGGGATAAGATGCCTCAGGCGGCTCCAAGCCGACTGCTGCAACAAGCAGGAAGGCATTCCTCCCATCGATTCAATAAGTAGAAGGAGATCGCTTTGCCATCGTTCATTCGCAACCCCAAGGATTTCTGGTCCGGGGTCATATTCGTCATTTTTGGCCTTGCTGCCGTCATCATCGGGCGCGATTACTCGATGGGTTCTGCCGGAAGGATGGGGCCGGCATACTTCCCCACCATCCTCGGAGCGCTCCTTACCCTGATCGGCCTCGTTTCCGTGGTCCGGTCGATGATCCGGTCCGGCGAAGGAGTCGGCCGTTTCGCTATCCGTGAAATTTTCCTGGTCATGCTGGCTGTTGTGCTGTTCGGCATTCTGGTGCGCGGCGCCGGTCTTGCCATTGCAGTCGTTACGCTGGTCCTGGTCAGCGGTTACGCCAGCATCAAGTTCAAGGTCGGTCCCTACCTGCTGCTCGCGGTGGGCCTGGCGGTGTTCTGCGTGCTGGTCTTCGTCAAGGCGCTCGGCTTGCCGATGCCCGTGTTCGGGCCCTGGCTCGGTTTCTAAGGAGTAAAACAGATGGAAATCCTTTCGAACCTGGCGCTCGGCTTCGACACCGCGCTCACGCTCTCCAACCTGCTGTACTGCCTGATCGGCGTGTTCCTCGGCACCGCGATCGGCGTGCTGCCCGGCCTCGGCCCGGTCGCGACCATCGCGATGCTGTTGCCGGCCACCTTCTCGCTGCCGCCGATTTCTTCGCTGATCATGCTCGCCGGTATCTATTACGGCGCCCAGTACGGCGGTTCCACCACCGCCATCCTGGTCAACCTGCCGGGCGAATCCTCCTCGGTCGTGACCGCGATCGATGGCCACCAGATGGCGAAGAATGGCCATGCCGGCAAGGCGCTGGCGACGGCGGCGATCGGCTCCTTCTTCGCCGGCACCGTCGCGACCGTGCTGCTGGCGCTGTTCGCGCCGCCGCTGGCGGAACTGGCGCTGAACTTCGGTCCGGCCGAATACTTCTCGCTGATGGTGCTGGGCCTGGTCGCGTCGG